>ERZ808044.3-NODE-3-length-494000-cov-19.501661_pt1 | contig 494000 bp, 466 predicted proteins | sample MGYA00380195_ERZ808044 | MGnify/ENA primary metagenome ERZ808044 (study PRJEB31490, sample SAMN06133423) | mouse gut metagenome | isolation source: Z7_2 | host: mice | place: China: Chengdu | collected 2015-05 ...
GAACACAGAAGTTAAGCTTCTTAACGCCGAGAGTAGTTGGTGGGAAACTGCCTGCGAGGGTAGGCAGTCGCCGTGCTCTTTTTTAATATTCCGGCTTAGCTCAGTTGGTAGAGCACCTGACTGTTAATCAGGTTGTCGTCAGTTCGAGTCTGACAGCCGGAGTTTATGGCAATAATAAAATAATGGAGTGTTGTCCGAGTGGCTGAAGGAGCATGATTGGAAATCATGTATACGGGCTTTACCTGTATCGAGAGTTCGAATCTCTCACACTCCGTTGGAGAATATTTTTCGCCATAATATGTATTTCATTTATTGAGTAAATTTTTTGAAAAAAGTACTTGCTTTTTGAAAAAGATCTGGTATAGTAATATATGTGCTCAATTGTGAGATCTGGCCCGTTGGTCAAGCGGTTAAGACACCGCCCTTTCACGGCGGTAACATGAGTTCAAATCTCGTACGGGTCATTGCCATATTAAATATGGTTGTTGGAGGATTAGCTCAGCTGGGAGAGCATCTGCCTTACAAGCAGGAGGTCACAGGTTCGAGCCCTGTATCCTCCATCGTTCACGGGACTACCAAATATGGTAGTCCTTTTTTGTGTTTAAAGACAAATGAACGAATTTTTATTGTATATATTGTTATTCGGTTAAGGTCCCGAAAGGATTCGTTTTTAACGAAGATGCCTTGTAACCGAAAGATGGGGGACTCTATGAAAAAAGAAAAACGTTTATTTACTTCGGAATCAGTTTCAGAAGGACATCCAGATAAAGTTGCAGATCAAATCTCTGATGCTATTTTAGATGCAATTTTAGCTAAGGATCCAGATGGTCGTGTAGCTTGTGAGACTACTGTTACTACTGGTCTTGTTTTAGTTGTAGGTGAAATTTCAACCTCTGCGTATGTGGATATTCAATCTGTAGTTAGAAAAACTATTTTAGAGATTGGATACAATCGTCCTGAACTTGGTTTTGATGGTAATAATTGTGCTATCTTAGTCGATATTGATGAACAATCTAGTGATATCGCTGGTGGTGTTAATGAATCACTTGAAACACGTGAAAACCACCAGGACAAAGATGATTTAGATAAAATAGGTGCTGGTGACCAAGGGTTAATGTTTGGTTTTGCCATTAAGGAAACTCCTGAATTAATGCCACTACCTATTTCTTTAGCTCATTCATTGATGAGACGGGTTGCTAGTCTTCGCAAAGAGGGACGTCTTGATTGGCTAAGACCTGATGCAAAAGCACAAGTAACTGTAGAATACGATGATGAAAATAAACCAAAACGTGTAGATACAGTGGTTATTTCTACTCAAACTGATGCAACAGTAACTAACGATGAAATTCGTGAAGCAATGATCGATATGGTAATTAAGAAGGTCATCCCATCTCAATATCTTGATAAGGATACTAAGTTCTTGATTAATCCTTCTGGTCGCTTTGTTATTGGTGGACCTAAAGGAGATTCGGGGCTAACTGGACGCAAGATTATTGTTGATACGTATGGTGGATACGCTCGTCATGGTGGCGGTGCTTTCTCAGGTAAAGATTTAACTAAGGTTGATCGAAGCGCAAGTTATGCGGCTCGATATGTAGCTAAGAATATTGTGGCAGCTGGCTTAGCTTATCAATGTGAAATTCAACTTGCTTATGCAATTGGAGTTGCCCATCCAGTTTCAATCATGGTTGATACGCATGGAACAAGTAAAGTAAGTGAAGATCTATTGGTAGAGGCGGTTAGAAATGTCTTTGATTTAAGACCAGCTGGTATTATCGAAATGCTGAACTTAAAGCGCCCTATTTATCGCCAAACTGCCGCTTATGGTCATTTTGGACGAACAGACGTGGATTTACCTTGGGAGCATACAGATAAGGTAGAAGCGCTAAAAACATATGTGAGCGAGCATGCAGAATAAAAGTAATACTAAAATTGTAACAATTGCTATCTTTTTAACGACCTTTATGACAGCGATTGAAGGGACTATTGTATCGACGGCGATGCCCACAATTGTTTCTGATTTAAATGGATTAGAAATCATGAATTGGGTTGTTTCCATCTTTCTATTAATGACTGCTGTCTCAACCCCAATTTATGGAAAACTAGCTGATAGCCTTGGAAGAAAACCTGTATTTCTATTCGGAATTGCTGTTTTTGTGATTGGATCAGCACTTTGTGGAATTGCACAGAATATGGTGGAACTAATCCTCTTTCGAGTAATTCAGGGGCTCGGATCAGGAGCAGTACAGCCAGTAGCTGTTACCATTATTGCTGATTTATATACGCTTGAAAAAAGAGCAAAGATGCTAGGTTTAAACTCTGGTTTTTGGGGAGTAGCTTCGGTCATTGCACCATTGTTAGGTGGATTCATTGTTCAACATTTATCATGGCATTGGATTTTTTACATTAATGTTCCATTAGGAATTTTAGCCTTTTTACTGGTGATCTTCTTTTTGAAAGAAACAAAGACAAGTAAGGATTCCACTTTAGATTTAAAAGGAACAACTTGTTTAGTCATCTTTTTATTGGCCTTAATGGTCTTCTTACAAGAAATAGAAAATGGCTTTAATTTAATCTTATTAGGATTACTAGTTATTATTGTTGCTTCAGCCTTTCTTTTCTTTAGAATGGAGAAGAAAGCAAAAGATCCAATTATGCCACTAGATATGCTAACTAGCAAAGAATTTACAATGATTAATTTGATTACTTTGCTTATTTCAGGGGTAGTCATTGGCTTTGAATTCTATATTCCAACTTGGATGCAAGGAATAAATGGGACAAGCGCTTCTGTTGCTGGATTTGCGGTGACACCAAGTTCGTTAATGTGGATTGTAGGATCATTTTTAATTGGTGGAATGCTTGGACGATGGGGAATAAAGAAAACATATGATTATATGTTAATTGTCCTTGTTGGAGCCGATTTAGCCTTAATATTTGTTCCAATCTATACCTCATTTTGGGTATTTTGTCTGATTGCAGCATTTAATGGGACAGCCTTTGGAGCTATTACAACTGCTTCGCAAGTTCGTTCTCAAGTTTTAGTAGGACGCGATAAAATTGGAGTTGCAACTAGTTTTAATACATTGATGAAATATTTAGGGCAGACTATGATGGTCTCTATATATGGAATTACATTTAACATGGTTGTAGCAAAGCAGTTAACACATCATCCGCAATTAACTCAAAGAATGATGAATGATATTGTTTCTGCTGATAAAGCTAAACATTTAGCACCTAATTTAATCCCCGCTTTAAGAGAAGTTTTATTAAGCGGCTTAAAGTCGGTATATGTGGTTTCTTTAATTGTGATAATTTTATCGTTAGTTCTTAATCAACTTTATAAACAGAAGAAAATTGTTGAATAAAAAATGCTAACTGAGTTAAAACCATACTCAGTTAGCATTTTTTATTTATTCTTTTTTAAATAGAGGTGGTATAAAACGGAAAATCCAAGTAAAACAAATGTTGTACCTTCTAGCCATCCACCAATTACGTCTGAGGGATAGTGGACATGACAGAAGATTCTAGTATAACCAATAAAAAGTGGGAAAATACTCCAAATAATAATTAAAATAGTGCGCCAGGATTTATTTTTTACTAAAAGGATAGTTAAGACTATTAGAATACCAAAGAAAGTTGCACTACCTACTGAGTGGCCCGATGGAAAGCTATAACCATCAGCAAAAACTAAATGGTGAACTAAGGGGCGATGACGTTCAACGGCATGTTTGGTAATCCAATTATAACCATTGGCACAGATCATTAATCCGGCTGAGAAGAACGCATAGGCGAATCTTTTGGCAATCAGCAAGCCAATAAATAAAATTATCGTAGCAATGGTTAAAGTACTAGTATTACCAATTACTGTTAATTTAGTGGCAATCGCTACATTAGTAGGATTGTTGTTAGAAAGTAGATGAATAATAGTTTGGTCAAAAGAATGTATGAAAGGATTTTTATAAATGACCAAGAGTGCCCAAATTACATAAAGAATTAAAAAAATAAATCCAGGAATAAGGGTATCGTGGATAGTTAAATTGTTATATTTCTTTTTCAAAAAAATTTCTCCCCTTGTAATTTCTAGTAGATGTGGTAAATTATAATCATTATCCATCAAAAAATAAAGACTAGGGAGTAGTAACAAGTCAGAGTTGTTATTAGAGATGAGCTGGTTGGTGTAAAGCTTAACAATGATGCTGTGAACTTGCCCTAACGACAGGTCTATCGTTTGCCTTCCGCGTTAAGGGGCACGAGTGTCACACATTGTATGTGTGGAACTTAGGTGGTAACGCGAAATTAACTTCGTCCTATGATTTTAATCATAGGGCGTTTTTTTAGTTTTAAGGAGAGATATTTTTGTATAATCACAAAACTGTAGAAAAAAAGTGGCAAAAATACTGGGCTGAGCATGATACTTTTAAGACAGGCACTGATCCTAAGAAAAAGAATTATTATGCTTTAGATATGTTCCCATTTCCATCTGGTAAAGGTCTTCATGTAGGACACCCAGAAGGATATACTGCAACTGATATTGTTTCAAGAATGAAGAGAGCCCAAGGCTATAATGTTCTTCATCCAATGGGCTGGGATGCATTTGGTCTTCCAACTGAACAATATGCCTTAAAGACTGGTGAAGACCCAGAAAAAGTTACTAAAGAAAATATTGCTAATTTTAAAAAGCAACTGAATAAGCTTGGTTTTTCGTATGATTGGGACCGCGAAGTTACTACTTCTGATCCAAATTACTATAAGTGGACTCAATGGGTTTTTGAACAAATGTATAAGAAGGGCTTGGCATATGAAGCTGAAGTTCCTGTTAACTGGTCTCCAGATCTAGGCACAGTTGTTGCAAATGAAGAGATTATTGATGGTAAAACTGAACGTGGTGGTTATCCAGTTTACCGTCGTAATATGCGTCAATGGATGCTTAAGATGACAGCTTATGCTGATCGCTTGCTCGAAGATTTAGATGATTTAGATTGGCCAGAGCCAGTTAAAGAAATGCAAAGAAACTGGATTGGTCGCTCAGAAGGAGCTCAAGTTACTTTTAAGGTTAAAGATAGTGATAAAACATTTGATGTGTTTACTACACGTCCTGATACCTTATTTGGTGTTAGTTACACTGTCTTAGCTCCTGAAAGTAAGTTAGTTCAAGAAATTACAACTCCTGAACAAAAAGAAGCTGTGGATGCTTACATTAAGAAAATTGAATCAAAGTCTGATCTAGAAAGAACTGATCTAAATAAAGACAAGACCGGTGTCTTTACTGGTGCCTATGCAGTTAATCCAGTAAATGGAAAAGAAGTTCCAATTTGGATTTCTGATTATGTTTTAGCAAGTTATGGTACTGGTGCAGTAATGGCGGTACCAGCTCATGATGATCGTGACTATGCTTTTGCAACTAAATTTGGTTTGCCAATCAATCGAGTTATTGAAGGTGGAAATTTAGAAAAAGAAGCATTTGGTGGAGATGGTAAACACATCAATTCTGAATTCTTAGATGGCTTAAACAATGAAGAAGCTAAGAAGAGAATGATTGAGTGGCTTGAAGATCACAATGTAGGTGAAAAGAAGGTTAACTATAAACTTCGTGACTGGGACTTTAGTCGTCAACGTTACTGGGGTGAACCAATTCCTGTAATTCACTGGGAAGATGGTACTACTTCACTAGTTCCAGAAGATGAATTACCATTACGTTTGCCACATGCAACTGACATTAAGCCATCAGGTACTCCAGAAAGTCCACTTGCCAATTTGACTGATTGGGTAAACGTTGTTGATGAAAATGGTCGAAAAGGTAAGCGTGAAACTAATACTATGCCTAACTGGGCAGGTTCAAGTTGGTACTACTTACGCTATATTGATCCACATAACGATAAAGAATTGGCTGACTATGATTTACTTAAGAAGTGGCTCCCTGTAGATCTTTACATTGGTGGGGCAGAACACGCTGTTCGTCACTTACTCTATGCTAGATTTTGGCACAAGGTTCTTTATGACTTAGGTGTTGTACCAACTAAAGAGCCATTCCAAAAGCTTTATAATCAAGGTTTGATTTTAAAGAATCATGAAAAGATGTCTAAGTCTAAAGGAAATGTTGTTAATCCTGATGAAGTAATCGATGAATATGGTGCAGATTCACTTAGAATGTACGAAATGTTCATGGGTCCATTAGATGCTTCAATTGATTGGGATGATAATGGTCCTGCATCTACTAAGAAATTCTTAGATCGTGTATGGCGCTTATTTGTTAACGATCTTGATTTAAAGGCAATTCCTCAAGAAAAGATTGTTGACGAAAATGATGGTGAACTTGATAAGGTATATGCCGAGACTGTCAAAAAGGTTACAGAAGACTTTGAAACTTTACACTTTAATACTGCAATCAGTCAAATGATGGTCTTTATGAATGCAGCTCAAAAAGCTAAGACTATTCCACGTGAATATGCAGAAGGATTTGTACAACTTCTTGCTCCTGTTGCACCTCACATGATGGAAGAAATCTGGTCAGTATTTGGTCATGATGAATCTCTTGCATATGCTAAATGGCCAGAATATGATCCTGCAAAATTAGTTGAATCAACAGTTGAAATTATGGTTCAAGTTAATGGTAAGCTTCGTGGTAAATTTAAGGCTGCTAAGGATAGCGATAAAGATACCTTAGAAAAAGAAGCTCTTGCTCTTGATCATGTTCAAAAATTCTTAGATGGAAAAGACGTCAAGAAAGTCATCGTTATTCCAAACAAGATTGTTAATATTGTTGCTAAGTAATTTAAGTTTTTCCTAAATAATTAATATTTGTAAATACAATTTACATTAATGAGTAATATATAATTCAGACGCTTAACTGGATATAGGGAAAATTTATCTTTATGGAAAACAATACTAAAAATACTAAAGAGACAATGGTCAAAGGCTCCGCATGGATGACTTTTGGCTCTATTGTGTCACGAATTTTAGGAGCATTGTATATTATTCCATGGTATGCCTGGATGGGAAGTCATGGAAATATTGCCAATGCTTTAACAGCGAAAAGCTATAACATTTATAGTTTATTTATTATTATTTCTACCGCAGGTATTCCCGGAGCGGTTGCCAAGCAGGTAGCAAAATATAATGCTTTAAATGAATATGATATTGGGCGAAAACTGTTTAGACGCGGCTTAATTTTGATGGCCATGTTTGGTGTGATTTGTGCAGCAATTATGTACTTTGGTGCTCCAATTTTAGCTACTGATGATATCATTGGTGCCCTTTTGCATGGGGCTAAAAGTGATCCGCGTCAAGTTGCCGTGATGAGAAGTCTTTCTTATGCAGTTTTAATTATTCCAATTTTGAGTATCATGCGTGGGTATTTTCAAGGTTATGCAGATATGATGCCTCCAGCTATGTCTCAATTTGTTGAACAATTGGCACGTGTAATATGGATGCTATTGACTGCTTACATTATTATGCAAGTTCAACATGGATCTTATGTTCATGCAGTAGTTCAATCAAATTTAGCTGCAGCTATTGGTGCGGTATTTGGAATTTTGCTCTTAGTATGGTTTTTATATCGTAGACGAAATGAACTAAATGCATTAATGAAGCAATCAAATCATGCAATTAAAATTTCTACTGCTGGAATTTTCTGGGAGATTATTAATCAATCTATTCCATTTATCATCATTGACTCTGGAATTACCTTGTTCCAATTAATTGACCAGTATACCTTCCATCCAATGATTGCTATGTTTGTTCATGCTAGTTCTGATCAAATTGAATCATGGTATGCCTTATTTGGATTAAATGCAAATAAATTAATCATGATTATTGTATCTTTAGCAACTGCAATGTCAGTAACTGCTATTCCGCTTTTATCAGGTGCCCATGCACGACGTGATTATGCCAGCATTTCTAGCCAAATTGAAAACACCTTGGAATTATTTTTGTTTGTTATGATTCCAGCTTCATTGGGTATGGCTGCTATTGCAACGCCGATTTATACAATTTTTTATGGCTACGATCAACTAGGTTCAAATGTCTTGTACTTATCATCATTTACGGCAATTAGTTTAGGCCTATTTACAGTTTTAATGGCAATTTTACAAGGTCTATCAGAGAACGGACTAGCTATAAAGTACCTGGTGTTAGGAATTATCATTAAATTTGCTGTCCAACTTCCGATGATTGAATTCTTTAAAGTATATGGACCACTCTTAGCTACAAATATTGGCTTGATTATTACCATCTGGCTTTCTTTAAAGCACTTAAAAGTTAGATACAGATATAATAGTAGTCGTACATCAAGACGGTTTATTGGAATTGCAATTTTTTCAATGGCAATGTTTGTGATAGTTACCGGGGTAGTTAATTTCGGTGGAAAAATCATTTCACCTGAACGTAGGCCAACCTCATTTGTTCTTGTTACACTTGCGGTAATTATTGGTGGCTTACTTTATGCCTTTTTAACAGTGAAATTTGGTTTAGCTCAAAAGATCATTGGACCAAAAGTTGATAGGGTATTAGAAAAATTACATATTAGAGTTTAAAAGAGAAAAAGGAAACTTGAGTAAGATACTTACCTAAGTTTCCTTTTTTGCCCCTGCCAAGGAAGTCTATTATATAATATTTCCGAGAAAGTGAGGAAGAAAAATTGGATAATATGCTTGTATATGCTGCAAAAGAGAAGCGAAGTTTTAATGAATTTCCCTTAAATGAAGTAGATAGCATGATTTTTTCTCAATTAGCGTATTGTAATTTTGATACTCTTCCTCAGCATCATAGTTTACAAAGTTTGGCTTCTGATGAAGAGATTAAGACTTTAGCTCAGGGAAATCTTGGTGGAAAGAATACTGAAAAGTTAATCAAGATTATGCTAGAAAATCCCCGCTTTAAAAAACTATGTTGGCGCAATGTGGTTAGTAAAGTAGATGCAAAAACACAAATGCAATTTAATGCTGTTACATTTTGTATTGCAGAAGATCAATACTATATTGCATATCGGGGAACAACGGCTACTACCATCGGTTGGAAAGAAAATTTTAATATGTCTTTTAATGATTGGGTACCAGCTCATTACTTTGCTCGTTCTTATTATCGAAAAATCAAAAATTTGTTTTCAGGGAAATTTTATCTTGGTGGGCATTCAAAGGGCGGAAATTTAGCTTTTGCCGTTGCATTGAACCTAAAAGAATCCGACCTGTCACATATTGCTAGAATCGACTGCTTTGATGGACCAGGTTTTCATAATCAAGAACGATTAAAGAATAGATTCTTAAAGTTAAAGGGTAAGATTCATAAATATATTCCGCAAGGTTCATTGATTGGGATATTACAAGATGATCTGATTGGAGAAAAAGATTATTGTACTATTGTGGCAGCTTCTGGAAATAGTTTGCTCCAGCATGATATGTTTACTTGGCATGTTATCGATGATCAATTTGCAACCGTAAAGCAATTAGATAGCACATCTGAAGTTTCATGGAAGGCAATTGCTGAATGGCTAAAAAATACAAACGATACGGAAAGAAAAGATTTTATTGAAATGCTCTATCTAACGGTGAGTGACACTAATCAAATTTATTTCAGAAAACTGTTAACGCCTAAGACGACATATAAATTAGCTACTCGTTTGATAAAAAATAGTTCTACCCAAAAGAATGTTTGGGAACCAATAATAAGAAAACTTTCTAAAGCCTATGTGAATTCAGGAGCAGCAGCTTTTAGTGAACAAAGAAAAAATCAATTATCAAACTTTAAAAGAATTTTAGATGAACAACGCAATAAATAGGTTAAGTTATAAAAATCTATCTTGAATTAAAAACTACCTGCTTATCTAGAAAAAGAGTAAAATAACGATTGAAAGAGGTGGACAAAATTGAAAAAAGATACATATATGACTTTACTAGGATTCCGTGATACTTGTTATAATGACTTCAATTTTGATATTGATGAGAAAGATTTTTATTTAGGAACTGATACCTATAAAAAAATTGACAAGATATTAAAGGATGCACAGAATGAACAATTATTAGTTCAGTTTGAAGAGGGTACTCATCTTTATCAAGATTATGATCCAGAATACTTGAGCGTAGCACAAAAGAGAGAAATTCAACATGATATTAATGCAGCTCGTAACTTTTTGGATAATTACGACGGGGATGTAGACGATAAGCATGATAACTATGCAGCTTACCTAGATGATAATTCTTTGAGTTATTCTTTTGGTCCAGATAGTAATTTAGATGAAGTACAAAATAATTTAAATGATATTGAAACCACTGGCGTAACCATTTGGCAAAGACGAAAAGATGAATATATTTTATTACCACATACCATTCATAGCCTTGAAAGAATTAAAAAACAGATTGCATCAAGTAAACGTGTCGATGATAAAAAATTGCGTTATGCAATGGAGCGCTTATTTGACAATATAACTGATTTTCTTAAGCCATTTAGTGATAGTGAATTAGGAAAATACGAAAATACAATTTCACAGGAGCTTAGAGATAATTTGGAACATTATGCTTTAAGTGTTCAAACTGATGCACGTGAAGTAGCTGCAGATAAATTAACTAAATATGCAGTGCAACTTGCAGAAAAAGAAAATAATGACAGTATTTAAAGTAAAGCTCATCGATTAGATGAGCTTTTTTGGATAGGGCAAAATGAAATCTATTTCACAAGAATTAATATCTAGAGTAATAAAGAAAAGAAAAAGTGCTACCCATAAAGGTAATTATGGCCGCTTACTACTAATTGGAGGTAGTAAAAAATATGGTGGAGCACTGATTATGGCAGCAGAAGGCGCATTAAACAGTGGTGCAGGCTTAGTGACAGTTGCTACAGACCGAGTCAATATTGCCGCTTTACATACTAGAGACCCAGAGATTATGACTCTTAATTGGGATGAAAGCATAGAATTAAAAAATTTAATTAAAAACTCTGATGTAGTAGTTTGTGGAATGGGTCTTGGCTTAGATGATAAAGCACAACAAATTTTAAGGCTAGTTAGAGATAACATCACCTTAAAGCAAACACTAATCTTAGATGCTAGTGCACTAGATTTAATTGGTCAGCAAACGGATTTACTACCATTAAATTCAAAAATTTTGATTTTTACTCCTCATCAAATGGAATGGGAGCGATTAAGTGGAATAAAAATTTCTGATCAAAGTGATGAACTAAATCGGGCAGCTTTGGATAAATTAGTTAAAAATAAGAATGCGATTTTGGTTTTGAAATCCAATCACACTAAAATTTATGATCAAGCAGGGCATATTTATTTAAATCCTTTTGGTAATCCAGGAATGGCTATTGGTGGTATGGGAGATACATTAGCTGGAATTATTGGTGGATTTTGTGGTCAATTTATACCTAACTTAGAAACAGTGGCAGCTGCTGTGGGGATTCATTCTTTAACTGCTGATAAAATTGCAGAGAGGCAATATATTGTTCGACCAACTCAATTATCGGCTCATCTTCCAGAGATAATGAAGCAATATGAGAAATAATTAAGTAATGACGAAATAAGTTAAATTGCATAAAGAGAAATTGGGTGACCGAATGAGACATGCAAAGAAGAAATCTAGGAAAAAGTATTTATGGTTAATTAGCCTTGTAATAGCAGCTATTTGTTTTTTTGTATGGAAAAACAATTTTAACTCAAATAGAATGCCAGCGAATTATCATGCTGACCAAGTAGATTTAAACGTTAAAGCTGCCGTAGCAATTAATGTAAAAGATGGATCAACCATTTACGCTAAAAATGCTAATCAAAGCTTGCCGATTGCCTCAATGACCAAGCTTTTAACCGTTTACTTAACTCTACAAGCAATTAAAGAGAAAAAGATATCTTGGGACACAACCGTTACTCCGACTCAAGAAATAGTTGACTTGGGCTCAAATCCAGATTACGCAAGTGTTCCACTTAGGCTAGGACAAAAATATACCGTAAGAGAACTATACGATGCGGCTTTAATAAAGTCGGCAAATAATGCAGCCCGTTTACTCGCGATTGCAGTTAGTGGAAGCGAGACAAATTTTCTAAATCAAATGCGCCAGCAAGCTCGTAAATGGAAGCTCAATAATGCTAAATTCGTAACTGTTGATGGTTTACCAGAGAAAAAGAAAAATTTTTTAGGGATGACGACAACAGTTGAAAATAAAATGAGTGCCAATGATATGACGATTGTAGCAAGAAAATTAATAACTAATTATCCTGAAATTCTAAATACTACGAAACTAGCTAGAGCATATTTTCAAAATACTCTTATGACTAATAGTAATAAAATGTTAAACGGTCTCTCATACTATGATTCGACATTTCCTGTTGATGGTTTAAAGACAGGTACTACTGATGGCGCTGGTTCATGTTTTACTTGTACAGTGAATAAAAATGGAAAAAGAGTGATTACAGTAATTTTAGGTGCTGAAAATGATAATGAACGGTTTGTGGAGACAAAAAAGTTATTAAGTTACTGTTTTAATTAAAATTTTACTATGCATTCGATTTAATATTGCACTTTCCCTAAGTTTGCTGATATAATCTTCATGACAAAAGGTTAAAAGTAGTAGTATTGCATATGTTTTCAGCGAGTCTATGTTTGGTGGAAGTTAGGCAATGGGGCAATATGAAGGCGTGTTTAACTTTAACTTTAAAATCAATTAATAAGCGGATACTTTGTATCAAGTAGAGTGGTACCGCGGGAACTTTCTCGTCTCTTTCTAGTTTACTAGGAAGAGACTTTTTTTATGCAAGAGGTGTTATAAGTGGATTTTAAGCAAAAAGTCGTTGATTTAGTTAGTGAACAGGTAGATTTACCTAAAGAAAAAATTTCTATGTTAATTGAAAGACCAAAGAATCCTAAGATGGGTGATTATGCTTTTCCAGCATTTGCTTTGGCTAAAATTGAACATAAAAATCCTGCTTTAATTGCTAAGGATATTGCAGAAAAAATTAGTGATGATAATTTCACCAGTATTCAAGCAGTTGGACCATATGTAAACTTCGCAATTGATCATGCAAAATTAGTCAATGCAACTTTAAACGATGTTCTAACTGAAAAAGAACATTTTGGTGATCAAAAACTTGGAGAAGGGAATGTTCCAATTGACATGTCTTCTCCTAATATTGCTAAGCCAATGTCAATGGGACACCTACGTTCCACGGTGATTGGTAATTCAATTGCTAAGACTTTGGAAAAAGTTGGTTATACTCCAATTAAAATTAATTATCTTGGGGACTATGGTACCCAATTCGGTAAATTAATTACTGCTTACCGTTTATGGGGTAATGAGGAAGATGTGAAGAAAGATCCGATCACAAATCTTTTCCATTACTATGTTAAGTTCCATGAAGAAGCTGAAAAAGATCCTAAGTTAGAAGATGAAGGACGTGCTGCCTTTAAGAAACTAGAAAACGGTGATGAAGAAGAAATCAAATTATGGAAATGGTTCCGTGAAGTTTCCTTACAAGAATTTAACCGTATCTATAAAGAATTAGGAGTAACTTTTGATTCATATAACGGAGAAGCATTTTTCAACGATAAAATGCAACCAGTAGTTGATGAATTAAGAGAAAAGGGCTTACTTGAAGAATCTCGTGGAGCTCAAGTTGTTAACTTGGGAGAAGATGAAAACCCAGCTTTAATTTTAAAATCTGATGGCTCTAGTCTTTATATGACTCGTGATTTGGCTGCTGCCTTATATCGTAAAAAAGAATATGATTTTGTTATGTCATTGTATGTTGCTGGTGGTGAACAAACTGGTCACTTTAAGCAATTAAAACAAGTTTTGAAGAAGATGGGGTATGACTGGTCAGATAACATTCACCACATTCCATTTGGTTTGATTACTCAAGGTGGAAAGAAATTATCTACTCGAAAAGGAAACGTTGTTTTCTTAGATCAAGTCCTAAAAGATGCAGTTTCTTTAGCAGAACAACAAATTGAAGAAAAGAATCCAAATCTATCTAATAAGAAGCAGGTTGCTCATGATGTTGGTGTAGGGGCCGTTGTATTCCATGACCTAAAGAATGATAGAATGGATAACTTTGATTTTGATTTGGAAGAAGTTGTTCGTTTTGAAGGGGATACTGGTCCATACGTTCAATACACTAATGCTAGAGCTCAAAGTATTTTACGCAAAGCTAATAAAGAGATCTCAATGGATAATTTAAGCTTAAATGATGATTGGTCCTTTGCAGTCGCAAAAGCATTAGCTGATTTCCCTGCTATTGTAGAAAAAGCTTCAGAAAAATTTGAACCATCAATTATTGCAAAATATGCCTTAGATTTAAGTAAGAAATTTAATAAGTATTATGCAAATGTTAGAATTTTAGATGAAGATGATCAACTAAACGCTCGTCTTGCATTAGTTCAAGCAACTTCAATTGTTTTAACTGAAGCTTTAAGACTTTTGGGTGTAAATGCACCTAAAGAAATGTAATATTTCTTTAAATAAAAATATTCACTGAATTTTTTTGAGCTAAAGTATGTTAATTTTTGCACTAATGGGTTAAACTAGTGATGTGTTAAAAATTTAGGAGGTATTTTTTTAATGGCTTATTTAGTAAATGGTAATGACATTTTCAAAGCTGCTCGTGAAAACCACTACGCTGTAGGTGCATACAACACTAACAACCTTGAATGGACTCGCGCACTTTTAAGAGGTGCTAAGGAAACTAGAACTCCTTTATTGATTCAAGTTTCTACTGGTGCTGCTAAGTACATGGGTGGTTACAAGACTGTTAAGGACTTAGTTCTTAACGAAATGGACAACATGGATATCGATGTTCCAGTTATTTTGAACTTGGACCACGGTGACTTTGAATCAGCTAAGGAATGTATTGCACTTGGTTACTCATCAGTTATGTTTGATGGTCACAACTTGCCAACTGACGAAAACTTAGCAAAGACTAAGGAAATCGTTAAGTTAGCTCACGAAAGAGGTATCTCTGTTGAAGCTGAAATCGGTAAGATTGGTGAAAACCAAGGTGCCGATGGTGGTGAATTAGCATCAGTTGAAGACGCTAAGACTTTCGTTGCTGCTGGTGTTGACAAGCTTGCTTGTGGTATTGGTAACATCCACGGTGTTTACCCAGAAGGTTGGACTGGCTTAAACTTCGATCGTTTGAAGGAAATTGCAGAAGCAGTTCCAAACGAACCACTTGTTCTTCACGGTGGTTCAGGAATTCCTCAAGACCAAATCGAAAAGGCAATTCAATTAGGTATTGCTAAGATTAACATCAACACTGAATTCCAATTAGCATTCCAAGCTGCAACTCGTAAGTACATCGAAGACAAGATGGACTTAGACAAGGGCAACAAGGGTTACGACCCACGTAAGCTTTTGAGAGCTGGTACTGACGCAATTACTGATTCTATGAAAGAAATGATTTCATGGATGGGTACTGCACCAATCGACTCAAAGGAATCATCAGTTCAATTTGATGAAGCTTCATTAAACGAAGAATAATCAAAAACTATATTAAAAAAGACCTCAGAAATTGAGGTCTTTTTTTATTAGCTTAAGTGTGGAAAAATGCAAATAATATTTGATGATCGTGGATGTAAAAGCTTTTTTAAAAAATATAATAGGCAAAAAAAGATAATCAAGGATCTAATTGAAAAAGCCATTGTTAAAGAAGTTACCACTGGGATGACAAAGATTAAATTGGCTAGTAGAAAAAGAATTAATGGACAAAAAATTTATGAATTTCGATTAAATCTTGGTACTATTGGATCGGCTCGAATTGCCTTTTCAGTTTTTAAAGATAAAGCCATTATTTATTTCATTAGTAAAGGTATGGAAAAAGCATCTTTTAGTAAGGCATTTGAAAAGATTTTTAGATAATACAGGGTAGCCATGATATATAAGCATAGTAAATGATATCGTTTTCAAAATTGTGATATAATTATAATATTAAATTTTTGGAGAACGAATCATGGATAAAGGAAAAAACAATGTCTTAACTTATTTAAATATGCTTAGCCATGATCATGCACTAACAACGGCACAATTAGCTGATAGCTTAAATTTATCCAGATCTGTAGTTAGTCATTATTTAAATGAATTATTTAGAGAAGAAAAAATTCAAAAAATTGCTGGGCGACCAGTAAAATGGACTAAAAAGGGTAGTATGCCTAATTTGAATCATAATTTTGATGACTTTATTGGCTATCGTGGTTCAATGAGATATGCTATTGATCAAATCTCAGCAGCAATTATGTATCCACCGGATGGTTTAAACATTTTGATTACGGGCCATTCGGGGGTAGGAAAAAGCTATTTAGCAAGCAAAATTGCTCAATTAGCTAAGAGCAAAGGAATTATTAGTAATGGGGCTCCATATATTGTTTTGAATTGTGCTGATTATGCGAATAATCCTGAACTTGTCTCCAGTATGTTATTTGGTTATGTAAAAGGTGCTTATACAGGAGCTGACGAAGCAAAAGATGGACTTCTTAAGCAGGCAAATGGGGGATACTTATTTTTAGACGAAGTACATCGCTTAAGTAGTGAAAATCAAGAAAAACTATTTTCATTTATGGATTCGGGACAATTTTATCCAATGGGAGATAACTCTCATCCTATTAAATCAAAAGTTCGGCTCGTAATGGCAACCACTGAAAATCCAGAGAAAGTTCTTCTAACTACTTTTCTACGGCGTGTACCTGTACATGTTAAATTGCCCGATTTTGCTAGTCGTCCAATTGATGAAAGGCTAGAACTACTACGGTATATTTTCTATCAAGAGGCACGTCGGATTAATCGAAAAATTGAAGTAGATAAATATGTCGTATCTACCTTACTAAAAATTAAGCATCCCGGAAATATTGGGTATTTGAAAAACATCATTAAGGTTTCCTGTGCAGCTGCTTATCGTGACCAAGAAAATAGTGACGTAATTAAGCTACATTTAAATAATATTATGGTCGAAGAACTCCCAACATTTGCGGAGTATGGGAATTTATTAGTTGATCCGAATACAGTGCTTGAACGGTCAGGTAACAGTTTAATTAAGAAAAGTTTTCTTAAATTAGAAGTGTTGTTGAAACAACTTGAGACAAATTATTCTCATGAGGAAATAAGTAAGTGTAAACTAGCAATTCAAAATTTAAAGTGTTTTGTAGATCCAAGCTCTATTAAATCAGGTTTATATTTACAACATAATAATCTATTTCAAAAAATAATCGGGAATCAATTTGGTTTATCTAATACGACATATTTAGAACCGGTCTTATATTTGCTTTATAGTTACCACTTCGAAGTTGATGAAAAGATAATTGATTCTCTGAATGAAAAATTTTCTAACCTTATTTCTCGTTCCTTGCATGTTGCAAAGAGTTTTTATAGTAAGCTCCCTATCTTAGTTCCACAGAGTCAAAAAACACTTGAGTTGATTTTAGCGCTTTTACTAAGTGATCATGTTGATGAAAATATTAAGCTTAGAGGCTTAATGGTTGCTCATGGGGAAAATACTGCAACTAGTATTCAGACCGTTGTTAATTCTTTATGTGGGACTTATATATTTGATGCCTTAGATATGCCAATTGATACTGGAGTAGAACCAATAATTGATGAAGCTAAGAAATTGATTGCTTCTTTCAATACTACTGAAGGTTTTATTTTAATGGTTGATATGGGATCGCTCGGGCAACTATATTCGGAAATTAAATCTCACCTCGATGGGGATTTATTGGTAGTTAATAATTTAACTACATTAACTTCTTTGGATCTGGCTTTAAAGATGCAACAAAATATTTCGTTTAAGCAAATTGCGGAAGCTGCTGATCGCGATTATGAAATTGGAGTGCAATATTATGAAGGCTTTTCTCAATCTCCTAATATTCTTGTTTCTTGTATTTCAGGACTTGGGATTGCGCAAAAGGTTAGTGAAATTATTCAACCATTTTTGCCAAGTGATATTAAGGTGATCCCGGTTGATTATAATTCCTTGAAAGAAAAGATTAAGTCAAAAGAATGGGCATATTTTGATAGGACGTTGTTTGTGTTAACTACGCTAGATATTTTAGAACCCGTTGAGTTTAGGCATATGAACTTATACGATCTTTTAGATGCTAGTGGAGAGAATAACTTGAAGCGTTGGTTAGCACCTTACATGACTTCTGAAGAGATTGATGGCTTTAGCCAACAGTTATTGCGCTTTTTCTCTAAAGAGGGTATTTCTGAAAGACTTTCTTTCTTAAATCCAGATGTTGTGATTCGGCAAGTGGAAGAAATAAATGCTAAGTATGAAAGCTACTATGGTCTGAATTTGGATGGAAAAGTAAAACTTAACTTATATATGCATATTGCACTAATGATTGAACGATTAATGGTGCAAAAAACTACAGAAGTTAAGGTAGAACCACAAACTGAGGCAGAAAAAGATTTTCTTAAAATTTCCCATAGTATTTTTCAGCCAATCGAGCTTAAATATAATATTCATATTTCAAATTATGAGATATCACTCTTGTATGAACTGTTTAAGCAATTCATTAATAAGTAATTTTGGAAATAATTAGTGTTTAATAAAGTTTAAATAAAGTGTTTAAAAAATAAACACTTTATTTTTTTTGCCGTAAAATAGCTGTTTTATTAACTTGGCACGCTTTTTGCTATTAAGTAGGTGTAAAGAGAAAAAAGAGAGGAGCTAAAAACATGACAGATATTTTAATTGCTAGTCACGGACACTTTGCAAGTGGATTACAAAGCTCATTAGATATTTTGACTGGGATGGGCAAACAAGTAAATGTGATTGATGCATATGTAGATGATAGTGACTATACTCCTAAAATTGAAGAATTTATTAAATCCGCCAAAAGGCCAGCAGTAATTTTTACTGACTTAAAAGGAGGAAGCGTAAATCAAAAAGTAATGCTTAAAGCAGCTAATGAAAAAGATATTTTTATTGTTACCCAAATGAATTTAGCAGTAATTATGTCTGTACTGCTTGATAGTGAACCTTTAACTAAAACTCACTTAAAAGATTTAATTAAACAAAGTCAAGTTGAGCTCATTGAACTAGAAAACGAAAAAGAAGAAAAAGAATCAGATAATGATTTCTTTGCTTAAAGGATTTATAGAAGGAGAAAAAAGATGATTGCACAATTAAGAGTAGATGACCGTTTGATTCATGGACAAGTTGCTTTAGTTTGGACTAAAGAATTAGATACACCAGGAATTGTAGTAGCAAATGATAATGCAGCAAACAATGAGATGGTACAGATGACTTTAAAGATGGCTACACCTACTGGAAAGAAATTATTAATTAGAAATGTAGATGACGCAATTAAAGTCTTCAATAATCCTAAGGGAGCAAAGATGAGAATTTTTGCTTTAACTAATAATGTTCAAGATGCCTTGAAGATTGCTAAAAATGTCAAAGATATTGAAGGAATTAATGTAGCAAATGTTGGTCGTTTTACTAAGGATGCTGATAATGCTATTCAACTATCTTCCACATTAATGATGACACCAGAAGAACTAGAAGCATTAAAAGAATTGGCAAAACTAGATATTCCAGTTTTTCATCAAATCGTACCAAATAATGCTAAAACTCCAATTTCTTCTATTTTAAAAGATGCTAACTAGAATTAGGAGGGAAAGATTATGTTACATACAGCAACGCTAGCAGCGATTTGTGTGTTTGTCTGTTTGGGTGGTAACTGGCTCTGGGGACAAACAATGATTGAACGTCCTTTAGTTGTAGGGATGGTAGCCGGCTTAATGTTTGGTGATATTCGGACTGGTATTTTAATTGGGGCTTCTCTTGAAGCTATCTTCATGGGAGCTGTTGATATTGGTGGTGCAATTTCATCTGAACCAGTAACAGCTACAGTATTAGCAACTACTTTTGCAATCACTTTAGGAGTAGATACCAAAGCAGCTTTGGCTTTAGCTGTTCCAATTGGTGTATTTGCAGCTTTTATTTCAATGTTCTTAAAAAATGTTGTTATGAACATTTTTGCACCACTTGTTGATAAGGTGGCGGCAGACAATAATCCAAAAGGTTTGACAAGATTACACTTTGGTATGTGGTTTGTTAACTACTTTACTTTCTCTTTGGCAACTTTCTTTGCTGTTTTAGCGGGTGCACGTCCTGTGCAACATCTAGTAAATCAGATCCCACCTAACTTAATGGCTGGATTAGCTGCAACAGGTGGATTATTGCCAGCAGTTGGTTTTGCAATCTTGATGAGAATGCTTTGGAGTAAACAATTATCACCGTACTATTTCTTAGGTTTTGTTTTAGCTGCTTACTTAAAGCTCCCTTCAGTAGCGGTAGCGGCAATTGGAATTATTATTGTTGTTTTACAATGGATTCGCGATAAGCAGATCATGGATATTGAAAATAAACAAAAAGCAGCTCCAGCTGCTAATGCTGTTACTCATTTAGAAACGACTGATCAAATGGACGAAGAAGAGGAGGACTTTTTCTCATGAAAATCACTAAGAATGTCTCACCTGAAGACAAAAAGATAATTAACAAAATATTTTGGCGCTCCTTTACAGTTTTTGCCAGCCGTGCTGGTGCTACTAAAGCGCATGCTCCTGGTTTTATGTATTCAATTATGCCTGCTTTAGATGAATATTTTAAGGATGATAAAGAAGGACATCGGAAAGCAATGATGCGCCATACAACTTGGTATAACATTACACAAAATGTTGGTACTTTTGTAATGGGCCTGGTTGCTTCCATGGAAAAGAAAACAGCGCAAGATCCAAACTTTGATCCAGATTCGACTGTTGCCATTAAAACTTCATTAATGGGTCCTTTATCAGGAATTGGTGACTCAATCTTCTGGGGTGTATTAAGAGTTATTGCAGCTGGTGTTGGTATTAGTTTAGCAAGTCAGGGATCTATTTTAGGACCAATCTTGTTCTTATTAATCTACAATATTCCTTCAATTGCTACTCGTTATTATCTTACTTACATGGGCTTTACGGTTGGAGATACCTTTATTCAAGATATGTATAAAAGCGGTAGTATGAAGCTATTAAACAAAGCTGCTTCAACTTTAGGTTTATTAATGATTGGGTGCATGACTGCAACAATGGTTAAATTTGAATCTAAACTAAGTATCCCAATTGAAGGTGGTAAGCCAATAAAAATTCAAACTTACTTAGATCAATTATGGGTAGGATTAGTTCCATTAGTTGTAACACTTATTTGCTATTGGTTACTATCAAAGAAAGTGAACGTAAACTGGATTTTATTAGGTGTTTTAGTTCTTTCCATTGTTTTAGGATTAATCGGAGTGGTTTAAATGCATATAGCAGTGACACTCCCTGAAATAATTGTGCGTTTAGTGCTTTCTGTTTTCATGGCTAGTGTCATAGGCTATGATCGTGAACATAAAAATCGTCCTGCTGGAATTAAGACGCATGCCTTAGTTTGTGCTGGTGCGTGTATTATTGCCCTTATTCAGGAAAAAATAGGCTATGATGCAATTCAAATTGCTATTCATCAACCAAAACTTGCTGGAATAGTAAGAGCAGATGAAGCTAGATTGATTGCACAAGTTGTTTCGGGAATAGGATTTTTAGGTGCTGGAACTATCTTAGTCCAACATCGAACAGTGTTAGGATTAACAACAGCAGCTAGTCTATGGGCAGTTGCTGGAATTGGACTGGCGATAGGAATGGGAGATTATACAATTGGCATTGCCGGTGCTGTAGCAGTAGTTTTAGTATTAGTATTTTCTAAAAAACTGATCCAAGTACATGCAATGAAAAGACTGGAAATTCAGTATAAACATAAAGTTGAGACTAAAGAATTTATCCAACATTATTTTGAAAAGCACCATATTACTGTAACTAACGTTAACTTTAAGGTAACACAAAAACCAGAAGGACAGATCTATGTTAATATTTATGAGATAGAGATTCCTCGTTCGTTAAACTACGCAGAAATTATTGAAGATATTTCAATGAATAAAAATATTATGTGTATTCAAATGGTAAGTATTTAAGGTATAAATAAAGGGAGAAAAGTCGATGATGCAGGCTCAAAGTATGTCACTTAAGGTACAGGAGAAGCTTGTAACACGGCTTTTTTTGTCCACTAAATTAAAACAAGATCTGAGAATTTTATCTTATAATGCTCATGATCTCAGTACCGTGATTCAAGAATTTGCTCAAGAGAATCCCTTTGTTGAATTGAAAAGTTCAAGTAAGGAACTGCAAAACTTAGATTGGATTGAAGATAATGAAACTGAAAATCTAATTGATCATCTCTTAAGTCAGGTGAGGATAAGCGATTGGTCTAGTAAAAGTAAGAGAGTCGTTACCTTTTTAATTTATCAGTTGGATAATGATGGATATTTACGAAAGAGTTTAGAAAATTTAAAAAGTAAAGTAATATTTTCTCTACAAGAACTTAATGCTGGAAGAGATAGACTGCAAAAACTTGATCCTATTGGAATAGGTGCTAAGGATTTAAATGAGTGTTTGTTACTTCAAGCTAGGGATAAAAAAGATTTTAATAGCATTGCGATTAGTTTATTAGAGAAGCATGAGCTGGAAGCCTTAGCTGATCCAAGTAAATGGGCTACTCTGCCGTATGAACATGAAAAAATAATAACGGCACTAAAAGCCATTCAAACTCTAAATCCTGCTCCGGCTAGTGAATATGAATTAGGAGAACCAACCCAATATTTAATTCCAGATTTAAAATTTTATTTTGAAGATGGAAGATTACTGATTAGCTCTGCTCGATCAAATTTACCTGAAATGATTTTTGATGATGAAAAGTTTGTTGAGCTACAAAAAGATAGCGAAATAAAAGATAAGGATTATTTTATAAAACAAAAGAAGGATTTTACTGACTTGCATTATGCAATTCAGCAACGTGAAGAGACGCTACTAAATCTAGGGAAATTTTTGGGAAGACGACAAGAAAAATATTTGTCCTCTCTGAATGAGCAAGATTTAGTAAGCATAAAATTAGAAGATGCAGCTACAGAATTAAATTTAGCAATAAGTACCATAAGTAGAGCAATTAAAGATAAATATGTAGAGTGCCAAGGTAAGGTCTTTAGTCTAAAGCTCCTGTTTCCACGAAAAAGTATCAGTAATTTAACTCAAAATCAACTTGAAAGAATGTTGAAGGATTTTATTAAGTTAGAAGATCCCCAAGAACCATTAAGTGACGAACAACTGGTAAATAAATTTAAAGAAAAAGAAATTTCAATTAGTCGTAGAACAATTTCTAAATATCGAAAGAAACTAGGAATTAAAAATAGTTATCAAAGAAATCAAAAATAAAGCAAAAACCCTCGTTGATCTAAGTCAACGAGGGTTTTTAATACTAAATTGTAGAGGAAAATGAAGAATGGATTATGGATTTATTTCCTACGAACCTTTACAGGAACTGGAACTGGTTTATTTATAATTACTGCGTTGGTAGCAAGTAATGCTACAGCACTAATACCTAAAATTAATAATAATGTCATTTAAACCATTCCTTTCTTACTTGATTGATATCAATATTAAGAGTAATTTATGAATTTTTTGTGACTTATATTTAAGATAAAATCTAAAAAAATATAAATAATTTTTCTTTATTTATAAAATACGAACAATATAATTATTAGTAGTAAAAATAATTAATAAATAAGTGTAAAAAGACTAAAAAAATCATCGAATTTATGTTAAAATTTCATCATTGACGATTTTAATAAAGAGGAATTAAAGAATGAATAACGATATCGAAAGTGTATTGTATACTCAAAATGATTTAAACAATCGTATGGATGAAATGGCTGCTGAATTAAATAAAAAATATAAAAATGAAGAGCCAATTATCGTTCCAGTCTTAAATGGAGCAATGATTTTTGCTAGTGATATGATTAAGAGATTAAGTTTTAAGCTAATTATTGATCCTATTAAGACATCTAGTTATGAAGGAAGCCAATCAACAGGAAAAGTAAAGATTACGCAAGATATTAAGTCAGATGTAACAAATCGGCCAGTAATTTTTATGGAAGATATTATTGATACAGGACGTACTTTGCAAGCACTTAGTGAAATAATGAAAGAACGTGGAGCTAAAAGCGTAGAGGTCGTATCGATGCTTGATAAACCTGAAACACGCGTCGTAGATTTTCATGCAGATTATTATGGTTTTAAGGCTCCTGATGAGTTTTTAGTTGGCTATGGGTTAGATTACAATGGCTTGTATAGAAACTTGCCTTATGTCGGAATTTTAAAGCATGAAGTGTATGCTAGTTAAAGGAATAAATAATGCGCGTTAATGTATTGCAACATACTCCAAACGAGGGACCCGGTGCAATTAAAACCTGGGCAGATAGTCACCATCATGAATTCTATGTGTATCACCCTGAAACTTTTGGTAAATTGCCAACTGCTAATGAAACAGATCTACTCGTAATTCTAGGTGGCCCCATGAGTCCAAATGATAATCTAGAGTGGATTAAGCAAGAGAGAGTTCTAATTAAGAGAATATTTGAAGCCCACAAGCCGATATTTGGGGCTTGTTTTGGCGCACAACAAATCGCAATGACGATGGGAGCTAAAATTTTGGATGCCCCTCATAAGGAAGTAGGGTGGGCTCCAGTTTACCTAAAAAATACAACAATATCTGGTATTCCGAAAGTATTAATAGCCCTTCATTGGCACCAACAAATGTTTGAAATTCCCGTAGGTGCAAAACATTTATTTTCTAGTGACTTAGTAGAGAATCAGGGCTTTTTATTAGGAGATAATGTTATCGGCTTACAGTTTCATTTTGAGCCTGAAGAAGATAACGTTCGAGAAATTGCTATTAACGACAGTGAGTATCCACTTGAAAATAATACTCTAAATCAGACTGCTGAAGAAATTATTGCTCATGGTGTACCCCAAGAGAATAAAGAAGTAATGTTTAAATTACTTGATTTTATTACTAAAAATTGAGTGTAAATTTTGGACTACTAATAAAAAGTAAGCTATTATAAAGCTGTAAGTTTTTCGAGGAGGAAAAATTATGGCTAAAATATTTATTTTTGGTGGTTCCGGAAGAGTAGCTACAGACTTAATTAAAGATTTAGTAGCTGATGGTAATACAGTAACAGGGGCTGCTCGTCATCTAGAAAATATTATTAAACTTGATGGTGTAACATCTGATAAGCTTGATTTACATTCTGATGTAGAAGATATTAGTAAACAAGTAAAAGGTTTTGATGCTATTTACTTTACTGCTGGGTCTCGTGGTAAGGACCTTATTCAAACTGATGCTATGGGAGCAATAAAAACTATGATGGCTGCTGAAAAAGCAGGTGTTAAACGCTATATTATGCTCAGTTCAATGCTTAGTTTAGATGTAGACTCATGGAAGAAGATTCCTGAACTTGAAGATTATTTAGCTGCTAAATTTTTTGCAGATACTTATTTAATGAATTCAACTAATCTTGAATATACAATTCTACAACCAGGGACGCTTACTGAGGAAGCTGGAACTGGTAAAATTCACCTGGATGTTAAGGCTGCTGATTCAAATCCAATACCTGATGTTGCTAAAACATTGGCTGAGATTCTAAAATATCCAAATACTATTGATAAGGTTATTCCAATGAGTAGTGGCAATACTCCAATTGATCAAGCCTTGAAAGAAATTTAACTATAAGAAAAAGCTCCATTATGGAGCTTTTTTGTGTTTATAGTGTTAAAAAATTGATTTTTAGAATTTAAATACCTTAGAAATTTCTTCTAAGTATTTTTGATCTAACTCATCGAAGTTAGCTAATTTAGTTGAATCAAAATCAAAAACTCCCCATAAATTGCCGTCTGTTTTAAAGATAGGGATAACAATTTCAGAATTTGATTCACTATCGCAGGCAATATGTCCAGCAAACTCATGTACATTTTGTACAATTTGAGTTTGCTTTTCTTTTGCGGCTGTTCCGCATACGCCTTTGCCAATTTGAATATGAACACAAGCTGGTTTTCCTTGGAAAGGACCAAGAATTAATTCTTGATTCTCATAACGATATACACCAGCAAAGTTAACATTATTAAGTGAATTAAACAATAAAGCTGAAATATTTGCTGTATTTGCAATCCAATCGGTTTCGCCTTCGACTAAGGCATGGGCTTGTTTTAATAATAATTGATAATTGTCTTCTGTAGTGGCAGCCATAATTGAATACCTTCTTTCTGTTAAATTGTTCTAATTCTAACATTAATTTAGTAAATTAAGGATTTTAAGCAAATTTTTTTCAGAAGAAACTTATGTATCACCATAACTATATAGGCAGTAATAAAAATAAGTGGAGCTAAAGAAATTGGTAATAAAAAAATTAACAAGATAGCGGTAAGGAGTGGCTTTTCTAAAATAATAGTGATGCTAGCAACTACTGCTAACGAGACAGTAATTGTGGGCTGAATAGGGATGAATTGAGCAATTGCAGCACCAACCGCGACACTAGCAAAAATTGCTGGAAAAATTTTACCCCCACGCCATCCCATTGCAAATCCAGCATGGGTAGAAATTGTTTTTATTAGAGCAATTAATAGTAAGAAGAGTGGTGAATAGGAAAGAGCATTTTTAGAAAATGGAACAATGTGAAATTCGCCTGAAAAGAGTGCGTAATCAGTTACTAAAGTTAAAACGCTTAGTACAATGCCCCATAAGGTTGCTTTTAAAAGTGCTGGTAAGGCCCAAGTCTCTACTCTAGCAAATATTTTTTCTAAATATAAGAAGAAATATGCAAAAAGCATCCCACCTATAAGAGGAATTAGACTATACCAGAGAATAGTCCATGACCAGTGAATTGGACGTTCATGAATTCCGAACGCTCCTTCTTCAGGAAAAAGTTTAAAGATCAAAATTGTTCCAATTAATCCAATTAAAATATTAAAAGTGATGAACCATTTTTTTTGATTTTTAGTTCTAAAAAGCTCACTAAACTTTGGGGATTGCAATAGAGTATCTTTATCAATGCCTATTTGCCAAACATGAACCCAGCTTTTGTAATGAGTAGTCATCAATCTAATTTTATCTCCGAGCCAATTTATCATCCCCGAAGTAAGAACAGTGGTGGAAGCTTCTGGCCCAATACTTCCGCCAGCTCCTAATGATAAAAGCCCTAAAGTAAAAGATTTCCACCAAGAATGATAATCGAGTTTCCCATTTTTTCGTACATCATGTAACACTTCTTCAATTGTTAAGGGATAGGAGCCCAATTTTTTTGTTAATAATCCAATAACTATTCCGAAAGGAATACAAATAAGAAAAGGATAAGCGGGACGTAAAGGAAAATTGGCGTGATGATTAAAATAACCCCAAATAAAGTCGATAATATAGTTAACTAAGTTGAGGTATAAAGCAGTTAGGATACCAATAATAAAACTCCATATGCCACTAAAAATTAGAATATTTATGCTTTTTTTAGTCATTATCGTCTATTAATTCCTCCATATAAATTAGATTTATGATAGCAGTGTACTTTATTTGTTGTCTTGGTTCAAATCGCTCATAATAAATTTGAGAGCAGAATAATAAAGAAAGGATTGGTCCAGTTATGATTGGAAGAGAAACTCAAATACGCCTAGTAAATAAATTAGAGAATATTCACCATGTTGTAGTTCAAGCTTCCGCAATTGATGGAAGTAACGTCTTTGCCTTGCAGCTTCTTCATAAACAAAGCGACGTTGTTGTTTACCAAACTCCAAATGATAGTGAAACTGTTACATTTGATGAAGACCATCCTATTTTATACTTAAAGGGCCAAAATTCAGCTGGAACTGCTGGTGGACATACACAGACCTGGGTGCAAAGCGGAGAAAATAATAAATGGTTTGTTGGTACTAAGCCAAAAAGACATGGAAGTACCTATTGGACAACACAAATTGCAAGAGTGGAAGTTCCTGGGTATCAAACACAAGTATTTGCTAATAATACTGATTTACCACGGCTTTCCTACCTTAATCGAGCAGGGGCCGGGTATGGAGATGGAGATACAGTTTATCCAGGAAAAGATTTAGTAAGAGTAGAGGCCACTGTTTCACCAAATGGTCATTATTTCTTGATTGCAAGTATTGATATAAATCATACAGGTTATTTTGCACTTTATGACCTTAATGAAGTAGATAATAAATTAGATGAGGCGGAAGAAAAAGCTGAAGATATTAATATTGAAAACTTAACATGCTTAGGAGCATTTAAGGTACCTCATTTTAATGATCAAAAGATTATTTCTATTCAGGGATACGGAATAGATGATAATAAGGATATTTATATTTCAAGTCAGCCAAGCCCGCATACAACTTTTTTAGGTTTTCCAAGACAGGGAAAGCCTCGTGAAATTGTTAAAATTCCGTGGGGGATAGCTGATCCAGATAAGTGGTCTGTAGTTAATTTAGATAACAGCTTAAAACTTGATGCTTTAGATTTTTGTACTGAATTTGAAGGGATTCAAGTAACTAGTGACTGTCTTTACTTAACAGTAGCTTATCATCAGCGAAACAGTGATTTAACCACTCTGATGAATCGTATTTATCAAGTTGAAAAATTTTAGAATGAAAAATAGGCAGACTTTTATGTCTGTCTATTTTGCTATAATTGATAAAAATGAGGTGTAAGAAATGGAAAAAATGCGTTGTAGTTGGGGAAATAGTAAGAATCCACTCTATCAAGAATATCATGATAATGAGTGGGGTAAGTTGAATCTAGATGCAACTTACCTATATGAGATGCTTGTATTAGAAAGTTTTCAATCGGGATTATCTTGGGAAACAATTTTAAATAAACGTGAAAATTTTCGAAAATCGTTTGCAAATTTCGACTATCATAAAGTAGCCAAATTTAATGAAGATGATTTTGAAAGATTAATGCAAGATAAAGGGATTGTCCGTAATCGTCTAAAGATTAATGCTGCAATTAATAATGCAAAAGTTTTAGTTAAACTAGAAAACAATAATCAAACTTTCAAACAAATTCTAACTAAGTTTATTCCTGAGCCAATAAATCATTATCCTAAAAAAATGGAAGATGTTCCTGCTTCAAATGACTTGTCTAAACAAATTTCAAAAGAAATGAAAAAAAGGGGTTTTAAATTTGTAGGGCCAGTAACAATATATTCATTTTTGCAGGCAGTTGGATTAATAAATGATCACCTAGAAGATTGTAGTTTTAAGAATGGAGAACTGTAATGCCTTTGTTACTACCGACAAAACAAGTAGTGATTATGTTTATCTTGATGTTTGTTGGCTGGATTTGCTACCAGGTAAAATTTCTCCATGAACAAACAGTAAAAGATTTAACTAAGATACTGCTTTATGTAGTATCACCATGCTTAATTGTTAATTCTTTTCGACAATCTTTTTCAGTTAATAGATTAATACAATTTAGTTTGATTTTTTTACTAGTACTTGTTTTATTTGTGTTCAAAATTATTGTAAGCTCGATTCTCTTTAACAAAAGAACAATTAAAGACGAGCAAAAAAGAACAATTCTACGATATGCTGGAACTTACACTAATGCAGGTTTTATGGGAATTCCTTTAGTACAAGCGCTTTTAGGAAATAATGGTGTATTTTTCGCAGTACCATATTTGATTATTTATAACATCTTTATGTGGACACATGGCATTAGAATGTTTACTAGGAAGAAGCAGTCATTTAAAGAGAGTGTTCGTCAAGCTATCGTTAATCCTAATATTATTGCAGCGATTGTAGGAATGATATGGTTTATAATTCAAATCAAATTACCTGATATAGTTTCTGATCCTATGAATTATATTGCTAATTTGAATACTCCGCTAAGTATGATTGTTATTGGTACAAATCTTGGAGCTATTAATTTAAAAGAAGACTGGCATGATAAGTTAGTTTGGAGTGGAGTATTAGTTAGAAACTTGTTTTTCCCATTAATAATTCTAGGTTTTTTACTAGTTTTGCCACTTCCATCAATTGCTAAAATGACAACTTTAATTATGGCAGCTTGTCCAGTAGCAGGAGTAGTAGTGCTTTTTAGTTTAATCAGCAATTTTGAAGTAAAATTTCCTACTAAATTAATGTGCTTATCTACTCTAGTAGCAATTATTACTCTTCCAGTCATAATTAGTTTGGCTAATTTAATGGGAATATAGAGGGAAAATGGAAAAATGAAAGAAAAGAAGAATAATTATTTAGCAATCAATAAAACTAGTGTATCAATTAAGTGGCTCACAATAGCCTCACTAGTCTATCTGTTAATCTATACTGAAGCTGGTGATATAGTAACGGCATTTTCTGAACTTTGGGCCCCAATATTGTATTTAGTGATTGTTTGCTTTTTAGCACTGGGGGCAAAAATATTTTATAAAACAGATCGTGTTTTTATTAAGTTACCTAAAGAGGGTAAAGTCAAGATCTTAACCATTATCTTTTGTATTATGTTAATGGCTTTATACTTTTTAATGAATCTGATTGCAAGCTGGGCACAAGTCTTTAATTTAATGCCTGAAATGATGTGGTCTTCTATTTGTGTTGCTTTAGCCGCTGGAATTGGAGAGGAATTTCTTTGTCGTGTAACTTTGTTTAATTTATTTACCAAGATTTTTGAAAATAAACAGTACGTTTTGCTTTGGTCGAGTATTTTTTCTTCAGTTTTATTTGGATTATTCCATTTGATTAACTTAGGACATGGGGCAGCGCTAGATGCAACTTTCCAACAAGTTTATTATGCAACTGCTGTCGGATTAGCTTTCTCCTATCTGCATATTTTTACTAATCGAATCTGGCCATGTATTCTAATGCATTTTTTGTTAGATTTACAACCCAATATTGCAAATATGAATGCTGAAGCTTCACCATGGGGTCCGATATTAATTATTTTTGGAATTGTAATAATTGTTTCGATAATTTGTATTTATGCCTTTAATAAAAGGATTAATAAAATTGAAAATTAAAAAAAGCAGATCGACTGATCTGCTTTTTTGTCTGAATAATTAAAGTCCAAATGGAATCTTGTAAAGGAAAATTCCGATGATTGCACCTAAGATAGGAGCAACTACAGGAACCCATCCATAGCTCCAGTGAGCATCCTTTTTATTAGGAATTGGTAAAATTGAGTAAACAAGTCTTGGACCGAAGTCACGTGCTGGGTTAAGGGCTGGGCCAGTTGGACCACCAAGTGCCATAACCAAAGCAGTGATTAAGAATCCTACACCGATATTGGCAATGTCAACTGCTTGTTTGAAGAACATACCCTTGTATAAACCGATTGCAACAAACATCAGGACACCAGTACCGACAAGCTCAGAAATGAAACCATTCCATTTACTGTTAACACAGTCACTAGTAGCAAAACATGCAAAAACAATGTTAGAGTCGGTAGATTTTTTGATGTATGGCCAGTAAATAGTGATAATAAGAAGTTGACCACAAATTGCGCCAAGAACTTGTGAAATAATGTAAGGTGTTACTTGTGCCCAAGGGAAGACACCAGCAGTAGCTTGAGCAAGTGTAACGGCTGGATTAAGGTGATTACCAGAAATTGATCCAAAAAGCATTGCTGGAAGCATAACACCAAAACCAAAACTGAAGGCAATTAAAATCCAACCCCCATTGGCTTTGCCATCATGAGCATTACCAGTAGTTCCTTTTAAAAATGAGTTGGCAACGGCACCGTTACCAAACATAACCATGATTAGTGTACCGAAAAATTCGGCAAAATACTTGAGCATCCAACTATGTTCCATAAGATACTTTTTTCCTCTCTTGAAAAAATAAGTGAAAAATAAACACAGCTACTGATTATACCTAAGTTTACAAAAAAAGCATAGATATTTTTTAAAGAATCTTGCAATTTTAAGCAAAAAGTTTGCATAATAAGAAGATAAATGTCCAAGCTCTAATTACAAAATGTAATAAGGGCTCTTTTTGTTGTTGAGGGAAGTGCTTTAATGAATAAAAAACAGATTACGATGGTGACTGTAGCGTTGATGCTCGGGAACGTTATGGCAGGTTTAGATGGAACTATTACTAATACGGCTATTCCTGCCATCGTTTCAGCGCTACATGGGATCCAATTTATGGGATGGATTGTGGCAATCTATCTCTTAGGAATGTCTGTTTCAATACCAATTTGGACAAAAATTGGAGAAAAAATTACTAATAAATTAGCTTTTGAGATTGCACTAGTGCTGTTTGTTTTAGGTTCAACGCTTGAAGGACTAGCACCTAATATCTACTTTTTCTTAGTTGCCCGAATGATTATGGGAATTGGTGGTGGAGGAATGGGGTCCTTGCCTTATATTATTGCAGGATACGTCTTTCCAAATATTAAGAAAAGAACCCAAGTTTTGGGATATTTGACAGCCAGTTTCAATGGAGCAGCAATTTTAGGACCTTTAGTGGGAGGTTGGCTAATTGATGCTCTATCATGGCACTGGGTATTTTATATTAATATTCCAATTGGTTTAGTTGCTTTGTTAATTTCCTTGATCTATTACAAGCCAGTTACACCAAAAACTGCCCCAGTTTTTGATTTACAAGGAGCATTTTTGCTAGTGAGTGGTTTAATTATGTTTTTAATGGGAATCCAACTCTTGGGATTAACTGCAACTTGGATTGTAGTAGGGTTGATCCTATTTAGCTTAGTTTTACTGATCTTTTTCTTTTTGTATGAAGCTAAAGCAGAAAATCCAATTATTCCTTTATCTATTTTTAGTAATCATGATCTAAATGGTGATTTGATTTTATTTGCGACTACGTGGGGAGCTTTTATTGCTGTAAATACATATTTACCAATGTGGGCTCAAGCTCTTTTAGGAATGTCGGCTTTAATGGGTGGAATGACGTTAATTCCTAACTCAATTGTTGAAATTATTGCTTCTCAAACAGTTGCCACAATTCAAGAGAAAATTAGAACTTTTACGCTGGTAATGATTGGAATTGTAACCATGATGATCTCATCTGGTGGTCTTTTCTTAGCTAATGATCAAACTCCTCTCTGGATATTAATTTTGATTGGGGCATTTTCTGGCATTGGAGTAGGATTTATTTTTGTTGCACTTCAAGTAAAAGTACAAATCGATGCTGGAATGGAAGATATGGCAACCGCAACTTCAACGTCTTATTTAATTAGAATTTTAGCTCAAACTATTATGGCAGCTGTATATGGGGTCATCATGAATTTAGCGTTAGCTAGTGGAATTAATACGCATTCAAGTATTACGATGCATATGATGAATGAACTAAGTGACGCAAAATCAGCTAAATTATTGCCACAATATCTTTTGCCAGAAATGCGCCGAATTTTTCATAGTGGTATTCATGAAATTATGGCAGTCTCTTTTATTTTGTTGATAATTGCTACTGTCTTTAATTTTTATTTCAATTTTAGGCAGCCAAATAAAAAACTTAATAGATCATCAAAATAAAGCTTGTGTTTAAGGAATTAAGCAAGTATATTTTAGATAAGATTATTAGCCTTGATTATTGCAAAATAATTGGGGCTTTTTATTTCATAGAAAAGTAGGTGTACTGATGACAAAAAAGCAAGTAACGATGGTCACATTTGCTATGGTTTTGGCAAATGTAATGGCGGGATTAGATAGTACGATTATTAATACAGCGATTCCAGCTATTATTGCAGACTTACATGGAATTCAATTAATGGGATGGATAATTGCTATTATGCTCTTAGGAATGTCTGTTTCAACCCCAATTTGGACTAAAGTTGGGGAAAAGATTGGTAATAAGTCGGCTTTTGAATTATCGTTACTCTTTTTTGTATTAGGGTCACTTTTTCAGGGACTGGCAAATAATATGTATTTTTTCCTTTTAGCTCGAGCTTTAATGGGAGTAGGAGCTGGAGGAATGGGCTCGCTACCCTATATAATGGCTGGTTTTATCTTTGATAATATTAAAGCGAGAACAAAAATTTTAGGTTATTTAGGGGCTGCCTTTAGTGTGGCAGCTATTATCGGACCACTAGTAGGTGGTTATTTGGTTGATTCACTTTCTTGGCATTGGGTCTTTTATATCAATATTCCGATTGGACTTTTAGCAATTTTTCTTTCATTACTCTACTATCGTGAAGGTACAATTAAAGAGACTCCAAAGTTTGATGTATTGGGCTCTTTCCTAATTATTGTTGGTTTAACTTTACTTTTATTAGGAATCCAACTTCTTGGTTTAACTAGCAGCTGGATTGTGATCAGCTTAGTCGTTGCTGGCATAGTTTTACTAGTCTTATTTTTTATGCATGAAGAAAATCACCCCAATCCAGTTGTACCTATTAGCATGTTTAAAAATCGTGCTTTAGTTGGAGATTTTTTACTTTTTATTTTTAGCTGGGGAGCTTTTTTAGCTGTAAATACCTATTTGCCAATGTGGGCGCAAGGATTACTTGGAACCACTGCATTACTTGGCGGGATGACGCTAATTCCTAATTCTTTAGTTGATGTTGTAGGGACTTTAGTAGTTAACCCCTTAAAAGCACGCTTTAGTAATCGAACTCTGCTCTCAATGGGATTAATTTGTATTTTGATTTCGTCTTTAGGTTTAGCACTAGCGCCGCAAAGTACTAACATTTGGTGGTTAGCTGGTATCGGAACTTTTTCTGGCTTTGGTGTGGGTTTTATTTTTGTTTTACTTCAAATAAAAGTTCAGGTTGATGCTAGTGAAAAAAATATGGCCCCAGCAACTTCACTCTCGTATTTAATTCGTATTCTTGCTCAAACGATAATGGCAGCTGTTTATGGTGTAATTATGAATATGGAATTAGCGCGGGGTGTAAGAGAGAATCATGGAATAACAATGAGCATGCTTAATAAATTAAGTGATGCATCTTCCGCAAAAAGTTTGCCGCAGAATTTACTTCCAACAATGAGAAATATTTTTCATTTAGGACTTCAAGAAATTATGTGGTGTGCGACCGCCTTATTAGTAATTGCAATTGGTTTAAATTTAGTATTTAACAAAAAGAGTAAATAAAAAGGTTGATAGATAATCGTTAAAGAAAACGACTATCTATCAACCTTTTACTTTATTAATTATTATTTACTAATTACTCTTTTTAATTTTGCCGACAGCTATTGGTAAAGTAACATGTGGACCATAGTTTAAAACGCTGCCTTGAACCGTATCTGGAAGAGATAAGCTGTTAGGCACGCCGTGAATATAAACTACGCGTTTATCTAGAGCTAGATCAGTTGTATTAAAGATTTCTTTAAAATGCTTCTTTAATTCATTTAAAGGAACATCAGCTTCGTATAGATAGTGACCATATTCATCAGCATGTGGATAAGAATCAGTAGGAATATTAATAGTTTCTGGATGTGCATTGAATGGAACCATCGTTGTACCTGATACCGGTTCAGTTTCTGGTAAATCGACAAAACCATCTCCGTTTAAGTCATTGTCCATTGTTGCTACATGAGCATCTTTACCATCAGGGAAACCATGGAAGTGTTGCCAGTGTTCGATGTTTGCTGGAGTGTCAAACATTTCAATCATAATATGTAGCGTATCTTGTTTCTCATCTTCAGTAAAAGTAGCAGTTCCGTGAGGAGAGCAAGCTATTTTTTCGGCATTAAGTGGTCCAATTTTAGCAATATATTTCTTCATTTTAATTTCCTTCCTAAAAAATTAAACTTTCAGCTGTATTATAGAAAGGAAATTAAAATGAAGAAAATATGATGCTTAGAAATTATTGTTAGATAATGATAGGAGAAGATTTAACTATTAATGACGATATGATTCTCAATTATTTGTAATGTAATTAAAGAGGAGGACAAATTATTAGACGACGAACTTTCACTTATCATTGATATGACAATTAAACCAATACCTTTTATTGAGACGGTGCCAGATGTAAAATTAAGTTTGTCAGCAGAACAAGTTAAGCAATTGTGGTAGTAACGGGAGTAGCAGCTATTCTTGTAGTATTTAGTATAGCTGGTTTTTCAATTGCATCTTTGGGAGGAATCATTTCAGGATTATTTGTTTGATAAATTAATGTAATGTTTGCTTTTTATTATTTGATTATTGTATAGATCGTAGTGTGAAAGCAACTTCTGATTTTGTTTCTTAGATATTATGAGCAGAACAAAATAATATTTAACTTTATAATTTTGTTTAATCTTTATTGGTCCCGATAAAATAAGAAATTTTTTCGTGCTAATAATAAAATTGTACTTTTCTTTTTTTAGAGCAATTTTCCAGATTTTTATCTTCTTGAAACTGTCATCTAAGTTGCTTCTGTTTTGTATAGGATAATTGAGAGGAATGGCAATATTAGATGGAAGAAGTTTTGCATATATTAAACCAAGGAATAAAGAAATTAAACATGGACTTAAAAGTATCAAAAGAATGTATAAATTAAATCTAAAAATAGGATAAAAAGTAAATATTAATAAACAGATTATATAACTTACCCAATACACTATATATGAAAAACAATGTATGAGACGCAATTTGTGAAAATTAGGAAAAAATAAGTTAAAAAAGGCTGCCAAACTGCTACACTTAAATACATCCCATTTAGTTAAATGGGAAACAAAAATAGGGTTATCTTGTGAATTCATGAAAAAAACCTTTCGAAAGTTATAGATGTTATGTTTTTAAAAGATGAAAAGTTGAATGTCAAAATTAATTAGTTTAAAGAAAAGAGGAGAGGATTGAGTACAAAGGACTATATAGAATTAGTAGAGCTGACTTTATGGATTATTAGTATTATTAGTATGACTGTATTAGGGTATGTTCATTTTAAGGAAAAACAACAAATATATTTTATCCAACTTGCTAGACAGCTGTAGCAATTGCTGCTATTTAAATTACACTATTAAAATCTAAAATAGTATTTACATCTATTTTTTATTGTTAAAAATAATTTAGTTTTTTTGAGTACTGTATTATTTTGAGATTTTGAAATTATTTTTATAATTACCTTCTGATGATGATTATTTAAATTAGAATCTTTAAACGAACTAATAATATACATCTTTTTTGTATTAATAAATATTGCAGTATCTAAGTCTAAGATTCCAGCAGAATTAATATTTTTTGATGAGATATTATATTTATTTTTTAGAATAGAAATATCGGAATTTGATAAAGAAAATAGAGAAATTAATGTTGGAGTTGGGTATTGTTGGGCCCAAAAAAATGCAGCATAGATTGTCATGATTAACGGAGAAAATATTCCTAATAAACAAATTATTTTAGACAAAAAATTAGCATTATTTAAAGATAATATAAAAAATATAGTTGCTAAGAAATAAATTATATGTATAAAAAAACGTGTAAAGCGAGACTTTTGGGGTACATAGATTAAATTTAGAAAAAACACTAGCCATGTTGCCTTAAATACATCCCACTTAGTTAAGCGAGATAAAAAAATAGGGTTGTCTTGTGAATTCATAAAAAACACCTTTCGAAAGTTATAGATGTTACGATTTTAAAAGATGAAAAGTTGAATGTCAAAATTAATTAGTTTAAAGAAAAGAGGAGAGGATTGAGTACAAAAGACTATATAGAATTAGTAGAGCTGACTTTATGGATTATTAGTATTATTAGTGTGACTGTATTAGGGTATGTTCATTTTAAGGAAAAACAACAAATATATTTTATCCAACTTGCTAGACAGCTAATGATTGATTATGTATATTTTTATGATAAAGAACTTATCTCAAATGAGAAAAAGTTAAATAATGTAGTAAGAGCAGTTGTGACCAGCTTAGAGAAAAAAGGATTCGTAGTTTCTGAAAATGATGTAAAAAATATCATTGCTGGTATTGAAAAGATAGTAACTGACTTACGATTGAAACAGATTAATAGTTAAAGCAATAGGGGCGAGCAGACAAGCTTGTCCCTGTTTTGTATAGCATTAGAAATTTGATTTTTAAAGAAAAGTATTTTTTAATTAGAGAAGTAAATTATATTAATAGAAAAGAGAAGGATTCTTATTTTAGACGAACAACCCGCCCGATGGGGCTCTAAGAATTATCATAAAGTTAAAGATTTATATTATAGTGCTTTTCCAGAATGGGAAAGGTTTTCTTGGTTCTCAATGGTATTAATGAGTTTTCGAAAGAAACTCCAACTTAATGCCGTTTATGATGGAGAAGTATTTTGCGGAATGGTTTGTTACTATATTAGTGACAATACTGTTTATTTGGCGTACTTAGCTGTTGAACCAGAATTACGTGGCAATGGATATGGGAGCAGAATTTTACATATGCTTGAAGAAAAATATCCAGAGCAGCAAATTGTATTAGATATTGAACCACTTGATCCTGATGCAGAGAATTATCATCAACGTGTTAGCCGATTGCGGTTTTATCAAAAGAATGGTTGGCGTAGAACTCACCAGATGTTAATCGATGCAGATGGTGAATTTGAAGCATTAGTAGATCAAAACCATTTTGATAAAAAAGATTTTGCCAAAACATTGAAACAAATGAGTTTAGGTTTTTATCGTTTTAGAATTGAAAAATAATATTTTTAGTTACTCAATAGTTGAGTGACTATTTTTTATAAAAAAGTATAAAAATGATAATACGAGGGGAGATACATAAACCCATTTAATTCTATATTTGGTGATATGTATTAAAAAGTAAAAAGGCATGAAACTGGGGGAGTGTTTCATGCCTTTTTACTAAAGAATATTACCTGTAATGTAAGTAAGGACACCTTGTTCATTATTTGATGTAGTTGTATGATTTGCAACCTGTAAAAGCGCCGGATCTGCATTTGCCATAGCAACTCCATCCCCAACTTCCTTAATCATTTCTAGATCATTTCCACCATCGCCAAAAGCAGTCATTTCAGATAAAGGAATATTAAGTAGTGTGCCGAGCTCCTGTAAGCCGTGAGCTTTATGGATTCCTGGCTGAATGATGTCGATATCACCATGGGCACTACTTGTAACATCACAATAATCTGCTAAGTTTTCTCTTAAGAAATTTACATAATAAGCAGTTTTATTATCAGGACAAGAAATAGCAAATTTAACAATGTGGTCCTTAATATCTGCTAGATCATTAATTTTTTTAAGATGATAATAGTAGTGAATTGATACATCATAGTAGCGGACTGAATATCTAATTGGAAAGTACGCACTTTCGACTCCAGAAACTAAAAATTCTAGTTCTGGTTGTTTTAATAAAAAGTTGTAGATTACTTTACTTGATTCATCTGAAAAATAACTTAGTTTTAAAATCTCTTTTTGATTTCTAACAATCGCGCCATTTTCTGCGACATAGATTATATCAGGAAAATCTTTAAAGAAAGAAACAAGCTGGTAATATTGATTACCACTAGCAACAGTGAATTTAATATTCTTTCTTTCTAATTCTTGATAAATTTTAGTGAATTTTTCTTTATCATAAGTTTTATTATCATTTAAAAAAGTACCATCCATATCAACGGCAATTAGTTTTGTCATTTAATATTTCTCCTTTAATTAGGTGTTAGTAGGGTATAAGATCTCAAAATATGTATTGATAAATTGAACTCATTTTCTATAATTAGTTATGTAATTGATATAAAGAGGAAAAAACTATGAATAAGAGTTCAAATGGTTGGCGCGTCTTTTTAAAGAGCGTTTGGTTTGGTATTATTGCAGGGATGATCTCTGGAATGGTTAAGATTGGTTGGGAGAAAATCTTACCACCGAGAACCTTAGCACGTGATGTTGTTAATCCACCACAACATATGTTACAACAAATGGGTGCATCTTATAAATTTACTCATGCTTACGTAATTTATAATACTGATCAAAAAGTTTTCTGGGTTGCCTTAATTTTACACTTTAGCTTCTCAATTTTCTTTGCATGGCTTTTGATTTATATGGTCCAATTCAAGAAAACTGCTTGGGCTGGCCTATGGGAAGGTGCTTTGTATGGAATCATTATTTGGGTCGCATGGCATTTGATTATTATGCCTGTCCTTGGTACAACGCCAGCACCTTGGCAAATGCCATTTGCGGAACACTTCTCAGAATTCTTTGGCCATATTGTTTGGGGTTGGTCAATTGCTGCAGTAGGCTATTACTTAATTGCTAAACAAAAGGTGAAGACCTTAACAAATCAATATTGGTAAAAACATCAATCGATCTTTCATTAGGAAGGTCGATTTTTTGTTAAAAAACAAATTTATCTAGTGCTTTAGCAATCCCATCATTATCATTTGACGAGGTAATGTAGTCCGCATGATCTTTTGCTTCTTGGCTTCCATTGCCCATAGCAACTGCAGTACCAACAATATCAAACATTGAAATATCGTTCTTTTCATCGCCAAAAGCAATCATTTCATCTGGAGTAATGCCTATCTTTTCACCCAACTCTTTTAAGCCATTTCCTTTATTAACATTGGGATGTAAACATTCTAGGAAATGATCATCAGCTCGAACAATATAAAGATTCTTGCTAAATTTTTCTCTTAGAGTAGGTTCAACTTGATCGAGGATTTCCTTTGAACCAACAAAACATCCCTTTGAAATTTCAAAATTGTCTGGCATTTCATCAGGGGTTCGAATGAACATAGGGGCTGTATTTTCCCAGGCTTGAAGCAATTCAAAATAGTCTACATCATGATCAGCAGTAATAATTCTTGAATCAGGATCAACAATATTGAAAGGGACTTTTTGTTCTTTGGCAAATTTAGTTAAAGCACGATAAAGCGCATTGTTAACTAAATCTTGCGTCATTATTTTGCCATCAGCAGTTCTAGTGATTGCGCCATTTAAAGTAACTGCATATTGGTCGCTGCCTTCAATACCTAGTTCTTTCATGAAGTGCGCTAAACCTGCAATTGGTCGACCAGAACAAAGTACAACTTTAATTCCTAGGTCTAAGGCCTTTTTTATAGCTCTCGTGGTTGAAGGTAAGATTTTATTTTTTGAGCTTAAGAGTGTACCGTCTGTGTCTAAGGCAATTAGTTTAATCAATTTAATTCCTCCTCGTGTTTTATATATGATTAAGATATCATTTATAAATAGAGACTAAGTGTCGTTTTCGTAACTAAGAAGTAATTATTTTGAAAGGGATTACAATGATTGAACATGAAGAGGTTCAAAATAATCAGCGACTACCATTTTATTTTTATTATGATAATAAAGTTAGGCAGCCGGAACATTGGCATCAGGGAATTGAGCTGAACTATTTAATTAAGGGAAAAGATCTCCGTTTTGCTCTTGAAGGACAGACTTATCATTTCAATAGTGGAGATATTTGGTTAGTTAATCGGCGTCAAATCCATAGTGCATCAGGTGAAGCAGGCGAATGGGAATATGAGGGGTTAATTATTGATGATGATTTTTTATTAAGCCAGTATCCGTCAAGTATTAACTGGAATCTTAACTTATTAGGTCAGAAGAGTACAAAAAAGAATCGGGCATATAATGAATTGGTAAAAGAGGTAGCAGAACTTGGTCGGTTATGCCGAAAACCATTAACTGATGCTCGTCGTTTTATAGTATTAAGTCATCTGATGAAAATTATCGTTTTACTTGATCAAAACTTTAATAATAAAGAGCAAATTGTTCAAAGTCCCAATCTAGCTTTAGGGGATGAGATAATTAAGTATATTAACGAGCATTTTCAAGAGGATATTCAAGTTGGTGATATTGCACAGAAGTTTAATATTTCCCATGTGACATTAAACCGGCAATTGAAACAGACAAATAACTTAAGCATGGGTAAATATCTAAGATTGGTTCGTTTAATGCATGCTAGAGAACTACTTTTAAATACAAATAAATCAATTGAATTAGTCGCTTATGAGAGTGGCTTTTCTAACACTAGAGTTTTAAATAGAAACTTTAAGTCTTGGAAACATAAGACTCCTACAGAGTATCGTAATGAATTTAGCAAATATTTTAGCTAAGAGAACTTGAGTATTATTTGTCAACTACACAGCAATTAAACAATATTTTTAGTGAATAAAAAAACTAGAGCCACATTACTTGCAGTTCTAGTTTTTTGAAATATTCAATTAATTAAAATATTTCTGCTCAGATTTTTCTTTCTTTTCAGCTTCAAGTGCTTTTTCACTGGCTGCTTGTTTAGGTAAGATCCAGTTCATTAACATACCAAAGATGGTACATAAAGCAACTGAAGTTAATTGGAAGTTACCAAGTTGTAGGTAAGCCCCTCCGATACCGATAACTAAGATAACAGAAGCAATTAACATATTACGTTTTTCGCCAAAGTCGATTTTATCATCAACTAAAATCTTTAGCCCATTAGATGCAATGGTTCCAAACAGTAAGAATGAGATACCACCGATAACTGGCATTGGAATTGATTCGATGACTGCAGCAACTTTACCAACAAAACTAAAGACAATTGCAAATACTGCAGCTCCTGCTAATACCCAAACTGAATGAACTTTGGTCATAGCTAAAACACCGATATTTTCACCGTAAGAAGTAGTCGGAGGACCACCGATAAAACCAGCAATAATTGTTGAAAGACCGTCACCCATCATAGTACGGTGTAAACCTGGATTCTTAAAGAAGTTTCTCTTAGTTAGAGAGTTAAGAACCATAATATGTCCCATGTGTTCAGTCATTGTAACGAAGGCGATTGGAGCCATTGTTAAGATAGCTGCTGGATACCATTTGAAGTGGTAGCTAATTCCAGGCACATCTAAAGCGGGCATGGAGAACCAAGCAGCCTTTGCTACTCCCGAAAAATCAACTATTCCCAAAATGCAAGATAGGGCATAGCCACAAACGATCCCAAGCATAATTGAAACTAAACTAGTGAAGCCTTTAAAACACATTTGGAAAATTAAGGTCATGACCAAGGTAAAGATGGCAACACCGAAGTAAGTTAAGTTGTACTTGGTACCTTTCATCATGGCATCATTTGCAGCAGTAGTTGCAAGAGATAGTCCAATTACGATAATGATTGGTCCTACAACAATTGGTGGTAAGACTTTGTTTACCCAATCAGATCCAACCTTTGCAATAACTAAGGCAACGATAACATATACTAACCCAGCCGCAATTGCACCTTGAGCAATTGCTGGATAACCGTCTTGCTTCATTAAAGCTTGCATAGTTGCAACGAAAGCAAAACTTGATCCTAAGTATGCTGGAATCTTGAAACGGGTTAGTAGCATATGGACTAAAGTACCAACACCAGATGAAAGAAGAGCAATACTTGGATTAATTCCGACTAAGATTGGAACTAGAACTGTTGATCCAAACATGGCAAACAAGTGTTGCATGGAAAGTAGAATTCCTTGTCCTAATTCTGGCTTCTCATAAACGTCTAAGATCGCATCATCATTATGAAATGTGTCTTTAGGCATCTTTTTCATAATTTCCTCCTTGAAATGAAAATCTTGATGACCTAAAGAAAAAACGACTATCTAAAGAGGATTCCTTTAAGATAGTCGCTTCTGTTTAAAACTATGTCAAAAAATAGTTTACACGCAGATTTCCTTGATAGCCTCACGGGACTATATTAAAGGTCATCACAATATTTCTTTCTTAATTTAACTAAGATATAAGAAAAAAGTCAAGTATGAAATTGACTCTGTTCTAAGTTGTTGATTTTAAAGTTTGTAAACATAAAAAAATATTTTTGTGTAAGCGATATCCTTGCTATAATACGGCTAAGGAGGACTATTTGGCTTTTTAAACAAATAATGAACATAAATTAACTTTGACAAACATAAATGAACATATATAATAAAGATGTAATGAGTTAGTTAGCCAAATAGAATTAAGGTGAATAATGCTTAAAAGAGAACGATTAAGAAATATTTTAGAAATTGTAACTGATAGAAAGTTTGTAACCGTTGATGAATTGGCTAAAACATTGCAAGTTTCAGACATGACGATTAGACGAGACCTCAATGAGTTAAATACTACTGGTAAAGTAATGAGAATTCATGGCGGGGCGCAGGTAATCTCTCAACAAGATTCTGTTGAAAAAAATTATATCCAGAAACGAGAAATTAACATCTCTGAAAAACAAGCGGCAGCTGAAGTTGCAAGTAAAATTGTTCAAGATGATGAAACAATTTATGTTGGACCAGGTACAACGTTAGAATTTATGGTTGCAAAATTGAACCAAAAAAATTTGCGAATTGTTACTAATTCTTTACCTGTTTTTGAAGCTGCTAAAAAGAATGCGAATAATTATGAACTAATTTTAATTGGCGGTTCATATCGTAGAGTTAGTGGAGCCTTTATTGGAGCGCTAGCAAACAATCAGTTAAGAGGAATATCTTTTGATCGGGGCTTTGTTGGCGTAAACGGAATTAAAGACACCTCGATGATGACAGCTAATTTAGAAGAAGGACAGACGCAAGGACTAGGATTAAATCGCTCACGTAAAAAATATGTTGTAGCTGATTATCATAAAATTAATCGCAATGATTTTTATGAATTTTACCATTTGTATGATGTAGATGGGTTAATTACAAGTCCTGGGCTTGATTCTGATATCGTAAAACATTACAGCCAAATCACGACTTTGTATCAGGGTAGTGAATAGTGAAAGGAGAATAACATGAAGGTTGTTATTGGTAGTGACAAGAATGGTTTTGAACTAAAAGAAAAAGTAAAAAAATACTTAGAAGATGGGGGCTACGAGGTGTTAGATGTAACGCCAGAACCTGCAGAAGATTTTGTAGAATCTAGCTTAAAAGTAACTCACGAAGTGTTGGAGCATGGTATTAAAAAAGCTATTATGTTTGATGAATATGGTGTAGGGTCTGCCATGGCTTCGAATAAGGTTAAAGGTATGGTAACTGCAGACGTTAATGAAGAAAGAACCGGTCATATGACTGCTATGCATAATGGCGCAAAGGCATTAGCAATTGGTAGTGGTATTGTTGGTGAAAAGCTTGCTGAATCAATCATTGACTATTATCTACATACTGAGTATGCGGCTGGACGTCATCAAGTTCGTTTAGACATGCTTGAAAAAATGATTTAGAGGAGGTTTTGAAATGTTTGATAATGATAGACCACAACCAGAATTTGTAGATCCAAAGATTGATAAGCATACTGTTGTTGCTTTAGGAAATGACCATATTGTCACTCCAATTAAGATGGCATTATCTGATCACTTGAAAGAAGAAGGTTATCAAGTATTAGATTTCGGTACTTACGATAATACTAGAACTCACTATCCAATGTATGGAAAACGTGTTGCTGAAGCTGTTGCTGATGGTAGAGCTGATGTTGGTATTGTGATGTGTGGTACTGGTATTGGTATTTCAACGGCGGCTGATAAGAATGAAGGAATTCGGGCAGCCATGGTTGGTGATGTTGTTCAAGCTAAATATGCTAAGCGTGAATTAAATGCTAATGTTTTAGGGATGGGTGGTATTGTCTTAGGAAGAGACTTTATTTTCTATATTGCGGATGCATTTTTGAATGAAAAGTACCAACCAACTGAAGAAAATAAGAGACTAATTGAAAAAATTGATAATATTGCTAAACCAAATCCTGATCAAAAGGATAACGAACACTTCTTTGATGAAGAAAACAAGAAATGGGCTGAAGGAGTATATCACGATTAAGTAGAGTGATCATTATTTAGCTTAAGATATAGATTTATAAACCGCACGTAGAAAGGAGATTAATTAATGATTAGTCTCTTTTTATTTAAACTACCAATAATAAAATAGTTATAATAAAAGCGTTTACATCAAAGAGATAACATGCTATTATACATACGTAAGCAAAAATAAATGTGGATTGTAACTAATACGATTAGGCAAAACCGCGAACTTTTGATACAGACAACTGCCGGTAAGTCTGTATTGAAGATTCGCGGTTTTTTATTTTTCCTGGAGGAGTGAGACATGGAATACAGAATAGTCCAGATATTAAACAATAATGTTGCAATCGTTCATACCAGGGATGATAAACAAAATATTGTTATGGGAAGGGGTGTTGCTTTTCATAAGCAAAGAGGAGATTTAATTCAAGACGAAAATGTTGATAAGGTATTCGAAATAAAAGATAAAAATACCGTTAATGATTTAACAACTTTATTAGCAAATGTGCCATTAGATTTTGTAACAACGAGCTATGATCTGATTGACCAAGCACAAGCTAAATATAAATTTGCTGTTGAGCCATATATTTATGTGACCTTAACAACGCACCTATTTGGAGCATATCAACGTTTGATTAAGAACGAAGAAGACGTCAATTATTTGCCAGATTTAAGTGATGCTTATCCTATTCCATATAAGATTGCAGATGATATTATTACTGGTTTTCGAAATAGCTTAGATATTTCTTTTCCGGAATCAGAACATAAGAGTATCTCTCTTCACTTCATTAATGCCCATACTAGTGACGGTATTAATGATGGTAAGAATCAAATAGAAAATGATGAGATTATCGAAGTTGTTCAGGATGAACTGAATAGAAATGGAATATACAGAAGGCAAACGAATGCTAATGATTATGACAGGCTATTAGTTCATCTAAAATATTTTATTAATCGACTTAATAATAATGAACCAGATAGCTTACCAATCTCAGAGGGAATGATTGGTGAAATAGAAACTAATTATTCACAAGCATGGCACATAGTTCAGCACATTAAGGAATTAATGGAGGAAAAATTACAAATAAAGTTGTCACTAAGCGAACAAACGTATTTAACAATTCATATTCAAAGATTAATTTAAGGAGAATTAGAAATGGATGCAGAAAATCAAATTACTAAAGAAGAAATTTCAATGACAGGTTTTTCAATTGTTGCTTATTCAGGAGATGCAAGAACTTATTTAATGCAAGCCATGGATAAGGCAAGTGAGGGAAAGATCACGGAAGCAAAAGAACTTGTTAAGAAGGCAGAAGAATCTATTAACTTAGCTCATAATGAACAAACTAAGCTCTTAAGCAAGGAAGCTGGAGGAAATGACTTAGATGTAACCTTCATTATGGTTCATGGTCAAGATACCTTGATGACAACGATGCTTTTAAAGGACCAGATGAAGACAATTATTAACCTTTATGAACGAGTAAATAAGCTCGAAGGAAAAAATATTGAATAAAGTAATACTGATATAAGTATTTAAAAATTTGGTGAAAGAGGAGGAAGAAAAATGAATGGTTTTACCAAAACAATGGATAATATGAAACCAAAATTTGAAAAAATTGCTTCTAATCCATATGTTTCTGCGATTCGTGACGGTTTTATTGCCGCGATGCCAATCATTTTGTTTTCAAGTTTGTTTACTTTGATTGCCTATGTACCAAACGCATGGGGATTTTATTGGCCGAAATCAGTCGAAAATGCACTGGTCTTACCTTACAACTATTCAATGGGGCTACTTGCCTTATATGTAACTGCAACTTGTGCAAAGAATTTAACTGATTATAAGAACTTGAAGTTGCCTAAGACAAATCAAATCAACTCAATGAATGTTATTTTAGCTGCAGAAATCTCATTTATTATTATTGCGATTAAAGTTGGCAAAAATGGGTTAGACTTAACTTATTTAGGCACTCAAGGATTACTTGCATCATATATTGTTGGTTTAATTGTTCCAAATATTTATTACCAATGTGTTAAGCACAATGTAACTATTAAAATGCCAGATGTAGTACCACAAAATATTGCACAGACTTTTAAAGATATTTTTCCGATGACATTTTCAGTTGCTTTATTCTGGTTAGTACAAATTGTCTTAAATCAATTATTTGGAGCTAACTTATCTGAATGTGTGGTAAAAGTTCTTTCCCCACTATTCCACGCAAGTGATACTTATGGTGGTTTAGCTTTAGTTGCTGGTGCGATGGCTTTCTTCTGGTTTGTTGGTGTACAAGGTCCTTCAATTGTTGCTCCAGCCGTAGCTGCAATTGAAACTACTAATGTAGGTTTGAACCAACAATTAGTTCATGCCGGCATGCAAGCAAGTCATGCTTTAACTATTAACGCTCAAGATTACGTTATGAATATGGGTGGTACTGGTTCAACTTTTGTAGTTCCATTTATCTTTTTACTTTTGGCAAAATCAGCTCAAAACAAGGCAGCAGGTAAGGCGGCAGTTATTCCTGGATGTTTTGGAGTTAATGAGCCTATTTTGTTTGGTGCCCCAATTATTATGAACCCGGTCTTCTTCGTACCGTTTTTGATAACACCAATGTTCAATGTTTGTGCTTATAAATTCTTCGTTCAAGTTCTTCATATGAATGCCTTATACAACACTCTTCCTTGGACAGTACCTGCACCAATTGGTATTATCGTATCCTCTGGTTTTGCTGGCTTATCATTTGTTTATGTGATTTTGACCTTAGTTGTTGATACCTTAATTTGGTTTCCATTCTTTAAGTTTTATGACAACGATTTGTACAAGGAAGAGCAAGCGAAACTTGCTAAAGAAGAAGCTGCTGGTGTAACTACAGTTCCTACTACTGATTCAGAAGCAACTCTTGCAGCTACTGATAAAGAAGCTAAAGATGGCATCACTAAAGACACTAACGTTATGGTTATCTGTGCCGGCGGTGGTACCTCTGGAATTTTAGCTAAAGCATTAAACAAGATGGCAAAAGAACGCAATTTACCTCTTCACGCTGCGGCTCGTGCTTATGGACAGCATATGGATATTATTAACGATATGGACTTAATTATCTTAGCTCCACAAATGGATAGTATGAAAGGCAATTTGCAAGAAATTGCTGATCATGATGGCTCAAAATTAGTTACGACTACGGGACGTCAGTATATTGAATTAACTCAAAATCCTGATAAAGCATTTAAATTTGTAGTCGATAGCTTAGCTGGTAAAAATGATGAAAAGAAAGATGAAGATACGACAGGAAGTGTACCAAATGCAACAATTTAAATTTCCAAAAGATTTTTATTTCGGTGGAGCGACTGCTGCTTACCAATGTGAAGGCGCAACTAAAGAAGATGGTAAAGGTGAAGTGATTTGGGATAAGTACTTGCGTGAACAGGGAACCATTAATCCCGATCCGGCCTGTGATTTTTATCATCGTTACCCAGAAGATTTAGATCTATGTAAAAAATTCCATATTAATGCAATCAGAGTCTCAATTGACTGGGCGAGAATTTTCCCAGAAGGTGAGGGAAAAATTGAGCCAAGGGGCATAGAATACTATCATAAGCTATTCAAAAAGTGTCGTGAAGATGGTGTTGAACCTTTTGTAACCCTTCATCACTTTGATACTCCACAAGCTCTGCAAGATAAAGGTGGATGGTTATCACAAGAAATGCTCGATGCATTTGTTGAATATGCTAAGTTTTGCTTTAAAGAATATGCCGATGAGGTTAGATACTGGATTACAATTAATGAACCAACTTCAATGGCTGGTCAGCAATATGTTAGTGGAACTTTCCCTCCAGCATACAAAGATCAGTTTGATAAATGTTTTGAAGCAGAATATAACCAGAACCTAGTCCATGCACGAATTGTTAATGCCTATAAAGAGGCTGGATATACAGGCCAAATTGGTATCGTTCATGCTCTTCAAACTGTCTATCCGGCAACTGATAGTGAAGGTGACAAGCATGCTGCCAAATTGAAAGATGTGCTGGAAAATAAGTTTTACCTCGATGGAACTTTAGCTGGTAAATATTCTAAAGAAACTTTAGCTTTAGTTAGAGAAATAATTGAAGCTAATGATCAGAAGATGATTGATATTAAGCCAGAAGATGAAAAAGTTCTCTTAAAGGCCGCTAAGCAATTAGACTTCGTGGGAGTTAACTACTACTTCTCAAAATTTATGAAGGAATATCATGGTGAGACAGAAATTATTCATAATGGTACAGGTAAAAAAGGAACAGATGTCAATCGAATGAAAGGTGTTGGTGAGGAAATCCATCCAAAGGACTTGCCAGCAACTGACTGGGATTGGATTATTTATCCGCAAGGGATGTATGATCAATTAAAACGTATTTATGATGATTATCCTTTAGTTCATTCGATGTATATTACTGAAAATGGTATGGGCTATAAGGATAAATTTGAAGGTGAAGACAAGATAGTTGATGATACACCTAGAATTAAATATTTAAGAGATCATATGGAACAAGTAGCTAAGGCAATTAAAGCTGGTATTCCAGTTGATGGTTACTTTGTTTGGTCATTACAAGATATGTTCTCTTGGACTAATGGTTATTCAAAACGATATGGCTTATTCTATGTCGATTTTAAGACCCAGAAACGTTATGCAAAAAAGAGTGCATATTGGTATAAAGAACTAGCAGAAACTAGAGAGATTCCTCCAATTGATTAATTTAATAAAAATTTTAGTAAAAAAGCTAAGCATTTCAACTGCTTAGCTTTTTTGTATATCTGAATGTAAATGAAACCTTCTTAAAATATCAATTCCCTGTCTTTGATATTTATTAGGGATAAAACTTTTTCTCATTGCAATTTGCATATATGCCCATAGTTTCTGTCCGGGACGTAAACGAATTATATGTAGATCTTTTTCGTCTTTAATAGAATTTTCCATTGCAAGAGCAATTCCAACATTTCTTTTTACTAAATCAATCATCAATTTCATTGTTCTTGCTGTGTATAAGATATCTGGAGTAAAGTCACCGAGTTTTGCTTCTTCATCTAGACATTCCCTAGTCAGATAACCTTTTTGTCGAGCAATAAATTTACGTTTGCGTAATTCTTGAGCATCAATGACTTTTTTATTTTTCCAAGGATCGTCTTTTCCTGTAATAATAACTAACTCGGTTCTATCTAGATTACGAATGAAGTATGCAGGATCGTTAATTGGGACCATCCAAGAATAGATCGCAACATCTACATCGCCATTATTTAAATCTTTAAATGCAGTTGCACTTCTTTCAAGCCGAGCATCTAGAAGATTAACAATATCTTCCTTATAAAATTTTTCTATAATTTCAGGAATATAAATACTGCCCGCAATACCAGAAAAGGCTACTCTAATTTTTTTAATATTGGCATGCTTAACATCATAATCTATGCTTGCCATTTCTTTTAAAAGATATTTTGCCTTTTGATAAAGTAATTCACCAGCAGGGGATAAAATAATTTTACTTTTTCGATTTTTTTGGGAAATTAATGGGTCACCAAACCTACGTTGAAGCCTTTTTATAGCCAGGGAAATAGTAGGCTGAGTAACATTAAATGTATTTGCTGTTAAGGTATAACTTTGTGTTTCAACTAATTTGCAGAAATACAATAAATCTTTGTCGTTCATAATATAGTCTCTTTTATAAATAATTTTTATAAACTAATCTTTTTTAATTATAAGTTACTCTTTTCACAAATGCAATAATGCTTTGAATATGGGGACTTTAAGCATTAAAGTTAGATTTTTTCTTCACAATTTAAGACTAGAAAATATTCAAAGATAGATATAAATTGCTATGTGTAAGGGAAAAATTAGTTTGTGAGGAGAAGAGCATATGGTGTATAAGACAAAAGTAGCGTGGGATGCTATTTATGATGTAATTGTAATTGGGTTTGGTGGCGCCGGAGCGGGAGCAGCTCGTTTTGCTGCAGATAATGATGCTAAAGTCCTTTTAATTGATGCGGCTCCAGAAGGTAGTGAAGGTGGTAATACGAGATATGCTGGAGGAGCCTTTGCTTGGGGAGCAGATTTTGATGAACTAAAAGAATACTACAAGCAGACCTATTATCCATTTAAATATGATGAAGAAGCCTTAGATACTTTCATTAAGAATGTAATGCAGATGAAAGAATATTCGAAAAAATATTTTGGAATTGATGCTCAACCAACCGGCCGTAGACCTAAGGGAGAGTATCCTGAATATAAAGATGCGGCCTCTATGCAATCGCAGAGTATGACTAAGGGAATGTATAATGGGGGTTTTTGGAAATTACTTCGTAAACAAGTTTTTGATCGTTTAGATAAAATCGATGTTTGGTTTGAATCACCCGCTGAACACTTAATTCAAGATCCTGAAACTAATGGCGTTATCGGTGTAGTAATTAACCGTAATAATAGAAAAGTAAATGTTGCAGCCAAAAGAGGTGTAGTTTTAAGTCTTGGAGGATTTGAAAATAATCAGGACATGGTACAAGATTTTCTAGGCCAAGGCTCCTTAGCACCAATCGGTACTTTGTATAATCAGGGAAAGGGAATTGATTTAGCAATTGAAGCTGGTGCGCGTTTATGGCATATGTCTAACTATGATTCACATGGTTTGTCTCTTAGACAAAATAAAGCACGAGAAAAATTTGCCTATATGATTAATTGGAAAAGTTTATTCAATGGTTCAATTTTTGTAGCTGGTGACGATGGTACAAGATACTTTAGAGAAGATGAAGAAGATCGTCACGGTTATAAATATAATCATGGTAATTGGGTAATGATTCCGAATCAAAATCACCCACACATTGTGATGGATCAAGTTCAATATGATCAACTTGATCATGATCAATCAGCTAAGGCCGATCAGATTAAGGAATTAATTTCATATGCAATTAAAGCTGATTCGATTGAAGAATTAGCCTCAAAAATTGATACTCCATATTTAAAACAAGCAGTTGAAGATTTTAACTTTTTAACTGATATAAAAAAGCGCGACATGTTTTTGAATAGAAGAATCGAAACGATGAGATCATTTAAAGATGGTCCTTATTATGCGATTCCTGTTCGTCATAACATCTTACATACACATGGCGGTGCACAGAGAAATTCTGAGTGTGAAGTAATTGGCTTGGATGGACAAGTAATCCCTAATTTGTATGAAGCTGGAGAATTAGGTGATATCTTTGCGACTAAATATTTAGGAGCAAATTCAATTGCAGACTTACTAATTTCTGGGAAAATTGCTGGAACAAATGCAGCAAAAGTAAAACATAATGTAAACCTTCCCGATGTAGTTACGGGTGCTAGTCATGTTCCGGAAGATTTGAAGAGTGATGCACACCAAAATAATAGGCATTTTGAAGTAGGTAAAAACCAAGGGATCGGATCAAGTGATCAAGGTATCAATGATTTGCCAATTGTTGTCCGGGTTACCTTAGATGAAAATCAAAATTTAAAAAAGATTGAAACGCTTCAAGAAAAAGAATCGGGCGATTTAGGCGGTCAAGCTATTCCTAAGTTAACCAAGGAGATGTTAGATCATAACTCTTCCGATGTAGATTCAGTGTCAGGCGCAAGTACAACGAGTAGAGCATTTAAAGAAGCTGTTGAGCAAGCTATAGCAAATGCTCGTAAAAATAAATAGCATGATTAGAGGGGATAGATATAATGTTAGCAAAAGTAAATTGGAAGGGATTTATTCTTCCAATCGTTATTGGATGTTTGTTATGGATTGTCACGCCATTTAGACCAGCTGCAATTACATCAATTGCATGGCACTTGTTTGCACTATTTATTGCAACAATTGTGGCTTGTATTACTAAACCATTACCAATGGTCGGTTCAACATTAGTAGCAGTGACACTTGGTACTCTACTTCATATTTTTAATATTAAAGAAGTGTCAGTATCTTTTGGGAACACAACTGTTTGGTTAATTGCAATGTGCTTGTTCATGTCAGCAGGTTTTATTAGATCTGGTTTAGGTAAAAGAGTGGCATATATATTTATTAAGTCTTTTGGTAAAAGAACAATTGGATTGGCTTATTCACTGTCAACAGTTGAAACCTTAATGGCGATTGCTATTCCAAGTAATATCGCCCGTGTTAACGGAATTATGTATCCTATTATTGACGCTTTATCTAGACAAATGGGATCAGATCCGAAAGAAGGAACGCAAAGAAAATTAGGATCATACTTAATTTTTAATGAGTACGAAGTAAATATTGTCACCTCAACTATGTTTTTGACGGGACTTGCTGGAAATATGGTTGCGCTAGGAATTGCTAAAACTCAAGGGATTACTGTTTCGTGGATGCAATGGTTTTTAGCAGCAATTGTTCCGGGTCTTATTTCTCTAATTTTAGTGCCATTTATTTTATACAAAATTTATCCACCCGAAGTTAAGGAAACTCCTAATGCTAATGCTTGGGCTAGTAAAAAACTTGAAGAAATGGGTAAAATGACGCCAGCTGAAAAGATTATGGCTTGTGTCTTTGTCTTGGCTCTATTACTCTGGCTATTAGGTTCAACTATTGGAATTGATGCAACTTTAGTAGGATTTATTGCTGTTTCAATTTTACTTATTTCTGGAGTAATTACTGTTAAAGACATGATGGAACAGAAGGGTGCATGGAGCCTAATTGTATGGTTATCAATAGTAATGTTGATGTCGCAAAAATTAATGAAACTAGGATTTTTCCCATGGTTTTCAAAACAACTAGGACTCATGTTACATGGAGTTAACTGGGTTTGGGTACTAGTGATTTTATTCTTAGTTTACTTTTATATTCACTATATGTTCCCTTCAATTACGACTCAAAGTTCAGCAGTACTAGCTGGCTTTCTTTCAATTGCACTTGGAGCAGGTGTACCAAAATTAATGACCGGTTTGATGCTTGGATTTGCAGGATCAATTTTTTGTTCAACTACTCCTTATTCTGCTGGACCAGCAGCCCTTCTTTCAACAACTGGATACGTAAAGTCTTCTGAATGGTGGAAATTATCAGCAATTTTGGGGATTTTCTTAAATGTTGTATGGCTGGGTGGAGGCTTGCTCTGGACTAAAATAATTGGTTTTTGGTAAAAAAGAAAAATATCAGTGATACTTGTTATTGCTGATATTTTTTAGTAATAATGAATGCAAATATTTCACTTGATCAATTGAATCGACTATGCTTAACGTGAGAGTGTATTTTTATAGAAAAGAGATAGCTATGATTCAATTAGAAAAATTAGTTAAGAAGAATTTGCCTAAAGAAAAAGAGGGAAAAGTTGCTAGCTATATTCCAGCTTTAGCCGAAGTTGATCCAAAGCAACTTGGAGTTGCCTTATATGATTTAGAAGATGGTGAAGTAGGTGAGGCAGGCCAAAGTGAAGTACGTTTTGCAATTGAAAGTATTTCTAAGGTAATTACCTTAATGCTTGCTATTAAAAAGATGGGCCTACAAGAAGTATTTAAACATGTAGGATCCCGTCAAACAGGTTTTGCCTTCAATTCAATTCTAAATATGGAAATTGAAAGAGCTAAGTATCCGTTGAATCCTTTTATTAATGCTGGAGCAATTGCTACAACTTCGATGGTAGTAAGTAAGACGGGTGACGATGCATTTGAAGAAATCTTAGATTTTGCTCGGGATATTTGTAATGATCCCAATCTTTATTTAGATCAAGTAATTTATCATTCTGAAAGAAGAACTGGTAATCTAGATCGGTCTTTAGCATATTATATGGAATCTAAAAATATGCTGCTTGGGGATGTAGTAACTAGTCTTGATACTTATTTTAAGCAATGTTCAATGATGGTCACTGCACGATCTTTAGCTAATTTAGGAGCGGTTTTGGCTAATGGCGGAGTAAAGCCATGGGACAACAAACGCATTATTCCTGATGAAGAAGCTCGTTGTATCAAGTCATTGATGATGACGACAGGTTTATATAATCAGTCAGGTACTTATTCTAGGTTAATTGGTGTACCAACAAAGAGTGGTGTTGGTGGTGGCCTTATGTCAGCTGCACCTCACAGATATGGAATTGGAATCTTTAGTCCAGCCTTAGATAAAGATGGTAACAGTATCGCAGGCTTAGATTTGTTGAGAGATATTGTGGATGGATTAGAGTTAGATATATTTGATTAAGTAAGAATTTAAAAATTGATATTTAAAGCTAAGTATTATCGCTATTTTTGCGGTAAGTGCTTAGCTTTTTTGGTAAATTGTGATGGACTGTGTTGAGTTCCCTACATAAGTGGTAAAATAATAAAAAACATTATTTAAAACAGGAGTAAAAATGAAAAGATATTCAAAAGCGATATATTGGGGGCTACCCATTAGTTTAATTCTCGCCATTTCGATTATTTTACACTTAGGTTGGATTAATACCTTTGATAATTTCTTTGAAGGATTAGTTCACATGGTTCCTAATTTAAAGGGATTAATGCTAAAGATTACATTTTTAGCAGATACCAAAGTTGACTTGATCTGGATGGTATTAATTGCGGTAATCTTATGGTTTAGAAAACAACGTCCTCTTGCGACTAACTTAGTTTTAACAATGATTACAGGGGATGCAGTTGGTTGGATAATTAAGCATTTGATTCAAAGAGCTCGTCCTGTACAGCACCTAGCAGTTGATGATGGATTTAGTTTTCCTAGTGGCCATACCTTAGGTATGGGGATGATTGTTATTTGGATCATTATGGTGCTTTTACCAGTAGTATTGAAAGATAGAACTAAACGTTTTTGGATTGATTTTCTATTAATCGTTTGGCTAGTTATTGTAATGATCTCTAGAGTATATGTTTATGCTCACTATCCATCTGATGTTTGCGGTTCAGTTGCAATTGCTTTAACTTGGGTTGGAGTAATGCAGTTTGTCTTTGAAAGGCTCAAACAAATAGTAAATAAATAGTTAACAAAATAGGGTTAAGCGTAGTTGCTTAACCCTATTTGTGTGAGTAGTTTTTATTGAATTAAGTTAATTGGATTTGTTTAGTCAAACAATGTCCAAGGTTGACTTGGTCTATCATATAGATAACCTTTTTGCCAGTTCCATTCAGGATGTTGCTTCATGAAGTCTTTGGCGTCGAATGGTTCACCATCGGCTCTACCAAAAATGCCCCACATATTCAAGTTTTCAATATCAGTGGCATCAGCACACTTACCATCACATGAACCACCTGGGAAGAAAGGTACATTCCAAACGCCGTGTGGATCGTCAGCGTAGTATTGTGGATCAACATCATAGTGAGCACAAATATTACGTGAAGAAGCACATTGATAACCTAAGTATGGATCATACTTATCTGCTAAGATTCTCTTAGCAACGTCATCATCAATAGTTCCAGATACTTCTGGTAATAATTTCTCAAAGCGTGCTCTACGTGCACCAGTCTGTTGACGGGTATCATTATAGCCATTGTCAACACACTCAAGGTTACGAATCCGTGGATTGTGACAAGCATTGCAGCCATAGTAGAAACCATCAGTTGATTCTAGCAATTCTTGGTGCTTTAATCCTTGTTCAAAGCGTGCGATTTCACCAGTATTAATGTTGCAAAGAAGCCAAATATTAGCATAACCACCGTTGTTGCCTTCATTAACCAATTTTACCCATTGATCAATATTGTTTGCATATTGAGTAGCTTTCCGAGCACGAATAAATTCAGGCATTCCATGTACATCATAGCCAACAAAGCCAGCGATTGTTGTTTCAGTAATACCAAGACCAGCATCAGTAACGTAGAAGTCAGTCATTGAATCGATGTAACCCGGAACGGTTTGCATCTTAAATGCATGACCATTAGTTGGATGAACCTCTTCACAAACATTAAAGTATTGACCACTCCAGAAGTCATCAAAACTTTCATGAGCAATAACAGGTTTACCATCTCTTGTGGCAGATCCTGTAGCAACAAATCCAGAACAGTGAGAACCGCGTGGTCCTTGAGGTGGATTGTTAGAATAGTTAGCTGCAACTTGTGGCCACCAATAGCCAGTTACTTCCATCCAGTCATTCCAGCCGATAACGTCGTCAACACTGGTTTCAAACCCGTTAGCTGTAAAGCCATCAGCCATACCTTGCATTTCTTCCAAATATTCTTCTGGAATTTTATCTTTGTGCATTTTAACTGCTTGATTGACAAAGAACGAATAGTCCATTCCATATAGCTCAAGTGTCATATGAGTGTAAACACGCACTGCATCCCTAAATTCGTCAGTTAAAAGATAACCATGTTGAAAACCAATTTCATAAGGGTCACCTTGAACTGTTAAATAATGCCAACCATTGACATCTTTTTTAGTAGCTTTTGCAACAATTTTACTTTGTGTATCTGTTAATGTCATAACATTCACCTTCATTTTTTAATCAATTAAAGACTAATCAGATAACATTGCAGTCCAATATGGAAGATTGATTTCAGCTTTTTCGTAAGCAGTACGTTCAGTATCAGTCAAATACTTCTTGTTGACTACCGTATTATAAGTGTATTGATCCATCCATGAATTATCCATGATGAAGTAGCCTTTATGACCAGGTTTATCACCCCATGAATTTTGAACCTTCCATTTAGTTGGTTCATTATCATGTAAATCAACACCACAAATTAACATGGCGTGAGTTGGCATACTTTCACGATATTGAACTCTAGTAGCTTTGTCTTTGCCTAAGCTAATACCAAATGAACGCTTCCAATCATAAACCTTTAAAGAAAGTAAACCAGCAGGATTATTCCATTCTTGTAAGACATCACAGGCAAACCAAACAGGTTCATCATCTTTTAATTGATCTATGACCATACGTCTCATATCGTGCATTGGAACATTTAAGTAGCGAATATTTCTACCACCGACTACATTATTGCATAGTTCAATACCATAGGTTTGGTTGTACTTATAGCCACCACCAGGTAAGTTCATGAGTTCAACATAGTCATCTAAGTTGATATCTGCAAACTTCTTGTAAAATTCTAATGGTGTAACTTCACCAGTAGTATGATACTTCTTATTCTTATCACGATATTCATAAGTGAATTTTTCTGGAGGAGTACCAAAGCAGATGCTCAATACACGATAGTTTTCTTGGTTTAGTTGACGAATAACGCTTTTAATCTTTGTATCAGAAGCATTGCTGTTAACTAAATCACGTAATTTCATAGCGTCTTTATCTAATTTTCTGTTATACATCTGATTAATTTCAGTAGTATTCCAGGCTGGTGTTGTTTCTGGCATGAGCTCATTTGGAACTAAGCCATATTTTTCAATTAGGTTGGTTAATAGTGGCCAATCACCGCCATCTTCTTGAGGGGTAGCGAGAAGGAACATAACTTCACGGTCGGATAGGGGCTTAGCAGCGGTCTTAACAATGTTGTTGTAGAAGTAATTACCACGTTCTAGTTTGTCATAGAAGAAGAGGTAATCTGGAGATAGCTCCATATCTTTTAAATTATGCTTCTTTTCAATTAAGAAACGAACAAAGTTCAAACCACTAAACATCCAGCAACGACCAGAATGTTTTTGATTCATTACTTTATTTGAATCAACATCAACTGAAAAATTAAAACTACTATTTTCAATTGCACGTTCATTCGTAATGGCTTTTTTAATACCATTTTTCATGACCGCATTTTGAGTAACACGAAATCTTTGAGTATCAAGGAAGTCTGATCTGATTGTTTTTAAATCATTAGGATTAATTTCAGACATAATACAATCTCTTTTCTAATATAAAACTAATTGTCAGCATCCGGTGGGGTAAGCTTATTGTCTTCAGCAGCCTTGAAGACGGAACTTGAAACTTGTTCATCTGGGCTGTAGTGACGCTTAATTGGCATACCCATTGGGTTTTGATCTTTAGACATAATATCAGTAGGGACATTTGAAGAAACTTTTCCTGGTTTATTTAATCCCTCAATCTCCCAAGTAAATGGAGCGAATTTGTTTTGTGGATCAACCCATTCAGGGTGCTTCTTTGATAATTGATACATGATAAAGCAGATGGCTAAGATTACTGCAACTAAAACACAGATAATTACCACATAGGTTACAGGTGAACCAACTTCTGCCTTAACTTGTGCTGGTGGGTAAATAGCTAATACAATTCCGAATACACTGGAAATTAGGCCAATGCCTGCTACAATCCAAGCTCCAACTTTGCCACCAGGAACTTTAAATGGACGTGGACGGTTAGGTTGGTCATATCTTAATCTCAAGAATGTGATGAACATTAAGATATAGTAGAACATGTAAAGAATGGTAATAGTTTGAGTTAAAAGAATAACAAAGCCTTCAACATTTGGAATTAATTTAACTAGGTATGCAATAATTGTCATTCCAGAAATTTGTGTATACATTAAGTGAGCAGGCATATTGTGTTTGTTCTTTTCTTGGAACCATTTTGGTAAGAAGCCACTACCGCCAGCTTGACCAAGCATGAATGATGGACCAGCCATATTAGTAATAACATTAGCCAAAACGTTACATAATCCAGCCCAAACAAGTACCATATATAACCAAGGCATTCCGATCGTAGCACCTAATTCTCTGAAGACGGTGTTCAAAGAATAGATAACGTTTAATTGGTTTTCTGGAACAACCATCGCAATAATCACAGTACCAACAACGAATATCAAGAAAACTAAAATGATAGTAATAAAAGTAGCTTTGGTAAAGTCTTTTTCTGGGTGCTTCAATTGCTTAATGTGAGCGGCATTAGTATCAATACCGGTATATGAGAAGAAGACACCAGCAGCTAGGGCTAAGGTACTCATTCCGTTCCACTTAGGAATTAAACCTTTAGGCGTCATTGGGATAGCAGGAGTGTGTCCCTGACATAACCAAACGATAGCTAAAATAATCATTAAAGCCAAGGGAATAAAAGTACCAATTAAAACCCCATATTTTGCAACATTACTAAAAGCTTTAACACCTTTAGTAGCAATAAATGTTAAGATCCAATATAAAATTATGAATCCGGTCATAATTAACACTTCATGTTGTGGGTGTTGGGCAAATTGAACAGCCTTATCATACATTGGTGTATAGAACATGATCGTAGCAGCATAACTTGGCATCCCCATACCAAAACTAATCATAGTTTGAAACCAAAGTATCAATAGACAGGTTAAAGCCCAGCCTTTACCTAGACCTTCACCAACCCATCGAAAGATACCACCACGGTTACTCCAACCAGAAGCTAACTCAGCAGCTACTAAAGCAGTAGGAATGAAGAAGCAAATGGCACCAATAGCAAAATAAGTAACAGCAGACAAGCCATAAAAGGCTTGCTGAACGTCATTACCGATCCCAGCGATAATGGAGACGTTCATAAGTGTTAATGCAAGGATCGAGATATAAATCTGTTTGACAGACTTTTTTTCTTTTTCCTTAGCATCTTCCATCATTGTTATCATCTCCTAAATAACATACGTTAAAGAAAAAGCTAGGTGAGAGTCACCTAGCTTTTTCTTTAATTTTGTAAACGATCAGTATTAATGGAGAAACTTAAACGAGATAAAGTTAATTCACGTTTTACTAAATTACCAACCGTTTTATGCGTAAGGGCAAGAACCTTTTGCGCATTGGCTGCATTAGCTTTAGTTAAATATTGAATTAGCTTTTGTCCACTTAATTTTTCAGCTTCTAAATCAGTTTGATGAACTAAGTGATTTGTAAGCTGATCAGCAGTAGGCAAAAATCCATCTAATCCATTTAATAGAGATTTCATTTCGTTATAACTTGGTTGAATTAAAGCAGCAACAGTTCTTGAGAGCCAGTATGCTTCATTTGAATCATATGCATCAGTAGTATTCTCATATTCAGGAGCCGTACCATTTGCATTAGCATAGAATGGAACATAAGGATTAAAGGCTGTTGGAGCAAAATTAAGCCATGCAATACCAGCCATTCCAGCTGGAACATTATTTCTAATTTCGAGAATATGTGATTCAGCACATCTTGCCATGGAAATTGGACGGAACTTAGTTCTGTCATCTTTTGGTGTATTATCAGCTAATGGATCATAGATTGTTTCATTGTAATGAGAACTAAGGATATAGCCCACATCTTCACGTTTTAATTTTCGATCGGGTTTAAAACTGAAATCTAAATCGTTGCTAGTAGGTGAGAAAGCAAGGTGACCTAAATAACGTTGTCCAAACCAGACACGTGGAGTGTTATAACAACGATCCCGTGAATTCGACGTACCAAAAATATGACGGAAATTAAATTCATTAGGATCAGGATTAAGATGATTTTCTTCTACGAATTCTCTGATACCTGGAGCCCACATAAATCGACTGCTATCATCAAAATCAATGTCTTGTAATGAAACTTGATTGGCAATTACGGCAGCTTTATCATCATCAAGTTTTTCAGCAACCCAATAATGACCAGTCGGAATTTCCATGTACCAAACTTCATCTTTATCGCTAAATGCAATCCCATTTCCTTCGTGAGAACCATATTTTTCAATTAATTTTCCTAAGTATTGGACACCATCACGGGCAGAATGAATAAAAGGTAACACGATGCTTAAAAGGGCATCTTCACCGATTCCGTTGCTTACTAGTGGATCTAATCCTAATACTTGGGGATTCCCATATAAGCTTTCGGTAGCACTCATAGCAACATTTTCACTGTTGATTCCACATTCACCGAATTGACCGTGAATTTTATAATCAACGAAAGGAGCCATTTGGTAACGAAGTGCATTTTCCGGTAGAGGAATATCTAATCCTGTTACATATGAATGAAAAGTTTGCTTTTCTGATTTAGCAGGAACAACTACAAACTTTACTGGTACATTACATACTTCAGCATCACAATTTCTTGCAATAATCGTAGAACCAGCAATATTGGCTTTTTTACCAACCAAAACAGTGGTACATGCCATATATAATCGTCCTTTCTAAAGAAATAACTCTCTTTAAATTGGGTTCATTGCGTTCCAGTATGGAAGCATTACTGGTTCTTTTTCATAAGCAGCAAGTTGTTCGTCAGTTAAGTACTTCTTGTTGACAACAGTTTCGTATGTATATTGTTCCATCCAATCGTTGCCCATAATGAAGTAACCTTTGTGACCAACCTTTGGGCCCCAAGAGTTTTGAATCTTCCATCTAATTGGCTTGTCATCACGAATATCAACACCTGAAATAAGCATTGCGTGTGTTGGTAAACTTTCACGGTATTCAAATCTCTTAGTCTTGTCAGTACCTAACTTAATACCAAATGAACGATCCCAGTCAAAGACTTTTTCAGTTAAAAGACCTGCTTGTGGTGCCCATTCTTGAAGAACATCACAGCCAAACCATACAGGCTCATCGTCTTTCAATTGTTCAATAGCGGTCTTCTCCATATCCTTCATTGTAACGTTGAAGTAACGACTTGGTTGACCACCAACCATGTTGCCAGAAATTTCAACACCAAATGGAGTGTTGTATGGATACTTTTCACCTGGTAAGTTCATGAGCTCAACATAGTCGTCAAAGTTAATGTTGACGAACTTCTTGAAGAATTCTAATGGAGTAACTTGACCAGTGGTGTGATATTCGTTGTTTTCGTCACGGTATTCATAAGTGAATTTCTCTGGAGGAGTACCTAAAGCAATAGCTAAGATACGGTAGTTTTCTGCATTCATTTGACGAAGTACACTCTTCATCTTTTCATCAGATGCATCGCTATTAGCTAAATCACGTAACTTCAAAGCGTCCTTTTGTAACTTTCTATCATACATGCGGTTTAATTCTTGAGAGTTAGCACTAACTGCATCTTCTGGCATAGCTTCCATTGGAACAATGCCGTACTTTTCGATTAAGTCTACTAGTAATTGCCAGTCACCACCATCTTGTTGTGGAGTAGTAAGTAACCAGTTAACTAGACGATCAGATAATGGACGATCAGCTGTGTTAATAATGTTTTGGTAGAAATAGTTACCTTTTTCTAGCTTGTCGTAGAAGTAAACGTAGCTAGGTGACAATTCCATGTCCTTAATGTGGTGATCTTTTTCAATGTGGTAACGAATGAAGTTTAAACCTGAGAAGTCCCAGCAACGACCAGATTGTTTTTGGTTTAAAACTTTATTTGAATCAACATCAATTGAGAATACAAATGGGTGAGAGTTAATTTCACTTTGATTTGTAATTGACTTTTTAATACCATTCTTCATTACGGCATTTTGAGTATTACGATACTTTGCTGTATCTAAAAATTCTGATCTAACTTGTTTTAAATCTTCATTATCAATTTGTACCATAATTAATCTCTTTTCTTTAAAATCGATAATCTATTTAACTTTCATCAGTTGAAAGCTCGTTGTTTTCATCTGCTTTAACGATATCAACAGAAACTTGTTCATTTGGTTTATATGGACGCTTAATTGGCATACCCATTGGGTTTTGATCTTTAGACATAACAGTTGTTGGGACGTTTGATAAAGCCTTTCCAGGTTTCTTAAGTCCTTCAATTTCCCAAGTGAATGGGGCAAACTTGTTATTTGGATTTACCCAATCAGGATGCTTCTTAGAAAGTTGATATAAAACAAAACAAACTATCAAAACAACAGCAACTAAGGCCAAAATAACAGAAACATAAACTATTGGTGAACCGACTTCTGCTTTAACTTGTGCTGGTGGATAGATAGCAAGAACAATTCCGAAAACAGATGAAATTATACCTACTCCTCCAACAAGCCAAGCTCCAAATTTACCACCTGGTACTTTAAATGAACGAGGGCGGTTAGGTTGGTCATAACGTAAACGTAGGAAAGCAGTAAACATTAAAATGTAATAAAACATATATAAGACAGTAATTGTTTGAGTTAATAAGATAACAAATCCTTCAACATTAGGAATCAATTTTACTAAGTAAGCAACAACCGTCATTCCTGCAATTTGCGTATACATTAAGTGTGCCGGCATATTGTGTTTATTGTTCTTTTGGAACCAATGTGGCAAGAAACCACTTCCTCCGACTTGACCTAACATAAATGATGGACCTGCCATATTAGTTACAACCATAGCAATTGTGTTGAAAAGTAGAGCCCAAACAAGAACCATGTACAACCAAGGCATCCCAATTGTTGATCCTAAAATCCTGAATACAGAGTAGAGAGTGTATAAAACATTAATTTGTTTTTCAGGAATAATCATAGCAATGATTACAGTACCAACAACAAAGATTAAGAAAGCAAGAATGATTGAAATAAACATTGCTTTTGTGAAATCTTTTTCAGGATGTTTTAGTTGTTTAATATGAGCTGCATTAGTATCAATACCTGTGTATGAGAAGAATACACCAGCAGCTAGTGCTAACGTACTCATACCATTCCACTTAGGAATTAATCCTTTAGGTGTCATCGGAATAACAGGTTGATGCCCTTGAGCTACCCACACAATAGCTAAAATAACCATAACCGCTAAAGGAATTAGACTTCCGATAATAACACCGTATTTAGCGATGTTGGAGAAAGCTTTAACACCTTTAGTAGCCAAATAAGTAAGGACCCAGTATAAAATGATCCAACCTGTCATAATCAACAATTCATGTTGTGGTGCTTGGGCAAACTTAACAGCTGCATCATAGTTAGGTGTATAAAACATGATTGTTGCTGTAAAACTTGGCATCCCCATCCCAAAGTTCAAAATCAATTGAAACCATAGGATAAGTAAACAGGTTAGTCCCCAGCCTTTACCTAAACCTTCACCAACCCAGCGGAAAATTCCTCCGCGGTTACTCCAACCAGAAGCTAATTCAGCTGCAACTAAAGCAGTTGGGATAAAGAAACAAATAGCTCCGATAGCAAAGTACGTTACTGATGCAAGTCCATAGAATGATTGCTGAACATCATTTGCTATTCCAGCAACTATGGAAACATTCATCATTGTTAGGGCAAGGACAGATATATAGGTCTTTTTCTGTTGAGTTTTATTGTCTTCCATGAAAATACCCACTCCTTCTAAAAGGCAAAAGAAACTAACTAAAAAGATGGTTGGCTTGTGAATCTGTTTTATTAGCAACATCTGTTATTGATAATAAAGAGTGCTAGTAAAAGTTAGTAGTTCACATGAGTTTTCATCAAAATAGAAAGTTAGTAAAAATAAATAGATATTTATATAACGACTTGCAAGTTTGAATAATAATTATCTATTCGCCTACTAGATTAGGAGTTAAAAATAAAAAAAGCAAATAAAAACAATCGTGATAAATAGGCTTTTTTACAAAAGATACATTATATTAACTAATATCGAATAAAATAACTAAAAAGAAGATTGATAAAATAATAAATCGAAAAAAATACTTAAAAAATATATTCTTTTAGGAATAATTATTATTTTGTAAGTAAATGAATTATTTTTTGGATTCGATTTCTTTTATTTGCTTTTAAAAAGGACAATCGTTATGGTTGAGATGAGAGTTAATGTTTTAGAAGTATAATAAACAGTTTCAAAGGTGGTAAGTACTATGGTTAAAAAAACTGTTCCTAAAAAGTTAACTTTTATGTCAATTTACTTTTTAGGAATTAATGGAATTATAGGTTCAGGAGCATTTTTACTTCCGCAATCTATTTATAAAGATATGGATCTATTGAGTGTAGTCGTCTTACTTTCTGCTGCATTAACGGTAGGATTAATAGCATTATGTTATGCGGATTTGGCCAGTCGTTTTACTGGTTCTGGAGCTGCATGGCTATATTCTTACAATGCATTTGGCAGGTTTGCAGGATATGAACTTGGTGTATTTACATGGTTTTTAGGCTGCTGTACTTATGCTGCTGAGGTAGTAGCATTTTTAACAACACTTAAAAGTTTTGTGCCTGCTTTCAATCAGAGTTCAGTCTATTTTGCTGTTGGGATAGGATTAGTTTTATTGTTCTCAATTATTAATTTCTTTGGTCGTGCCTTAGTTAAAATAATTGATAATACTTCGTCTATTGCTAAGCTATCAACTATTATTTTGTTTATTATTGTTGGTATGTTCTTTATGCATATTGCAAACTTTCATCCTGTTTTACCAGCTGCAGCTGCAAAGGGTGTAGGGCCATTTTTCCATCACTTTGGTGCAGCCTTTAGTGTTGTATTTTATTTGTTTAGTGGCTTCTCATTTATTCCAATTGCTGCCTCTCAGATGAAAGATCCAGCTAAAAATATTCCACGGGCTTTAGTTGCTGTTATGGTTACGGTAACTATTCTTTATACTTTGATGGTATTAATTGCTATTGGTATTTTGGGTCACAAGATGTCATGGTACACCATTCCTATTGCTAATGCCTTTAAGTCTGCTGTGGGAGAATGGGGCTATGTGATTATTATCATTGGAGTTTTGTTAAGTATTTTCGGTGTGGCATTTACGTGCTCGTTTAATACACCAGCTTTGATTGCTTCCTTAGCTCTAGAACACCAATTATTACCAAATTGGGTAGGAAAAAAGAATAAATTTGATGCTCCATGGGTAGGTATTATTTTAACTGCCGCTGTAACCTTACTTTTAATTACTCAATCATACTTGTTCTTAGTTGGATGTATTGTTTTAGCTTCATTTGTTCAATATGTACCATCTATTTTTGCGGTTATTAAATTTAAGCATACTGGTCAATATCCAAACCATGGTTTTAAACTTCCAGGTGGCTACACAATTCCAATTTTGGCTTTATTAGTAGCTTGCTATTTAATCTTTAACTTTACTTGGGAAACTATTTTACTCTCAATAGTTGTAGCTGCTGTAACAGCTGTTTTATACCTGTTCTTAGGAAAGAAGAGATTAGCTAAGATGGGCGGAATTCCAACTGCAGTTAGAGAGAAAAAGAATCATATAGAAGCTGATTTAAAGAAGAAAAATTAATTGATTTAAATTACGTTTATTTAGAATAAAAAATCAATTTGTATAAATAAAAACAGCATTTCTCGGATGTATTGAGAAATGCTGTTTTTATGTTATTTTGAAAGATTTTTTACAACATTAAAGTTAAACAAGATTAAGTTTAAGACAACAATACCTGCTGTCACAATGAATACCATACTATAACTTGAAACTCCAGCAATGAAAGATCCTAGAAGAGGCCCCGCAATATTTCCAATATACATTGCACTCTGATTCCATGAAAAGACGCGACCAGTTACAGCAGCGGGTGAATTTTTGGTTAATAAAGTTTGCACTTGCGGGAAGAGGCATGCGTCGGTAAAGCCAACTAAAAAGCGTAAAATACCTAATTGCACTGTATTGTGAACAAAAGCAGTTAAAAAGAATAAAATTGTCGCACCAATAAAGCCACCAATAATAATCTTGTGGGTTCCAATTTTATCTCCCAAAGCTCCAAAACGGGAAGCAGCTAAAAACGTTGCAATTCCTGGTAAAGCCGCAATAACTCCAGAAACAAAAACAACGTTTCCGTGTCCATTCATCAATTGTTTAACATATAAAGAAACAATTGGATTAATTGAATTATTGGCTGCTTGGATAATTAAAGTGGTTAACAGTAAACCAAATATCAGGGTTGGAGATCGTAGAGTAGCAATAACGCCGCTGGCTTTATCTAATTTCTTTTCTGTAATCGGCTTAAATCCTTCTTCATGAACAAAGAAAAGTGAGAGAAGGAAGGATATTAATAATAAGCCCCCTGTAATAAAGAAGGTAACACGGTAACTAAATGCAGACGCAAGTGCTCCACCTAAGAAAGGCCCAAGTAAGTTCCCGGCAGTAAAAGAAGAGGCCATTGTTCCTAGCGCCTGACCAGATTTTTCTTTAGGTGTTTCTGTAGCGATTAAAGCATTTGAATTTGAAACAAATCCTGCAAAAACACCCTGCAACATTCTTAAGAAAAATAGTTGCCAGACATTAGTAACTAATCCCATACTTCCAAGGACAAGGGCCATCCCAAGGGAAGCCCTGAGAATCATTAGTTTTCTACCTTTTTTATCAGCTAATTTACCCCACCATGGTGAAATAATAGCTGAGACGAAGTACACTCCGGAAAAAATAAATCCCGACCAAAAGTTTAACTGTTGGTGAGTAAAATGTCCTAAAGTATCGATATATAGAGGTAGGAAGGGCATAATCTCTGAAAATGCGATTCCTGCGATAAATACGGCGATAGAGAGAACATAAAGATTCTTTTTCCAAATTGGCTTATCTGATTTTTTTGACATTGTTATCCTTTAATTTTAAAATCTATTTTTCTTTAAATCTGCTTTTCTAAGTTGATTGAGATTTTTTCAAGCTTGGCTAGAGTATCAGGATCGACTTTTCCAACTAGTTGATTTACTTCTTCAAAGGCTTCATTCACTTGGTTAAGAACTTCAACGCCAGCTGGGAGTAAGAATAGTTGTTTTTTTAGTCCATTGTTTGGATCTGCTCGTCGATCAATCATTTTTCTTTTTTCTAATAGTTTAACTACATTAGTAAAACTGGCAGGTTGGTAAAAAAGATAATCTGCGACTTCCTTTTGAATGCAGCCGGGATGCTTTTGAATGTATCTTAAAACATGGGCATGCGTCATTCTTAGATTAATAGAGGCCAATCGTTGATTGATCAGGAGGTTTTCTAATTTACCAATATGATAGAGTAAATTTGCTAGTGGTCTTTTTCGCATAGTTTTGCCTTTCTAAGTTGTAGTTACAACTAGTACTTTAAACAAGTATAACGCAACTAATTGTAATTACAATTAGTTTTTAGTTTAGAGGATTAGTAATTTTAGAGAAATCATATTTACGATATTTCAAGGCTGCTTTTTTGTCTTTAAACATAGCACTATGAATGTCACCGGAAGAATAAGCTAAATAAAGGCACTGATTTCCTTTAAAAGTACCTGTAATATAGATGATATCAACAGTATCTAAAAATCCACGTGCTCGGAGCCACTGCGAACCATTTTTATTTTCAAAAGAGACCATGCTTGCATCCCCGGCATAAACTTTATTATTTTTTTCTGAGCGATGGTTTAGGTTTAGGTTTGGATCTGTTTTTTGATAGACTACAGAATCCATGATCGTATGTTTAGTTATAATGAATTTTCTCGCTGTTTTACTGTAGCGATCAGTTTGATACCACGTTCCTTGAAATACAGTAGGAATCATAGCTAACTTAAAACCAGGGTATTTTTTATTTAAATTGGGTTTAGAGGAAGTTTTAACAGTATTTTTTGAAGTAGTAGTTGAAGATTTTGAACTAGAAGATTTAGGTTGATTATTCTGTGTGTTGCTACAGGCAGTAAGTAATAAGGTGGAAAATAGAATTAGAGCTATTTTTTTCATGATTTTGAATCCTTGCAATATAAATTTTACTCAGTATAGCATAAACGATTAATAAATTTAGTTAGAAACTTTTCGAACAAAACAAAAAGCAGACGTTCTGGGGGATTAGAAGTCTGCTTTTAATTGTCGTATGTTATTTTGGGAGAATAAGTAAGGTGTAGAAGTCCCCTTACTTGTTAAATAGAATACCTTTCTTTTTTTAAAGAAGATTTGGTATTAGATTTAAAATTTGCAAAGAATTTCTTTAAAAAGTTTAAAGACATAAATATAATTAAAATAAAAGCGTTTGCGAGAGGGAAAATTATGAAAAAAGAACAAGAAATTCAAATGTTAAAAGAATTTTCAGATGCAAATTCTACATCTGGATTTGAAGAAGAATTTGTAAAATTATTTTCTACTTATGCTAAAAATACTGCTGATATTACGGTAGATGGGATGCTCAATGTATATGCAGCTAAGAAGGAAAATAAGGGTAATCGGCCTGTTATTCAAATGGATGCTCACTCTGATGCAGTTGGTTTTATTACCCAGGCAGTTCGTCCGAATGGATTAATTAAATTTGTTCCACTTGGGGGTTGGGTAAAGTATAATATTCCGGCTTTAAGAGTGAAAATTCGTAATCGTGATGGTGAATATATTCCTGGTGTAGTGGCTACAAAGCCTCCGCACTTTATGACTGCTGCTGAGAGAAATTCAATTCCGGAAGTTGCAGATATGTCAATTGATGTAGGTTCATCAAGTAGGGAAGAGACTATTAAAGATTATAAAATTGACACTGGTTGTCCAATTTTTGTTGATGTAAAATGCGAATACCATGAAAAATCCGGTTTATTCTTCGGTAAAGACTTTGATGATCGCTTTGGTGCAGGAGCCATGGTAGACATCTTAGATAATTTGAAGGGTGAAGAGACTAATTTTGATGTAGTAGCTGCTTTATCTAGTCAAGAAGAAGTAGGACTTCGCGGTGCATATGTCACTGGACGAAAAATTAAGCCTGATTTATGTATTGTTTTAGAAAGTTGTCCAGCTGATGATACTTTTGAGCCTGAATGGTTATCCCAAACTGGCTTAAAACGCGGTCCAATGCTCAGAGATATGGACACTACATTTTTACCAAATCCTAAGTTTCAACAGTATGCTTGCGATATAGCTGATAAAAATAATATTCCATATACTCGCTCTGTTAGAACTGGTGGCGGCCAAGATGGGGCAGCAATTTATTATGAATATGGAGCTCCAACAATTGTTATTGGAATTCCGGTTCGTTATGAGCACTCCCCATATTGTTTTTCAGCATATAAAGACTTTAAGGCTTCAGTTGATTTAGCAACTGCAATTATTCGTGATATGACACAAGAAAAGCTAGATAGTTTTAAGGTGATCTAATGGACTGGAAAGTATTTTTCAAAAAAGTAGCAATTTTTAGTTGGTGTATGGCTATTATTAGTGTATTGATTTATATTGTTCGTTATACAGCAAGTGAAATTGGCAATCTTTTTATGTGGAATCAGCCATTTATTTGGGAGCTAATTTTCGGACTTGTTTTTTGTCTTTTATCGGTTTTTTGGCCAAAGAAAAGTAAATAGAATATAAGTTGTAGTTATGAACCCCGAAACGAAGATAAGAATTTCGGGGTTCATATCGTTTATAATAAAAATAAGCATTTATATAGAAAGTTAGCTATGCATCTTTTAGAAATTAAAAATTTAAATTATTCTGTTGATGGAAATACCATTCTGAAAAATATTAATCTAAGTGTAAATTTAGGAGATTTTTTAACAATTATAGGACCTTCTGGTGCAGGAAAAAGTACACTTTTAAAAATTATTGCCAGCTTACTTACACCTACATCTGGTTCAATTGAATATGAGGGAAAACATATTGGTCAATATTCTCCGCTTGAATATCGTCGGCAAGTTTCCTATTGCTTTCAGCAACCGTCTCTTTTTGGAAAAACGGTAAGAGATAATCTGATTTTTCCTTACCAAATTCGAAGGGAAGAAGTCAATGAAGAGCATCTAAATGAATTATTAGATAAAGTAAGTCTAAATCAGACTTTTTTAAAGAAAAATATTAATTCTTTATCTGGTGGAGAAAAGCAACGAGTTGCCTTAATTCGAAATTTAGTCTTTTTACCACAAATTTTATTATTGGATGAAGTAACTACAGGACTTGATGAAAATAGTAAAGAAATTGTTCATCATTTATTTGATGATGTGCGCAAGAAGCATGTTACGATCTTACAAGTAACTCATGATAAAAGTGAAATTGAAAAAGCCAATAAAATTTTTGAAGTGAAGAAGGCATTCCTCAATGAAAAACATAGTTGTCAGTAACTGGTCCCTAGTCTTTGCATTCTTATTAGTCTTAGTATCAATTGGAATTTCCGTTAAAGAAAAGCTTGGCCTTACTAAAGATATTTTGATTAGTGTTGTGCGAGCCATTATTCAGCTAGTCATTATTGGATATATTTTAAAAGTAATTTTCAATGTAAATACTTTTTGGCTAACCTTTGTTTCTACACTTGTCATTATTTTTAATGCTTCATGGAATGCGAATGGTAGAGATCCAAATACTAATCGAAAATTATGGAATTCAATTATAGCTGAGGCCGTAGGAACCTACATTACATTAGCTGTATTACTTCTTTCTGGCGTCATTAAACCAATACCCATGCAAGTAATTCCAATTACAGGGATGATTGCAGGTAATGAAATGGTTGCAATAGGTCTTTGCTATAAATCTTTAAACGAAAGTTTTCATGATTTAAGACAGCCCGTTTTAGAAAGGTTAGCTTTAGGTAGTGATATTAAAACGGCATCGATGCCAATTATTCGGCGTAGTATTAAGACTGCTATGCAGCCAACGATTGATTCGGCTAAAACAGTAGGTTTAGTTAATTTACCGGGGATGATGTCAGGATTGATCTTTGCTGGAGTAAATCCAATTTATGCAATTAAGTATCAGATTATGGTAACTTTTATGCTTTTATCTGCTACAAGTTTAGGAGCGATTATTTCTGTTTATCTTGCCTATAAAAATTATTTTAATGATCAGATGCAATTAATGCTCTAACAAAAAGCCTGTTCTGGTATTATTTCAGAACAGGCTTTTGAATTATATGAAACTAAAATTTAATGTATTTTATTCCACTCTAGCGATTTCATCATGAACTTTAATATTATGGGAACCTAAACTTGGCTCTTGACCATGAAGATTAAATTTAACATTAACTCCTGGTCTAAACAAAAGAACATGAGTTGAGCCACCAAAGTGGAAAATACCAAGTTGATCACCTTTATTAATATGCTGACCAACTTTAACAGTGATTTCGTTGCCCGAAACTTCTGCCATACCTACGGCTACAAAGCACATTAAGCCAATCTTAGGGTTGTCTGCTTTAATGAAGATGACAGCACGTGATGCAGTTTCGGTAATGTAAGCTTGAGAATCATTAGGAGCAGCTGGATCAGGGCCATTAGGATTTTCAAATCCTTGTGGCAAAGTTTCAGAGTAGTAAGAACCGTATAAGTTATAAGCTTTAACTACTGTTCCGCTAACTGGACTGTTCCATCTGTGATAACTCAATGCACTAAGGAAGGCCTGGTAAAGTGTACCACCAACAAATTCTGATGTTAATGGATCATTATGGAGTAGATCAATTAATGAATATGGTTGTCCTTTAATCCAGAATTTAGCCTTTAAAGGTAGGTTATGGGCGATTCGATATGGTGCTGATTCACAAGCATTAGCAATTGAATCAGGGTCATCGGCATTAACAACTGGACGAACACCTGGATTAAATGTTCTAGTAAAGAAGTGATCCCAGGAAGTAAAACCATATTGTTGATCAATATTATCATTAGGACAAGCAAAAATATCATGGAAATTTTTACCATAAGCTGCGTCACACATGCTCTTTAAAGCTTCATCTCCAAGCCAACCTTCTTGGGAACGATTAAGCACATAAGTAGAATCAGGGGATTGTAAAAATTTGCCCCAATAATCTAAAATATCACGGAGTTTTTGATTAACGCGTGGATCCATAAAAGCTACATAGCCAGCTTTTGTTGCCATTGGATAATCTAGAATAGCATTAATAGGGAAACCAACTAATCCAGTAGCATTAAATTCTGGAGCACGGTGCATCACCCGATTAATAACGCGAAGCATTTGATGATAGTTGTGAACAGCAGGAGTATTCATTGGAGTTTTAACATATTTTACTGGAACCTCTTCAAACATCATATGGAATAAATTCCAAAGATAGCGGTCAGATTCAATTAAATCTTTTAGAGCTTGAACAGGTGGTAAAAGAGTTTGATCTTGTTCAGCTTCGGCTTCTTTCAATACTTTTTTTAACCAAGTATTGTAAAATTCTTGGTCACTAGGTAACCATTGTCCAACGTTAAATTTTACATCTTTTTTCATTTTTAACACTCTTTTTAATATTAATAACTATAATGAAATCTTTTTTGTAATAAGAAGATAAATAGAGACAATTGCTAAAACACAAATAATAATAGCTAATGCCAACTCCCATTTGTTAAATAAAGGAGTACCGTCTTTGTCATATTCTTTTCTTGCAAAGTAGTAGAAGATAATACCTACAGCGTAAATAATAGTTGAAATTAATAAGTAGTTAAGCCCAGCTGCATATAGGAGCCATAAACAATAAATGGTGGATAAAATTCCTATGAATAGGCTCTTATTACGCTTGTGAGAATCATTAGCAAAAATTTCTCGTTTTTGTGCAATTTTCCAAAGATACATTGAACTTAATAGATAACACGGTAAAATTATTACCCCAGTAATATCAATACATGCAAGATATACGTTATTGGCTGTTACCACTAAGATCATAAATAAGGACATTAAAATACTTGAAATATACAAAGATACACTAGGTACTTTTTTCTTATTTTCATGAGCAAAGAATTTTGGCAAAACATGTCCCTTTGCGGCTGCGTATGGAAGTTGTGCCATCATAACAGTCCAAGCAACCCATGATCCACCAACAGAAATAATTACAGAGATAGTTACAAAGTCTATAAACCAAGGACCAAGTAAATTTTTCATTAAGTAAGCTGTTGATGGGTCAGTTAATTTAGAAAGAGTTGGTTGATGATAAATACCATAAGCAACAATACTGATTAGAACATAAGCGATAAGTGAGGTTAAATATCCTAGTACTGTGGCTTTACCAACATCTTTTGGATTTTTTGCATGGTTAGAAATAACTACCGCACCTTCAATACCGATAAAGCACCATAAAGTTACAAGCATTGGAGCCTTAATTTGTGAGATAAAGTTTCCTAGATGCAATCCTTGTCCCCAGAATCCCCAGAAAAATGTAGGAAAACGGAAGAAGATCAACATACAAATTAAAATAATAGCCAAGCTGATAAACTTGATAATAACAGTAATAGTATTAAGAAAGGTTGCTTCTTTAACACCATTAAGAACTAAAAAGTTATAAATCCAAATTAAAACAATTCCAAATACAACTGTTGGCCATTGGTGTTTTAATAAAATTGGAAAGTAACGCCCAAATGAGTCATTAAGCATAACTGCATAAGCAACATTTCCCGTAATTGCTTCAATCCAATAGCCCCATGCTGAATTAAAACCAACATATTTACCAAATCCAGCTCGTGCATAGGAATAAATACCAATACTCAAATCTGGTCTTTCTTCGGCAAGAATTTTAAAAGTAAAGGCAAGTCCAAACATACCAATACCGGTTAAAACCCACGCTATGAGTACAGCACCAAGAGAGGATGAAGCGGCCATATTTTGAGGAATATCAAAAATTCCGCCACCAATCATAGCGCCGACTACCATAGCTATTAGACCAAAGAGACCAATTTTATGACTTTTAGCTTTAGTCATTTTGAGATCTTCTTTCTTTTAATTAAAATAATAGCTTATTTAACACGTGCTATTTCTTCGCGAACTTTAATGTTTGAACTACCTAAACTAGGTTCTTGATCATGTAAATTAAATTCAACCTTTGTTTCTGGTCTAAATAAAAGAACATGAGTTGAACCGCCAAAGTGGAACATCCCTAGTTGATCACCTTTATTAACATGTTGACCAACTCTAACCGTAATTTCATCACTTGAAACTTCAGACATACCAACAGCTACAAAACACATTAAGCCAATCTTAGGGTTATCGGCTTTAATGAAAATAACAGCACGAGTGGCAGTAGCAGTTAAAAAGGCCTGAGAGTCATTTGCTGCAACTGGGTCAGCACCACGTTCATTTGCAAAACCTTGGTATAGACTTTCGGAGTAATATGATCCTGGTAAATTATAAGCTTTTACGATAGTACCACTAACTGGACTGTTCCATCTGTGGTAACTTAAGGCACTTAAGAAGGCTTGATATAAAGTTCCGCCTTCAAATTTTGATGTCCAGGGATCGTTGTGTAATAGATCCATTAGAGAATAAGGTTGTCCTTTAATCCAGAATTTTGCTTTCATTGGTAAATCATGCGCAATTCTAAATGGAGCTGATTCACAGGCATTAGCAATAGAATCAGGATCATCAGGATCTTGAACAGGGCGAATACCAGGATTAAATAAACGAGTAAAGAAGTTGTCCCAAGAGGTAAAACCTAGATGCTTTTCACGATCTTCAGAAGCGCATTTGAAAATAGTCGTAAATTTGTCACCATCTGCTACTTTAGCCATTTCATTTAATGCATAGTCACTTAACCAACCATTTTTAGATGTATTAAGAACATATGTTGAGTCTGGGGTTTGTAGAAATTTACCCCAATAATTCAAAATATCTCTAAGCTTTTCATTGATTTTTGGATTCATAAAGAATACATAACCCGCTTTAGTGGCCATAGGATAGTCTAAAATTGCATTAATTGGTGTACCGACTAATCCAGTTGTGTTGAATTCCGGAGCTCTTTGAATAATTCGGTTGAGCATTAATAACATTTGTTTATAATTTCGAACTTGTGGGGTTCCCATTGGAGTATCAACATACTTTTCAGGAATTTCATCAAACATCATCTGCGTAACATTGTATAAATACCGATCAGATTCAATTAAATTCTTTAAAGCTTGAACTGGAGGAAGTAATTTTTGATTTTCTTCACTTTCCGCTTCTTTTAAAACCTTTTTTAGCCATTTATTGTAGAATTCTTGATCACTGGGTAACCATTGACCTACATTATATTGAATATTCTTTTTCATAATTTCTACCTCAATATTTATGAAAAACAGTTAATAATATTTAAAAGTGCACTTTCATGTTAAAAATAACACTAAGAAGAGAAACAGACCAAATATCTAGTACTTTTATTCCAATATCATATATAAGTAATAATAAAAAACAGCTGACTTTTACATCAGCTGTTTTTGCATACATTTAATTTGAATTTAAATACAAAAAATGGACGAATTGAAGTTTAAAAAAGCGATATGATTATTTTAAAGGAGAGCTACGTTTTCTGAATTACAGAATAGAAAGAAACAAGGAATAAAATCATGAAGCGTGTCTTAGATATTAACCAATTTTTACATGGCGGTGATTATAATCCCGAACAATGGTGGGATGAGCCCGATGTAATTAATCAAGATTTTGCTCTCTTTAAGCAGGCTAAAATTAATACCGTGACTGTTGGGATTTTTTCGTGGGCCAAATTAGAACCGCAAGAAGGAAATTATGATTTTTCTTGGTTAGATGAGATTTTTGATCGAGTAGAGGAAATGAATGGTCATGTAATTTTAGCTACGCCAAGTGGAGCACGACCAGCCTGGCTTGCTCAAAAGTATCCAGAAGTTCTTAGAACAGATAACCGGGGAAATAAACGTGGCTTTGGTGGACGACATAATCATTGTTTAACTTCACCTATTTATCGAAAAAAAGTTTATGAGATTAACACAAAACTGGCAGAACATTTTGGTCAAAGGAAAAGTTTGGTGCTTTGGCATATTTCTAATGAATATTCAGGTGAATGCTACTGCGATTTATGTAAAGATGCTTTTAGAAAATGGCTGAAAAATAAGTATGGCGATCTAGCTACTTTAAATCATGCCTGGTGGAACACTTTTTGGATTCATACTTATAATGACTGGAGTCAAGTTAATCCGCCTAGTCCTTTAAGTGAAATGGGTAATAAAGGGATGAACTTAGACTGGAAGAGATTTATTACTGACCAGACAATTTCATTTATTGATAATGAAACAGCACCCTTAAAAAAGATCACTCCTAATATTCCTGTAACTACGAATATGATGGCTGGAAATCCGTTGATGGATCCATTTGCTGGTTTTGATTATCAAAGGGTAGCACGTCATTTGGATTTTATCTCTTGGGATTCTTATCCTGCTTGGGGTAACGCCAGTCAAAGTACTGAAGAACTTGGAAGAAATGTTGGATTAATTCATGATTTCTTTAGAAGTTTGAAGCATCAGAATCTTTTAGTAATGGAGAATACTCCGTCACGTGTTAATTGGCATAATTTTGATCGTGCAAAAAGACCTGGAATGCATGAATTGGCTAGTCTGCAAGATGTTGCGCATGGTAGCCAAGGCGTATTGTATTTCCAACTTAGAGCTTCGCGAGGATCATCAGAAATGTTTCATGGGGCTGTAATTGAGCATCGTCATCCTGAAAAAACGCGTGCATTTAAAGACGTAACTAAGGTTGGTAAAGACTTGGAAAAAATTAGCCCAATTGTAGCAACAAATTATGCAAAAGCAAAAGTTGCGATTGTCTTTAGTTATGACAGTTACTGGGCACTGCAAGATGCAGAAAGTTATAGTGAGAATATAAATGTCTGGCAAACAATTCAAAAGCATTATCGATATTTTTATGACCATGATATTCCAGTTGATTTTGTTAGTCCTGAAGATGAGTTTTCACAATATGACTTATTGATTGATCCAATGCACTTTTTAATGAGTAAGTCCTATTTAGAAAAAATAGATAATTATGTTAAGAATGGTGGTAAGATAGTCGGCACTTATATTAGCGGAGTTGTTGATCAAAATGATCTTGCCTATATGAATGAATGGCCAAAAGAACTACAAGAAATTTACGGACTTGAGCCTCTTGAAACTGATGTTTTATATCCTGGGCAATCGAATTTAATTAATTTTGAAGGAAAAGAATATCCTGTGCACGATTATTGTGAAACGTTAATTAACTGCACGGGAAAAGTTTTGGCTACATACAGTACAGATTTTTATCAAGATACACCTGCTATTGTTGAGCATTCCTACGGAGCTGGCAAAGGCTATTACCTTGCTTGTCGTACTGATTATTCTTTCTTAGAAAAGTTTTATGAAAAAATAGCTAGTGAATTAGTTCCTGAAATTCCAATTACAAAATTTAATGATAGAGTTTCAATTCAAATACGTGAAAATAAGTCAGAAAAATATTGGTTTGTTCAGAATTTTTCTGATAAAGAAGAAAAAATTGAATTGAGTTGTGAATTAGTTAATTTACTTGAAGATGTGAAAGATAGGGGAACTGTTAGCTTAAAGCCATTTGAAAGTAAAGTTTATACATTATCTAGATAAATATTAAAGTAAGCATTCAGAATAAAAATGAATGCTTATTTTAATATAAAGGACTATACCAATTTGACTACTTATTATAAATAGGTATAAAATAAACCTTTCTGTGTAACAAACACAGTGAACAGAAAGGATAGTTTTTAATGAATAATTCAACAACAGAGAAGACTTTCTTTGGACAACCTCGTGGTTTGTCCACCTTGTTCTTCACTGAAATGTGGGAGAGATTTAGTTACTACGGTATGCGTGCTATTTTGCTCTTCTACATGTATTATGCTGTAGAACGTGGCGGACTAGGAATGAATGAAACCACGGCTGCTTCAATCATGTCTATCTACGGTTCACTTGTTTATCTTTCTACGGTAGCTGGTGGATGGTTAGCAGACAGAATCTGGGGAGCACGCAGTACTGTCTTCTTTGGTGGTGTCCTAATTATGATTGGACACATTATTTTAGCCCTACCAATGGCAGAGTTAGGTTTATATATTTCGATTGCATTTATTGTGGTCGGAACAGGTTTACTTAAGCCTAATGTTTCTGATATGGTTGGTGGCTTATACTCATTAGATGATCGCAGACGTGATGCTGGTTTCAGTATCTTTGTGTTTGGTATTAACTTAGGATCAGCACTTGCTCCATGGTTAGTTCCTTGGGCAAGTGAAGGTTTTGGCCTTAATTTATTTGGAAATCATTTTAACTTCCATGCTGGTTTCTCTTTGGCAGCAGTTGGAATGTTCTTTGGTTTAGTACAGTATGTTTGGGGTGGTAGAAAGTATCTCTCTGAGGATGGAATGCACCCAACAGATCCAATCGATCCAGAAACTCGTAACAAAGTCTTAAAGAGAATCGGTTTAGGAGTTTTAGCTTTAGCAGTAGTATTAGGTTTAATGGCTGCTTTTGGTCAATTAAATATTGATAATATTATTACTTTAATTACTATTGTTGCTATTGCCTTACCAATTTATTACTTTGTTTTAATGCTTAGAAGCCCTAAAGTTACAAAAGAGGAACGCTCAAAAGTTTGGGCTTACATTCCCTTATTTATTGCAGCTTCTATCTTCTGGGGAATTGAAGAATCTGGTTCTGTTGTTTTAGCTCTATTTGCTGCCCAAAGAACAGTACTTCACATCGGAGGATGGCACTTTACCGCTGCTAACTTCCAAACTTTGAACCCAGTATTTATCATGATTTTGACTCCATTCTTTGTATGGTTATGGGATAACTGGAAGAAACAACCAAGTGCTGCTGGTAAATTTGCTGCTGGTTTGGTCTTTGCTGGTCTTTCATATATGTGGATGGCCCTTCCAGGAATGCTTTATGGAACAAACGGACGAGTTAGTCCATTTTGGTTAGTTGGCTCTTGGTTTATTGTTGAAATTGCCGAAATGCTTATTTCTCCAATTGGCTTATCTGTAACTACACGTTTAGCACCAAAAGCTTTCCGTTCACAGATGATGAGTCTTTGGTTCTTAGCAGATGCCACTGGTCAAGCTATTAACTCCCAAATTGTTAAATACTACTCAAGTAAAACTGAAGTGGCATACTTTTTAGCAGTTGGAATTGTTAGTGTATTGTTTGGTGTAGTGATGGTTTTCTTTACTAAGAAAATTCATAACTTAATGGCAGATGCTGAATAAAACAAACATAATTTAATATTTAATAAGGAAAGATTTGATGGGTAATTCGAATCTTTCCTTATTTTTTATGAAATCATTAGCTCACACTTTCGAAAATGCGTTTTAGTAAAATTTTTGCGCCTAAGGTAATACAATTAAGAATGAATAAGAAAGGTTATTTAAATGAAAGTGTGATATATAATGATTGAAAGTAATCACAGTGCATGTACATCAATTCTAATTGGGAAAAATGCTACTACAGATGGCAGCATTATCATTGGACGTAATGAAGATGATAAGCCAAACTGTGCTAAGCATTTAGCTTTTCATGAAGAAAAAGATATTCCTAATAATCACTTTAAGTCTAACTTGAATAAGTTTGAAATGGATTTACCAACTCATAGATATGCTTATTCTTCAACTCCAAATTGGAGTGACAAGAAAGGGGTTTATGAGGAATCCGGAATTAACCAATTTGGGGTAGCAATGAGTGCTACTGAAACAACCTATGCTAATGACCAAGTTCAATCTTTTGATCCATTCAAGAAGACCGGTATCATTGAAGAAGCAATGGTAACTTGTATCTTGCCTTATGTAAAGACAGCACGTGAAGCTATTGCTCGCTTTGCTAAGATTATTAAAGATCATACTGCAGGTGAATCAGATGGTATTTTGTTTGCCGATCCTAAAGAAGCTTGGTACTTCGAAATTGGTACTGCTCACTACTGGGTAGCACAACGTATTCCAGATGATTGCTATGCTGTAGCTGCTAATGAATTAGCCATTCAAGAAATTGATTTTAATGATTCTGATAACTTCATTACTGCTCCTGGTTTACAAAAATTTGTTGAAGAGCATAACTTATGGCCAAACAATAAGCCATTTAATTGGCGTCGTATTTTTGGTACACATAATTTGTTAGATTTAACTTATAATACTGCTCGTGTTTGGACTGGCCAAAGAATCTTAAGTCCTTCTATTAAGCAAGAGCCAAGCAGCTTTGATATTCCATTTATTCAAAAAGCAGACCACCCAATTTCAATTACTGATGCTCAAAGAGTATTAAGAGATCACTATGATGGAACTAAATATGACGTAGCAAATCCTGTTAATAAAGATACAGCCGTATATCGTCCAATTAGTGTTGACTTTACTGAGGAGTCACACTTACTGCAACTTAAAGGTAAGGATTGGATTCACTGGTTATCATTAGGCATTACTTGTCAAAATGTATATGTGCCTTTCTACCCACAAGGTAGCGTAGTGCCAAGCTTCTATAGACACGGAAAAGATAAGTATGCTTCAAACTCAGCATATTGGATTTACAAAGAAGCACAAGTCTTAGCTGATCGTTCATGGAAAGACTATGGTTTGCAATTGTATCAAGCTAGAAATGCTACACAACAAAAATTAAGTCAAATGCGCGCAGAATATGATGTCAAAGTTGATAAAGAAAAAGATCCTGCAAAGAAGTTAGACTTAATTAATAAAGCAAACAAAGACTTAGCTCATACAGCAGTTAAAGACTACCAAGAATTAATTGGTAAGTTAATCACAAAGCAAATAAAGAAATCACCATTGCACTTTAGAAGAGACCCAGACTTATAATCTAGGATTGTAAATCATAAAAAAACGAGTAGAATAAGTTCTGAAGAAATAATTGAATGACAGAGAGCATTCGTTTTGGAGGAATTTAATATGGATACAATGGTTAAGCACAGACATACTCTAAGCAAAAATCAGAAGTGGGTTATTGCATCTACTTCATCAGGTTTTGCGCTTGAGAATATGGATGTGCTTTTTTTATCGTTTGCAATGAGTTCGATGATTGCTGATCTTCACTTGTCAGGTGGGGAGGCTGGTTTTATTTCAACGATTACTAATTTAGGAATGTTAGTTGGTGGAATCGCCTTTGGAATTTTAGGTGATAAGATTGGTCGAGTTAAAACTTTTAGCCATACAGTAATTATTTTTGCAATTGCGACAGCTTTGATGGCATTTGCCAATAATATTTATCTTATCTATGCACTTCGTTTTTTAGCAGGAATTGGAGCAGGTGGAGAATATGGTGTTGGAATTGCTTTAATTGCTGAGAACTTTCATAAAGAACAAATTGGTAAAATGACCTCAGTAGCAGCGATTGGTGGCCAAATTGGAGCAATTTTAGCGGCTTTAATTGCAGCTTGGATTATTCCAGCAGCAGGTTGGCATATGCTATTTTTAGTAGGGATTCTTCCAGTAATTTTAACCATCTTCATTAGAAAACACGTCCATGAAAGTGAACAATTTATTAGGGTTCAAGCTAGTGAAAGTAATTCCTTATTATCGGATGTCGCTAAAAAAATGTTTTCAACACCACATCTTGCTTGGCAAACCGTGGGTCTAATGATTATGATGACAGTTCAAATTGCTGGATACTTTGGTTTAATGAACTGGCTTCCCACAATTGTGCAAAAACAATTGAATTTAAATGTTTCAAATTCTAGTCTTTGGATGATTTCTACGATTATTGGAATGAGCATTGGTATGATGACATTTGGCTCAATTTTTGACTACTTTGGCCCGAGAAGAGCCTTTGCAATTTTCTTGATTGGTTCAGCTTTAATGGTTTATACATTAAGTTTGGCCCAAAATATGACCATGCTTTTGATTATTGGAGCTGTAGTTGGCTTTTTCTCAAATGGGATGTTTGGTGGCTATGGCGCTGTAATCAGTAGATTATATCCAACAGAGATTCGGTCGAGTGCCAATAATATTATTGTCAATGTCGGTAGAGCAATCGGTGGATTTTCATCAGTAGTAATAGGTATTTTAATGGATAAATATAACTTAGGCGTAGTAATGGGCTTTTTATCAGCTTTATACTTACTTAGCTTTGTTGTGATGATTACTTTACCAGGCTTAAAAACTTTAACAAAAGAAGCTAAAAGAAACTAAATATAGCTTTTAACGATGGGAAACTAGTAAGAATAAATATTTTTCAATTGATAATTGTCCTTGTATACTGGAGAAAAGTAAGTGTGAGAGGAAATAATTATGAAGAAGAAAAAGATTTATCTTGCTAGTTTTTTTATTGCATTATTTTTATTTGTGTTAGCGGGATGTGGTCAAAAAGCTCAAAATATTCCTGCTAAAAGGGTTACTGTATCTTTAACCAATACTAAAACAATTCCCACATTTTTCTTTCATGGTTGGGGGTCAAGTGCGAATGCGGAGACCCAAATGGCGAATGCCGCAAAAAAGGCTGGTGTAAGTAATACAATTATTCAAGCAGATGTAAGTAAAAATGGCACTGTTAAACTTAAAGGCACGATCCCAAAAAATGCAAAAAATCCAATTATCAAAGTTAATCTAGAAGATAATCAGAGTGGAAAAACATCATATGTAAAAGATGTAATAACTGCAATCTCTAATAAATATCATTATGCAAAGATTAATTTAGTTGGTCATTCAATGGGAAATTTACAGATTGCTAATTACATTAATGAAAACTATGACAATAAAAAATTACCTAAGATTAATAAAGTAGTTTCAATTGCGGGTCATTACGATGGCTATCTCGGTGAAGAAGCTGGCAAAAAGGCTAAGATTAAAAATAAGAAAACAGGTGAACCGGATATTTATAGTGATGGCTTTAAGCAATTATTACCTTTACGGAAACACTATCCGAGACAAATTGAGGTCTTAAATATCTATGGTAATAAAGAGGATGGTTCAAATTCTGACGGATCAGTTTCTGTAGCATCGGCACAAAGTTATAAATATTTAATTAATGGCCGTGCCAAATCATACCGTGAAGTAGAAATTAAGGGTAAGAATGCACAACATAGCAAATTACACGAAAATAAAGAAGTTGATAAACTTTTAATTGATTTTTTATGGAAAGAATAATAAAAAGTTATTGACAATAGTCTCTGTGGATACTAATATGGTTAATTAATTAGTATCTACAGAGACTATTTTTGTGAGGTGAAGTATGGAATTAACTGCTACCGAAAAGTTGAATTTTGCAATTATCCGAGGTGGAAAAGCTTATGCAGAGTGGGATAGACAACATGGCATGCCAAGTTATCTAACCATTATTTTGTATGAACTATTAATGCGCCAAAGATTAACGCAAAAAGATCTGGTCAACTTAAGTGACTTACCAAAGCAATCTATTAATAAAGGAATTCACCGCTTACTAGAACAAGATTATCTAGAACTGACAATTGATCCAGAAGATAATCGGGTTAAGTATTGCCAGCTAACTGCTTCAGGGAAAAAATACGCTAAAAGGAAAATGGCTCCTTTATTTGAAATTGAAAAGCAAATTGCACAAAAAATGGGCGCACAAAAGATGGAACAGTTAGTAGCTCTAAATGAAGAGTGGAGTGATACCTTTTGGGAGCTTTTAAGAAAGAAGGGAGAATAATAGATGCAAATTTTGAAGCCACACTTCAAAAATTATCGTAAGGAAATAATTTTAGCGATTATTACAATTCTGATTTCTGCTTTTGCAACCTTATGGCAGCCAAGATTATTAGAAAATATCCAAAAAGCAATTTTAGCGGATAACCAGAGTGTTGTCTTAAGAGATGGAATTGGATTAGTTGTACTCGGTTTATTAGCAATTATTGCTGGTATTTTTAACGTATATTATGCTGCAAAAATTGCCCAGGGAATAACCTCAGATTTACGTGAAGAAACTTATGCTAAGATTCAAAGTTTTTCTTTTGGAAATATTGAAAAATTCTCTAGTGGTTCATTAGTTGTTCGTTTAATTAATGATATGAACCAAGTTATGAATATGATGATGATCTTATTCATGCAATTACTCAGAATGCCAATTATTTTAATTGGATCATTTGTATTGAGTATTATTACCATTCCTCAATATTGGTGGGCTCCTGTATTAATGCTAGCTTTAATGATGGGGGTTGGATACATTGTTATTCAAAATATGAATAAACTTTTTGCTAAATTTCAACACTATATGGATAAAATTTCTACTCGCGTTAAAGAAAATTTACAGGGTGTACGTGTAGTAAAATCTTTTAATCAGGGAGAAAATGAGATTAAGAGATTTAACGAAACTTCTGATGATTTAAACGAATTAAATATTAAGATTGGTTACTGGATTTCTACTATTATGCCAGCTTTCATGTTAATTGCTTATTTAGTAATTGCTTTGGTTGTCTTTTTAGTAGGACGCAGTGCTAATTTAACTCCAACTGATGTTGCAGTTGTATCACCATATGTTTCTTATATTTTAACTTTGCTCTTTGCAATTTTAATTGGTGGTTTTGTGATTATGAACTTCACTCGTGGAATGGTTTCTCTACGAAGAATTAAAGAAGTACTTGATACTGAACCAGATGTTAAGTTTGATCCTAATGCACCAACTGCACCAGAAAAGGGAAGTATTGAATTTGACGATGTTTCTTTCACTTATCCTGATGGAGATAAGCCAACTTTAAAGAATATTTCATTTAAGGTGAAACCAGGTGAAATGGTTGGTATTGTTGGAGCAACAGGATCTGGTAAAAGTACGCTGGCTCAACTTATTCCGCGTCTTTATGATCCGACTAAAGGAACAATAAAAATTGGTGGCAAAGACTTAAAGACAATTGGTGAAAAATCACTTCGTAATACTGTTTCAATGGTTTTACAAAAAGCAATTTTATTCTCTGGAACAATTGCCTCTAACTTGCGTCAAGGAAAAGAAGATGCGACCGATTATGAATTAAAACGTGCTTCAGAAATTGCCCAAGCACAGGAATTTGTCGGTCAATACCCGGATCGATTTGACCATGAAGTAGAAGAAAGATCAGCTAACTTCTCTGGTGGTCAAAAGCAACGTTTATCAATTGCTCGTGGTGTTATTGGTCAACCACCGATTTTGATTTTAGATGACTCTACTTCAGCCTTAGATGCTAAGTCTGAAAAATTAGTTCAAGAAGCTTTAGAGCATGATTTAAAAGATACAACAACAGTAATTATTGCTGAAAAGATAGTATCAGTGATGAATGCAGACAAGATTTTAGTTTTAGATGATGGAAAATTGGTTGCTGAAGGAACTCATGAAGAATTACTGAAGACTTCCCCAATTTATCAAGATATTTATCGCACACAAAAAGCTAAAGAAAAGAGAGGTGAAATTGATGAGTAATACTAAAAAAGCATTAAAATACTTTGCCAAGTATTTAAAGGATTATTGGAAAGGTGTTACAATTGTTATTGTCTTATCTTTGATTTCGACTTTGAGTCAAGTACTTGGTCCTCTTTTCCTAGGAAATGCTGTTCAAGAATTAACTAAGGCAGTTAACAAAGTAGCTAGCCGCACTCATGATTTAAGTAGCTTTTATCAGGCTTTAGGATCGATGGTCGGCGTATATGCAGCCGGAATTATTGCATCATTTATTGCATGGATGGTAATGTCAAAGTTCACTGCAAATGCTACTAACGATATGAGAGAAAACCTATTTGCTAAGTTTCAAAGAATGTTAATTCGTTACTTTGATACTCATCAAGATGGAAAACTATTATCTCTGTTTAACTCAGATTTAGATAATATTTTTAATGCCTTGAATAATGCAATTTTTGAAATTATTTCTCAAGGTGCATTATTAATTGGGACTATCATTATGATGTTTATCGTAAATCCAACTATGGCTCTGTTTACGGTAGCAACAACGCCATTCATTTTGATTATTAGTGTAGTTATTATGAAGAAGGCGAGAGTTTATTTAGATAAGCAACAAGATAAAATTAGTGATCTTAATGGTTATGTAAATGAACAGATCAATGGTGAAAAAGTAATTATTACTAACGGCTTACAAGAAGAATCTGTTCAAAACTTTAAAAAATACAATAACGATGTTCGTAGCGCTATGTTCAAAGGTCAATTTTATTCTGGGATGCTCTTCCCCTTACTACAAGGAATTTCTTTACTAAATTTAGCTATTGTAATTGGGGGAGGGGCATGGCTGATTGTTAGTGGCCAAGTCAGTCAAGCAATTGGTTTGGGATTAATTGTTGCCTTTGTTGAATATTCACAAACATATTTCCAACCACTAACCCAACTCACTTCAATTTATTCAATGACACAACTTGCTTTAACTGGTGCTAGAAGATTGGCAACAGTTGAAGAGCAAGATGAGGAAAATACGGTACCTGATGGAAAAGTTCTTAAAGGAATCAAAAAGGGTGTTAAATTAGAAAACGTTCATTTTGGCTATAACGCTGATAAAGAGATCTTGCACGGCGTTTCAATTAATGTCGATAAAGGCAAGTCAGTTGCTGTAGTTGGACCAACAGGTTCAGGAAAAACTACGATTATGAACCTAATTAATCGTTTCTATGATGTAAATAGTGGTAAAGTAACTTTTGACGGTGTTGATGTTCGTGATATTACACTTGAATCTTTAAGAAATAATGTTGGTATTGTTTTACAAGATTCTGTTCTATTTACTGGAACAGTTGAGGATAATATTAAATACGGCAAACCAAATGCTAGCCGAGATGAAGTAATTGCGGCCGCAAAAGAAGCTAATATTCATGACTTCATTACGACCCTACCTGATGGATATGATACTCAAGTTTCTGAAGAAAATTCTGTCTTTTCTACTGGTCAAAAGCAATTAATTTCAATTGCTCGAACAATCTTAACGAACCCAGAATTTTTGATTTTGGATGAGGCTACTTCTAATGTAGACACCGTTACTGAGGCCAAGATCCAAAAAGCTATGGATGCAGTTATCGCGGGCAGAACCAGTTTTGTTATTGCTCACCGTTTGAAGACTATCTTAAATTCAGATAAAATAGTAGTGTTGAAAGATGGAAATGTCATTGAAGAAGGAAATCACGATGAATTAATTAAGAAGCGTGGTTTTTACTATGGCTTGTATACAAATCAAATGGCATTTGAATAATTTTGAATAATAAATTAGAGGGACGCTTTCCCTCTAATTTTGGTTAGGGGGAAAGTTTAAAAAGTGAAGAGAAAGCTACGATTCTTTTCTTTATTTATTGTCTTATTTAGTGTTTTTTTACTTTCGGCATGTCAAAAAAATACTCGTAACGTCTATCAAGAAGTGAAAAAAAGTAATGAAATTACTTGGGGCGTTAAGGCCGATACCCGTTTATTTGGTTTGATGAGCATTAAAACCGGGAAAATTGAGGGTTTTGAAGTTGATTTAGCAAATGCTTTAACTAAAGAAATACTAGGAAAAAATGCCAAGGCAAACTTTGTACAAACAACTGCAAAAACAAAAATTCCACTTTTGAAAAATGGAAATATCGATGCAGTTTTAGCGGCAATGACGATTACGCCAGAACGCAAAAAGCAAATTGATTTTAGCGATCCATATTTTTATGCTGGACAATCACTTCTTGTAAAAGATGATTCAACAATCAAGAGCATTAAAGATATGAATGGTAAAACTGCATTAGCTGTAAAAGGTACAACAGCAGTTGCCAATGTTAAAAAATTTGCACCTAAGGCTAAAGTATTAGAATTTGATGATTATGGTCAAGCATTTACTGCGCTTAAAGCCGGTCAAGGTCAAGCCATGACTACTGATAATGGTTTGCTTGCCGGAATTGCAACAGAAAACAAGGGCTATAAACTTGTAGGGGGCACCTATACTAAGGAGCCCTATGGAATTGCTGTCAATAAAGGACAGACGCAAATGAAAAATGCAATTAATCGTGCACTAGTAAAATTAAAAAAAGATGGGACGTATGATGCCTTGGTAAAGAAGTGGTTTAGCGGTATTCCGGGCTTTAATATTAAAGAGGCCGAAGGTGAAAAATAAAATTTTTACTTGCCTTTTTTGAAAAAATATTATTAAATGTAATCAACATTTAAATTTAAAAAGCGATAAAAAGAAAAGTAGGTAATCTATTTCTTTTAGTGAGTTAACGGTAGTGGAAAAGTTAGCAGACCCTGGATTATTGAAAGACACTTTTATAATGCTGCTGGCCGAAATCTTTTAAGAGAGTAAGTTTAGCCGTAAGCGGTACGTTATCTAGCCGCTGGAGCATGGTTGTGCTCTAGTCAAGTTGGTCTTTAATTAGACAATTTAGGTGGTACCGCGGAAAAAAGCCTTTCGTCCTGAGTAATTTAGGAGCGAAGGGCTTTTTTTCTTTGCTCCAATCAGGAAATAAAGGGGTATGCAACAGATATAACTACAGAAGTTAATTTTAAGAAGTTTTAGAGTAGAATGGAAAAGTGAGTAAAAAAGAGAGGGGAAGCACAATGGCTGCAATTATTGATTTTAAGCATGTAAATAAGTACTATGGTAAGTTCCATGCTTTAAAGGATATTAATTTGAGTATTGAAGAGGGTCAAGTTGTTTCAATTATCGGCCCGTCTGGTTCTGGTAAGAGTACTTTGATTCGTACAATGAATGGATTAGAGCGAATTAATTCTGGTACTTTGATGGTTACTGGCTATGATTTGGCAGATAAGCATACGGATTTAAATAAAATTCGTAAGAATGTGGGAATGGTTTTCCAACATTTTAACTTATACGACAACCACACTGTGCTTGAAAATATAACTTTAGCTCCTAAGATTGTTTTGCATAGACCGGATAAGGAAAATAATGATATTGCCATGGATCTTCTAAAAAAAGTTGGTCTTGAAGAAAAGGCAAATATGTATCCAAGACAATTGTCTGGTGGACAAAAGCAACGTGTTGCAATTGCTCGTTCATTAGCTATGAGACCAAAGGCAATTTTGTTTGATGAACCAACTAGTGCTCTTGATCCAGAAATGATTCAAGATGTGTTAGATGTTATGAAATACGTAGCAGATCAAGGAATTACAATGGTTGTTGTAACTCACGAAATGGGATTTGCTCGTGAAGTTGGGGACAGATTAATTTTCTTTGATCAAGGTAGAATTTTAGAGGATGAAAAACCAGAAGAATTCTTTAAACATCCTAAGACTGAACGTGCACGTCAATTTTTAAGTAAGGTTATTACTGAAAAACTAGGTGGCTAAAATGAAAAAATCAACTAAGATTTTTATTTTGCCTCTGGTACTAGCTTTATTAGTTACTTTGACCGGCTGTGCCAAGAAGCAGAAATCAAGTAATGTTTATGATCAGGTTAAAGAAAGTAAGACAGTTACTTGGGGAGTTAAGGCTGATACTCGTTTATTTGGTTTAATGAGTATTAAAACTGGAAAGATTGAAGGTTTTGAAGTTGATTTAGCAAAGGCCTTAACTAAACAAATGTTGGGTAAAGACGCAAAAGCTGAATTTGTACAAACTACTCCCAAAACAAGAATACCGCTGCTAAAAAATGGAAATATTGATGCAATTTTAGCTACAATGACCATTACACCTGATCGAAAAAAACAAGTAACTTTTAGTGAACCATATTTTACTGCTGGCCAATCACTGCTTGTAAAAGATGATTCCTCAATCAAAAATGTTAGAGACTTGAACGGTAAGACTGCTCTAGCTGTTAAAGGAACAACAGCAGTTGATAATGTTAAGAAGTTTGCACCTAAAGCAAAAGTTTTGGAATATGATGATTATGGTCAAGCATTTACTGCATTAAAAGCTGGTCAAGGACAAGCTATGACTACCGATAATGGTTTACTTGCCGGAATTGCTAGTGAAAATAAAGGTTATAAATTAGTAGGGGGAACCTACACAAGTGAACCTTACGGTATTGCGGTAGAAAAAGGTCAAACTGAATTTGCTGATCATATTAATAAGGCACTAAATGAATTAAAGAAAAATGGAACGTATCATCGTCTATTAGTTAAATGGTTTGACGGTATTCCAGGATTTAATATTAAGGAGGTTGAAAATTCGTGATAGGAATTTTAACAAATCATTGGTCTGAATTCTTATCAGGCTTTTGGAACACAATTTTATGTAGTGTAATTGCCCTATTCTTTAGTTTGATCCTTGGGGTAGGTTTTGCTTTGTTAGAAGTTGCACCAAATAAGTTTGGTAGAGCAGTAGCACATGTCTACATTGAAATTTTCCGTAACATTCCTTTGTTAGTTATTACAATGATTTTTTATCTGGTTGTACCTCAAATTTGGTTCAAGGTATCAGGTTTTGCAGCAGGTACAATTGGATTAACATTATATACTTCAGCATTTATTGCAGAAACAGTTAGAGCGGGAATTAACTCAGTTGGTGATGGCCAAATGGAAGGTGCCCGCTCAAATGGGATGACTTATACGCAAGCTATGCGGTATGTTATCTTGCCACAAGCTTTAAAGATTGTCATTCCGCCATTAGGTAACCAGTTCATTAACTTAATTAAGAACTCATCTGTTTTAGCCTTTGTAGCAGGTTTTGATTTGATGTATCAAGCAGACGTAATTGCATTCTCATCATTTGAAACGATTAATACTTATGTTGTTGTAGGATTATTTTACTTAGTCCTAACACTACCATTAAGTTACTACATGCGTCACTTAGAAAAGAAATTAGCCTAGGAAGGAGAAAAAGATGGAAAACTTTATTCATGCATATTCTTGGATTAACATTCGCTTTCTCTTACAAGGTTTGTGGGTGACTATATATGTATCTTTGATCTCAATTGCTTTAAGCTTTGTATTAGGACTAGTATTTGGTTTTATCCGTTACGTGAAAATTAAATATCTTTCAGCAATTGTGGGGTTTGTAATTGATATTATTAGAAACCTACCGCTATTGTTAATTATCTTCTTCACGTATTTTGGATTACCAGAATTAGGTATTATTACCAATCCAACGGTTGCTTCTATTATTGCCTTGGTAGTATTTGAAGGGGCAATGCTAGCTGAAATTGTGAGAAGTGGGATCGCTGCTGTTGATCCGGGCCAAATGGAAGGTGCTCGATCAAACGGGATGACATATATGCAAGCAATGTATCATGTAATTATTCCGCAAGCCCTCAATAAGATGATTCCATCCCTTTTATCACAATTTGTTTCATTAGTTAAGGATACGTCTTTAGCAACAATTATTGTTTTGCCGGAATTATTATTCCATGCACAAATTATTTATAGTCAAAATACTACTTACTTAATTCCAATGTATGTAATTATTGCGATTATGTACTTCATTGTTTGTTTCTCACTTTCAATGGTTGCTAAGCATTTACAAAGTAAGTATTAAAAAATAAACCACATGAAAAAATTCATGTGGTTTTTATTATGCCTTTTAGTGGGGATAATGGATTGTATATCCAAATTGGTAAAAAAATGAACTAGTTTGGTGCTTTTTGTATTTTTATTTTAAAGAAAGGAATAAAATACGGGTATAAATATATAAGAAAAAATAAAATGTGAGGAAATTAATTATGAAAAATTGGGGTTTAACAGCCATGTACATTGTCGTAATGTTACTAGGCTTCTTTGAATTGTATCGTACCTTCAGATTTTATAAGTGGGATAAAAAGGCAAAACAACTTGCAACTGCACCTTATGTAATATACTTTGGAACCTTCATTAGTGCAGTATTGATTATCGTACCGGTCATGTTCTTGTTAGGGGATACGAATCCTTATATTCCACACTTTTTATATGTTATTCTAGGAATTATTTTAATTATCGTATCACTTTTAATGTACTGGCGTGGACATCAAATGGCTAAAAAGTTGGGTAAGGATGATAGTAATTTAGCCGTTTGGCAAATTTATTTAATTAGTACGGTAATTCTATTTAGTGGATTTGTAAATTTCTTTAAGTAAATTATCTAGTAAAAAGAGCAGCTACACATGAAAATATATGTGAAGTTAACCCCCAGAGTTGGACATAAATCCAACCTGGGGGTTTTACTATGAGCAAATATGCAGTTGAAACCAAATTAAATGGCTAAAAACGATAAAACAGCGTTGATAATTCAGCGCTGTTTTTTTGAATTCAATAGTTGAAAATATTAAATCTTATTAATATAATTAATAATAATTTAATTGTGTCGTAGATTGGGGGAAAGGCTATGATCTTTGAAAAGCTTTTTTCTAAAGAAAATAAAAAAGATGAGATTGTTAGGGTAAAAATAAGTGACGAAGAATTCAACGAATTGAAAATAAAATTAAGTAGCGGGGATGTAACAGTTGAACAAGGAGAACGTTTTGCAGTTAACTTTATAGGTAAACGGCACTACTTACCTATTGTTCAATTGGAAAATGGAAGACTACAGCTTAAGCAGAGAATTAATTTAATTGATAATGGTGAAGCGCATCTTAAAGTCTTTGTACCAGCAGATGTAACTTTAGATAGGCTTGATGTTCAAACTAATAGTGGTGATATTGAAATTGTTGATACCAAAGTGGAAAAAGCATATCTTAAATCGACTGAGGGAAGAGTTAGAGTAAGACGTGTTGCAATTGCTGAAGCCCTTCTTGAATCAACAGATGGTAATGTGACCGTGAGAAACAGTGATTTAGCTGATGGGAAGCTGGCTACATATGACGGAGAAATTAAAGTATCTGGATCTACTTTATCTAAAATTTCATTGAATGTTACCGATGGAGACATGAATTTAACTGACGTAACTATTGATGGTGGAAGTGCAAACTTAAAGGCTGGTAATTTCACCTTAGATCATGCTGTCTTTAAGAGCGATTATGAGATTAATAATATTGAAGGGAATAATACTGTCTGGAGTGCAAATTTAAAGTACGCCCGTGTCAGGACAGCTAATGGACTAAATAATATTTCATTTGATCCGCAACCATCTGGAGTGATCTTAACAATGACAACAGTAGATGGAGATAATGTGGTGGAATAGGAGAAGAATGGTGAAAAGAGAGAAATCTAAGCAGAAAAATTTAGGAATTTATAGTAGCTTGAAATCAGTTATTATTAATACAGTCTCATTCTTTGTAATGAGTTCTATAGTAGTGGGAATTTCTAATTGGAGTGAATCTCAAAGCTTAATACTGAAAACGTCAGAATATCTTGGATTAATAGGTGGAAGTCTGATTGGTGGAATTATAATGAGTTTCTTTTTTGGTGAAAAATAACCCCGTGGAAAACCACGAGGTTATTTTTATTTGACTGTACTTAAAACTGAGCGAATCTTCGTAGTAAGCATATCGATGGCAACATCATTTTCTCCACCTTCTGGAACAATGATATCAGCATAACGCTTAGTTGGTTCAATGAATTGATTATACATTGGCTTAACTGTTGCTAAGTATTGATTAATTACTGATTCTACAGAACGTCCACGTTCCTGTGTATCACGCTCTAATCTTCGGATAAAACGAATATCATCATCAGTATCTACAAATACTTTAATACTCATTAAATCACGTAAATTTTCTTCGCCTAAAACTAGTATACCCTCTAAGATAATAATATCAGCCGGTTCAGTGTGAATTGTCTTTTCACTTCTTGTATGAGCGGTAAAGTCATAAACTGGCATTTCAACTGCCTTATAGTCCATTAATTGACGTAATTGTTCAACAAGAAGGGGCATGTCAAAGGCATCAGGATGGTCGTAGTTAATTTTCTTACGGTCTGCCATTGATAAATTATCGTTATTCTTGTAATAAGAATCTTGTGTCATAATTAAGATATGGTCGTCTTGTTGTAATTGGTCATAAATTTCATGGGCGATGGTTGTTTTACCACTACCAGAACCACCAGCAATTCCAATGATAATAGGGCGTTTACTTTGCACAATAAAATCTCCTTTTTTAAACTATTACAATAATACCTTAAAATTATGCCCTATGATAGCTTTCTGAGCAATAATCTTGACAAATATGTTTTTTATAGTGAGATATTTTGGAACTAGTTAAAAATAAATATCTTGTTTACTATTAATAGTTATAAGATTAATTCTCTTTCAAAAATATCTATATTTACTAGTAGTACGTTATAGAAAAAGAATACTAAATCAGTAATCAAATTGACCAATTTGGTATTTTTTGATTTTTTAGATAGTAAAAGATGGTAATATTTAAGACATAAAAATGTTATTAATTGTTTTAGAGGAGAGAATAACAATGAAAGAAATTAAAAAAGAAAATATTGTTAAGAAAGTTATTTTAACTGAAGAAGAAATGAGTGAAGTTACTGGTGGAGCATATGTCAAATCAATTACGGGACAAAGTATTTTGAGAAAAAGTTTGTCATGGTGGAGAAAAGGTTAATATAAAAATAGAAAATGAATTTTTCTTTTTACATATTAGTATTTTCACTAGTTTTAGATATTTGGACATTTAAAAAAATTTCAAATATTGAAAAAACTAACCTTTTTATTTGGATTGCTATAGGAATTTTAATTTTTATAAGTACTGTTCTATTTCAAACGAGTATTCCAATAATTAATATTTTTGAGTTCTTAATTTTTACCATACTCTTTTTAAAGAAACTACCAATAAATTTACTGTTAGGATCAGTTTTCTCATTCTGTACGTTAGATTTGCTTATTGATATAGGAGTTTCAATATTTCTAAGTGTTTTTAGAATGACAAATTCTGTATTTATAGAGGATTTGTTAAGAATAGGACTAATAATTGGTAGTTTTTATGTAGTTAACAAGACGGCAAAAAAAATTAATAGCCAACTACTAGGCGAAAATAAAAATGTTTTTTTAGGCTTGTTAGTATATTTATATATTTCTAGTGAGGTAATCACTATTCTTTTTATTAAATCCAAAGTGGTTACTCCTGTAGTTTTATTTTTTACTGTTTTCATTATTGTTCAATCAATCTTCGTAATAGGCGCTTACTACGAGCTAACCAATATCCAAAAAAAACTTTTAAAAAAGTCCCAACAAGACAAACTAATAAAAGAGCAAAAACAACTTCAAGAATACACGCGATACTTAGAAGAGAGCGAAGATGAACTGCGTGCTTTTCGCCATGATTATCGAAATATGTTTAATTCATTAAAAATCAGTGTACAAGAGGGAGATACGAAGGAACTAATTCAAAAACTAGACGAATATACTAAGACTAATTTAAATGCCAAAGCATTTGAAAAGTATAGAGATGTTAATCACATTAAAGTAAAATCTTTGAAAAGCATTATTATTGCTAAGTTAACAGAAATGTATGGATCAAAAATCCCATATAATTTCGAATGTAGAGATGATATTACTAAAATCCCTAACAATATTAATGAATTGGATTTAGTTAGAATTATTGGCATCAGTTGTGATAATGCAATTGAAGAAAGTAAAGCATTATCGAAGCAGAATAAAAAAGCTCATATTGAAATTATGATTAGTTCAAATGAGGATGGCGAATTTGAATATGAAATTCAGAATAAAAGAAGAGATTCAGAAATTTCACTTAAACAAATCCAGCAACGTGGTTATTCAACGAAGAAAAGTCATTCTGGCATGGGTTTAGCCAATATCAATAGTATTAAGAATAAATATGAAAATATGACAATCTCTTATGAAGTGCCGAAGGGATACTTTGATTTCTATCTCGTAATTGAACCAGAGGAGTGAAAAAATATTGAAATATCCAGTAATTATTTGTGATGATGATAGAACACTAGCAAATAATTTAGCAAACAATGTGAAATACGCAGCTGAGAATTTAGTGGAAGACAATACAGCTTATGAAAATGTGGAGATTAGTGTAGAGCAAGTTGCCACTACCTTTGAGCAAGTCGTAAGTTATGTAGTAGCTAAGGATATTCAAAATGCAATTTACTTCTTAGATATTGAATTAAGTCAAAATTCTGAAGCTAAGAATGGAGTAGATTTAGCAGAATTCATCAAAAAACAAGATCCGAATGCTCAGATTATTTTTGTTACTGCTTATGATAAATATGCCCCCTTAACTTATCGAAGACGAATTGGTGCAATTGATTATATTAATAAAGCACTAGACCAAAATGATATGATGAAGCGTCTAGAAGAAACAATTACTGGGGCGATTCAAAGTATTAACAATCTTACAAAGTCTGGAAGAAAAGAGCTTGTTTATAAAGTAGGCCGCAGGATAAATAAGGTAGAAGATACTAATATCTATTATCTTGAAAATAGCCCTACACAACATAAAGTTACGTTAATAACTGAAACTGGTTCAGCTGAATTTAGAAGTAATATTTCAAAAATTAGTGATGAAAATGACTTTCTTGTTAAAGTATCTCAATCTTGCGTAGTCAATCCAAATAATATTGATAGCATTGATTTTTCGAAAAAGACAATAACATTTCCTAATGGTGACGAAGTAATATTTGCTCGTAGTTGTAGAAAAAATGTCAAAAATTTACTAAGTAAATATCCAGAAATTAACGTTAAATAAAAGGTAAGACTTATGTTATTCAAATATAAATCTGTTTATGTACCTCAAGTAGATGAGATGGATTGCGGAGTTGCTTGTTTAGCGATGATCTTAAAACAATATCATTCTCGTATATCTTTAGCTCATTTACGTCATGAAGCGCGTACTAATCTTGAAGGAACAACTGCTTTAGGGTTAGTTAAAACAGCCCAGAAATTTAATTTAAAAACAGAAGCCGTAAAGGCAGATATGTCTTTATTTAATGATGACGGTATTCAGTATCCTTTTATTGCTCACGTACTTAAACAGGGAGAATTGCTTCACTATTATGTGGTGCTAAAAAATACTAAAAATTATTTATTAATTGCCGATCCAGATCCTTCAGTTGGTGTGATAAAAATGCCTAAAGATAGGTTCGCTCAAGAATGGACAGGGATTGCACTCTTTATGGTTCCCAATGAAAACTTTGAACCAATTAAAGAAAAGAAGAATAATCTATGGTCTCTCTTTCCATATATGTTTAAACAAAAGCGGCTAATGATTAATATCATTCTAGCCGCTTTATTAATGACCATAATTAGTATCTGTAGTTCATATTTTGTTCAAGGAATAATTGATACTTATATTCCAAGTGGTACTTATCAGACTTTATCAATCTTAGCAGTCGGATTGTTAATTGCTTATGTCTTTAATTCTATCTTCTCCTATGGACAGAATTTTTTGCTAAATGTTTTAGGACAAAGATTAAGTATTGATTTAAATCTTCAATATATTAGACATATTTTTGAATTACCGATGGAATTTTTTGTAACAAGAAGAACGGGTGAAATTACTTCACGTTTTTCTGATGCAAGTAGAATTATTGATGCTTTGGCAAGTACGGTTATCTCGCTTTTCTTAGATCTATCAATTGTAATCGTAATGGGATTAGTATTAGCGGCTCAGAGTATGACTTTGTTTGGAATCACATTATTGGCTTTACCTATTTATGCAGTTGTAATTCTAGGTTTTACTAAAAAGTTTGAAAAATTAAATAATGAGCAAATGGAAAGTAATGCTGTTTTGAGTTCTTCAGTTATTGAAGACATTCAAGGAATTGAAACAATTAAAGCATTAAATAGTGAGAATACAAGGTATAGAAGAATCGATAGTCAGTTTGTAGATTACTTAAAAAAATCTTTTAAATACAGCAAAACTGAGAGCTTGCAGACAGCACTCAAGACATTTATTCAATTATCTCTTAATGTAATTATTCTTTGGGTTGGTGCAAAAGTTGTAATGCAAGGACAATTGAGCATTGGTCAGTTGATGACTTTTAATGCGTTGCTGGCATATTTTATTGATCCACTGCAAAATATTATTAATCTGCAACCGCGACTTCAATCAGCTAGTGTTGCTCAAAATCGATTGAATGAGGTCTATCAAGTAAAAAGTGAATTCAATCAGAAGACTGCTATTGAAGATTGTAAGCTCCTAGAAGGAAATATTGAATATAAGAATGTGGATTATCGCTATGGTTATGGTGCAGATGTCTTAAAAGATATTAATCTAAAAATTAACCAGGGCGAAAAATTAACGATTGTTGGAATGAGTGGATCTGGAAAATCAACAATGGTTAAGTTGTTAGTAGATTTCTTTTCGCCAAGTAAGGGTCAAGTCATTTTAAATGGCCATGCAACAAGTGAGATTAATAAGCATAGCTTGCGATCATATGTGAATTATGTACCTCAAACCCCATATATCTTTTCTGGAACAGTTAGAGAGAATTTGTTGTTAGGTTGTAGGCCAGATATCACTGAAGAAGATGTAATAGAGGCTTGTCAGATTGCTGAGATTGACCAAGAAATAGCTAATCTACCTTTGCAATTTGAAACAAAATTAGATGAAAATGCAAAAATTCTATCTGGTGGACAAAAACAAAGGTTAACAATTGCTCGGGCATTATTATCTCCTGCAAAGGTATTTATCTTTGATGAAGTAACAAGTGGCTTAGATACAATTACTGAGAAGAGAGTAATTGATAATTTGATGAAGCTCAAAGATAAGACAATTATTTTTATCGCACACCGTCTGGCAATTGCGGAACGAGCAGATAAGGTTGTTGTAATTGATCGTGGCCAGATAGTTGAAGAAGGCAGTCACAGCGAATTGATGAATATGCATGGCTTTTATTATGACTTAGTGAAGGGATAGGTGAGTACAGATGGATGCAAAGAATTATGAAAGTACCGAATTCTATTCCTATAAGTATAGAAATTTTTCGACTATGATTATTATTCCAGCAGCTATTTTTGTCTTACTTTTATTTGTTGGATCTTTTTTTGCAGTTAGGCAGAATACAGTCTCTTCGGTTGGCGTTGTTGAACCAACGGTTGTAATTAAGCGGAAAAATGTTAACTATGATGAGGGACAAGTCGTTACGAAATATGGTCAAAAGTGGGTAGCTCATGTTGATCAAGGTGGTGGGATTAGTTTAATGCCTGTTATGAAACCTAAAAGCAAAGTAAAAATTGTAACTTATGTGACAAGTGATAAAATCTCGACTATTAAAAAGGGACAGTCGTTAACCTTTTCTGTACCTACTGGAGATGGCTTAACTAGACACTTGACTGGTAAGGTAAAGGAAATTGGAGTCTATCCTGTGAACATGAATAAACAAAATATGTACGAAATTATTTCGACTGCAAAAGTTAATGATGAGAATATTAAATATGGGATGCAGGGGAATGTGACGATAATGACCGGTAGGAGTACGTATTTAAAATATCTTTTGGATAAGGTAAGGAATAATAAGTAAAAAATACTAATTTAGTTAATAAAAGTAATTTTAGACACAAATAGAACAATATTGGTCAATTTTATATCTTAAGATGATAACTTTAGTAAGCTATGCATATAAATAAAATTTTAGGAGGTTTCTATCATGAAACAATTTAATTATTTATCACATAAAGATTTAGCAGTCGTTGTTGGTGGAAGAAATAATTGGCAAACAAATGTGGGAGGAGCAGTGGGATCAGCTATGATTGGGGCTACAGTTGGTGGTACAATTTGTGGACCTGCATGTGCTGTAGCTGGTGCCCATTATCTTCCTATTTTATGGACAGGGGTTACAGCTGCAACAGGTGGTTTTGGCAAGATAAGAAAGTAGGATTTTGACAATGAAATTAAATGACAAAGAATTATCAAAGATTGTTGGTGGAAATCGATGGGGAGATACTGTTTTATCAGCTGCTAGTGGCGCAGGAACCGGTATTAAAGCATGTAAAAGTTTTGGCCCATGGGGAATGGCAATTTGTGGTGTAGGAGGTGCAGCAATAGGAGGTTATTTTGGCTATACTCATAATTAAACTATAGTCAATTAAAGTAAAACAGTGATGATTTGATATTTAGCACTGCATTACTTTATTCATAGATTCATTAGTAGGTAGTTTAAATGACTAAACATTATAAAATTATTGGTCTAAGGATATTGTCATGGGTAATTACGATTACTGGATTGATAATATTTATCGGAAATGTTCATGAGTATGGCTTACATTTTACTTATAATCAAGTATTGGCAATAATTATTGTGATTTTACTTTTAGTTACTACTATGTATTTTTCAGTTACACCCAAATTATTGAAATGGAATGAAAAATATGAGCTTGTATGGTGGTTATGCTATTTATGTGCTCCTATATATCTCTTTTTAACTAATTTATATAATTCAACAGATCTTGGTTATACTATCAAGTTTTGGCTTTTCTTTGGTGGAGGAGCAGCTTTAATAATCATAAGTAAGTATATTTTGAAAAACAAAAAATAAAGTCTAAATAATTTATCTATTTCAATCGTATATAAATAAAAATTAGAATACCAAATTGGTCTGTAAAACGACTAATTTGGTATTTTTTATCTTATGAAATTTTGAACCTGATAAAATTTTTAATAAGGTAAAAAAGAGAGCGTGATAAAAATGGAAATAATTAAAAATAATGAAAAGATAGCATCAAATAAAGAAAAATGGATAACACTAATTCTAGCTGCTGCTTTTGGATATTCAATGAATAAATTGTTTTCGCTGATTGTAAAATTAAATTGAACACTTGATAAAAAATAAAAAGTCCATTCGGACCTGTTTGATAGAATGTTAATAACCACAAAAACTTTCTATTGGAGGTCAAAATGGACTCTTTACATTCTACCATGAACCAGCATGTTAAAGGCAAGCATTTATCATTTGAAGAGCGAGTTATTATTCAATTGCGTTTGAAAGATGGCTATTCTTTGCGTGCAATTGCCCGTGAACTTAACTGTTCTCCTTCTACTATCAGCTATGAGGTTAAGCGTGGCACTGTAAAACTGTATCATGGTAAAGTCAAAAAATATAAGGCTACTCAAGGGCATGATGCATATAAAGCTCATCGTAAAAATTGTGGGCGCAAATCAGACTTTCTCAGGAAAGCTCAATTCATGCGCTATGTCCACAAACATTTCTTCGAAGACGGCTGGTCACTTGATGTTTGCAGTAATCGTGCCACTGCTGCTGGCGAATTCGCTAGCAGCAATGTTGTCTGTACCAAAACTCTTTATAATTACGTTGATCAAGGCTTATTAGGAATTTATAATTACGACTTGCCTGAGAAGCTTAAACGCAATACTAAGCTTTATCGTGTTCGCAAAAACAAGAAAAAACTTGGCAGAAGCATTGAAGAACGTCCAAAAGAAATTAGTGAACGTAATGAATTCGGTCATTGGGAATGCGATTTAGTTCTCGGACATAAAACTAAAGATGATGAGGTACTGCTAACCTTATCTGAGCGTATGAGTCGTGAGTTTTTAATTCTTCGTATTCCTGACAAGACTTCTGTCAGTGTCATGCAGGCCCTTAAAGAACTCTAAAGGCAATACAACGAACATTGGAATGATATTTTTAAAACCATTACCACTGATAATGGCTCAGAGTTTGCAGATCTTTCCAACCTAGAAAAAGTATCCAATACACTGGTTTACTATGCCCATCCTTACACTTCTTGTGATAAGGGAACAGTTGAAAGACACAATGGTCTTATTCGCAGATTCATTCCTAAGGGAGAAGCAATAGCTAACTATTCTTTACAAGACATCATTAATATTGAAACCTGGTGCAATTCTTTGCCAAGAAAGATACTGGCCTATCATACACCAGATGAAATCTTTGAAAGAGAATTAGATCTAATCTATCAAGCAGCTTAACTAAAAGTGTTCAATTTATTATTGCAATTTGCGGAAATTTAATTTTAAAACTGAAGCCGTAAAAGCTGATATGTCTCTTTTTAATGAGGATAGTATTCAATATCCTTTTATCGTGCATGTTCTTAAGCAAGGAGAATTACTTCATTATTACGTAGTTCTTAGAAATACCAAGAATTACTTAGTAATTGCCGATCCTGATCCATCAGTTGGCGTAATAAAGATGCCTAAAGATAAATTTGCTCAAGAATGGACTGGTATTGCGCTTTTTATGGTTCCGAATGAAGATTTTGAACCAATTAAAGAAAAATAACCTATGGTCTCTCTTTCCATATATGTTTAAGCAAAAGCGGCTAATGATTAATATCATTTTAGCCGCTTTATTAATGACAATAATTAGTATTTGTAGTTCATACTTTGTTCAAGGAATAATCGATACTTATATTCCAGATGGAACTTATCAAACTCTTTCAATTTTAGCTATTGGATTATTAATTGCTTATATTTTTAATTCAATCTTTTCTTATGGACAGAATTTTTTATTAAATGTTCTAGGTCAAAGATTAAGTATTGATTTAAACCTCCAATATATAAGGCATATTTTTGAATTGCCAATGGAATTCTTTGTGACTAGAAGAACCGGTGAAATTACTTCACGTTTCTCTGATGCAAGTAGAATTATTGATGCTCTAGCAAGTACTGTTATTTCACTTTTCTTAGACTTAGCGATTGTAATTGTGATGGGACTAGTGTTAGCTGCTCAAAATATGACCTTATTTGGAATCACATTATTAGCTTTACCAGTATATGCTGTAGTAATTCTGGGATTTACTAAGAAATTTGAAAAGTTAAATGATGAACAAATGGAGAGTAATGCAGTGCTAAGTTCTTCAGTTATCGAAGATATTCAAGGCATTGAAACTATCAAAGCTCTAAATAGTGAAGATATAAGATATCGCAGAATCGATAGTCAATTTGTAAATTATTTAAAGAAGTCATTTAAATATAGTAAGACTGAGAGCTTGCAGACGGCGTTAAAGACATTTATTCAACTGTCTCTTAATGTAATTATTTTATGGGTTGGAGCAAGAGTAGTGATACAAGGAAAGATGAGTATTGGTCAATTAATGACTTTTAATGCATTACTATCTTACTTTATTGATCCACTTCAAAATATTATTAACTTACAGCCTCGTCTTCAATCAGCTAGTGTTGCACAAAATAGATTGAACGAGGTTTATCAGGTGCAAAGTGAATTTAAAGCAAATACTTCTATCCAGAACTCGGCTGCTTTAGAAGGAATAATTGAATACAAGCATGTTGATTATCGTTATGGTTATGGGACGGATGTTTTAAAAGATATTAATCTAAAGATTAAGCCAGATGAAAAATTAGCAATTGTTGGCATGAGTGGATCAGGAAAATCGACAATGGTTAAGTTACTCGTTGATTTCTTTTCATCAAGTAAGGGAGAAGTAACTTTAAATGGTAATGCAACTAGTGAAGTTAATAAACATACCTTACGCTCGTATGTTAACTATGTTCCTCAAACGCCATATATCTTTTCTGGAACAGTTAAGGATAATTTATTACTGGGATGTAGACCGGATATTAGCGAAGAAGATGTAATTAAAGCCTGTCACATTGCTGGAATTGATCAGGAGATAGCCAGTTTGCCACTACAATTCGAGACAGAGTTAGATGAGAATGCCAAGATTTTATCCGGTGGACAAAAGCAGAGATTAACTATTGCTCGAGCATTACTTTCGCCAGCAAAAGTTTTTATCTTTGATGAAGTAACAAGTGGTTTAGATACAATTACAGAAAAAAGAGTAGTTGACAATCTTATGAAATTAAAAGATAAAACAATTATTTTTATTGCACACCGTCTAGCTATTGCGGAACGTGCAGATAAAGTAGTTGTAATTGACCAGGGGCAAATTGTTGAAGAAGGAAGTCATGAAGAGCTTATAGAGCAACATGGTTTTTATTATGACTTAGTAAAGGGATAGGTGAAGATAGATGGACGCAAAAGACTATGAAAGCACAGAATTCTATTCCTATAAATTCAAAAATTTTTCGACAATGATTATTATTCCAGCTGCTATTCTTATCTTCCTGGTGTTTATTGGTTCCTTTTTTGCAGTGAGACAGAATACAGTTTCTTCAGTCGGAGTTGTTGAACCAATGACTGTGATTAAACAAAAAGCTGCTAATTATGATGAAGGACAAATTGTCACAAAACATGGGCAAAAATGGGTAGCTCATATTGATCAAGATGATGCAGTAAATTTGATGCCCATGATAGCAGCCAAGAAAAAGGTGAAGATAATCACTTATGTACCAAGTAATAAGGTTTCGACTATTAAAAAGGGACAAACGATAAACTTTTCTGTCCCAACAGGAGATGGCTTAACTAGTAGATTAACTGGTAAGGTGAAGGCAATTGGCGTTTATCCAGTAAATGTAAATAAGCAGAGCGAATATGAGGTCATTTCGACCGCAACGATTAATGATGAGAATGTTAAGTATGGGATGCAGGGAAATGCGACAATTGTCACGGGTAGTAGTACTTATTTTGAATATTTTTTAGATAAGGTATTGAATAAGAAATAAGTTTGATAAAATGATGTTAGATAATATTAGGTGAGGACAAAAATATGAATGAAAATAAGTTAAAAATGATGTTGACTAAAATCAAAGCAAATTCTGATATTGCAACTGATCCAGAAGCACAAAAACTAATTGAATCAGCACTTGATGCAGTGGATAGAAAAGTTGATTTACAAAAAGTCAGCCATGATTTAAAGCAAGATATTAATATGTATTCTGTAGCACATGGATTTAAGCTACCAGAGACTTTGACAAAATTACAGCTTTTATTAGATAAAGATCCTGATAAATGGGCTGGTGCTGGAGAAACTTTGTCACTGACTAATTTTTAGAAAAATACTTTTATTAATTTAAATAGGTAGCAAAATTAAGATGGGTACTGAGCTAGTTAATTTAACTAAATTGGTATCTTTTTTCTTTTTTAGTCATCTTCCAGGCAAAATTAGTAAAGATAATAACTGAAAAAAGAGAAAGTATATTAAAACTAATCTCAAGAGATTGACAGCATAAATAGTAAATACCAAATCGGTCATAAAAAAGACCGATTTGGTATTTTTTATCTTTAGTGAGTTTTTGAATGATAGAATTATAAACAAGGAAAGGATGAGAAAAATGGTCATAGGATATATTCCAATTATTTTACTGTTATTAGTTATTTTATGTGATATTGCTGTTTCACTAAAATTACATAAGATAGTCAGAACTTCTGACGCCTCAAATATCTTAATGCTTGGAATAGTGACCATGGTTATTTTTGCCTTAAAAGATTTAGATTCATTTTCTTGGAGTTCAGCAATTGCTTGTGTTTTTATGAGCATCGTTGTCTTTAAAGATTTGTATGATGAATATCAACTTCAAATAAAAAATAAGTCTGAGGAACATAACTAATGAGAAAGTTATTAACGCTTAGATGTGTCGTTGCAGGATGTGCTGTTTGTTTACTTCAAACTCTAGGAGATATATTGGTCGGTAGTCAATTAACTCTTTGGATAATTCTCGGTAATATTCTGTGGGGAGTAATTTTTGCTTATTTAATGTTTAAGTTATTAGAAAGAATGCAAATGCGAAAGAAGCATCAAAGGAAAGATACAGATGAAATTTATTGAAGCCAATAAGAAGAAAGATGTCCATACTGAGGAATGGATCGTAATTATTCTCAGTGTGATCTTTGCATATTTGATTAATAAAGTATTTTTATCTTTGACTAATAGCACTAGTATTACAGCAAGTCTTGTAGTTCTAATTGCTGGGATAAGTGTTTTTTCAATCACTTACTATTATGGTAAAGATAAACTTCAACAAAGATTAAAGAGCAAGAAGTGAAAACCAAATTGGTTATTAAAGGTGCTAAATCGGTCTAATTTGCATTCTTATTAAAAAATGATAGTAAAATTAATAAATAAATGATAATATTTAAACAAATATAATCCGTTGGAGGACAAAAACATGAGAAATGAATTGGCACAAGTATTGAATGATTTCATTTCACTTGCTAAGACTCATTATGATCGAAAAGGTAACGAATACTTACTAGAACAGTTAGAGGGTGCCTTAGATAAGACAAAGCATAATGTTCAAGATGCCGTAAACGAAGCACGAACAACCTATCAAAATGTGAATACGATTTGTTTAGTAAACCATCTTCACTTAGAAAAAGATGAAGAAGCATTACTTGAAAAAATTAAAGAAATTTCAATGAGTGAAGGCTGGGTGGGTGGCTTAAACAGCTGGAATACTACCAATACTTGGCTTGGAAGGTAGGAATGAAAATGCAAGCTTTTTATTATGCAATGCCAACTTTAGCAGTAATTGTAATTGCAGCATATATTTTTACTTCGGTTAAGCTTCATAAGTTTATTTGGTTTTCACCAGTTGTTTATTTAGCTTTGATGGGAAGTGTAGGACTCTGGATTAAAATTGGTACAAATATTTTTTCTACCTCAGAAACTGGAGTTTTAGGATTGCTTACACTAGAAGTAATTCTCTTAGAGGGAATTGTTGAGGAATATAGATATCAAAAAGAACTTCTTGTAGATAATAAAAAGTAGCTAACTATCTGTACATCACTAAGTAAAGGTTTTTTGACAAGTCAAAATAAATTTTAACTGCTAGTTTTAACTAGCAGTTTTTTCTTGCTAAAATATTAAAAATACGGAGGTGGAGAAAGTATGAAAAAAGGTTTAGTAATGGAAGGTGGCGCAATGCGCTGCATGTTTACTGCGGGAGTAATCGATACTCTAATGAAAGCCGACATTGATTTTGATGGTGGAATTGGTGTATCAGCCGGGGCAGCATTTGGTTGCAATTATAAGTCAAATCAAATAGGAAGAGTTCTGCGCTATAACGTAAAATATGCTGGTGATCCCCGTTTATCAAGTTGGCAGTCGTGGCTTAAGACCGGTGATTTATATGGCGCTGACTTTTGTTATCATGAATTACCAGTTAAACTTGATGTTTTTGATACCGTTGCTTTTCAAGAAAATCCAATGGATTTTTGGTGTGTAGCAACTGATATTAATAATGGTGAATCGGTATATCATAAATTAACATCCGGTAAAGAAGCCGATTTGGAATGGATTCGTGCTTCCTCTTCCATCCCAGTTTTTTCTAGACCAGTTGAAATTGGAAGTCGCAAGTATTGGGATGGAGGAATTAGTGATTCAATTCCTATTAAATTTTTTGAAAAAATTGGCTACGACAAGAATGTTATCATTTTGACGCAACCACTATCTTATCGAAAAGAAGCAAGTAAATTATATCCCGCTTTAGAAATGATCTTACATAAATATCCTGCTGTTTTGAAAAAATTAAGAACTCGAGCACATGATTATAATGATGTGCTGAATTATATTAGAAAAAAAGAAGTTCAAGGTAAGTTACTAGTAATTCGTCCTCCTTATCCTTTAGAAATTGGCACAATGGAGAAAGGTCCTCAAGAATTGAGGCGCGTATATCAGATCGGTGTAAAAGAAGCTAAGAAAAATTTACAAGCAATAAAAACCTATTTGAGTGAATAATCTTCTTGAATAACTTGTCTAGATTACATTTCATTCGCTATAATTAACAAAAGCTTAAATTTTCAGTTTTTTTAATAGTAATTGTAGAGGGAATGAATGTAATGAAAAAAACAAAGCTTTTGAGCTTTTTCTTTGCACTTTTGATGTTTTTCTCACTAGGTGCTACTTTTATCAAGCCAGCTCAAGCGGCTAGTGAAAAGCAGGTAGCAGAAGGTAGTGTCTTGAAGAAGATTAAAAAGAGTGGAGAATTAGTAGTCGGTACATCTGCTGATTATCCGCCACTAGAATTTACCGCAAGTGAAAATGGTAAGACTAAATATGTTGGAGTAGATATTGAACTAGCCAAAGATATCGCCAAAGACTTAGGTGTGAAGTTAGTTATTAAGAATATGTCTTTTGACTCCTTGTTAGTTGCACTCGAGACAGGAAAAGTAGACATGGTTATTTCGGCTATGACGCCTACTCCTGAAAGAAAGCAAAGTGTGGCATTTTCAAAAATTTACTATAAGCCAAGCGGTGAGTATTTCTTAGTAAATAAAAAGGATAAAGACAAGTACACAAGTATCCAAAGTCTTAAAGGTCAAACGGTTGGAGCACAAACGGGTAGTAACCAATATAATTTAGTTAAGTCTCAAATGAAAGATTCTAAATTAAAGGGTCTTGGAAAAATTAACAACTTAGTATTAGCGTTACAATCAGGCAAGGTTTCTGCAGTAGTAGTAGAAGAATTAATTGCTAAAGCATATGCCGAAAATAATAGTAGTTTAGCTGCAGTTCGTTCAAACTTAAAAGAAACTCAAGCAGGAAACGCAGTTGCAATTGCTAAAGGACAAGATGATTTAGTAGCTCAAGTAAATAAGACAATTGACCAAGTTCAGAAGAAAGACTTGATTAATAAAGAATATTTACCAGCAGCTGCTAAATATATGAAGACAGAAAAGAAAAGTAATACTTTTGCCAAGTACATTCCATATTTCTTTAAGGGTATTTGGTACACAATCGTAATTACTATTTTTTCAGTAATTATTGGTATTGTTTTAGGTATCATTTTAGCTTTGATGCGTTTATCAAAGAATCCAATTTTACACTGGCTTGCTGTTTGCTACATTGAATTTATCCGTGGTACGCCGCAAATGGTACAAATTTTATTTGTTTACTTCGGAATTGGATATTTGATTTCTAATCTTTCCGCTTTAGTTGCAGGTATTATTGCGATTGGACTTAATTCTGGAGCCTATGTGGCTGAAGATATTAGGTCAGGAATTGATTCTTTACCAAAAGGCCAGATGGAAGCAGCTCGCTCACTTGGTTTAAGCCGTCAAAAAGCCTTTAGATATGTCATTATTCCGCAGGCAATTAAGAACATTTGGCCAGCTTTAGGCAATGAATTTATTACTTTATTAAAGGATAGTTCGTTAGTTTCAGTAATTGGAGTTGCAGAACTAATGTATCAAACACAATTAGTTCAAACTTCAACTTATAAGGGTGTTCTGCCATTATTTATTGCCATGATTATTTACTTTATTATGACTTTCTCATTAACGAGATTATTGAATCACTTTGAAAAGAGGATGAAGCGTAATGACAATGATTAAGGTTGAACATTTAAAGAAGAGTTTTGGAAAAAAAGAAGTCCTCAAAGATATTTCTGCAAATGTTGAGAAGGGAAAAGTTATTAGTATCATTGGTCCATCAGGTTCAGGTAAGAGTACATTTTTACGCTGTCTTAATGTACTTGAGACACCAACAAGCGGCAAGATAATTTTTGATGGGCAAGATTTAACACATATTAGTGAAAAGGAATTAGATATTTTAAGAGAAAAAATGGGAATGGTTTTCCAAAGCTTTAATCTTTTTCCAAATATGAATGTAGTTGAAAACGTTAAATTAGCTCCTATGAAAGTTAAAGGCGTAAGTGAAGAAGAAGCTGAAAAGCAGGCTTTAGAATTGCTTGATAAAGTGGGTTTGAAAGATCGGGCTAAGCAATATCCTTCTAGTTTGTCTGGTGGGCAGCAGCAACGTGTTGCGATTGCTAGAGCTTTAGCAATGGACCCCGAAGTAATGCTATTTGATGAACCAACAAGTGCCCTAGATCCAGAAATGGTTGGCGAAGTTTTAAAGACAATGCAAGACTTGGCAGATTCAGGTATGACAATGGTTATTGTTACTCATGAAATGGGATTTGCCCGTGAAGTTTCTGATGAAGTGTGGTTTATGGCAGATGGATATTTGCAGGAACAAGGAAGTCCAGAACAAATTTTTGAAAATCCGCAAAGTCCACGTGCAAAAGACTTTCTTTCTAAAGTACTTTAAATATTAATATTTTTTAAAATAAGCACTTTCTTTTTACAAGGAGAGTGCTTTTTTTTATAATAGTTGCGTTAGAAAAGTTAAAGGGGATGAGTTTAATGAAGATTAGACAAGCTACAATGGATGATTATGATCAAATTATGACAATTTTAAAGGATGGTGCTAACCAACTAGCAGAACGTGGAGTTGACCAATGGCAAGGAGACTATCCTTCACCAGATCAAATTAAAGAAGATATTGAAAAAGGTTTTGCCTATTTAGCTGTTTCAGCTGATGGGGAAACAGTAGGTGCTATTTCTATAGTTGAAGCACCAGATCATTCTTATGATGATTTGAAAGGTGAGTGGCTTCTAGATACTGATAAATATGTTGTAATTCACCGCGTTGCCATTCATTCAAAGCACGCAGGTCATGGTTATGCTACTAAGCTTTTGACTGAAGTAATTGATTATATTCGTGATCACCGTAAAGATATTGATAGCATTCGAATTGATACACATGAAAACAATAGCGCAATGCAACATCTAATTGATAAGATGAATTTCACTAAAGTGGGAGAATTGCATGGAGTTTATCGTCCAGATGAAATTTCATATGTTTATGAGAACGTTAGAGAATAAATAAATTTTAGCTAGGTTGAAAAACCTAGCTTTTTTGTTGAGTTTAAGCATTCTGTTGACAGGTATTAATATGATAGAATATTCTTGTTGAATACTGTAAATTACATGGAGAAATCGATGAGAAAAAATTTTAAATTTAAAATAGCCGCTGTTTGTGGACTGCTAGCTATTTTAATTGGACTTACAGGCTGTGCTAACAATAATAGCAATAAGATTACTGTTGTTGGATCTAGTGCCATGCAACTTTTAGCTGAGCAAGCTGGAAATGACTATCGTCTGTCTCATCCTGACAGTAATATTGTTGTTCAAGGAGGAGGTTCGGGAACTGGTCTTAGCCAAGTACAGGCTGGAGCAGTTGAAATTGGAACTTCCGATGTTTTTGCTGAAACTCAAAAGGGAATAGATCCTAAAAAATTGCAAAATCATCTTGTTGCCGTTGTAGGTATTGTACCGATTGTGAATAAGAGTGCTGGCGTAAGTAATTTGAGCAAGCAACAATTAAGTGATATTTTTACGGGTAAAATTACTAACTGGAAGCAAGTTGGGGGAAAGAACCAAACTATTACTGTAATTAACCGTTCTAAAGGTAGTGGTACGCGTGGAACTTTTGAAGGATTGATTCTCAATGGCAAAAAGCCAATTCAAGCCCAAGAACAAGACTCTAATGGTACCGTGCGTAAAATTGTCAGCTCTACGCCAGGAACAATTTCTTATATTTCATTTCCATATGCCAACGATGAAAATATTCAAAAATTGAGTATCGACGAGGTAAAGCCTACAAATAAAAATGTAGAAACGAATCATTGGCAACTTTGGTCTTACGAACACATGTATACTAAAGGTAAACCTAGCAAGAATGTTCAAAAATTTATTGATTATATGCTTGGAAGTAAAGTGCAAAATGATTTAGTACCTAAACTAGGCTATATCAGTATCGATAAGATGCAGGTTGAACGTGATAGTAATAATCATGTTGTTCAAAAATAAAGAATAGGACGTTTTGATGAATAACAAAGATCTTGAAAAAGTGGTTGAGTCTGCTTTAGATAAGCAAAAAGTTCCTCATGTTAAATTAAAAAAGATAGGTGCAAGTAAGGTTGATGTTGCTAGCTTAACTGAGCCATCAAAAGAAACACGACAAGAATATTGGGGTAAAGGATTAACTTACTGCGCCATTATTTTAATTATTATTTTGGTCGCTTCAATTATTGGTTTTATTGGATTTCATGGACTAGAAACTTTTACTAAAGATCATGTGAATGTTTTTCAATTTTTAACTTCTAGTGATTGGGATCCAGGTGAAGGGAAGAATCACGTGGGAGCAGCAGCGATGATTGTAACTTCATTTTCTGTAACCTTACTAGCTGCTTTAGTAGCAACCCCGTTTGCAATTGCTGTAGCCTTATTTATGACTGAATATTCTTCTAAAAAGGGTGCACGCTTTTTGCAATCAGTAATTGAATTATTGGTAGGAATTCCGTCTGTTGTTTATGGATTCTTGGGATTAACAGTTATTGTTCCTTTTATTAGAAATATTTTTGGTGGAACCGGGTTCGGTATTTTATCAGCGACTTTAGTTTTATTTGTCATGGTTTTACCGACAATTACTTCGCTAACTGTTGATAGTTTAAAAGCTGTACCATCTGATTACCGGAAAGCTTCTTTAGCTTTAGGTGCAACTAAATGGCAAACAATCTATAAAGTGATTTTGCGAGTTGCTTCGCCTAGAATCATGACAGCAGTAATTTTTGGGATGGCTAGAGCCTTTGGTGAAGCCTTAGCTGTACAGATGGTTATTGGTAATGCAGTTTTAATGCCAGCTAACTTAGTAAGTCCATCTGCTACTTTAACTAGTCAGTTAACTAGTCAAATGGGAAATACAGTTATGGGAACTTTACCAAATAATGCACTTTGGTCATTAGCGCTTCTATTGTTAATTATGTCTTTGGTCTTTAACTTCTTAGTCCGCTTAATTGGAAAGAGAGGACAGAAATAATGAATGCAAAAACTCGTAATAAGATTGCTACTGCTGGTATTTATACCTTAGTGAGTATTGTGGTAATAATCCTTTTTGGGATTTTAGGCGATATTCTAGTTTCGGGTGTACCACATCTTTCATGGCATTTTTTATCTTCTGAGGCTTCTTCCTATCAAGCTGGTGGAGGAGTAAGAGATCAGCTATTTAATTCATTATATTTGCTAGTATTAACCTTAATTATTTCACTTCCTATTGCTTTGGGAGCAGGTATTTATCTAGCAGAATATGCTAAAGATAATTGGTTTACTAACTTAATTAGAACAACGATTGAAATTTTAAGCTCACTTCCTTCAATTGTTGTTGGTTTATTTGGTTATTTACTATTTGTAGTACAGTTTGGTTTTGGATTTTCAATTATTTCTGGTGCTTTGGCTCTTACGTTCTTTAATTTACCAACACTAACTAGTAATATTGAACAAGCTATTGAAGGTGTTCCACAAGCGCAAAGAGATGCAGGACTTGCCTTGGGCTTATCTAACTGGAAAACAATTCGCGGGATCGTTTTGCCAGCCGCTTTACCAGGGATTTTGACTGGAATTATTTTAAGTGCTGGTAGAATTTTTGGTGAAGCAGCTGCCTTAATTTATACTGCAGGTCAAAGTGGATCTACAATTGACTATAGTAATTGGAACCCATTTAGTCCAACTAGTTTTTTGAATGTGATGCGCCCAGCAGAAACTTTAGCTGTTCACATTTGGAAGGTTAATACTGAAGGAATCATCCCTGATGCAACAATTGTTTCAGCTGCAACTTCTGCTTTATTAATTATTGTGGTGATTTTATTCAATCTTGGTGCACGTGCCTTGGGTAATCATTTATACCGCAAATTAACAGCTGCTAAGTCATAAGGAGAAATTTATGCAAAATGTAAATGAAGTCCCGACATATATTCATCAATTTGATAAGGATGAGCAGATTATTTCGACGCAAGACCTTAGTGTTTTTTACGGAGGTAGCGTTCAAAAACTTTTTAATGCTAGTCTTCAATTTAAGAAAAAGACTATCACAGCCTTAATTGGAGGCTCTGGTTCAGGAAAGTCTACGTTTTTACGTTGTCTTAATAGAATGAATGACAAGGTGGCACGAGTAGACGGAGAAATTTGGTACCATGGGTTAGATACTAATAAAGACAACATTAACGTTTACCAGTTAAGAAAAAATATTGGAATGGTTTTCCAAAAACCTAATCCATTTCCAAAATCAATTAGAGAAAATATTACTTATGCTCTAAAAGCAAATGGTGAAAATGATAAGCAAAAATTAGATCAAATTGTAGAAGAGAGTTTAAGAGCAGCTGCTTTATGGGATGAAGTTAAGGATAAGTTAGATAAGAGTGCATTGGCAATGTCTGGTGGTCAACAGCAGCGCTTATGTATTGCACGAGCTCTTGCATTGAAGCCCGAAATTTTGCTGCTTGATGAGCCCGCTAGTGCTCTTGATCCTGTTTCTACTTCTAAACTTGAGGATACTCTTAAGCAGTTGAGAACTGACTATACAATGATCATGGTAACGCATAATATGCAACAAGCCAGTCGTATTAGTGATTACACAGCTTTCTTTCATTTAGGTCATGTTTTAGAGTATGACACTACTGAAAATATTTTTACTAATCCTAAGGGTGAAATTACGGAAGACTACATTCGCGGAAGTTTTGGATAAGGGGTTTACTGTGGAAAATATTATTACAAGTAAAGATGTTCACCTAAGCTATGGAAATGTTGAGGCTTTACATGGTATTAGCCTAGACTTTGAAGAAAAAGAACTTACTGCCTTAATCGGTCCTTCAGGATGCGGAAAATCAACCTTTCTTCGCTGTTTAAATAGAATGAATGATAACATACCTAATATTCATATTAGTGGTGAGATTAAATTCGAAAATAAAAATATTTACGGTCCTAAAATGGACTTGGTAGAGTTGCGTAAGGATGTTGGAATGGTGTTTCAGCAACCAAGCCCGTTTCCATTTTCGGTTTATGATAATATTGCTTATGGTCTTAGAATTGCTGGCATTAAAGATAAAGAATTAATCGACCAGCGAGTTGAAGAAAGTCTAAAGCAAGCCGCCATTTGGAAAGAGACTAAAGATAATTTAGATCGAAACGCTCAAGCCTTTTCGGGAGGACAACAACAGAGAATTTGTATTGCTCGTGCTTTAGCAGTTCGTCCAAAAGTGGTTCTGCTTGACGAGCCTACTAGTGCTCTTGACCCAATTTCAAGTAGTGAGATTGAAGAAACTCTTCTTGAATTAAAGCATGATTTTACTTTTATCATGGTAACGCATAACTTGCAACAAGCTTCTCGAATTAGTGACTACACTGCTTTCTTAATGAGCGGAGACTTAATTGAGTGTGGCAAGACATCAGATATGTTTATGAATCCGAAAAAGCAAATTACTAGTGATTATCTGAATGGACGTTTTGGTTAATAAAGGAGTTTTTAAGATGCATGAAGTTTTTTTAGATGAATTACGTAAGTTGAATACTCGTTTCATGGGAATGGGTATTGATGTTAGTGAAGCGATTGAAGAAGCAACACAAGCTTTTGTTGAACATGATAAAAAACTAGCTCAAAGCTTAGTTAAAGATGATCAAAAAGTGTCACGTGCTGCTACAAAAGTTGAAAAAAGAACCTTAAAATTGATGGCTCTTCAACAACCAGTTGCTAGTGACTTTAGAAATGTTATTAGTATCTTAAAAGCTACTAATGATTTAGAACGAATTGGTGAAAATGCTAATTCAATTGCTTGGGAAACAATTCGAGTAAAGGGAAATCCCCGTATTCCAGAAGTTGAAGCAATTATTAAGTCAATGTCCAAGAAAGTTAACTTTATGTTAGACCAAGTTTTAAAGGCCTATGTACAAGGTGATGAAAAATTGGCTCGTGAAGTTGCTAAAAAAGATGATGAAGTAGATGAGGATTATGTAAAGGCTCGTAAGTTAATTATTTCTGGAATTAAGCAAGATCCAGAAGCAGCGGTTGCTTCTTCAAGCTACTTTATGGTAATTCGTTTACTTGAACGTATTGGCGACCACGTAGTTAATCTAGCACAATGGGTTATCTATAAAATGTCGGGAGAATTAGTAGATTTAAATACTAAAGATACTGATGAAATGACTGAATTATAGGATTAAATATCTGATACGATGGATATTAGAGAAGTTAAAGATCATAAAAAACAATATCTTGATTTATTGTTACTAGCTGATGAACAGGAAGATATGGTTGATCGTTATCTTGATCGGGGAAGAATGTATATCTTGATTGATGACGGAAAAGTGCGATCAGAGTGTGTCATAACATATGAAGATAATCGTACTATTGAGATAAAAAATCTTGCCACTTATCCTGTTGATCAAGGGAAGGGCTATGCTAAAAAATTAATCAATTATATTTCGGGAAAATATAAAGGGGATTATAAATTCTTGCAAGTTGGAACTGGTGACAGTCCTTTAACGATTCCATTTTATCTGAAATGCGGCTTTAAACCTTCCGGCCGAATAAAAAATTTTTTCGTAGATAATTATAATCATCCAATTTATGAAGCAGGTCACCAATTGATTGATATGATATACCTAAAAAAGAAAATCTGAATACAGAAAAATAGGAACCTTCAATTTGAGGGTTCCTATTTTTATTTAACTTTATACTCTCAGTTGTAAGCGCGTGCAAATAATCGAAAAGAAATCTATAATGAACTTATAAATTAAACTGTAGCAATAAATAGGGAGAAATTATGAGCGATACAGTACAAAAAAAGAAGAAACATCAATTTCCAACAGCGTATACAGTTATTATTATCGTTTTATTATTGGTGCAAATTTTAACGTTTTTTATACCATCGGGTAATTATGCAACGCTTGAATATGAGCAACCAAGTAAAGAGTTTGTAATTACGAAACCAAATGGTAGCAAGCATAAAGAAGCAGCAACCCAAAAAACTTTAGACAAATATAAAGTTAAGATCGATGTTAAAAAGTTTACTAGTGGAACGATCTATAAACCCGTAGCTATTCCTGATTCCTATGAAAAAATTAATCAGAAAAAGCCAGGACTTGGTGGAGCGATTTATCAATTCCTTTCTTCTCAGGTAAACGGGATTGCTCAAAGTATTGATATTATTGCCTTCGTTTTGATTCTAGGTGGTTGTATTGGAGTTGTTCATGCAAATGGTGCAATTGATGCCGGAATGCAGGCACTTTCTAAAAAGATTAAGGGTAAGCAAGTTTTATTGATTGTTTTAGTAATGGGATTGATCGCCATTGGTGGAACAACCTTTGGTTTAGCTGAAGAAACAATGGCTTTTTATCCTATCTTAATTCCAGTCTTCTTATTAGCAGGGTTTGATAGGATGACAGTTGTTGCGACGATCTTTTTAGGTACAAGTATTGGGACGATGGCATCAACTATTAACCCATTCTCGACTGTAATTGCCTCGAATACGGCGGGGGTCAATTTTACAGATGCATTGCCGCTTAGAATTTGTATGTGGGCAACTTGTGTGATTGTAGGGATGATTTATGTGATTCTTTATGCTAAAAAAGTACAAAAGAATCCTAAAGCTTCATATGTTTATAATGACTTCGCTAAAGAAGATCAAGAATATATGAATCAGAATCAAAGTATGCAAGAAAGTAAATTTACTTGGCGTCAAAAGTTAACTTTACTTGTCTTTGCGATTGCCTTTATCGTAATGATTTGGGGTGTTCAACAAAAGGGATGGTATTTTACTGAAATTGCCGTTGTCTTCCTAGCAACAGGCTATATTTTCGCCTTTATTTCAGGCTTAAGTGAGCATAAATTTGTTGAGAGCTTTGTAAATGGTGCGGCGGATTTATTGGGTGTAGCTTTAACAATTGGTCTAGCACGTGCTGTTTCAATTGTGATGGAAGAAAGTCATACAAGTGATACAATTATGAATTTCTTTAGTCAGCAAGTTTCTGGAATGCCACCATTATTGTTTATTTGGTTTATGTTTTTAGTCTACATTGTTCTTGGTTTCTTTATTCAGTCATCTTCTGGCTTAGCCGTTCTTTCAATGCCTATTATGGCACCGCTAGCTAACGTAGTTGGAATTGATCGCGCAAGCATTATTGATGCCTATAATTGGGGTCAAGGATTTATTAGTTTAATTGCACCAACTGGATTAATTTTAATGAGCTTAATGATGGTAAATATTGGATTCAATAAATGGTTTAAGTTTTGCTGGAAACTGTTAGTTATTGAATTCGGGATTTGCTTAGCCTTTTTAGCAATTGGTTTAGTTGTTTACTAACTAAGCAAATAAGTAGCTTTTAGTATTTTTTATAGTTATGATGAAGTTAAAGACATTGTTTAATATTTTAAGGAGGCTTTTGTATGGCTTATCCAAAAACTAAAAAAATTATGAATGAAATTGTTGCTGATTTAACTCAAACTCACATGGTTGTCCACCAACACCATTGGTATATGCTTGGAAGAGGATTTCTAAAATTGCACCCATATTTAGATGGTGTAATGGAAGAATTAGCTGAGCAGCAAGATGGGGTTGCTGAAAGATTGATCGCCATTAATGGTAATCCGATTTCCACCTACGAAGAAGTATTGGAAGAAACTAACGTTCCAGATCAAATCGGTAGTTGGGATTTGTCAATTGAAGAAAGATTCCAATTAATTATAAATGCATACAAACAATTGCGAGATGATTATGAAAGAGGGATCAAGATTAGTGAAGGAGAAGGAGACGACTCAACTAATGACCTATTGATTTCCTATCATACCGCGATCGAAAAAAGAATTTGGATGATGTCAGCTGAACTTGGTCAACGTCCAGGTGAAGGTGAATAGGAAAAATATATTTATGCAAAGCATTCCGTGTATGGAATGCTTTTTTGCTATAATTAAAGTAAATATTGCCATACAGGGAAGGAAATACCATGAATAAAGTTACAATTGTTGGGTCAATTAACGTTGATAATATTATGCATATTAAGAAACTTCCTCAACCAGGAGAAACAATAGCAATGTCTGAATTTTCAAAAGCTGCTGGTGGTAAGGGAGCAAATCAAGCCGTAGCAAGTAGTCGAGCAAAAAATGAAACAATTTTTGTTGGACGTGTTGGAGATGATGACAATGGTCGCTTTATGCTTGAGCAATTTAAGGAAAATGGAATTAATGTCGACCATGTAGCTATAACTCCAAACCAACAAACTGGACAAGCTTATATTTTGCTTCAAGAGACAGGACAAAATTCAATTATTATTCAACATGGTGCAAATTTTGACGTAACAGCAGAAGATGTTAGAAATGCGAAAAGTCAAATTGAAGATAGCGACTTTGTGATTGCTCAATTTGAAACACCAATTGAAGCGACTATTGAAGCTTTTAAGATTGCTAGAGAAGCTGGTAAAATTACTATTTTAAATCCTGCGCCTGCCCGTACTGATATCCCAGAAGAATTATTAGAGTTAACCGACTTGATTACTCCTAATGAAACTGAGGCTGAGAGTATTACAGGAATTAAAGTTGACAGTGAAGAGTCAATGAAGAAGAGTAGCGAAATTTTTCATCAAATGGGAATTAAGGGTGTAATTATCACAATTGGTGAACGTGGATCTTATGTTTCTTATGAAGACATTGAAGAGATTGTTCCAGCTTTCAAAGTAAAGGCAGTTGATACAACAGCAGCTGGTGATACATTCTTAGGTGCTTTATCTAGCGAATTGAAGCCTGATTTAAGTAACTTAAGAGATAGTGTGATTTATGCATCCAAATCATCCTCATTTACAGTTCAAAAATTAGGTGCATTTCCATCTATTCCAACTAGAGAAGTAGTTGAAGAAGCTTTGAAGGAGAAAAACTAATGAATAAGACAGAGCAAGATCAATTAAAAAAAGAAGCGGCTACTAAAGCAGCTAAGATGGTAGAGCCTAATTCTATTTTAGGAGTTGGAACAGGTTCAACAGTTGCATTTTTCATCGATGCATTAGGTGAACGCAAAGAAAAAGAAGGTTTTAGTTTAAAGTATATTGTTACTACTTCTAACCGTAGTAAGAAGCAACTTGAAGGACTGGGCTTTAAGGTTGATGAATTAGCAGATATTGATCAAGCCGATTTAACAGTAGATGGCGCTGATCGAGTAGACGATAATTTAGATGGAATTAAAGGCGGCGGTGGTGCCTTAACTTTAGAAAAAAATGTCGCTATCAACTCAAAGAAGATTATTTGGATTGTTGATGAATCAAAACTTGTTCACCATCTCAGCGGCTTTCCGCTTCCAGTTGAAGTATTACCAGTGTCTGCTGAACAAAACTTTAAGCGTTTTGAAGCAGAAGGGTTGAAGCCTCAATGGCGTTTAGATGATGAGGGTAAGCGTTATGTAACGCATTACAGTAATTACATCATTGATTTAGCTGCTGATCCAACTCCAGTACCACACGGTTTAGCTGACTATCTAGATCATACAGTTGGTGTAGTTGAGCATGGCTTGTTTTTAGACATGTGTGATGAAGTCATCATTGCACATAGCGATGGTACAATCGAAGATAAGAAGAAAAAATAATTATTTTTTCAAAAACTAATATAATTTTTAAAAGACTTGATCAGTTCAAGTCTTTTTTTGTAACAAATCTTAGTTCATAATAAATATGATATGTAAATTTAGAAAGAAGGACCTTTATGTCAAAAAAGCCCTTAATTATTAGTACAGATCCAGGTATTGACGATATTGCTGCAATGACAATCAGTCTTTTTGCAGATGAACTTGATGTTAAAATGATTGTTCCAACCTGGGGAAATGTTTCTTTAGCTCACACTTTACAAAACACTCTTGATTTAGAGAACTTTTTACACACAAAAGTTCCTGTAGTCAAGGGCGCTAATCAGCCATTAGTACGTCCAGCAATTAGTGCAGCTTCTGTTCATGGTGAAACGGGAATTGCTGGCTTTGAATTTGAAAAAGCTAATGATGATTTATTAGAGCCGGGACTTGCTGCTACTAAGATGTATGAAGCAATTAAAAACAGTCCTGAAAAAGTTACTTTATTAGGAGTTGGTCCTTTAACTGACTTTGCCCTTTTATTTAAGCAGTACCCTGATGTGGTAGAAAATGTTGCTGAAGTTTATATTATGGGTGGAAATATTGGGCATGGAAACCATAGTCCATTTGCGGAATATAATATTGCAGGTGATCCAGAAGCAGCACAGATAGTTTTCCATTCCGGCTTGCCAGTTTATGTAGCTCCACTTGAAATTGGAGATAAAGCTCATTTAACTCAAGATCAGATGGACAAGATTAAAGAATGCGGCGAAGTTGGTAAAATGCTTTATTCGATGTTTTCTAATATTCATGAACCTGATGGAGATACTCGAATTAAGATTTATGATCCGACAGCGGTTGGAATTATGCTTCATCCTGAATTCTTTACTTTAAAGCCAGCTAATGTTGAAATTGAATTAGCTGGACGCTATACATATGGTGCTAGTGTGATGGATTTCTTAAGTGAAAAACATAATGCACAGATTGCAACCGACGTTGATACAGAGAAGTTTGCAGCTTGGTTCATTGATAGTATCAAGACTGCTAATAATGGGAGAAAATAATGACTGATTTAGTCTATCGCTCAGTAATGCGCGATATTAAACAAAAAATACTTAATAATGAATATGAAGATATGCGTTTGCCTGATGAGCGAAGCCTAAGCGACTATTATCATGTAAGTCGTTCATCGATGAAACGCGCTTTAGGTTTGCTTGCTCAGCAAGGGATAGTTTTTAAAAAAAGAGGTAGCGGAACATTTATTAATCCGCTCTATTTGAAGAATCAAGCGCTTTTTAAGTATGAGGGATCAAATTTAGGTATTACTGATTCCTTTAGTGTTCCCGGTAAAAAGCAAAGTATTGAGCTGTTAGACTATCAGGTAATTAAGGCTGACGAAGATTTGAGACAGGACTTGTTTTTAAAAGATTCAGATTTTGTTTATCAAATAAAACGGCTTCGTTTGTTAGATGATCAACCATTTTTAATTGAAACAGGTTTTATTCCTATTAAGATTACTCCAGAATTAAATCCGGATATTCTTAAAGGATCGCTCTTTAACTACTTAGAAGATACACAAAATAAAACTGTAACACGTTCATTCTTAACAATTACAGTTGAGCCATCAACTTTAGAAGATCAATCTAAACTGATGCTGGCACCTAATGAACCTGTAGGTGTAATGGAAGGTATTTTCTTTTTAGATGATGGAACTCCATTTGAAGTTTCAAATATGAGAATTCATTATAAATACATGAAGTACAATACTTTTGTTAACTTAAGTCAAGAATAAAAATAAGCCATTGTTTTTCTCGGGGGGGATGAGAGAAACAATGGCTTTTTGTATAGAACGAGTAGCTTAATCAAATTGCAAACTATCGTCAACAGGGGACAGATATACATAGTTTAAGTTAGTGTTTTTACATTGCTCACTGAGGGAATTAATTAAAGTATCTTGTTCCTTAGTAATCGGAATTTGCTTAAGTACTATTTGAGATTGCAAATACATAACTAACTTATTACTCCAAGCAGCTGCGTCATCGTGGTTTTCAGCTTTGGCGATGACTTTTAAAATTGTCTGCTCAAGCGGAAGATATGCTTTAATTTGAACTTTATTGAAACTAGTATATAAATCTTTTAATACTGTGATAATTTCATCGTGCTTTGTAATAGATTTTTCTAACATGATAAAGACCTCACTATCTTAAATAATTTAACTGATTTCTGGGCCCACTAAAATACTAGCATCTTTCATGCTTGAAAAGCCTATTTTGTATGAAAGTAGCGGTTTTTGCTAAGTGTTTATCTTGATTTAAATAACATTATACTGATTTAAATCAGTGAATCATTTCTTAAATACTGATTAATCCTTAAAATAAAGCTCTAAATACAGATAAATACGTAAAATGAAAGAGCTTTCTGATAAGATTAGACATATGAGGTGAGATAAATGCAATCACAAGTTGAAAGATTAGATTTAATTAGACAAAAATTAGATGAGAAAAAAACAATTAGTACACGTGAAATTATGAAATTGTGTCATGTCTCTTTTGATACGGCTAGGAGGGATGTAATTAAATTAACCAGCACCGGTCAAGCGATTCGAATCCATGGCGGATTGATGAAAATTAAACAGGGGACAGTGCCAGATTATAATTCTCGCGTCCATGTTTTGTCGCCTATAAAGAATAAAATAGCTAAGATGACAGCAAAATATTTAACAGCTGATAAGTTGATATATTTGAATGCTTCGACGACTATTTCGCAATTATGTCGCTACCTTAACGGGTTAAATGCAACAGTGATGACAAATTCGATTGATAATGCGGGTGCCTTAATGATGGATAACTTGCCTAATGTTATCTTATTAGGCGGCTATTTAAATAAAGAGAATCACTATACATCTTCTTTAAATAGTTTAAAAGAAATAGATCAATATGAATTTGATATTGCCGTAATCGGGACATCATCGGTTAATAAAAATGGAGTTTTTGTAGTTAATCACTCTGATGCACAAATTGAAAGAGAAGTAGTTAATCGAACAAAAACAGTTATTTTGTTGGCAGAAGAATATAAATTTAAAGAAGATAGATCTTCTCCGTATAAGGTCATGGATTGCAAACAAGCTGATATTTTGATTACAGATAATAAGCTTGATCCCCAGTATCGAAAATATTTTAAAAAGAATATTAAGATTCGGGAAGTACTTGAGGAGGAAAATATAAAAAGTAAGTAATTATAATTGGACCGTCCCAATGTTTTTAAAAGTTGAATTTTTGCACTTGATGCTATATGATATTACTGTAATAAGGAAATGAAAACTATTTCAAGGAGATATAGCTATGGCAGTAAATTACGATTCTCAAGAATACTTAAAGAGTGTTGACGCATACTGGCGTGCAGCTAACTACTTATCAGTGGGACAATTATTTTTAATGAATAATCCTTTACTTAAAAGAGAATTAAAGGCAGAAGATGTAAAACCTAAGCCAATTGGTCACTGGGGTACAATTGTGCCGCAAAACTTTATCTATGCACATTTAAATCGTGCAATTAAGAAATATGATTTAAACATGTTCTACATTGAAGGTTCTGGTCACGGTGGTCAAGTAATGGTATCGAACTCATATTTAGATGGTTCTTATACTGAACGCTACCCAGAAATTACTCAAGATGAAAAGGGAATGGCTAAGTTATTTAAGCAATTTAGTTTTCCAGGTGGGGTTGCGTCTCATGCTGCTCCAGAAACTCCTGGATCAATCCATGAAGGTGGAGAATTAGGCTACTCACTATCTCATGGTGTTGGTGCAATTTTAGACAATCCAGATGTAATTGCTGCAGTTGAAATTGGTGACGGTGAATCAGAGACTGGTCCACTTGCTACTTCTTGGTTTTCAAGTAAGTTCATTAATCCAATTAAAGATGGTGCAGTTATTCCTATCTTGCAAATCAATGGCTTTAAGATCTCTAATCCAACTATCGTTTCTAGAATGAGTGACGAAGACTTAACTAAGTACTTTGAAGGAATGGGTTGGAAGCCATACTTTGTTTCTGCATATAAAGACGGTGAATTTAATGGGTATAAAGACCACATGGAAGTTCACCAAGAAATGGCAAAGACAATGGACGAAGTTGTTGAAAAAATTAAAGCTATTCAAAAGCATGCGCGTGAAAACAATGATGATTCCTTAGTGAAGTGGCCAATGATTGTCTTTAGAGTACCTAAGGGTTGGACTGGGCCAAAATTTGATCTAGATGGCAATCCAATTGAAAATAGTTTCCGTGCTCACCAAATTCCAATCCCAGTTGCTCAAGATGACATGACTCATAAAGAAATGCTTACTGATTGGATGGAAAGTTATAAGCCAGAAGAATTATTTAATGAAGATGGGTCACCAAAAGATATTGTTAAAGAAAATACCTTATCAGGCGACCAAAGAATGGCTATGAATCCAGTAACTAATGGTGGGATTGATCCAAAAGTCTTAAATATGCCTGACTACCGCGACTTTGCAATTAAATTTGATAAGCCTGGATCTGTTGAAAAACAAGATATGGCCGAATGGGCAAAATATTTAGACAAGATGTCTGAATTGAACCCAACTAATTTCCGTGGTTTTGGTCCTGATGAAACTAAATCTAATCGTTTATTCCAACTTTTAGATAATCAAAAACGTCAATGGATGGAAAGTATTCATACTCCAAACGATGAGAACTTGGCTCACGAAGGTCGTGTAATTGACTCACAATTGTCAGAACACCAAGATGAAGGTTGGCTTGAAGGATATGTATTAACTGGTCGTCACGGATTCTTTGCTACTTATGAAGCATTTGGTCGTGTAGTTGATTCAATGCTTACGCAACATATGAAATGGTTGAGAAAAGCTAAAGAGCAAACTTGGAGACATGATTATCCAGCTTTAAACTTAGTTGATACTTCAACTGTTTTCCAGCAAGATCACAATGGTTATACTCACCAAGATCCAGGTATGTTAACTCATTTGTATGAAAAGAATCGTCCAGATTTAATTCACGAATACTTGCCAGCAGATACTAACTCCCTTCTTGCTGTATCTGATAAGGCATTTAGAGATCGCGAATGCATCAATGTTTTAGTAACTTCTAAACAACCTCGTCCTCAGTGGTTCTCAATTGAAGAAGCTAAGAAATTAGTTGATAAGGGTCTTGGCTATGTTGACTGGGCATCAACTGATAAGGGCGCTAAGCCAGATGTTGTTTTTGCTTCAACTGGTACTGAACCAACAATTGAATCTTTAGCTGCCATTGACTTACTTCATAAGAAATTCCCAGACTTAAAGATTCGCTATATTAATGTGATTGATGTTATGAAGTTAATGTCCCCAGAAAAGAATCCAAATGCAATCAGTAATGAAGAATTCAACCGTCTTTTCCCTAAAGGTACACCAGTTATCTTTGCATGGCATGGATTTAAGCCAATGATGGAATCAATTTGGTTTGATCGCGGCCGTGGTAAAGATGATGTTCATATTCATGGCTATGAAGAAAATGGTGACATTACTACTCCTTTTGATATGCGCGTCTTAAACCACATGGATCGCTATGACTTAGCAAAAGATGTAGTAGAAAGTATTCCTGAGCTAAATGAAAAGAATGCGGATTTCATTGATGAAATGGATAGCTTGCTTGCTAAACACCACCAATATATCCGTGATAACGGTAAAGATATGCCTGAAGTTACTGAATGGCAATGGAATGGCTTAAAATAAAGATATTATTTTTTTAAGATCGGATTAATTTCCGATCTTTTTTAATTGTAGTTATTAAAAAATCATTGTATTGTTAGTGTGACATTTATTGTTATAATATATTGAGGAAAGTAAGTGTAATTTTAATAAAAAAAGATATTGTAGGAAGGGATGATGAAATGGATTTTAAAGATGTTTTAGCAAGTGAACATGCAACAAGAAAGTTTACTGATCAAAGAGTAAGCGAAAAAACTGTGATTAAGGTAATCGAAGAGGCACAAAAAACACCATCATTACTAAATTCACAACCATGGCGAATTTATGTGGCTGAAGGTGAGGTGGCAAAAGCAATAAGAAAAGATCATGAGGAGAAGGCCTTGGCTCATGAAGAACCACATGAAGATTTTGCCTCATTGCTAAAAGTTGAGTGGGATACATTCCCAAGTAAGAACATGGCAACAATGAGTGAAACGTTAGATTACTTTTTACGTGGTGAATCTGATACTTTTGATCAAGCCCAAGTGAAACTATTTAATGCTCCTGTGATCGTATTTTTGACTATTCCTAAAAAATCTCCCGCTTGGTCAATTTTTGACTTAGGTGCGTTTTCTCAGACATTAATGTTAGCTGCTAATAATCGCGGCTTAAGCACAATGCCTGCGCAGGCCTTTGTTAAGTATCCAGATGTAATAAGAAAATATTTGGATATTCCAGAGGATGAATCAATCGGAATTGGGATTGGTTTAGGATATCCTAATAAGAAGGCAACAATTAATAATTACAAGTCTAAGCGTGTACCGTTAGATGAAGTTTTAAAGATTAAAAAAGATATCTAATTGAGAAACTCTTGAAGAATTAAAGGATACCTAATATATTAGATGGAATTCTTCAAGAGTTTTTTGCTTACTTATTTAAAACAAAATTAAAATATGACATAATTATAAAAAACAAAGGAGAAGAAGAATGATGCTGTTAGTTTCTCCCGAGCAATGGGCTAATTGGGATAAATGGTTCAATTATACATTGCCAGGTTATATTTTAATTTTAGGAACGATTTTTTTATTTGTTGGATTGATTCCATTTTTATGTGTACATAATAAAATTACTTATACTTTATTTGGGGTAACAACTGTATTTTTAGTAACTTTTCTTGGGATAGCGTATTTTAAAAATAAGGAATCAACAGAATATGTCAAAGAAAATCACTATTTGACACCGATGGTTAGAGAATACGATGCTCAGATTTTTTCTAATAAATATTATGATCCAGAAGAAATCGAGGCGTTTAAATATGTAGCTGATATTCAGACTCCGTCACACTTACCCTCAATTTATAAAAAGATACCAGTGAAGCAAGAAGTTACCTATCTTGGTAAAAATGATTATTATGCTTTTATTGAATTAAATAATGTAGTAATGAAGTTCAGTTTAGCAGATTGTAAAAAAATCCCAGGAAATAAAGCTTACTTTACAGGCTATCATTTTAAGATTAAAAATAGGAAGTTTTTGAAGTTAGGATTTATTGATTTAAAACATAATTTACGCGAGAAAGTTGAACTACCAGCTAATTCCTATAATAAGCAGGTTTCAAGTAATATTGAAGAAAATTATGATCATCCCGGATTAGTTGCAAACTGGATCCCTGATTCAGAAAAATAATGCTAAAATAGAGATGTAATTATTTAATATATAAAAAAGGTGAAGATCACTTGTCTACAAGTACTATAACTACTAATTTAATTGTTATTTTCATAACGTTTTTAATTGCAATTTTCTTTGTTGTTGCTGAATTTGCTTTAGTGCAAACTAGATCGAGTCAGCTAGAAGATATGCTGGCAAACGGTCAAGGCAATCCTAAGAAACTAAAGCGTGCTCTACATATGGTTCATAACTTGAATGAGTCATTATCTACCACTCAAGTAGGTACTACTTTAGTTGGTGTTATTTTAGGTTGGATTGGTCAAGGAACTATTGAAGAATTATTGACCGATGTGTTTAAAATGACACCTTGGTTTGGAGCAAAGACTAGTGGAGTATTAGGAGCAACTTTAGGTGTTGTATTGCTAACTTATTTAGAAGTTGTTGTAACTGAAATTGTTCCTAAGAATATTGCTATTGACATGCCTGTTAAGTGTTTAATGGCAGTTGTTACTCCTTTAGCTGCTTTCCATACGATTGTATATCCATTCGTCTGGTTACTTAACCATAGTGCTAATGGATTGCTGCATCTATTGGGAATGCAGTCAGCTGATGAAGAAAGTGAAGTTTATTCACAATCTGAAATCTTACGTTTATCTCGTAACGCTGTAACTGGCGGCTCACTTGATAAAGACGATCTTTTGTACATGGAACGTGCTTTTGAATTAAATGACAAAGTTGCTAAAGATATCATGACAGATCGTACCCAACTTCAAGTTTTAAATGCTACTGATGATGTGAAGACAGCTTTAGAGAAATACATTAAAGATGGCTTTAGCCGTTTCCCAGTTGTGCGTGATAACGATAAAGATGATGTTGTAGGATACGTTTATGCTTATGATATCGTAAGTCAAGATCAGGAAAATCCTAATGTTCCGATTACTAGAATTATTAGAGCGATTATTACTGTGCCTGAATCAATGTTAATTCAAGATATTTTGAAATTAATGATTAAAAAGCACACACCAATTGTTTTAGTAGTTGATGAGTATGGTGGAACAAGTGGAATTGTAACTGATAAAGATATTTATGAAGAACTCTTCGGATCAATTAAGGATGAAATCGATGATGTTTCAGACGAATATATTGTCCGCGATGATCATGGAAATATTCACGTTTCAGGAAAGACTACTTTATATGATTTTGAACGCTACTTCCATACTAAGCTAAAGGCATTCGAAGATAGTGATATTATTACCATTGGTGGTTATATGATGGAACACTATCCTAACTTAAAGAAGGGTGAATCTGTTGATTTAGAAGGCTTTAAGTTTAAGCTAGTAAACATTGAACAGGGATTCATGCGTTGGTTCCTCGTTTCTAAGATTGATCAAGCCAGTGAAAATGGTGATTCAGAAAATAGCGATCAAAGCGATAAAGAAAAAGATAAATAATCGGAAAAAGCACCTCAAGATAGGTGCTTTTTTATCTAATTAAATGTTATAATTCTACTATTAACAACGCATTGATAAAAGGATATAGAGGGTTAAAATGCAAAATAGTGATAATATTGACAACATTATTGATCGTGTTTTATTTAGTCAAGATGACATCGAAGAGATCTGTCAAAGGCTAGGTAAGCAATTAACTGAGGATTACGCTGGTAAGTTTCCATTAGTCATTGGGGTACTAAAGGGTGCTGTATACTTTATGACTGATTTAACACGCCATATGAACGTAAAAATGCAAAATGACTTTATGGATGTTTCAAGCTACGGTGATGGCTTTGAATCAACTGGTAAAGTTAGATTAGATATTGACGTTCAAGCAGATGTTAAGGGTAGAGAGGTATTACTGGTTGAAGATATTGTTGATACTGGTCATACTCTAAAATTTATGAAGGATCTATTAATTGAACGTGGCGCAAAGAATGTAAAGTGTTGCGCACTTCTTAATAAGACAGAACGCCGTGAAGATGATGTAGTTGTAGATTACTATGGCTCAAAAGTTGAAAATGAATTTGTAGTTGGCTATGGATTAGACTACTTAAATGCATATCGTAATTTACCTTATGTTGGTGTTTTAAAACCAGAAGTTATTCAAGCAAACTTAAACCGTTAATCATTCAAAATATATTTATCATAAAATTAAAAAGGGTTGAGACTTCCTTCTTAGCTAGTGGAAGTTTCAACCCTTTCTCTATAAGCTTTATTATTGGCGATTATTCTGTTTTTTCATATAGTAATAAATAGGAAGGCCCAATAGCGTTAGACCGATACCGGTTATTGAGAGCCAAAATTCATTAATTACAGTACTGATCACAATGAATAAACCACCACCAATTGAGATGATCGGGACAATCGGATACCAAGGAACAACATAAGGACGTTCTAGTTTAGGTTCGCGGTAGCGCAAAATTACCACTGCAATTGAAATTAGGGTGGTAAAGGTCCACATGACGAAGACGAGCATATTAGTTAACAGGTCAAAAGTTCCTAGTAGAATCATTATTAAAGATACCACGAGAATAATTAATGCACTTAGTGTAGGTACACCTGTATTAACATTAGTGCGACTAATTTTATCGGAAAATGGTAACATCTTATTTTTGGCTAAAGTATAAGGTATTCTCATTCCGGTAAGCATAAAACCATTAATTGCGCCATAAACTGAAATTAAAATTCCAATAGTAACTAATTTACCGCCTAAACTGCCAAATAGTTTTAACGAAGCTAAATAGGCAGTATTTTGATTGCCGATAATTTCTTTAAAAGGAAGAGCAGTCAGAAAAGCGTAGTTGACCAATACATAAATTAAAGTAATAGCAGATAGACCGATGATAATAGCTCTTGATAGATTCTTCTCAGGCTTTTCAATTTCACCAGCTAAATTAGTTACGTTAATCCAGCCATCATAAGCAAATAAAGCTGCAAGTAAACCACCGCTTAAGCCTGTCCAAAAAGATGTATTATGCCCAGCGCTTAAAGGGAATAAGTTAATATCGACTTTGCTTGAATTAAAAAGACCGAAAATCACAATTAAAGCAATTGGGATGGCCTTAAGAATAGTCATGACTGATTGCATTCGGGTTGAAAATTTTGTAGAAATAAAGTTTAAGCCCATTAAAAAGATGGCGAGCAGTAGACCAATTAAAGTCGCGTATTTAGCAGGTAAGTTAAATAAAACAACAAATTGTTGCCCGAATATTACACTTAAAGCTGCAATATTGGCAGGGAAATAGACTAGCATTTGAGCCCAGCCAAATAAAAAGCCCCAAACTTTTCCATAAGTATACTCGATGTACTTGATAGAGCCGCCAGTAACTGGAAGAGCAGCTGCAATTTCAGATACGGTAAGGCCAGAAGCGATGGAAACAATACCGGCTAAAATCCAGACGAAAAGAGTTAATGAGGAAGTGCCGGTTTCATGACTAATGCTTCCTATTTTGAAAAAAACGCCCCCACCAATTACAGTTCCAACGACTGTAGCTAGGGCTTGACCAAAGCTAATTTGTCTTTTCAAGATTGTGCTTTCCTTTCGATATATCTATAACTTTTAGTAATGATATCATTTTATACTAAATCTTAATGAAAGTGGTGTAGAAAGAAGAAGTTCGTTAAAATAGCTAATGGAGGGACTGAAATGCATCGTTATCGACATAAATATACTTTCCCAAGTATTATTATTTTACTCATTCTAGCTTTTTCAGGACTAGTATGGGGATACTTTAATATGAGGCAAAATACAACTGTTCCTCGTGGCTCAAATATGAGTGTATTAGGCATTGAACTAGACCAAACAAAAGATTACATTGATTTACATAAGCTAGAAAAAAATGGTATTTCTTTTGTATATTTGAGGTCAACACAAGGAAAATCTTATTTTGACGATAATTACTTACTTTATCGCGATCAAATTCAAGGAACTAACTTAAACTTTGGTACAATTATTGCTTATAGTGATGAAACAAGTAATCAAGAACAATACCAATACTTTTTGAATAAAGTTGGAACTAACACCGGAAGTTTGCCTGTTATGATTGTTCCAGCGGCTAGTCACTTGACCAAATCATATTGGAAGCGAATGGGAATTTTTGCTCAAATGATAAATAATCTTGGAAAAAGAGTAATGATAGCTGGTGATTACCGTTATCATAATTATTTTCCAGAAGGAACACGGTTCTTATATACGGGAGCAAGTTTAAAAGATAGGCGACACTATGCTTTTTGGTGTTACACTCAAAATGGAAGAGTTAAAAATATAGATAATCTCGATCGGGATGTAACTATGTTTGCTTATATTGGTACTAATACACAGTACGAGCAATTATATGGTCAGCAAGGAACACAATAGAGGAAATAAAATGTATTCAAACGCAATTACACAAGTTTTAGAAAAAGAACATAAAAATAAACCAACCTTAATTCAAGAAAGAACATATGATGCTATTCGTAATGGTGCGAGCATCGTAGGCTTAGCTAAGACTGGTACTGGTAAAACTTTAGCTTATGGTTTGCCAGTAATGGAACGGATTGCTGAAATTGGTGGTCGAGGCATTATTTTAGAACCAACCACTGAACTTGCGATCCAAACTAGAAATAATCTTTTACCTTATGCAAAATCATTAGGTTTAAAAACTATTGCATTAGTTGGAGCAGGAAATAGAAAAAGACAATTAGAACGCTTAAAAAAGGAAAAGCCGGAAATAATAATTGCTACACCAGGAAGATTTTTTGACTTTTTATCAGAGAATCGAATCAAGTATCAAGACATTAATGCCCTGGTAGTTGATGAAGCGGATGATATTTTAGAATTCACAAAATTAGATTTACTGAGTTCATTAGGACAAAATTTATCCTTAACTGCTCAAATTTTACTTTTTGGAGCTTCAGAGTCAGAAATTACAAAAGATGCAGAAGATTTATTTAATCACACTTTCTTACTGATTGATGTGCGACCAGAGCAAAAATCTGAAGTTAAACATTACTTTTTACAAGTTTCAAACGAATATAAAATGCAATTTCTACAGCGTTTGGCAAAGTTAGATAAGTTTAAGGGCATTCTCTTTTTTGATAGTACAGAAAGTGAAATGAGATTTGCTCGAATTTTTAGTCACAGTAAGACAAAATTTGCTGTTTTAAGTAATGAAACTAGCAAACAAAATAGAGAAAAGATTCTTAGTGATTTTAGGGCAGGTCGAATTAAGTTTTTATTTGCGACTGATTTAGCAGCTCGTGGGTTAGACTTACCTGATGTTAGCTATGTTATTAACTTTGAAATACCGAGTGAAGTGAATACTTACTTGCATCGGAGCGGTAGAACGGGCCGAATGAATAAATCAGGAACTGTTGTCACTCTTGGGGACGATCATGACTTTAGAGACTTGAAAAAATTACTGGCTGATACTTACCAAGTTCAAAGAGCATATTTTGCAGGCTATAGTTTAACGACTGAAAAACCAAAACGAAAAAAAGAAGAGCCAGAAACCCAAGAGAAGAAAGTAAAGGAAAGTAAGCCTAAGCATAAAAAGAAGCGTTGGCGCAATAAGAAAAATAAAGGATATCATCCTCGAAAGGATAGAAGAGAAAAATAATGTCATCTTTAGTTAAATGGCTAGAAACTTATGTTTTGCCACCTGCATCGCGTTTAGCTCAAGTACGCTGGCTAGTTGCAATGCGAGATACTTTTATTTCTTTACTGCCAATTACAATGGCCGGTTCAATTGCAATGCTATTTAATAGCATAATTAGAGCAGCTAAAGTACAAATGCATTGGGATACTTTTTATTCTTTGATGCAGCCTGTAGTAGCGATTGACAATATCATTTGGGAAGGTACATTTGCCCTTTTTGCGGTTTATTTTGCAATTTCTTGGGGTTATCACCTAGCTAAGACTTATGAAGTGAACCGATTTGCAGGTTCTGTCGCTTCTTTAGTTGCTTTTGCAATGAGCATTAGTGATTCTGTTAAATTGCACATTGATGGGGATGTAGTTGATATTAAAAATGCTTTTGATATCAAACAATTTTCTACAATGGGGCTATTTACAGCTATTATCTTTGGCTGTATTGGAACAGCATTATTTATTACCTTTTATAAGGCTAGAATTAGACTAAAAGTAGATAGTAGTATGCCGCATGCAGAATGGGTTGCATTTAGTACTTTGATCCCGATTCTGCTTTCTATTTTTATTGTAGGTTTTGTTAATTATGCTTTTCAAAGGCTTACAGGAACCTATTTTGGTAATTGGCTGCTTACTACTATTCAAAGACCCTTGGTTAATTTAGGACAGGGCTTTGGAGTTGTTTTATTAGTTACATTTTTGGTTCAGATCTTCTGGTTCTTTGGAATTAACGGGATAAGTGTGCTAACTCCAGTAATGGATTCTTTGTGGCTGACACCAGAAAATATTAATGTTACAGCTGTTAGAAACAGTGAGCATGTTCCTTATATTTGGGTTCGCGACTCTTTTAATGTTTTTGCATGGTTTGGTGGAGCAGGCGGAACTCTGGTATTAATTATTGCCATTTTAATGTTTTCTAAGCGTAAAGATTATCGAACAATAGCAAAGATGGCTGTAGCACCAGGAATTTTTAATATTAATGAACCTATTATTTTCGGTCTGCCAGTTGTTTTTAATCCTGTCTATTTAATTCCGTTTGTTGTAGCTCCTTTAGTAAATGTATCATTAGCTTATTGGGCTACACAGGCTGGTTTAGTTAATCCGGTTCAAATTTTTGTTCCAACTGTAATGCCGCCACTTATTGGACCGTTCTTAGCTTGCAATTATGATTGGCGTGCTATTGTACTGGCTCTCATCAATATGGTAATTGCACTTCTTATTTGGATGCCGTTTGTTTTTGCGGCAGATAAGATTGCTAAGCAAGATAATAATCAACGGAATTTCTATTTACCTCAATATTAAATTTATGATAGTGAAAAACTAGTTTTTATGTTAAAGTAGAAACTAGTCCTGACCCCGTAGTTCATCTGGATAGAACAATGGTCTCCTAAACCGTAGAGGTGAGTTCGAATCTCACCGGGGTCATACATGAAAAAAGCATTTCTTCAATTAATGAGAAGAAATGCTTTTTTATTCATCTTAAACATATTTTAATGGGTTAATAAAAATCTCTAAAACAATCCAGAGAAAAATAATTAGTAATATTGCAATAATTCCAATTAAAACATGCTTAGTTTTTTGTGGGTAAGAGTTCCCAAAGAGGAAAACTAAGCAAAAGACTATAATGGTAATTAAAATTGCAGCTAAAGATAAAAAACTAAACATAAATTGCTCACTTTCCTTATAGTATATAAGTATAAAGTAGTTTGACAAATAGTACCAAAGAAAATTTAATTGGGGTATAGTAGAAGATACAAAATATAAGGTAAGGATAAATTATGAATAAAGTAAAAGTAATGACAGTTTTTGGTACTAGACCAGAAGCTATTAAAATGGCACCGTTAGTGTTGAAGCTAAAAAAAGATGATCGTTTTGAAGAGATAACAGTCGTAAGTGCTCAACATCGTGAAATGTTGGATCAGGTTTTAGATATTTTTAAAATTAAACCTGACTATGATTTTAATATCATGCATAAAAATCAAACATTAGAAGATATTACTTCAAAAGTAATGCTCGATATGGCTAAAGTAATAAAAAAAGAGCAACCAGACATTGTTTTGGTTCATGGGGATACAACAACTAGCTTTGCAGCTGGCTTAGCAACTTTTTATGAACAAACAAAGTTAGGCCATGTGGAGGCTGGCCTTAGAACCTGGAATAAGTATTCTCCGTTTCCAGAAGAGATGAATCGGCAAATGACTGATGATTTAACTGATTTATATTTTGCACCAACTAAATTAAGCAAACAAAACTTAATTAAAGAAAACCATCCCGCTGATAATATTTATGTGACTGGGAATACTGCCATTGATGCTTTGGAACAGACGGTTAAAGAAGATTATCATCACGATGTTCTGGATGAAATTAACCCAGATAGTAAGATTATTTTAGTTACCATGCACCGCAGAGAGAATCAAGGAGAACCGATGCGACGCGTCTTTAAAGTTATGAAACAGGTAGTTGATAGTCATAAAGACGTTGAAATTATCTATCCGGTTCATCTGTCTCCACGTGTACAAAAGGTAGCTAAAGAGGTATTAAGTGACGATCCGCGAATTCACTTGATTAAACCCCTAGATGTAGTTGATTTTCATAATTTAGCTAAAAAAAGCTACTTTATTATGACTGATTCGGGTGGAGTTCAAGAAGAAGCTCCTTCTCTAGGTAAGCCAGTATTAGTTTTACGTGATACAACTGAGCGTCCCGAAGGAGTTGCAGCTGGAACTTTAAAGCTTGTAGGAACCGAAGTAGAGAAGGTTCGTGCTGAAATGATACGGTTACTTGAAGATGAAAAAGCATATACTGAAATGGCAAATGCGAAAAATCCATATGGGGATGGAAAAGCAGCTGATCGGATTATGGATGCAATTGCTTACTATTTTGACAAGGAACATAATCAAAAACCAGTTGATTTTAACTAAAAAAAGCTCCATTTTTATGGAGCTTTTTTAGATCACTTTTTATTAAAGTAGTCTTTAAATTTTTTAGCGAATTTACCACTAGTATTAAGAAAAATTGATTTGGTAGTTAAATAGTTGAAAATACCTACTAAAATTTGATCGATTATTTTTACAAAAAATGCATTCCAATGAAGCCAAGAAATACCAACTAGCATAATTAAGTTATCCGGGACTAAACTAATGACTCGGTAAATAAAGAATAAACAAATTTGGTAAACTACTCCATGCTTTTTATCGACATTTTGAATGAATACACCATGTTTATTAAAAGAAAAAGAGGCTAAATTAGAAATAATAAATGCGATTGTGTTGGCATAAATCACAGGCATTTTCCAAATATTATGCAATAAAAGAAAGCAGGCAATATTAATAACGGCTGCTAGAAAACCGAAGATAACATAAACATAAAAATTTCGGTGTCTCGCAACCAATTTACTCCCGAGTTCTCTCAACTGCTCTTGAGTAATCTTTTGCCCCTTCCTTTTAGGGTGATTTTTAGCCATTAAATGCCTCAACTATTTCTTCAGTAGCTTGATCAATTAAGGCAATGTCTTCATCATCGACTGCATTTTCTATTTTAACTGGTTTTGCTGCTTCAATAGCGCCACATTTAATAAATGCTTTTTCAAAATCATCTACATTTTCACAATAGTGATCTTTATAGGTCTTGTCTCCTGAACCCATTACAGCAAATTTTTTACCGGATAGGTCAAGTGTGATTAGTTGGTCATAAAAGTCTTTTAATTCATCAGTCATCACGCCTTCGCCATATGTATAAGTAACCATCACGCAAAGGTCAGCATCAAGATAAGAGCTAGCATCTGCAAAACTGACGTCAATATTTTCTACGTCAAAACCTGCATCTTGTAAGTTCTCTTCTAAAATTTCTGCCATATCTTCATCATTACCAGTCATGCTGGCAAAGACAATTTGTGCTTTCATGCAAAAAACTTCTTTCTATAACGTTTTCTCTTATTATACTAAAGAAGTATAGAAGTTTGTAAATCTTAAGAGAAATTATTTAAGAAAAGCTTTATAATGAATGGTTGAGACTTTCTTAATAACTACAAAATCATACCTATTTAAGGTATGCTAAGAGTATATAAATTAAAAAAGGAGACTTTTTAATGATAACAATTAAATCAAAGCGCGAGTTGCAAGGGATGCAAAAATCTGGTCGCGTTTTAGCAGCTATGTTTGAAGGTTTACGTGATGTTATTAAACCTGGAATTTCAACTTGGGAAATTGAAGAATTTGCTCAAGATTTTATGAAAAAACATGGTGGGCGTCTTTCAGAACAAGGTTTTGAAGGATATAAGTATGGAACTTGTATTAGTGTAAACGATGAAATTGCTCATGCGATTCCTAGAAAAGATAAGATCCTAAAAGAGGGTGACTTAGTCAGCGTTGACGTTACTTGCAACGTTGATGGCTATGAAACTGATTCATGTACTACTTATGGTGTTGGTGAAATTTCTGCCGAAGACCAAAAATTAATGGACGTTACTAAGAAAGCAATGTACATGGGAATTGATCAAGCGGTTGTTGGAAATCGTATTGGTGATATTGGTAGCGTTATTCAAAATTATGTTGAAGATGAAAATGGCTATGGTGATGTACGTGAACTTGTAGGCCATGGTATTCAACCATCAATCCACGAAGATCCAGAAGTTCCTCACTGGGGTAAGGCAGGTCATGGTCTGCGTTTACGCGAAGGAATGACTATTACAGTTGAACCAATGGTTGAAGCTGGTGGAGACTGGAGAATCGAACAAAAAACTGTATCAGATCCTAATGATGATTGGGTTTACTATGCAACTCCAGATGGTTCGAAGGCAGCTCAATTTGAACATACTTTTGCAATTACTCCAGATGGACCAAAGATCTTAACTTTGCAAAAGCCATATGATGGCTATGAAAAATATCTTCCTCACTTTTTAGATGAAGATTAATAGATAGTAAGACCATGAATTCTTTTCTCAATCAGACTAAAAACCGTATAACAGAGTTTTTTCAATTATTATCTAAATATATTAGCCAAGGCGAGATAAATCAGACTTCAATTATTATTGCTTATTATGTGCTATTAAGTATTTTTCCAATCATAATTATTATTGGAAATGTTTTACCTTTGCTTAATATCGACACTGAGCCAATTGCTCGTTATCTTGAATTGATTTTTCCATCTCAAGTTTCAAGTCTAATTATGCCAATTATCAATGCTTTATTGAAAAAACACTCCAGTGGTTTTATTTCTCTTGGTATTGTGATTGCTATTTGGTCTTTAAGTTGTTTGGTTAATTCAATTCGCTTAGCAGCAAATAAAATTTATGGCGTTGATAAAAAAGAAAAAGGTAAGTCATGGTGGAACTATTTACTTGCTAGAACGTTTACTTTTGTTCTTTCTGTGATTTTGGTAGTTGGCTTTTCAATAATAATTTTTGTTGTTACCTTTGGTAGACAGATTATGGAATTCTTGGCTCCAATTTTTAATCTATCCTTGTGGTGGGTATATAAGTTGGAAAATTATCGTTGGCCGATTATAATTTTGGTTATGGTTATTATAAATTTGTATATTAACTATGTCATTCCCAACATCACTGTACAAAAGCGCATCGTATGGCCTGGAGTATGGTTTACTGTAGTGAGCTGGAGCGCCTTATCCTATTTCTTTGGTTTATATTTGAGGCAATTTGGAACGCGCTGGCAAAACTATGGAATTGTAGGTTCTTTTATAATCTTTATGTTATGGCTAAATGTAGGTTCATTTTTACTTTTGCTTGGCATTTGTCTTAATGCCACAGGGGATGAATTAAAAGGTAGAAAAATTGAATACAGTCGTAGCCCGATTTTGAGAATTTTTAGAAAAAAATAGTAAATTGTCTAAATAAGTTTCTAGAAGTTTGGTAAAATACACTAAGGAAAGCTTATTTTGTGAGGAGAATAAAATGAAAGTAAGAAAAGCAGTTATTCCAGCAGCTGGATTAGGTACTAGATTTTTACCTGCCACTAAGGCTATGCCTAAGGAAATGGTACCGATTGTTGATAAACCAACAATTCAATTTATTGTAGAAGAAGCTAAAAAATCTGGAATTGAAGATATCTTGATCGTTACTGGTAAAAACAAGCGTTCTATCGAAGATCACTTTGATGCTAACCCAGAACTAGAACAAGATTTGGAAGAAAAGGGTAAAACTGAACTTTTACACTTAACCCAATCAATTACTAATTTAGGTGTTAACCTTTACTACACTCGTCAACCACACCCAGCTGGTTTAGGGGATGCGATTTTAAGAGCTCGTAGCTTCGTTGGGGATGAACCATTTGCTGTTATGCTTGGTGACGACTTGATGGAAGACAAGGTTCCACTAACTAAGCAATTGATTGATCGTTATGACAAGACTCATGCATCAACTATTGCTGTTATGCCTGTACCACATGAAGAAGTTTCTAAGTATGGTGTTATTGATCCAGATAGCGAAATTGAACCTGGTTTAATTAACGTTAAGGCCTTTGTTGAAAAGCCAGACGTTGATAAGGCACCTAGTGACTACGCAATTATTGGTCGTTACTTGTTAACTCCAGAAATTTTTGATATTTTAGCACATCAAAAACCTGGTCGTGGTGGCGAAATTCAATTAACTGACGCAATTGATACTATGAACAAGACTCAACGAGTATTCGCTCATGTATTTAATGGTGAACGTCATGATGTTGGTAACAAGGAAGGTTACCTTGAAACATCAATTGAATATGGTTTATCTCACCCTCAAATTAAAGATGATTTACGTGAGTACATTATTAACATGGCTCAAAAATTACAAAAAGAAGATAAAAACTCAAAGAAGAAATAATAAGACTTCTTTGGAACTATAAGACTGACTATTTCGTCAGTCTTATTTTTTTGTTTAAAAAGATGTAATCTTTTTGCCAAGTTCTTATAAATAGTGAGAAAATATAAATAACTATTTTTATAAGGATAAAATGATGATTGAATATAAAAATATTTCAAAAAAATACGATGGACAAGAAATCTTAAAAGATGTTTCTTTCGCAGTGAAAAAAGGAGATATTTTTGTTTTAGTTGGGCCAAGTGGGAGCGGGAAGACAACGTTGCTAAAGATGTTTAACCGGCTTATTGAACCAACAAAGGGACAAATTCTTCTAAATGATAAACCAATAAAAGAATATAATTTGCGTAAACTAAGGGAAAAGACAGGGTATGTATTGCAACCGGCTAGTTTGTTTCCAAATTTAACTGTTGGTGAAAATATTACAATTGTGTTAGAGCAAGAAGGTGTCGATCGCAAAGAACGGCGAAAAAAACAGGAAGAGCTATTAAAATCGGTTGATTTGGATCCAAAATTGTATTGTGATCGGATGCCGAGTGAACTATCAGGTGGTGAACAACAACGAGTTGGCATTGTTCGGGCTTTAGCAGCGGATCCTGAAGTTGTTTTAATGGATGAACCTTTTTCTGCTCTTGATCCAGTTGTAAGAAAGCAACTACAAGACTTACTTATTAATTTACATGAACAATTTAATAAGACAGTAATGTTTGTAACACATGACATGCAAGAAGCTATTCGTTTAGGAAACACAATTGGAGTTCTGCATAAAGGTGTTTTAGAGCAAGTTGGCAAACCTAGAGAAATTTTAAGACATCCTGCTACAAAATTTGTACAGCAATTTTTTGCAGGGAATAGAATTAATCAGAAACTTGATCTTGAAACGTTATTGAAGAGCGAATTGGGTGTAGATCCACGATTCTATCCTAAAGTGGATACCCTGGTTCGTTACCATGTCGATAGCGTAGAGGATTTAATTAAAGATTGTTCTAACCATCCTGATACTCTATTTGTTGCAGAGACCAGGTTTGGAGAATTTTTAATTGAGCCAAAAAGAGTTTGGAATTTCTTTTTAAAGTGGGTGGCTGGACATGATTAAATCACTATGGCAGATGTTATTAACTGAACATGAACAAATTTGGGCTACCACGCTTGTTCATATTAAGATTTCTCTGATTGCCTTGCTGATTGCAATGGTAATTGCAATTCCGCTGGCTTTTATTTTAAAAGGTCACAAAAAGGCTGCTGAATTTACACTTCAAATAGCGGGAATTATTCAAACAATTCCTAGTTTGGCGGTTCTAGGTTTACTGCTACCATTTGTTGGAATCGGAACCGTGCCAGCAGTCATTGCGTTAGTTTTATATGCAATTATGCCAATATTTCAAAATACTTATTCGGGATTAACGGAAATACCCGAAAATCTAGAAGAAGCAGCTACTGCCTTTGGACTCACTAAATGGAAAAAGTTGCAGCGACTAGAAATTCCAATGGCTATGCCAATGATAGTAGCAGGAATTCGGATCGCTCTAGTTATGATTATTGGTACTGCCACTTTAGCTGCTTTAATTGGTGGCGGAGGCTTAGGGACCTATATATACGTTGGAATTAATTCAAACAATAATACTGAAGTCTTAATGGGAGCAATTTTATCTGCATTGCTTGCTCTAATATTTAGTGGCGTTTTGAAATTCATTTCAAAAAATAATAAACGTCTAAAAGTAGGAAGTGCACTAATTGCCTTAGCTTTAGTAATTTGGGGTGGAAGTAGCCTGTATAACCATTATGCTAAGACTTCTAAAAATGTTGCTGAACCAAAACAAACGATTACCATTGCTGGAAAAATGGGATCAGAACCAGCTATTTTGATTAATATGTATAAGGACCTAATCGAAAAGAATGACCCCAATACTAAGGTAGTTTTAAAACCTAACTTTGGTGGAACCACATTTTTATTCAAAGCTCTTCAAACCGATAAGATTGATATTTATCCTGAATTTACAGGTACAGTTTTACAAACTTTAGTCAAAACTGGTAAAAAGACCGGGAATGATCCAAATCAAGTTTATGTAGAAGCTAGAAGCGACTTAAAGAAACAATTTGATATGGAATATCTGAAGCCAATGGCTTACCAGAATGGTTATGCTTTAGCTACAACACAAAAATTTGCTAAAGACAATCACTTGACCAAGATGAGTGACTTAAACCGTGTAAATAAAAAAGTACATGCAGCCTTTGATCCAGACTTTACCTCATTAAAAGATGGCTATCCGGGCTTAAAGAAAATCTATAAGTTAGATTTTGCTTCAATTAAGAGTACTGAATCGAGCATTCGCTATCATGCTATTGCTAATAATCAAGCTAATGTTGTTGATGGCTATACAACAGATGCAGAAATTAAGAAGTATAATTTAGTGATGCTAGATGATGATAAGAAATTCTTCCCACCATATCAGGGAGCTCCCCTAATGAGGGCAAAATTTGCAGAGAGAAATCCTCAAATTGTAAAGGCTTTAAATAAATTGGCTGGTAAAATTACTACTGAAGAGATGCAGCAGATGAATTATCAAGTTAATGTTAAGCATGAGAAACCTGCTAAAGTAGCTCATGATTATTTGGTAAAACATGGATTAATTTAGAAAAGAGAAAAAATGACAAAATATACAGTAAAAAGTGAATTAACTGATACTCCTTGGCAAATTGAAAATCGAACAAAGAAAAATAAATTCATGGCTGATGAATCAGCAAGTGGTAAAAATGTTGCCCCGAATCCAGTAGAATATTTAGCTGGTGCTGTTAATTCTTGTATTTCAATTTCTGCAGGGATGATTGCAAATGTACATCATTTAGATGTAAAGAACTTTAAAGTGACAAATCAGGCAATTACTACTAAACTCGGCCATGGAAAGTCAGTTGTTAGTGAAATGTTGATTACTGTTTCTTTTGAAAGCTCTATGTCTCAAGAAGAAAAACAAGACTTTTTAGACCATACTCTGCATGTTTCAACTGTTTATCAAACAGTATCACAGAGTGTAAAAACATATGTAGAATTAGAAAATTAAGCTATCAATTTGCTCTTAGTCGGATAAGACTAAGAGCATTTTTGATTTTTTTATGAATATAAGGCAAGATAGAAACCAATTATGTTTGAGGGAGAGATTCAATTGAATAAAATAGTTCATATGAGTTAATTTTATTTACTATTGCACTTTATTATTGAAGCTTTAATTTTATGGTTAGTTAAAAATTCTATTTTGGGAGTTATGATCTGCTTATTAATATGGAATCTTGCCTTTTTCTTAGTTTTTCTAATGAAAAGCAAAAATTCTTTAAATTAACATTATTATAGTTATTAAAAAAATCTCGACTGCTATAATATTAGTAAATTAATAAAGAGGGTTTAATATGGATATTTATGGTGGCTATACTCCAGTGCTAGATAGTTTACTTAACCAAATGTTGGAGTACTTTAGGAAAGAAAATCAACTTCATCAGGAGAAAACCGGCGATAGCCTATATGAACACTTGATTGGCCGAGTTAAGCGGCCAGAAAGTATGATTGAAAAATGTCAACGAAAAGAATTGCCGGTAACCCCAAAATCAGCTCTAAAAGAAAATCGAGATAGTGTAGGAATTCGTGTGGTTTGCAATTTTATTGATGACATTTATACCTGTATCGATTTGATTAAGGAATGGGACGACGTAGAAATAGTTAAGCAAAAAGATTACATTACAAATGCTAAACCAAATGGGTATCGTTCTTATCATATGATTTTAGATGTTGAAAGACCCGAAGAAGATATTGTAGGAAACACCCCGGGTCACTACTATGTTGAAGTACAACTTAGAACGATAGCGATGGATACTTGGGCTAGTTTAGAGCATGAAATGAAGTATAAGCACAAGATAAAGAATCCCGAAATGATTGGTAAAGAGTTGAAGCGAGTGGCTGATGAATTAGCTTCTTGTGATGTAAGTATGCAGACTTTGCGCCATTTAATTAGAGAGGAAGATTAACTTAATGAAAATTTTGCTTGCAGAAGATGAAGAACAACTGTCTCGTGTTTTAGTAGCAGCAATGCAGAGTGTCAATTATGAGGTCGACCCTGTTTTTAATGGTCGGGATGCAGTTGAACTTGCTAAAAAAAATTCATATGACGTTATCATATTAGATATTATGATGCCGGTCATGGATGGAATTACTGCCCTCAAGGAGATTCGCAAGAGTGGGGATAAGACTTATGTTTTAATGTTAACTGCAAAAGCAGAAGTTGATGATCGAGTAACTGGTTTAGATAGCGGAGCTGATGACTATTTAACTAAGCCATTCTCACTAAAAGAGCTGCTAGCACGTTTACGTTCAAAAGAGCGACGTGACGATCAATATACACCTAATGAGGTTGAAGTCGGAGATCTCGCTTTAAATGTTGCTGAACAAGAGTTAGTCAGTCACAATTCGATTCGTTTAGGAAGTAAAGAAACACAGCTTTTGAATTACTTAATGCTTAATGAAGGAAAAGAATTTTCAACTTCAGATTTATTAGCACATGTTTGGAAAGATGATGAGGAAGCTAGTGAAGATGTAGTCTGGATTTATATTTCTTACTTAAGACAAAAGTTGCAGTCGATTCAAAGCTCAGTTCAGATTGTCGGTGAAAAAGGTGGTAGTTTTTCCTTAATTAGGTAGGTGAGCTAAAATGATCCAAAAGTTTCGTTGGAAATTTATTGGAATGTCGATTACAGCCTTGTTTATAGTACTAGTAATCACCTTAGGTGCTTTATTGGGAGTTAGCTATACTCAAAGTCATAATGAGGTGGATCGAGTTTTAACGGCCTTGGTGAACAATCAAGGACAATTAACCCCGCGGAATGCTAAGCCAGTCTTTGGTAATCAAAAAGATCCAATTAATAAAAATTTCTTAGCAGGGGAATATAATCCAGAGGCAGTTTTTCAATACCGTTACTTCACTGTTGCCGAAACTCCGCAGAGTAATCCGCGGATAGTAAATGATGACAATGTTTATGATGTTGGACGAGCTGAAATTCTTAGTACAAGTAAGAGAATTTTTAAGGATAAGACAACAGACGGCGTAGTGACAATTGGTAATAATCAGTATGCTTACCGTGTTGGGAAAAATCAGACTGGTCGTAAGTTTATTGTTTATTTAAATGAATCGCTGATTTATCATCGTTTTTCTCTCCTAGTTAGGGTATCGATTGTTTTAGGAATTGGGGCTTTGATTGTTTTTGCCTTGGTATTGATTTTGGTGTCTAAAAAGGCGATCGGTCCAATTATTACAACATATCGTAAACAGCGTGAGTTTATTACCAATGCTGGCCATGAATTAAAAACTCCTTTGGCCATTATTGCTGCTAATACCGAAATGGAAGAGATGTTAGGCAATAATTCTGAATGGAATAAAAGCACCAAGGAACAAGTTGATCGATTAACAAGGTTAATTAACCGATTAATTGCACTAGCTCGAACTGGTGAAACTGGTGAAGTGGTCCTAAATAAAGTGGATTTTTCTGAAATTGTTAAAAAGAATGTCAATAGCTTTAAGTCTGTAATGCAAAAAAATAATCTTAAATATAGTGGAATGATTATGCCAGATTTATATGTTAAGGCAGAGAAAAATGTTTTAAGTGAACTGATTAACATCTTACTAGACAATGCACGTAAATATTGCGATAAAGATGGGAAAGTGCTGGTAACCTTAACTAAAGGAAGGCTAGGAACAAATGCCATCTTAAAGGTTGCTAATACTTATAAAGAAGGAAAAGGAAAAGATTATTCGCATTTCTTTGAGCGCTTCTATCGAGAAGATGAATCACACAATTCGAAGCAATCAGGATTTGGAATTGGATTAGCAATGGCACAAGAGATTGTTCACACATTTCATGGGAAAATTCATGTTAGTCATAAAGATGATATGATTATCTTTACAGTAATTTTGAAATTAGCAAAATAAGAAAAAGCAGGTAGTTTTCGTTTTTTGAAGACTAGCTGCTTTTTGCATACTGTAAATTTTAAAATATTATTATTTAAAATAATATCCAATACATTGTTGAACTTGATGTTTCCATATGGTCTCACTCCTTTCTTTAACTAGAAGTTAAGCCTTAGTATCATCAACTAATTACATCTCATGAAAAATCAATTGTGTCTTATCTAAATTAATAGTATAAGTTTCTTCTTCTAGTGGACGCTTGGTCATTCCTTGGTCGGTTGAGTAGATAATTAAACCTAATCGGGCACCAGCTGGCAAGCGATAGAAGGTAGGTTGTAGTTCAAATTCTAAGTCATAGAATTTACCAGGCTCAACTTTTTCGGCATGTTTCATATCTGCATAGTTTTGAACATTCATGTGACCTTTAGTAATTAATTTAGCCTTAGTTTCTTTATCAGGAACGAATTCCTTCATTACTTCAGTACCGAAGCGATAACCCAACTCTTGAATTTGATCATTAAATGACTTAGGAATTGGAGTGAGACGTTTTCTAGTACCTAGATCAACTAAAGCTACAGAAATTTGGCCTTTAGGAAGAGAGGTAGAAACACTCATTTTAATCTTAGGACGACCAACTACTGTAACAGTATGAATGAATTCATCAGTTACAAAGCGCAATTGTTGATCAAGCCATTTTTCTTCTCCAGAAATGAAGTCGTACTGCCATTTTCTTTCAGAAATTTTAGCTTCTTTAAAGATTTTTCCACCTTGGTCTGTAAATGAAACTTTATCATTATCTTCTCCGCCATCTTTTAAGAGGCTGCCACTCTTATCTGGGAAGTAAATTTCTTTTTTACCTAATTCATTATTCCAAGTTGGTTCTTCATGCCAGATATCTGGTTGTAGATTATCTTGAATCATTATATCTTCCCATTGCTTGTAAGCATTATTTTTAATGTCTAACAATTCATGACAGAACCAGAGGTTCATTAAATCAGAAAAGTCAATGGAAAGAAGATTATTCATGTTGTAGTGCGGACCTTGATGTAAGAATAGTTTATGTGCAATTGGTAATTTAGAAACTTTTTGCCAAATCTTATAAACATTCTTAGGCTTAACATTCCAGTCATTAAGACCATGAACTGAAATCCAAGAGCATTTAATATTATCAGTGTGGTGACGATAATTTCTAGCTTCCCAAAAATCAGAATATTGGCCAGTTTCACGATCTGATTTTTCTAAAAGCCGCTTTTGCATTGCATCGTATTTAGGTTTGATTTTTAGATAGTCACCTGCATCCCAAAGATTAGACTGACAAGTTTCAGCTAGCATATCTAAGTCTTCTCCTTGGCAAGCCTCTGGAGCAATGACTAAGCCATGCTCGCGGTAGTAATCATACCAAGAAGAAATTGCAGCTTCAGAAACCACAGTTTTAAGTCCCTTCACCCCTGTAGTAGCAATTGCAATTTGAAGAGTACCAAGGTATGAACGACCAGTCATTCCGATATTCCCATTACACCAGGAAGCTTTTGTCTCATGCTTTCTAGTTCTGTCAGTATAGGCAATACGGTCACCATGGAGCCATTCAATAATTTCTTTAGCACTTTCAGTTTCTTCTGGTGCACCAGTAATTCTTAAACCGTCGGAACCGCGTGTTCCAATGGCACCAGCATAAACATTTGCAAATCCGCGTGCTAATAAATATTCATTTAGCGAATAGGCTGCTTTATGTACAGCTTCTTCTGTAGCGGCTTGATCTTCACTAGCGGGCTTTTGAGCTTTAGCAGTAGGCATTGCCTCATACTTAGGGTAAGTACTCTTAGTAGCATCTTCTAGGTTGACATCTACATTGTGGTTTCGTTTTTCATTAGCAATAATTCCGCCAAAGTATGGATCTGCCGTATAGAGAGCAGGGAACTTAAAGTTGTTTGATTGATAAGGACGAAAGACTGTGACTTGAAGTAAATCAGGTTTGCCATCTTCATCAGTATCAAGGTCACTTTCAACATAAACCACTTCACGAATAACCTTACTCATATCAAAAACTGGGAGTGACTTACCATTAAAGTACATAAATTTATTATTACCATAAAACTGGGTGAAGTAACCTTTACCAGCCATATTATCAATGAAAGTTTGGCCATTTTTAGCTCGAGTGTTAAGTAGGCGGTAGAAGACTTTAACTAATTCATTACGGTCAATTTCTTCTTGATCAGTATAAGGAAGGGCATTAGCCTTCATCCGAGCTAGTGGGTCATTTAAGTCATAATCGTAGCCAACATGATAGCCGAGTAATTGTAGGGCAACATTATAAAATTGGTTACGTAAAATTGAATTAGGATTTTCAGCTAAAAAATCTTTTAGATTTTTATGATCACTAACTGCAAATTCTGCTAATTTAGCTTCTTTTGCACCATAAGTTTTGGCTTCGGCAACGGAGTTTTCAACTAGTGTTGCTAAAAGGCCAGAAAAACTATTTTCTTTCCAATCATTAGGTAAGAAGTTAATAGATTGTAGTTCTTTAACCATTTGGTCAAAGTCTGTTTTTAGATAACCATATTGATTATATTTCATTATAAAAAGCACTCCTTTTTTGTCTTTTCTCTTAATTTTTATTTTACTAGTTTTAATTGAATAAAAGAAGAATGAAACAATATTTTAAATTATGTAGGATAGCCTAAATTATTTTTAATTTAATCCAAAAACTGGTAAGTAAGATTTTAATTTCTTATAATAAATAGTTGAGAAGTTAAAATATTGGAGGTCAAAATATGACAGAAGTAAAACGCTTTTATGAAACTTTTCATCCGGAACACTATGATATCTATTTAGATATTAGTCGTGAAAAGAAGAGATTTCATGGTAAGACTGTTGTAATCGGTGAAGCACAAGAAGAATTAGTCAAGCTAAATCAAAAGTACTTAAAGATTACCTCTGTTAGAGTAGATCAAAAGAAGGCTGACTTTAATTACAACGATAAAGATGAAGTAATTAATATTGAAGCTGGAAAAGTAGGTAAGATGAAAATTGAAGTTGACTTCGAAGGTAAGTTGACTGATACAATGATGGGAATCTATCCTTCTTACTACGAAGTTGATGGTGAAAAGAAGCAATTAATTGGTACACAATTTGAAACCACCTTTGCTCGTCAAGCCTTCCCATGTGTTGATGAACCAGAAGCAAAAGCTACTTTTGCACTTGCAATTAAGTTTGATGAAAAACCTGGTGAAAGTATTATTTCTAACCAACCAGAAGAGAAGTTTAAAGATGGTGTTCACTACTTTAAACCAACTCTACGTATGTCTAGTTATTTAGTTGCTTTTGTCTTTGGTGATATGCAAAGAAAATTGACTAAGACAAAATCTGGCGTTGAAATTGGTGTTTTTGCTACAAGAGCTCACCAAGCAAAAGAATTAGATTTTGCCTTAGATATTGCTAAGCGTTCAATTGAATTCTTTGAAGATTTCTATGAAACTCCATATCCATTAGAGCATTCATATCAAGTAGCACTTCCTGACTTTTCAGCTGGTGCGATGGAAAACTGGGGCTGTGTAACTTATCGTGAAGCATACTTATTACTTGATCCTGACAACACTTCATTAGAAATGAAGCAATTAGTTGCTACAGTTATTGCTCATGAATTAGCTCACCAATGGTTCGGAGACTTAGTAACTATGAAGTGGTGGGATAATCTATGGCTTAACGAAAGTTTTGCTAATATGATGGAATATGTAGCTATTGATGCCTTGGAACCAAATTGGAAGATTTGGGAAATGTTCCAAACTTCAGAAGTTCCAGCAGCTCTCCAAAGGGATGCAACAGATGGTGTTCAATCTGTTCATGTTATGGTTAATGATCCAGCTGAAATTGATGCCTTATTTGACTCAGCCATTGTTTATGCAAAGGGATCAAGAATGTTAGTAATGGTTCGTGCCTTACTGGGAGATGAAGCTCTTCGTGAAGGTTTGAAGAACTACTTTGCAGCTCATAAATATGGTAATGCAACTGGGGATGATTTATGGAAGGCGCTTGGAGAAGCAAGCGGCTTAGACATTGGTGCGATTATGCATTCATGGCTTGAACAACCAGGTTACCCAGTAGTAAATGCAAAAGTTGAAGATGGTAAGTTAGTTTTAACTCAAAAACAATTCTTTATCGGTGAAGGTAAGGAAGTAGGACGTAAGTGGCAAATTCCACTAAATTCAAACTATGCTGCTGTTCCAAAGATTATGAAGGATGAAAAATTAGTTGTTGGTGACTATGCTGATTTAATTGCTGACAACGGTGTTCCATTCCGTTTAAATGTAGGCAATAATTCAGACTTCATTGTTAAATATGATAAGACCTTACTTGATGATATTTTGAACCACATTGATGAATTAGATGCGGTTGATAAATTACAGTTACTACAAGACTTCAGATTATTAGCAGAAGGCGGTCATATGTCTTATGCAGACATTGTTCCACTTCTTCCTAAATTTGCAGATTCTACTTCACCAATTGTAAATAATGCTTTATACAGAATTATGACTACTTTACGTAATTTTGTAACTCCAGATTCTAAGGAAGAAAAGGATCTAAAGAAGCTTTATAATTTACTTTCTGAAAAACAAGTTAAGCGTCTAGGATTACTCCCAAAAGCTGGTGAATCTAATGATGATAATTTAACTAGACCATATGTTGTTGCAGCTTCCTTATATGCTGGTAATGATGAGACAATTAACGGTCTACACACTATTTATTCAGAAAATTCGGATAACTTAGAGGGTATTTCCGCTGATATTAGAAGTGCTGTTTTGGTTAACGAAGTTAAGAACTTTGGTAACATGACTTTATTTGATAAACTTCTTAAGAAGTATCAAGAAACTTCTGATTCAAGTTTGAAGCAAGACTTGTGTGCTGGTATCACTTCAACTAAAATGCCTGAAATCATTGATGCAATTGTTGATGACTTTGAAAATTCTGAAATTATTAAGCCACAAGACTTACGTGCATGGTACCGTAATGTTTTAGCTAATCCATTTGGTCAAGAACAAGCTTGGAACTGGATTAGATTAGAGTGGCCATGGCTTGAAGCAACTGTAGGTGGAGATATGGAATTTGCAACCTTTATTACTGTAACTGCAAATATTTTCCATACTGAAGAAAGATTGAATCAATTCAAAGACTTCTTTGAACCAAAGATTAATACTCCAGGCTTAACTCGTGAAATTAAGATGGATACTAAGGTAATTGAAACTAAGGTTAACTTAGTTAAGAAAGAACAGTCTGCTGTTAACGCTGCAATTGCTAAAGCTGTTGACTAAAATTTGAAAAATAAATAATTAAAAGGTGCGCTTTCAGTTTTGAAAGCGCATTTTTGATATAATTGAAAAGATAGAGGTGAGAGGATTTGGTAAAAACAATATTTTCTGATGTGGACGGGACATTAGTTTCTCATAAAACTGATAGCGTTCCAGAAAGTACTAGGAAGGCACTTAAGCTTTTACATGAAAATGGCTATAAATTAGTGCTAGCTACAGGCCGTGATATGAGTCAATTGAAAAAATTACCAGTCAAGGATTTGAAATTTGATGGTTATTTGACGATGAATGGTCAACTTTGTTTAGATGGAGATGGAAAAGAAATTTTTGGTAATCCAATTGATGAGAAGGATACTGAAAAAATGGTCCAATTAATTAAAGAAAAAACTGTTCCAATTACTACGATTGGTAAAGAGGGTCCGTATATTAATTTTGTAACTGATGAGGTGGTAGCTGCTCAAAAAGCTGTTTCAAGTAAGGTTGCACCCGTTGGTGAATATCACGGAGAAAAGGTCTATCAATTTATTGCATATGGAGATCGAGAAAAATTAAAGAATTTAGTGAATGATTTGCCTAATTGTAAATTAAGTTGGTGGAATGAATATGCAGTAGATATCATCTCAAAAGACGGTGGTAAATTAGCTGGTATTGAAAAGTATCTAGAACTACAAGGTCAAACTTTAGCAGATGCAATGGCTTTTGGTGATGGCGAAAATGATCTAGAAATGTTAAAAGCTGTTAAAATTGGAGTTGCAATGGGGAATGGCGAAGAGCAAGTAAAGCGCATTGCAGACTATGTAACTACTGATATTGACGCAGACGGCATCTTTAATGCATGTAAGCATTATAAGTTAATTTAGAGAAATAGGAATGGCAAATATCAGCTGCTATTCCTTATTTTTATATCCTTAAAGGTGGGGTAGATAAAAAAATTTAAATTAAAATCAAAAAAATTCAAAAAAGTAATTGACATATAAGTTCCTTTTCCCTATACTAGAATATGTTCTGTTAAGGAATTGGTTTGGTAGCTCAGCTGGATAGAGCAACGGTCTTCTAAACCGTGGGTCGTGAGTTCGAATCTCACCCAAATCACTGATATGACGCTCCGTATGGAGCGTCTTTTTTTGTGCAATTTTTTATCTTTTGATATAGACCAATTGTAGATAAAACATCTTGACCAATTTCTTTAATAGGGTTATCATTGCTAGTATAACAGCAAATAAAATATAGTCCATTTAACTTAAATGAACTATACCAAAGGAGAAAAACTTATGTGTGGAATTGTTGGTGTTGTTGGAAAACCTGCAAGAGATATTATTTTAAATGGCTTAACTAACTTAGAATATCGTGGTTACGATTCTGCAGGTATGTATTTAAATGACTTAAATGGGAAGGAATATTTAACAAAAGCAGTCGGTAGAATTTCTAACTTAAAAGAAAAACTAACTCCTGATGAACAAGGATTAGTAGGAATTGGTCATACTCGTTGGGCTACACATGGTAAGCCAACAGTGGATAATGCTCACCCTCACTTTGATGAGACTAAGCGTTTTTACTTAGTTCATAATGGTGTTATTGAAAATTATGCAGAATTAAAGGAAAAATACTTACAAGATGTAAAGTTCCACTCTAATACTGATACTGAAGTAGTTGTCCAATTAGTTAGTAAGATTGCGCGTGAGAAGAATTTAGATGGCTTTTCTGCTTTTAAAGAGGCCTTAAAATTAGTCAAGGGTTCATATGCTTTCCTTTTAGTTGATGATACTGAACCAGAGCATGTTTTTATCGCTAAAAATAAGTCACCAATGATGTTAGGGCTTGGCGATGGTTTCAATATTATTGCTTCTGATGCAATTTCTGTTTTAGATCAAACCAAAACTTTTGTTGATTTACAAGATGGTGATGTTGGTGACATTACTAAAGATTCTTACACAATCGAAACTGTTGATGGTAAAAAGGTTGAACGTAAGCCCCATGTATTAGATATTGATCCTAATGCAGCCTCAAAGGGAACTTACGAATTTTACATGCTCAAAGAAATTGATGAACAACCAAGCGTAATGCGTAAAATCTCTCAAACTTATTTTGATGAAAATGATGATGTTAAGGTTGATCCAAAAATTATTGATTCTATTTCAAAAGCAGATCGTATTTATATTTACGCTGCTGGGACTAGTTACCATGCTGGTTTAGTTGGTAAAACAATGTTAGAACATTATACTGGAATCCCAACTGAAGTTGGTTTGGCCTCAGAAGCTGGTTATCACTTCCCAATGATGAGTAAGAATCCATTCTTTATTTTCTTAACTCAGTCAGGAGAAACCGCTGATTCTCGTGTTGTTTTGAAAGAAGTTAATAAGCGTAATATCCCAAGTTTAACAATCACTAATGTAGAAGGTTCAACTTTATCAAGAGAAGCAGACTACACTATGCTCTTAGAAGCTGGTCCTGAAATTGCAGTTGCATCTACTAAGGCATACACTGCCCAAATTGCTGTTCAAGCAGTTCTGGCTAAGGCGTTGGGCGAAGCACTTAATAAAGCAGAAGCTAAAGATTGGAATTTAAAGCATGATTTAGCTATTGCAGCAGAAGGGATGCAGCAACTTGTTGACAGTAAAGAAAGTTTGAAAGAGATTGCTGATAAATACCTAATTAAGTCTCGAAATGCTTTCTACATTGGACGCGGAATTGATTATGCAGTAGCCTTAGAAGGAGCATTAAAACTTAAAGAAGTTTCATATATTCAAACTGAAGGATTTGCAGCAGCTGAATTAAAGCATGGTACTATTTCTCTTATCGAAAAAGATACCCCAGTAATTGCCTTAATTAATGATCCTGCAACCGCTGATTTAACGCGCGGAAATATTCAAGAAGTTGTTTCTAGAGGTGCTAACGTTGTTACTATTGCTGGTAAAGACTTTGCTAGAGAAGGGGACAATGTAGTTTTACCAGAAATTAACTATTATATGTCTGCTCTATTAACTGTTGTGCCAGCTCAACTTCTTGCATATTATGCATCAAAAGATAAGGGCCTTGATGTAGATAAGCCACGTAACTTGGCTAAGAGTGTTACAGTTGAATAATAGAGTTTAGATTAATTATTAAAATAGAGAATTAGTAATTCTAAAGGTGCTAATTCTCTATTTTTTTATGTAATTCTTTAGTGAAAAATCCAATTTTGATTTAAAATATATAAATATAGTAAAGTAAAAATGAACGAGGGCAATTATGTTATCAAAAATATCAATTTTACTTACAAATCATCATTTAACCTTAAAGGATATTTCACAAAGTAATTCTTTAATGGAAAAAGATTTAGAAGATGCACTTAATGAGAATCCAGATAATTGGTCAAGTGCAATTTTATCGGCATTATCGTCATCTTTAAATATGCGACCAGGAGATTTACTGGAATTACTTGATCCAGTTTATTCTTTGAAAATTAATGACACTAATCAAATGATTCAAGGCATTTATATTGAAGATCCAGAAATGTATGAACAAATTAGATTTGTTGTAGAAAGTGAACACTTAGAGGGTTGGCAACCAGATGAAGAGGATATTTTAATGCTACTTGATGAGGCGATTAATCCATCTAAGGAGATTAAAAGTGAAATTGATCGGATTTGGGGTGAAGAAAATGAATGAGGCCGAAAAGGATTCTGAATGGTATCGGCAAAAATTTCTTTACCCAAATGGTACGCTTAAAAATAAGCTCAATATTACTGATGCGGCAGAATTAGCACAAAAAGAATACTTAGGCTCAGGAATTCGGGCCGTGGCTTTTTTGAGAAAGAATAAAAAAATTACTAGTGTTGAAGATTTGAAAAAAATTCATAAAATTATGTTTGGTTGGCTTTACGATTGGGCTGGTCAAATTAGAGATTATGAATTAGTTAAAGGAGAGACAGAGTTTTTAGAGTATTCTCGTATTAATTTTGGAATTGAAGAAATAGACGAAAAGATACAACAATTGTCTTCTAAAAAAGAACTTGCAAATGTTGACTATGCTTTTTTACTGGATAGATTAAATTATCTTCATCCCTTTAGAGAAGGAAATGGACGAAGCAGTAAATTATTTTTACAAGCTTTTGCTGCCAATCATGGTCAAGTGATTGATTATCCACGTTCAAACAAAGACCTGATTATTGCCCAAAATAATGCAGATATTGATCAAATTGCTAGTCTAATTAGAGTTAATGCTAAAGCAAAGAAAGTTGCTCATTAGATAACTTGAACCGATATTTGTTATATTAAAGATTTGGATTTAACAATGGAAGAAAAATGGACTAAGATATAGATGACTGATCCGAAAACTTCTCCTTTAAGAAGTGTAACAATTTATTTTTCTTCATTAAGATCATGTTGAGCTACAATCAGAAATGATTGTAGCTTTTTTGTTTTGTTTATAAATTGGGTCTTAAAAATAGTAAATAATGAGCATATTAATTTATTATAAAACGCTATCAAGAGATAATTATTAATAATATTAAACTGAAAGGGATGAGCAGTATGAAAAAGGCATTGAATCCTCGGATAATTGTTTCTTTGACAAGCTATGGGGATAGGTTGAATACACTATCTATTTGCCTTAAAAGTTTGCTTAATCAGACTAAAAAAGCCGATAAAATTTTAATTTATCTGACTGATGATATTAAAGAAAGTCATCTTCCATCATCTCTTCTTGAATTACGCGATAGGGGGATTGAATATCGCTTTGTTCCCTTAGATCTAAAACCGCATAAAAAATATTACTATGCTATGCAAGAGTTTCCTGACGATATTATTGTTACAGTAGATGATGATGTTATTTACTACAAAGAAATGCTATTAGAATTATATAAAACGTACTTAAAATTTCCGAAATGTATTGTCACGGGAAGAGCACATGAAATAACTTTTAATGATGATGGATCGATTAAAGCATATGATGATTGGAATTGGTGCAGTCAAAAGTATGAACAGCCATCGATGAAATTATTAGCTACGGGGGCTGGCAGTGTTTTATACCCACCTCATCTATTAGATGAAAAGCTATTATTTAATTTAGATTATATTAAGCACTACATTACAGTAGATGATTTATGGTTAAAATTAGTCGAAGTATTATCAAATGTACCAACGGTAGTATGTAGTTTAAAAATAGAAAAAATGCGTGAAGGAATTCCTGATACACAAGCGCAGGGCTTGTTTAATAAGAATGTTGGTAAAAATGAAAATGATCTTTATTTAAAAGACTTAGATAAAGAATTTTCCCTAGCAAGTAAAATTCTTGCCTATGAAAATGGAAAAGGAAAGTAAAAAAGAAACGTCCGTATAGACGTTTCTTTTTTAGGATATAGATAAAAATTAATGAAGGGCTGCAGCTTTTTGGGCCTGCATTTTTTCTTCTAGTTGCTTTTGTAATTTTTTCATATCTTTAGTTGAAATTACTTTCCAGCTTGATGGAATGGTAAAAATATATTTTCTCTGTTTGAGTTCATTATTATGACTAAAGACTCCAAACATAATTCGACTAAAATTATCTCGGTAAACATATCGAGTGGTTTCTATTTGAAGATTGGCTTGCGCGCTATATTTAATTTCGGTCGATACTTTATCAAGTTTAATAGCCTTTGGCTTTTTTTGTTCATTGTTAGTTTTATATAAGTATACTTTTTCTGTACCATTACCTAGAGGTTGATAAAGTAGAAGGGGAAGATTGGGATTAGCACTTGAGACGAGACTTTGTTTACTTATTTGTGTCTCAGTCTTCATTCCCCAGTGATTATAGTCATGTGCAACAATCCCCAGAATACAAAGTGATGTAACAGTTAAAGAAAGCCAGGAGATTATAGTATGTCCTTTACCAGGGATGACGTTGAAGTAAATAAATAAAATTGCTGCTAAGATTAAAATTACGATTATCATTATCCATTCACCTCTTCTTGATTTTCACGGGCACGGTTACCTTTCTTGAGGAAGAAAGCAAGAACCAAAGCAATTAAAGCAAAGACAATACTCATAGCAAATGAAGCATGGAACCCATCTAAAGTAGCATTAATAGCTTGATTTTTATATTGAAGTGGTAAAGTTTTCAGTAATTCTTTACTTGGCATGTTGTTGTTAGTCGTAGTAGTTAAGACAGAGACTAAAATGGCAGTACCAATTGAACTTAAAACTTGTCTAAATGTATTGTTTACTGCAGTTCCGTGTGAAATCTTGTCTAAAGGCAATGAGTTCATCCCAGAAGTAGTAACATTCATCATAACTAAGGCTACTCCGACCATTCTGATTGCATATAAAACGATAATCATGGTATAGGAACTTTGCTCAGTCAAAAATACAAATGGGATTGTACCTAATGTTAAAAGGGTCATTCCCGTAATGGCCATCTTGCGGGCACCATATTTATCGAATAAACGTCCCGTAATTGGTGACATAATTCCAATCATTAGGGCACCTGGTAAAAGCATTAAACCTGAATGAAATGCAGATACTCCCCGTAAGTTTTGAATATATAAAGGTAGCACCATCTCTATACCAACCATGGCCAAATTTGTAATACCACTAAGGGCTGCAGCTAAAGAAAATTCAAAGTGTTTGAACACAGTAATATCTAAGAAAGGATCTGACATTTTCAATTGACGAAGACCGAAGAGGATGACAAATACTATCCCTACACCAATAAACATTAGAATTTCTGGATTAGTCCAACCTTTGTTACCGGCCTCGGAAAAACCATAAAGTAAGCTTCCAAATCCAACAGTAGAAGTGGTTACAGATAAAATATCAATTTTTTCTTTTTTAGTAGGGAGTACATCTTTAATTAAAAAGAAGGCTAATACGATAACTATACCGGCAATTGGAGCAATAATACTAAATAAGTAGCGCCAAGAAAGATTATCAACGATCCATCCAGATAAAGTTGGGCCGATGGCAGGAGCTAAGCCGATAACAATACCAACAGTTCCCATGGCAGCCCCACGTTTATCAGCTGGAAAGATAGAAAGCATAATGGTTTGAAGAAGAGGCATCGTGACTCCAACACCTAATCCTTGAATAATTCTACCAGCAAGTAGGGTTCCAAAGTTCGGTGCAATTGCTGCGATAACTGTTCCAATAAAGAAAACAGACATTGCACTCAAGTACATTTTTCTTGATCCAAAGCGATTGATTAGCCATGCGGAAATTGGGATCATTACTCCGTTAACTAGCAAAAATGCTGTTGAAAGCCATTCAGCAGTTGCAGTGCTGATATGGAAGGAACGCATTATTGAAGGTAGAGCAGTAGCAAGCAATGTCCCGTTTAACACAGTACAGAAAGAACCAATAATTAAAACTAATACCAGTAAGTTTCGATTATAGGACTTTCCATGAATATCGGTGGGTTGTTTATCCATTTTGAAGATCCTTTCTAAGTTATTAATATTAAAATTTAACTATAAAAACTATAATCTTAAAGAAAATGATTGTCAAATAATCTTACAAACATGTAATTATTTTTGACATATATGTTGCTAAAACTGTCATAAGATTTTAAACTAGAATTGAGATTATGATATTTAAGGATAAAAAAATGGAAGCAAAAAAGATATTTCATGATGTGTTTCAAAATATTGAAGTCGGAATAGGCGAAGTAAGTAAAACGGTTGGTGTTTCGCAAAGACAGTTACGGTATTGGGAAGAAAAGGGATATATTAAGCCGGTCGATGATAATCAAAGTGGAGTTAGAAGATATACTCTTTCAACTTTATATTTAATTATTTTTATTAAAACTCAACTTGATCAGGGATTTACTTTATCTGCAGCCTTTGAGCGCTCAAAAGATATTAAAGTAAAAAGTAAAATTGTGAGAAATTTTTTTGAACACACTTTTAATGATGTAACTATTACGGATGCAGATAAAGCCTACGGTGAGATCGACTTGGGAGAACTTTTAGTGCAAGATGGTCAAAAGTATCATTTTAAAGGCGTAGTCGATGAGCATGGTCGATATCTAAAAATTGATAAATAAAAAATGAAGTATCCATTTATAGATACTTCATTTTTAGGACAAGTCGATATTAAAGTTATATATGTTGATTAGTTGTGATTTATGAATTATTTGCTAAAGCCAGCTTCATACCAAACATTAGCAGATGGTTTTAATGACCATCCCGTAACCTTACTGTTAACTGCAGTAACCGAGTAAGCTCCACTAGTTGGAACGACGTAAGCTTTATTGTACATCCATCTTTGCCATTCATGGAATTTTTGTACTCGATAATTTTTATCAAAAGATTTGGCAGAATCAATTTCATCTAAAAGTTTAGTATTAGTTGGAGACACAAAGCGGGCAAAGTTATATGGCATTTTTTCACCATAAAATACGCTTGGAGAAGGATCACCGGCAGCGCCCCAGCTTCCTTCAAGTACATCAATTTTTGGATCACTAGATTTAACTGCGGCAACCCAGCGATTAAATTCCATTGGACGACCGCCAAGAAACTTAACGTTTAGGCCGGCTTTTTTCCATTGCTGGATATAGTTGCGCCAGATCGCCTCGCTGTTTTCGCCTGATCCACGCACAGCTATATTAATTACTAAAGGCTTACCGTTAGGCTGACGTCTGTAAAGGGCACCAGGAGCTTTTTTGTAGCCAGCTTTATCTAATAATTCATTAGCTTTATTTAAGTTATAAGAATAAGTTGGAATGTTTTTATCGTAATATGGCGTAAATTGTGAAGGAATTAGTGAATTAACTCTGAATTTTAAGCCATGATAAAAACGATTATTAATAACATCTACATTCATAGCATAAGCCATTGCTTTTCTTAAGGCGGGGTTATTCATTTTGGCATGAGGATTTTCTACATTCTTTCCTAGTTTTTGATCCCATTTACCAACTTTAAAGGCTAGGTAGTTGTAGCTGAGAGTCTTTTTGCCAACGAAATTAACTCCCTTAGTATTTTTGACTTGCAGCCATTGAGAGTCTAAAACACTGGCTACATCAAATTTGTGGCTTTTGATTGCTTGGGAAACATTTGAATTAGTAATATTTGACATGTAGATATGAGCAAAATTAGGTTTTCCACGCCAATAATACGGATTTCTAGACCAGCTAGTTGATTGACCCTGAACTGTCTTATCCATCTTGTAAGGACCAAAGTAGAGGGGATGCTTTCTAACTTGATCACTAGATACTAATTTTTCGAATGGTACTTTTTTCAAATAGTGATAAGGAGCGGCATGTTCCCAGTAAAAACCACTAGCAGCATTTAGCATTGCTGGTTTTAATTCTTTGAAATGAAGAATTATGGTCTTCCCGTTAGGACCATCTGGCATTTCAATTCCAGAAATTTCTTTGGCTTTTCCTTGATGATATTCAGCCATACCTTTAATATTTTCTAATGAAGAAGTATATTGAGTAGTTTGAACCTTAGGATTGGCAAGAATTTCATAAGAGTACTCTAGATCTTTGGCAACTACTGGTTTACCATCTGACCAGCGAACTTTGTCCTTTACCTTGATTTTAGCTGTATTATCGTGATGATTTAATTTTAACGTGGCAGCTCCTTTATCAGTAATTTGATATTGATCATTGATTGAAAACAGTGACTCATCTCCCGGAGCGGCAGCCTCTACATCTGGACTGGTATCAGCAATTTCTGAGAGAAAAATTCCAGTAAAAGGTGATTCGTTTTCTAGTGCATAGGTAAGAGTGCCACCTTTTTTAATGGCTTTCTTGGGGACATTCTGAGAAAACTTGATTGTCTGATTACTGGAATCAGTTTTCTTAGCACCACAAGCAGTTGCGAATATCGTAAGAGAGCTTGCGAGAGTTACATACAGCAGTTTGGACTTTGACATCTTCATATAAAATCTCCTTTCGTCAAAAATCCACTAACAGCATGATTAAGAAAACAAAAAGACGCCCTATTAGATCAATTTGATCCAATAGGGCGTCTTGTCGCTGTACCACCTATTTTTACTAGAAAACTAGTCTTTAATTAACGTACGGTTCAATACAGGAGAACGATACGCCGTCGCTATAAAGGGCTGTCCCTTAAACCACTCTAAATCGTAGTTTACGCTCAAAGGTGATTTTCATTAAGAATCTATCTATTTCTTCACACCAACCAGAAATTCTCTGAAAGACGATTTCCTAATTACTTTTCCTTATCAAAGCTGTTTGATAATAATATTTGTGACCATAATATTACGCCGTTTTGAAAATAAGTCAACATAAAATTATATTTTTCTTATTTTTAATATAATTTTTTATTTATAGTTTAATGAGGCTTATCAAGATGGATAAGGAATAAAAAATTCCTGATGTTAATGAAAAATAAAACGATTTTATATAAGCTAAATGTTATTAAATTTGACTCATTAATAAGACAATAAAAAAGAAAAAGCTATTTATATAGATTGATATTTGGTATAAATGTTATTTAATTTAATTAAATATTATAAAAATTTGAGCAAAAAAGAAGATTTTTTTATTAAATAGGCCTATACTTATAATTGATTAGTAGTAGAAAGGAACTATATACTATGAAGAAATTAAACACAAATAAATTAACTGATAAACAAGCTGACCTTTTTAAGAACAATTTAGTTTACATTGCTACTGTTGATGAAAATGGTAATCCACAAGTTGGTCCTAAAGGCTCAATGACAGTATTAGACCCATCTCATATGCAATATCTTGAAAAAACTAAAGGTGCAGCCTTTGAAAATATTAAAAATGGTTCAAAAGTAGCATTAGTAGCAGCTGATGTACCATCACATACTGCTGTTCAAGTTTTGGCTACGCCACATGTTCATGAAGATGATGAATATGCAAAGAAGATCGTTTCTGGTACCGATACTCCAAATGCATTTGTAGTAGTACTTGATATTGATGAAATTTTTGAATAATTATAGAAAAGATATTTTTCTGTCTACATTTTAAATTATTTAATAAAGAGGCTAAGTATTAGATCAAATACTTAGCTTTTTTGTTATAAAACTTGCTTATTTTCTATATTAATGTAAGATTAAAACTAATTAAATTAATGAAGACAAAAGGAGAAATATAATGGGCGCCTTATCTGAACAAGAATTAGCAGCTTTTTCTGCAGACTTTAACAAAAATGATAAAAATAAAATTGCTTCTAGAGCTGCACGGCGAAGTGGATTATTTGAGGCATCATTTAACGATGAAGTTTCAAAGCGATTAAATCATACTTTTTCAACTGAATTAGATATCGGTGGAGTTACTGATCAAAAGCATTCTGGACGTTGTTGGGAATTTGCTACTTTAAATGTCTTACGGCATCATTTTGGTCAAAAGTATCATGTTAAGGACTTTACTTTCTCACAAGCTTATAATTTCTTTTGGGATAAGATTGAGAGAGCAAATGCTTTCTACGATAGTATGATTCGCTTAGCTGATAAACCAATTGATGATCGTGAGGTTGAAACTTGGTTTAACTTTGCAGGTCAAGATGGTGGATTGTGGCAAATGGCCATTAATCTAGTTAAAAAATACGGTGTTGTTCCATCATATGCGATGCCAGAAAATGCGACTTCAAATAATACTAGTGCTCTAATTGACTCTTTAGCCCGTAAAGAAAGAAAAGATGCTTTGGTACTTCGTAAATTAGTTCAAGAAGGTAAGCTCGAGGAAGCCGAAAAGGCTAAGAAAGAATTTTTAAATGAGGTTTACCGCATGGCAGCCGTTGCTTTGGGCGAGCCACCTAAGAAATTTGATTTAGAGTACCGAGACGACGATAAGAAATATCATTTAGAAAAGGATTTAACCCCACGTCAATTTGCTGAAAAATATTTAAAAGACTTTAATTGGGATGACTATGTTGTTTTATTAAATTCACCTAATTATGATTACAACAAACGCTATCACCAAGGTTTATACGATAATGTGGCTGGTGGTACTCCGATTACTGGGCTAAATGTACCAATTGAAGTGTTAGCTAGAGCAGCTGCAGCCCAATTGAAAGATGGAAAAGCAGTTATTTTTGGAAACGACGTATTAAAACAAATGGAACGTAAGACTGGTTTCCTTGATACTGAATTATACAAAACGGATGATCTATTTAGTGTTGATACTCAAATGAGTAAAGCAGATCGTTTAGCCACTGGAGAAGGATCTGCAACACACGATATGACCTTAGTCGGTGTAGACGAAGATAATGGAGAAATTCGTAAATGGAAAGTGGAAAATTCTTGGGGCGATAAGTATGGTCACAAGGGATTCTACGAAATGAGTCAAAAGTGGTTTGAAGAATATGTGTATGATGTAGTTGTTGATAAGAAGTATTTATCTGAAGATCTAGTTAAACTCTGGGAAGCTCCCGCTATTGACTTAAAACCTTGGGAACATATTGGATTATAATAAATTGAACTTATCTTTGGTTTGATTAGCAAAAGTATATGTTAAATAAAGAAGCTTAAAATATAAAAAACTTTCCTTCTGTCTTATTGAATTACAGAAAGAAAGTCTTTTTACTAAGTAAAAGTAGGGTAAGAAAGCTGAATGATCAGCCTAAGAGTGTACATTTGCTTTTTCCGGCGTCTATTTACTTAATCAAGAAGAATTAAATTTAACGATGATTGCTAATCAATGTAATATTTCTAAAGAATACTTAGCACGTTTTTTTAAGAAAGAAATGGAACTAACAGTAGAAAACTATATTAATAATGTCAGGGCTGAGCACGCTTATCATGAGTTAAAACATTCAAAGAATAATCTGACCCCAACTTGCAATCAATAATGGATTTTCGAGTATTAGAACGATGAATTGAGCCTTTGATAAATTGTATGGTGAAAGTGCATCCAAAATAAAAAAGAAATGATCAAAATAGGCTAATTTACGCCAATTAATGATTAAGATTGATATATTTTTTATTATTATGAAAACGAAATCATTAAAAGGGATAGATTATGAAAGAACAAGATATTTTAGAAGCTGTTGAAAAAATGCGTATTGACTGGAAGAAGAACGATGATAAAAGAGATAGTGGGTTACCCCATGATCTTCCAGAGATAAAACGTGTAGATGATATTCAATATGGTAACGATCCTAAATGGAATTTATTAGATATATATTTACCGAAAAATATTGAAGGAAAAATTCCCGTTATCATTAATATTCATGGAGGTGGTTGGGTTTACGGTACTAAAGAAACCTATCAATTTTATGGACTAGGAATGGCTAAACGAGGCTTTGCTTTTATAAATCCTAACTATAAGTTGGGACCAGAGGTAAAGTTTCCAGAAGAATTAAATCAAGTCAATGAATATATTCACTGGGTAGCAAAACATGCAGATGAATATAATCTTGATAAAAACAATGTTTTCTTAGTTGGGGATTCTGCTGGAGGTCAAATGGCTGAACAATACACGGCGATTTTGACTAATCCGGTATATCGAAAAAAATTTGGCTATACCCTCCCTGATTTGAAGTTCAGAGCAGTTGCCTTAAACTCACCAGCTACTTTTATGAAAGATCCAGGGATGATGAGAGGAGCTACCTTGGCTTACTTTGATCCAGAAGTAATGAAGAGTGCTAAGAATCAGGACTTAATTGATGTTGAAAAATATATTACCGGAGACTTTTTGCCTACCTTTATTTCAACAGCTAATGAAGACTTTATTCATGATTGTGCAGTACGATTAGATGGATTTTTAAGGGCTAAAGGGGTAGAAGTTATTCAAAAATCTTGGGGTGATGAAAAGCATCCCGAACCGCATGTTTTTCTAATTAATCAAAAAGATGAATTAGCGAAGGAAGCTAATGACGAAGAAGCAGCATTTTTTAGAAGATATATTGTAAAAGAATAGTAGAAAAGACTATAGTTGAGATGCTATCGATAATTTCAAATATTGAAATTGTTGTTGCCCTATTAATACATTCATAAAAAAACAAAGAGTTACTGCTTAAATTAAATTGCTATTAAAGTGCTAGAATAAAATCTAGCGCTTTTTTAGTGTATTAAGTTATAATTAAGCAAAAACTCACTTTTTTTGTTAGAGGATTTTATGAAGAAATTTTTTTATGTAATGACTGAAATAATTCTTTTTTTAATTTCAGTCATTGTATTTACTAAACCAGCCTTGGCTGATGTGAATTATGATATTACAAATGTTGATGTGACAGCCCGAGTTAATCCAAATGGTTCATTATCTATGGAGAGAAGGATAACCTATAAATTTGATGATGACGCTCATGGTGTTTTCTATCAGCAAAATTTAGCCAATAATCAAGAATTAAAAAATCCGCAGGTTAGAATTTTGGCTGACAAAAATTCACAAATGGTAGTACCAAGTGCGACTCATGAAAATAATACTTATGAATTAAGTCATAGTAATCATGGCTATCGTTTTAAAGTTTGGCATAGCGTAAGGGATGGAGATAAATTTACAGTAATTTATACTTATGAAATTACAAATGCAATCACGAACTGGAAAGATACAGCTGAACTTAATTTTAAGATTATTGGAGATGGATGGGATACAGACCTAGATAATGTACGAGTAGGTATTTTCTTCCCGGGCCCAGTTAAAGACTTAAAAGCTTGGGCGCATGGAGACTTGTCTGGCCAAATTACAGTTAATCCGCAAAAAGGCAATATTATCATGACAGCTTCTAATGTAGGTGGAAATGAAGGAATTGAGGTCCATAGTCTGTTTCCTGTTGAGGTAACTAATCAAAATAAGAATATTAAAGATCAAAATCATAAAGAATATGTTTTAGATCAAGAAGCAAGATTTGCACGACAAGCTAATGAACGGCGTCAAAGAAACAGAATCCTAGGCTTAGGTGCTTTGGTAATATCTGGGCTATTTTCTTTACTAGCAATTATTAGAAGTTTTACTTTAAAAAAGTCTGGAGTTAAGCCGGAAAAAGAAAAGCAACTAGCTAGAAATTATGAGATTCCATCAGTTTCACCGGTAATGGCTGAAATTTTAGATACAGGAGATGAACCAAGTTCTAGGTCTTTAACTGCATCTCTAATGGAATTAGCTGTCCAAAAAAAGATTAAAATTGATCCTATCAAGATAAGAAAAAGAACGTACTACAAAATTTCTTTAATTGATAAAAATATAATAAAAAATAAACCTTTGTTAAATTACTTATTTGATAAAGTAGGTGATGGCAAGAGTTTTACAACATACGAACTTAAAAAACACCACTCCTCTAAGTTGGGAAAGAAGTTCAATAAGTGGCAAGAACAAGAAATGCAGAAAGCAACTAGAGCAGGATTTTTTGATGAAAAGCTTGAGCATAAACAACACGCTAATTCGATTTTGATGGTGACTTTACTAATCTTGAGTGGTATTGCAATGTTCAGCGCCTTCTTTTCGAATGAGGAAAATATTGCTTTGTTTATATGTGCTGCAATTTTATTAGTACTGGCAATTTTGGCAGTTGTTTATAATAAGAAAAAATTATCAGCTTATACAGCAAGAGGAGCAGAGGTAACTAATCAAGTTCGCGGATTTAAGAAAATGCTAGATGAAATTGGTAATTTCAAGATGCGTGATATTGGAGAACTGATCTTGTGGGAAGAAATAATGCCATATGCCGTTGCTCTTGGTGTATCTAAAAAAGTATTAAAACAATTGAAACTAGAATTTGCAGATGAAATTGACGATACAAATCTATTATTCTGGGGTACTTTTTACAGTGATGGGAAAGATGGTTTTGCAAGTAACTTTAGTTCTAGCTTTGACTCAGGTGCTAACTTAAATTCTTCTGCTTCTGGTGGATCTGGCGGATTTTCAGGCGGTTCATCAGGTGGCTTTGGTGGTGGCAGCGGAGGAGGTGCCTTTTAAAGATTGATTATAGGAGAAAAGAATGACAGTTTTAACTAATAAAATGTATGAGATATTTGACCAAGAAGAATTTTCTTTTAAAAAATTAAAAGTTAATAAAACACCAGAAGAAATAGATACAATTAAACAAGAATTTAAAGGCGTCTGGCAAATTTGGAAAACAGTTCAATTAAATGTGGCAGAACAACTACCGACAGGAAAATTTGCAAAAGTTCATGTTGAAAGCTGGACTAATGGGTGGAATTTAAGAGATCATTTTTGGGCCAGTTATCGCTTAACTTCCTTAGCAGACTATAATCCTTGTATTGGCGTCATGCTTGATAAGAAGCAATTACAAGTTTATTTGATGTTTCAATATTATAAGAGTGATAAGCGTCAGGGAACTGTGAGTGAATACAATACGCTTTTAACTGATATTTCAAAGTGGGGTTCTAGTTTAGATATTTCAAACTGGTATTTGTGGGATAAAAATGAAATGGAATTCAGCAATCATTTAGCTTTAGCAGAATATCTGAGCGATTATGAAAAGAAAACTCAATTTGATCAGGAGGCTATCAAAAGTAGCTTTTTACTAGGAAAGTTTGCCTTTCGTGATCATGATAATGTTGATAATATGGAGAAATTTATTATAGAAGGAATCAATGATTTAATTCCTTTATATGAAAAATTAAGTTAAGTAAAAAAAGTTGGAGAAAATTTGCAAAAAAGACATGAATATATTTGGTGTTTAATCGAACTCTCAAATGGTAATAAAGAATGGTATTGTCTAAGTAAAGTATTAAGACGAGCTCTTTTTATCGAAAAGAAACATAATCAATTCTGGAAAAAAACGATGATTGGTAATTATATTACTGTAGCTCGGAGTAAGTATATTAGGGGACGAGCAAGATTAACGGTTGGCCGGATTGAAAAAATTAGAATTCGAAAAAATGGTGCAGCGGACTGGCATTGGAGCCGAAATCAATTTGTTACAGCAGAGCACTTGCTGGATCTTAAAGATTCATTTAATTATTTAAAGCATGATTATTGTTGGTATAATCGTTTAGCAATTAAAGTAGCCTTAATTTATTGGCATAATCAGTTACTACAAGTTAAGTTAAATTCGAAACGATATGGTATTAAGAAAAAACGACTTAAGTTAGAAAGAAAAATAAAATGAAGGAAAAACTTTTAATTAGTCAAGATTTGTCTTGCCTTGGGCAGGTCTCTCTAAGTGTTGCCTTACCAATTTTAGGTGCATGTGGGTATCAGCCAGATGTTTTACCAACAGCAATTTTATCTACTCATACTGGTGGATTTGGTAATAATACCTTTTTGGCGCTAAATAATGAAATGAGTAAAATTATTGCTCACTGGCAAGATGAAAAAATTACTTTTAAAAATTTATACTTAGGCTATTTGGGAAGAAATGCCATTGATTTTTGGATTGAGCGTATTTCTGATTTTAGAAATACTGATTTAATACTGCTTGATCCAGCAATGGCAGATTCGGGAAAGTTATATAGCGGCTTAGATATAGAATATGTAGAAAAAATGCGCGAACTTGCAAAGCGCGCGACTATTTTAACTCCAAATTTAACTGAAGCATGTTTATTACTGAATAAGGAATATAGAAATTTTTCAATAAATGAAATTAAAAAAATTGCTGGCGAGTTAAAAGAAAAGTTTAAGTTAGATGGTCTGGTAATTACTGGCATTTTCTTAGAAAATAAAGTGAAGATGGTTGGATTAGCAAATGATAGTAAAATTTTCGTAATAGAAAATGAAAAAATTACCCGCTCATTTTTTGGCACTGGAGATATGTTTGCAAGCAGCTTATTAGCAGGAATTTTAGCTGGATATTCATTAAAAGAAAGTGCACAAATAGCAGGTGATTTTGTTAAATTGGCGATTGAAAAGACTGATCTAAGTCAAGATAAACGCTTGGGACCTAACTACGCAGGTGCCCTATCTTGGTTAATGAACAAAGTGGAAGGAAAGAAATAATAAATGCGCACAAGAGAAAATTCATTAGTTTCAATAATTATGACTGGATTATTTGCGGCAATAATTTATTTGGGTGTTTGGGTTTTAAGAATCCCAGTTCCTGCTTTAGTAGGGCGTCCATTTATTCATTTTGGTAATACGTTAACGGCTGTTGCAATTTTATATTTAGGTTATCGTAATGGAATGCTAGCTGGGATTATTGGATTGGGCGGCTTTGACTTGCTTAATGGTTACGCTGCAACTTCGTGGTTAACAATGCTAGAAGTCGTAGTAGTTGCAAGTGTTTTAACGGCAGTATATAAGGGGATGCACTATCAAGATAGTAAGAAAAATATTATTATTTTGGGAATTATTGCTGGAATTACGAAAATTTTTACTACTTACTGTGTCTCAATTGTAGAAGCTTTAATGGTAGGAACTAGTTTAAATGTGGCTTTAGTTAGCTCTTTTGTTAGTTTGCCGGCAACGATCATCAATTCGATTTCGACAGCAATTTGTACCCCAATCTTATACTTTGCAGTCCGTGATGGTGCAAGAAGAATTTTAAGAAGGACTGCTTAATTAAAATAGATTTGTTATAATTTTGATTAAAGATAAAAAGGAGGAATTTTAAATGCCATTTGTACATATAGAGCTAATTAAGGGTAGAAGTGATGAACAACTTACTCAAATGATGAAAGATATCACCGAAGCTGTTCATAAGAATACTGGTGCTCCAAAAGAACATATTCATGTAATTATTAATGAACTTGACAAGCATACTTATGGTCAAGGCGGCGAATGGAGGGCTTAAAAATTGAAAAAGTTTTCTATTAATCGCTTAATAAAACTGGGATTAATTTTTAGTACAGTATGGTTTGTTTATCTTTTATTTTTTAGCTTTGAAAGTCTAACTGATTTTTCAAACCTACGCACCTTACCAACTGCTAGAGTAATTAGTCTGTTTGTAATTCTTATCGTTATAAGTTTATTTTTAGGTTTTATTTTAGCTGGTGTTTGGCTGAGCGTAGATCAACCAAAATTTAAGTTTAAGTGGGAGTATCTGTATAAAGGAATCCTGGTTGGAATAATTTGGGCAGCTCTTGATATATTTATGGTTAATTCAGGAAAGTTTATGATTATTCCAGTAATTATTGACTTAATTATAGGTACTTTAGTTGGAATGTTGCTTTTTAGTCGAAGAGCGTCCAAAAAATAAATAAAAAATCGTGATTAGCAATTAACTAATCACGATTTTTTTGTTTAGTCTAATCTTCTTTTTTGGCTTCTTCTAAAGCCTTCATGATTGAAGGATTCTTTGAATGACAATCTTTTAACATTTGGTAATCTTCTTCAGATAATTTAACAGTGTACTTAGTCATGATTTTTCCTCACTTTTTATTTTTTACCTTTAATATATCACTTTATTGATAGAATTGATAAAGAAATTTTGAATTGAATATTATTAAATCGCTATAATAGATAAAAAGTAAGTAAGAAAGTGGTTAAAATGTTTGACTATCGAAATAATTTAAAAAGAATATTAAATAGTACAGAAGGCGACGAAAAGAGTCTTAAAAATAGCTTGAATGCAATTAAGTTAGTCCTGGGAATGACAGGGGAAAGCAGTGAAAGGGTAACTGGCGGTGAACTTGATCCAAAAATTATTGCCCAAATAAATACTTTTTTGCAAGGAATAACTAAATTAATTGAGCATCCTGGCAATAAAGATGCTAAAAAGACAGCTTTAGGAGCACTACATAAATTAACTTTTGATCAAAATATTACTGCTAATTTTGGAAAACAACTAGGGCAGCTCGATCAAGCAATTCAATCATCAGAAGAAACGAGTAGTGTAGTAAATAGAAAAATTTTTGAAGAGGCACTAAAGCCTAAAAAAGAAAAAGTACGTGACTATCGCAAGGGAAGACGTTATACAGTTATTCGTGCATTGAAGGGTGCAGATCTAATCAATGATAATGGAGAAGTAGTTTTTGAGGTTAATGAAAGTCAAATACATGACTTAAACTTAAAGAGCGGCGATATTGTTGAAGCTATACCTTTATCGGATGGCTTAAATGAAGCTGAGGTTTTACGAGTTGTCGGCTATAGAAAATTGCGTAGTCGTGACTATGACAAAATAGAAGATTTTAAGTACGGTGTAGTACAAGGAAATCCTGGAAATCTAAGCGTTTCGCGTAATATTCACGGAGAAAGGTTAACAATTAATCATAAGCCGGTGATTGTTGCCCTTGATTCTAGTTACTATCAAAATGGAAGTGTACATCTAGAAGATGGTTCGATTGTTGACTTGGCTTGGTATACCGGTGATGTAAGACTTAAGAAAGATCCAGCTAATGCCGTTCAAATTCGATGGATCTATGAAACTGAGCAACCAAAACGGATTTCTAAAACTAAAAAAGAAAAGTCAAGTCGAGAAAACACGCAGAAACTGGCACAATTAGATATGAATTTGCATTATCAAAGAGTTGGGATTGCGGTTGGAGACAATCAAAACGAAGCAATTTTAGAAGGTATTGTTAATCGTTACAATGGTATTGCAATTCCAATCGATGCTTTTGAAGGAAAGAAAAAGGTAATTGAAAATCAAATTAAAGATTTAGATATTGTAATCTTGGTAACAGCTTTTGCAGCTCATGACAGTACTTGGAATATTAGAGAGTTTGCAAGCAAATATCATGTAAAATTTGCCGTTAGTTCCAGCAAAGGATATCAAGCATTTGAACGTGCTTTGTATAGGGCAGAAAACGGGATGCCGGCTTATGAAGGAAACCAGCAATTAGAATATAAAATGTTAAAAAATAATTAGGAATGGGAGATGAAACTGACAAACTGTATAGAAATTAGATAAAATATTAATAACTTATTTTTAGGAAGGATGATGAAATGACAAAAAACATTAAAAAGAAATCTTGGATGCGCTGGGTAGTATTTTTAGCCGGCCTAGAAATTATCGCCATTTCTATTAATTTCTTCTATGGTCCAATTAATATTGCTGCGGGAGGATCAACTGGTATTTCGATTTTAGTTGACGCAGTATGGGGAATTAACCGTTCAATAACGGTTTTAGTTGTTAATATTTTAATGTTGGTTTTGGCAGCTATCTTTTTAGGAAAAAAGACAACGAAAAACGTTGCCTTAGGTAGTTTATTATTGCCAATCCTAATGGAAATTACCCCAAGTTTTAAAATTACTAATAACCAATTACTTGCTGTAATTTACGGTGGAGTATTAATGGGACTAGGAGTCTCTCTTCTCTATCGTGTAAATGCTTCAAGTGGCGGGACAACAATTCCACCAATGATTTTGAAAAAATATTTTTATATCAATCCAGCGGTTGGCTTACTTGGAATTGATATGATAATTATTTTCCTAAATATATTTGTTGATGGATGGAATGCATTTTTACTAGCTGCTTTGTCTCAGGTAGTTACATCTATGACGATGAACTATGCAGAGGCAGGCTTTGATCGAAAATATCAAGTTCGTATTATGAGTAATAAACATTTCACTGAATTGAAAACTATGTTACTAGATAATTATAATGGTTTGACAATTTATGATGTTGTTGGTGGCTATAGCGATGATGATAAAAAACAATTACTTTTAGTAGTTGATACACGTGAGTACGGTCCTTTGATTAGTAAAATTCATGAAATTGACCCTGACGCATTTATTATTACTGATACAGTAGCTCGGGTTCATGGAGGCCAATGGGGACTATAGCCAGACTTTTTCGTACGTATTTTCTTTGAAGCCACAAGTTAATTTCTTACCGTCAGTTACTAACGGTCTCTTAATTAATTTGCCGTTTTGTGAGAGTAATATAGCAGCTTCCTCAATTGACATGGAATCAATCTGATCTTTTAAATGCATCTGACGATAGACTTGTCCCGATGTATTAAAGAAATATCTTAAACCTCTATCTTGAAACTTATTTAGCCACTTAAGCAAGTCTTCTTGTTTAGGTGGCTTTTCTACTAAATCTTGATACTCATATGCAATATGGTGTTGATCTAGCCATTTTTGTGCTTTTTTAGAGGTGGAACAACGTTTGTATCCGTAAAATTTGATCATAATGTATTCCTTCTTAAAAAATATCTACTAATATTCTATTATTTTTTTAGAAATTTTGATATTGAATTGCTTTAAAAGAGGGATGAGAGTATACTGTAAGAGTTGTATTTGTGGAAACCTCACATCTGCAACCGCACGTTTATGAGGTTAGAAGAGAATTAACGTTAATTCCACCTCATGCGGCGAGTCTAAGTATTTTTTCGGAGGTGTACAAATGTACGCAGTTATTAAAACCGGTGGTAAGCAATACAAGGTTGCTAAGGGCGACAGCGTTTTTGTTGAAAAACTTGAAGTTAAGCCTGGTGACGAAGTAACTTTTGATGAAGTTATTCTTGTAAACGATGGTAAATCAACTAAGATTGGTACTCCAGTAGTTGAAGGTGCTAAAGTTGTTGCTAAAGTTGAAAAGCAAGGCAAAGAAAAGAAAGTTGTTACTTTCAAGTACAAGCCTAAGAAGCACTCACACACTAAGTATGGTCACCGTCAACCTTACACTAAGGTAACTATCGAAAGCATTGAAGCTTAATTAAGGGGTGAAACAAATTATGATGATTAATAATCTTGAAGCACTTAAATTATTTGCCCACCACAAGGGTGGTGGTTCAACTGCTAACGGTCGTAACTCAGCTGGTCGTCGTTTAGGCGCAAAGCGTGCTGATGGTCAAAAGATCAACGCAGGTTCAATCATTTTCCGTCAACGCGGTACTAAGATCCACCCAGGTAAGAACGTTGGTATCGGTGGCGACGACACTTTGTTTGCTTTAACTAGTGGCGTTGTTAAATTCGAACGTTTGGGCAGAGATCGTAAACAAGTTTCTGTTTACCCAGTTGAAGAAGCAAAATAATTTTCTTTTGCAGGCTGGACGTCCCTAAGGAACGTTCAGTCTTTTTTTATCTACTCAGGAGGATTCAAGCCTATGTCTTCAGATCAAGAGTTACTAACTTTACTTAATAATCGAATTAGTAAAACTACTAAATTGATTAAAGAAAAACAGGCAGATGCGTTAGTCATTTTTAATCAAGCTAATTATCGCTTTTTAACCAATTTTTCTGGTGAAGAAGCTGAACTTATTTTAACTGCAAATGGAGATCGCGTTTTATTATCTGATTCACGTTTCAAAGATCAAATTCGCCATCAGGCACCTGGCGAAATGAAGGTAGTTATGCAAACTATGGACGTGATAAAAGAAATTGCTGGCCAACTAAAGCAGCTAGATGTTAAAACTGTTCTAGTTGAAGGAGAATTTATTTCTGCAACTCAATTTGAGGCTCTTAAGCAGGCTTGTCCTGATCTTAATTTTATTTTAGATGCTGAATTAGTAGAAACAGTTCGTAACATAAAAGATGAGCTAGAATTAGAAACTTTGCAAAAGGCAATTGATATTTCAGCTCAAAGTTTTAAAGAAATTTTGCCTTTAATTGAGCCCGGTGTTAGTGAACGTGCGATTGGAGCAAAATTAGATTATTTGTTCAAAATGAATGGTGGAGATGGTCCTTCGTTTGAGACAATAATTGCTTCCGGATACCGCGGTAGTTGGGCTCATGGTGTTGCGAGTGATAAAAAGATTCAAAAAGGTGAATTAATTGTAATTGACTTTGGAAGTTTTTATCATGGTTATACCGCAGATATTACTAGAACAGTTGCTTTAGGCCAAGTAGAGCCTGAACTAGAAAAAATATATTATATTGTACTAGAAGCACAAAAACGGGGAATTGCAGCTGCAATTGCTGGAAATACTGGTAAAGATATCGATCAAGCTGGTAGAAACTACATTAAAGAGCAAGGATATGGAGAGTACTTTGGTCACGGTATTGGTCATGGAATTGGCTTAGAAGTGCATGAACTCTGTACGCCAGCAATGCCATATAGTAAAGAAGTTATGAAAAATAATATGGCAATCACGGTTGAGCCAGGAATTTATTTGCCAGACCGTGGCGGTGTTAGAATTGAAGATGATGTTTTAATTAAAGATAATCATCCATATGTGATGTCACAGTTGCCAAAAGATGAACTTTTAATCTTATAATTTTGTGTAATTATGCGGTTAATGTTGCGAAACAATAGATAAGATTGGTAATATAAATAAGTGTAGAAATGAGGTAATTTTACTATGACAATGATCTCAGTTAATGAATTTAAAAATGGATTAACTATTGAATATAACAATGATTTATGGCGTATTGTTGAATTCCAACACGTTAAGCCAGGTAAAGGTAGTGCCTTTGTTCGTTCAAAACTTAAGAGTTTAAGAACTGGTGCAGTTCAAGAATATACTTTCCGTTCAACTGCTAAAGTAAATACTGCTGATATTCAAACCAAGGCAATGCAATACTTATACAATGATGGTACAAGTTTTGTATTTATGGATACTAATACTTATGAACAACTTGAAATTCCAGAAGCTCAAGTTGAAAGAGAATCTAAGTTCTTGAAAGAAAACATGGTAGTTAACGTTATTACTCATGAAGGTGAAACTTTGGGTGTTGATTTACCAAATACAGTTGACCTTGAAGTTGCAGAAACTGAACCTAATATTAAGGGTGATACATCTTCCGGTGGTGGTAAGCCAGCAACTATGGAAACCGGCTTAGTGGTTAACGTACCATTCTTTATTAACCAAGGTGATGTATTAACTATTAATACCGCTGATGGTACTTACGTTTCTCGTGCAAATAAATAGTTTTTGAGGTAAAAAATATGGCTGATAATTCAACGATTCTTTTATCAAGCAATGACAAAGGCGATGAAACCCGAGTTGACCTTGGTGTTTTAGAGGTTATTCTAGGAATTGCTGCCAGAAAAGTCGATGGCGTCAGCGAAATGCGTGGGACGCTAAAAACTGGCATCGATACTCTTTTTGGTCGTTCTAACCAAGGTAAAGGTGTTTCCCTAAGTGTTGAAGACGATAAGTTAACTGCTGATGTTTATACTTATCTTGACTACGGTGTAAATGTGCCAAAAGTATGCGTCCAACTGCAAAAAAATCTAACTTTGCAATTGAAGCAAATGACAGATTTAGATTTAACTCAAATTAATGTTCATGTAGTTGGCTTGGTTTCAGAAGCAGACGAAACTGAAGTAAAGGCTGACACGGAAGCACTTTTCCCAGATGATAAAGAGGACGAGGCTAAAGACTAAATGACACAGCATGAGATGAGAAGAATTGCTATGCAAGCAATTTATTTGGCTAACCAAGGTAAATTAACTGATGCAGAGGAAGTTTGTCAAAAAGCTTTAAAGGCTTTGGAATTGAAAGATTTCCCAGACTATTCTACAGAATTAGTTAATGGTGTTTTAGCAAATAAAGAAGCACTTGATGAGCAATTAAGTAAATATTTAAAAAAGGGTTGGCGTCTTAATAGAATTAACGAAATTGACTTGGCAATCCTTGAAGTAGCTCTTTATGAAATGCAAAATAGCAAAGTAATTGATCCGGTAGCTGCTTTAAATGAAGCGTTAAATTTATGTGATGAATTTAGCTCTAAGGAATCTAAAAAGTTTATTAATGGTCTCTTGGCCAATTTCATTAAGAAAGACTAACTAATGAGTCGGCTCGTTGAGCCGACTTTTTTTATGAGGTGATTAAGTGAAAAAATTACTAGAAGGAAAAACTCCTGCAAATGAAATTAAAGAGAACTTGATAGAAGAAATAAAAAAATTAAAAAGTGACGGAATAAATCCAACTTTATGCGTAATAGAAGTTGGAGATGATCCGGCAAGCAAAATTTATTTGCGAGTTAAAAGAAACTTAGCTAAAAAAGTAGGAATTAAGGAAATAGGACTGCATTTTCCCGCTAATACTTCTCAAGCTGAACTTCTAGAAAAAATTGAAGACCTTAATCAAGATCCAAGTATTAATGGAATAATGGTGCAATTGCCCGTTCCTCCTCAAATTGATCCAAGAGCTATTTTTGAAACAATTGCCCCAGAAAAAGATGCCGATGGATTTTCACCTCTTAATTTAGGGCGTCTCTGGGAAGGACAGAGTGATATAATTCCAGCAACAGTTCGCAGTATTTTAACCTTAATTGACTATTATGGAATTGAGATGGCCGGTAAAAATACAGTAATTATTGGCCGTAGTGTCATTGTAGGAAAACCATTAGCTGCAGTTTTAGTTGAACGGGATGCAACTGTTACGATTGCCCATTCAAAAACAAAAAATTTATCAGAGCTAACTAAAAATGCTGATGTGATTATTTCCGATGTGGGTAAGGCACATTTAGTAACTGAGGATATGGTAAAAGAAGGAGCAGTTATAATCGATGTTGGGATGAACCGTGAGAATGGTAAATTAATGGGGGATGTCGACTTTAATACGGTTGCTCCGAAAGCCAATGCAATTACACCAGTTCCAGGGGGAGTTGGCCCCTTAACAGTTGCCAGTTTAATGAAACAAGCCGTAATTTTGACGAGGAAACAACATGGTAGATAATAAAGTTTATCTTTCTGTTAGTGATTTAAATTTTTATATTTCACAAAAGTTTAAAAATGATCCCTATTTACATAAAGTGTTTTTACAGGGAGAGTTGTCTAACTTTAGATTTAGAATGAATTCCCACCAGTATTTTTCATTAAAAGATGAAAAAGCAAAAATTAATGTAGTGATGTTTCGCTCATTTTTTGAAAAATTAAAATTTAAGCCTGAAGAGGGAATGAAGGTTTATGTTAGTGGATATGTAGATGTTTATGGACCACAGGGATCTTACCAATTTTATGCTCAGACTATGGAGCCAGCAGGTTTAGGAGCTCTTTATGAACAGTTAAGACAATTGCAAGAGAAGCTTGCAAAGGAGGGATTATTTAATGAAGAACATAAAAAGAAGATCCCCCTATTTCCAGATCGTATTGCCGTTGTAACTAGTGCTTCAGGAGCGGTAATTCATGATATTATGGTTACTGCTAATCGCCGTTTTCCTCATGCTGAGATTGATTTGTATCCCGCTAAAGTTCAAGGAGATGAAGCAGCAGATACAATTGTGGCTGCTTTACAGCAAATTCAAGCTCAAGGCGATAAATATGATGTTGTAATCATTGGGCGTGGCGGTGGATCACTAGAAGATTTATGGCCATTTAATGAAGAAAAAGTTGTGCGGCAGATTTATGCGATGCAGATGCCAGTGATCAGTTCAGTAGGACATGAAACTGATACAACTTTAGCTGATTTAGTGGCCGATGCTAGAGCAGCTACTCCAACTGCTGCAGCAGAATATGCAACTCCTAATTTAGTTGATGTACTAACGCAAATTGTTCAATTACGAGCAAGACTTTATGCTGCCGTTCAGGCCAATATTCATACAAAGCGTCAAATTTTAGATCGGTTAAAGAACGCACCAGTTTTACAAGAGCCAACTAGAATTTATGATCAACAAATTCAACAAGTTGATATGCTCATCCATCGTCTTAATCAGGCAATGGACAATCGACTACAGCACGATGGATCCACATTACGTTTACTTCAAGAGCGTCTTAAGGCACTCAGTCCTAGCCGAAAATTAGAGCAACTTGAGCGTGAACGAAATTTTGTAGTATCGAATTTATTTTCAACGATGAATAACTATCTTAAAGATCAAAGAAATAGATTAAATCGAGCTATGCAACAATTAGATGATATTAGTCCGTTGAAAACAATTAGTCGAGGATACGTTTATACAACTGATCAAAAAGGAAATACAGTTACTTCAGTTGACCAGCTAAAAATTGATGAGAAGTTAAAGTTACATTTTAAAGATGGTCAAGTGCAAGTAAATGTAGAAAATATTCGGAGAGAAAAAAATGGCAATCAAGAAAAATAATTTTGAAGAACAGTTAAATGAATTACAAGAAATAGTTAATAAGCTTGAAAGTGGTAATGTTCCTCTTGAAGATGCTTTAAGTGAATTTCAAGCAGGAGTTAAATTAAGCCGAGAATTAGAGAAAAAGCTAAATGATGCAGAACAAACTGTGGCCAAGTTAGTAGATAAAGATGGGAACGAAAAGGCTTTAGATCCCCAAAATGCGTCTGCTCCTGAGGAAGAATAAATGAAGTTAAAAGATTTTCAAGAAAAATATACACCTCAAATTGACAATTTCTTAAAAGAACATCTGGTTACTGAAATTGATAATCCAACTTTTAGTAAAATTATGTCTTATTCAGTAATGGCGGGAGGTAAGCGACTACGTCCTTTGCTTTTCTTAGCAACTCTTGAAACACTAAATCATAAAATTGAAGAGCCAGAATTAAGAATTGCATGTGGAATTGAATTAATTCATACTTACTCTCTAATTCATGATGATTTACCCGCAATGGATAATGATGATTATCGTCGCGGAAAACTTACTTCTCATAAAAAATGGGGAGAAGCAGAAGCTATATTAGCTGGAGATGGGTTGCTTCCGTTGGGAATTCAATGGATCACCGAGGGGAGTAATTCAGCTGCGTTAGCAATTGTTATTTCTCAAGCTGTAGGGCCAAATGGAATGGTTGGTGGTCAATATCTTGATATTGATACAACTAATAACGATTCAGCTAAAGAAAATGCTAAGATGATTGATCAGATGGAGTGGTTGAAAACAGGCTGCCTAATTGAAGCAAGTGTTAAAATGGCTGCAATTTATGCTGGTGCAACTGATTCTGAGCTTAATAGATTAGACAACTTCAGCAAGCGTTTTGGAAGATCTTATCAAATCTATGATGATTTGGTAGATGTAGTGGAGACAGCAACTGAAGCGGGAAAAGCTACTCATAAGGATGCAACAGAAGGTAAAAATAATACTTTAACTTTGCTTGGGATTGAAGATAGTCGTAAACAACTTGTAGAAATGATTGAATCAGGAAGAAAAGCTATAGAAGTTTTTGAACAACCTTTATTAGGTGAATTTTTTAATTTGTATCAGAAGGTATTATAGTAAATGTCTAAAAAGCGTGCAGATGTATTGTTGTTTGAACAAGGTCTTTTTAATTCTCGTAGTCAAGCTCAAAGAGCTATTATGGCTGGATTAGTTAATGACCATAATCATCAAAGAATTGATAAAAGTGGAGAAAAATTTCCTGAAGATGAAGTTTTTCATATAAAAGATGATGGTAAAAAATATGTTTCCCGTGGAGGATTCAAATTAGAAAAAGCCCTGCAAGTATTTAATATTGATTTGAAAGGGAAAATTTGCCTTGATATTGGAGCATCCACTGGTGGTTTTACCGATGTTGCCTTACAAAATGGGGCTAAGTTAGTCTATGCCTTAGATGTAGGATATAATCAACTGGCTTGGAAGTTACGAGATAATCCTCAAGTTGTAGTAATGGAAAAACAGAATTTTCGCTACAGTAAGCCAGTCGACTTCACTGATGGATTGCCTGATTTTGCAATGACAGATGTTTCCTTTATCTCATTAGATTTAATTATGCCGCCAATGTATGAAATTTTAAAAGATAAATGCGATGCAGTGTGTTTAATTAAGCCACAATTTGAAGCAGGTCCTGAGAATGTAGGTAAGCATGGGATTGTTCATGATCATGAAGTTCATGCAAATGTTATTAAACATACCATGAAAGTTGCTCAAAAAATAGGGTTTAATATTTTGGGAGTAGACTATTCACCAATTAAAGGTGGTAAAGGAAATATTGAATTTCTTATTCATTTAGGAAAAGACATAGCAAATCCAGGTCAAGACTTATGGAAAGGTAATCCTTCCGATGTAGTTCAACGTGCAGTTAATGGCCTTTAGGTGAGATAAAATGTTAGTTGAATTAGATATTAAAAATTTTGCAATCATTAAAACTTTAAAAGTTCGCTTTCAAGAAAAAATGACTGTTCTCATTGGAGAAACTGGTGCTGGTAAATCAATTATTATTGATGCCGTCTCTCTACTCTTAGGAAGTCGTGCGCAAAGTGAAATGATTCGCTCGGGTGAAGAGAAGGCGGTCATCACTGGTTTATTTGTGTTAAGCGAACAAAAGGATCTTATTGAAGATTTATGTGAAAAATATGGTCTGCCTTTTGAAGATGATCAGCTAATAATTAGCCGAGAATTAACACATAAGGGAAGAAATGTAGTTAGAATTAATGGGCAGCTGACTACAATCAATGTTTTACGTGAAATTGGACGAAATTTAGTTGATATTCATGGTCAAAATGATCAACAAATTTTAATGGATCAAGATCGACAAATAGATTTGATTGATAATTATGCAGAGCCTGAATTTAAGAAAGAATTGCACAGCTATAAAGTTGACTTTGAAAAATGGCGTCATCTTACTTCTCAACTCCGTAAGTTAAGAGAAGATGCTCAAGAAATTGCTCAAAAACAGGATATTTTGGAATTTCAAAATAATGAACTAGAAAGTGCTGATTTGAACGATCCAAATGAAGATGAGAAGCTAGAAGAAGAATTTAATGAGCTCAATAATTATCAAAAAATTGCAGATACAGCTAATTATTTTATGCAATTATACGATGATGATGAACATGGACTAGCTACTTTACTTGGGGATGCACAAAATGCTGCTGAAGATTTGAGTAATTATGGTAAAAAATTTGAAAATTTTGCTACCAGCCTTAATGATGGTATTTATTCTTTAAATGATGCTCGTAGTGAACTATCTACTTTAATGGATCAAATGGACTTTGACGAAGAGCGATATCAATATGTTTCTAGTCGATTAGATACATTGAATACTTTGAAGAAAAAATACGGCCCAACTTTAGACGATGTTTTTAAATTCGCACAAAAGGTTAAAAGTGAACTGAATAAGTTTGAAACTGGAGATTTAGACGAGGGAAAAATCCAAAAAGAACTCGCAATCATTGAAAAAAGCCTTAGTCAAAAAGCCCAAAATTTACATGAACAGAGAGAAAAGATTGCTCGCGATCTTGAAGAAAAAATAAAAAAAGAATTAGCTGATCTGTATATGGAAAAAGCACGCTTTTCTATTAGAATTAATGAGACTAATTCATTTACAAAACTTGGAACTGATGAAGTTATCTTTATGATTGCACCTAATCCTGGTGAAGCTTTGATGCCATTAGTCAAAATAGTATCTGGGGGTGAACAATCACGTTTAATTTTGGCATTAAAAGCAATCTTTAGTCGTGTGGAACCAGTTGGAACCATGATTTTTGATGAAATTGATACTGGGGTTTCCGGAAGGGTTTCAGCAGCAATTGGTAAAAAGATGCATGCAATCGGCCAAGAAAAACAAGTTATTACAATTACTCACTCCCCACAGGTAGCTGCTGCTGGAGATCAACGTTATTCAGTTGTAAAACAAGTTAAAGATGGAGCTACTTATACTCAAGTAGGACCTCTTACGCAAGAAGAAGCCATTACCGCAATTGCTCAGATGATGGCAGGCTCTGATGTAACGGATGCTGCTAAGAGAAATGCAGCTGATTTAATGGAAAGTTTTAAAGAATAAAATAAAAAGGACTTCTCAGTTTAAAGTGAAAAGTCCTTTATTTTTATGCTGTTTCGACGTTAAAGATCTCGTTTAAATCGACTATTCTAATTATGTTGCTATCATAGCTATCTAATACAAAACGCCCAGCAGAAGTTCTTTTAATTAGCTGACCAATCTCAGTGCATCCATTTTGATAGGTCAGTAATATATATTCTTTATGAAAAAGTGCATGCTCTAAAATTCTAATAATTTTACTTGGGTCTTGTGCAAAAGTAGTAAGCTTATTAATATTATAATTAAAGAAGTAATTATAAATTTGTTTACTATAATTATTAAGCGACTTTAATAAATTCATATCTCATTCCTCTATACATCCCGAACTTGTGTTTGCACTATGTATTATACGAACAAATGTTTTTGATTGCAAGTGGAATTTATATCTCTTTGCGAAACTCTTGAAATTCCTCGTTTTTTAGTGCAATATATTCTTGTTACTATAATTTTTAGGAGCGAAAATGGCACATCAAGGTTTATTATTAGTTTTATCTGGTCCTTCTGGCGTTGGTAAGGGGACCGTTAAAAGTGCAATGGTGAAGCAAAAAGCTTTTTCATTTGAATATTCTGTTTCAATGACTACTCGTAAGCCTCGTCCAGGCGAAGTTAATGGGAAGGATTATTATTTTGTTTCAGAGGACCGTTTCCAAGAAGCAATTAAAGGTAACGAGCTTTTGGAATATAATGAATATGTAGGCAACCATTATGGTACTCCACTTGCACCAGTGCAAAAGATGCTCAATGAAGGTAAAGATGTTTTACTTGAAATTGATGTCAATGGAGCAAAACAGGTTCGCAAGTTAATGCCAGATGGCGTCTTTATCTTTTTGACACCACCAGATTTGCATGAATTAAAACATCGAATTGTTAATCGCGGGACTGATTCTGACAAGGTAATTGCCATGAGAATGAAACAGGCACGTAAAGAGATTTTAATGATGGAAGATTATGATTATGCTGTAGTTAACGATACTGTTGCTAATGCGGTGGATCATATTAAGTCTATTGTTGAAGCTGAACACGTGCGTGTACCGCGAGTAATTAACGATTATAGAAATATGGTTAAGGAGGATTAACAGATGAAAATTACATACCCATCTATTGATAAATTGCTGTCTCGAGTAAATTCTCGTTATTCTCTTTCAGTGTTAGCTGCTAAAAGAGCTCATGAGATTCAAGCAGGCGCTCCATTAGCTTTAAAACACTATAAGTCTGATAAAGCAGTGGGCGAAGCGCTTGAAGAAATTGCTGCTGGTAAAGTTACAATTGATCCTGAGCATCGTGAAGATATTGGCTAGAATCTTTTCCTTCATTGTTAATCAATGAAGGTTTTTTAGTAGGTGATAAGATAAATGATTGCGCAAGTTATTGTAGATGTAGCTGCCAAACAAACTGATCGAGTGTTTGAATATCATATTCCAAAGGAATTAACTGATGTAGCTGTTGGATCAAGAGTGGTTGTTCCTTTTGGTCGACGAAAAGTGCAGGGATTTGTAGTCGGAATCAGTGAAACAACTTCTTATACAGGAAAATTAAAAGATTTACTTGTTGTAATTGATGAATTGCCACCACTTACGCCAGAATTAATTGCTCTTTCTAAAACTTTAGCTGATAAAATTTTTTCATATCGAATTACAATTCTTCAATCAATGTTACCACGCGTAATGAAGGCGAATTATCGGAAAATTCTAGTTCCCCTTACAGATGAAATTAAAGAAAATACTCTTTTTAAAGGTGAACCGCTTGATTTAAATGAAGTTTCTGATCTTGAGACAATTGTAAAAATTAAAAAGCTTATAAAAAATAATCAAGCTAAGATTGAATACTTAGTTGAAAATAAAGCTAAGAAGAAACAGGTGGCTGCCTATCTTTTGACTAAAACAAGAACAGAATATCAGGAGATTTTAGGAGGAATAAGAACAACAGCAAAAAAACAGCGAGCATTGCTTAATAATATCGTTGAAAAATATGACGAATATCCAAAATTGGGTTCAACTATTGAGTCTGAATTAGGAATCTCAAGTTCTACATTGCGAGCAGCCGAAAAAAAGGGATGGCTGTTAAAAAAAGAGCAGGAGATTTATCGAAATCCATTAAAAGATTTTGAATCTAATGCTAGTAAGCATTCGGTTAGATTAAATTCAGAACAGTTAGACGCCTTAAATTCAATTGGGACTAGTATTAAAGAAAAAGAGGCCAAGACTTTTCTTCTTGAGGGAATTACTGGGAGCGGTAAAACTGAGGTCTATCTTCACGCTATCAGTACAGCTCTTGAACAGAAGCGAAATGCTCTAATGTTAGTTCCGGAGATTTCTCTAACTCCTCAAATGGTTAAACAAGTGAAAGAGCGTTTTGGAGATAATGTTGCTGTTTTACACAGTGGTTTATCTGAAGGTGAAAAATATGATGAATGGCGAAGAATTAGGCGTGGAGAAGCTCAAGTGGTAGTAGGAGCTAGAAGCGCGATTTTTGCTCCTTTAAAAAATATTGGTTTAATAGTAATTGATGAGGAGCATGAATCTTCCTATAAGCAAAACGATACTCCTCGCTACCATGCACGGGATGTAGCTCTATTGAGAAGTAAATTTCACAATTGTCCAGTTGTTTTAGGAAGTGCAACGCCTTCTTTAGCAAGCCGGGCGCGGGCTCAAAAAGGAAGATATAAATTATTGCGTCTGACTAAACGTGCTAATCAAAAGTCGCTACCTAAAGTGGATCTAATAGACCTAAAAACTGTTGAATTTGCTGGTGGACAGTTTGATCTATCAATTCCCTTAGTAGATGCAATTAAAGAAAAAATAGCTAAAAAAGAACAAGTTATTTTACTTCTTAATCGTCGTGGTTTTGCTCGTTTTATGCTTTGTCGCAATTGTGGCTTTGTTTTAAAATGTCCAAATTGTGATATCTCGTTAACTTTACATAAAGATACTGGACAGATGCAATGTCATTATTGCGGCCATAAGGAGCCAATTCCAAGAAAATGTCCAAATTGTCAGAGTGAAAAAATAAGATTTTTAGGTACGGGGACGCAAAAAGTTCAAGAAGAACTGGAAACTTTACTTCCTGACGCTAAGATCTTAAGAATGGACGTTGATACTACTAGACGTAAAGGAAGTTATAAGAAAATTCTTGATAGTTTTGGTAATCATCAAGCCGATATTCTCTTAGGAACACAAATGATTGCTAAAGGACTAGATTTTCCAAATGTTACTTTAGTGGGAGTAATTAATGCTGACACAGCATTATCTCTTCCAGATTTTAATTCTTCAGAAAAAACATTTGATTTACTAACCCAGGTAGCTGGAAGGGCCGGAAGAGCTGAAAAAACTGGTAGAGTTATGATTCAAACTTATAATCCGGAAAATTATGCAATAAAACTAGCCCAAAGCCAAGATTACGAGGAATTTTACCAAAAAGAAATGCAGGTTAGATTTCAAGGAAACTATCCGCCATTTTTTTATACTACCTTAATTACTATTACATCAAAAAATGAACAGGCAGCTGCTAAAGAGGCATTCGTAATAAAAAGAAAGTTAATGCGGGAGTTACATGCTCCGACTATTATTTTAGGTCCGACGCCAAGTAGTGTAGCTAAAATTAAAAATCAATATTATTACCAAATCTTGGTAAAATATAAATATGAGCCTAAGTTGCATGATTTGCTTCATCAAATTCAAGATGATGCACAATTAGCACAAAAACGTGGTTTAAATATATATATTGATAATGAACCAGAGAGAATAATGTAAATTTAGAAAGAAGTTGAATTTATGTCATCAGTTATTTTTTTAGGAACTCCAAATTTTGGTAGTGTCGTTCTGCAAGGATTAATTGAACAAGGATATGAAATTAAAGCGGTTGTTACTCAGCCTGACAAGCGCGTTGGGCGTAAACAAGTAGTCCATCAATCTGCTGTTAAGGAAACAGCTTTGAAACATAATCTTCCAGTTTATCAACCTGCTAAATTGTCAGGATCAGAAGAACTTGCAGAATTAATGAAGATTGAACCAGATTTTATTATTACCGCTGCTTATGGGCAATTTTTGCCAACGAAGTTTTTGAAGTCAGCTAAAGTAGCTCCAGTTAATGTTCATGGTTCTCTTCTCCCTAAATATCGTGGTGGTGCACCAATTCAATATTCCGTTTTGAATGGGGATAAAGAGACTGGTGTCACCATTATGGAGATGGTGAAAAAGATGGATGCAGGAGATATTTTTGCCCAAAAAGCTTTGCCAATTACAGATGAAGATACAAGTGGTACTTTATTTGATAAGTTAAGTATTTTGGGAAGAGATCTTCTCTTAGAAACTTTACCTAAGTTTATCGATGGGACAGTTACTCGGACTGCTCAGGATGAGGATAAGGTTGTCTTTTCACCTAACATCTCTAAAGACCAAGAAAAGATCAACCTATCAATGACTGCTAAAGAAGCTAATAATCTAATTCGTGCCCTTAATCCTGATCCAGGTGCTTACTTTATGCTTGGTGGAAAGAGATTCAAAGTTTGGAAAGCAAAGCCATTGACTGAAAAGACTAGTTTTCCAGCTGGAACTTTAGTTACTAATAAAAAGAAATTCGTAATTAGTATGGCTGATGGCAGTCAATTAGAGTTACTTGAAGTTCAGCCAACTGGTAAGAAGAAAATGAATATTAAAGATTATCTCAATGGTCAAGGTAGTCATTTTACAATTGGAGATAAGATAATTGATGAGTAATGCAAGAACGGTTGCTTTGGAGACTTTGATTAAAGTTTTTAATCAAAAAAGCTATTCTAATATTGCTTTAAACAATGAACTAATAAAACATGATTTAAAGCCAGCTGATAAGGCCTTAGCTACTAGAATTGTATATGGTACAATTCAATATAAAATATTTTTAGAGTATCAATTAAAACCGTTAATTAAAACAAAACTACGCGATAGTTTTTTAAAGCCGCTTCTTTTAATGTCTGCCTACCAGTACTTTTTCTTAGAGAAAGTACCAGCAAACGCGATTTTTGATGAGGCAAACAAGCTTGCTAAAAAATATAGTAAGAGAAATAGTGGCAGTTATAAGCTGATTAACGGAATTTTGCGTGCTTTAGAGCGTCAAGGTGAAATTTTGCCACCAACTAATGATTTAGTTGAATATTTAAGTATTAAAGAGAGTTTTCCTAAATGGTTAGTAGAATATTTATTAGATCATTTTGGTGAAAATAAAACAAAAGAAATTTTAGTACGAAGTAATCAACCTGCTGCTAATTCAATTAGAATGACTACAAAAGAGTCAGACTTTGAAGAAATCAAAGAAGAATTAAAAAAAGATAATTTTAGTTTTGAAGAGTCTAGTCTAACTCCGCATAATTTAAATTTGAATAAAGGTGGAGTAGCGCAAACCGCTCTGTTTAAAAATGGAAAAATTACTATTCAGGATGCTGCTGCTTCATTTGCTGTGGATGCGTTTGACTTTAAGGGGAGTGAACAGGTATTAGATGCATGTAGTGCCCCTGGTGGTAAGACGGTTCAAATCGCTGAAAACTTGACAACAGGTAGGGTAATTGCTTTAGATATTCATGAGAATAAGCTAAGGCTTGTAAGAAATGCGGCCGAACGTCTTCATGTTAGTGATAAAGTAAAGACGAAGGCTTTAGATGCACGAAAGGCGAAAGAATATTTTAATCAAGGACAATTTGATAAAATTTTAGTAGATGCGCCTTGCTCGGGCTTAGGGTTGATTAGACGAAAGCCAGAGATTAGATATGAAAAATCACTAAATGATATTAAAAATTTAGCAAAAATTCAGTTAGCTATTTTGGAGAGTGTGAGCGGACTTTTAGCTAATGGAGGAGAATTGGTTTATTCAACTTGTACCATCAGCTATGAAGAGGATGAAGGAGTAGTTAAGCAATTTCTAAAATTGCATCCCGATTTTGAGTTGATACCAGTTCAAGTAGGAAAGCTTCCTAAGCAAGAAATGGTACGTATTTTTCCAAGTAGTGACGGCAGTGACGGATTTTTTATTGCAAAATTAAAAAAACGAGGGTAAATAATTTTGATTAAAACAGCATTTGCTTCAAGTATTGGTAGAGTCCGAGAAACTAATCAGGACTTTGTAAAGGTATTTAAAAATCAAAATAATATTATTATGGGGATCGTTTGTGACGGTATGGGTGGCCATCAAGGAGGAGATGTTGCCTCAACAATGGCAGTTAGTCATTTAGGTCATAATTTTGAAAAAACAGATTTTACTGATCCTGACTTAGCTCAAAAATGGTTAACTGTACAATTAAGATTAGAAAATGAAACTATTTTGAATACAGCCGATCGTTTTTCTGATCTAAATGGAATGGGCACCACAATAGTTTTAGCAATTGCCTTTACGGAAAAGATCTTAATTGCCCATCTAGGTGACTCACGTTGTTATCTCTATGGAGGTAATGAATTTAAGCAAATTACTGAAGACCATTCTTTAGTCCATGAATTAGTTAAAATGGGCCAAATTACCGAGCAACAAGCTCGAAATCATCCTCAAAAAAATATTATTACTGAAACTTTAGGAGTCTCAAGTACTGTAAATCCAGAATTTGATATTCTTGAAGTACATGCTGGTGATATTTTTTTGCTTTGTACGGATGGATTAACAAATTCGTTAACTGATCCTCAAATTCAACAAATCCTTGCCACTAAAAATTTAAGTTTAAAAGAGCGTTGTAATAAACTTATTAATGAAGCTAATCGTTTAGGTGGTGGAGATAATATTACTGTTTGCTTGCTTGCCTATGTAGAAAAGGATGGTGACAAATAGCAATGGAGAAAGGCCATTTGCTTGGTGGTCGCTATAAGATTATCTCTGTTTTAGGCGAAGGCGGGATGGCTAATGTTTATTTAGCTGAAGATATTATTCTGCAAAGAAAAGTTGCAGTTAAAGTTTTGCGACTAGATTTGCAAAAGGATCCTCAAACTATTCAACGTTTCCAAAGAGAGGCACTTTCTACTAGTGAATTAAGTCATCCGCATATTGTTTCGATTCTTGATGTAGGAACAGACGGAAATTGTCATTATTTAGTAATGGATTATGTGGATGGATCTGATTTGGAAGAATATATCCAACATAATAATCCAATTCCTTTGCCTAAAGTAATTGATATCATGGATCAAATTTTAAGTGCCGTTGCATTGGCGCATAAGCACAATGTGATCCATCGCGACTTAAAACCACAAAACATTTTAATGGATAAAAAAGGCAATATTAAAATTGTGGATTTTGGTATTGCAATTGCTTTAAATCAAAGTACGATGACGCAAACCAATACTGCAATGGGATCAGTGCATTATATGTCACCTGAACAAGCCCGAGGCAGTATGGCAACAAAACAATCGGATATCTATTCTTTAGGAATAATTCTTTACAAATTATTGACTGGTACAGTTCCTTTTACTGGAGAAAATGCTGTTGCAGTTGCTCTAAAGCATTTCCAAGAAAAAACACCATCTTTAAGAGATAAAAATCCTAACGTTCCCCAAGCTTTAGAAAATGTTGTTTTTAAAGCTACAGCAAAAGATCCACGAGATCGGTATAAATCCGCTTTAGAAATGAAAGCGGACTTGGATACGTGTCTTGATCCAAAACGTAAGGATGAGCCGATTTTTAAGCCCGAGCATGATCCGTCTACTGATGAAACTATTGTTGTTCCTCCTCTTGAAGGAAGCGTTCATAATAAAGATCATGAAGTGCAAGCAAAGGAAGAACCTAAAGAAGAAAAAAAGAGTCTGTTTAAAAATCTTAAGGGTCATACATGGTGGTGGCTAGGAGCTATAATTGCATTTTGTGTAATTATGGTAATTCTATTCTTTGCTCTTGGTAGAAAAGATATGGTAGATATTCCTAATCTTAATAGGATGAGTCAAACCCAAGCCAAGAAGTCTCTCCAATCATCTAATTTAAAAATTGGAAAGATTACCTATGAATATTCTGACAGTGTTCCAAAAGGAGAAGTAATTAGAACAGACCCTCCGATTGGATCTCAGATAAAAGATGGAGAAAAAGTTAACTTAGTTTTATCTCGAGGTAGTCATCTTGTTGAAATGCCAAATGTAATTGGAGAGTCTTATTCTCTTGCACGGAAACAGCTGGTTAAACTAGGCTTTACTGTTACTAAAACTGAAGAATACTCTCCTAGTCCTAAAAACCAGGTTAATGCTCAAGATATTGAACCAGGTCAGGAAGTAAATCCTAATAAATCAACAGTGACTTTGTTGGTTTCGAAGGGGCCTAGTTCGGCGAGTAGTACCCGATCTAGACGAAATACAATAAAATTAAGAGATATCGTGGGATATTCATTGAAAGGTGCCCGAGATTATGCACGGGAACATCATTTATCACTTAAAGTTGAAGAAGAAGACTCAGATGGTAAAAATGATGGTACAGTTTTACATCAATCCCCAGAATCAGGTACTGACATGAATCCTGGGGATACGTTAACGATAGTAGTAGCAAAAGCTAAGAAAAACAATTCTACTGATACTTCAAGCAGTTCAACTACTACCACTACTGTTACAAAATCTTATACTATTAATTATCCAGGAAGTGCTGATCAAAGCGGATCAGAAAAAACGCCAGATCATATTCAGGTATATGTTTCTGATGATGGACATTCAATTAATAATATTTACAAAGACATGAACATTACTTCTGAACAAACTTTTACCATTCCGTTTAAGTTAAGCAAAAAAAATGGGCATATAAAAATATTGCGAAATGGTGAAACGATTTTAGATGAGGACGTTAATAAATAATGAAAAAAGCAGAAGGAACGATTATTAGTGCTATCTCAGGCTACTATGATGTCGAAATTGATAATAAAGTAGTTAGAACGAGAGCACGAGGAGTTTTTAGAGATCGTAAACAAAAGCCACTGGTAGGAGATAGAGTAGTAGTTCAACTAGATGATCAGGGAATGAACTATTTAATTGAAATATTGCCACGCATTAATGAAATAGGGCGGCCAGCGGTGGCAAATGTGTCTAGAGTATTGTTAGTAATTTCCGCTGTTGAGCCCGACTTTTCACTTGAATTATTAGATAGATATTTAACATTTTTTGCTTGGAAAAATGTTGGCGTAGTCATTTATTTGTCAAAATCGGATATTACTTCTTCTGAAAGATTAAAAGATATTCAAACTGAGTTAGAATACTACCAAAGAATTGGGTATCCTGTTTTTGAAGATGCAGAAAAACTGGAAAATGAGCTTCCAAAAATGATCGATAAAGATCAGATTTGGACCTTAGCTGGGCAATCAGGTGCTGGCAAGTCAACATTATTGAATAAGCTGGAGAGTGAAGCAAAGCAGGCAACAGGAGCAATTTCAACTGCTTTAAATCGTGGAAAACATACCACAAGACAAGTAACACTATTTAAATACGGCTCTGGCTTTATTGCTGATACTCCTGGTTTTTCAGCTATTGATCTCTTTAAGATCAAAGTTGATGATCTAAGAAATTACTTTTATGATTTAAAAGAAGCAAGTGCAAACTGCAAATTTAGAGGTTGTCAACATATTAAAGAGCCTGGTTGCGAGGTTAAAAAACTTGTAGAAGAGGGTAAAATAGCGCGCAGTCGTTATGAATCTTATTTAAAAATTAGACAAGAAATTTCTGACAATAGAATGCCAGAGTATTTAAAGAAATAGGTGAAACTATGATAGCACCATCAATTTTGAATGCAGATAATATGCATCTAAGTCGTGATATTAAAGCCGCTATTGAAAGTGGCATAGATAGATTCCATATTGATATTATGGATGGACACTTTGTACCTAATTTGTCATATGGACCAGAATTGGTAAAAGACTTTAAGCGCTCTTTTCCGTTAACAGATGCTGAAATTCATTTAATGAGTAATGACTTAGAAACAACATTGCCTCTCTTTGTAGAAGCTGGATGTGATCTTTTAGAATTTCATTATGAAGCAACGGATAATCCAGAATATTGGATAAAATATTTAAAAGATCATAATGTTAGATGTGGAATGGCCATTAATCCGTCTACACCGGTGCAAAAATTACAACCATTTTTTAAAGAATTAGATCAAGTACTTTTGATGACAGTGAAACCTGGATTTGGTGGGCAAAAGTTTGAAGAAGAGTCAGTTGAACGTTTAGTTGAACTTAAGAATATGATTGAAGCTGAGAATTTAAGTGTTCCAATTGAAGTTGATGGTGGAATTGAGCCTAAGACTTTAAAGCTTACTAGAGACGCAGGAGCCACAATTTTTGTAGCTGGTTCTTACATTTTTAAAAATGGAAGTATTGAAGATCAAGTTATGAAATTGAAAAAAGAAGACAAATGAGAGCAATTGCATTATTAGGTGGTCCAAAAGAAGAATGGCCACATAATTTAGCCACTGAAATTAAAGAAGCAAGTAAAAAAGGCGCCCTAATTATGGCTAGTGATCGGGGCAGCCTTTTTTTATTAGAGTTAGGGATAGTACCTGACGTTGCCTTAGGAGATTATGATTCATTGACTTTTGATGAAAGAGAAATCGTTGAAAGTAAAGTTAAGGATATGCGTTATTCGAATCCAATCAAAGATTTTACGGATTCTGAAATGTTGTTTTATGCCGCATTTATCGATTATCGAGTTGACAGTTTAACGGTATATGGAGCAACAGGAGGAAGAATGGATCATTTTTTTGTTAATATGTATGCTATGCTGAAAGCTCCATTTGATAGATTTAAAGAAAAAATTAAATTTATTGATAAGCAAAATATTATCCGCTTTTTTGGAAAAGGAAAGCACATACTTCCTTATGAAGCTGATTATAAATATTTAGGAATCGGAACTTTAACAGGAGCTAAAAATTTTAGTATTAAAAATGCGAGATATAATTTACAGCCTATTGATTTGTCCGTACCGACAGTTTATTCATCAAATGAATATTTGAATAGGCAAGCAATAGAGATTTCGTGTGAGTCTGGGACATTAATCGTAATCAATAGTCGAGATAAAAAATAAAAGGGATCAAGAAATATTTCTTGATCCCTTTTATTTTTACTTCTTAATTAGACACGTTTAACCTTACCGGATTTCAAAGCGCGAGCGGATACCCAAACACGCTTTGGCTTACCGTCAACAAGGATGCGAACTTTTTGAAGGTTTGGCTTCCATGAACGCCGCACGGAGTTCAAAGCCTTTGAACGCTTGTTACCAAAGACCGTCTTGCGGCCAGTAATAATGTCTTTTGCCATTTGTGCTAAACCCTCCTTTATGTTGTTGTAGTACTTATTTAATTTATCACAGCTTTTAGAATTGTGCAATATTGTCTTTCTATTTTCTTGAAACTAACATTGTTGATATAAAAGCCTGCTGTGTTAAAATAAATTGAGAAAAAATTGTTCTTCGTTAATGGAGGAATACGATGGCTGTTAAAATTAAAACAAAATATGGCTTAATTGATATTTCAAATAGTGTAATTGCTACTGTCGTAGGCGGAGCAGCTACTTCTAACTATGGTGTAGTTGGAATGGCTTCAAAGAACGCTTTACGGGATGGAGCTTATACTATTTTAAACCGTGAAAATTATCGTCGCGGTGTTGTAATTAAAACTAATGATAATCAAATCGTCGTTGATGTATATATTATTGTGGGTTATGGTCTAAAAATTTCGGAAGTAAGTCACAATGTCCAAGATAGTGTAAAATACAATCTTGAAAATCTTTTAGGCATTAAGACTAAGTCGGTTAACGTTATTGTTCAAGGCGTAAAGATTTTAGACGATTAATGCATTCTGGAGGAGTTAATTGTGGTTTTAACTGAAATTAATAGTGATCAATTCAGAGATATGGTTCGTGTAGCAACTCATCGCATGGGCAAGAACGCTGAATTTGTAAATAAATTAAATGTTTTCCCAGTACCTGATGGTGATACTGGAACTAATATGAATTTAACCATTGAGAGCGGCGCAAAAGCTGTTAATGAAAATCTTAGTGAATCCGTTGGTGACCTAACTGAAAGTCTCTCAAAAGGAATGTTGATGGGAGCTCGCGGTAACAGTGGAGTTATAACTTCTCAACTATTTAGAGGTTTTTATAAAGCTACTGAAGGAAAAGATACTCTAACTGCTCAAGATTTAGCTAATGCTTTTGCAAATGGTGTCACAACTGCATATAAAGCAGTTATGAAGCCTGTTGAAGGAACTATTTTAACCGTTGCTCGTGTTGCAGCTGAGGAAGGTAAAAATAAGGCAAACGAAACTGATGATGTCAGCGAAGTAATGAGAGCGGTAGTTGATGGAGCTAAAAAGGCTTTGAAGACTACGCCTGATTTATTACCAGTTTTAAAGCAAGTTGGAGTAGTAGATTCGGGTGGTCAAGGACTAGTATTTATCTACCAAGGCTTTTTAGAGGGAGTTCTTGGCGAAAAGGATAATGATGACTACCAACTAGATGAAGGTGAAATGGATGAGTTAATTAATGCAGCTCACCACCAAGCTGAATCTGCTCAAGTTCAATTATCAACTAGTGATATTAAGAATGGTTACTGTACTGAAATTATGGTTGACCTAACTGCTGATGTTCCAAATAAAGAAGAATTCAATCTTGAACAATTTAGAGAACATCTATCTAACTTAGGTGATTCACTTTTAGCTGTTTCAGATGGTGAAGTGGCTAAAGTTCACGTTCATACAGAACACCCAGGAGATGTTTTTACATACGGCCAAAAATTTGGACAACTAGGTAAAATTAAGATCGATAATATGCGGATTCAACATGAAACTATTTTAGAAAATAGCGAAGAACAAGAAGAAAATGTTGATTTTGCAGTTATTGCAGTTGCTTCAGGTCATGGAATCCGTGAATTATTTAAGAGTGAAGGCGTAAATAGAATTATTTCTGGTGGACAAACTATGAATCCATCAACTAAGGATATTATGGACGCCATTACTAAATCTGGTGCTAAAAAGGCCATTATTTTACCAAATAACGGTAATATTATCATGGCTGCTAAGCAAGCTGCTGAAGTTAGTGAAATTCCGGTTGGAATCGTGCCAACAAAGACAATTTCTCAAGGATTAACTGCAATGCTTTCCTTTGATCCAGATGCTTCAGTAGAGGAAAATGTTGAAGCAATGTCTGAAGACCTAGATACGGTTAAATCTGGTGAGGTCACTAAAGCAATCCGTGACACTAAGATTGATGATATTGAAGTTAAAAAAGATGACTACCTTGGAATTGTTGATGGAACCATTAAGGTTGATAATCCAGACTTGATTGATACAACAGTTTCAATGATTGAAAAGATGTTAGATGAAGATAGTGAAATTATCACTATTATGTATGGTAGTGATGCTACCAGAGCAGAAGCTGACGACGTAGTTAAAAAACTTAAAGCTACTCATGATGATTTAGAATTTGAAGTCCATGATGGTGGCCAGCCAGTTTACTACTTCTTAGTATCCGTGGAATAAAATATGAATAATAAGCAGAGTAAGTTATTTGAACCAGTAACTGAGTTAAAAGGTGTAGGAGCAAAGACAGCTACAGCTTTGGCCAGTCTTGGCATTAACACAATTTATGATTTACTATTTTATTTTCCTTTTAGATATGATGATTTAGAGACAATTCCTCTTGATCAAATTGAAGATGGGCAGAAAGTCTTAGTAAAGGGAATGGTGGTAACAGATCCATTTGTTAGCCGATTTGGTTATCGAAAAACAAGGCTCAGCTTTAAAATGAAAATTGATCATGACATTATCATGGTCAATTTTTTTAATCAGCCCTGGTTAAAGGATAAAGTGGAATCAGGTAAGGAAGTTGCAGTATATGGCAAGTATCAAGTGGCGCGGCAGTCATTAAGTGGCTTTAAATTAGTAGCTGAAAAGAAAGATTCGGGTTTTGCTCCTGTTTATTCTGTCAATCGTCATTTGAAGCAAAATAAGCTGCAAAAGTTAATTGATCTTGCTTTAGAGAAAGCTATAAATGAAGTTGGAGAAACAATCCCAACTTCTATAAGAGAAAAATATCGCTTGCTTTCTGATCGCGTTTTGGTAGAAAAAATGCATCATCCAAAAAATGGCAATGAGGCAAAGATAGCACGTCGAAGTGCTATCTTTAGGGAATTTTTTCTTTTTCAAATGCAACTGGCTCAACTTCTTTCCCAAAGAAATGAAGACGCACCTGGAGTAGAAAAGAAATATGATTTAGCTGCTGTCAAAGAATTAATTGAAGAAATTCCATTTGAGTTATCTGATGATCAAAAAAAAGTAGTGAATGAAATCTTTGCTGATCTTCATTCTAAAAGACAAATGCGAAGACTACTGCAGGGAGATGTGGGTAGTGGTAAAACCGTAGTAGCGGTTTTTGTAATTTATGCAGCTGTTACTGCAGGCTATCAGGCTGCTTTAATGGTTCCAACAGAAATTTTAGCGCAGCAGCATTTTGCTAAGATAGATGAATTACTGAAGCCATTGGGTGTTCGAGTTGCCTTATTGACGGGAGACACTAAGGATTTAGAAAAGAAAGAAATTTATCGTGAATTAGCTGATGGAACAATCAATGTTGTGATTGGGACCCATGCATTAATCCAAAAAGATGTTCATTTTAAAGATCTAGGGCTCGTTATAATTGATGAGCAACACAGATTTGGAGTAAACCAAAGAAATACGTTGATTAAAAAAGGTGACGCACCTGATATCCTAGCAATGACAGCCACCCCAATTCCTCGTACATTGGCCTTAACCGTATACGGAGATATGGCTGTTTCTGAAATTAGACACTTGCCAAAAGGGAGAAAGCCAGTAGTTTCGTCATGGGCAACCTCTAGCAAATTGAGAGAGGTGCTTGATTTAATGCGTTCACAGCTCGATAAAGGTTTTCAAATTTATGTTGTAACTCCTTTAATTAGTGAGTCAGAAAAAAGTGACTTAAAAAATGCTGAGGATTTACAAGCAAAAATTGCTCATTACTTTAAAGACGAAAATGTTGTTTTGCTTCACGGCCAAATGAAAGGCGATCAGAAAAATGAAATTATGGATAGCTTTGCTGCGGGCAAGATTAATATTTTAGTTACTACAAGTGTAATTGAAGTTGGTGTCGATGTTCCGAATGCAAATATGATGGTGATCTTTAATGCGGATCGCTTTGGCTTAAGTCAATTGCATCAGTTGCGAGGAAGAATTGGCCGGGGGCAGACACAAAGTTTTTGTGTGTTTGTGAGTGATCCAAAAACAGAAATTGGTAAGAAACGAATGAACATTATTACTTCTACCAGTAATGGTTTTAAATTAGCAGAAGAAGATTTAAAACTACGTGGCGAAGGAGATGTTTTTGGAAAGGCTCAATCTGGTTTGCCTCAGTTTCAAGTTGGGGATGTAGTAAATGACTATAATGCCTTAGTGACTGCTCAAAAAGAAGCTCGTAACCTAATTAAGTCTGACCCAGCTTTGGCTAATCCAGAAAATAAATTTTTACAAGAAGTGCTAAAATATAAAAAAGATTTGAATAATAATTAGAAATAACCGGAGTGAATATGAAAACAATTGCAATTGATGCCATGGGAGGAGAAAATGCTCCTAAGGCTATTGTTGATGCCGTATTAAAAGCAAAGCCAAAATTAAAAGATACAAAATTTGTTTTATTTGGGGATGAAGAAAAGATTAATAAACTAATTCCCACTGAGCAAAAAGATAGAATTGACGTTATTGCAACTAGTGAAGTTATTGTTGATAGTGACGAGCCAGTAAAAGCAATTAGACGTAAGAAAGATTCTTCAATGGTTGTTGCTGCTAACTATGTAAAGTCAGGAAAAGCAGACGCCTTATTTTCCCTCGGAAATACGGGTGCGCTATTAGCTTGCGGGATTTTTATTATTGGCCGAATTAAAGGTGTAGAGCGTCCAGCTTTAATGCCAACTCTTCCTAGTGCTAAAAGCGAGGATGGCTTTAATATTATTGATGTTGGCGCGAATGCACAAAGTAAGCCTGAATATTTAGTACAATGGGCACAAATGGCTAATTTTTATGCTCAAAAAATTAGAAATATTAAAAATCCAACGGTAGCCTTATTAAATAATGGTGCAGAAGATGATAAAGGTGATCCGCTCCACCAAGAGGCCTATAAGCTTCTTAAAGCAACTGATCTTAATTTTATTGGTAATGCTGAAGGAAATGATTTAATGGAAGGTAAGGCTGATGTGATTGTAACAGATGGTTTTACTGGAAATGCCACTCTGAAGGCAATAGAAGGAACTGCAAGTGTAATTTTACGTCTGCTTAAGGATTCTTTGCTAAATAATGGATTACGTCCTAAGGTGGGAGCTTTATTAGCAAAGCCAGGACTTACTGCATTAAAGAAAAGATTTGATACGGCAAGATATGGGGGAGCAGTTTTACTTGGGGTAAATGCACCTGTTGTAAAGACACACGGTAGATCGAATATCCGTCCTATTTACTACACTTTATTACAAATTGATAAGATGTTGAGTCAAGATTTGGTTGGCGAATATAAAAAATACTTTAGTGAATCTCGCTAGACTTTAATATAAAAATGCCTTAGAATTAAACTAAACTTTTTTGGAGGTTAAAAAATGACCGAAGAGGAAATTTTTAATAAAATTGCTGATATGATTTCAGAACGCTTTAGTATTGATCGTGATAAGATCACTAAAGATTTAAATTTTCAGAATGATTTAGATGCAGATTCAATTGATTTCGTTGAGTTAGTAATGGATCTAGAAGATACATTTGGAGCAGAGATTCCAGATGATGATGCAGAAAAATTACAAACTGTTGGTGAAGCAGTAGAATATATTAAGAGTCACCAAAATTAAAATTTTAATCATTGAAATTTCAGAAGATACTGTCATTTTTCATTTACTTTTATAAAAGTTGTTGAAATAGCAGTATCTTTTGTTTATAATAATGACATTAAATTGAAAATCTAATTGACTTTTAATAATGTCGTAAGGTTTGAGAGGAGAATGGCCTTTGGAAAAGCAAAGTGATCTTTTATTAGATATCGAACACTTGCATACCGCATATCGTTTACACGGTAAGTTTTATGATGCCGCTGATGACATTAACTTAACCTTGAAACGAAATGAGATTTTGGCAGTTGTTGGAGAATCTGGTTGTGGTAAAAGTACAATTGCTTCAAGCATTATTGGTTTGTACGACCACAAAAATACGAAAGTAACTGGCGATATTTTATACAATGAATTAAACCTAGTTAACTTAAATGAATCATTGTTTAATAAAATTCGTGGTAATAATATTGGGATGATTTTCCAGGATCCATTAGCATCTCTTAATCCATTAATGAAGGTTGGAGATCAAGTTGCTGAGACACTTTACTATCATACTGATATGGATGAAAAAGCTCGTCATGCACGCGTAATTGAACTTTTTAATCAAGTTGGAATGCCTCGTCCAGAAGAAATGTACGAGATGTACCCACATGAATTATCTGGTGGTTTACGTCAACGTGTCGTAATTGCAATCGCAATTGCATGTAAGCCAGAAATTATTATTGCTGATGAACCAACTACCGCTTTGGATGTTACTATTCAGGCACAAATCTTAGATTTACTTAAAGAAATTCAAAAAGAATCTCATTCAGGAATTGTTTTAATTACACACGACTTAGGTGTTGTTGCTGAAACTGCTGATCAAGTAGCAGTTATGTATGCAGGACAAATTGTTGAAAAAGCAGATGTTAAAACAATTTTTGAAAATCCTCTTCATCCATATACACGTTCACTTTTACACTCTATGCCACAAACAGATGATGAAAGTGAAGACCTACATGTGATTCATGGAACAGTTCCTTCATTGATTAACATGCCAAGAACTGGGGATAGATTTGCAGCTAGAATTCCTTGGATTCCAGCTAGCGCTCATGAAGAGAACCCTAAGATTCATGAAGTTGAACCAGGACATTTTGTAAGATGTACTTGCTGGCAAAGCTTCCATTTCCAAGATGAAGAGAAGAAAGGATAGGAAATTATGGCCGATGAAATAATCGAAATAAAAAATTTAAAAGTTCACTATCCAATTCGTTCTGGATTTTGGAATAGAGTTACTGGATATGTCAAAGCCGTTGACGGGATTAATCTTTCAATTAAAGAAGGAGAAACCTACGGTCTAATTGGAGAATCAGGTTCCGGTAAATCAACTACTGGTAAAGCAATTGTTGGTGTAGAAAAAGTAACTAGCGGACAAATTTTGTATAAAGGCGTTGATGTTACTAAAGCATCAAATCGTAAAAAGCTTAACTACAATAAAGATGTTCAAATGATTTTTCAGGATTCAATGTCGAGTTTAAATCCTAGAAAACGAATTGAAGATATTATTGCTGAACCTATTAGAAACTTTGAAAACTTAACAACCGATGAAGAAAGAAAACGAGTTCAAGAACTCCTAGATATTGTTGGTATGCCTAGTGATGCTATCTACAAATATCCACACGAATTCTCTGGTGGTCAACGTCAAAGAATTGGAGTAGCACGTGCTGTGGCTACTAGACCGAAGTTGATCGTAGCAGATGAGCCAACCTCAGCTTTGGACTTGTCTGTTCAAGCACAAGTTTTGAACTTTATGAAACATATTCAACAAGAATATAATATTGCCTACCTCTTCATTTCACACGACTTGGGTGTTGTAAAGCATATGTCAGAAGATATTGCTATTATGCACCGTGGACGTTTTGTAGAAATTGGTAAACGTGATCAAATTTACAAGAATCCAATGCACATTTATACAAAGCGTCTACTTTCTGCAATTCCTGTTGTTGATGTTGAAAATAGAGAAAAACATAAGGAAGAGCGTCAACGTGTAGAACAAGAATTCTTGCAAGATCAAGATAAATGGTATGAAAAAGATGGTCGAGTATTACCACTACAAAAAGTTGCTGATCGTCATTTTGTCGCTTTACCTAAAGGTATGATTGAACAAGAATTGAAGGAGGGAGAATAGGTATGTGGAAAACGGTTTTACGTCGAATCCTGATTATGATCCCCCAGTTACTTATCTTGAGTTTACTAGTCTTTATTTTGGCTAAAATGATGCCTGGTGACCCATTTACTGGAATGATTAATCCGAATTCGGACCCTAAGGAAATTGCAAGATTAAGACAAGAATATGGATTGAATGATCCAGTTTGGGTGCAATATACTCGCTGGCTTGGAAATATGTTCCACGGTGATTTAGGACAATCATATATTCAAAAGGTTCCAGTTACTTCTTTGATTTGGGATCGTGCAGTTAACACTTTCTGGTTGTCTTTAATGACTGTTGTCTTAACTTATGTAATTGCTATTCCATTAGGTGTTACGGCAGGTCGTCACCAAGATGAATGGCAAGATCATGGAGTACAAATTTTTAACTATATTACATTCGCAGTACCTCCATTTGTTTTCTACATTTTAGGTATTTGGCTATTCGGATTTACTTTAGGTTGGTTCCCAATCTCAGGATCCGTTAGTGCAGATGTAAATCCAGGAACACTTGCTTATTTCTGGAGTAGAATTTATCACTTGATTTTGCCTTCAATTCTTTGTGCTTTAATCTCTACTACAGTTATTGTTCAATACTTAAGAACGGGAATTGTTGATAACAAGGTTGAAGATTATGTAAGAACTGCACGTAGTAAGGGTGTACCTGAAAATGTTGTTTTCAATAAACATATTTTAAGAAACTCACTTTTACCAATTGCTGCATTCTTTGGTAATACTATTACTGGTTTACTTTCAGGTTCAATGGTTATTGAATCAGTATTTAGTTATCCTGGTATGGGTAAATTGTTCCTTGATTCTATTGGACAACGTGACTACACAACTTTAACTGCCTTGATTTTATTATTTGGTGTGTTAACTTTAGTTGGTAACTTGTTATCTGATATTATCATGAGTATTATTGACCCAAGAATTCGGATTAAGTAGGGAGGAGTAGTAAATTATGGCTAAAGATAAAAATACATCGAAAAAAGATCAAAATGCTAAAACCTCTCTACCACCATCTGGATTTAAGATTATTGTACGTGAGGTTTGGCGTGATAAGGTAGCATTTGTTTCATTCTGTATTATTGTAGCTATCTTATTATTCACTTTTGTTGGTTCTTTATTCTTAAACAAGAGTCAAGTAACAGAGATTAATATTGCAGAAGCATATTATGCTTGGGGTGAATCTGGTCACGTCTTTGGTACCGATGATGGTGGCCGTGATATCTTGAAGTTACTAATGATGGGTGGACGTAACTCTATTTTGATTGGTCTATCTGTTACTGTTCTTTGTGAAGGTGTCGGACTTTTAGTTGGTTTGTTCTCAGGTTACTTTGGTGGGGTAACTGACGCAGTTATCATGCGTATAGTTGATTTTATCCAAATTTTACCTCAATTCCCAATCATTATTGTTTTAACTACAGTTATTCCTAACTACAATGCTTGGACTTTGGTATTATTGATTTCTATGTTTGGGTGGACTTCAACTGCAAGATATTTCCGGGCGTTTGTTTTGTCACAGAGAGAACGAGAATATGTCTTGGCTTCCAAGACTTCCGGTTCTTCTAACTTAACAATTATGTTCCGTGAAGTTTTGCCTAACATTACTTCAGCTTTGGTAATTGACGTCGTATTAATGATCGCCGGAAATATTGGTATTGAAACTACTTTATCCTTCTTGGGATATGGATTACCAACTACTACACCATCCCTTGGTACTTTAATTGGATTTGCTAATGACCCAGTTAATGTTACTACCCGTCCATGGCTATGGATGCCAGCAACTATCTTGTTATTGGTCATTTCCTTGAGTATTAACTACGTTGGTCGTGCTCTTCAAAGAGCTGGGGATGCTCGTCAACGTGAAAATTAAATTTGATTATTTAAACATTAAAAAGCAACTCATAATTGAGTTGCTTTTTTGTATGTCTTTGCATAAAAGTTAAAGAATGTAGGAGATATTTATATTATAAATGGGCATAAAATAAGTTTTTTATGGTAAAAATAATAGTAAACAAATATTAATCTATAAATGTTTTATAGCAATTTGCTCAAATATAAATTAAAAAATATTAAAAATAATTGAGTAAAAACATTGTATTATGAGTTTGATGATGATAATATTAAATCATCAACTTGTCCCAAATAGATGGAGGAATATAACTATGAAGAAAGCCAAACTATTTGGAAGTTTAACTTTACTTTCTGGTGTTGCTTTAACGTTAGCAGCATGTGGTAACAATTCAAATTCAAAAGTAGATAACCCAACTAAGAACTTTAAATCAGCTACTCCAAAGAAAGCTGTTAAAAAGGGTGGTACAGTAAGTGTTGCACTTGAAACTGATACTCCAATTACTGGTATCTTTTCAAATGAGCTTTCAGATACTCAAAATGACTCTGATGCTATGGCACCTGCTAATGAAGCATTGTTTGATACTAATGATACTTATCAAATTAATGATAAAGGACCAGCCACTTTAAAATTAGATAACACTAATAAAACTGCCACTATTAAACTTAAGAATAATGTTAAATGGTCAGATGGAAAACCAGTAACGGCTAAAGATATTGAATATGCTTATGAAATTATTGCCAATAAAAAATCAAAATCTTCTCGTTACACAGATTCGCTTCAAAATATTGTTGGATTAAGTGAGTATCACGAGGGAAAGTCTGATAATATTTCAGGTATTGAACTGCCTGATGGTGAAAATGGAAAGACAGTTGTTATTCATTTCAAGGAAATGAAACCTGGTATGAAGTTTAGCGGAAACGGATACTTCTGGGAATATGCTGCCCCATATCACTACTTAAAAGATGTTCCATTTGATAAGTTACAATCTTCAGATAAAGTTAGAAAGAATCCTTTATTCTTTGGACCATATAAGATGAGTAAAGTTGTACGTGGACAAGCCGTAACCTTTGTTCCTAATAAGTATTACTGGAGAGGAACACCAAAATTAAATAAAGTAACAATTCAAGTTTTGAATCCTAACTCTGCTTCTCAAGCAATTAAGAGTCATAAATATGACATTGCTGGTGTTGTTAACTCGCAGTGGAAGAACGTTGCTAATACTGAAAACGTTAATTGGATTGCCAATATTCCACTTTCATATAGTTACTTAGGCTTTAAAGTCGGTAAATGGGATTCTGCTAAGGGCGAAAACGTAATGGATAAGAATGCTAAAATGAATAATAAATCATTACGTCAAGCTATTGCTTATGGTATGAATATTTCTGCTGTAACCAAACGCTATACTAATGGTTTAACTTTCCATGTTCCAACTTTAATTCCAGCACAATTTGGTAAATACTTCGACAAGAATGTTAAGGGCTACAATTACAATATCAAGAAGGGTAATGAAATTCTTGATAAAGCTGGATATAAGAAGAAGGGTAAGTACCGTGTTCAACCAAACGGTAAGCCTTTAACCATTCGTTTAGCAGCTATGACTGGTAATTCAACTCAAGAACCAATTATTCAAAACTATATCCAACAATGGAAGAAATTAGGCTTGAATGTTAAGTTAACTGGTGGTCGTTTGATGGAAATGAACTCCTTCTATGACAAGGTCCAAAATGATTCTAAAGACGTAGATATGTTCATGGGTGCATGGTCATTATCTTCAGAACCATCACCAAATGACTTGTACAGCGCAAAGGCACCATATAACTTTACTCGCTTTGTAACTGCTAAAAATACTAAGTTACTTCAAGAAATGGATTCACAAAAGGCATTTAATACTAATTATCGTGTTAAGAAATTCCATGAATGGCAAAAGTATATGGATGATGAAGCTTATGTTGTTCCAGTTTCAAACAGCTATAATGTAAATGCTGTTAATAGTAAGATTACAGGTTACTCATTAAAACCATCAGCATCAAACAGCTTATGGTACAATGTAGGAATTGCAAAATAATATTAGATAAATTTCTTCATAAAGATCGTCTTAAGTGACGGTCTTTTTTTATTTAAGTTGTTTTAATTGTTTTCAGTGCTAAAATTAAATATATCAACTTGTCCAATGTTATTGGAGGAAAAATTAATGAAGAAAGGCAAATTAATTGGTACATTAACTTTGCTTTCAGGTGTAGCTCTAACTTTAGCAGCCTGTGGTAATAGTAATAGCAATAATACTAGTCATCCTAATTTCAAGGAGTCAACTCCTAAGAAGACAATTAAGGATGGTGGAAATGTCAGCGTTGCTGTAGTTACTGATACACCGTTTACTGGTATTTTTAATGATGAATTGTCTACTAACAATACAGACTCAGAAGTAATGCAATATGGTGATGAATCATTATTTGCTACAAATAATACCTATAAATACGTTAAGGGTGGAGCAGCAGACATTAAAATTAATAAAGATGCCAAAACTGCAACCATTACTATTAATCCTAAAGTTAAGTGGTCTGATGGCCAACCTTTAGTTGCAAAAGATTATGAATACGCCTATGAAATTATTGCAAATAAGGCAACACATTCTCAGCGTTATACTTCAAGTTTAGCTAATCTTGTAGGATTAGAAGAATACCATGATGGAAAGTCCAATACTATTTCAGGTATTGAAATGCCAGACGGCGAAAATGGTCGTACAGTAGTGCTCCACTTTAAAGAAATGAAGCCGGGTATGACACAAAGTGGTAATGGATATATTTGGGAAGCAGCAGCTCCATATCATTACTTAAAAGATGTTCCATTTGATAAACTTATTTCAAGCAATAAGATCCGTAAGAATCCATTATTCTATGGTCCATATAAAGTAAGTAAAGTGGTTCGTGGACAATCAGTTTCATGGGTTCCAAATGAACATTACTATAAGGGTAAACCACACTTAAAGAAGATAACTGCTTCCGTAATTACTCCAGCTTCAGTTGCTCAATCAATTAAGAGTAATAAATTTGATGTAACGCAAGTAAGTAATTCTCAATGGCCAAATATTAAGGGTGCTAAAGGAGTAAACTTCATCGCTAATATTCCACTTGCATATAGTTACTTAGGCTTTAAGGTTGGTAAATGGGATGCAGCCAAAGGCGAAAATGTGATGAATAAGGACGCAAAGATGAATAATCGTTCTCTTCGTCAAGCTATTGCCTACGGTATGAATGTTGACCAAGTTTATAAGAGATACTCATCAGGTCTTTCATTTAGAATTCCAACTTTAATTCCAAAGCAATTTGGCGATTACTTCGATAAGAATGTAAAGGGTTACACTTATAACATTAAAAAGGGTAATGAACTATTAGATAAAGCTGGTTACAAGAAGAAGGGGACTTACCGTGTTCAACCAAATGGTAAGCCTTTAACAATTCGTTTAGCTGCCATGAGTGGTAGTAAAGTTCAAGAACCAATCATTCAAAATTACATTCAACAATGGAAGAAAATGGGCTTGAACGTTAAGTTAACTGGTGGCCGTTTAATGGAAATGAATTCATTCTACGACAAGGTTCAAAATGATTCTAAAGATGTAGATATGTTCATTGGTGCATGGTCACTCTCTTCTGAGCCATCACCTCAAGACTTATACGGCGCAAAGGCACCATTTAACTACAGTAGATTTGTCACTAAAGAAAACACTGACTTGTTGAACGATATTGATTCTCAAAAAGCCTTTAATAATAGCTACAGAGTTAAGAAATTCCATCAATGGCAAGCATACATGGATAAGGAAGCTTATGTTGTGCCAGTTGCTAATAGCTACAATATTTACGCAATTAACAATAAGTTGACTGGATATTCATTAGAGCCATCTAAGAGTATGGGTGGCGGATTCCCTAACTGGTACTACGTTGGCTATGCAAAATAAATAAAAATTATTTAAAAGTGCGACTTATAGTAGGTCACACTTTTTCTTTATCTTTTTTTAATAGGTTAAAATAGGTATAATTAAAGGGTTAAAGAAAGGAAGCAACTATGGTTTCAGTAGCTTTTAAACAAAATTTAAAGAAAAAATACGGAATAAAATTTAATAACGAAAAATTGCTTGAAGATGCATTTACACATTCTTCTTATGCTAATGAGCATCCCGGAAGAAAGGACTATGAAAAATTAGAGTTTCTTGGTGATGCTGTTCTTGAATTAGCGGTATCTGATTATCTGTATCGTCATTTTCCCAGATTAAATGAAGGGGAATTAACAAGAATGCGATCTAACATTGTTAGAACAGAAGGATTTTCTGAATTTGCCATTGAATGTGGATTTCCAGAAGAAATTAATTTGGGTAAAGGAGAAGAAAAAGCTGGCGCTAGGAAGCGGAAGACACTTCTTGAAGATGTGTTTGAAGCTTTCAATGGTGCACTTTTCTTAGATCAAGGAATGCCGGCAGTACAGCACTTCTTGCATTTGACAGTTTATCCATTAATTGCTGAAGGAGATTTTAATGCGTCACGTGATTATAAAACTGAACTTCAGGAGCGTTTGCAGGTAAATGGACCAGTTAAGATTGAATATCAAGTAATAGATGAAGATGAATCAAAGCCATCTTTTAAAGTTCAGCTACTTGTAAATGGTGAAAAAGTTTCAGAGGGACAAGGACGTAATAAAAAAGCTGCTGAGCAACAAGCAGCTCAAGCTGCATTAGATAAAAATAAATAAGAAAAGGTGAGTCTGTGCCACTACAACAATTAGTTTTAAATGGTTTTAAGTCTTTTGCTGATAAGACGACAATTAGATTTAATAATGGTATTACCGGCATCGTTGGTCCAAATGGTAGTGGAAAAAGTAACATTACTGAAGCAATTCGGTGGGTAATGGGTGAAGGATCTGCCAAGTCTTTACGTGGTGAAAATATGAAAGATGTTATTTTCGCTGGTAGTCAAATGAGAGCTCCAATGAATCATGCTGAGGTTGAGTTGGTTTTTGATAATCGTGATCACCAACTTGCTTCTGATAATGATGAAGTGGTCGTAACGAGAAAGATTTTGCGTAACGGCGAAAGTGATTATCTTTTAAATCATCATCCAGTAAGATTGAAAGATGTTAGGACACTGTTTATTGAATCAGGGATGTCATCTGATAGCTTGGGAATAATTTCCCAGGGTAAGGTTGACGAGATTCTTAATTCTAAGCCCCAACAGCGTCGAGGAATTTTTGAAGAGGCTGCCGGCGTCCTTCATTTTAAGCAGCAAAAAGAAATTGCACTCAAGCAATTAGACAAAACTAATGCCAATCTAATTAGAATTAATGATTTGGTTAAAGAATTGGAAGGTAGAATCGAGCCTTTACATGAACAGAGTTCTTTAGCAAAAGAATATAAATTTCAGAAAGAACAGCTTGATCATAAGTTAAAACAACTTTTGGGCTTGGAGATTGAAAGTTTAAATGAAGAGAAGAAGGCGGTCGCTAAGAAGGCGGCAGCAAATCAAGGGATTTTAAATAAGCTTGATGACGAGGTTAAGCAATCTCAAGCTGATTTAGAAGAAAAACGTAAACAATCAAATGAGCGTCATGCTGAAAAAGATGAAAAGCAGCAAGAATTATTATCTTTAACGCAAAAAATTGCAGCTCTGACTACTGATCTTCAAATGCATCAACAATCTCGAGAGTATGATGTCGCTACTCAAAAAGAATACAGTGCACAATCTGAAGAACTAAAAGAGCGAAGAAAACGTTTGTTAGATCAGCTTGCAGCTAATGAAAAAGATCTAAACAGTCAAAATCAAGTCCTTGCTGATTTCGTAAAAAAGCAAAAGAATTTGAAGCAGGAACTTAAGCAGGGTCCTGAACAATTAAATAATCAATTAGAGCAAGTTCGATCTGATTATATTCAAACTTTGCAGGATCAAACGAGTAATAATAACGAGATTGTCTATTTAAAAAATGAGCTAACTCGTAGTAAAAAATCAAATGATAATCGCCAGCAAGAAGTTGAAGAACAATTAGATGAAGCTCAAAAAGTTCTTACCCAGTTAAAAAAACAAGGTCAAGATCTTGTTTTAAAGAGAAAACAACTAAATGAAACTATTGCGACTCTTGATAGAAAAATTGCTGAGGAGAGTAAGCTTAAGGATCAAAGTGAACAAGCTTACTTAAAGGTTAAAAATGATTTACAACAACTTTCTGCACAAGTAGAAGGCCTGAAGAAAATTAGAGATAGGCATGAAGGATACTATTATGGGGTTAAATATGTTTTAAACCATCAAAGTAATTTTCATGGAATTGTAGGAGTTATTGGTGAACTAATTTCTTTTCCAGCCGAATTAGAAGCAGCTTTGTCAACGGCTTTAGGTGGTGGCGTTCAAGATTTAGTTACTATTGACCAAAGTAGTGCTAGGGATGCCATTAATTTGTTGAAGCAAACTCGTACAGGTAGGGCTACTTTTTTACCTCTAGATGGATTACGGCATAATGAGATTGCTGCGTCTACTTTAAAATCCTTACAAAGTATTGAAGGATTTAAAGGTGTAGCGGCAGACTTAGTAACCTCAAAAACTGCGACTGATATTTCTAATGCTATTTCTTACCTTTTAGGGAATGTTTTAGTGGTAGATAATATTGATACGGCTTTACGTGTTCAACGCAGAATTGGAAGATATTATCGAATTGTGACACTAGATGGAGATATTATTAGTCCTGGAGGAAGTATGACTGGTGGGACTAGAAATACAAGAAATAATTCTCCTCTGGCAACAAATGCTGAGATTGATAAATTAACATTACAAATTAAGACGGGGAAGGTAGAATTTACTAAACTGCAAACAGCCCTAAACGAACTAGATAAAAAATTAACCGAGTTACAAACTGAGCTAGAAGCTAAAAATACTGATTTAACTGCCCTAAATCAAAAAATCAGTGAGCAAGCTATTAAGTATGAAAATGAAGAAAAAGAAGTTCAAAGGCTGACTCAGTTAAATGATTTACAGCAAAAGGCCCAACTTGAGAAGAAGCAAGAAGAAGCAGAACTTACTAGTCGTCTTGAAAAAGAGCAGGCTAAAAAGAAAGAACTTGAAGAAGTTGCTCAAACACAACGAGCAAAAATGGATCAATTAAAGACTGACTTGACCGATTTTGATGAAGCTTATCAAAAATTACAGGCAGAATTAAGTAACTTAAATTCCGACTTGGCCGTAGTAAAGAATAAATTGGAAAATATTACTACTAAGAAATCTGAATTGGAAGAACAGCTTGAAAATACCAATTCCAGACTTAAGGATATTGAGGAAAAAATTAAAGCTTTGTCATTGTCTCAAAATGGACAAAGTGAGTCAGAAATTGAAGAGCAAGTTGCTAAGCTAAGTAAGCAGAAAAAACAAATGCAAGAGGCTTTAGCTGAAATAAATAAAGATTTAGGTAAATTTGATGCTCAAATAAATAATCTTGATCAAGTTGCTACGAGAAATTATAATTTGCGTAAAAATACTGCTGCGGAGCAAGAAGAGTATTCTGCAAGGCTAGGAGAACTTAAGTCCCAAATTAATCAAAAACTTGGTATTTTAAGTGAAGAATATTCCTTAACTTTTGAAGCAGCTTTGCAATTATCTGAGGGACAAAATACAACAGATTTGCGTAAGAAATTGGAACGTGAAGTTCACCTACATAAAATGTCTTTAGCAGATATTGGTGAGGTTAACTTGAACTCTATTGAAGAGTATGAAGATGTTAAAACGCGTTATGATTTCTTAAATGGACAACAGAATGACTTGCTAAAGGCTAGAAAAGATATTGAAGAATCAATGTCTAAACTAGATGATGAGGTAAAGAGTAGGTTTAGTGCAACCTTCCACCAGATAGAAAGAAGCTTTGCAAAGATTTTTCCAATTATGTTTGATGGTGGTCATGCTAGATTAGAGTTAACTGATCCAAAGAACTTACTTGAAACTGGAATTGAAATTATTGCGCAGCCACCTGGTAAGAAGTCCCAGAAGTTAACGCTTCTTTCTGGTGGGGAAAGGGCATTAACTGCAATTACTTTATTGTTTGCAATGCTTCAAGTTAACCCAGTACCATTCTGTATTCTAGACGAGGTAGAAGCAGCTTTAGATGAAACAAACGTTGATCGTTTTGCTCAGTTTTTGAATCATTATGATATGAAAACTCAATTTATTGTTATTACACACCGTCGTGGAACTATGCAGAAAGCAGATAATTTGTATGGAATCGTAATGCAAGAATCAGGTATTTCAAAAGTGTTATCTGTATCGTTAAATGAAATTAAGAAAGAAGTGAATTAGTAGTGGGATTATTTGATAAAATCAAGAAATCTCTTTTTGGTCATAAAGATGAAGAACAAGAAGAAAGTAAAAAAGAACTAACTGAAAATTCAAATGAAGAACTTCAAGAGCCTGAACAAACCAATGAAGCTGAAGATATTCAAAAAAATGAAGAGGTTGTAGAACCTAAGTCAGAATCTTCTGAAGATGAACATGAAGAAGAAACTGAAGAAGAAACTGAAGAAGTTAAGGAGACTCCAGGCTGGAGTGATGCTGGAACTGCTTTTGAAGAAAAACAGGATGAAGTTCAAGAAGCTGAAGATCTTCAAGAAGATCAAGAATCATCTAATTTAGAAAAAGAAGAAGAAAAGCCCGAAGAAACTGAATCTTCTGAAGAGAGCGCTGAAGAAGTAACTACAGAAGATGAACAGGAAAGATATGACAAAGGGTTAGAAAAAACCAATCATTCTTTTGGGGCACGCCTAAATGCATTTTTTGCTAAATTTAGAACAGTTGATGAAAACTTTTTTGATGATCTTGAAGATTTATTAATTGAATCTGACGTCGGTTTTGAAACTGCTGAAGAATTAACTGATTCTTTAAGGGATGAAGCCAAACTCCAAAATGCAAAAAGCCACGATGCCTTAAAGCAAGTAATAGTTGAAAAATTAGTCGATATTTATGATAAAGGCGGGGAAGGTGAAGATTCTAAATTAGCCGATGATCCTTCTGCAAAGCCTAATGTTTATCTTTTTGTTGGTGTTAATGGAGCTGGAAAAACAACAACAATTGGTAAATTAGCTAAGCGAATTAAAGACTCGGGCAAGTCTGTCATGATGGTAGCTGCCGATACTTTTAGAGCCGGTGCTGTAGAGCAATTGGTAGAATGGGGTCGACGTGATGGGGTTGAAGTAATCACTGGTCCTGAAAAAGCTGATCCGGCTTCTGTAGTTTATGATGGTGTTAAAAAAGCTAAAGAGAGAGGAATCGATTTCTTATTAGTTGATACAGCAGGTCGTCTTCAAAATAAGGTCAATTTAATGAGCGAGCTTGATAAAATTAAGCGAACAATAAAGAAAATCTTGCCAGATCAACCAAATGAGGTTCTTTTAGTCCTTGATGGCTCAACAGGTCAAAATGCATTACTACAAGCAAAAGACTTTGATAAAACTACTAAACTTACAGGTTTAGTTTTAACTAAGCTTGATGGCTCATCTAAAGGTGGAGTAGTATTAGCAATTAGAAATGAAATGGATTTGCCAGTTAAATTAGTTGGGCTGGGAGAAAAAGTTGATGATTTAGCAAACTTTGATGCAGAAAAATTTGCAATTGGTCTCTTCCAAGGATTAATCTAATAATAGGCAAAGCTACAATTAATATATAAGGAGTAAATAATGAAGCATTTAAGTGCATGTACGACTATTTTAGTTGGAAAAAAAGCATCAATTGATGGATCAGTAATGATTTCACGTAATGACGATACTGCAGGTGCAATTACGCCACAAAAGTTTATTATTGAGCCAGCTGTTCATGGTGAAAAGGGACGTAAAATTAAATCTTGGCTTAATAAGTTTGAAATGGAGCTTCCTGAAGATGCTCAAAGAGTTCCAGCAGTTCCAAATGTTGACTATAAAAAGTTAGGTTATTATGACGAAAGCGGTATCAACCAAAAGAATGTTGCTATGTCATGTACTGAATCAACTTATGGTAACGAAAGAACGTTAGCATTTGATCCATTAGTTAAAGATGGTTTAGATGAAGATTGTATGCAGACTGTAGTTTTGCCATATATTGATTCCGCAAGAGATGGTGTAAAACGTCTTGGTTCCTTAATTAAAAAATACGGGTCACCTGCTGGAAACTCAGTTTTGTTTGGTGACAAAGATGAAGTATGGTACATGGAAATTGTTACAGGACACCACTGGGTTGCTCAACGCATTCCAGATGACTGTTATGCAGCAACTGGTAACCGTGTTGCTATTCAACAAGTTAACTTTGATGATCCAGATAACTTTATGTGGAGTGAAGGAATTCAAGAATTCGTTGAAGAGCATCACTTAAATCCTGATCATGAAGGTTGGAATTTCCGTCACATCTTTGGAACTTATACTGAACAAGACCGTCATTATAACACTAGTCGTCAATGGTATATCCAAAAACTTTTCAACCCAGAAATTGAACAAGATCCTGAAGATCCAGACATTCCTTTCATTAGAAAAGCTTCTAAGAAATTGGCTAAGGAAGATATTGAATTTGCACTTGGTTCTCATTATCAAGATACTCCATTTGATCCGTTTGGTCATGGAACTGAGGAAGAGAAGCATCGTTATCGTCCAATTGGTTTAAATAGAACTCAGAACTCACATATTTTGCAGATTAGAAGTGATGTTCCTGAAGAAATGGCTGGTATTATGTGGTTATGTATTGGTGGACCAACATTTACTCCATACATCCCATTCTTTGCTAATATGAATGAAACTGATCCATCATTTAACAATACGTCAATGACCTATAATAAAGATGATGCATGGTGGTACTATAAATCTTTGGCTGCTTTAGTTGAAAGCCACTATCCTCAATTTGTGCAACTTGACACTAAATATCTTGAAGAGTTGAATAGATACTACCGCGGTAGAGTTGAAGAAATTATTGAAAATGCTAAAGATTTAAGTGGTGAAGAATTAACCGACTACTTAACTCGTGAAAATCAAAAGACTGTTGCTCATACTAAGAAAGATAGTGAAGAATTAATGGGTCAAATGTTTACTGATGCAATTAAGATGTCTAAGTTAACATTTAAAATGGATCCAAATCTTTAATTAAAAGATTCGTATACAAGAAGGTTAGGAAAAATTGCCTAACCTTCTTTTTTGAAATTAATTAAACTAAAAGTGTCTTAAAACTACATAGCTATTATTTTAGAAATACATTTTTTTTGCTATACTGTTTCAAGGTGAGACAAATGGATGAACTTGAAAAAAATGAAAGATTAGGCGACTTATTTGCCTACTACGGTCCATTATTAACAAAAGGACAACAAGAGTATTTTGAGGATTATTATTACAACGATCTTTCTTTAGGAGAAATTGCGGATAATCACCATGTCTCTCGACAAGCTGTTTATGATAATTTGAAACGAAGCAGCCGTGCTTTAGAAAAATATGAAGATAAACTTCATATGAAACGTGATTATACTCAAATAGAAGAAAAAATTACTGAGGCAGTATATGCCCTTGAACATGGCAAAATTAATCGAGCTCAGATTGAACTTTTGAAATTATTAAGACAAATGGGAGTAGAATAGTATGGCTTTTGAAAATTTAAGTGAAAGACTTCAAAAAGCATTAAAAAATTTAACTGGTAAAGGTAAGATCTCAGAAGCGGATATTAATGACGCTAGTCGTGAAATTCGATTAGCTTTACTAGAAGCGGACGTTAACTTTAAGGTTGTAAAAGACTTTATTAAAAAAATAAAAAAGGAAGCTTTAGGTAAAGAAGTCCAAGATAGCTTAAATCCAGGACAACAAATCATCAAAATTGTTGATGACGAGTTAACTAAAATGATGGGAGAAGAGGCTGTTTCTCTTAATAAATCTCCACATATTCCAACAATTATTATGATGGTCGGTTTACAGGGTACTGGTAAAACTACTACTGTTGGTAAACTTGCAAATTACTTAATGAAGAACGAAAAAGCTCGTCCATTGTTAATTGCAGGTGATATTTACCGTCCAGCTGCTATTGAGCAGTTAAAGCAAATTGGTCAACAATTAGACGTACCGGTTTATAGTGAAGATAACCAAGATGTAGCAGAAATTGTAAAGCATGGTCTTGAAGAAGCTGATAAAAATAAAAATGACTATGTCTTGATTGATACGGCTGGGCGTCTTGAAATTGATGAGCAATTGATGGATGAATTGAAGCGTGTAACTGAAGTTGCTCATCCTGATAATACTTTATTAGTTGTTGATGCAATGACAGGTCAAGCAGCTACACAAGTAGCAGAAGGATTTAATAATGACTTAGATCTGACTGGAATTGTTTTGACTAAGCTTGATGGGGATACTCGTGGTGGTGCCGCACTTTCTATTCGTGCTGTCACTGGTCTTCCAATTATCTTTACCGGTCAAGGTGAAAAATTAACGGATCTTTCTACTTTCCATCCTGATCGAATGGCTTCACGTATCCTAGGTATGGGTGATATGTTGACCTTAATTGAGAAGGCTCAGCAAGATTACGATGCTAAAGAAGCCGAAAAGATGGCTGAAAAGATGCGGGAAAATACTTTTGATTTTAATGATTTTATTGATCAAATGGAGCAAGTTCAAAAAATGGGTCCTCTAGATCAAATCATTAAAATGATCCCTGGATTGGGTAATAATCCTGCTCTTAAAAATATTCAGATTCCGGAAAAACAAATCGATCACATTAAGGCTATTGTTTATTCAATGACCCCAGAAGAGCGTGAAAATCCTGATATTCTTAATCCGTCAAGAAGACGTAGAATTGCTGCTGGTTCCGGTAGATCGATTGCTGAAGTTAACCGAATGATTAAACAATTTAAGCAATCAAAAGAAATGATGCAAAAGATGACCAAAGGTGATATGGGTGAATTGGCTAACTTACCAGGAATGAATTCACCAATGGGCAAGATGGCGATGAGATCAATGAATAAGCGCTTTAAGAAAAATAAGAAGAAACGGATGAAGAATATTAAGCGTTATCGTTCAAAATAATTTTCAACTGTTAAGGAAAACCCCTTTACACATATTTTTCTATATGCTATATTATTTAAGTCAAGAAATTTAGGAGGAATTAATTAATGTCTGTTAAGATTCGTATGCGCCGTATGGGCTCAAAGAGAAAACCTTTTTACCGTATTGTAGTTGCTGATTCACGTATGCCACGTGATGGCCGTTTCATCGAAGAAGTTGGTTACTACAACCCACTTACTAACCCTGATGAAGTTAAGCTTGAAGAAGACAAGATTTTTGAATGGCTTGAAAAAGGTGCTCAACCATCAGATACTGTAAGAAGCTTACTTTCAAAAGCTGGTTTGATGACTAGATACCACGACGCAAAGTACGGTAAGTAATTTACTATTGCAATTAGAAGTTTGGGAAAGCTCTTCCCAAACTTTTTTATTTAGAAAGAATAAGTTCTATGACTGAATATTTTGAAGTTGGAAAGATATTGTCTCCTCATGGATTAAAGGGAGAAGTTAAGGTAAATGCAACAACTGATTTTCCAGAGGAAAGATTAGCTACAGGAAGTAGATTGTTTATTAAGAATAATAAACAGTATGAAAAATTAATTGTAGAAAATACTCGACGCCATAAACAATTTTATTTAGTTAAATTTGAAAAGATTGATGATATTGATCAAGCTGAAAAAATTTGCAGTAAAGAATTATATGTAGCAGAAACAGATCAACAAGAATTACCTGAAGGTAGCTACTACTTTAAAGACATCTTAAATTGCCCGGTCTATGATGCTGAGACTGGGGAAAAGCTAGGAGTATTAGAAAACATTGAAACTCCTGGTGCTAATGATATTTGGGAGATAAAGCCAGAAAAAGGAAAGAGTTTTTGGATTCCAAATATTGAATCAGTAGTTAAAAAAGTTGATCTAGCCAATAAGAGAATAGAAGTAACTTTGCTTGAAGGATTACGAGATGAAAATTAATGTTTTAACCCTTTTTCCAGATATGTTTACTCCTTTGCAGGTCTCAATGTTAGGAAGAGGTCTAGAAGACAAAAAATGGGAATTAAACTTAGTTAATTTCCGTGACTTTACTAGCGACGTACATCATCATGTCGATGATACTCCTTATGGGGGTGGAGCTGGGATGGTACTTCAAATTATGCCAATAAAAAAAGCTCTAGATTCTTTAACTAATAAAGGAAAAGTAATTATTACTGCTCCACAAGGAAAAACTTTCAATGAAAAAATGGCCCAAGATTGGTCAAAAGAAGAAAATTTAACTTTTATTTGTGGCCACTATGAAGGTTTTGATCAGAGAATCTATGATTTGGCTGATGAAACAGTATCAATTGGCGATTACGTCCTTACTGGTGGAGAATTACCAACAATGAGTATGATTGATGCTACTGTTCGTCTCTTACCGGGAATTTTAGGAAATTCTGCTTCTCCAGTAGAAGAAAGTTTTTCACACGGTCTTTTAGAATATCCGCAATATACGCGTCCTGCTGATTTTGAAGGTCAGAAAGTCCCTGAAGTATTAACATCGGGCAATCACCAAAAAATTGCTGAATGGCGCCATAAGGAAGCCTTACGAGCAACATATCTCTACCGTCCCGATATGTTAGCTGACCGTGAGTTAACAGATGAAGAAAAGAGAATGCTTGAAGAAATTAAAAGTGAAAAAGAGGATTAGTATTTACAAGCATTTTTCTATTTGGTAAACTAGTCGTTGTGGCATAAGCCACTGATTTATGGGTATTCCGCTGGCACAAGGTGTTGATGAATGCCGTAGAAGGAGAGAAAATAATGGATCCATTAATTCAAGAATTAACTAAAGAACAATTACGCGATGATATGCCTGACTTCCGTGCAGGTGACACTGTTCGTGTTCACGTACGTGTTGTAGAAGGTACTCACGAACGTATTCAGATGTTCGAAGGTGTTGTAATTAAGCGTAAGGGTGCTGGTATCAGCGCAACTTACACTGTACGTAAGATGTCATCAGGTATTGGTGTTGAACGTACTTTCCCAGTAAATGACCCACGTGTTGCTAAGGTTGAAGTTCTTCGTCACGGTCGTGTACGTCGTGCTAAGCTTTACTACTTACGTGAACGTCACGGTAAAGCAGCTAGAATTGCTGAAAAGCGTCGCGGTTAATTCAATTAATCAAGACAGTATTAAAAGCCATCTCGAAAGAGATGGCTTTTTTTGTAGATAAAAAAAAGAGTTTCAAAAAAGAAACTCTTTTTGATTAATAAAATGTAATGTGATTTAGTGGCCAGTAGCGCAACTTCACTACTCCCACAATTTTACTTCGTGGAATTGTTCCAATATAGCGACTGTCTTTAGAAACGCTTCTGTGATCTCCCATTACAAAATAAGTATTAGCAGGAACTTTATTAGTCTTTTGCATTTCTTTTAGTTGCTTTGAAGTATAAAATTGACGATAATTTTGAGTTTTAGCTAGAGAACTCAGAGTGAAATTTTGGGTATTAGTATATTTAGTACCGGAAATTCCGTCCTCTCCATTGTCAATTAATTTTTGACCAGCTTTTAACCATGGTTGATTAAGTTTTTTACCATTAATATAAATTTGATTATTTTTACTTACAATGGTATCTCCCGGTAACCCGATTACTCTCTTAATATATACGGCTCCTGGTTCGTCAGGCGCATCAACAATTACAATGTCGCCTTCCTTAATCTTGGCGTGCCTAAGAGCAATAACACGATCGTTATTTTCAAAAGTAGGTTGCATTGAAATTCCAGATACAGTTAAGTTGGCAAAAACATATTTATTTAGTACAAAGAAGATACCAAAAAATATGGCGGTTAGAATTAGTACCTGGAGAATCCACTGACCCCAGCTTTCAGATTGTTCTTGTTTTTTCAATTTTTTCACCTTATTTAATCTATTTCAACATAAAGTGTAACCCTAAATTAGCATTTTGTCGATTAAACAAAAAAGATGAAAAATAATTTTAATTTATATAATTAAATAGGAGATAAAGGTCTTGAAGAGGTCGAAAATTTTAATTTAGCTTATAATGAAAACAACAAGAGCAATCATAAGAAGGGAGTAAAAAAGATGCATGAGTATTCAGCTGGTAGTATTGTTTATCGTATTAAAAATAATAAAATAGAATTTTTACTTGTCCAAAGTAGACTTAATCGAACTTGGGGCTTTCCGAAAGGGCATCTAGAAAAGGATGAAAATAATGTACAGGCGGCTCAAAGAGAGGTCTATGAAGAAGTGGGACTAAAACCAGATTATGATTTTGATTTTGAGGAAAGTATTACTTATAAAATTGCCCGGGATCGATTAAAAACTGTAACATTGTTTTTGAGTAGATTTAACCCGGATCAAAAAATAGAACTACAAAAAAGTGAAATTGGAGATTATAAATGGGCAACTTTAGCAGAAGCTACTTCCTGTTTAAATTATGAAGAATTGAAAGAATTATTGAAGAAGGCACAGGAATATATTGAAAATGAAATATCCAGATAAACTCTTAGCTGAAGTTAAGGAAAGATCAAAGGGGATGAAATTAGAAGGAATTAATTTTGGTGCTGGTCCAGTTCATCCCAAGCTTATGATTGTAGGAGAAGCGCCAGGAAGAGAAGAGATAGAATCGCTAATCCCGTTTCACGGTGCGTCTGGAAAAGAATTAATGAAATCTTTAGCCTCAATCGGGCTTAAACGAGACGATGTATATATAACTAGTGCTGTCAGAAGCCGTCCTTATAGTATTAAGCACACATTTAGTAAAAAAGAAAATAAAGAAATAATCAAATATCCTAATCGAAAACCGACTAAAAAGGAAATTTTGGCACATGCACCATTTTTAGATTATGAAATTAAGTGTGTTAAACCTAAAATCATTGTAACAGTGGGTACTACGGCTCTAACAAGATTGCTAGATGATAAATATGAAATTAGTAATGTGCATGGAAAAATTATTGAAAATACTCCAATTTTAGAATTAAATGATAAAAAAGATGGTTATATTTGGTCTAAAGAAAAGTATATCGTTGTACCACAATACCATCCTGCAGCAGTTTTTTATAATAGAAAATTAGCTGAAGTAATCGCGCAAGACTGGTTAAATGTAAAACCGCTAATTAAATAGCAAAAAATGGTAGGAATGACACTTCCTACCATTTTTTAATCAATATTATTACGATATAGGCCTACAACTTTACCTAAAATTTGAACCACAGGTAAAATAATTGGATCCATTGTATCGTTTTCCGGCTGCAGACGGTAATAACCGTCTTCTTTGAAAAATCTTTTGACAGTTGCTTCGTTATCTTCAGTCATAGCGACAACGATTTCACCATTATTAGCACTAGATTGTTTACGAACAATGACATGATCACCATTTAAAATTCCAGCATTAATCATTGATTCGCCATGCACACGTAACATGAAAAGCTCGCCAGCGTCATTTTCGAGATCAGGAGGAAGAGGGAAATACTCATCGATGTCCTGAACGGCTAAGATAGGTTGACCAGCAGTAACTACGCCAACAACAGGAATATCTTTAGGTTTAATTCCCAGAGCTTCTCGACCTTTTTCAGTTACTTCGATTGCTCTTGGTTTAGTGGCATCTTTTAAAATATAGCCTTTCTTTTCTAGGCGTGCTAGGTGACCGTGAACGGTTGAAGTAGAAGAAAGATCCACTGCGCTGCAGATTTCTCGCACTGTAGGAGGAAAAGCTCGTTCTTCAACAGTATCGTAAATAAAACGTAAAATTTCTAATTGTTTATTTGCATGTGGTTCAGTCATAATTTTTTCTCCATTTACTTACTTATTAGTATTCTAACAAAAAAATATTATCTCGGCAAACAGGCGTTCTTAGTAGTTGAGTCTTTTTTTATTGGTATAATTAAGGTAAACTAACATTGTTTAGTGAGGTGTTTATTATGGATAAAAAAGAAGAAGAAAAATTAATTAAGCGAATTAATGAATTAACTAAAATTAGTAGAGAACGTGAGTTAACTCCTGATGAGTTAGAGGAACGTAAAAAGTTAAGATCTGCTTTTCTAGAAAACTTCCGTGCTGGATTTAGACAACAATTAGAGGATACTGTAGTCATTGACAAAGATGGTAAAGAAGTAACCTCAGAAAAAGCTAAAGAGGCACAACGTCGTAAAGGATTAAGAAAAGATTAATATTTTACTTTAAAAAATACTATTTTTTTGGTATGCTGAAAAAGTACATTAATTTTTGGAGGTTTTTGGGAAATGAATTTAGGTTTAGCAATTTTTCTTATTATTATCGCATTATTAATCGGTCTTGTTGGCGGATTTTATGGTGCTCGCGCATACATGAAGAAGTATTTCCAAGACAATCCTCCTATTAGTGAAGATATGATTGCAGCTATGATGGCGCAAATGGGACAAAAACCATCTGCTAAGAAGCTTAATCAAGTTATGAATATGATGAAGCATCAACAACAAAAATAGTAGCTTACTTTACTAATATTTGGTAATAGACAGAGGATCGTATTCCTCTGTCTTTTTGTATATGGTGGGGTGAAAAATGAATATTTTTAGCAAATTAGGGTGGTTTTTTAAGCAAGAGAAGAAAAGATATATTATTGGTATTAGTTTTTTAGCTTTAACTTCAATTGCCAATTTAGTCCCACCTAGAATTTTAGGGCTGATGGCTGACCAGCTAGATAGAGGGTCAATTAGCTGGGGTGAGTATGGTGCTTTGATTTTAGCTGTCATTGCTGCAGCCATAGTCTTATATTTATTGCGCTACTTTTGGCGTAAGCAAATTTGGGGTGGAGCAGCAGAGTTAGAAAGACAAATGCGATCCCGCTTATTCAAGCATTTTATGATAATGGATAAAACCTTTTATCAAAGGCACCGCACCGGGGATTTAATGGCGCATGCGACTAATGATATCAATTCCATTCAAAATGTAGCTGGAGATGGAGTTTTGACTTTAGTTGACTCTTTGGTTACTGGTGGAACTACAATGATTGCGATGATTATTTTTACCGATTTTAGGTTAACTATTATTGCCCTTTTACCACTTCCTTTTCTTGCTTTAGGTGCTTGGAAGTTAGGAGATAAGCTTCATTATAGTTTTGACAAATCACAAGCTGCATTTTCACGTTTAAATAATAAAACTCAAGAATCAGTTTCAGGAATTAAAGTATTAAAAGCCTTTGGTGAAAGTGAGCAGGATTCAGCTGCCTTTAATAAGATGGTAGATGATACCATTCAAATCAATAAGAAAGTTTTTAAATGGGATTCAATGTTTGATCCATTAGGGACATTAATTATTGGAGCAACTTATGTAATTACGATTATCTATGGTGGATTACTGGTATCAAATCGTACTTTATCAGTTGGTCAATTGGTTTCCTTTATTGCTTATATTTCTAATATGGTATGGCCGATGTTTGCAATTGGTTATTTATTTAATATTTTAGAGCGTGGATCAGCCTCCTATGATCGTGTTGAACGTCTATTATATGAGAAACCTCAAATTACTGATGAAAACGCTGATCAGAGCTTAACAGCTCGAGATATTCAAGGTGATTTAAAATATGAAATTAAATCCTTTGCATATCCTGATGAAAAAGAAATACCAGTTTTGCAAAATATTAATTTTACATTAAAACCAGGACAAACATTAGGTTTAGTGGGAAAAGTTGGATCCGGAAAGACCACTATTATTGAGCTTTTATTAAGAGAGTTTGATCAATACCAAGGAAGAATAAGCTTAGGTGGTCATGATATTAGAAATATTCCTTTAAAATTACTTTTAAGTGAAATTTCGTATGTTCCACAAAATAATTTCTTGTTTTCTACCTCCATTGAAAAAAATATTGCTTTTTCTGATGAAAATGTGGAGAAGGATAAAATTGAATCTGCAGCTCAAAAGAGTGATTTGCACGATGACATTTTGCAAATGCCAAATGGGTATAAAACATTGGTAGGTGAGAATGGAGTATCTTTGTCTGGGGGACAAAAACAAAGATTGTCAATTGCACGAGCCTTGTTAAAAGAAAGTCCTATTTTGATATTAGATGACGCTCTTTCAGCGGTGGATGCAAAGACAGAGACCTCTATTTTGGATTCACTTAAATTGGAAAGAAAAGGAAAAAAGACCTTGATTGCGGCCCATCGTTTGACTTCCGTAATGGATGCAGATCTCATCTTAGTTCTAAAAGAGGGGAAGATTGTTGAAAGAGGAAAACATGCTGACCTTTTAGCTCAAAATGGTTGGTATGCTGAAATGTGGCGTAAACAAGAACTACAAGCAAAGGTGGGTGAAGTAGATGGACAATAATGAAGAAAGCAAATCAGTTTGGTCTAAGGCCATCCCATTTAAAGAACAAGTTCAAATATTTAAAAGAGTTTTAAAATACGTAAAGCCTTTTAAAGTGGAAATGGGAATTGCAATTTTTGGAGCTTTCTTAGTAAGTGTAATTAATATGCTTTTACCAAGAGGACTACAGTTTTTCTTAGATAATTATTTGATCAAACAAAAAGCGACAGTACAGATTATAATTTGGGCTGGACTATTATATGGGCTTGGAACAATTATTAAGGCAATTCTCCAGTTTGTATATCAATATTTATATGCACTTGGCGCTGAAAAGACACTTGAAAGTGTAAGAAAAGATTTATATCGAAAACTTCATAGTTTAGGGATGCGCTATTTTGACCAGACCCCAGCAGGTTCAATTGTATCAAGAGTCACTAATGATACGATGACTCTAAGCGACTTTTTAGGAGTACTTTGTCAAGTAGTCATTGGAGTATTTTCTTTAGTAACTGCTTTTATAGCGATGTATGTAACCAATAAATTTGCGGCGTTAATTGTCTTGCTGTTTTTACCAATTTTAGGTTTTATTTTCTGGATTTATACACAAAAGAGTTCTAGATTGTATCGTGCTTTTAGGGAACGGCTTAGTCGAATTAATACTAACTTAAATGAATCTATTGAAGGAGTTTCTCTAATTCAGCAATTTAAGCAGGAAAAAAGAATGACAAACCATTTTGAAAATGAGAATGGTACTTTAATGAGAACACGTTTTAACTTGATCCGAGTTAACTCGCTTTTGCTCTCGCCAATGACTAGTTTGCTTTATTCATTGGCTCTTGCATTAGTGTTAATGTATTTTGGTTTTCCATTGCAAGAGACTTTTGTTCCTGCCGGAATTGTATATGCTTTTTCTCAATATGTACAACAATTTTTTAATCCTATTTCTACTATGATGGATCGAATGACTTCTTTTCAGGATGGGATTGTGGCAGGTAAACGTATTTTTAGAATTATGGATGAAAAAGAATACGAACCGCGACAAGAAAATGATGAAAGAGCAGTTATTTCAAAAGGAAAGATTGAATTTAAAAATGTTAGCTTTTCTTATGATGGAAAGAATGAAATCTTACATGATGTATCTTTTGTAGTTAATCCGGGTGAAACTTTAGGAATTGTTGGTCATACTGGATCAGGAAAGAGTTCAATTATCAATGTAATGATGAGATTTTATGAATTTGGTAGTGGGGAAGTACTTATTGATGGCATTGATATTAGGAAGTTTCCGAAGAAAGAATTACGTAAAAAACTAGGACTAGTTTTACAAGAACCCTTTATGTTCTATGGGGACATTTCTTCAAATATTCGCTTGTATAATGACAAAATTACAGATCAACAAATTAAAGATGCTGCTAAAACCGTACAAGCAGATTCATTTATTGAAAAGATGCCTGGTAAATATCATGCAAAAGTGATTGAAGGTGGATCAGAACTTAGTCAAGGACAACGACAATTAATTTCATTTGCACGTACCTTAGTAACTGATCCTAAAATTTTAGTTCTAGATGAAGCAACGGCTAATGTCGATACAGAAACCGAAAATTTAATTCAAGAGGGATTAAAGAAGCTTCGTCAAGGAAGAACGACTTTGGCAATTGCGCACCGTCTTTCAACAATTGCAGATGCGGACCAGATTATTGTTTTGGATAAAGGAAGAATTGTTGAACGTGGTACACATGAGGAACTATTGAAGAAGAAGGGGTATTACTACAATCTTTATAAGCTTCAACAAAATAGCGATAAATAAAAAGCTCGGTCGTTTAAGACCGAGCTTTTTATTTGAATTATATTTATTTATCATTCAACATGTATTGACGAGTCATTGGTAAGGTTTTACCAGATGGGCCCTTTGTTAATAGGTATTGAATAACATCAATGTTTCCTGATTCAAAGGAAGCTGCACAAGCTTGAAGATACATATCCCACATTCTTACAAAGCGTTCGCCCATCATTCCTTCAACCTCTGAACGATGGTCATTAAAGTTTTTATCCCAAATTTCAAGAGTTCTTTGATAGTGGCGACGAAGCATTTCCATGTCAGCAATTTGTAAGTTAGCTTCTTCAATTCTTGAGACAATTTCTACTAGGCCAGGGATGTAGCCACCTGGGAAGATATATTTGTTAATCCAGGCATTGGTAGCCCCGCCTTGTTGACGAGTAATACCATGAATTAAAGCAACACCGTGTGGCTTTAGGTATTTAGCAACGTCTTTGAAGTATTCTCCTAGGTTTTCTGAACCAACGTGCTCAAACATACCTACAGAAGTAACATAATCAAAATCACGATTACCTAATTCACGGTAATCTTCAAGTAAAACTTCGGCTTGATTTTCAAGACCCATGTCCTTGATCTTTTGGTTGACTAAATCAAATTGTTCTTGGCTTAAAGTGACTCCGGTAACTTTAAGTCCATATTCTTTAGCTGCAGTTAGCATTAAGGTTCCCCAGCCACACCCAATATCTAATAAAGTCTTACCTGGTTTAGGATCTAATTTTTGAAGAATATGATGAACTTTAGCAATTTGAGCAGCTTCAAGATCATCTTTATTACCATTAGTGAAGTAAGCACATGAGTAAGTCATAGTTGGATCAAGCCATAGTTTATAAAAATCGTTACCGATATCATAGTGACTTTGAACATCTTCTTGACTTTGCTTCTCAGTATGCTTTTGCTTAGGTAAAAATTTTCTAAATTTTGAAGCACGCATAAATGATTCACTACTTTCATATGCTGCTTCAATTAATTTTTGGATACTACCCTTAATTTCAAGGTCCTTATCCATATAAGCTTCACCTAAAGCTAAAGAGGCATTACTTGTTATTTCTTTAAAAGGAATCTTTTTGTTAAAAATAACCTCCACTTCCGGTGTGCCATTTCCATAAATTTCTGATTTTCCATCCCAGTACGTAACTTTTACAGGGACATTAAATGAATGACTAAGCATCATTTTATACAAAGGTTTTTCTAACATTATCGATTCTCCTTTTCTACACTAGACTATGTCATTTTAACACTAAAAATCTTGAATAATAAAAAAATTATTTTGCGATATAGTGAAAGTCAGGATTTTGTTCTTTATCTAGCTTGTCCCAAGCTTCTTCCAATTGCTGGTATAGAGCAGGTGTAGTTTCTTTATTAATCTTTTCGCGGCGTGGAATATAGATTGGATCACCAAAACAAATGTCTAAGGATTTTCTTTTTAGGAAGCCTTTAAAGGTCAACGGTCCTTGATAAACAACTGGCACTAAAGGCTTATTAGCCATTTTGGCAATAACAAATGCGCCACTTTTAAGTTCTTCAGAATGACGAGTTCCGGAAGGAAAAATAATCAAAGATAGGTCACCTTTGCGTAATCCTTTAACAGGAATTTTAATTGCAGAAGGACCAGGATTATCGCGATCTACTGAAAAAGCATGTGCATGCACTAAAATAAATCTCAAAATAGGATTTTTAAAAAGTTCTTTTTTTGCCATAAACATAAATTCCATTGGACTTGCAGCCAAGGCAAAAAGAATCGGTTCCCACCAAGTTCGATGAGGGGCTACTAAAATATAGTTACCTTTTGGTATACGGTCTTTATGATGAACATGTAAATGTCCATTAAGTACCCAGACAATAAATCGGGCGATTGGGCGAATAATTTTATAAAACATGATCTTTCCTCCAATTTTATCTATAGTATTATACAATACAGCAAAGAATTTTTAGAAGGGTATAGAAAATGGATCTAGTGAAATCTAATGAACGAATTGATTATATGTACAATGATGACCTACAAATCATCCAAGAAAAAGATGCGTTTTCTTTTTCTTTAGATACGCTTCTTCTTGGATATTTTGCGCAAAATAAAATCCATGATAATTATAAAATTGTTGATTTATGTAGTGGTAATGGGGCTGCTAGTATCTACATGTCCTATTTTAATCGGGCACATTATGATGCAGTTGAGATTCAGAAAGAAATAGCTGATCAGGCAAGACGAAGTATTAAATTGAATAAACTAGAAAATCGAATAGAAGTACATTGTCTGAATGCATTAGATGCTCCAAAGAAATTAGGTAAAGATAAGTATGATGTAGTTGTTGTTAATCCTCCTTATTTCAAAGTTCCTAAAGGTCATATTGTTAATCCAGATGAAAAAAAGGCCTTAGCAAGACATGAACTAGCAATTAACCTTGAGCAAATAATTAAAGTTTCAAGTGATATGCTCAAAATGAAAGGCAAAATGTTTATGGTTCATCGGCCTGAGCGTTTGGGTGAAATTATGTATTATTGCTTAGAGAATCAACTGAGTGTAAAGTGGGTGCAACCTTTTGTTTCTAAAAGAGATGCAGATGCCAATTTGGTAGTGGTAGAAGCCATTAGAAATACTGCTAGTGATGGATTAGTTTTGAGGGATGCAATTGTTGTACATAATCGAGATGGATCTTTCACGCCTGAAATAAAAAAAGTTATTGCTGAAAATAAGGAAGAAGGGCCTAAAAAAGAAAAATATTATTTTTACTGCTTATTGTGTAATGACGGAAGTTTCTATGGTGGTTTTACAAATGATTTAGCTCATCGATTAAAGATGCACAATGAAGGAAAAGGAGCTAAATACACAAAAACACGGCGACCAGTAAAAATGATATATCATGAAGAATTTGATGATAAAAAACTAGCCTTAAAGAGAGAATATTGGTTCAAACATCATTCAAGAAAATGGAAAGAAGAGTTTTTAAAAGAACATAATGTGAAATTTTAATTGCATTTATAAAATTAATTAGTTACAATGTTCAAGTATGCGTTTCGCATATTAATTTATATCACATCAAGAGCGATTAAATTCCTAGGTGCCAATTATTGGTCAAAATTTAATACGACCTCTTGAGAGGAATTAACCAGGAGGAATTTTTTATGACAGTTGTTACTATGAAGCAATTGCTTGAAGCAGGTGTCCACTTTGGTCACCAAACTAGAAGATGGGATCCAAAGATGGCTCCTTACATTTTCACTCAAAGAAACGGAATCTACATCATTGACTTGCAAAAGACTATTAAGATGTTAGATGACGCTTACAACTACGTTAAGGCAGTTGCTCAAGACGGTGGCGTATTCTTGTTCGTTGGTACTAAGAAACAAGCACAAGACGCTGTTAAAGAAGAAGCTACACGTGCAGGTCAATACTACGTTAACCAACGTTGGTTAGGTGGTACTTTGACTAACTGGACTACTATTCAAAGCCGTGTTAAGAGATTAAAGGAATTAAAACAAATGTCAGAAGATGGCACTTTCGACGTATTGCCAAAGAAGGAAGTTGCACTTTTGACTAAGGAAATGGAAAAACTTGAAAGATTCTTAGGTGGTATTGAAGATATGCCAAGAATCCCAGATGTTATGTTCGTTGTTGATCCTAAGAAAGAAAAGATCGCTGTTCACGAAGCAAACATTTTAGGTATCCCTGTAGTAGCTATGGTTGATACTAACACTGATCCAGATCCAATCGACGTTGTTATCCCAGCAAACGATGACGCAATTCGTGCAATTCGTTTGATTTCAGGTGCTATGGCTGATGCAATTATTGAAGGTAAGCAAGGCCAAGATGACAGCGAAGATGTTGAAAAAGAAATGGCTGATAAAGCAGCAGCTGAAGACGATGAAGAAGAATCCATCGAAGTAGTTGTTGAAAAATCAGAAGACTAATTTGTTTTTACTGTTAGTTCTGTAGGAGGACATATTAATGGCAAAAATTACTGCTCAATTAGTTAAAGAATTACGTGAACGTACTGGTGCAGGTGTTATGGACGCTAAGAAAGCATTAGTAGAAGTTGACGGTGACATGGATAAGGCAGTTCAATACCTTCGTGATAAAGGTATGGCAAAGGCTGCTAAGAAAGCTGACCGTGTTGCAGCTGAAGGTTTAACTGGCGTTTACGTTGATGGTAATGTTGCAGCTATTACTGAAGTTAACTCAGAAACTGACTTCGTTTCTTCAAACGATAAGTTTGTTAAATTAGTTAATGAAGCTACTAAAACTATTGCTGAAGGTAAGCCTGCTGACATGGAAGCAGCTGAAGAATTAAAGATGGCTGATGGTACTACTTTGGGTCAGTCATTTGTAGATGCAACTGCTACTATTGGTGAAAAGATCGTTTTACGTCGTTTTGCTTTAGAAGAAAAAACTGATGACCAAGAATTTGGTGCTTACCAACATAATGGTGGTCAAATTGGTGTTATCACTGTTTTAGAAGGTGCTGATGCAGCTACTGCTAAGCATTTAGCTATGCACATTGCTGCTATGAGTCCTAAAGTTATCTCACCTGATGAATTAGATGATGAATTCATTACTGATCAATTAGCTGTTATGAACCACAAGATTGATCAAGATAACGAAAGTCGTGCTTTGGTAAACAAGAAGCCATTGCCACACCTTGTTTATGGTTCAGAAAAACAATTAAGCGATGATGTTTTAGCTAAGGCTAAAGAAGACATTAAGGCTGAACTTAAAGAAGAAGGTAAGCCTGAAAAGATTTGGGATAAGATTATTCCTGGTAAGATGCAACGCTTTATTGATGATAATACTCAAGTTGATAAGCAATTTGCAGTTTTATCACAAAACTACATTATGGACGACAGCAAGACTGTTGGCGAATTCTTAAAGGAAAAGGGAGCTAAGTTAGTTGCTTTCCAACGTTACGAAGTTGGCGAAGGTATTGAAAAGAAGCAAGAAGACTTTGCTGCTGAAGTACGTGAACAAATGAAGTAATTATTTACTTAAAAATGGGAGTAACGCTTAGGCGTTGCTCCTTTTTTTCGGTATAATATATTGCAGTGATTTTATGGTAAAATGATAAAAGCAATGAGGAGGTAAATTTATGAGTCAAGTTAAGTACAAACGTATTATTTTAAAAGTTTCTGGTGAGGCTCTTGCTGGTGAAAAAGGCACTGGGATTAATCCAGAAGTTATCAAGCATTTAGCTGAAGAAATTAAATCTGTTCACGATCTAGGTGTTGAAATCGGTATTGTTTGTGGCGGTGGAAACATGTGGCGTGGTGAAACGGGTGCAAATCTAGGTATGGAAAGAGCTCAGGCAGACTACATGGGAATGCTAGCAACAATTATGAATGGTCTCGCTTTGCAAGATGGATTAGAAAACTTAGGGGTTCCAACACGAGTACAGACATCAATTGAGATGCGTCAAATTGCGGAGCCTTATATCCGTCGTAAAGCTGTTCGTCATCTAGAAAAGGGCCGTGTTGTTATTTTTGGTGGTGGTACCGGTAATCCTTACTTCTCAACCGATACTACTGCTGCCTTGAGAGCAGCCGAAATTAATGCAGATGTAATTTTGATGGCTAAAAACGGAGTTGATGGTGTTTATTCAGCTGATCCTAAAGTTGATCCAAATGCTAAGAAATACTCTGAATTGACTCAACTTGATTTGATTTCAAAGAACTTAAAAGTAATGGATAGCACAGCTAGTTCATTATCTATGGATAATGATATTCCCCTAGTTGTCTTTAATGTAAATAAGCCTGGTAACATCAAGAAAGTTGTTATGGGTGAAAATATTGGTACTGTAATCAAAGGTGATAAATAATGGCTAATGAAGTAATTGAAAAAGCAAAAGATAATATGAAAAAATCTATCGCTGTATTTCAAAAAGAATTAGGCGGTATTCGTGCGGGCGTTGCAAATGCAAGTTTATTGGATGGAATTAAGGTTAACTACTATGGTGTTCCAACTCCCCTTACACAAATGTCTAGTGTAAGTATTCCTGAAGCTCGTGTTTTAATGGTAACGCCTTACGATAAATCAACTTTGGATGATATTGAACATGCTATCTTAGCTTCTGATCTTGGAATTACTCCAGCTAATGATGGTACTGTAATTAGAATTGTTATTCCGCAATTAACTGGTGAATGTCGTCAAGAAATTGCTAAGCAAGTAGGCAAGCTTGCTGAAAAAGGTAAGATTGCTGTACGTAATGTGCGTCGAGATGCTATGGATACTTTGAAGCGTCAAGAAAAAGATGGCGATATTACTGAAGATGAACAACGTAGTTTAGAAAAACAAGTTCAAAAAGTAACTGATGATGCTACTAAAGAAATTGATAAATTAGCAGATCAAAAGAGTCAAGAAATTACTCAGGGTTAGTTTAGGACTTGATAAGATATGTCAGAATCAAAAAAACCACTTAATCATTTAGCCATAATTATGGATGGAAATGGTAGATGGGCAAAAAAGAGACATTTACCACGTTTTGTCGGCCATCGTCATGGTATGGACAATATTCGAAATATTGCTCTTGCAGCCAATGAATTAGGAATAAAAGTTTTAACACTTTATGCTTTTTCAACTGAAAATTGGGCTCGTCCGACTGACGAAGTAAATTATTTAATGCGTTTACCAATTGACTTTTTTGATAAGTTTATGCCGGAACTAATGGAAAATAACGTTCGGGTGAATATCATGGGATTTGTAGACGAACTACCTGAGAAGACATATTTAGTAACTCAAAAAGCTATGGCAGAAACAGCTAATAATACAGGGATGGTACTGAATTTTGCCTTTAACTATGGATCACGTAGAGAAATAACGGCTGGAGTGCAAGAAATTGCTCGTAAGGCGAAGGTCGGAGAAATTGATATTGATGATATTAATGAAAAAATGGTCTCAAATCATTTACTAACGCATTCTTTAGCTCCATATGAAGATCCTGATTTATTAATTAGAACATCCGGAGAAGAACGTTTATCAAATTTCTTATTGTGGCAAATGGCCTATACTGAATTTAGTTTTTCAGATAAATTATGGCCTGATTTTGATAAAACTGATTTAGAAGAATTAGTTAAAGATTATCAAGGACGTAATCGTCGTTTTGGAAAAGTATAATTTTAATTAGAACTGTAGAATTTTAAATGAAACAACGTGTAATAACAGCTATTGTAGCTTTAATTTTATTTATTCCGATTGTTTTAATGGGAGGCATTTGGATAGATGTCCTTGTTTGTGCGTTTGCGGCAGTTGGAATTAGCGAAATTTTTATTATGAAGAAACAAATTATTGTTTCTTGGGATTTTATCTTGGCCTTATTAGCTACCTTGACCATGGCAGTCCCCGATTCATTCTTTAAATTTTTACCTGCATTTTTAAATAAGTATGATATTTTTTATATCTTCGTAATGTTGATGCTGGTAAGAACGGTTTTGTCTAAGAATAAGGTTACCTTTGATGATGCCGGAGTCTATACTTTGGCTGCCTTATATATTGGGACTGGCTTTCACTTCATGGCCGCTATTAGAAATGCCCATCTTGGATTAGCAATTTTAGGTTATGTATTTGCAGTTGTTTGGTCAACTGATATTGCGGCTTATATGGTTGGACGTAAGATTGGAAAGCATAAATTGTGGCCAGTTATTAGTCCTAATAAAACATGGGAAGGATCTATTGGAGCAGTAATTTGTGCAGTAATTATCGCAGCAATTTATGTTACTCTAGTTCCTACTGGTAGAAATAATGCTATGATGATTATTCTAGCCTTCTTCTTATCGATTATTGGCCAGATTGGTGATTTAGTTGAGTCAGCTTATAAACGCTTTTATGGTGTGAAAGATTCAGGTAAGATCTTGCCTGGGCATGGGGGAATTTTAGATCGGTTTGATAGCATGCTTTTCGTTTTACCTGTTGTTGCATTTATGGGTATTTTATAGGAGAGCTATTGAATGAAAGGTATTTTAATCTTTCTAGTTATTTTTGGGATACTTGTTTTTGTTCATGAATTTGGGCATTTTATTGTTGCAAAAAAGTGTGGCATTTTAGTTCGTGAATTTTCAATTGGTATGGGACCAAAATTATTTCAAAAGATGCGTGCGAAAACTACATATACCATTAGATGGCTACCTTTAGGGGGTTATGTACGCTTAGCTGGGCCTGATGATGCCGCAAAGATTGAGCCGGGTACTACAGTAGTATTGCAATTAGATGATCAAAATAAAGTTAAACGGATTGATGCATCAGGATCTCAAATGCCAATTGAAGGAATTCCAGTACAAGTCAATTCCGCTGATTTAGTAGATGCATTAACTATTCAAGGTTATGAGAACGGGGATGAGGCTCAACTAAAAACTTATTCTGTTGATCATGATGCTACCATCATTGAACAAAATGGAACTGAATTGTTAATTGCACCACGCGATACACAATTTCAAGAGGCTAGTGTCGGTAAGAAACTAGCTACTAATTTTGCTGGTCCATTTATGAACATTGTCTTGGGATTTGTTGTATTTATCATTTGGTCATTAGCAGCTCCTGGAGCACCAACTACAACAGTTGGGAGTACCATAGCTCATCAACCTGCTCAAGTAGCTGGAATCAAGGCTAATGATGAAATTATTGGGATTAATAATAAAAAAATTAGTAATTTCAATCAAATTGCTAGTGAATTGGCTAAAAGTAAAGGCAAGACTGTTGAAGTAAAAGTAAAACGAAATAATAAGGTTAAAAATTTCTCAATAAAGCCAAAAGTTAATAAGATAGACGGCCAAAAAGTCTACCAACTCGGTTTTTATGGGAAACCTGATAATAGTCTTGGAGCAAAAATAAGCCGTGGTTGGAATACAAGTATTAGTACAACTGGTTTAATCTTTAATGCCGTAGGCAACTTGTTTAAACATTTTAGTTTGAACAAGCTTTCTGGACCAGTAGGAATCTATTCTCAAACTGTTCAAGTTTCAAACATGGGCTTTACATACTTGTTAGCATTTTTAGCAATGATTTCTATTAATTTGGGAATTGTAAACTTAATCCCAATTCCCGGTTTAGACGGGGGAAAGTTATTGCTTAACCTGATTCAGCTCATTATTCGAAAACCAATTCCTGAAGATAAGGAAGCAATTGTAGATGTAATCGGTTTTGTCATTTTATTACTGTTGATCGTTGCAGTAACTGGAAATGATATTTATCGCTATTTTATTAAGTAAATTTTTGGAGGAATAAATGCGTCAATCAAAATTTTTTATGCCAACGTTAAAAGAGGCACCTTCTGATGCTGTAGCAAAAAGTCACCAATTAATGCTTAGAGGTGGTTATATCCGTCAAGTGACTGCCGGAGTTTATGCATACTTACCGTTAGGTTACCGCGTCCTACGCAAGGCAGAAAATATTATTGAAGAAGAAATGGATAATATTAATGTACCTGAAATGATCATGCCTCATCTCTTGCCTGCAACCCTTTGGCAAGAATCTGGTCGTTATAAAAAATATGGCGCAGAAATGTTTAAGCTTCAAGACCGACATGGACGTGAGAGTTTGCTTGGACCAACCCATGAGGAAACTTTTACTGAAATTGTTGCTAAGAACTTAAAGAGTTACAAGCAAATGCCACTTGCTTTATATCAAATCCAAACTAAATTCCGTGATGAAAATCGCCCACGTTTTGGCTTACTACGTGGTAGAGAATTTGTGATGCTCGATGGCTACAGTTTTGCAGCAACTCGTGAACAATTAGATAAACAATTTGATGATCAAAAATCTGCATATTTGAAGATCTTCAATCGTGCTGGTGTTACTGTTCACCCGGTTATTGCAGATTCAGGTACAATGGGTGGAAAGAATTCAACTGAATTTCAAGCTCCTGCTGCAATTGGTGAAGATACAATTGCTACTAATGAAAAAGGAACTTACGCTGCTAACCTTGAAATGGCTAAAAGTATTGATACTTTTAAACAAGAGGCAGAAGAAGCAAAAGAATTAGCTAAAGTAGCCACTCCAGGAATGGATACAATTGAAAAGTTAGCTGATTTTCTTAAAGTTCCTTCAACTAGAATTGTTAAGAGTATCTTGTACATCGCAGATGACCAAAAAGTCTTAGTTCTCATCCGTGGTGATAAGGAAATTAACGAAGTTAAATTAGGCCATATATTAGATGCAGACGAAGTTAGAACTGCAAATGCTGATGAATTAGTAGAAATTACTGGTTCAGAAAAAGGCGGCGTTGGACCAATTAACGCTGACTGGGCAGATAAGATTATTGCGGATGAAACAGTTAAAGGGCTATACAACGTAGTTGTAGGTGCAAATGAAACAGACTATCAATATCAAAACGCTAATTTAGATCGCGACTTTAAGATTGATGAATTTGCTGATATTCGTACAGCAAACGAAGGCGAACCAGATCCAGTTGATCATTTGCCATTAAAATTTACGACTAGTATTGAAGTAGGTCATATTTTTAAATTAGGTACTTACTATACTGATACTATGGGTGCTGATTTCTTAGATAATAATGGTAAAGCTAAGCCAGTAATCATGGGCTCCTATGGAATTGGGGTAACCAGAATGCTTTCAGCTGCAGTGGAACAACACTTAACTGAAAATGGAATCGCATGGCCAAAAGAAATTGCTCCATTTGCCATTCATTTAATTCAAATGAAAATGAAGGATGAAACTCAAACTGAATTAGCTGAAAAACTTGAAAAAGAACTTTCAGCCAAGTATGATGTTTTATACGATGATAGAAATGAACGACCAGGTGTTAAATTTAATGATGCTGATTTAGTTGGAGCACCATTAAGAATTACAATCGGTCGAAAAGCAAAAGATGGTATTGTAGAAGTAAAGCGTCCAATGGATGAAAAGGCTACTGAAGTTAATATTTCTGATTTGGATGCTGTGATTACAAAAGAGTTAGGATAATTTTTGTGACAAAAAAGAACGAACTTTTCAAAAAACTATTAGATCAAATCAAGTTTCCTGATAAGTTTGAGGATAACGATATTATCCAAAATGGTGAAATTGAAAACGTGGATGTATACGCTAATGAAAGAAAGTGGAAAATCCACGTTTTTTTTGATACACCATTAGATTTTGAAACTTATCGCTCTCTTAATGAACTTATTCATGAGACTTTTGAGCCGTTTGTAAATGTTGAATTATTAATTCGAACACGTGACGGAAGCAGTAAGAAACTACCAGCATACTGGACTTATGCTATTCAAAATTCAACTAACCTAAAACCAGCTGTTCGAGAATTTTTACAAGGACAAGCTCCTCATTTAGAAAAAGAAAAATGGCTAATTCCAACTCAAAATAAAGTAGTGAATGGCTTGCTTTCAGAACAAGTTTTAGCAGAACTAAATAAAGAATTCAGACGCTATGGCTTCTTTAATATTAAGTTTACAACGAAAGTTGATGAGACTAATATTGATGAAAATTTAAGAAGTCTAGAACAAGAGCAGGCTCAACATGAATCTGCCATGCAAGAATTTTATGAGAAACAGCCAGTAGAACCTAAGAAAAAGATGCCCATTAAAAGTACAAGGATGGGTAATAAAAAGGTCGATAAAAAAGCTAAATTTATTCAAATTAAAGACTTGGAAGATGGCAGTGGAAACGTGGCTATTGAAGGCCATATTTTTAACACCGATATTCATGAATTGAAATCTGGAAGTGTAATTTTTACTGGTGAAATTACTGACTATACAGATTCAATTAGTTTTAAAAAATTTGTTTCTGACAAAGATCAAATTGATTATCTAAAGGGAATTAAGCCTGGTGTTTGGGCTAGAATGCAAGGTTATGCAGCTGATGATCAGTATCAACATGACGTTGTTTTTAATATTCGAAACTTAGAATTAATTGAACATAAGGGACGAGAAGAAAAGTATGAAGGAGAGAAAAAGCGTGTAGAATTGCATCTTCATACAAATATGAGTCAATTGGACGCAACTAGTACGGCTAGTGACTTTATCAAAACTGCGAAAAAATTTGGTCAAAAGGCAATTGCAATTACGGATCATGCAGATGTGCAATCTTTCCCAGAAGCTTATCATACTGGTGCAAGCGAAAAAATGAAAATTTTATATGGCTATGAGGCCAATATGATTGATGATCATGCTTTGCTTGTCCTTAATCCTACTGAAATGGATTATCGAGATCGTGAATATGTGATTTTCGACGTTGAAACAACAGGACTGTCTTCGGTTTACGACACCATTATTGAAATCGGTGCGGTAAAAATGAAAAATGGAGAAGTACTGGAAAGATTCGATGAGTTTATCAATCCACACCATCCCTTAAGTGACACAACGATTAACTTAACATCAATTACTGATGAAATGGTTGGTGCAGCTGATGATGAAAAAGATGTAATTAAGAAATTTAAAGACTTTTATGGTGATCGGCCTCTTTGTGGACATAATGTTCAATTTGATGTTGGGTTTGTAAATGCGGCTTTACGCCGTGCGGGTCTAGAAGAAATCACACAACCTGTTGTTGATACGCTTGAAGTTTCAAGGCTTTTGCATCCTGAACAAACTCGTCATACTCTTGATTCTTTAGCTAAAAAATACAATGTTGTTCTTGAACATCACCACCGCGCTAACCAAGATGCGGAAGCTACGGGATATTTAATGTTTAAATTGCTAGATGCTTTTAATGATCGTTTTCATGAAGCAGATTTAGGCAAAATGAACGACTATGCGAAATATGGACAAGTTTATAAGCGAGCTAAGCCAAGTCATATGAGTGTTCTTGCTCTAAATCAAGAAGGGCTAAAAAATATGTACAAGCTTGTTTCGCTTGCAAGTACTAAATATTTCTATCGTATTCCACGTACGCCAAAGTCAGAATTAAGAAAATATCGTAAAGGTTTATTATTTGGTAGTGGCTGCTGGCAAGGCGATGTATTCATTTCAATGATGCAAAAGGGATATGATGAAGCCCGTGAAAAAGCACGTTTTTATGATTATCTTGAAGTCCAACCGCCAGCTGCTTATCAAGCCTTAATTGAAGATGATCTGATTAAAGATGAAGATGAGCTGCATGAAATTATTCAAAATATTTATAAATTAGGTAAAGAACTAAATAAACCAGTTGTAGCTACCAGTGACTCGCACTATGTTGAGCCGCATGAAGCAATTTATCGTAAAATTTTATTAGCGGCTCAAAAGGGAAATCCTAATCGAAATAAGAATTTACCAGATTTACATTTTTATTCAACGCAGGAAATGCTTGATGCATTTAGCTTTTTGGGTGAAGATGTAGCTAAAGAAATTGTAATTGATAATACCAATAAATTAGCCGATCAAATTGAGGAAATTGCTCCTATTAAAAGTGGACTATATCCACCACATATTGAAAATGCGGATCAAGAAATGAAGGATTTAACCTACAATAAAGCCTACGAATTATACGGAAAACCTTTACCAAAGATTGTAGAAGATAGAATTGAACTTGAATTGAATTCTATTATTTCAAACGGATATGCAGTTATTTACTTAATTTCTCAAAGGCTTGTTGCCAAATCAAATAAAGACGGATATTTAGTAGGGTCACGTGGGTCAGTTGGTTCTAGTTTAGTAGCGACGATGTCTGGAATTACGGAAGTAAATCCTTTGGCTCCTCACTATCGTTGTCCGAATTGTAAGTATTCTAAATTCTTTGAGAATGGAGAATATGGGTCAGGCTATGACTTACCTGACAAAGAGTGTCCAAAATGTGGAACTCCATTAGTTAAAGATGGGCAAGATATCCCATTTGCTACTTTCTTAGGATTCCATGGAGACAAGGTGCCGGATATCGATTTAAACTTCTCTGGAGACTATCAACCAGTAGCTCATAACTACATTCGAGTTATGTTTGGTCCAGACAATTCATTTAGAGCGGGGACGATTGCGACCGTTGCTGATAAGACTGCTTATGGGTATGTTAAGCATTATGAAGATGAAAATGAACTACATTTAAGAAATGCTGAGCTTGATCGTCTAGCAGCTGGTGCTTCTGGAGTAAAAAGAACAACTGGACAACACCCAGCAGGTATTGTTGTAGTGCCCGATGATATGGATATTTATGACTTTACTCCAGTCCAGTATCCAGCAGATGATTTAAGTGCGGCTTGGCTTACAACTCACTTTGATTTCCATTCTATTCATGATAATATTTTGAAATTTGATATTCTTGGTCACGATGATCCTACCATGATCAGAATGCTACAGGATCTATCCGGAGTTGATCCATTAACTATTCCTCCTGATGATCCTGGAGTAATGTCTCTCTTCTCAAGTCCTGAAATTTTAGGTGTTACCCCTGAACAAATCCAATCAAAAACGGGAACACTTGGTGTACCAGAATTCGGTACAAAGTTTGTTAGAGGGATGCTTGAAGAAACAAAACCAACTACTTTCTCAGAATTATTGCAAATTTCTGGCTTATCGCACGGTACTGATGTATGGTTAGGAAATGCAGAAGACTTAATTAATAATGGGACTTGTAAGTTGAAGAATGTGATTGGTTGTCGTGATAACATTATGATGGACTTGATTCACTGGGGTGTAAAACCAGAAGTTGCTTTCTTTACAATGGAATCTGTACGACATGGTAGAGGAATTAGCGATGAAAATATGGAAATCTTGAAAAAGAACGATAAGATTCCTGATTGGTACATTCCTTCATGTCTTAAGATTAAGTATATGTTCCCTAAAGCCCATGCTACAGCCTATATCCTGATGGCACTGAGAATTGCTTGGTTTAAAGTATATTATCCAGTAATTTATTATGCTTCTTACTTCTCTGTTCGTGCTGACTTGTTTGATTTGGTAGCAATGAGTCACGGCAAGAATACAGTTAAAGCTGCAATGAAAGAAATTCAGGATAAGGGAATGGATGTTTCTGCAAAAGACAAGTCCTTACTTACTGTACTTGAAATTGCAAATGAATGTTTAGAGCGTGGAATAAAGATTAAGATGGTAGATGTAAACGAATCTGAAGCCACAGACTTTAAGATTATTGATGACCATACAATCTTAGCACCATTTAATGCTGTTCCTGGGTTAGGTGACAATGCTGCAAAGCAAATTGTAGCTGCACGTGCGGAACAGAAATTTCTTTCAAAAGAAGATCTTGCCACTCGCGGCAAAGTATCACAAACAATTATGGAGTATTTTGAAAATAATAGTGTTCTTGAGGGAATGCCTGATCAGAATCAATTGTCACTATTTTAGCGGGATAATTTACAAATTGCAGTAAATATGCTATTCTAAAAACGAAGTTCGAATAGCAAATTCGAGTGAGCAGTAATGCTCACTCTTTTTATTACGGAGGAAGAGATTTGACAAAAGTTACCGAATTGGTGGCAGACGTAGTTACGCCTTTAGCCGAAGCAAGAGGCGATGAACTGGTCGATGTTGAATATGTAAAGGAAAAGAAACAATATTATCTTCGCATTTATGTTGATCGTCGCCCAGGCGGAATTGATATTGAAGAGATCGCAAATTTAAGTGAATTGGTATCAGAAAAACTAGATGAATTAGATCCTGATCCTTTTCCTGAACCGTATATTTTAGAGCTTTCATCTCCTGGTTTAGAGCGTCCAATCAAGAATGAAAAAGATTGGGAACGTGCCAAGGGATCCTACATTCATGTTAGTCTTTATCAAAAAATTGATGGTGAAAAGACTTTTGAAGGTACTTTAAAAGATCTCAATCAAGATCAGATCGTCTTAGAAGTAAAGATCAAAACACGACGCAAAGACATCACAATCCCTAGAAAGGTGATTGCTTCTAGTCGCTTTGCAGTTGAATTTTAGAAAGGATGATCAAAAACTTATGTCTAAAGAAATGGTAGAAGCCTTTGCAACCTTAGAAAAAGAAAAAGGCATTAAACAAGAAGTTATTGTTGATGCGATTAAGGCTGCTTTAGTAGCTGCATATAAGAAAAATTATAACCAAGCTCAAAATGTAGAAGTTGTTTTTGATGAAAAGAAAGGCAACTTCAAAGTTAATGCAATTAAGACTGTAGTTGATGAAGTTCAAGATAGTCGTCTCGAAGTAAGTTTGAAAGATGCTCTTGAAATTAACCGTGCTTACGAAGTTGGTGACGAAATTCGTTTTGAAGTAACTCCTAAAGACTTCGGACGTTTAGCTGCTCAAACTGCTAAGCAAGTTATTATGCAACGTTTACGCGAAGCTGAAAGAGAACATATTATTAGCGAGTACTCTCAATATAAAGATGAAATTGTTACTGGTACAGTTGAAAGACGTGACAATCGCTTCGTTTATGTGAAGATTGGAAATGTAGAGGCTGTAATGCCGCATAATGATCAACTACCAGGTGAAACTTACAATCCTCAAGATAAAGTTCGTGTCTTGGTGACTAGAGTAGGATCTGATTCAAAGGGAGCACAAATTACAGTTTCTAGAACAGCACCTGATTTAGTAAAACGTCTTTTTGAACAAGAAGTACCAGAAGTTTACGATGGAACTGTTGAGATTGTATCCATTGCTCGTGAAGCAGGCGATAGAACCAAGATTGCAGTTAAGAGTAATGATTCTGATATTGATCCAGTCGGTACCTTAGTAGGACCAAAGGGAGCTCGTGTTCAAAACATCGTTAATGAATTGGGTGGAGAAAATATTGATGTTGTAAAATATGAAGATAATCCATCTGATTTTATTGCCAATGCTTTGAATCCAGCAGAAGTAATTGCAGTTCAATTTAGCGGGGATGAAGATGATAAGAATGCTTTGGTAATTGTACCTGATTACCAATTGTCATTGGCCATTGGTAAACGTGGTCAAAATGTACGCCTTGCTGCTCGCTTAACTGGCTATAAGATTGACATTAAACCTGAATCACAAGTTGAATTTGTTGATTCTGAAGGTGATGATGTTGAAGCAGATCAAGAGACTACAAATGATAATGTCTCAAATGAAGAAACACCAGAATCTATTGCTGAACAAATTGAAGACGATCCAAGCGATAAGTTTCCAAATGGAGAAGACGTTAATTCAGCATTAAATGATGATGCAGATAAAGATGAGGAATAGGTGACTTTCTTTGAAGAAAAGAAAAATTCCAATGCGTAAAGACTTGTTAACAAATACTATGCAACCAAAAAAAGAATTGGTGCGAGTAGTTGTTGATAAGGATAAAAATATTTCGGTTGATCCGACTGGAAAGAAATCAGGTAGAGGTGCATATGTATCTTTAGAACCTGATAAAATTGCTGAAGCACAAAAAAATCAAGTTTTGGAAAAAAGCTTAGGGGTTAAAGTTTCAGCTGATTTTTATGATGATCTCTATGCATATGTTGATCATCAAAAAGCAAGAAAAGAATTGTTTGGTGATAAGTAATTTTGCAAAACAAACAAAAAACTTTAAATTTACTTGGATTAGCGCAAAAAGCTGGAAAGTTAGCAACGGGATTTGATGCAGTAAAAATATCTTTAAGCAAAAATCAAGCAAAATTGATTTTTATTGGGAATGATGTAAGTCAAAATACTAAAGATAAACTGAATTTCCTTATAAGAAAAAAAGATGTCAAACTAGTAGACACTTTTTCTAGTGCTGAAATAACACAGGCCCTTGGAAAAGAAAGAAAATTAGTTTCTGTTACGGATTCCGGTTTCAGCAAAGCAATGATAAAGAATTTAAACGAAGGAGTGTGATTTGATGGCTAAAAAACGTATTTATGAAGTAGCGAAAGAATTAGACATTGAAAACAAAATTGTTGTAAAAAAGGCACAAGATTTGGGTTTTGATGTAAAGAGCCACATGTCCTCCCTAGATGATAAGCAAGTTTCTAAGTTAGTAGATAGTTTGAAGTCTACTAATACTACGCCATCTACTGAAAAGGATTCTAAAAATTCAAGTCGTAAAGAAAAAGCTAAAATAAAGGTTTCTGTGGGTGCAATTCGTCGTCGTGATAATAAAAATGAACATGATAATCGTCACGGAAATAACAAGCACAGAAATAATAATTTTAAAAAACAACAAAATAATCGACGTGAGAATGAAGATAAAAAGACAACTTCTGCTAAACCAGCAGCACGTGATTTATTAAATAAATTTAAGAAAAAACAAAGAGCCGAAGCTAGTGAATTAAACGCTCAGACTGAGGCTTCCCGCCGTAAATGGCATCAAGAACAAAATCCTCAAAGATCAAAGGTTAAAAAAGTGGAAAATACTCGTAAGCCAAAAGAAGAAAAACTCGAAGGAGCTGCAGCTGTAAAAGCTCGTGTTCAAGCTTCACAAAAACCAGTTGGTCCAAAGATTATTAAACCATCGCCGGCTAGAAATAAGGCTAAGAGACCTACTGTAAAAAAGGTAGAGCCTATCGCTCCAGTTGTACCTGCTCCTCAAAAAGAAGAAACAAAGCCAACTCGTAAGAAAGACTTTACTCGTAAGAAACGTGAAGTGCCAGATTATGAACGTGAAAGAAGCGAACATTCAGATAAGGCACGTCGTCGTAGAAATAAAAAGAATAAACGTATCAACCAAAGTAAAGAAGTCAAGAAGCAACCAACTCAAAGAAAGGAACGTCCATTGCCAGAAACATTAGTTTATGAAGAAGGCATGAATGCTCAAGATTTAGGAAAACTTCTTCATAGAGAGCCTGCAGAAATTGTTAAGAAGCTATTTATGTTAGGTGTTATGACTAACCAAAACCAATCTTTAGATAAGGATACTATTGAGCTTTTAGCAGCTGAATATGGTATTGAAGCTGAAGAAAAAGTGCATGAAGATATCTCTGATATTGATACTTTATACACTAAGGAAATGGAAGAATCTAAAGCTTCTAAGCATCAAGAAAAACGTCCACCAGTTGTAACAATTATGGGTCACGTTGACCACGGTAAGACTACTTTACTTGATAGATTGCGTCACACTAACGTGTCTGAACACGAAGCCGGTGGTATTACTCAGAGAATCGGTGCTTATCAAGTAAGAATCGATGATCGTTTAATTACTTTCTTAGATACTCCAGGACATGCCGCTTTCTCAAATATGCGTGCCCGTGGTGCTGAAATCACCGATATCGTTATCTTAGTAGTTGCAGCTGATGATGGTGTAATGCCACAAACAATTGAAGCTATTGACCATGCTAAGAGTGCTGGGGTTCCGATTATTGTTGCTGTGAACAAGATTGATAAGCCAGGCGCAAATCCTGATCATGTTATGGAACAACTTATGAAATATGGTTTAGTTCCTGAAGATTGGGGTGGCGATACAATCTTTGTTAAGATCTCTGCTAAGACTGGTAAAAATGTTGAAGAGCTCTTGCAAATGATTTTACTTCAAGCTGATGTCATGGAACTTAAGGCTGATCCAGATCAAAAAGCAATTGGTACTGTAATTGAAGCTCGTCTTGATAAGGGCCGTGGTTCAGTAGCAGATATTTTAGTTCAACAAGGTACATTAAAGGTTGGAGATCCAATTGTTGTTGGTGATACATTTGGCCGTGTTCGTGTTATGACTAATGATAAGGGACGTAGAGTGAAGAAGGCTACCCCATCTACTCCTGTAGAAATTACCGGTTTAAATGATGTTCCAGAAGCAGCTGATAAATTAGTTGTCTTTGATGATGAAAAGACTGCTAGAAGCGTTGGTGAACAACGTGCTAAGAATGCCTTAGAAAAACAACGTGAAAATGTCCAACATGTTACTTTAGACAACTTGTTTGATACAATGAAGAAAGAGAACATGAAGGAAGTTGACATTGTTCTTAAGGCTGACGTTCAAGGTTCAGCAGAAGCATTGCAACAATCTCTTGAAAAGATCGAAGTTGAAGGTGTAAGAGTTAACATTATTCACTCTGGTGTTGGTGCCATTAATGAATCTGATGTTACTTTAGCTGGTGCTTCAAATGCATTTATTGTCGGTTTCAATGTTCGACCAACTAATACTGCTAAGAGTCAAGCAGATTCTGAAGGTGTAGATATTCGTCTATATAACATTATTTACAAGGTTATGGATGATGTAGAAGCTGCAATGAAGGGTATGCTTGAACCTACATACGAAGAAAAAGTTACTGGTAACTTAACTGTTCGTGAAACTTGGAAGGTATCTAAGATTGGTACAATTGCTGGTGCCTTTGTTGATAACGGATATGTTACTAGAGATTCAGGTATTCGTGTAATTCGTGATGGTATTGTTAAATATGATGGAAAAGTTGCATCTCTAAAGCGTTTCAAGGATGACGTTAAGGAAGTTAAGCAAGGATTTGATTGTGGTATCACAATTGAAAACTTTAATGACATTAAAGTTGACGATCAACTTGAAGCCTACGAGATGCAGGAGGTACCTGTTAAATAGGCATCTTTTTTCACAAAAAGGAGCTTAATTATGAAACATAGAATTGGTCGTGTAGAAGGCGAAATTTTACGTGAATTGACAAAGATATTACGTAAAGATATTCGTGATCCACGTTTAAATGATGTCACTATCACAGCCGTAGAATGTACAAATGATTTATCATATGCGACTGTTTACTACAGTATGTTGACAGATGATCCAGCAAAGGAAAAAGAAGTAGCTGAAGGACTTGATAAAGCAAAAGGTATGATGCGTCACTTGCTTGGTCAAACTTTAACTGTTTACAAAGTTCCTGAGTTGATTTTTAAGCGTGATACTTCTGTTGCTTATGGTTCTAAGATTGATAAGTTAATTAATCAAGTCAAGAAGCAAGATCAAGAACGCGAGAATAAAAATAAATAAATGAAAAAGACGCCGAAAGGCGTCTTTTATTTTGGAGATTAAATAATGCTAAATGGAATTGTAGTAGTAAATAAGCCACGCGGAGTAACCAGTAGTGACTGTGTTTATAAATTACGAAAAATTTTACAAATTAGAAAAATTGGACATGCAGGTACACTGGATCCAGAAGTAAATGGGGTATTACCGATTGCAATTGGCCAAGCCACAAAGCTAATTGAATTGATGCATGAAAAACCAAAGTCATATATTGGAAGTGGAATGTTTGGTAAAGCAACCGATAGCTATGATTTAGATGGAACAACCACTGCAGAAGAAAAGATAGTTACTCCATTTACAAGTGATGAAATTATTAGTGGAATGAAGAAACTTACTGGAAAGATTGATCAAGTTCCTCCAATATATTCTGCGGTCCGTGTTAATGGTAAAAGACTTTATGAATATGCTCGAGAAAATATCCCAGTAGAACGTCCGAAAAGAAAAGTAAACATTTATAGTTATGAATTAACTCAAGATCCAGAATATGATCCACTAGAAAAAACTGAAAGTTTTAATTTTGCTATTCGCTGTTCTAAAGGAACCTATGTAAGGTCTCTAGTAAATGATTTGGGAGAGGAATTGGGAGTTCCAGCTGTGATGACCAGTCTTACTAGAACTAGCAGTTCAGGTTTTGACTTAAGTCAAGCGGTAGATTTAGAAACTATTGAAAAAGAAATAGAGTATCCTGAAAAATGGCTCCAACCAATTGATAGCTTTTTTGTAGATTTACCCCAGCTTCAAATATCGCCAGATCAATTTAAAAGAGTTTCAAATGGAGCAAGCATTAAATTGAATACCAGTTATGCTAAGGTAGCTTTGGTTTATAATGGACATATAAAAGCTATTTATCAACGACAAGGTAAAATTTATCGTCCTGAAATGATGCTTTTAAAAAATGAATAGTGAGAGTAAAAAATGAAAGTAATAACCTTAGATTATCCTATTTCTGCACCTATCACGACTAAAAAGGTAATCTTAACGCTAGGTTTTTTTGATGGGGTGCATATCGGACATCAAAAACTTATTAAAGATGCTAAGCTAATAGCAGAACAAAAGCACTTACCATTAATGGTAATGACTTTTGATAAACATCCTAAAGAAATTTATAACAACGATCATAAATTTGTCTATTTAGAAACTGAGCAAGAAAAAGAGCGTAAAATGGAGAAGCTGGGAGTAGATTACTTAGTAATTATTAAATTTACTAAAGAATTTAGCCAGCTTTCGCCTCAAGATTTTGTTGATCAGGTGGTAATGAAACTCAAAGCTGATACAGTAGTCGTTGGTTTTGATTATACTTATGGCCCCAAAGATATTGCTAATGTAGAAAATCTACCTAAATTTGCTAAAGATAGATTTAAAATTGTAGTGGAGCCAAAACAAGCAATAGATAAAATAAAAGTGGGATCTACTTATATTAGAAAAGCTATTCAGCATGGAAATGTTGAACTAGCAGCTGAGTTACTTGGCCAGCCTTATGAAACTTCTGGCATTATTGTTCACGGCTTCAGACGTGGACATAAAATTGGCTTTCCAACTGCTAATCTTGAAATTTCTGGCTCTAAAGTTTTACCAGCTGAGGGAGTTTATGCAACTAGAGCAAAGGTAAATGGAAAATGGCATGATGCTATGACTAGCGTTGGCTATAATGAAACTTTCAAAACAAATCATGGTTTGACAATTGAAACTAATATTTTTGATTTTGATGAAGAAGCCTATGGTAAGCCACTAACTTTAGCCTGGTACAAGTTTATCCGTAAAAATAAAAAGTTTTCTGGTATAGAAGAACTTTCACATCAATTAGATCAGGATAAGCGTGATATTAAACAATATTTTTATAAATTGAAAAACTAATTTTAGGGTTACTTTTATATAATCTATGTGATAGAATATTTCTATCAATTGAAATTTAATATTTGAAAGAAGGTTACGCCGTTGCGTTTTTAATCTTGCAAAATAGCATAGTTGAATTTTAATAATTATTTTCTTTTATAAGGACAACTGTGCACTTTTGACAAGATTGAACGTAGATGGGGATCTTCTTTTTTTGCTTAACTAGGAGAAAGTCTACACTTGTCAAAAGTGTAGGCTTTTTTTCGTGAGGTGATTAATATGAGTAATATTAATATTTCAAATCTTTCTTTTAGATATCAAGATAGCTCAGATAATATATTTAATAATTTAAATTTAGACTTGGATAGTAGTTGGAAATTAGGTTTAGTAGGAAGAAACGGAAGGGGAAAGACAACCTTCTTAAATCTTTTACGAGGTAATTTAAGGGGAACAGGAAAAATACAAGCTAAACTTGAATTTAACTATTTTCCGCTTACTGTTAAAAATAAGGAACAATTAACTTTATATGCGCTACAAGAACAAGTTTCATTTGAACAGTGGGAGCTTGAACGTGAATTAAATTTAATGAAAGTTGATCCTGAACTTATTTGGCAGCCTTTTAATTCTTTAAGTGGTGGAGAACAGACTAAGATTTTGTTGGCACTATCCTTCATTAATAAAAATAGTTTTCCTTTAATTGATGAGCCCACTAATCATTTAGATGAAGACTCCAGAATGCAGGTTATAGCTTATTTACAACAACATTCTAATGGCTACATTGTGGTGAGTCACGATCGTGCTTTCTTAAATCAAGTAACAAACCATATCTTAGCAATTGAAAATACCGAAATTCATTTGTATCAGGGAAATTTTGCCAGTTATGAAGATACAAAGACAAAGCGAGATAAGTTTAATCAAGATAAGAATGAAAAACTTCAAGGTCAAATTAGAAGTTTGAACGAAAGTAGAAAGCGAGTAAAAGGATATTCTCTTCAATCAGAAAACAATAAAAAAGCAAGTGCTCATAAAAATGAAATCCATGCATTCATTAATAAAGGTTTCTTTAGTCATAAAGCGGCTAAAATAATGAAAAGATCGAAGAATCTTGAAAGAAGAATGGATAAGAATATTCAAGATAAAAAAGGCTTAATGACAAATATTGAGTCTATTTCTGAATTAGAAATGAACTTTCATCCCAACTATCATGGAACTCTATTAGAAGCGCAGCATTTAGATCTTACAGTCCAAAATAAGAAATTGTTTGAAGATTTAAATTTAACTATTAAAAATCATGGGATTGTAGCTCTAGAAGGAAAAAATGGATCTGGAAAGTCTACATTTTTGAAAAATATTTTAAAACCAGATAAAAATGTGATTTCTCAAGGAAAGCTTGATATTGTTAATGGCTTAAAGATATCATATTTACCACAAAATTTTATTGAATATTCTGGTACTTTATCTCAGTTTGCAGAAAAAGAAAAAATATCTTATGAAAATCTATTAAATATTCTTAGAAAAATGGGTTTTCCGAGAGAAAGCTTTGCCACAAAAATTGAAGAAATGAGTATGGGACAGCAAAAAAGAGTGGCGATTGCCAAATCATTGGTAGAAGAAGCAGATATATATTTATGGGATGAGCCAGCTAATTATTTAGATGTGTTTAACCAGGATCAGTTAATTAACATGTTAAGAAAAGAACAACCGGCAATGCTATTAATTGAACATGATAAGTATTTTATTAGTCAGGTTACAGATAAACGAATAAAATTAGGAGATGTAAAAGCTAAATAATTAAAGGAGAAAAAATTGGTATTTGATTATAAAAAAGAATATAAAGATTTATATTTTCCAAAAAAGAAACCTGAATTAATAACTATTCCTGAAATGAACTATTTAGCAGTTTCAGGAAGCGGGGATCCAAATAAAGAAGATGGAACATATAAAAATGCTCTAGAAATGCTGTATAGTGTCGCTTATACCATTAAAATGAGTAAAAAAGGAGAACACAAAATCCTAGGTTATTTTGATTTTGTTGTTCCACCTCTTGAAGGTCTCTGGTGGATGAGGGATGATTCAAAAATCGACTACTCTCATAAAGAAAACTTTTCTTGGATTTCAATGATTCGTTTACCCGACTTTGTTACTCCTAAAGAGTTGGATTGGGCAGTTAAAACTGCTAGTGAAAAGAAGAAAAAAGATTTCTCGAAAGTAAAATTTTTTAAATATAACGAAGGACTATGTGTCCAGCAAATGCATATTGGTAGTTATGATGACGAATCGACGACAATTGAAAATATGCATAAATTTGTTAAGTCAGAAAATTATCAAATTGATATAAAAAATCCACGCTATCATCATGAAATATATTTAAGTGATCCGCGAAGAACTAGAGTAGATCGTGTAAGAACTGTAATCAGACTACCGATTAAATAAATTTGAGCAAGTACTAAGTACTTGCTTTTTTTGTTAAAAATCAAATTGATTTAGCACTCTACTTGAACAATTGCTAAAGTATGGTATTATATAAATTGTTAGCACAGAAGAAAGAAGAGTGCTAATGATGGGGGCGAGAAAATGTTGACTGAACGGCAAGAACTTATTTTAAAGACTATTATTATGGACTTTACTCAGACACATGAGCCAGTAGGTTCCAAGACCGTGATGAATCAACTGCCTGTCAAGGTCTCCAGTGCAACGGTTCGAAATGAAATGGCGGTTTTGGAAGAGAAAGGGCTACTTGAAAAGACACACTCTTCAAGTGGACGAATTCCTTCTACTGCTGGCTATCGATACTATTTGGATCATTTAATTAATCCAGTAAAAATACCAGCGTCTGTCTATAATCAAATTGTTTACCAGTTAGACCAACCCTTTCAACAAGTTAATGAAATTGTGCAGGAAGCTGCGAAGATTTTATCTGATTTGACTAACTATACAGCTTTTGCAGCAGGACCTGAAACCCATTCGGTAAAAGTTACGGGTTTTAGAATTGTTCCTCTATCTAGTCATCAAGTGATGGCCATTTTAGTCACTGATGATGGTAATGTAAAGAATCAAATTTATACTTTGCCTCACCACACTAACGGGGAAGAAATTGAAAAAGCTGTTCGATTGATTAATGATCAATTAGTTGGAAAATCACTTAGTTCAATTAATGAAGTATTACTCAAGCGAATTGCTGATCATCTTATTGCTCGAGGATCTGCACCGGAAATATTAGATCTCTTACAAGATGTCATTGAAGATGCGGCCAGTGAGCAAATGTATGTTGATGGTCAAATTAATCTTTTGAGTAATTATGAAAATGATGATTTAACCAAGATAAAATCACTTTATAAGTTAATTGATCAAAATGACGCACTTTCAAGTTTAATTGGTTTTAATCCTGAAGATGAACTGAAAAATGATTCTAGTTCTAAAGTTCAGGTTAAATTAGGTTCAGAATTACCATCTGATTTACTTGAAAATTATAGCTTATTAACTGCACAATATAGTGTTGGAAAATATGGTAAAGGAACAATTGCACTACTAGGGCCAACAAACATGCCATACTCGCAGATGATCGGATTACTCGAGTATTTTAGGAATGAACTAGCAAAGAAATTGTTAGATTATTATGGTAGATTTAAGTAAGGAGGTTAGCTGTGAGTAAAGAAGATTTTCCGCATGAAAAAGATTTAAAGGACGAGGTGACCCCAGATAAGGCACCAAAAAAAGATCCAAAAGCAGCTCCGAAAGAGGAAGTTAAGGAAAATCTAGTAGAGAATTATGAAAAAGAAATTGCTGAATTAACTGCTAGAAATAAGGATCTTGAAGATAAATACTTACGTAGTGAAGCTGAGATTCAAAATATGCAAGCGCGCTATGCAAAAGAACGTGCTCAGTTAATAAAATATGAGTCTCAAAGCCTAGCTAAAGAAGTTTTGCCAGCAATGGATAACTTGGAGCGAGCATTAGCTGTTAAAGCCGATGATGAAGCTGCTAAGCAACTCCAAAAGGGCGTTCAGATGACTCTTGATTCATTAGTTAAATCGATGAAAGATCAAGGAATTACTGAAATTAAAGCCGAGGGTGAAACTTTTGATCCTTCTCTTCATCAAGCTGTTCAAACTGTAGCAGCAGAAAATGATGAACAAAAAGATCGCGTAGTTAAAGTTTTACAAAAAGGATATCAATATAAAGATAGAACATTAAGACCAGCAATGGTTGTAGTGGCTCAATAAGAAAGGAAGTTCCATATATGTCAAAAGTTATTGGTATTGACTTAGGTACGACTAACTCTGCTGTTGCCGTACTTGAAGGTAAAGAACCTAAAATTATTACTAACCCAGAAGGTAACCGTACAACTCCTTCTGTAGTTGCTTTTAAAAATGGTGAAATTCAAGTTGGAGAAGTAGCTAAGCGTCAAGCAATCACTAACCCTAACACTATTGTTTCAATCAAGAGTCATATGGGTGAAGAAGGCTACAAAGTTAAAGTTGGCGATAAGGAATACACTCCACAAGAAATTTCAGCTTTCATTTTGCAATACATTAAGAAGTTCTCTGAAGACTATTTGGGTGAAAAGGTAACTGACGCAGTTATTACTGTTCCTGCTTATTTCAATGACGCACAACGTCAAGCTACTAAAGATGCTGGTAAAATTGCTGGCTTAAATGTTCAAAGAATTATCAATGAACCAACTGCTTCAGCTTTAGCATATGGTCTTGATAAAGATGAAAATGATGAAAAAGTATTAGTATACGACCTTGGTGGTGGTACTTTCGATGTTTCTATCTTGCAATTAGGTGATGGAGTCTTCCAAGTATTGTCAACTAATGGTGATACTCACCTTGGTGGTGACGACTTTGACCAAAGAATTATGGATTGGTTAATCCAAAACTTTAAGGAAGAAAATGGTGTTGACTTATCTAACGATAAGATGGCACTACAACGTTTAAAGGATGCTGCAGAAAAGGCTAAGAAAGACTTATCTGGTGTTTCCTCAACTCACATTTCACTTCCATTCATTTCTGCTGGAGAAGCTGGTCCACTTCACCTTGAAGCTGATTTGACTCGTGCTAAGTTTGATGAATTAACTGATGATTTAGTTCAAAAGACTAAGGTAGCATTTGACAATGCTTTAAGTGATGCAGGTTTGACTGTAAATGATATTGACAAAGTTATTTTAAACGGTGGTTCAACTCGTATTCCTGCAGTTCAAAAGGCTGTTAAGGATTGGGCTGGAAAAGAACCAGATCACTCAATTAACCCTGATGAAGCTGTTGCTTTAGGTGCAGCAATTCAAGGTGGTGTTATCTCAGGTGATGTTAAGGACATTGTTTTACTTGATGTTACTCCATTATCACTTGGTATTGAAACTATGGGTGGTGTCTTCACTAAGTTAATTGACAGAAACACTACTATTCCAACTTCAAAGAGCCAAATCTTTTCAACTGCAGCTGATAACCAACCAGCAGTAGATGTTCATGTTTTACAAGGTGAACGTCCAATGGCCGCTGATGACAAGACTTTGGGACGCTTTGAATTAACTGATATTCCACCAGCACCACGTGGTGTTCCACAAATTCAAGTTACTTTTGATATCGATAAGAACGGTATTGTAAATGTATCTGCTAAGGATATGGGTACTGGTAAGGAACAAAAGATTACCATTAAGAGTTCTTCTGGTTTATCAGATGAAGAAATCAAGAAGATGCAAAAGGATGCTGAAGAGCATGCTGAAGAAGATAAAAAGCGTAAAGAAGAAGTTGATTTACGTAACGAAGTAGATCAATTAATCTTTACTACTGAAAAGACTTTAAAGGAAACTGAGGGTAAAGTTCCTGAAACTGAAACTAAGAATGTTCAAGATGCTTTAGATGCTTTGAAGAAGGCTCAAAAAGACAACAACTTGGATGAAATGAAAGAAAAGAAAGAAGCTTTATCAAAGGCTGCTCAAGATTTAGCTGTTAAGCTTTACCAACAAAATGGTGGTGCTCAAGGTGCAGCTGGTCAAGCTGGCCCTCAAGGCCCACAAAATGGTGGTCAACCAAACAATGATAATGGCTCAGACAACGGTCAAAGTGGTTCAACTGTTGATGGAGACTTTCATAAGGTAGACCCTGATAAGTAAAAAGTTTTATAATTAAATCAAACAAGAAAAGAACTGCGTGATTGTAGTTCTTTTCTTTTATGAATAAAGGAGTTTTCAGATGGCACAACGTGATTATTATGATGTGCTGGGTGTTGATAAAAATGCTAGTGAAAGTGAGATTAGTAAGGCATATCGTAAACTAGCAAAAAAATATCACCCAGACTTAAACCATGAACCTGGTGCTGAAGAAAAATACAAGGAAGTAAATGAAGCATATGAGGTTCTCCATGATAAACAGAAAAGAGCTCAGTATGACCAATTTGGCCAAGCAGGTGTAAATGGTCAAGGTGGCTTTGGTGGTCAAGGCTTTGGCGGTTTTGGTGGCCAAGGTGGATACTCATCTCAAGGCTTTGGTGATTTTGGCGATATTTTCGGTGATATCTTTGGTTCAGCATTTGGCGGAGGCAGAAGTCGTGTAGATCCAACTGCACCGCAAAAAGGTCAAGATTTAGATTATACAATGACGATTGACTTTATGGATGCAATCAAGGGTAAAAAGACCGATATTACCTATACTAGAAGTGAAGTTTGTCCTACTTGTGACGGCTCTGGTGCTGAAAAAGGTACTCATCCAATTACGTGTGATAAATGTCATGGAAGTGGGGTAATGACGGTAACTCGTCAAACACCACTCGGTGTTATTCAACAACAAACTACTTGTGACAAGTGCGGAGGACGCGGAACAATTATTGAACATCCATGTCAAACTTGCCATGGTCAGGGCACCGTCGACAAAAAGCAGACTCTTCAAGTTACTGTTCCAGCTGGTATTGATAATGGACAACAGATTCGTTTAAGTGGTCAAGGCGAAGCTGGAAAAAATGGTGGTCCTTACGGTGACTTGTACATTGTATTTAGAGTTAAACCAAGCAAAGAATTTAGAAGAAATGGTACAACTATCTATACTGAAGCTCCAATTTCATTTGCTCAAGCAGCTTTAGGAGATAAAATTCGTGTAAATACAGTTCATGGTCCAGTTGATTTAACTATTCCAGCAGGAACTCAACCTAATACTAACTTTAAATTACGTGGTCAAGGTGTACCAAAGATAAATGGTACAGGTAATGGAGACCAAGAAGTAACAGTTAAAGTAGTTATTCCAAAGAAGGTTAATGATAAGCAGAAGGAAGCTTTGGTTGATTACGTTAAAGCTGGTGGCGGTAATATTTCCCCACAAGAAAAGAATTTCTTTGAACGTTTAAAAGATAAGTTAAACGGAGAATAAAAGTTAAAACGTATATCTCTATAAGTCTTGAGGTATGCGTTTTATTTTTATAATAAATAATTACTTCAATAAAAATGTTGCATTAAGAATTTTATCTAGTCGTAGGCCTTTGATATAATTAATAAAGCGAAAAGGGTGAGAACATGGATATAAAAAAATTACAAGATTATCAAAAACATATTCGAAATTTTTCAATTGTTGCCCATATTGATCATGGAAAATCAACGATTGCAGATCGTATTTTAGAATTAACAGATACTGTTTCTGAACGTCAAATGAAAAATCAATTACTTGACGATATGCCACTAGAACGGCAACGTGGTATAACTATTAAGCTAAATTCTGTAGAAGTAAAATACCACGCTAAAGATGGTGAAACATATATCTTTCACTTAATTGATACTCCAGGCCACGTAGACTTTTCATATGAAGTTTCAAGGTCTTTAGCGGCCTGTGAGGGGGCACTCTTAGTAGTGGATGCCACTCAAGGTGTACAAGCACAAACTTTGGCTAATACTTATTTAGCTATTGATGATGACTTGGAAATTTTACCAGTTATTAATAAGATCGATTTACCATCAGCTGATCCCGAAATGTGTAAAAATGAAATTGAAGAGATGATTGGTCTTGATGCTTCAGATGCAGTAGAAGTTTCAGGAAAAACAGGTCAAGGTATTCCTGAATTACTAGAAGAAATTGTGAAAAAAGTACCTGCACCTGACGGTGACCTCAATGCCCCATTAAAGGCTTTGATTTTTGATTCAAAATATGATGATTATCGCGGTGTTGTTTTATCTGTTCGAATTGAAGAGGGAACGGTTAAACCAGGCGATAAAATTCGTATTATGAATACTGGAAAAGAATTTGAAGTAACAGAAGTAGGTGTTTCAAGTCCACATCCAGTTAAAAAAGATATGCTTATTGCTGGGGACGTAGGATATTTAACTGCTAACATCAAATCGGTTCGTGAAACTCGTGTTGGTGATACCATTACTAGTGCTGAAACTCCAACTGAAAAGCCACTTCCAGGTTATCGTCAAATTCCACCAATGGTTTACTCTGGTATGTATCCAGTTGATAATCAAAAGTATGATGATTTGAAAGAAGCGCTTCAAAAGTTACAATTGAATGATGCTGCTTTAGAATTTGAACCTGAAACCTCTCAAGCTTTGGGCTTTGGTTTCCGGTGTGGATTTTTAGGATTGCTTCATATGGACGTTGTTCAAGAAAGACTTGAGCAAGAGTTTGGTATGGATTTAATCATGACCGCACCAAGTGTAGACTATCATGCTATTATGAACGACGGATCAACTAAGCTGATTGATAACCCAGCTGATTTGCCTGATGCTGGTGAATATAAGGAAGTTCAAGAGCCTTATGTTAAAGCAGAAATTATGGTGCCAAATGATTTTGTGGGACCAGTAATGGAATTATGTCAGCGAAAGCGCGGCGAATTTGTAACTATGGATTACTTAGATAAGTATCGAGTAAATGTTATTTACAATATGCCATTAGCCGAAATTATTTATGATTTCTTTGATGAATTAAAATCTTCAACTAAGGGCTATGCATCCCTTGATTATGAGATAACTGGTTATCGTGCAACGGACTTAGTTAAAATTGATATGCTTCTTAATAAAGAACCTATCGATGCTCTCAGCTTTATTGCACACCGTGAAGAAGCACAAAATCGTGCTCGTCAAATGACAACAATGCTGAAGAAATTAATTCCGCGTCAGAACTTTGAAGTTGATATTCAAGGTGCCATTGGAGCTAAAATTATTTCTCGTGCAACCATTAAACCATATCGTAAAGATGTTACTTGGAAGATTCATACCGGTGACCCTGATCGACGTGCAAAATTGCTTGAGAAACAGCGTCGTGGTAAAAAGAGAATGAAAGCAGTTGGTAGAGTAGAAGTGCCTCAAGATGCATTTATGGCTGTTTTAAAAATGAACGATGACGACATTAAAGGTAAATAAATAACATGACTTTATAGACGTACCAAGGCTTTTGGTGCGTCTTTTTTTGATTAAAATATAAATCCACGTAAAGTCTACGTAAAATCTATCGCTAAGGTAATTGATATTCTTTTTCTAAATTTGTGTTAGAATTTATAACAGTATCAATTAATTAAGGAATAGAAAAAATGGCACAAACAAAGAAAAATAATTCCAAGAAAACTTGGATCATTAGAATTGCTGCAATTATTTTATTAATTATCGGATTAGGGATGATTTTTAATAGTCAGATCCGAGATATGATGGTTAGACAAAATCAAACAACTGCCTTAAAAAAGTTGAATAAAGAAACTGTTAAAAAGAATCAAAAGAAAAAAGGAATGTTTGATTTTTCTAAGGTAGAGGAAATCGACTTTGGTCAAGTAACAAAATCGCGTGTCAATAATACAGCGGATGCAATTGGTGCGATTGCGGTTCCTAGCGTAAACATGTACTTACCAATTATGAAAGGGTTAAGCGATGATGCTATGTCAACTGGTGGGGGAACTATGAGACCTGATCAAGTGATGGGAAAGGGAAACTATCCGTTAGCTGGACACTATATGACTGCTAAGGGAGTATTATTTTCACCACTAGAAAACACTAAAATAGGCGAAAAAGTATATTTGACTAATCTAGATAAGATTTATATTTATCAAATATATATGAAAAAAATTGTTGATCCAACAGCAGTTTGGCTAGTGGATAATACTAAGCAAAATATTGTTACTTTAATTACTTGTGCTGATGGTGGGGTTAATCGTTGGGCAATTAGAGGAAAATTAATTGCGGAAGAACCAGCAACGGACAAAAATCTTCAAGTTTTCAAGCTTAAATAAAGGGATTTGCTTCTTAATGAAAGGAAGTAAATCCTTTTTAACTTTTGCTATAATAGAAACTTAGATGTTTATAGATGATTTAGGTGAACTAGAAAATAATGAAATGGCAACAAAGACAAGCAACTAATTTAGATCAAGAGTTAATTAAGGATTATGGTTTAACTGATATTCAAGCTAAACTTTTTGCTTTAAGAGGGATAAATACTGCAGAAAAATTAGATTTTTGGTTAAATGCAGACGAAAATGATCTAGCTGATCCTTTTTTGATGCATGATATGAAAAAGACAATTGATCGAATTAATCAAGCAATTGATAATGGTGAAAAGATAACCATCTATGGTGATTATGATGCGGATGGAATCACAGCAACTAGTATCATGATGGATACTTTGGAAATTTTGGGTGCCGATGTTCATTTTTTTATTCCCGATAGATTTAAAGATGGTTATGGACCGAACATGACTCGCTATCAAGAGATAGTAGAAGATGGAACTAAGTTAATTATTACTGTTGACAATGGTGTAACTGGTGTAGAAGAAATAAAGTACGCTCAAGAACATGGTGTCGATGTGATTTTAACTGATCATCATACTTTTCAAGATCAAAAACCAGCAGCCTTCAGTACTGTTCACTGTAATTATCCTGGCCAGAAATATCCATTTGATGATTATTGTGGAGCAGGGGTTGCGTATACAATTTGCCGTGCATTAATGCAAGATACAATGCCTGAGCTATTAGATTTGGCCATGATTGGAACAATTGGCGATATGGTAAAGGTTACTGGTGAAGGCCATATTATTGTAAAACGTGGTTTAGATATTCTGAATCAAACTGAACGACCAGGCTTACGCGCTTTAATTAAACAAGCGGGTCTAACTATGGGAGAAATTACGGCAACAGATGTTGGCTTTAATATTGCACCTAGATTAAATGCTGTTGGACGTTTGGCAGATGCTAGTTTAGCCGTGGAATTACTTTTAAGTGATGATGAAGAACAAGCTGAAAAAATAGCCGCTAGGATTGAAGAATTAAATAATGAGAGAAAAGAACTTACAAGTAAAGTTTATGAGGATTGTTTAGCTCAAGTTGAAAAGAATGGCTGGCAGCATCGAAATACTCTAGTTATTTATAATTCTGATTTTCATGAAGGTGTCTTAGGACTCGTAGCAAACAAAGTGGTCGAAAAGTTGCATAAACCTACTCTTGTCCTCACTAAGGATGAAGCAGGTGAATTAAAGGGATCTGGCCGATCAAGCGAAGGATTTAATTTGTTTAATGCTCTAGAGCCAATGAAGGATGATCTTTTAGATAAATTTGGTGGTCATGATTTTGCCTGTGGTTTATCTTTAAAAGCCGACAAGCTTGAAGAATTACGAGTACGCTTTGAGGATAGCTTTAAACCAAGTACTGATCTTGAGGTAAAAGATTTTGACTTTGAATTAAATTTAAAAGAAGTTACGCCTGATACGATAGCTGAGATTAATCTGGTTGGTCCATTTGGAACAGGTAATCCTGAACCAATTTTTAGTATTAGTGAGCCCCATATTAAGAGTCTATTTAAAATGGGAAAAGATAAAAATCATGTAAAGTTTACAGCAGAAAAAAATGCGGGGAAGCTTACAATTGTTGGTTTTAACAAGGGATTTTTAAATCAAACATTACTTCCTTTTATTAAAGAACTTTACGTTACTCTTTCTCTTAATAGTTGGAAAAATATTTCGAATGTTCAAGGGATGCTAGCGGGGATTGAATATGGAGCTCCAAAATTAGCTGTTTTTGATCAAGTAATTGATATGCGGCAAGAAGACTATGTGATGGGATTTGCTGATAAGTATTTGATTTTTGATAAAAAGATTATTCCGTGGGCTAGGAATGGATTAGGGATCCCAGAAGGAAAGATTAGTTTAGCAAAAGATTACAATGGAGATTCTGAAGTAGTAGCTTTATTAGATACGCCACGCAATCAAATGGAGTTAAATGTTGCTTTGGAGAAAAAGTATCAACAGCTTTATTTACGCTTTTTATTTGATCAATTACCAATCAATACTTTGCCAAGTAGGGATGCTTTTGGTGCAACTTTAAAATATATCTATGCACATCCAAACTTAAGTATTGATGATTACCAGGCTGTATCTTCTTATCTTGGTTTAGATTATCAAGCTGTTTTATTTATTTTACGTGTATTTTTTGAATTGAATTTTGTCTCATTTACTGATGGAAAAATTATCGGGAATAAGAATCCCGAAAGTAAAAAACTAACTGCTTCAAAATATTTTAATAGTATATCCTCTCAGATAAAATTTACTAATCAGTTAAGAACGATGCCATCAAATCAATTGATTAATTATGTTAAACAATATTTGAAGTGATCATTACTAGTTATAAATTATTAAAAAGTTCGGTTTAAGCCTGATTTTAAAGCAAAAATTTGGTAAAATATACAAGTCAAAGACCGCTAGGTCTAATTTTTCAATGAGAGTCTAAAATGGAGGTTTCTCTTTAAATGGCAATTGATTTTAAAGAACACATTGCAAGTGTACAGGATTTTCCAAATAAGGGGATTGTCTTTCGCGATATCACCCCAATTTTGCAAGATGGGAAATTATATCGCGCTGCTACCCATGAATTAGCTGATTATGCTAAAAGTCGTGGAGCAGAAGTAATTGTTGGACCAGAAGCCCGTGGATTTATTGTTGGCTGTCCTGTTGCAACAGAATTAGGAGTTGGTTTTGTACCAGCTCGTAAGCCTCATAAGTTGCCACGCGAAGTAGAAAGTGCTTCTTATGATTTAGAATATGGTTCTAATGTCTTAGAAATGCATAAAGATGCAATTAAGCCAGGTCAAAAAGTTGTAATCTGTGATGACTTGATGGCAACTGCTGGTACTCTTCACGCAACTAAGGAATTAATCGAAAACTTAGGCGGAGAAGTAGTAGGGGCAGCATTTTATATTGAATTAACTGATCTTAAGGGAAGAGAACAATTCCCAGATTTAGACATATATTCTTTAGTAAAGTACAGTGATGCTTAATGCTTGAACGGAACTCAATTGAGTTCCGTTTTCTTTTGCTTATTTTTAATCTCTTTTGTATTAATTTAACAAAAAGCGCATAATAGTTAATGTTTGTATGAAAGAGGGAGTGTTTTAGTTTTTTATGAAAAAAGACAAATCAGTCAAAATTGGGCTAAAGAGTCTAGTTCTGATGATCTTTTCAGCTATTTTTGGTTTTAGTAATTCTTTAACAGCCTATTACCAAATGGGTTATGCAAGTATTGTGTGGTATATCATAACCGCAATTTTATTCTTTTTACCATCAGCTTTAATTTTTGCCGAATATGGTGCAGCTTTTAAAGGAGTTAAGGGCGGAATTTTTTCTTGGCTTAAAGGCTCAGTTAGTGAAAAAACTGCTTTTATCGGTACTTTTATTTGGTTAGCTGCTTGGGTGGTTTGGCTTGTATCATCGACACAATTTTTCTTAGTATCGGTATCAACAGCCATTTCAGGCCATGATACTACTCAAAGCTGGCACTTTTTAAATTTGACATCAACACAACTTTTAGGAATTTTAGAAGTAGTATTTTTAGTAGTCGTAACATTCTTTGCTGCTAAAGGTGTTGATAAGATTGCAGCTGTAAGTAATGTTGGGGGCTTTTTTACTTTAGCCATTACAATTGGTTTTACTTTGGTATCAATTTTAGTATTCTTTTTGAATCATGGAAAGTTAGCAGAACCTTTAACAGCTCAATCACTAGTTCATTCACCTAATCCGGCTTTCCAATCTCCAATTGCCGTTGTGTCTTTCATTGTTTATGCTTTGTTTGCTTACGGTGGTCTAGAAACATCAGCTGGTGTGATTGATTCAGTAGATAAACCTGAAAAAACGTTTCCTAAGGCTTTAATTACTGCAATGATTTGGATGACGGCATTATATGTTTTAAATATTTTGATGTGTGGTGTAGCTGCTAACTGGAGCAGTCAATTAAGTGGTAAAAATGTTGATCTGGCTAATGTTGAATATGTTTTAATTAACAATTTGGGAGTTGAAACAGGTAAAGCATTTGGATTTTCTCATTCGGCATCATTAGCTTTAGGATCTGCTTTTTCCCGTTTTGCTGGATTGGCTGACGTTTTAGCAGGAATTTCAGCAGCATTTTTAATGGTTTATTCACCTGTTAAGTCCTTTATTGAAGGATGTGATCCAAAACTCCTGCCAAAATCCTTAGTTAAATTAAATCGACACGGAATGCCAGAGCGTTCAATGTGGCTTCAGGCTGTTATTGTTAGTGTTATTATTTTATTTATTTCCTTTGGTGGTAACGCAGCCGGACAATTCTATACTATTTTAATGGATATGATGAATGTTTCTTCATCTGCCCCATACTTATTCCTGATTGGTGCATATCCATTCTTTAAGATGAAAAAAGATATCGATCGTCCATTTATCTTTATTGAGGGTAAAAAACGTGTGTGGGCCGTAACAATTGTTGTTTGGCTGGTAGTAGCAGTAGGAATTGTCTTTACTTGTATTGAGCCATTATTTACTGGTGATTATGCAACTTCATTCTGGACCGCTATTGGACCAGTGGCATTTGGTGTTATCGCTTGGATATATTATTCATATCAAGAAAGAAAAACTGTTACTGTAGTTGATGAAGAAGAATAAATAAGAAAAAGAGACATACTCAACTAAAAATTGAGGATGTCTCTTTTTTTATAAAATTGGTGATAATAATCTTGAAAAGTATTGTTTAAATTTACGCCAATGAGATTGTTTGTCAAAGTACTCTTTTGTGAGTAAAGTTGACTCTTTTAAATCTTCTTCAAAAATTTCTTTTAATTCCTTGGTGAGAGCTGGGCTATATGTAAAAGCATTTACTTCAAAGTTTAATTGATAACTACGAAAATCTTGATTTGCCGATCCGACTGAAGCAATATTAGAACCGCTAACCATAGTTTTCGCATGAATAAATCCATTATCGTATTTATAAACTTTAACTCCTTGATTAACTAGGTACTTTGCGTAGTATTCAGTTGCTCGGTAGACAAAGGGATGATCAGGCATAGAAGGAATCATAATTCGTACATCAACACCACTTTTTGCTGCAATAATTAAAGCCTCTAGGATTGAATCACCTGGAATTAAGTAGGGAGTTTGAATGTAAACATAATTTTGTGCTTGAGCAATTATTTCTTCATAAGCTCGCCGAATGCCAAAATGACTATTATCTGGTCCAGAGGAAACAATTTGCATTGGGACTAAGTCTTTAGATTGAACTACTTTTAATTTAAATGTTTCTACTAAGCTGTCAATATTATATTTCGGAAGGTGAGATCTACGACAGCTGGTATTCCAATCCATCGCAAAGCGAATCTCCATTAATAGGGCGGCTTGCCCTACTACGCGTAGATGTGTATCACGCCAGTGTCCAAATTTTTTACTTCGATCAATGTATTGATCACCAATATTGAAGCCGCCAATATATCCAATTTCATTGTCGATGATTACCAGTTTTCTGTGTAAATGATAGTTAGCGCGAGGAGTAGTAAAAAGACGGTTTCCAGCTGTTGAAATGAAGGGCTGCGCTTCTCCTCCCAACTGACGAAGTTTTTTAAAAAAAGATGGTCGTGTACCACGCGATCCGCTTGCATCATATAAAACTCTAATTTTAACGCCCCGACTGGCTGCTTTTTCTAAAGCTTGTAAGACCTGATTTCCTAATTGGTCATCATAAAATGTATAAAATTCTACATTAATACTTCTTTTAGCTTCCTCAATATTTTTTATAAGATTTGAAAACAAAACTTGTCCGTCGATAAAAGTCTCAACTTCGTTATTAAAAGTTAAAAGGGCATCATCATTGTTTAAATTTAGTTCTACTAGCCGTCTTGCACGTGGATTCTGAGATTTACTTGGTAGCAAGTCATGGATTCGTAATAGCCTATTTTGTTCATTAAGAAAATGATCACGAATTTTTTTCTGTTCAGTTTCAATTGAGAAAATATCATCGTGTGATAATTGTCGGCCAGTAAATAAATATAAAACAAATCCAACATACGGTAAGATACATAAAATCAAAAGCCAGGCCCAAGTAGAAGCAATGTCACGATGACTACGAAAAACAGTCCAAATTGCTAGCCCAACATTAATTAACCAAAGAATTTCGATTATCCTTCTAATTATGTCCCAAGTTAAAATCATTAGAATTCCCCCAAAAGTTTATAATATATAATTCTACCATACCGATGAATATACAAAATGTAGTGTTTGTATTTACCAATACACAAAATATATGGTATTTTAAGATGAAGACGCGGAATAGAAAGAAGAAATAAAATGGCAACTTTAGAGCAACCATATTTAGATTTACTAAGTAAAATAATGAATGAAGGGCATGACAAGGAAGATAGAACTGGAACAGGTACTAGAAGCCTGTTTGGAGCCCAAATGAGATTTGATTTAAATGATGGTTTTCCGATTTTAACTACTAAAAAAATACCTTTTGGACTTATTAAGAGCGAATTATTATGGTTTTTACGGGGAGACACTAATATCCGTTTTTTGCTAGAACATAATAATCACATTTGGGATGAATGGGCCTTTAAAAACTGGGTAGAGAGCAGTGAGTATCAGGGTCCAGATATGACTAATTTTGGTCTTAGAAGTCAAGAAGACCCAGAATTTAAAAAGATCTATCAAGAAGAAATGAAAAAATTTGATCAAAAAGTCCTAGCAGATCAAACTTTTGCAGAAAAGTATGGAAATTTAGGAGATGTTTATGGTGCCCAGTGGAGACATTGGCAGAAACGTGAGGGTGGTTTTATTGATCAAATTCAAAATGTAATTGATCAAATTAAGAAAACACCATACTCTCGCCGCTTAATTGTGAGTGCATGGAATCCAGAAGATGTACCAACATCCGCTTTACCTCCATGTCATGTTTTGTTTCAGTTTTATGTTAATGATGGTCGTTTAAGCCTACAGCTGTATCAAAGATCCGGAGATATGTTTTTGGGTGTACCGTTTAATATTGCAAGTTATGCTTTACTAGTAAATTTAATTGCACGTGAAACGGGTCTAAAGCCAGGTGAATTTATTCATACTTTAGGGGATGCTCATATTTATAAGAATCACTTTAACCAAGTTAAAGAATTATTGAATCGATCTGCATATGATGCTCCTATGCTTTGGCTAAATCCGGATAAAAAATTAGTACAGGATTTTGAAATGAAAGATATCAAGTTAATTAATTACCGGCATCATGGCACTATTAAGGCGCCGGTAGCCGTTTAAATGTTGAGGAAAGAACAATGATTAGATTTATTTGGGCAGAAGATGAGGATGGACGTATTGGTTACCAAGGTGCTTTGCCCTGGCATTTGCCCGCTGATTTAAAACATTTTAAAGAGTTGACTAGTAATCATATTATCGTTATGGGACGAAAAACATTTGATAGTTTTCCAGGATTACTTCCTAAAAGAAAACATATCATCCTTTCTACTAATCCAATTTTACAACGTAAATATCAAGATAATTCACGAGTTAAAGTTTTTTCACAAATTAAACAGTTGAAAAATTGGATCGAAGATCACACTGAAGAAACAATTGATATTATTGGGGGTGCTGAAGTTTTTAAAGAATTTAAGGATGAAGTAGATGTTCTTGAAAAGACAAAAATTCACCATATATTTAAGTGTGATACATGGATGCCGGAACTAAAGTACGAAGACTTTAAATTAGTAAATTCCGAAAGTCATCATCCAAATGGAAATAATAAATTTGATTACGACTTTTTAGAGTATAAGAGAATATAAGGAACTTCACTTATAAATTATTTAGAAATGCTGATATTTATTACTTTTTTGTAATGGTATCAGCATTTTTATGTATTTAGTTACCGGTAACAATTAATCCTGTGTTGAAAGCATTTTCACTCTTGCTTAATATAAAATTATTGAAAGCGCTTAGCTGAAAAGTGAGGGAGAAAATTATGGATGAAAATAACAAAGTATCTGGCTTACCAGAACTTGCAAAAAGTGTGATCTGGATGATTAATTTTGGGTACTTAGGTATTCAAATTGCTTTTACTCTTGAAACATCACAAATGAGTCGAATTTTTCAAACCTTAGGAGCTGATCCAACTAAGCTAGGGTGGTTCTTTATTTTACCGCCTTTGGCTGGGTTAGTGGTACAGCCAGCTATTGGATCATTCTCTGACCGAACTTGGGCTCCAAAACTTGGTGGAAGAAGATTACCTTACTTATTAATTGGGATGATCTTTGCAGTGATTATGATGTTATTTTTGCCAAACATTGGGAGTTTAGGCTTAGGATATGGCTCTATTGAAGCATTAGTGTTTGGAGCTATTGCAATTGCAATTTTAGATGTAGCAGCAAATATGGCTATGCAACCATTTAAAATGATGATTGGTGATATGGTTAATGATGAGCAAAAATCATATGCATATGGTATACAAAGTATGCTTTCAAATTCAGGTGCAGTAATTGCAGCATTTTTCCCATTTCTATTAACAGTTCTAGGAGTTGCTAATACTGCTAAAAAGGGTGTAGTACCTCAATCAGTTGTAATTTCATTTTATGTAGGAGCTACAATACTTGTCATTACAAGTTTGTTAACCGTCACAAAAGTTCATGAATATGATCCAAAAACTTATGCTCGTTATCATGGTATTAAAGAAGAAGATAACAAAGAAGGCGGAAACTGGTTTGAACTGTTAAAAAAGGCACCTAAAGTTTTCTGGCAAGTTTCATTAGTACAATTATTTTGTTGGTTTTCATTCCAATATTTATCAACTTATGCTACAGGTGCAATTGCAGAAAATGTTTGGAAAGTAACAGATCCATCTTCGGCTGGTTATCAATTAGCCGGAAACTGGTTTGGGGTTTTAACAGCTGTTCAATCAATTGCCGCAGTGATATGGTCATATGTTTTGGCAAAGGTGCCAAATGATCATCATAAGGTTGGATATGGTATTAGTTTATTATTAGGAGCAATAGGATATGGTTCCATCTTCTTTGTCCATTCTCAAAATATTTTGATTGTATCATTTATTTTAATTGGAATTTCTTGGGCAGCTATGAACACTTATCCACTAACTATGGTTTCTAATGCCTTATCCGGTAAACACATGGGGACGTATTTAGGTTTATTTAATTGTTCCATTTGCTTACCTCAAATAATTGCTTCATTATTAAGCTTTATACTATTTCCACTAATGAAATATTCAATGCCGGCGATGATGCTGACTGCAGGAATTTCGGGTATTTTAGCAGCAGTTTGTGTGCTGTTTATTAAGGAAACATATAAAAACTAAAGTTTATTAAAAATAGGTTACTCTGATAAACATATCAAAGTAACCTATTTTTCTATGGATTTAGTATGGGTTATTACTTGTTTTTCATAATTGGTTGATAGAATAAATCAATTATAATTGCTGCAATTAAAGCTACAATTATGGTTAAGCCAAGATTTGCAAAGCTAATTTGAGTCATAGCTAAACCCAATAATGCTAAAGCAAAAGTTAGCAAGACATCAATAATTTGAACTATAGCAACTGATTTTGATGGAGCTGACTGCCAGAAAAATTTTCTAGTTCTAGTAATTAATACAATCAACATTGCACTTAAAACTAAGTAAACATAAACCATTGTAGAAACAGTTCCTTGAGCATAGTGGTGAGATACAAGGTACCAAACAAAGCCAAAACCAATTACAGTCCATCCTGCAGCAAGAGAGAAAGCAATCTTAGCTAATTTAAGCATATTCCAACTTTCAGGCTTATAGGTAATATGCGTATTATCGGTTCCAATCATCATAGTTACCATATTATTCATAATGGTATAAATAACCATTGCATTTAATGCCATTGGAATATAGTTAAAGCATAGGTAACCAAATGTTAAAAGCATTGTTAGTTCTGCTGTCCGAGATAATTTGGTTAATGACCAGGTTGTCATTCTTTGGTAAACTCTGTGACCGGCATCAAGAATTTTAACAATTGGAGTTAAACCATCTTCTAGGAGAACCATCTTACCACTTCGTTTAGCAACATCAGCAGCATTTGAAACGGCAATTCCAACTTCAGCTTGCTTTAATGCGGGAGCATCATTAACTCCGTCACCAGTCATCCCCACAATATAGCCATCTTTTTGGAATAGTTTAACCATCTTAAGCTTGTCTTCCGGTAAAACATCAGCAATTCCGGCTAAATCATTAACGTCAGTTTTATCATTGAAATCGTGAATTGAGATAACTTTTCCTTTTAAGCCAACCTCTTTAGCAACAGCTTCTGCAGTTCTGCGGTTATCTCCAGTCAACATAATTGGTTTGATTCCGCGTTTTTTAAGTTCTTCTAGAGCTTTCTTTGAATCTGACCTGACTTTATCACGTAAAATGAATATTCCAGCTAGTTTGTCATTAATTAGAACTGCAACTGAACGACCAGCAGTAAAATCAATATTTTTAGCTTCTTTATCAGCATTTTTATCTATTAAAGAAAGTTGCTTAAAAGAACCTAATTTAATATTGTAGTTACCAACAATAGCCATTGAATATCCGGTATCAGATGTGAAGGGGACAAATTTTTCCCGAGTATCAGGACTAATATCTTTTTCTTTTAGGTATTCATCAATGGCAGAATCAATGATACTAGGACTACGTTTATCAGTAGCTGCTCCAACTAAGGCAAGAACTTCTTTATTTGGAAGGTTGCTGAGATTGTCCCATTGAGAGACGGCCGTCTTGTTTTCAGTAATTGTTCCAGTTTTATCAAGTAGCAATAAGTTTAAGTTTGCCGCATCTTGAATACCAGTTAAGTCAGATGTTAATACTCCCTCTTTACTTAAACGAGTTGCCTCAAAAGAATTAGATAAAGCAAATGTAGATGGCATAGCAACCGGAATAGAGGCGATAAACATCATGGCTAAGAATGGGAGCATTTCAATGACATTTTGTCCTCGAATCAATGCTGCGATTACTAAAATCAAAGTTAATACACCGTCTAAGAGACAGAGATAATAGATAATTTTGGTTAATAGCTGTTGTAAATGACCAGGAGCAGCAGAATTGTTGATTAAATTAATAGTTTTTCCCGAACGGGAATTGCTTCCTGTTGCCGTTACTACTGCTAGGGCATCCCCATCCACTACGGTAGTTCCGGCATAGGCGGTATCACCGACGGATTTTTTAATTGCTTTTGATTCACCAGTAATGGAGCTTTCATCAACTGTAATCTGCCCTTGAGCAATTTTTACGTCAGCTGCTAAAACATCTCCGCGTTTTAAGCTAATTAAGTCTCCAACAGCAAGGAATTTTGAATTTATTTGTTTCCATTTACCGCTTCTTTTTACAGAGACTGTTGGAGTTAGCTCATGAGAAATTGTATTTAGAACTCTGCGAGACTTTTTCTTTTGTGTAGCTCCATTAAACGCTGCAAATAAAAGCATTAATAAAACAAATAAGGACTGGATCCATTTACCTAAGATACATTCTAATAATAAGGCTGCTTCTAAAATCCAGGCCGATAAGTTCCATAACTTGGACATAAATTCTTTAAAGAAATTAAATTCAGGTTCGGGAACTTCATTTAGACCATCTTTTTTAAGACGCTCTTCTGCCTGGGCATCGGTTAACCCTTGCAGTTCTTTATTTTCCATAAAAATCCTCCGTTAATTCTCTATTTTCTTAAAATATTTTAGCGCAGTTCTTGTTATTAAGAAAATATCAAATTAAGATAGGAGATATTAAAAATATAGATAATAAGTTAAAAGGTATTAATAATGAATATTAAACAATTAAAATATTTTTTAGTGGTTGCTGAAGAGCGGCAGATTACGTCTGCTGCTAAAAAGTTATATATTGCTCAGCCACCTTTAAGTTATCAGTTAAAACAATTAGAAAAGGAAGTAGGGGTACAGCTTTTTGTTAGAACTGCCCATGGAATAGAACTGACAGAAGAGGGAAAAGTATTTCAAAAATATGCTGAAAAAATTGTTGCTCTGAGTATATCTGCTAAAAGCCAAATCCATCAAATTAAAGAGGGTGAATTAGGAAAAATTAGAATCGGAGTCATTTCTTCTTGTGGTGGAGTTGTCCCAAACGAGCAATTTAAAAAATTAGTAAAATACTATCCTAATGTATCCTTTGAAATACATGAAGCAAATACTTTTGGCATTGTTGAACAACTACAAGACGGAATAGTAGATTTAGGAATAGTGCGGACACCTTTTAATCTTGAAGGACTAAATTTTAAAGACTTTCACCAGGAACCAATGGTAGCAGTGACAAGAGAAGAATTTTTTGAAAGAGGAGAAATTAAACATCTTAATGAATTAAAAGATAGGCCGATAATTTTATACCGAAGATTTCAAGAAGTATTCAATCGTAGTTTTCGGCATCAGGGAATAAGGCCGTTCTATTCAGTAACTTGTGATGATGCAAGAACAGCAATTCACTGGGCGGATAAAGGTTTAGGGATAGCTTTAGTTCCGGAATCGATTGCCTTTACTTATGCAAAAAGTAAGATTATCCCAGTAAAGCATACTAACTGGATTACCCACTTAAATTTAGTATGGCGTAAAGATAGAGAGGTGACGCCACTAATGGAAAAGATTATTGAAATGTTTTAAATTAAAAAAGCCAACCACTTTTGGTTGGCTAAAAAATCTAATTATGTTTAACAATTTTATAGTTTAGATAACGCTCAACAGCCTGGCGCATCAACTTGATTTTGCGGGGCTTGTAAATAATGATCTTTGCCATAATACGAGTCCTTTCATTATCAATTAGTATAGCTTTAAGATACAGAAAAACTATGAAAGAATGATGACTTTTTAAAGATTAATTTTAGAATTAGTTATTTTGTATTTACCATTTATTTTTTAATTGCTATAATAAAAACGTTGTAATTGGAGAGTTGGCAGAGTGGTAATGCACCGGACTCGAAATCCGGCGAACCGGCTTATACCGGCGCGCAGGTTCAAATCCTGTACTCTCCTTTAAATTTGGTCCGTAAGTATTAATCTTACGGGCTTTTTTATACACTTTGATCGCTAAATATTTGCTCAGGATGAAATCTTATTCTTATTTTTTATTGAAATAGTTAAATAAAATTTAAAAACGTATGTGCTTTATTTTTTTGCTGTTACAATATTTATTAGCACAATTAATTGAGGTTAAGTAAAATTGAAATTGCATTGTTTAATTCAATTGCTGATTTCGGCATTGATTCTTTTAGGATTAATATTTAACATTAGAAATTCTCGTCTATTTAATTTTTATGATCATTTATTGCACCATAAACTTGTTAAAAATAGAGACGGTAAAATTTGGAAAGTTATTACAGTCTTAAATGAGCCTAAGGTAATTGTTGTTTGGGACTTTTTATTAGCAGGACTATTAGTTTTGTTTCATCACCCTTGGCTTGCTCTTTGGTCTTTAGGTACTTTGGCAGTAACTGATGCAGTTGGAATCTTTTTGAAGCATTCAGTTAAAAGAAAAAGACCCTTGTCAATGAGAACCTATCGAGATGGCTATAGCTTTCCTAGTGGACATGTATTAAGCGCAACTATTATGTCATTAATGTTATGGCAAATCTTTGGTCATATTATGGGAATCTGGCTCTTAATTACTTTGATAATCGCATGGGGACTGGTAGTAGTGTCACGTTTAAATATGCGTGCACACTATCCATCTGATGTTTTAGGAGCAACAACTTTAGCCCTATTTTGTTTTACAATTGCACAGCAACTTTTAGGATTGGCCTTTTAATGGTCGATCTTTTTTTATAAAAAAATAATTGCTTTCTTTAGTTTACATACTCACAAAGTTGCTTTAAAATAAATCTGTAGTCAAAAGGGCTATGCCTAAAAGCGACGAAAAACACTGACTAGATGCCAATTCGGTTAGTTTGTATTTTTCGCCACAAATTTAAGGAGGATTTTTTTAATGCTCAAATCAGTTATTGAGAATGTACATGCACTTGAAATCTTTGATTCACGTGGTAACCCAACTGTTGAAGTTTTCGTTACTCTTTCAAACGGTGTTGTAGGTAAGGCTGAAGTTCCATCTGGTGCTTCAACTGGTGAAAACGAAGCTGTTGAATTACGTGATGGTGGTTCACGTCTTGGTGGTAAAGGTGTTATGAACGCTGTTAACAACGTTAACACTGAAATCAACGACGCTTTAAAGGGATTAGATCCACATGATCAACCAAACATCGACGCAACTATGATTGCTTTAGATGGTACTCCAAACAAGGGCCGTCTTGGTGCTAACGCTATCTTAGGTGTATCTATGGCTACTGCTGCTGCAGCTGCTAAGGATAACCACCAACCATTATACCGTTACCTTGGTGGTACTGACCTTGAAATGCCTCAAACTTTCCACAACGTTATTAACGGTGGTGAACACGCAGACAACGGTATCGATATTCAAGAATTCATGATTACCCCAGTTGCTAAGACTTCATTCCGTGATGGTTTTGAAAAGATCGTTAACGTATACCACACTTTGAAGAAAGTTCTTGAAGATATGGGTTACGAAACTGGCTTAGGTGACGAAGGTGGTTTCGCTCCTAACATGAAGAACTCAGAAGAAGCTTTGAAGGCATTACATGAATCAATCATCAAGGCTGGTTACAAGCCAGGTGAAGATATTGCTATTGCATGTGACTGTGCTGCTTCATACTTCTACAACAAAGAAGACGGCAAGTACCACCTTGAAGGTAAAGTTCTTACTGACGAAGAATTGGCAGACTACTACGACAAGTTACTTGACGAATTCCCAGAATTAATTTCTATGGAAGACCCATACGATGAAAACGATGTTGAAGGTATGGTTAAGTTTACTCAAAGTCACAAGGACCGTATCCAAATCGTTCTTGACGACTTCATTTGTACTAACCCTAAGCTTTTGAACAAGGCTATTCACGAAGGTGCTGGTAACGCTTCATTAATCAAGTTGAACCAAATCGGTACTGTTACTGAAACTCTTGAAACTATTCGTCTTTCACGTAAGAATGGTTACAACACTATGATTTCTCACCGTTCAGGTGAAACTGGTGATACTTTCATCGCTGACTTCGCAGTTGCTGTTAACGGTGGTCAATTGAAGACTGGTGCTCCAGCTCGTTCAGAACGTGTTGAAAAGTACAACCGTTTACTTGAAATCGAAGAAGAACTTGGTAAGGGTGAACGTTTAGCATTCTTCCCAGACAACGTTGACTTAGATTAATATAAGTTGATATTAAAAAAGAGATTGATTTTTGATCAATCTCTTTTTTTGTGCTTGAGATAACTATAAAAAGTAAGTAAACTAGATAACATAGTATAGAAAGGAAGATTAGTTGAAAAAGAAAATTAGATCTTTTGATAATAAGACTGTATTAACGATTGGACGAATTGGCTCAGTTTTATCTGTTCTAATGTATGTTTCTTATATTCCACAAATTATGAATAATTTGCAAGAAAATTACGGCAATCCTATTCAGCCATTAGTTGCAGCCATTAACTGCTTTATATGGGTTCTATACGCTCTCTTAAGAGAGAAAAAGGATTGGCCATTGTTTGTGGCTAACTTTCCAGGTATTTTATTTGGATTAGCTACATTCATTACCAGTTTGCATTAGATTTTTCATAAAGCGACTTTCTATAATGTGTTATAACTAAAAATTAGATGTAAGAGAGGAAAATAATTTGATTACTGTCTCAGATTTGAGTTTAAATTTATCTGGTCGTACATTATACGAAGATGTTAACTTAAAATTCACTCCCGGTAATTGTTATGGAGTAATTGGTGCTAACGGTGCCGGTAAGTCAACTTTTTTGAAACTGCTAGAAGGTAAGATTGAACCTACTACTGGTAATATTTCTATCGATGCTAATGAAAGAATGTCGAGCTTGAATCAAGATCACTTTGCTTTCGAAGAATTTACTGTTTTAGATACAGTAATTCAAGGGCATAAGGAACTTTATCAAGTGATGAAGGATAAGGACGAACTTTATTCTAAAGCTGATTTTAGCGATGAAGATGGAGTTAAAGCTGCAGAACTAGAATCTAAATTTGCTGAACTTGACGGTTGGAATGCCGAAGCAGACGCATCTAAGCTTTTGCAGTCTTTAGGTATACCAGAAGACTTGCATCAAAGTAAGATGAGTGAATTACCAGAAGCGGAAAAAGTTAAAGTATTATTAGCACAAGCCTTATTTGGTAATCCTGATATTCTTTTACTTGATGAGCCCACTAACGGTTTAGATGTTCATACTGTAAACTGGCTCGAAGACTTTTTAGCCGATTATCCAAATATTGTTATTGTAGTTTCCCACGACCGTCACTTCTTAAATCAAGTATGTACACAAATGTGTGATGTTGATTATGGCAAAATTCAATTATACATGGGTAATTACGATTTCTGGTATGAATCAAGTAAGCTTGCAAGTGAATTAGCAGCTAACCAAAATGCTAAAAAAGAAGAAAAAATAAAAGAACTACAAGAATTTATTGCTCGTTTCTCAGCAAATGCGTCTAAATCAAAACAAGCCACTTCAAGAAAGAAACAATTAGAAAAAATTACTCTTGATGATATTAGACCATCTTCTCGTAAATATCCTTATGTAAAATTCGAAATGCACCGTGACCTAGGAAACGATTTACTAAAAGTAGAAGATGTATCTTATAGTGTTGATGGTGAAAAGATTTTGGACCATGTTTCATTTATAGTGCGTCCTGGTGATAAAGTTGCATTTTTATCACGCAATACTTTAGCAACCACTGCTTTAATGGACATTATTGCTGGTAAAGTTAAGCCAGAGAGTGGTACTGTGACTTGGGGTCAAACTACTGCTTATAACTATATGTCACGTGATTTAAATGCTAACTTTAATAATGATGAATTAACGATTTTAGATTGGCTTCGTCAATATGCTACTAAAGAACAAGATGATAATACTTTTTTACGTGGCTTTTTAGGTCGAATGCTCTTTTCTGGTGAAGAGATCGACAAGAAGATTAAGGTGCTTTCTGGGGGAGAAAAGGTTCGCTGTCAGCTTTCAAGAATGATGCTTGAACCAGCTAATGTTTTGGTAATGGATGATCCTACTAACCATTTGGACTTAGAATCTATTACTTCTCTTAACGACGCTTTGAAAGATTACCAAGGCTCAATCTTATTTACATCTCACGATCATGAATTTATTCAAACTATCGCAGACCATATTATTGAGGTCGGCCCTAAAGGAATTGTTAGTCGTGCAGATACTAGCTATGATGAATTTTTAGATAACCCAACTATTCAAGATCACGTTCAAAAAATATACTAATAATAAAATAAGGAAACTTCATAGGAGAAGTTTCCTTTTTATTTTTGAAAAAAAGAGTAATATAGGGACTGTAAAAGATATAAGGAGGAGTTTATATGTGTACCTCAATTGTTTATAGTTCAAATAATCATCATTATTTTGGCCGAAATCTAGACTTGGAAATTTCTTTTGGTGAACATCCTGTAATTACACCAAGGAATTATGAGTTTCAATATCGTAAATTACCAAGTAAAAAGGCAAAATATGCCATGGTTGGGATGGCGATTGTAGAAAATAATTATCCACTATATTTTGATGCAGCAAATGAAGAAGGGCTAGGAATTGCTGGTCTTAATTTTGATGGTCCGTGTCATTATTTTCCAGAAAATGCGGAGAAAAATAATGTTACACCATTTGAATTAATTCCTTATTTGCTAAGTCAGTATACTACGGTTGCTGAAGTAAAAGACGCATTGAAAGATGTTAGCTTAGTAAATATAAACTTTTCAGAAAAACTACCACTTTCTCCACTTCACTGGTTAATGGCTGATAAGACTGGTGAGTCGATCGTTGTAGAATCGACTTTAAGTGGATTACACGTTTATGATAATCCAGTTCATGTTTTAACCAATAATCCCGAATTTCCAGGCCAGTTACGTAACTTAGCTAATTATAGTAATATAGCACCTGCACAGCCTAAAAATACGCTTGTTCCAGGTGTTGACCTTAATTTATATAGTCGCGGGTTAGGGACTCATTTTTTGCCAGGAGGAATGGATTCAGCCAGTCGTTTTGTGAAAGTAGCTTTTGTTCGGGCACATTCCCCTCAAGGAAATAATGAATTAAGTAGTGTAACAAATTATTTCCATATTTTACATTCAGTTGAACAGCCAAAGGGAACGGATGAAGTCGGACCAAATTCTTATGAGTACACAATTTACTCTGATGGAACTAACTTGGAGACAGGCACGTTTTATTATACCAATTATGAAAATAATCAAATTAACGCCATTGAATTAAATAAAGAAAACTTAAATGGTGATGAGTTAATAGATTACAAGTTGATTGAAAAGCAAACAATTAATTATCAAAATTAGACTATAAAATAAAAAAACTTTGCCAGATAGAAGATATCTGGCAAAGTTTTTATTTATCTTCTTTAGCAAAAGTATTAATTATAGTAATAAAACTTTTAGCTAAAGCTTCTTCCTGTTCAACAGGAAGTTTTTTCATGTCATTTGTAAGCTTGTCAAGAAAAACACGGTCATTGCTTAACTTACTTGCAAATGCCTGTGGTTCAGGAGTTTTGGATGATTCATCAATTAAAGTAATTACGGATGTTTGTAGTGCCTTTGCAATCGCATCTAATTTTTGAATACTGATATTTTGATTACCTGTTCTTTCAATCTTAGAGATGAAATTCACTGATAGACTACTGAATTCCGCAAGGTCTTCTTGAGTCATTCTCAAACTCCTGCGCCTTTTTTTGATCGCAGCTCCTAAGTTGTCTATCACTTCAATCACAATTCCTTTCACACGGATTTCTGCCTGCGCTTTTTAGAATAAAGTTAAACTGTAATTAAATGAAGAATTTATAATATTATCTTTCTTCATTTAGTATATTCATACACCTAAACCATTAAGCATAAATACTAATTGAATAAGTATTATGAAAGAAAAGTATAGGTTTGAACTTAGGAAATTAAGAGAAGCGAATAGAAGTATATCAAAAAAAATAACTTTAATATAGTTATTTTATTAAAACTTAAGAAGCTTTGCTGGTTCCATTAGCGTAGTTTAAGTTTATGCCATCTTGAACATTAAAAATATAAACATTGAAATGAACATCATTTGAATTAATTGACTGACCTTCCATTTCGACACCACGAGCTAATAACTCATTATTTCTAAAAATGGGCGTAACGCGATACCGAACATAATTTGATGGAGAGGCTTTTAAATAAGTAGCCACTTCATTCTCATACATTAGCATATCTGGATCATTTAAATGCCTAGTCCCAGTCATCAGGTTTTTCCAATTATTATTTTGACCTGTGAGTTGGTAACCAATTAAATGAGAACGATTATAGAGCCAATGGTCATTTATTTTTTTATTATGCCATCCTGTTGGATTGACATGGAGTGGTTCTCTTTTTGTTTTCGGCATTAAGGAGCTATTTAAAAGAGCATTTGCGGCAGTTACACGATTTTGTGAGTCAAGATCGCCATATTTTTGCCAGGCACCACGACTTGTATCTAAATCTTCTTTTGAAAAATCTGGATTATTATTGTTCACGTTAACAACAGTTTTCCTCGTATAATCAAGACTAGCTAATTTTTGTTTACTTAAAGATTCAACTGCATTTGGATTAGTGTAGTTTTTTAATTGCTTTTGAAGATCAGCTATCTTTTTATCTAAAGAGCTAATTTTCTTCTCAATTTTTTTGTTCTGCTTGTTTAAATTTTTTGCTTTCTTTTGATCAGTATAGTCATACTTATATTTTTTAACGACTTTAGTATCGTTAGATGAACTAGCTTGAACAGTATATGTTTGACTAAGTCCGAGAGAAAACAAAAGGGTAACTGTTAAAAATTCGGTAATTTTTTTATGTTTCATTATCTTTTTGCCTTTCTATAGCCAGCATTAATTGCGTCTTGTTCACTGTTAAAGTAAACGGCATTAGCTGAATTCATATGGTAGCCTGCTTGACCAGGTACGTGGTAGATTTTTGAATTACTGTTTCCGACAATTGTTCCTTGGTTACCAGTATAAAGATCACCTTGATTAGAAGAATCAAAAGAATTAGAAGAACTACTAGTATTTGCTTCCTGACGTTGAGTAACTCTTTGTTGTTCTTCAGCTTCTTTTTGACGGGCTTTGGCCTCTTTTTTAGCTGCCACTTCAGCCTTTTTTCTTGCTTGTTCAGCTTCTTGTTTTTGTTGTTCTTCTTTTTCTTGGTAGTCATCAAGTTGCTGCTTTAACTTGTCATATTCAGCTTGTTTATTCTTTTGTTCTTGTTTGAGAACCTTAGCTCTAGCTTTTTCTTTATTAAGTTCTTTAGTTCCAACTTTTTTAGTGACTGTTTTATGAACTACTCTGCTGCTTTTGGCTAAGGCGTCCTCATTACTTGAAGTAGTGGTTGTGCTGCTTGGGCTAACAGCTAGACTTAGTAAAACGAATAAAGCGATTGTTACACAATTTGCCCAAAAAACTTGATGTTTGTTTTTCTTAAAAACCAACTTTTTTATTAAATAATATGGAATTAGATAAAACCAAAAGAGGATCCACATTATTATTTTGACAATATTATTTTTCATCATTCTTTCTCCATTCTTAAATATCCTCATGTATCAGAATAATATAATGATTTCGATAAGAAAATAAAAAATTAAAAAAAGACTTGACGAAATTTGATTAAGATTATAATATATTTTTAACAATTAACTTAAACATTTTGCTAGTTGAGTAAATTGGTAATGTTTTTTTAGAGAGTCTACGGGTGGTGGAAGTAGATAAGGCAGCCGATTGAAGATGGACTAGAAATTAAAATGGTGGTAACGAATTTTAATAATAAGTTATCAACGGAGTTGCGATCGTTAAAAACGCAAGGTAATTCTTAATTAAAATTAGGAGCTACTTACTAAGGTCATTTATGTGAGTAAATGGCAAATTAAAGGTGGTAACGCGAGCACTCGTCCTTTTATGGATGAGTGCTTTTTTGTTTGGAGGAAAGTACAATGCATAAAAAGAGAATTAGAAATAGAATAATTTGGTCACTAGTGGCAGTTTTAATTGTAATTGCTGGATGGTTTAGTTTTGGTCCAACCAGTAACACTGCCAAGAATCAAAAAGAAGTAGTAGTGGGTGTAGTTGGTCAAACAAAGCAAGACGCTGAAATTTGGAAAAGTGTAGCAGAAACTGCTGAAGAAGAGTATGGCATAAAAATTAAAATTAAGAATTTTACTGACTATAATCAACCAAATAAGGCACTTCAAAATGGTGATATTGATCTAAATGCTTTCCAGCACTATACATTTTTAAATGCCTGGAATAAGGCAAATCATGGTTCACTAGTCGCAATTGGGAATACTTACATTGCTCCAATCAGGTTGTATTCAAAGAAATATAAGAGCATTAAGGATTTGCCACAAGGTGCTACAATTGCAGTGCCAAATGATGCGTCTAATGAATCAAGAGCCTTATATGTCTTGAAAAATGCTGGATTAATTAACTTGAAAAAGGGCGTTAAACTTGCAACGGTAGCTGATATTACTTCAAATCCAAAGGGTCTAAAAATTAAAGAAGTTAGTGCAGAGCAAACAGCACGAGTAATTGATGATGTAGATGCAAGTATCGTTAATAATACTTATGCCGTTCCTGCTAAATTAGGCGATAAGCAAACAATTTATATTGAGCCTTTGAATAAAGATTCTGAACAATGGATTAACATAATTGTTGCAAATAAAAAAGATAGGAATAACAAAATTTACAAGGATTTAGTTAAGGCATATCAAACTGAAAAAACTAAGAAATTATCTGACAAGCTTTACGGCAAGACTGAAGTTGCAGCTTGGGGATTGAAATTAAAGTAAGAGGAGGAACAGTCTAATGGCAGCACAAATTGATTTGAAAAATATTACCGTTCAATTTGGACAGAATAAAGCAGTTAACGATGTAAGTTTAGAAATAAATAAGGGTGACATTTACGGCGTAATCGGATTTTCAGGGGCCGGTAAATCTACTTTGGTAAGAACAATTAACTTACTGCAATATCCTTCTGCTGGGTCAGTAGAGGTTAATGGAACGGTGTTGTTTAAAGACAATAAATTACAAATAAGCAAGAAGCAACTTCAAGAAAAAAGACGGAAAATTGGGATGATTTTTCAAAATTTCAACCTATTGAATGAAGAAACTGTTATTGAAAATGTTGCTTTTGCATTGCAGCATAGTCGTTTATCTGACCAGGAATTAGAGGAAAAATCTCTTCATTTGTTAGAATTAGTTGGCTTAAAAGATAAGGCAGATTTTTATCCGGCTCAGTTATCTGGAGGTCAGCAACAGCGTGTAGCTATTGCGCGTGCCCTGGCCAATGATCCTGATATTTTGATTTCTGATGAGGCAACGAGTGCCCTTGATCCAAAAACTACTAATCAAATCTTAGATTTATTATACGATCTAAATAAAAAATTAGGCCTAACTGTTGTTTTAATTACTCATGAAATGGATGCTGTAAAACGTGTAGCAAATAAAATTGCAGTAATGGAAAAGGGAAAAGTAATCGAAAAAGGTGAGTTGAGAGAGGTCTTCTTACATCCTCAAAAGCAACTTACTCGTCAATTTGTAGGTGGAGCTTTGCAGGCTCAACATATTTTGAATACTTATAACTTTGATAAATTAGCCGAGAACGCAGAATTGTATCAATTAGTTTATAGCATCAATGATGTAACTAAATCAGTTGTGGCTGATTTAGATGTTTCATTGAATACAAAAGCAAGTATTTTATATGGAAATGTAGAAGTTCTAAGTGGTGAACCAATAGGAACACTTGCAATTTTATTGAATTTAGATGAATTAAAGCAAAAAGAAGCTATTAAATTCTTGGAGAGTAAAAATGTTGTAGTAACGAAGTTAGATAAAGGAGTGCTGACTAATGATTAGTTTTTTCACTAAAAACTTTCCTAATGTAGTAGCCCTAGGTTGGGGCGGAGATGCTGGTTGGGGAACAGCTATTTTCCAAACCTTATTTATGACTTTTTGGTCAGCTATTTTTGGGGGAATTCTAGGTTTAATTTTTGGCTTATTATTAGTTTTAACAAAACCAAAAGGAATTTTAGCTAATAAAGTAGTTTATTGGATTGTTGATAAAATCGTATCGATTTTTAGAGCTGTACCATTTATTATTTTGCTAGCATTTGTTGCTCCAGTCACCCAAAAAATTGTTGGAACTCAAATTGGGATGAAAGCAGCTTTGGTGCCATTAACTTTAGGTGTTTTTCCCTTTTTTGCTAGACAAGTTCAAGTTGCACTTGAAAGTGTTGATAAGGGAAAGATTGAAGCTGCAGAAGCATTAGGTGCTTCAACCAAAGATATTATTTTTGACGTATATTTAAGAGAAAGTCGCTCTGAACTAGCTCGAGTTTCAACCGTGACTTTGATTAGTTTAATTGGTTTAACTGCAATGGCAGGAGCTGTTGGTGCTGGCGGATTAGGTAATACGGCCATTTCATATGGATACAATAGATTTAATAATGATGTGACTTTGGTAGCAACTTTATTAGTTTTATTATTGGTATTGATTGTTCAAGTTGTTGGAGATTTAGTTGCTAAGAAATTAAATCATCAAGAACGATAAGCGTATAGCATTGAAAAAGTATTTTTAGTATAATTTAATACGATTATATTAGCGAAGAATTATATTCTCCGCTTTTTGTATGCCCTTTCATTTAAATGTAGCTTATAATGAAGATAATGAAAACGGAGGACAAAAATATGGTGAAAAAAGGTTATCGTGTTGAAAGTGATACATTAGGCCCAGTAGAAATTCCTGAAAAGGCATTGTGGGGTCCACAAACACAAAGAAGTAAGGATAATTTCCATACTGGAGCGTTAATGCCAATTGGTATTATTCGTGCGCTTCTTCAAATAAAGCTAGCTGCTGCTCAAGCTAATATTGAAGCAGGAACTGAAACAGAAGAAAAAGGACGTGCCATTATTGAAGCAATTCATCAACTACTTGATTTAAACAATGAAGAATTGCAACCATATTTTCCATTGCATGTCTATCAAACTGGATCAGGTACCCAAACTAATATGAATGTTAATGAAGTGGTGGCTAATCTTGCTAATAAAAATCATCCCGGTTTAGATATTTTACCTAATGATGATGTGAACATGGGACAATCATCAAATGATACTTTTCCAACTGCAATGAATTTAGTTGCAACACAAGCGTTAGATGACTTAAAACCTTCTATTAAACACTTGATTAAAGAACTAAAAGTGAAACAAGATGAGTATTGGACAACGGTTAAAGTAGGAAGAACCCACTTGCAAGATGCGGTTCCATTGACTTTTGGTCAGGAACTATCAGGCTATATTTCTGCTCTTAATCATGATTTATCCTACATTAACGAGTTAGAAGAAACACTTTATGAATTACCAATTGGAGGAACTGCTGTTGGCACTGGACTTAATGCAGCTCCTGGTATGGCAGAAGATATCGCTGAGCGTTTATCAAGAAAGTATGGACATAATTTTAAAGTTGATACAAATAAATTCTTTGGTTTAGCAAATCACTCAGGCTTAAATGTTGTGCATGGCGCTTTAAAAGCTTTGGCAGCTGATATGTTCAAAATTGCTCAAGATATTCGTTTCTTAGGATCTGGTCCAAGAGCTGGTTTAGGAGAACTTAATTTACCTGCAAACGAACCTGGTTCATCAATTATGCCAGGTAAAGTAAATCCGACTCAAGCAGAAGCTGTTACCATGGCATGTTTGAGAGTCTTTGGAAATGATACGACTATTACTATGGCTGCATCTCAAGGAAACTTTGAAATGAATGTCTTTAAGCCAGTGATGATTGCAGCATTTTTAGAGTCTGCCAATGTTTTATCTGGAACTATTTCTGGCTTTGCAGATAAGATGATTCATGGTATGACTGTTAATAAAGAAAGAATGGCTAAGGATGTAGCAAATTCATTAATGACAGTTACTGCACTTTCACCACATATTGGTTACCATGAAGCTGCTACTATTGCACAGACTGCAGCTAAAAATAATACAACTTTGCGTACAGCAGCTTTAAAGAGCGGCTTAGTTACTAAAGAACAATATGATAAGTGGATGAAACCAATTACCATGACTAATGCAATGAATACTAAGCCAATTGATGATTAAAAGAAGGAATAAGAATGGGATATAAATTTCCAACACAAACAGTAGATAAGTTACAAAAAGAATATGATGCAATTATTGTCGGAAGCGGTGGTACAGGATTAGCCGCAGCTATCCAAGCACAGCAATATGGTTTGAATGTTGCAATTTTAGAAAAGAATGGCTTTTTAGGTGGAAACACTATGAGAGCTAGTTCTGGTATGAATGCTGCTGAAAGTATTGTTCAAGCTCGTTTAGGTGTAAACGATAGTATGCAAAAATTTTATGATGAGACGCTAAAAGGTGGCGGCTACATGAATGACCGTGAAATGCTACATTATTTTGTCGAGCATGCACCTTTGGCTATTGCGTGGCTTGAAGACTTAGGAATTAAAGTAGATGATTTAACAATTACAGGTGGTATGTCCAAAAAACGTACACACCGTCCATCTTCAATGGCACCAATTGGCGCATTTTTAGTTAATAATTTACTTAAAATTGCTGATGAAAAGAATATTCCAATTTTTACTGATGCTAAGGTGACTAAATTATTACAAGATGACAACAAGAAAATTAATGGAGTAGAAGTTAATAATGATCGGCAAGTAAAAGCTAAAGCAGTTTTACTTGCTACTGGTGGTTTTGGTGCTTCTAAAGATTTAATCGCTAAGTATCGACCAGATTTGCGTAACTATAAGACAACTAATCAACCTGGTGCGACTGGAGATGGCTTAAAATTAGCTAATAAAGTGGGAGCACAACTTGAGCAATTAGAGTTAGTCCAAGTTCACCCTACAGTTCAACAAGATACAGATCATGCGTATTTAATTGGTGAAGCAGTACGCGGTGAAGGAGCTATTTTAGTTGATCATCAAGGTAAGAGATTTGTTAATGAATTGAATACGCGAAAGATCGTATCAAATGCGATTACCCACACTCCAGAACATTCGGCATATTTGATCTTTGACCAAGGAGTTAGGGATAGGGTTAAGGCAATTGAATTTTATGATTCAATTAATTTAGTTGTTCATGGAAACACTATTGAAGAATTAGCTGAAAACATTAAAGTGCCCGTTTCCAACCTTGAAGAAACACTTAAAAATTGGAATAAAGCAGTAGCAAATAATGATGATACAAAATTTGGCCGTACTACTGGAATGGCTGAGTTAGACCACGCACCATATTATGCAATTCATATTGCACCTGCAATTCATTACACAATGGGTGGAATTCATGTGGCACCTGATACCCGTGTCTATGATACTAACGGAAACTTTATTTCTGGTTTATATGCTGCTGGTGAAGTTAGTGGTGGCTTACACGGTAACAATCGAATTGGTGGTAATTCGATTGCTGAAACAATTATTTTTGGTCGTGAAGCTGGAAAAGCAATGGCAGATTTAATTAAATAAAGCGCTTTCAATAGAAAGGCTATTTGTGTATACTTAAAGTGTAGAACTTAAGCTTTCATTTAAAGGAGTATATATAAAAATGAGTCGTAGAAAAGTATTTTTAGTTGGTGACGGCCGTGTTGGTTCAACTTTTGCAAATGACTTATTGCAAAATGTTAGAATTGATGAATTGGTAATTTGTGATGTAGTCAAAAAAATTACTGAAGGGGATGCTTTAGATTTAGAAGACTTAGCCCCATTTGTTGGTCAATGCACTGTTAAGAGTGGAGATTATAGTGATGCAAAAGATGCCGATATTGCTGTAATTACTGCCGGAGCTGCAAGAAAACCTGGAATGACTAGACTAGATTTGGTAAAAACTAATGTTAAAATTTTAGAATCAATCATAAAACCAATTGTAGAATCTGGTTTTAACGGTATTTTTGTCGTTTCTGCTAATCCAGTAGATATTTTAACTACTTTAACTCAAAAGTTATCTGGTTTTCCTAAGAATAAAGTTATCGGAACTGGTACATCCCTTGATACAGCTCGCTTGCGTGTAGCTTTATCACATAAGACTGGTGTTAATATTGATCATATTGATGCTTATGTTTTAGGTGAACATGGTGATACATCTTTTGAAAACTTTGATGAAGCAATTATTGATCATAAGCCTCTTCGTTCTTATAAAGAATTAGATGAAGAAACATTGGTTGAATTAGAGACTGATGTTCGTAAAAAGGGTGGTAAGATCATTGCTAATAAGGGAGCAACTTTTTATGGCGTTGCAATGTGCTTAACACAAATCTGTAAGGCAATCTTAGAAAATAAAGCTCTAGTGATGCCCCTATCTGCACCAATGACTGGAGAATACGGTATTCATGATCTTTACCTAGGAAGCCCAGCTGTAGTTACCGCTAATGGAATTAGTGATGTGATTGAGCTTCACTTATCAGAAGATGAAAAGAAGAAAATGGCTTATTCAGCAGCTAAGATGAAGGAAGTTGTTGACGGAATTGACCTTTAAACAATAATTTTAATAATTAAAAGCGTCTTGTACTTAAGTTGAGAGTGCAAGACGTTTTTTGTGTGATAAAATTTTAAAGGTATGATATTTAATCAAAGTTTGGGGACTATGAAAGTGAACAGTAAAGAAAGTAAAAATGAACGTGTAAATCAGCTCCATCATCAACATACTTTGTCGCATCATCATCATATGCGAATTCGGTGGCAGGATTTTTTTACTAGTGATAATATTACACCTGCTAAAAATGCGACTTTGGCCGAACGATCGGTAATTGTAGGGCATATTGGTATGATGCTTCTCTCTTGTGGGACCGGAGCGTGGCGTGTAAGATCAGCGATGAATACAATTGCTCGCTGTTTAGATATGACATGCAGCACGGATATTGGACTTGTTTCAATTGAATATACTTGTGTTGATGCGGATGGTAAGAGCTATACTCAAGCTCTAAGCTTACCATCAACAGGAGTGAATACGACTAAGTTGGACCGTATGGAAAACTTTGTTAGTCAGTTTAAAAAAGATAACGGAAATTGGACGATTGGGCAAATTCATAACCGATTAGAAGAGATTTCGACAATGAAATCGCAATATGCTCCGTGGCAAGTTGGACTGGCTGCTGGTCTTGCATGTGCAGGATTTATTTTTTTACTAGGTGGCGGAATTTTTGAAGTTATTTGTGCTTTTTTAGGTGCAGGTTGCGGAAATTATATTCGTCGAAAAATGATTGATCGACATTTAACTATTTTAGCTAACATTACAGTAGCAGTTGCTGTAGCCTGCGCGGTATATGTGGGTAGTTTTTACTTAATTAGACTATTTTATCCAGTTAGCCTTCATCATTTAGATGGATACATTGGAGCCATGCTCTTTGTGATTCCAGGTTTTCCATTTATTACATCTGGACTAGATATTTCTAAGCTTGATATGAGATCAGGATTAGAGAGAATGGCTTATGCAATAATGATTATTGTTGTTGCAACTGCAGTTGGTTGGGTAATGGCTTTGATCTTAAACTTGCATCCGCAAAACTTTGAGAAATTAGGACTAACACCATTAGTTTTAACTATTTTAAGATTAGTTGCTAGTTTCTGCGGAGTTTTTGGCTTCTCAATTATGTTTAATTCTAGAATTCCAATGGCAACTGTTGCAGGGATTTCCGGAGCTATAGCAAATACTTTACGTTTGAGTTTAGTTGATTGGTCAAATGTTCCACCAGCTGTGGCTGCTTTTATTGGAGCCTTTGTTGCAGGAATGTTAGCTTCAATTATTAGACGTAAAACTGGTTTCCCAAGAATTGCTATTACGGTGCCATCAATTGTAATTATGGTGCCGGGACTATATATGTACCGAGCCATGTTTAACTTAGGATTAACGTCATTAAATGCAGGCGCCTTATGGATGGTTCAAGCTTTAATGATTGTAATTTGTTTACCATTAGGCTTAATTGCAGCTCGGATTTTAATGGATAAAGACTGGCGACATGCCGGATAGATTTTTATTAAAAAGTTGTCATGGAATTTAAACTATGACAACTTTTTTCGTATAATTAATAGAACAAGAGAATTAAAGAGTGAGTGAAAAATGCAAAAGAAAATATTATTGCTTTCAACGGGTGGAACAATTGCGTCAGTTGTTTCAGAAGCTGGGTTAGTGCCTAAAGAATCTGGTGAGCAGTTAATCAATATGTTAGGGGAATTACCTTATGATATTACTGTCGAAGATATTCTCCAACTTGATTCATCTAATATTCAGCCTGAAGAATGGAAATTGATTGCTGAAAAAATTTATGAAAATCGAAATAAGTATGATGGGATTGTAGTATCTCATGGTACTGATACCATGGCCTATACAGCATCCATGCTTTCTTTTATGCTGCAAAATATTAATATTCCAGTTGTTTTAACTGGAAGTCAGGTTCCAATTAATGTAGTGCTGAGTGATGCACCGGATAATTTAAAGTTAGCCTTTGCGGCAGCTGCTAGTTGTCATCCTAATATTTATTTAGCCTTTGATCGAAAAGTGATGCTGGGATGCAGAAGCGTTAAAGTGAGAACAATTAATTTTGATGCTTTTGAAAGTGTTAATGTACCACCAGTGGCTCGGGTAACATCTGATGGTTTGGTATTTTCTAAACAAAAATTACCTAAAAACACAAAAGAAACAACTTTAAACACTAATATTAATCCTCATGTTTCTTTAGTTAAACTATTCCCGGGTTTTGATCCTAATTTGCTATTTGCAATGGTCGAAAGCGGATGTCAAGGAATTGTAATTGAAGCGTATGGCTTAGGCGGAATGAATTACATCCGAAGAAATATGGTAGCTGCAATTGGAAAGTTGATTAGAAGAGGAATACCGATTATTGCGACGAGTCAATGCTTATATGAGCGAAGCGATCTTACAAAATATGAAGTTGGGAGAGAGGCGCTGCTTGAAGGAGCAATTAGTGCTAGGGATATGACTTCGGAGAGTGCGATTACTAAACTGATGTGGGGATTAGGTCAGAAATGGGACGTTCACCAGATTTCCGATTTTTTTAATACTGATGTAGTTGGTGAAGTAACGATTGAAAAAGACGATAATTTACAGATAGATTAATTTTTTAAGGATGCAAATGAAGGAAAACTTTAAACAACCAATTGGCTTAACACAAGCAGAAGTTGAGCAAAGAATTAAAGAGGGAAAAGTTAACCGAGCTGTTAATGATCAAGCTAAGACTACCTGGCAAATAATTAAAGAAAATACATTTACGTATTTTAACTTGATATTTTTAGTATTAGCAATCTTGTTAGTGATCGTTGGAGAATACAAGGATTTAACGTTTTTACCAGTCATTATCGCAAATATGATAATTGGGATTGTCCAAGAATTACGTGCTAAAAGTGTTTTAGACAAGTTAAATGTTATGAATACAACAAAAATAGCTGTAATTCGTGATCAACAGGAAAAAATTATTCCGATCGAAGATCTGGTTTTAGGGGATGTAATTGTACTTAAAACAGGAGATCAAATTCCTGCTGATGGGCAAGTTATTTCTGGAACTTTACGAGTAAATGAAGCATTGCTAACTGGTGAAGCTGATGAAATAGAGAAAGATGTTGGTTCAGAATTAATGTCCGGAAGCTTCGTAGTTGCAGGAAAGGCATATGCCCGCCTTGAAAAGGTTGGCAAAAATTCTTATGTTTCTAAGCTAACTTTAGAAGCTAAAGCGATGAATTCAAAAGAGGGCTCTGAAATGGTGCGCTCAATTAATCGATTAATTAAATGGGTTGGAATCATCATTATTCCCTGTGGAATTGCGCTTTTCATCGTTGCCCGTTATGTAAATCATTTAAATCTAGCGGATAGTATTGTCTCAATGGAAGCAGCAATTATTGGAATGATTCCTGAAGGTTTATATTTATTAACTACAATTGCTTTAGCCTTAGCAGCTATGCGTTTAGCACGTTCCCAAGTTATGCTTCATGATATGAAAAGTGTTGAAACATTAGCTCGGGTTAATGTGCTATGTGTTGATAAGACTGGAACAATTACTGAACCTAAAATGGAAGTAGAGGAAGTTATTCCAGTTAGTGTTACTAAAGAAGAGTTGAGCAAAGAAATTTCTATTTTTGCCCAAAATATGCCTCACGATAATGCAACTATCAAAGCTGTCGCAAAAGCATTTAATCAGAAATTTAATATTCAGGCTACGCAAATCATCCCTTTTACTTCGGTAAATAAATATAGTGGGGCAGTTATTAAGAACAACACTTTATTAATGGGTGCGCCTGAATTTGTATTGCGAGATCAATTTAAAAATTATGAAAAAGAAATAAATCAATATACCCGGCAAGGATATCGTGTTTTAGTTTTTGGAAAATATCCGCATGTACTAAGGGATGAAAAGGAAAAATTAGTAGAGCCCGTTGAACTATTAGGCTATATTTTAATTTCTAATCCAATCCGTAAAGAAGCAAAAAGTACTTTTAAATACTTTGATCGTCAAGGGGTAAATATCAAGGTGATCTCTGGAGATAACCCTTTAACGGTAGCACGCGTTGCAAAACAGGCAGGTATTCGCGATGCAGATAAGTTAATTGATGCAACCGAAATTAGTGAAGGCGACTATGAAGAAGTTGTTAAAAAATATAATGTTTTTGGACGTGTTAAGCCTGACCAAAAGAAAAAGTTAATTAAGGCTCTTCAAAAAAATGGTAATACTGTTGCCATGACCGGAGATGGTGTTAACGACATTTTAGCAATGAAGACAGCAGATTGTTCAATTGCTATGGCATCAGGCAATAGTGCTGCTGTTCAGGCTTCTCAAGTAGTATTGCTTGATTCTGACTTTGCTAGAATGCCAAAGGTTGTTGATGAAGGTAGAAAAGTAGTTAATAACATTGAAAGATCAGCTAGTTTATTCTTAGTTAAAAATATTTTTTCATTCTTGATGGCTATCTTTTCTCTAGCATTCGCAATGTCATATCCATTAAGACCAGCACAAATTGCTTTGATTTCGGCCTTTACGATAGGGCTACCTTCATTCTTACTAGCCCTTGAAAATAATTATAATCGCATTCGAGGAAAGTTTATTCCCAATGTGTTGTCTAGAGCAATTCCAGGTGGAATTACAGATATGCTAGCTGTTTCTATTCTAGTGGTTGCAGATATTGTGCTAGCTTTAGGACGACAAGAGGTGGCTACAACTGCAACTATGCTTTTAGTTGCTGTAGGGATGATGGTTTTATACCATATTTCAAGACCTTTAAATAAATTTAGATGGACCGTACTAGGTGGTTCTTTCTTAGCCTTAGTTTTATCGATAATTTTCTTCCATAATCTATTTGCTCTTTCACGCATCTCGGCAACAGCATTATTTTTACTATTAGTATTATTCTTTGCGGAAATTACTATTTTTAGACTCTTAAGTAAATTTGCAGATGGTGTTAGAGAAGTATTAGTTGCATATGATCAAAAGGGTAAAGATTTAACTATTAATGACATTAAACAAGCCTATCGCAAGGGAAGAAATATGGTAAATATGTCAGTTCCTGAAGAATAAAAGTGGTAAATAAGTATTTTTTTCGCCTGGTTGAATGATACAATTAAACAGTTGAGACAATACTTATCAGAGGTAAGAAATGAAAAATCATAGTGTAGAAAAATATAAAAATAAAATAATAGATTATCTTATTCCGATAATTTTGAGTCTAGTAATTGCAACTGTTTTAATTTGGACTGAATTGACTACTCGATCTGGTCTTACTTTAGACGACACTGCTTTTCACTTTCATCGTTTTTATGATACTTACCAGCAAATACAGAATCATAACTTCTCTTACTTTCAAATGAATTATGGAATGGGTGAGAGTGGGCGAATAGTCAATGCTTTATATGGCCCATTCTTTGCTTATTTAATGGGAAGTTTACTTTTATTTTGTAGTTCTTGGCTTCGTTTTCAAATTCTTATAACCTACCTGATTTTTCTGGTTGGTGGTCTGGGAATCTATCGTTTAAGTCGAAAGGTTAAACTATCGCAAGTTGTTTCTTCAATAGTTACCGCACTATTTTTAACTACTGGTTATATTGCATATTGGCCGAGATCTAATGCTTTCAACTCATGGGGTGCTGTTTTAATACCATTCGTATTGATTCAAGGAATTAACCTGTTGAATAATCATAAAAAGCGATTTAGCTGGATTAGTCTTGGAATTGTAATGGCAATTGTAGCTCAGATCCATTTATTAAGCACTTTCTTCTCCATTCTTGCCTTGATTCCTTTCTTTATTTACGGATTAGTTTTGAGTGAAAATAAGCGTCAGATGTGGATTGATGTCTTTAAATCTGTTGACTTATTCATTGTGTTAACAGCAAACGTATGGGGTGCATTTTTACTGCTCTATCCAACTAATCAAATGGCCTCTCCGATCGATTACTCACCGGTTTTGACCGCTGTTAATCTATCTGTTGCTGGTACTTCAACAATGTGGACGTCAATCACTGAAGTCACATTGCTCCTATTTATTGTTCAACTAATTTATGTAATCTTTAACTTTAAGTCTTCTAAATTAAATACTTTTGTTACATTAGAAGGGATAGTCTTTCTATATCTAAGTTCTAATTTGTTTCCATGGCAATTTGTGAAGGACACTCTACCAGCAGTAACTGGTTATTTACAATTTCCCAACAGGTTTACTGTCGTAGCATATCCTTTGCTATTTCTTGGAATTGGTTTAACACTGAATGAATTAATTAAGAGTCATGGTAAAAAACTTGGAATGATTGCGAGTGCATTAGCAATTGTAGTAGTGCTATTCAATGTTAGAGCCGACTTTAATGAGATTAATAATAATATTACTTACAACAAAGGAATTACTAGCAATGCTAAGGAGATGAAGGAAAAGGGATTAGCTCCATATATCAATAAAGTGAAAATTAATAGTCCTGATTATCTACCAGTAAGAAAGAAGATCAAATCAAGTGATATTACTGGTATGTTAATAAGTATGTCTCCACAAAAAAATAACTTTGAGCAAAGGGCTCTTCCAAATGGACGGTTAGAGCTTACTTGGAAAGACTCAACTTCTAAAGTAACTACGCTTCCGATTTTTATTTATAAACAATCTGAGTTAAGTTTAAATAGTAAAGTAATAAAACCAAAAGTGAATGAAATAGGGATGCCACAAGTTCAGTCAAGAAAAGGGAAAAATACAGCAATTCTTTCATTCAAGACTCCAACTTGGTTCACTGCTTTACTGTATATTTCCATCCTTAGTTGGGCACTATTAATAATTTATGGTGTATTCAGATGGGTAAAAATAATTAAAAAATAGCTAAAAAAGCTTCTTAGAACTAATGTGATTTTAGTTTTAAGAAGCTTTTATTTTTATAGATTAATTGACTCTATTATTTGTTAACAAGTGTAAAAAGGAAAAACAATAAATGATACAATTGAAAAGTTGGATTGAAAATATTACTTGGAGGATAAAATATAATTTATGAATAAATACAAGGAAAAATTAATTGAGTATGGTTTGCCACTAATTTTAAGTATATTGCTAGCGACTATACTACAAATTCCGCAATTATTTAATCATGTTGCTCTTACGGGATCAGATACTATTTTTCATTTCAGTAGATTTTACGATACTGCTCAGCAAATAAAAAACCATAATTTTTCTTATTTTCAAATGAATTATGGGATGGGAGAAACAGGGCGGATAGTTAATGCAATTTATGGTCCATTCTTTGCTTATTTAATGGGAAGTTTGTTATTAAGTGCGGGCTCGTGGTTTAATTATCAGATTATACTTGTTTATTTAATTTTTATAGTTGCCGGTTTTGGGATGTATATTCTCGCCAGAAAAGTAAAATTATCACGAACAGTTGCTTTAATTGTGAGTACGCTGTTTTTACTTTGCGGATATATAAGTTATTGGATCCCATCAAATAGTTTTAATGCATGGGGAGCGGCCTTAATGCCCTATGTTTTAATTCAAGGAATAAATTTATTTAACGATGATAAAAAACATTTTAATTGGATAAGTCTTGCAATTACGATGGCAATTGTTGCCCAAGTCCATTTATTAAGTACCTTACAGGCAATTTTGGCTTTAATCCCACTTTTTGTTTATGGTTTGGTAACTACAAAAAACAAAAAAAGAATGTGGGTAGATACTTTAAAAGCGGTAGTTCTATGTTTGATTTTAACTGCAAATGTATGGGGTGCATTTTTAGTACTATATCCAAAAAATACAATGTCAGCGCCATTAGATTTTTCACCGGCGCTAACAGTCCTACACCTTAAATCAAACGGCACAATAACAATGTGGACTGAAATTCAGGAAGCAGTTCTACTCTTATTTGGTTTACAAACAGTTTATGTTGCATTTAATTATCGTGTATCTAAATTAAACACATTTTTAACTATTGAGGGACTTGCTTTTTTATTTATAAGTTCAGATTTATTCCCATGGAGAGTAGTAGAAAAGTATTTTCCATCATTTTCAAACTACTTCCAGTTTCCTAATAGATTTACAGCAGTAGCTTATCCGCTACTATTTCTAAGTATGGGGCTTACCGTCGTAAATCTAATCAATCGTTATGATTTTCAGTTTAAAGTATTTGTAGAGTGTTTACTAATTTTCGTATGTTTATTTTCTCTGAGAGCAGATTTACGAGGAAATATTATTAAATTTAATAAAGTAAAAACTAATGTTGAACGTGTTAATCAATTTAGATACCATGATTTAAGTAAATTTATTGATAGTAATCCTCCTGGCAATCCAGATTATCTACCACTAAAAAAGCAAATGAATTCTTGGAAGGTAAGTGGCTTGGTTTCTGGAACACTTATTTTTAATAATGGAGAGGGTTTTGAAAAAGAAGCTGCAAGTAATGGTAAATTAAAGATAAGTTGGACTAGTGATGGGAAAGATTCTACTTTACCAATTGTTTTCTACAGACAATCAGTACTAGTAGTAAATGGTAAAAAGATATCGCCTAAGTGTAATGAAATCGGAATGCCGATAGTGCAAGCAAAGAAAGGAAAGAATACAGCAATTCTTTCATTCAAGACCCCAATTTGGTTTACAATTTTACTCTATATTTCAATCCTTAGTTGGGTACTATTAATAATTTACGGTGTGTTTAGATGGGTAAAAATCGTTAAAAAGTAGCTAAAAAAGCTTCTCAAAACTAGAATTATTTTTCTAGTCATGAGAAGCTTTTTACTTGATCTTATTACTCTAATAAATCAACGAAAGTGGCATTAGTGACTTTTTGTAAATCATCAGGATTGATCATGATACTTCTACCAACCTCACCACTTGAAACAGCAATTTGATCATGTTCTTTCATGCTGCTATCTAAATAAATAGGAAAATGATGCTTTTGGTAAATTCCAATTGGAGTGTTGGCCCCATGAACATAACCAGTAGTTGCGACTAACTTCTTAAGTGGAAGTAATTCACATTTTTTGTTACCAGAAGCTTTAGCAAGTTTTTTCATACTTAAGTGCTCGGTAACAGGAACAACTCCAACTACAGGACTATTTTTATTTCCCTCACATACCAAGGTTTTGTAGACCAAAGCCTCTTCATCGTCTAAAATGGAAGTATCCATTTGTTTAACATCGCCTTTTTGAACTGTGGCGAATTGTAATTGTTTATATGGAATCTTTTGTTGGTCGAGCATCTTCTCAATCAAAGTTTTATTAAGTTTTTTCTTTTTATTTTTTTTCGACATTTTTCTCACCTTTTAATATCATAAACGTGAGAATTTAACATGTCAAAAGGGGGACAAGATTAGTGAAATTATTAGCAATAAAAGTTGAATGTAGTCATGAATTAGAAGATGGATTAAGTTTCTTCATGCAAGATGAACTGGATGCACAGGGAATTGAAAGTCGTAAGCGTAGCGACTTTGTTTTAGAGGGTCAAAAACATGATAGTAGTTTAGTTGAACTAGATGATATTGAAAACCTACCTGAGGATTTAGAATTAACAGCATATTTTGAGTATAAAAATGCTGATAAAAAGAAGATAATTCAAAAAATTACTGATAAAATAGCTGAAATGAAGGGTTATGGCTTAGATGCTGGCAACGTTTCAATTAGCACTAAGGAAGTGGCTGATGAAGATTGGAATACAGCTTGGCAAAAATACTATCATGTGATTGACTTTTCAAGACATTTAGCTATCGTTCCCGAATGGGAAGACTATCAACCAGCTTTCTCTGATCAACAACTGATTCGTTTAGATCCAGGACTTGCCTTTGGTACTGGTGGGCATACGACAACACAGTTAGTTTTGCTTGCTATGGAACGTGCTTTAGTTAAGCCGATGTCTGTTTTAGATGTTGGTACAGGCTCTGGTATTTTGGCAATTGCTGCAAGTAAGTTAGGAGCAAGCCATGTATTAGGAACTGACATCTCTGATGAAGCTGTTACTGCCGCTAAAGAAAATATTGCCTTAAATAATATTGATAATATTGATGTGCGTAAGGCTAATTTGTTAAAAGATATTGATGAAAAATATGATCTAATCGTGGCAAATATTTTGGCTGATATTCTGTTAGAATTAATTCCGGATCTAGATAATCATTTGAATGAAAATGGTAAAATTATTTTTTCAGGAATTGATTATTTACAACTTCCCAAAATAGAGAAGGCGCTAGAAGAGAATAATTTTGTAATTAAAATGAAAATGCAAGAAGGCCGCTGGATTGGACTATTAATTGCTAGAAAACCAAATTAAAAATATTAATTAAAAGAAAAGGTAAGCGAAAAATGAAGAAAAATAGTGAAGAAAAGAAAAATTTTAATTTTAAGGCTTCATGGAGTAAAATAAATGAAAAATCATTTATGCCTCTTATTTGGTTAACTTTATTAGGAGTAATTGTTTGGATTATCTGTCCACTCGTTCATCTAAGTCGAGTTTGGCGAATTGGACTAGTTTTCTTTATTTTTAATACTTATTTAAGCTACCAAATTGGTCGTATTATGCAAATTAGAAAGTTAAGCTGTTGGTGGCTACTTCTTTTTCCTGTAGTTTTTGCTATTGCGGTTTTTATTCACTTTGCTAAATATAACTTCTTATTGTGCTTAGTATATTTAAGTTTTGAATTATTTGGTTTATGGCATGATGATTTTTACAAAGAAAAGAAATAAAGAATAGGTGATACGTTATGTCAAAATATCATGAAATGACTCATGAAGAAGTTCTTGCTGAATGTAAGAAATATATGAATGATGAACACTTAGCTTTTGTTGAATCAGCATATGAATTTGCTAAGAAAGCACATGAGGGTCAATTCAGAGTTTCCGGACAACCTTATATCATTCATCCCACTCAAGTTGCTGGAACATTGGCAACTTTACGTTTAGATCCTGACACAGTAGCGGCTGGATATTTACATGATACGGTTGAAGATACACCTGTAACTAACGATGATATCAAAGAAAAATTTGGTAAGGACGTTGCATTTATTGTTGATGGTGTGACTAAATTAAGTAAGATTCAATATAAATCTAAGAGCCATGAAGAATACTTGGCTGATAATCACCGTAAGATGTTAATTGCGATGGCTAAAGATTTACGCGTAATCATGGTTAAATTAGCCGACCGTTTACATAATATGCATACTTTAGACCATTTGCGCCCAGATAAACAAAGAAGAATTGCAGACGAAACTTTAGATATCTATGCTCCTCTTGCTGATCGTTTAGGTATTGGAACGATTAAGTGGGAACTTGAAGATATGAGTTTACATTATCTCAACCCACAACAATATTATCGGATTGTTAATTTAATGCAGTCTAAGCGAAGTGAGCGTGAAGGATATATTGCGGATGCAATTTCGACTTTGAAGCAAACTTTAGATAGCTTAGGCATTAAGTATGAGATTTATGGTCGTCCAAAACATATTTATTCAATTTATAAAAAAATGGTTAATAAGCACAAAGACTTTAGCGAGATTTATGACTTATTAGCTGTTCGAGTAATAGTTAAATCTGTGAAAGATTGTTACGCTGTTTTAGGTGCAGTTCATACTAAATGGAAGCCAATGCCAGGTCGTTTTAAGGACTATATTGCCGTTCCAAAGGTAAATGGCTATCAATCTCTTCATACTACAATTATTGGACCTGGAGGCAAGCCGCTAGAAATCCAAATTAGAACAGAGGCTATGCACCAAGTTGCTGAATACGGTGTCGCGGCTCACTGGGCATATAAAGAAGGCGTCAAGGGAGAAGTTGAGCAAACAGATGCAAATAAAAAGCTCAACATGTTCCAAGAAATTCTTGAGCTCCAAAATGAGACCAAAGATTCTCATGAATTTATGAAGAGTGTTAAAACAGATATCTTCTCAGATAGGGTATATGTTTTTACACCTAAAGGCGATGTTTATGAACTTCCTAAAGGCTCAGTTCCTTTAGATTTTGCCTACATGATTCACTCAGAAGTTGGTGCACATTCTGTTGGGGCTAGAATTAATGGTAAAATTGTTCCCCTAGACTACAAATTAAAAACTGGTGACATCGTTGAAATGTTAACTCAAGCATCAGCTCGTCCATCTCGCGACTGGGTTAACTTAGTTAAAACTTCACGTGCTCGTAATAAAATCAAGCGCTTCTTTAAGACTGAAGATAGAGAAGAAAACATTGAAAAGGGACAAAACATGATTGAACAAGAATTATCAAATCGTGATTTAGTTCCTAAAGAATTCATGACTAAAGCTGATGTTCAGCGAGTTATTGATCATTTCAACTATCACAACGATGAAGAGTTGTTTGCTGCAGTTGGGTATGGTGAAGTTTCTGCGGCAACAGTCGCAAATCGTTTAACTGAAGATTTACGTAAAAAAGCTGAAGATGAAAAGCAACGTCAACTTGAAGAGAAAATCATGAACGCTGGTCAGCAAAGTACTGAAGAAGATAACGATTCAGATGCTCCAGCAGATATTATGCGTGTTAAGCATAATAATGGGGTTATGGTCCAGGGTGTATCTGACTTAATGCTGCATTTAGCTAAATGTTGTAATCCTGTTCCTGGTGATCCAATTATTGGTTATGTAACTAAAGGACGCGGGGTAACTATTCATCGTGCAGATTGTCCGAATATAACCGAAGAAGCTAAAAAGCAGGGTCGACTGATTGATGTTGCTTGGGAAAATATCGCTAAAGACAAGAATAAAGAAAACTATAATGCTGACATTGAAATTTATGGTTTTAATCGTTCCCGTCTCTTAAGTGATGTAATCAATGCCCTAAATTCTAAGACTAAGAATATTGTCAATATTTCTGGAAAAGTAGATAGTAATAACATGGCTCATATTTATGCAACTGTCTCAGTTAGAGATGCAGCTCATTTGGAAGATATTTTAAGTCGAATGAGGGATGTGCCAAATGTTTATGAAGCAAAGAGGTCAATTAATTAATGCGTGTTGTTATTCAAAGAGTAAATAAGGCACAAGTTGCTATTGATAACGAAGTCGTAGGCAAAATTAAGCGTGGTTTTCTTTTATTAGTGGGCTTACGGGATGGCGATGAATTAGAACAAGTTAAAAAAGCAGCTGATAAAATTGCTAAAATGCGTATTTTTGAAGATAAAGATGGTAAAACTAATTTATCTTTGAAAGATGTTAATGGAGAAATTCTAAGCGTTAGTCAGTTTACCTTGTTAGCTAATACTAAAAAAGGAAATCGACCAAGTTTTGTAGAAGCTATGCGTCCACCTAAGTCAAAACAATTATGGGAAGACTTTAATCATGAGCTAGAGGATAAAGGCTTCCATGTTGAGACAGGTGAATTTGGTGCTGACATGCAGGTTAGTTTAGAAAATGATGGTCCCTTTACAATTGTCTTAGACATTTAAAATATTTAAGTAAAGGCTTACAAAGGTTGACTTTGTTGACTGAAAAATATAAGCTAAAAAGGAATTATCGATGACGAAGAATGTAGATTAGCATGATCTATCTCAGAGACCGCTTGTTTGGTGAGAATAGCGGATAGGTTGCGATCTGTGACACCTTTAGCAGATAATGGATCGTTTCGCGAGCGTTAATCGCAGCAAGCAAAAGGTGGTACCGTGCTAATTTATTGCGCCCTTGACTCAGTTCAAGGGCGCTTTTTTATTAATATATTAAAGGATGATTAAATGAAAGTTCAAAGACCAAAAGGTACAGTCGATATTTTGCCAGGAGAATCTGGTTCATGGGAAAAAGTAGAATCTATCGCTAGGAACTTTTTTAAAAGAGCTAATTACCGTGAGATAAGAACACCTAGTTTTGAAAATTATGAAGTTTTTTCACGTTCTAGTGGTGAAACTTCAGACGTTGTTTCAAAAGAAATGTACGACTTTAACGATAAGGGTGGTCGTCACATTGCATTGCGTCCTGAAGGAACTGCTGGTGTAGTTCGTGCTTATGTAGAAAATAAGCTTTATGGACCAGATGTTGTAAAGCCATTTAGCGTTTACTACATTGACAATACTTTTAGATATGAAAGACCACAAGCCGGTCGTCAACGTGAATTCCACCAGATTGGTGTTGAAAGTTTTGGGTCTGATAGTCCATTAGCAGATGTAGAAACTTTAATGATGGCACATGATTTACTCGCTGAATTAGGTGTTAAAAATTATGAGTTACATATTAACAGTTTAGGTAATGCTCAAGTTCGTGAAGCATATCATGATGCTTTAGTAAATTACTTTACACCAGTTAAAGATCAACTTTCTGAAGATTCACAACGTCGCTTAAGTCAAAATCCATTAAGAATCTTAGATTCAAAAGATGAACGAGATAAGAAGTTTTTACCTAATGCTCCTAAGATTGTTGATTACTTAGATGATGAATCTCGGGAAAACTTTAAAACAATTACTGATATGTTAGAGCAATTGGGCATTAACTATGTAATGGATGATGATTTAGTTCGTGGTCTTGATTACTACACTGGAATTATTTTTGAGTTCATGGTTGAAGATAAGAATCTATGGGAATCAGCAACGACAATTTTAGGTGGAGGTCGCTACAACCACTTAGTTGAAGAGTTTGATGGACCAGAAACACCTGCAGTTGGTTTTGGTATTGGTGAAGAAAGATTAATGCTTGTATTGAAAGAGCAAAATCCGGACCTTTTCCAAGAAGAAGGAATAGATTTCTTTATTACTAATATTGGTGCAGGAACTGAGTTTAAAGCTGTTGAAGTTGCACGTAGTTTACGTGAACAAGGCTTTAGTGCACAATATGATGTTGACCAAAAGAAGCTTAAGCAACAGTTTAGAAAAGCTGATCGCGTTCATGCAACATTTGTAATTACCTTGGGAGCTAAAGAATTAGAAAATGGCGTTTTAAATATTAAGCGTTTAAGTGATGGTAAAACTATCGATCTTAGCTTAGAAGATATAAATAATATGCAAGATGTTATAAATAAATTGGAGGATTAACATGGAACATATGGACAAAAGAACTGATTACGCTGGTAATATTACTAGCAAATATGAAGGACAAGAAGTAACCCTTTATGGTTGGGTTCAACGTGTTCGTAATTTAGGAAACTTAGTTTTCATTGACCTTCGTGACCGTGAAGGAATTGTACAAGTTGTTGTTAACAAAGATTCCGGTGAAAAGTTAATGGAAATTGCTGATTCATTGAATAATGAAGATGTAATTGAAGTAAAAGGAAAAGTAGTTAAGCGTTCAAGTGTAAACCCAGAAATGAAAACTGGTGAAGTTGAAGTAGATGCTACTGAAATTGACGTACTAAACAAATCAAAAGTACCACCATTTGAAATCAAAGATGATATTAATGCGGCAGAACAAACTCGTTTGAAGTACCGCTACCTTGATTTACGTCGTCCAACTCTTCAAAGAGCAATTATTTTACGTTCAAAGATTTTGAAGGCAGTTCATGAATACTTCGATGAACAAGGCTTTATTGATATTGAAACTCCAATTTTAGGTAAATCATCTCCTGAAGGTGCTCGTGACTACTTAGTTCCTTCAAGAATTTACCCAGGTAGTTTTTATGCTTTGCCACAATCACCACAATTATTTAAACAATTATTAATGGGTGCTGGCTTTGATAAATACTATCAATTAGCTCGTTGTTTCCGTGACGAAGACTTACGTGGTGACCGTCAACCAGAATTTACTCAAATCGATATGGAAACTTCTTTCTTAGATGAACAAGGTGTTCAAGACTATACTGAAGGTCTTTTAAAGAAGATTATGAAAGATGTTATGAACATCGATTTAAAGACTCCAATCAAGCGCATTACTTGGGACGAAGCAATGAACAAGTATGGTTCTGACAAGCCTGATACTCGTTATGAAATGTACCTTCATGACTTAAGCCCAATCTTTAAAGATAGTGACTTTAAGGTGTTCTCTGGTGCAATTGCTGATGGTGGTGTAGTTAAAGGTATTGCTGTTAAGAATGGTGCTAAAGAATATTCACGTAAGAAGATTGAAGAAAAACAAGACTACATCAAGCGCTACAATGCTAAAGGTTTAGCTTGGGTTAAATATGAAGATGGCGAATTTTCAGGACCTATTGCTCGTTTCTTAACTGATGAAAACAAAGAAGCTTTGAAGAAAGAATTTGATCTTGAAGGCGGCGAATTAATCGTTATTGTTGCTGACAAGTGGAAGGTTGTTACCGATTCACTTGATCACCTACGTCGTGAATTTGCTCATGAAACTGGTATTATTCCAGAAGGTGTCTTTGACTTTGTATGGGTAGTTGACTGGCCATTGTTTGAGTATGATGAAGGTTTAGGTCGCTGGATTGCTGCTCACCACCCATTCACTATGCCAGATGACGAAGGTATTAAGTTGTTAGATACTGATCCTCATAAAGCTCATGCACGTTCATACGATATTGTTATGAACGGAGATGAAATGGGTGGTGGATCAATCCGTATCCACAAACGTTCAATTCAAGAAAAGATGTTTAAGGCCTTAGGTTTCACTAAGAAGCGTGCTTATGAACAATTTGGTTACTTAATGGATGCTTTAGATATGGGATTCCCACCACATGCTGGTCTTGCTATTGGTCTTGATCGATTAGCTATGATGTTAGCAGGTAAGGACAACATTCGTGACGTTACTGCCTTTCCAAAGAATGCTTCTGCTTCTGAGCCAATGATGCATGCTCCAGCTCCAGTTGCTGATAAACAATTAACGGATATTGGTATTGAAGTTGAAAAACAATACGAAGATAGCGTTAAGGAAACTGAACAACGTCTTGAAAAAGAAGCTCAAGAAGATGCCGATAAGAACTCAACTTGGGATGAATAATCTTAGTTAAAAATTTGAGTAACAAAAAATTGCATTACCTAACTTTTAAAGTAGGTAATGCAATTTTTTATTTATTTAGATATTTTCAACAAATTTTGCAATTCGTTTTAAGGCTTCTTGTAATTGTTCGGTCGAAGAAGCGTAAGACATTCTAACATATCCTTGACCGCCCTTACCGAAATAGCGACCTGGAGTCACACCAACTTTTGCTTTAGTGGCTAATTCATTAGCGAAGGCTTCGTCGTCGGTACCAAAAGTATCAGGGATCTTAGCAAAAATATAGAAGGCTCCTTGAGGTGTAGACATTTCAAAGCCTAATTTTTCTAGACCAGTTTTCATAAATTCCAATCTGTCTTCGTAAATTTTGCGTGCTTCAAGAGGATCTGCTTGTCCATTATTTAGTGCTTCAATTGCGGCAGCCTGAACATTATCGGTTACGGAGGTAACAAGAAAAGCATTTACTTTTTGAATAGTTTTCATAATATCTGCAGGAGCTGCAATATATCCTAAACGCCACCCAGTCATTGCGTATGCTTTTGAAAGTCCTGAAATTAGAATATTACGCTCAGGAATATATTGAGATAAAGAATGATGAACATTATTATCGTAAACCAATTCACCATATATTTCGTCCGTAACCGAGAAAAGATGGTACTTGGTAATAATCTCTGCAAGTGCCTTTAAAGTGGTTGCTGGATAAACACGACCTGTTGGATTAGATGGATCAGTTAAAATGATTGCTTTAGCGCCTTTTCCTTCATTTTGGAGTACTGTTTCAAGATGTTCAGGAGTCAGGATAAAATCATCTTTTGAAGTATCAATTTGAACTGGGATAGCTCCGGTTAATTTAATTAGTTGAAAGTAGAGTGCCCATACTGGCGTAGGAACTAAAATCTTATCACCTGGATTTAAAATTGACATGAATACGTCATTTAAAGCTCCAGTGGCTCCAACTGTAACACAAATTTCAGTTTTTGGATCGTATTTAACATCAAGGCTGCGATCGAGATAGTTGCTGATAGCCTCTAATAATTCAGGCTTACCTGCTTGTGGTGCATAATGCGAGTCGTTTGCTTTAATATCGGCAATAGCTGCATCTTTAACATGATCTGGTGTATTTAAATCCGGTTCTCCAATCGTTAATTTAATAATTCCTGGGATTTGAGAAGCTTTTTCATCAAAAGCTCTAATTTTTGAAGGTCCTAAAGAATTTAATCGTGTATTTTTTGTAAGTGATAAATCATTTGCTAATTTTGGCATAAAAAAATCCCCCTCTAATATTATAGATTATTGTATAGAAACAAAAATCATGAGACAACATTTTTATGTTAAAATTTGATATCTTTAATTTTAGAAGGTGAAAAAATGTTTGATAAAAAAGAAGCTCTTAAAAAATTAAATTATGAACAATATGAAGTTACACAACATGCAGCAACTGAAATGCCTTTTAGTGGAAAATATAACGATTTCAACCAAAAAGGAATTTATGTCGATGTAGTTTCTGGTGAACCACTTTTTTCAAGTCAAGATAAATATGATGCAGGCTGTGGTTGGCCGAGTTTTACGAAGCCAATAAAAAAATTAAGTTATAAACGGGATCAATCTCATGGAATGGAGCGGACAGAAGTGAAAAGCCCCATTGCTGATTCCCACTTAGGTCATGTTTTTACTGATGGACCAGTTGATCAGGGAGGCTTACGATATTGTATTAATTCTGCTTCCTTAAAATTCATTCCATATGATAAGCTAGAAGAGGAAGGCTATAATCAATATAAAAAAATATTTGAGGAATAGGATCATGAATTTAATACAAGTTTTTGATAATTTGAAGGTTCCAGAAGAAAATATTCCTGAATTATTAGAGTTTGCTGGTCAACATGAAGACTTTTTGACAAAGATAGTTAAAGCCTCTGGTAATCAGGTTGAATACAGTGTAAGTGCGAGTCAGGCTACCAATAGTAAGCTTCAAGATAAGCAGATTGCCTTTTTAGGAAGTTCTGTTACTTATGGTGCAGGTGCCTTAAGTGAATCATTCGTAGATTATTTAAGGAAAAAAGATGGGATTTATCCATTTAAAGAAGCTGTTTCAGGAACAACCTTAGCTGAAAATGGTGATGATTCTTATGTGGCACGCTTAGAGAAACTCCCAATTTTAGAAAATATAAGTGCGTTTGTTTTGCAACTTTCAACTAATGATGCTAAAGTTGATATTCCTTTAGGTAAAATTAGTGAAAGTGACAAATATGATATTACAACTAGTATTGGAGCAATTGAATTCATTTTAGAATATGTTAAAAAGACTTGGAATTGTCCTGTTTTGATTTATTCTAATCCATCTTTTGATTCTGAAAAATATGGTAAATTAGTAGAAGCAACAAAAGAATTACAAAAGAAATGGAAATTTAAGTTTCTTAATATGTGGGATGACAAGCGCTTTGATTACAATGAAAAAGACCGTCAACTCTATATGGTTGACGATATTCATCCCACTCGCGCTGGATATAAAATGAGCTGGCTTCCTGAATTTGAAAAAGCGCTCAATGATATTTATGAAAATTAGTTTTATTTAAATCCATCTTTTGATTTTATATAATCGAGAGATGGATTTTTTTATTCTTTTGCAGATAAAACAAATTTATATTTATTACGTTAAAATAATTATGTAAAGTATTGTTTTGAAAATAGATTTAATATAAACGCCGGATATAATCGAGGCACTTAACAGCAGTGATAAGCTATAAAACTAAATATTATGACTAAGAAAGAAACTATAAATCTGTTATCATAGCAATATACAATATCACTTAGATTTGTTTTATATTTAATTAGAAAGCTGATATTTAATGGTTAAACTAACAGAAGCTAGAAAAAAGCTAATAAAAAATGGGATGAAAATAATAAAGATAGAAAGAACTACATAGTTAAACGATCCACTACAAAAAACTTTATTCTTAAGTTAGCTACTGAAGAAGATTTAAAAGCCATAGAAAGTTATATAGAGGAAAGAAAAGCAAAGTTAAAGGAAAGCAAGTAAATATAAAAAGAAAGTTATTTTAGATCTGATGTTCTAGAGTGACTTTTTTGCTTTAAGGGTAATTTCCATTAATAATATATATATGAATGAATTAAAAGAAATAGGAACCTAAAAAGTACCACAATTTTGATAAATATTGATTTTTTTAGAAAGTTAGTGAAAAGTATGAAAGATGTTAAACCCCTTGATAACAATGAAAAGTCGCAGTATGACACAGCTATCTTTGCTGGCGGTTGTTTCTGGTGCATGGTTGCTCCTTTTGATACATATCCTGGTGTCATAAAGGTCGAATCAGGTTATACCGGTGGAGTCGTGCCTAACCCTACTTACGAACAAGTTTGTACGGGATTAACTGGGCATACTGAGGCGGTTCGCATTACTTATGATCCAAATAAACTATCTTATGAGGATTTGGTTAATATTTATTGGCAAGTTACTGATCCAACTGATGCTATGGGACAGTTTCAAGATCGCGGCAGTCAATATCAACCAGTTATTTACTATAATTCACTTGAACAAAAAGAAATTGCTGAACAATCACGTAAATCTTTAGCAGATTCAAATAAGTTTTCAGATCCAATTGTAACCCGTATTGAACCAGCAAAGCCTTTCTATTTGGCTGAAGATTACCATCAAGATTTTTATAAAAAAGATCCAGCTCGGTATGCTTTAGAAGAGGCCGGAGGGAGAGAACAATTTATCAAAAAACATTGGAAAAAATAGACTTGTTTTTAACTATAAATATCTTTACACTAGATACGTTATGAACATAGTAAAAGAGGAAAATTATGAGTACATTAGAAAGGCTTTCGCGGCGTCATATCTTAATTTCGAAGTTATCAGCAGCTTTATTTTATGCTTTAGCCGTTGCTATCGCCTTAAATTTTTTCTGGCAACCTGGTAAAATTTATGCTTCTGGAATTACTGGTTTTGCCCAAATTTTACAGTCTGTATCAGAACGATATTTGCCATTTACATTAGCAACATCGGTAATGTATTTTGTACTAAATATCCCATTATTTATTTTAGGATGGTTTAAAATTGGCCACCGTTTTACGATTTTTACTTTAGTTGCAGTTTTATTGGCATCTATCATGATGAAAATTATTGCTCCAATTAAGATGAGCTATGATCCAATTATTTGTGCAATTTTTGGTGGGGTAATTAATGGTGTTGGTACTGGGATAGCTTTAAAATCAGGTATCTCTACCGGTGGATTAGATGTCTTAGGGATTATTTTACGAAAGAAAACTGGTAAAAGTTTTGGTCAAATAAATATCTTTTTTAACCTAATTATCGTAATCTGTGCCGGTTTTGTATTTGGATGGACTCGAGCTCTATATACGGCTTTGAACATCTTTGTCAATGGTAAGGTAATAGATGCTGTCTATAATCAACATCAAAAGATGCAGGTATTAATCGTAACAGAACATCCTAAACATATTATTGATGGAATTCAGGCTAAGATGCATCGTGGAATTACGATTCTGCATGATGCCGAGGGTGCGTATAGTCATACTGAAAAGACGGTCTTATTAATGGTAATTGATAAATATGATATGTATGACATTTATAATATTGTCTTAAACAATGATCCATATGCTTTCATGAGTTTAAGCGAAGTTTCGAAGGTATATGGAAGATTTAAGGAACAGACGCCAGTTTAGATGTTACTAGAAAACGATTATTTCACTTTATACAACAAAGGAAATGGTCGTTTTTCTTTAAAAATATTTTTATGTAGGGAATCTAATATGGAAAATCGTTTTAAAAGTGTTTTTGATATCATTGGTCCAGTTATGATTGGACCCTCTAGTTCACATACAGCTGGTGCAGTAGCAATTGGCAGAGAAGGAAATAAGCTTTTTGGAGGAATTCCTAAAAAGGTTACTGTTCATTATTATGGTTCTTTTGCTCAGACTCATCGTGGCCATGGTACTGATTATGCAATTGCAGCCGGGATTTTGGGCTTTACTACTTCTGACTTACGAGTACCAAAAGCTCCAGAAATTGCACGTAAGCGGGGTATTGATATTAGATTTGTAGAGGAAAAGGGAGAAAGCCCGATTCATCACCCCAATACAGCGATTTTGGATATGACTGATGGTCATAAAAAAGTTCAGTTGGCAGGCTGTTCTATTGGTGGTGGAGCAATAGAAATTCGCCGCTTAGTAATCCATGATATTGTGGTTGAGCCAAGCGGTACGTTGCCAATTGTTCTATTGATTGATCCAGAAAGAAAAATAAAAAATCAAAGATCCTTGACTTCCTTTTTACAACAAAAGGCACCCTTTAATGAGAGCAGAATATATAAAAGTCCTGACTATTACATCTATGAATATGATATTCAAAACTATTTTAAGCCTTCTTTAATTGGAGAACTCAAGAAAAAATATAAAAACATTGTTTGTTTATGAAATGAGAAACTAATGTACAATCATATTAAAGAAATTGTTGCAGATGCTGAAAAAACAGAAAAACCTATTTCAGAATTAATAATTGAACAAGAATGCAAATTATCAGGTCTATCCAGAGAAAAAGTATGGAATAAAATGAAATATAATCTTGAAACCATGTGTGCTGCGGTTAGTAAGGGAAGTACTGGTAAAGGAGTATTTTCTCATACTGGCTTAACGGGCGGTGAAGCGATTAAAATAAAGAATTATCGTGAAAAAGGGCATACTCTTTCTGGTGATTTTATGATGGAAGCTGTGCAAAATGCCGTAGCGACAAATGAAGTAAATGCTGCGATGGGCGTCATTTGTGCAACCCCAACAGCTGGCTCTTCTGGCACACTTCCAGGTATTTTATTTATGCTTGAAAAAAAGCTCGACTTAAATGAAGAGCAAATGATTCGCTTTCTCTTTACTGCAGGAGGAATGGGATTGATTATTGGAAATAATGCGGAAATTGCTGGCGCAACCGGTGGATGCCAAGCAGAAGTGGGGTCGGCTTCCGCAATGGGGGCAGCAGCGGCTGTAGAAATAGCCGGTGGCACACCCGCGCAAAGCTCTCAAGCTTTAGCGATTGCGATGTCTAATTTATTGGGACTAGTATGTGATCCAATAGCAGGACTAGTAGAAGTACCCTGCGTAAAAAGAAATGCTATTGGAGCAGGCAACGCACTAATTGCGGCTGATATGGCACTAGCTGGATGTACCAGTGTTATCCCGGCTGATGAGTGTATTGATGCTATGAAAAAAGTTGGTCATCAAATGCCGGTATCATTAAGAGAAACTGGTATTGGTGGATTAGCAGGCACTCCAACAGGACAGGCTATTAAGGCTAGAATTTTTGGAAAAGATGTTTAAAATGCGGACTAGTGAAGAAATTAAGCAAAATATTATCAATCAACTAGCAACTGTCATAGACCCGGAGTTAGGGGTGGATATTGTTAATCTAGGACTAGTCTACGAGATTGATTTAGATGAAGATGGAGTTTGTCTGATTAATATGACTTTAACCACTCCAGCTTGTCCTTTAACAGAAGTATTAATTGAATTGGTTACTGCAGCAGTTATGAAGGTTCCTGAAGTTAAAAATGTTGATGTTGAGTTTGTTTGGTATCCAGTTTGGAGTCCAGAAAAGATGAGTGATCAAGCTAAAAAATATTTTGGATATGACGAAAAATAAATAGAGGCATAAAAAAGATCTTTCAAAATTTAATGAAAGATCTTTTTAAAATGTTTAATTTTATTTGTTACTTAGCGTAGTCATCAATACCGAGGTGTTCTAAAATTAGTGCTGCTGTTTCTTCAATTGAACGATGAGCAACGTTAATTACATAGCAACCAAGTTTCTTATAAAGTTTATTAGCTGCCTCAAGTTCTGCATTGATAGAATCCATATTAGAGTAAGTAGTATCTGGGTTCAAACCATAGGCTATCATTCTTTGTCGCCTGATCTCGTTCAAAACGGATGGATCATTTGTTAAACCAATGATTTTCTTAGGATTAATCTTATAGATCTCATCTGGAATATGGGTTTGAGGTACAAGTGGTAAATTAGCGACCTTAAGATTTTTGTTAGCTAAGAATAAAGAAAGTGGAGTCTTAGAAGTTCGAGAAACACCAAGTAAAACAACGTCAGCTTCTAAGAAACCTTTTGGATCTTTTCCGTCATCATACATAACAGCAAATTCCATTGCAGAAATTCTATCAAAGTAATTTTGACCCATGTGGTGGACAGCACCAATTTCATGTTTAGGTTCTTCGCCAGTTAAAGCATGAATGTTATCAATTACGCCAGAAAGTAAGTCGACGTATTTCATATTATGTTCACGTGCAAATTTAATTACGGCCAATTGTTCATCTTCGTGAATCAAGGTAAAGGCAATTAATACATTTTCAAATTCTGTGATTTCACTAAAAACTTTTTCTAGCTTTTCTCGATTTGTAATAAAAGGATAGCGGCGGTAGTTAAACTTAACATTTGGATATTGCACCGCACCAGCTTGTACCATATTGAAAGCTGTATCACCAACAGAGTCAGAAATAATAATTAGATTAACAATTTTTTGATTTTCTTTTTTTTCTTCAGTCATATATTTCACCTCATTAATTATCTAAATTATACCAAAATAAGTAAGAAAAATGTTAATCGACTATTGACCGTTTTTTCTCGTTTAGCTATAATTTAACTATATTGTTGTGGCACATATTTGTGTGCCAAGAAATGGAAGGAGGGATCTCACATGGCTAAGACAATCGTTCACGAAAACGAGTCTATTGATGATGCTCTTCGTCGTTTCAAACGTTCCGTTTCTAGAAGTGGTACCTTGCAAGAATACCGCAAGCGTGAATTCTACGAAAAACCAAGCGTTAAGAGAAAGTTAAAATCCGAAGCTGCTCGTAAGCGTAGACATTATTAATATAGAAAAAGCTCCTGGTAGAAAATTCTTCTATCAAGAGCTTTTTTTATATAAAAAGTTTAAAATAGACTGTGTAAGTTTTGATTAAAGAGGAGAATTAAATACAATGTCACTAAATGATACTTTAATGCAAGATATGAAAACAGCTATGAAAGCCAAAGATAAGGGAGCTTTAACTACAATTCGCTCGCTTAAGGCGGCAGTAATGAATTATAAAATTAAAGTGGGACATGATCTAACTAGTGATGATGAATTAACAGTTTTGTCCAGCGCTCTTAAACAACGAAAAGAATCTTTAGAAGAATTTACTAAGGCTGGCAGAGATGATTTAATTAATCAAACAAAGAATGAAATGAAATTAATTGAAAAATACATGCCAAAGCAAATGTCTAAGGAAGAACTTGAAGAAACTGTTGAAGAAACAATTAAAGAAGTTGGAGCAAGTTCTAAAAAAGACTTTGGTAAAGTTATGCAAGCTTTAATGCCAAAAATTAAGGGTAAGGCTGATGGTAAAGCAGCTTCTTCAATTGTTGGTAAAAAGCTTAACTAATAGCTTTTATTAAACGGAGGATTTTAAGTGGGACAAACTATAGAAGCAACATTTACACCAACTAAACCAGAAACAATCATGAATTTAGTTGGAATTAACGATGCAAATTTGCGTTTAATTGAAGAATCTTATGATGTGCAGGTAACTGATACTGGTAGTGAAATCGAAGTAACCGGAGAAGAAAGCATTGTTAAGAAAATTATGCAAATTTTAACTGCTTTGGATAAGGTTGTTACCCGTGGAGTTACTATTACTGCAACTGATGTTGTTAGCGCAATTAAGATGGCAGATAAGGGAACTTTAGAATTTTTTGGAGAATTATATAATAAAATTCTAATTAGAGATGCTAAAGGTCGTCCAGTTCGCGTTAAGAATATGGGACAAAAACGCTATATTGAAGCTATTCAAAAATATGATGTCGTTTTTGGAATTGGGCCAGCTGGTACAGGAAAGACTTTTCTAGCCGTAGTTATGGCGATTGCGGCCTTTAAAAAAGGAGAAGTGTCCCGGATTATTTTGACTAGACCAGCGGTAGAAGCAGGCGAATCATTAGGATTTCTTCCAGGGGATTTAAAAGAAAAAGTTGATCCATATTTAAGACCAATCTATGATTCTTTATATGCTATTTTAGGTGTAGAGCCAACCAACCGTTTAATGGAACGTGGAGTTATTGAAGTAGCTCCTCTAGCATATATGCGTGGTAGAACTTTGGATGATGCTTTTGTAATTCTAGACGAAGCACAAAATACAACACAGGCACAAATGAAGATGTTTTTAACAAGATTAGGATTTAATTCTAAAATGGTTGTCAATGGGGACCAGACCCAAATTGACTTACCAGGAAAAGCAAAGAGTGGATTATTACAAGCTGAACATATTTTACAGAATATTGAGCAAGTAAAATTTATTAACTTTACTTTTAATGATGTTGTTCGTCATCCCGTTGTGGCCAAAATTGTTAGAGCATATGAAGAAGAGGGACACTAAGAGTTGAATAATTTAGATATTTCTTTTAATGATGAAGTTAATTTCTTAAAAGATAGCGATAAAGATTGGATTCCATGGATTAGCGACTTATTATTATCAGCAAAAAAAGAAATTCATAAAGAGAATGCTCAAGAAATGAGTATTAACTTTGTTTCTTCCGAAAAAATCCATGAAATTAATAAGAAATACCGCGGCAAAGATCGTCCAACTGATGTAATCTCTTTTGCAATTGAAGATGGATTAGATGAAGACTTTATGGGTGCTTTTAGTAACGATCCTGATTTTGTAGAAGATATTGGGGATTTATTTCTTTGCCCCGAAGTCATCAAAAGACATAGTGTAGAGTATGAAACTGGATTTAATCGGGAGTTTGGTTATACACTAGTTCATGGATACCTTCACTTAAATGGTTATGATCATATCGAAGATGATGAAGCCAAGATTATGTTTGGTATCCAAGGTAAAGTTTTACGTGAATATGGACTTCCGCTTCATCCTGATCAAGAAAATCATGGAAAGCAAATTCACTAAAACTTAAATAAAAAGGATGTAACAATGATGGATGAAAAAAAAGACTTTAAATCAGGTTTTGTAGCTTTAATTGGTAGACCTAATGTTGGTAAATCAACTCTCTTGAATTATTTAGTGGGGCAAAAAGTGGCAATTATGTCACCACAACCACAAACCACTAGAAATAAAATTTCAGGTATTTATACTGATGATCAGGAGCAAATAGTTTTTATTGATACTCCTGGGATTCATAAGCCAAAAAATAAATTAGATGACTTTATGGATAAGTCAAGTTACTCTGCTTTAGATGAAGTAGATGTGGTTTTATTTATGGTTGAACCTGAACCAGCAGGTAAGGGAGACCAATATATTGCTGAACTTCTTAAGAAAATTAAAAAGCCTGTATTTTTAGTGATAAATAAGATTGATAAAGTCCACCCAGATGAGTTATTATCTATTATAGATTCATATAAGAATCTAGGCGATTTTGCTGAAATTGTTCCAATTTCTGCTTCACAAGGAAACAATGTTTCCGAGTTGATTAAAACAATTGCTAAATATTTGCCAGAAGGTCCGCAATTTTATGATGCAGACCAATTGACTGACCGTCCAGAATATTTTATTGTAGCTGAATTAATTCGCGAGCAGGTTTTGAAGCTCACTCATGAAGAAGTTCCGCATGCTACGGCCGTGGTAGTTGACCGAATGCGGGATCATGAAGGTGGCAAGCTTCAAGTTGAGGCTACAATTTATGTTGAGCGTCCCGGTCAAAAGGGCATTATTATCGGCAAGAAAGGTCAAATGTTGAAGCAGATTGGAATTGCTGCACGTCAGGAAATTGAAGCTTTATTAGGTGAAAAGGTTAATTTACGCCTATGGGTTAAGGTTCAAAAGAATTGGCGTTCTGATCCTGCCTTTCTTAAATCCATTGGCTACAACGCTAAGGAATTAAGATAGATGGCACGTGAACTTTGTGAAGTTCAAGGATTAATTTTTAAAAGAAAAAAATATAAAGAAGCTGATGTTTTAACCAAGATCATGACTAAAGATCATGGTATTTTTACAATTGATGTAAGAGGAGCACTGAGACCAAAGTCCAGATTAGGAGCTGCAACCCTTAACTTCTCTTATGGAAAGTATATTGTAAATACAAATTGGAAGGGAATCAGTACGCTGCGGACTTTCAAGGATGTAAAGCAGCTGGACCAGTTATATTTAGATTTAGCTAAGAATGCGTATTCGAGTTATGTTTTAGACTTGCTTGACCATGCTTTTGTTGAGTATAAAGATATTGGAAGTTTTTATGATTTGATTATGAAAGCGTTGCTGAAGATAAATTCAGGAGAAGATGCGGCAATTATTACCCAGATGGTACAACTGAAGTTGCTTAATGCATATGGAGTAGCGCCACAATTAGATCGTTGTCTAATTTGTGGTAAAGTACAAGGTGTGTTTGACTACTCGATGGAATTAGGTGGAATTATTTGTAGTGATCACTTTAATAGTGTCAGTCAAAGGATGCATCTAGATCCTAAAGTAGTAGCCTTGATTCGTACTCTAGCTTTAGTTGATATTGATCGTTTAGGGAAAATAAAAATTAATCCGCAATTAAAAAAGGACTCTGGCAAGGTGATCGATCGGATGTACGTTAACTATCTGGATCTTAATTTAAAAACTAAAAAATTTCTTGATGAATTGGCGCTTTTTTAGCTGTTGACTTTTTATATTCGTTTAAAGACTAGTGAGGTTTTCTTACTAGTCTTTTTTTATAAAAGATGATAGAATAGATACGTATTTTGACAACTATAAAGGAATAGAAAAGTACCAATACAGCGAGTGCAGAATGGTGGAAGTGCATTTGGGAAAAGGCACCTTTTAGTCAAAGTTGTTAATTAAGGGCAGGAAGAATATTTTCCTGAATTAGGGTGGAACCGCGAAGTAAATCGTCCCTATGCAATTTTTGCATAGGCTTTTTTTATGCCTATGTTGTGAGGAGAGAGATAGATGTCAGAAAAACTGAATATCCAGGATATGATTTTTAAATTGGAACAGTTCTGGGCCTCTAAAGGTTGTATGATTATGCCTTCATATGATGAACAAAAAGGTGCCGGGACAATGAGTCCATATACATTTTTACGTGCTGTTGGACCAGAACCTTGGGCAGCCTGTTATGTTGAACCTTCAAGAAGACCTGCCGATGGTCGATATGGTGATAACCCTAATCGTTTATACCAACACCACCAATTCCAAGTAGTTATTAAGCCTGCACCAAAGGACATTCAACAATACTATTTAGATAGTTTAAGAGTATTAGGTATTGAACCTCTTGAACACGATATTCGATTTGTTGAAGATAACTGGGCAAACCCATCTATGGGTTGTGCCGGTGTTGGTTGGGAAGTATGGCTTGATGGAATGGAAGTTTCTCAATTTACTTACTTCCAAGTAGTTGGGGAACTTGATGTCAAACCAACTATGAGTGAAATTACTTATGGTGTAGAACGTCTTGCTTCTTACATTCAAGATGTAAACTCAGTCTTTGATCTTGAATGGGGCGATGGAGTTAAGTATCGTGATATCTTCAAACAACCAGAATATGAACATTCTAAGTATGCTTTTGAAGAAAGTGATCAAGAACAATTACTTAAGTTCTTTGATATTTACGAAGCTACTGCTAAGCGTTTGTTGAGTCAAAATCTAATTCATCCAGCTTACGATTACATCTTAAAATGTAGTCATACCTTTAACTTGCTTGATGCACGTGGTGCAGTTTCAGTTACTGAAAGAGCTGGGTACTTATCAAGAATTAGAAACTTAGCTCATCTTGCTGCTAAGGGATTTGTTGAAGAGCGTGAAAAACGTGGCTTCCCATTATTAAAGCACCAAGAAGAAACTAAGAAAGCGGGGCAAAACAATGACTAAAGATTATTTATTTGAAATTGGCACTGAAGAAATGCCAGCTCACGTTGTTTCTAAAAGTGTTAAGCAATTAGCTGATCGTACTAAAAAGTATTTAAAGGAAAATGGTTTATCCTTTAAAGATATTAAGACTTATTCAACTCCACGTCGTTTAACGATTTTAGTTGAAGATTTAGCTGAAAAACAAGAAGATATTGATGAAGTGAAAAAGGGCCCAGCTAAGAAGATTGCTCAAGATAAAGATGGCAATTGGACAAAAGCTGCTCAAGGGTTTGTCCGTGGTCAAGGAATGACTACTGATGACATTTACTTTGAAGAGCTTAAGGGCACTGAATATGCTTATGTTCATGTTCAAAAAGAAGGTAAAAAAGCTTCCGATATCTTAGTGGGAATGAGTGATATTGTTAAAGCAATGACCTTCCCAACTAAGATGCGCTGGGGTAGCTACGACTTCGAATTTGTTCGTCCAATTCATTGGATGGTTTCTTTACTTGGTAGTGAAGTAGTGCCAGTTAAGTTACTAGATGTAGTAGCTGGTCGTAAAACTCAAGGTCATCGTTTCTTAGGCGACAGTGTTGTATTAGCTAACGCTGATGATTATGAAGAAGCATTAAAGAGCCAATACGTAATTGCTAATGCTGATGAACGTAAGGGTATGATTCTTAACCAAATTCAAGAACTCGTTGCTCAACATAACTGGAAAGTTAATATTGACAAGGGCTTACTTGAAGAAGTTACTAATTTGGTTGAATATCCAACTGTATTTGCTGGTTCTTTTGATGAAAAATATTTGAACATCCCTGATGAAGTATTAATTACTTCAATGAAGGATAATCAAAGATATTTTGAAGTCTATGATGAAAACGGCAAATTAATTAACCACTTCATTTCAGTTAGAAATGGAAATAGTGAATATTTAGACAATGTCATCGCTGGTAATGAAAAAGTTCTTGTTGCTCGTTTAGATGATGCTCAATTCTTCTATGATGAAGATAAGAAGTACCCACTAGCTCACTTCGTTGATAAGCTTAAGAATGTTTCTTTCCATGATAAGATTGGTTCAGTAGCTGAACATATGGCACGTGTTCAAATTATTGGTGATTACCTTGGTAAGAAGTTTAATGTTTCAGATACTGAAATGAAAGACTTTGACCGAGTTAGTGATATCTACAAATTTGACCTTGTTACTTCAATGGTCGGTGAATTTGCTGAATTACAAGGTGTCATGGGAATGCACTATGCACGCTTAATTGGTGAAGATGAAAATGTTAGTGTAGCAATTAAAGAAAGCTATATGCCAACTAGTGCTGAAGGTGAATTACCAAGTACTACTGTTGGTTCATTACTTTCAATTGCAGATAAACTTGATACAATCATTTCCTTCTTCGGTGCAGGTATGATTCCATCCTCATCTAATGACCCATATGCATTAAGAAGAAACGCATACGGAATTGTAAGAATCTTATTGAACGAAGGTTGGTCACTTCCTATTAAAGATGTTTTACCAGAATTGATTCAATTACTATCAGGTAAGACCGCAGCTAAGTTACCTAAGGATGCTGAAGCTGAAAATGAAATTGCCGACTTTATTCGTGATCGTGTAAAGCAACAATTACAAGTTGAAAAATATGACTATGATGTAATTGACGCTGTTCTTGCATCTAGTCAACAAGATCCAATTCAAATTTTGGCTGCTGCTAAGACCTTGCAAATGCATCATGATGATGCTGACTTTAAGCCAGTAGTTGAAAGTTTGACTAGAATTACTAATATTTTGAAGAAAGCAAAATATAGAAATGCTAATGACATTGATGAAAGTCTTTTCCAAGATGTTAGTGAAGAAGAATTATATGCTGGTGTAAATGCATTAGAAGAAAATACTGATTTAAGTATTGCCGATCTTTATAAAGGCTTTGTAGAATTACAACCTGTAATTAATAATTACTTTGAAAGTAATATGATTCTTGATAAGGATGAAAAGGTAAAGAATAATCGTTTGGCTCAATTATTAAAGGTTAATAACTTAGCTGATCGAATGGGCGACTTAAGTAAATTAGTAATTAAATAATAGTTGATTGGGATGATCCATTGATGGCAGGACGTATTCCTGAACAATTTATCGATGAAGTTAGAAACTCTGTCGATATTGTGGATGTAATAAGTCAATATGTCTCTTTAGAAAAAAAAGGTAAAGATTATTTAGGACTTTGCCCCTTCCATCAAGAAAAAACGCCTTCTTTTACTGTTAATGAAGGAAAACAGTTTTTTAAGTGCTTTGGATGTGGTAAAGGCGGAAACGTATTTAAATTCTTAATGTATCAGGATCATCTAACTTTTCCTGAAAGTGTAAGAAAAGTTGCTGAATTGGCCCATCTTCATATGCCAGAAGGCTACGGCAAAACGGTAAAGCCACTTAGCCCGTTAAAGAAGATGTATCGGCAAGCAACAGAATTTTACCAACATATTTTGCTAACCACTAAAGTGGGTGAAAGAGCACTTGAATATGCTCAAAAACGTGAATTAACCAGTGACCTATTAGAGCATTTTAAGGTGGGCTATGCACCTGATAACGATGCGATTTTGTTGACTTATCTTCGCCAAGAAGGTTATACAGATGATGAGCTGCGAGAAAGTGGGTTATTTGTAGAGTCGCAAGATGGACAATTATTTGATCGTTTCCGTGATCGATTAATGTTTCCGCTAGGGGATGAATCAGGTTATACAGTAGGATTTTCTGGTCGACGAATTAGTAATGATAAAACTATTGCTAAATATATGAATAGCCCAGAAACCAAAATTTTTAATAAATCTAAATTACTGTTTCACTTTGCTGAAGCAAAAAAAGCGGCAAGAAGTGAAAAACATTTAATTCTTTACGAAGGATATATGGATGTAATTGCTGCTTATAAGGCTGGTATTAAGTCTGGTGTTGCTTCGATGGGAACAAGCTTAACCACAGAACAAGTATATATGCTGAGACGAATCACTCCCAATATCTTAATTAACTATGATGGAGATCCGCCCGGCATTCATGCTGCTGAAAGAGCAACGAAGTTATTTGGGCAAGTACAGGGATTCAATTTAGGAATAATTGTTTTACCCGAAAATCTCGATCCAGATGAGTATGTAAAGAAATATGGAGTTGAAAAGTATCAAGCAGAGGTTGCTGGTGCACTTAGCTCGATGGATTTTCTACTTGAAAGATTAGCTAATCAATATAATTTACATAATGATCGAGAGAAGCTAGGATATATTACGGCTAGTGTACAAATGATTGCTGGCCTGAATGATCCAGTTGCAGCAGATTTGTATCTTGATAAATTAGCACGTCAAACTGGAGTTACTCGTGAATCATTAAAAGTAACTTTTGTGCGTGAAAGACGTAAATTGCAGCGTGCAAAGAATCATCAGCAAGCTTATCAAGCTCCTAAATCACTTCCAATAGATCAGCCTAGTGAGCCTAAAGAAGAACAAGCAGGCACTGACCTTGAGACAAGGAATCCTGCTCTTGATCGTTTGCTTTACCTATTTATACATAGTGATGAAGCAAGGGATTACTTATTGAGTCAGCAATTCTTGTTTCCAGATGAACGTTATGCAAAATTGGCAGAATTTTGGTTAAAGTATCACCAGACCCATGAAGAGGCAGAGGTTACTGGCTTCATTGATTTTATTCCTGAAGAACTTCAAGGTATAATTATTAATATGGAAATGATTTCAATGCCTCCAGATTATTCTAAGCGTGAATTAGATGATCAATTGCGGGCATTGGAAAAAAGTAAGATTGATCAGCAATTAAATGATTTGCTTAATCAATTGAAGGATGCTCAAAGAAAACAAGATAATAGTTTAGAGCTTGAAATAGCGCAAAAAGTAATTGCGTTAAGAAGAAAGAAGTTTTAGAGGGGGCTTTTTTACATGGCAGAGAATAAGACTACCAAAGAAACAACAATGACACTTGATAAAAAGGTCAAGGAAGTTGTTAAGGAAGTTAAAAAAGACAAACAAATTACTGAAAAAGAATTTACTGCTCAACTAATTAAGCCATATGATCTTCAAGGAAAAGCGGTAGATCAACTAGTTCAAGAATTTGAAGACAATGGAATTAGTATTGTTGATGAAAATGGTGAACCTTCAAAATTAGCTTTAAAGAAGCAAAAAGACGTTGAGAAGGCTGAATTAAAAGATATGTCAGCACCTTCAAGCGTAAGAATGAACGATCCAGTCCGGATGTATTTGAAGGAAATCGGACGCGTTTCATTATTAAATGCCGATCAAGAAATTGCCTTAGCTAAGAGAATTGAATCAGGCGATGAAGAAGCTAAGCAAGAATTGGCCGAAGCTAACTTACGTTTGGTAGTTTCTATTGCTAAACGTTATGTTGGTCGTGGTATGTCTTTCTTAGACTTAATTCAAGAAGGTAACATGGGCTTGATGAAGGCCGTTGACAAATTCGACTATCGTTTAGGATTTAAGTTTTCAACTTATGCAACTTGGTGGATTAGACAAGCAATTACTCGTGCAATTGCTGACCAAGCTAGAACAATTCGTATTCCAGTTCACATGGTTGAAACAATTAATAAGTTGATCAGAATTCAAAGACAACTTTTGCAAGATCTAGGAAGAGAACCAACTCCAGAAGAAATTGGTGCCGAAATGGATATGCCAACTGATAAGGTTCGTGAAATCTTGAAGATTGCACAAGAACCAGTTTCTCTTGAAACCCCAATTGGTGAAGAAGATGATTCTCATCTAGGTGACTTTATCGAAGATAAGGATGCAACTAGTCCTGAACAACATGCTTCATATGAATTGTTAAAAGAACAACTTGAAGAAGTACTTGATACTTTAACCGATCGTGAAGAGAATGTTTTACGTTTACGTTTTGGTCTTGATGACGGACGTACTCGTACTCTAGAAGAAGTTGGTAAAGTATTTGGAGTAACCCGTGAACGTATCAGACAGATTGAAGCTAAGGCTTTGCGTAAATTACGTCACCCAAGTCGTTCAAATCAATTAAAAGACTTCTTAGATTAGGATAAGAGTTAACAGCAAAAATCTTGTGGTAATAGCAATATTGCCGCAAGGTTTTTTTGGTATAAAATTGAACTATCCATGCTTTAAAATAACAAAAAATATGCTACAATAAATTCATAAGTTGGAGGTGTTACTATGCAAGAATTAAGAAACGATACTCTCATTTCTCTAAATGGGGGGGGTAGAAAGCCATTCTGTCAACGTTTCTAAGGGATTTTCTACTTTAAATCCTTGTTTTCTTGTACAGTACTTAAAAAGCCAAGTTAAAGATGACCTTAATGGGGTCATTCTTTAGCTTGGCTTTTTTGCGTCTTCAATTATTTTAATGCTAATAGCTCGAGTATAGGAGGAAATGGAGTGAAAAGTAAATTTTATAAGTATGGGATTGCTACTTTAGTAGGTGTAAGTGTCCTAGCATTAGCTGGTTGTCAAAGTAATGAAAAACAGTCAGATACATCTAATGCCAAGTCGAAATCTTCAATAGTTAAGATTGAAAAGAAAAGTAAATCTAAGAGTAGCAAATCAGAAAAGCAAGAAGGTGAAGTGAAAAAACAGAGCAGTGAGAATGTTAATAAGGCAAGTAATTCGAAGAAAGATGGAGAAAAAGTACCGACAGCTACTGAATTGATGAATAATGTTTCGACCTTTAATGAAGGTAATTTTGATATTCGGCTTAATTATGCAACTGTTAAAGGTTATGACACGGGAATAATTCAAGAAAATCCGCGAGTAGTACATTATAAATTTAATGGTGGAATGGATTCAGAAGTTTGGGCAACTGATCAATTTGTCTACAGTTTATCTGGTGATAAATGGACTAAGATTGCGCAAACTTACAAGATTGGAAGATTTGATCCGATGACTAGTCTTCCTTCTAGTCTTATTAATCAAATGAAAGTCTCAAAGACTGATGATGGTTATCAAGCAAAATACGAAGGAAACTCTGCTGAAGTTAAAGAATTAATGGAACATTATATTGTTTGGGTTTCAAATGAAAATAAATGGCATCCATTTGGAGACCAAGACTTTACCTCAGCTACTCTTACCTATAGTTTTAACAAACAAAAGCAGTTAACTGAGATTCATTATGATTGGACAGCTGGTTCAAATAAGGGAACAGCTTCTTACACTAATATCAATCAACAAAAAATTGCAGTTCCAAATGATGTAATTCAAGCAGCCGCTAAGAATTCTGACTCTATTGATAATAACAATGATGATAATAGTGACGATGAATAGGGGCGAAAATAGATGGATAAAATAAAAGAAAATAAATTTGTTGTTAAAGCTAAAAAGATTTGGTCTAAGCATAAGATCATTGTTTCAGTTCTAGGTGGCTTCTTGGTTCTGATGTGTTTATTTGGAATTAGAGAGGCTAGTCTGGTTGATCCACTAGATGGTGTTCAACAAGTGGCATGGAATTCGTATACGGGTTCCTGGGTTGTTCCAGATAAAGACCGAGATCGGATTGCAAGTAAAATTAGAGCATCGATATTAAAAAAGTATGGTGCAAGTAGTCAAACTATTAAATATGTCGAAGATAATCCAAAGTGGGAATACGATTCAGATGACTACCGGCCAATTGAATCCGATATTGGTGAGAATAAAGTAAGTAAAGTAATTAATGAATTTAATTACGTAATTTCGAGGCTTGATCTTTCTCATGAAAATGGAAATAAAATGGTCTTAAAAATTGATATGCCTAATGATAGGGCACGTAAAGATGGGATTAAGCTAGTTAATCATGAGTTTGGTAGCAATTAAATTTTATAGGTGGTAAGTGTGAGTTTTTTTGAAAGATTACTTAGTTTAAAGTGGTATTTCTATGTATTTACGTTAGGGACCGTATATGCAATTTTCTTCTTAATAATCATGTTCCCTACCATTTTAAATCCATATCGTCTCCCAAGTACAATTCTATTGTTGTTTATCCTAAGTTCTGGTGTTATTACCTTTCCGTGGATTCAATTAGCATGGCATGGACGTTTTGGACATTTCACGATGTGGTGGCTAAAAAGTTTTGGAAGAGCTTATGTTAAACGTAATAGGGATGCTAAAAGAGCATATGAGAATACACCCGGTGGAGTTAAAGGACATGTTATCTATAATCCTATTACTGTTAGAGCTGAATATCATGAACATTATGATGATACTCCCAAAAAAGAGGTACGAGATAGAGAAAAAGATAAGTTAGCAATGGATTATACCTGGCTTATAGCTTTGGGATGGGCTAAATATACATTTGAAGCTGTGATAATTTTGTTTTTTGGCTTTATTATTATTTTATTTGTGTTTAATAAAGCATTTGCCAGAGCATATAAATATGGTTATTTGCGAAAGAAATATCAAGAGAGAAAAATTAAAGGTTTTGATGATGTTCCTAATTAAAAGGTGGTGATGGGAATCGCTTAGTAAAATAAGTAATTAAAAACTGAAATCATAGTATAGGACTTTAAAATATAGAAGGAGATTTTAAAATTATGAATAAAAAGTCATTGTTAAAGACTGCTTTAGTTTCAGCTACTATTCTTTCAGGAGCTGGACTTTTTGCAAATACTGCACAAGCACAAGCTGCTACTTCTGCTACTCACGCTGAACAAGTGCGTGGTGTACTTCAAGTAGTTGATCATGAAAATCAAGGTGAAGTTCACTTATATGACAGAGATGGCCATGTAATGAAACAAACTGTTAAGAATGGCAAGAAGTACAAGGTCTGGGAAAAAGCTTATATTAATGATGAATTAATGTATCGTATCGGAACAGACAAGCAATGGATTCCAGCAAAATACACTGACTGGAAAGATGCTAAACTTGGTCAAAAAGTAGCTGTAACTAGTCAAAAGACTAACTCAGCAGTTAACCGTGAAAACTACGTTGGTGTAGCTACTATTAATTACCAAGGTTTTGGCAACGTTCGCTTAGTTAACAGTCAAGGCAACTACACTAGTCAATACTTACCAAAGAAATCAAATTGGAAAGTTTGGGAAAAAGCTGATATTAACCATGAACCAATGTACCGTGTAGGTAATCAAAGTCAATGGGTTCCTGCAAAATACGTAACAGTAAGTCAAACTAATACTAAAAATTCACAAAATAATGGAGTTCACACTAGCGCGGTGGGTAACAACACTAATAAGCCTACCAGTGTTGCTACTCATGAGTCTACTCAAAGACCTGTAGACAACTCTACTCATTCAAGTAAAGGATTACCTCAAGGGAATGTCAGCGGAGGCAATAGCAGCAGTAGTACTGGCAATTCTTCTCATAATGCTAATAGTACTAGTCCAGTAAATCCAACTACACCAAGTAAGCCTGCTAATACTAAACCAGCAGAACCAGCTGTTCCAAGTAAGCCAGTTGATACAACACCTGTTAAACCAGTTGCTCCTGCAAAGCCAACTACTCCAGCAAAACCTGCTGAACCAGTAAAACCAGTAACTCCAAGTAAGCCTGCTGAACCAGTAAAACCAGTAACTCCAGCTAAGCCTGCTGAACCAGTAAAACCAGTAACTCCAGCAAAACCTGCTGAACCAAGTAAGCCCGTGACCCCAGCTAAGCCTGCTAAGCCCGCAAAACCAACTACTCCAACTGACAGTAGTAATCAAGCTTTGACTACTAGCCAAATGGAACAAATCTTCTGGGACAGATATATGGCACCAAATGGTTACCAAAAAGGCAATATTCCAATTACCAATGACATTATGAAAAACGGATCAGCATCAGATGATATTCCTTGGAGTGTTGGAGACACTCACTCAGCATATATGACATTGCATAATTATCATTATGTAGATACTAATGCAAGTAAGAACGAATTTTTACAAGATACTAAAGAAACTGCTGATCAATATGGCTGGAATAATATGACAAGTGATGGTCAGAAATATCAAAAGGCTTCAATCCGTGTAACTCAAAGTTCACCAAACGATATTCGCATGGATGCTCTTTGGTACAACTAATAATTAAAATAAAGAGTCTAGGAAAAAACTCTAAAATGAGGAAAACACTGATAGTCATCGTTAAATAAACGTTGATATATCAGTGCTTTTTACTTTTTAAAGAGTTATGATTTAAGTTATGAATTAGTTAATCAGTCTCTTTAATTTTAGGATAGAGGTATACAATACAGAGATAAGATAAAAATATTTGAAGGTAGGATATTAAATTATGAAGTTCAGTGAATTAATAAAAAATTTAGACTTTATCACGAAGTATGGCGAGATAAAAGAATATCAAGATAAATATTTTTATACTATAAATTCTCAAACTTCAGATCTTATGCAAGAAATTAAAAGTAAAGTTTCTGAGAAAAAGCCAATGTTTCCATACTTATCTGATAATAAGAGTCTTTCAGATATAGATAAGCCTATAAAATGGGATGTACTCCTATCTAATAAGTGTGAAACACGATCAGCTAAAGAATTAATCGGAAAATTTTATAGAGGTAATAGGGATCGTAAATCATCTTTTTTAGACAAAGGTCATTTAGTGGCACGGGAGTTTCAAAAATATATTTGCGGACAAAATGAACCAACCGACAATTTTTTCTGTAAAAATGTAAGTTCAAACATAGCTTATCAATTTTGTGATAAAAATCGTGGTAATGGTAAGGAACGAGGACAACACCAGTTTGAACAAGCAGTCATGAATTGGTTTCAAAAAGCTAATGATACGGATAGTGAATCTAAGAAAGTAATAGTTTATTACGAAGTTGAACCTATCTTTCGCAAAAGTGGGGATAAAATCCCAATTGGAACTAGAATTTTTGCTTTTAGAGAAACTGACACAAGTGACCAAGTTAATAACTTTATAAGCCAAAGTAAGAAAAAAGATGAATTTAAAATAACTCTTCCTTATCATGTTTTTATTCCTAACTATATCGAAGATTATGAAGTAGAAAAAGGATTAAAAGTTTCAGAGATTGCAAAAGATTTTAGAATGTTCTATGCAGGAGATATAGAAAGTATATCCAAATGGTATTCACATCAGAATACATCTAAGAATAAATAAAGTAGTTTATAGTATCAGCAATTAAAAAGACATACGTAAATCCAATTCGTTTTTAGAGAAGAATCTAAAGATGGAGAGGGGAAAGCGTATATCTTTTTTGCTATAACAAAAATGAATACTAGTGTATAAGAAACTAATATACTTACCTATTGTAACTGATTTAAAGTAAGTCTATAATATTAGCAGTTACTTATTTTTGGAAAGAAGGGAAAATATGAGTTGGGCAATTATTCAGCAAAGTTTGCCACAATTTGTCAAAGGCTTCCAGGTAACAGTCTGGATGTCCTTTGTTGGAATTATTGGAGCGATGGTGGTTGGGCTCTGTTGTAGCTTGATTCAGTATTTTCATGTTCCTGTAATTGATAAGATCGTCAGTGCATATGTTGAGCTTGCAAGAAATACACCACTATTAATTCAGCTTTTCTTCTTATACTATGCTTTTCCGGTAATTGGCTTAAAGATGAGCGCTATTACTTGTGGTTTAATCGGTTTAGTATTTTTAGGTGGAGCTTATATGGCCGAAGGATTTACCGGTGGATTTGATGGGATTAGTAAAAATCAAATTGAATCTGGTGAAGCAATCGGAATGTCAAAATGGCAATTAGCCCGTTATGTGGTCTTTCCACAAGGCTTTGCCTTAAGTGTTCCAGCGATTGCCGCAAATATTATTTTCTTAATCAAGGAAACATCAATTTTTTCAGTAATTGCTATTCCAGAATTAACTAATACAGCATTAGATTTGATTGGCTTATACTACCATTCAAATGAATATCTATTTGTCTTAGTAATTGCATATGCAATAATTTTAATTCCATTATCTCTATTATTAACTTGGCTTGAAAGGAGAGTTCGCTATGGGACATTCGGGGATTAATGTTTTATTCGAAGGAAGAAACTTTACCCGTTTGCTGGGTGGTCTCTGGACAAGTGTCTGGATTGCAGTTCTTTCTTTAATAATTGGCTTGGCACTAGGGGCATTATTTGGTGTTTTAAGAACATCGAAAAGTCGCTTAGTAAAAGTGATTTTTAGAATCTATCTAGAATTCTTCAGAATAGTGCCAACCGTAGTTTTATTATTCTTGTTCTATTATATTTTGCCTAGACAATTTAACTTGAATTGGCCGGCATCTGTTATGGCAGTGATTGCATTTGCTTTATGGGTTTCAGCTGAGTTTAGTGATATTGTTCGTGGAGCGTTGATCTCGGTACCAAAAATTCAACGAGAATCAGGCTTAGCTCTTGGATTGAATAAATGGCAATTATTTATCTATGTCTTATTGCCGCAAGCTTTTCAATTAGAATTACCTGCAACAATTAATTTAGCTACAAGAGTAATTAAAACAACCTCTTTATTGATGATGATCAGTGTTATGGATGTTATCAATGTTGGACAACAAATTGTTGAAGCAAATAATCAAACTAATCCTAACGGTGTTTTTTGGGTATACGGATTGATTTTCTTCTTATACTTCATCGTTGATTATCCTTTATCACTTTGGGCAAAACGATTGAGTAAGAGAAACGAGGCGTAAGGGATGACTGAAAAAATATTAGAAGTTGAAGATTTAAACAAGTTTTATGGAAATAAGCAAGTATTACATGATATTTCTTTTTCTCTAAATAAGGGAGAGGTATTAACATTACTTGGACCTTCTGGATCTGGTAAAAGTACCTTACTTCGCTGTTTAAATGGTTTAGAAGAATTTAAGAGTGGCACGATTATTTTTGAAGGAAAGAAAGTAATTCCAACTGCCAAGAATTGGCAGCAACTTCGCCAAAAAATTGGGATGGTTTTTCAGAGTTATGATCTTTTTCCAAATATGACGGTCTTAGAAAATATCTTGCTTGGTCCAGTTAAGGTTCAAAAGAGACCTAAGGCTGAGGTTGAAAAAGAAGCAAAAGCTCTATTAAAAAGAGTGCATTTAGAGCAGTATGCTAATTCATATCCACGTCAATTATCAGGTGGACAAAAGCAGAGAATTGCAATTGTTCGTGCCCTAGCTCTACATCCCGATTTAATGCTTTTTGATGAAGTTACTGCTTCACTTGATCCAGAAATGGTTAGAGGAGTACTAGAATTAATCAAACAGTTATCTGATGAAGATCATATGACCATGATTATCGTTACTCACGAGATGAACTTTGCCAAGCAGATTGCTGATCAAGTCTTATTCTTAGAAAATGGAACAATTGTAGAAGATACACCTGGGAAAGAATTCTTTGAGCATCCCAAAACAAAGAGAGCAGAAGAATTTTTAGAAAGTATGGAATTTTAGGGAGAGTAGAAAATGAAGAAACATAAATTTATTAAAAAGTTAATTGCTGCTGTTGGAATTTTAGCTGTTGGAGCTGTGACTTTAACTGCTTGCTCAAATAATTCAAGCAGTAGTTCGTCCAGCAACAATCCTAGCTCAGTTGCTGCAATTAAGAAACGTGGTACTTTAAAGGTTGCCGTATTTGGCGATTTACCACCATATGGTTGGGTTAATAAAGATGGCAAGCGTGTTGGATATGATGTTCGCTTAGCTCGTGAATTAGCTAAAGAAATGGGCGTTAAAGTTAAGTTTGTTCAAGTAAACGCTAATAACCGTGTTGATACCTTGAATGCAAACAAGGCTGATATTGTTTTAGCCAACTTCACTGTTACTCCAGAAAGAAAGCAAGTCGTAGATTTTGCTAAGCCATATATGAAAGTATCAGTTGGTGTTGTTTCACCTAAGTCTAAGCCAATTACTAATGTAAACCAATTGAAGGGTAAAAAGGTGATCGTAACTAAGGGTACTACTGCTGAAAATTACTTCACTAGTAAGCAACCAGATGTTGATCTTTTGAAATTTGATTCTAAGACTCAACAATTTAACGCAATGAAGAATGGTCGTGCCGCAGCTTTAGCTGATGACAACTCTTACTTATATGCTTGGGTAAAGAACAATCCTAAGTATACTGTTGGTATCAAGCACTTAGGACCAAATTCATACATTGCTCCTGCTGTTAAGAAGGGCAATAAGTCACTTCTTGACTGGACCAATAAGCACATTAATAAGCTTAACAAGGATGGCTTCTTTGTTAATGACTACAACCAAGAATTAAAGCCTTACTTTGGTGATGATGTTAAGCCATCAGATATCATTATTAACAAGTAAATATAATTGAATTTTTAGCAATAAAGGATTAATTTAGCCTTTATTGCTTTTTTTATGATTAAAAATTTTTTCAAGTAAGTTTGGGATTATCTATGCTAAAATTTTTAATAAGAGGTGAGAGTGTGTTAGAAGAAAGACTAGCTCAAATTGGTAAAATGGTTGATCCACAAAGTCGTGTAGCAGATATTGGAACTGATCACGCATATTTACCAATTGCATTAGTAGAAGAAGGAAAAATAGATTTTGCAATTGCAAGTGACGTTGCAGCTGGCCCATTAGATAATGCAAAACAAGATATTGAACAAGCAGGCCTAAAAGATAAGATTGAGACAAGATTAGGCTCTGGATTAGAAACTTTAAAGAGCAGCGATCAAATTGATACAGTCGTAATCGCTGGAATGGGTGGAAAGCTCATGACTAATTTGTTAGAAACAGCTCATCAAGAGGGAAAGATCTATCCTACTTTAATTTTAGAGGCGAATATAGGTGAGCCTTTGGTTAGAAAATGGCTCGTTGACCATCAGTATGAGATAGTAGAAGAAAAGATTATCGAAGTAGCTGGCCACATTTATGAAATAATCAAGGCTAAGTTAACTGAGGATAAACATAATTTATCTGATCAAGAATTAGAATTTGGCCCATTTTTGTTAAAAGAAAAAAATCCAGTTTTTATTAAAAAATGGACTAAGCAACTTAATTACTATGAAAATCTCAAAACTAATTTAAATAAGGCTAAAAATAAAGATGAAGCTAAAATTAGTCAGATAGATGATTTGATTGAAATGATTGAGGAAGTAATAAAATGACAAAAGTAGCAGATATTGTAGCTCGCTTAAAAAAAGACTTTCCTGAAGAAATTGCTTCTGAAGGTGATCCAGTTGGGATGCAAATCGGATCAATGGATGCAGATGTTACCAAGGTAATGACTACCTTAGACGTTCGGCCGCAAGTAGTAGATGAAGCAATTGAAAAGGGTGTTGACCTCATCATTAGCCACCATCCAGTGATGTTTAGACCAGCTAAGAATCTTGATTTTGCTGATCCTCAAAATGCAATGTACGGTAAGTTAATTGCTAATGGAATTACTGTTTATTCAATTCATACTAATTCTGATAAGGCTGAAAATGGTTCAGCAGATTGGCAAGCTGAAGAATTAGGCTTAGAAGAGGTTGAGCCTTTTGCCTTAGATACTGATGGAATTGCCATTGGTAGAAAGGGTAAACTACCTAAGAAAATGACAGCTAAGGAATTTGCCTATTATGTTAAAGACAAGATGCAAATTCCAATGGCAAGACTGATTACTGCTGATAATGATAGGTTAATCTCAACTGTAGCCTTTATTTGCGGAGACGGCGGTAAGTTCTGGCGTCAAGCTCTAGTTGATGGAGTTGATGCATTTATAACCGGAGATGTATACTATCACGTTGGTCATGATATGATCTCTTCAGGCTTAACAGTAGTTGATCCAGGACACTACACGGAGAAACTTTTTAAATATAAGGTTGGGGACCGACTTGAAAAGTGGAATCAGGATTATAATTGGAATGTACCTGTAGTAATTTCAGAGGTATCAACTAACCCATTTCAAGATTTATTTTAGGAGGATTAAAAATGGCAGAATATCCAAATTTACTACCTAGATTTTTAAAATACGTTAAGGTGAATTCACGCTCTGACGAACATTCAGATCGTTTCCCATCAACTGAAAGAGAAGAAAACTTTCAAAAAAATGTAATCATGAAAGACTTAGAAGAACTAGGTCTTAAAGATGTTCACTATAATCAAAAAAGTGGATGTGTAATTGCGACTATTCCTTCAAATATTGATTATGAAGTACCTACTTTTGGTTTGTTAGCTCACTGTGATACAGCAGACTTTAATTCGGTTGATGTTAAACCGCAAATTACTGAAAACTATGATGGTGAATCTAAGATTCAATTGGGAGATACTGAATTTTATTTAGACCCAGAAGTTTTCCCTCATTTAAAGAACTATAAGGGCCAAACTATTATTTCTGCTTCTGGTGATACTTTACTTGGTGGAGACGATAAGTGTGGTATTTCTGAATTAATGACTTTTGCAGAATACTTGATGGAGCATCCCGAAGAAAAGCACGGCGAAATTAAGTTGGCATTTACTCCCGATGAAGAAATTGGTACTGGTGCAGAGCACTTTGATGTTGAAGAATTTGGTGCAGATTTTGCTTATACTGTTGATGGTGAAGCACCAGGAAAACTCGACTGGGGTACTTTTTCAGCAGCGCAATTTGGCTTAGATATTCAAGGTGTTAATGTACACCCAGCGGTTGCTAAGGGCCAAATGATTAATGCTATTCAAGTGGGGATTGATTTCCATAATCAATTGCCTGAACATGATCGTCCAGAACATACTGAAGGTCGTGAAGGGTTCTTCCACTTGATGAATTTTGATGGAACAGTTGATTCAGCACATATGGACTACATCATTCGTGACTTTGAACGTGATGGTCTTGAAAAGAGAAAGAATCTAGTTAAAGACATCGTTAAGAAGATGAATGACGAGTTTGGTACTGAAAGAATTAAGCTGAAAATGTGGGATCAATATTACAACATGGCTGATGAATTAGAAAAGCACATGGAGATTGTTGATTTAGCTAGGGATGCTTACAAGGCTGAAGGGCTTACTGTTAATGAAGATCCAGTTCGTGGGGGAACAGATGGTTCTCAATTAACTTATATGGGTCTACCTTGTCCAAATCTTTTTGCTGGTGAAGAAAATATGCATGGACGCTACGAATACACTGTACTCGAGAGTATGTGGAAAGCAGTAGACGTCTTGCGTAAGATTAATCAATTAAACGTTGAGAGAAATAAGAAGTAAATAAGTGAAACAATTTTCAAGTGATTCTGATTAAATTCTCTATTTTCTATGATTGCTTGAATGGCTAAAAACACTTATTTATCAATGATCTTAAATTAATTAAAAATTAAAAATAGTTTTACACTGATACTATTAATCTGCTAAATAGTAGATAAAATGCTTGAAATAATAGCATTTTTATCTACTATTTTTTTATTAAAAAATATATTTTCTAAATTGTGAAACAAAATTATGGCTTGTATTTGAAAAGGTATCTTGGTATTATAATAGTGTAATAGATAAACCGTACACTAGTAAAGAGGTGTAAAGATTGCAATTTCAAGATAATATTCCAATTTATGTTCAAATTGAAAAGTATCTTTATCGACAAATCGCTTTAGGGAAAATTAAGCCAGGAGAAAAAGTTCCATCAGTTCGCCAATTAGCTGTTGATCTAACAGTAAATGTCAATACGGTTCAACGTGCTTTGAATCAAATGAATACCGAGGGAATTTTAGAGGTTAGGCGCGGACTTGGTTCCTTTGTAACAACAGATACAGAGTTGATTTTACAAAAGCGTAGAGAGCTAATTAAGGATACAATGAGTGAATTTTTAGAAAGTACTGCACAATTAGGCTTAACTCCAGAAAAGACGCTGGAAGAGCTAAAAAAGTTTATTGAGGAGAAGAAGGGAGATTAAAATGAATAAACTACTTGAAGTAAAAGAATTAACATATCGAAAAAACTTAAAAACTATTCTTGATAATGTGAACTTAGATGTTGATTCAGGAAAGATTATTGCCTTACTAGGTGAAAATGGTGCAGGTAAGACAACTTTAATGAGAGTAATTGTTGGTATTGCTAAGCATTATCAAGGTGAAGTACTGCTCAATGGGGATGGCAGTGAAGTTTACCGTAAAGCTAATATTGCCATGACTGACAATTTAAAGGGATTGAGTGATTCCACTAAAATTGGGGAAGTAGAAGAATTCTATCAAAAATTATTTTCAGATTTTGACAGTAGTAAATTTGAGCAATTACGTTCATTTATGAAACTTAACAATGAGATGAAGTTAGGGCAATTATCACGAGGAATGCGTGAAAAACTTGAAATTGCTGTTACTTTAAGTAGAGAAGCTAAGTTGTATTTACTGGATGAACCATTCTCTGGTATTGATCCAATGGCTCGAAAGAGAATCATTAATTCAATCTTACTGTGGAAGAATCCAGACAGTACGATTATTATTTCTGACCACTTTGTAAATGAAATTACAACAATTTTAGATGAAGTAATAATTGTGAAAGATAAAAAAATTGCCAGTCATCTTTCAGCAGATGATATAAGAGCACACGGAAAAAGTATTGAAGAGTATTATGAAAGTTTATATGCAGATGGAGGAGCTGAATAAGGATGACTACTTTTAAAGCACTATTTAATCAAATGGGTAAAAAGAAGCGTCGGAGTGTTTATCTATTAGCCTTGCTGCAATTAGTAGCATCTACTTTTGCACTTTGGGGACTTTTTTATAATGGTGGATCTTCAAATTCAGATAAACCGATTGCGTGGTTTGTCATGGTATGTACTTTTGCTCCATTAGCTGATATGGCCTATGTGGTTCTATCTGCTTGGCAAAATGAAAAAGAGTATAGCTCTCAGACTTGGCGTTTAGTTCCAATTTCATCAAGTAAATTTTATTTAGCAAATATCTCTTCTGCTATTGTTAATGGGCTTTACTTGGTATTAATTCAAATTGGAATGGGAATTATTACTTTTCTACCAGCATTTTTAAGCAAAGATGTTAGAACTAATATTTGGGAAATTAACCGTGCCCTTTCTAAAGAAATTCATGCGGGTGATTTTTGGCAAAAATTTTCTGATTCATTTCCAATTGGAGAAATACTAAGTGCATTTTTAGCCTTTTTATTATTTGCAATTTTAGTTTATAGTATTGTAACTTTGCTCAATCTATCAAGTAGAACTATTACTGACTTTCTTCCTGATAAACACAGTAAGTTAATTCGTTTTGTCATTATGATTATTTTAATCTTTATATTTATTGTTTTGGCAAGTAATCTCGGAAGTTTGTTAAATCAAGTCCGTTGGGGTGACACTACTAATAGCCTGATTGGATTTGCAGAAAGTAATGTAATGATGGCACTCATCGATATTATTTTAGGCTCAATCAATGTGTGGCTTTTGAAGAACTTCCACGAAGGGAAGTAAGAGTATATGGCAACTTTTTCATCAATATTTAAAGAATTGACTAAAAGCAAAGTACGCCTGGTGTGCCGATTAGCGATTTTACAAGTGATTGTTGGAATTCTTTTAGGTTTTTGGGCACTCTTTAATTCAGCTTTTGAGGGTGAGAGTAAGGCTTATTTCTTAGTAGCTTTTCTGATGATCACGCCATTGTTTGATATAGCCTACTTAGCTCTTTCAATTAGGAAGAATGAAGAAGTATATTCATCTCAAACTTGGCGACTAGCTCCAATTAAGGAAAGTTCTTTACTGTTTGCAAATCTTTTATCAGCTGTTGTTAATGGTCTTTATTTAGTAGTTTTGCAAATAGGTATGATTCTTGCTTCAGGAATACTTGTAGTGGGAACAAATGAATTTTGGAAGATTACTTTTAAAAACTTTGGTTCAATCGGTGAAGGAAAGTTATGGCAAGAGATGCACGTAATGGATTTATTATCTAGCATTGCTTTGATAGTTCTAATTGGTATATTCATTTATCTTGCTGTGAGTCTCATTAACTTTACAGGAAAAATAGTTAGTGATTTTCTTCCTGAAAGAATAAGTAAATTGGTTTATTTCTTAGTCGTGGTTTTATTAGGTTGTATTGGATTAATATTTTTGATTAATACTTACGATGTTATTTTTACCTCACTAACTGGCTTTTTGCAAAATGGAATGTTTTTAACTACTTTAAGTAAGGATGCCAGTGATGTAAGATCAGACCTAACGAGTAATTACTTAACTTTATTTATAGTTCTGGGTGTAAATATAATTTTAGTTTTAGTGAATATTACTCTACTGAAGAAGTATCATGAAGCGCGGATATAAGAAAAAGGAATAAGATTTTGGGTTCATATCATTTTTACCAAAACCTTATTCCTTTTTGTCTATTATTGAATAATTAAATTAAGAGTTAGCTTGAATATAATCTAAAACTTGTTCAGCTTCTTCTACGGTATATTTAGCTTCTCCAGTTTTCATTGCATGGAGTTTTTCAACGGAAAGATGACTTGAAAAAGCAAGAGCAGTGTCATTGACATTATTCTTAACTTCAAATTCAATAATTGCATCGGATAATTCTTCAGGACTCATTCTCTTCTTCACACTTTCTAAAATATATTAGTACCAATTTATTTGATTAAATGGGAAATACCGTAATTTTACCTCACCAATAATATCTTGTCTCTTGATAAATCCAATCATTCGGGAATCTTTAGAGACATTGCGGTGATCACCCATTACAAAGTAACAATTTTTAGGAACGCGTTTTACATGATAAAGTTGTTCTAAACTAAAATTGTTAGTGTAAAGCTGACCTTTGGAAAGCTTTTTCTTGTACTCAGTCAAATATGGTTCTTTAATTGGCTTCCCATTAATATACATTACATCATTTTTTGATTTAATGCTGTCTCCAGGCACTCCAATAATTCTTTTAATATATAGGGCACCTGGTTCATCTGGGGCTTTTAATATTACAATATCGCCCCGAGAAAGTTTAGAATGTCGTACTGCAATAACTCGGTCATTATTTTCAAAAGTTGGCTGCATGGATGGTCCACTGATAGTTTCATTAGCAAGTAAAAATCGAAATACAACTAAATATAATCCAATAATTATAATTGCTAAAATAAATACTTGTAGGAGCCAGTGACCAAAAGATTCAGCCGATTCAGTTTTATGTTTTGCCATATTTTTGCTCCTTAATTTTTGCATCACTTTTATTATACCTGTTTTTATTTCTTTTGAATGGTAAAATCATTGCATAAGGAAGATATAAAATGAAGAAATATCAAAATAAACTTAACAAATTAGACAAAGAACTCAATTATTTACCACTTCATGAGCAAGTGATTGCCATTAATAATATAATTACTAACCTAGAAAATGGAAAAATTTTACAAAAATCACCTAATTCACTTGGCTTTTTACCCGATAGCTTAGATATAATGATAGAGAATACGGCAAGCAGCGAGAAGGCCCAAGAAGTAAATAATTTACTGAATAATTTTCGTAGCTTTCTTTCAAGAGAATACGGAATCTGGTCTTTGCCAAATTTGGAAACTGCTAAGTTAATCAAACAAGAATATAATGCTAAATCAAGCTTAGAAATTATGGCGGGAAATGCATACTGGTCAAAAGCCTTAAGTGAGGTCGGTATAAAAGCGATAGCTAGTGATTCTTTTGCTTGGGCGAAAAGCTCAACAACAGGTGAATCTCCGATTTTTGAAACAGAAAATTTGGATGCCCTAAGTGCGATTAAAAAGCATCCCGAAGTTGATCTAATTATTTGCTCTTGGGCGCCCAATTTTGGGGAAGATGACGTAAATATTCTCAATCTTTATCGTCAGCTTGATCACCAGCCAGTTTTATTATTTATTGGTGAAAAATTTGGAGCAACCAATTCTACTACTTTTTGGCAAGAGGCAAAAACTACGACTAATAAAAAGGTTAATCGGAGTTTTCGAAGCTTTGATTTCATTAATGAAAAGGTGTTTGAGATAAAATAATGAAAATAAAACGACTTATTCTTTTAATAATTTCTTTTTTAGCTTTCTTAGGACTGGGCTTAATTTTGTCACGGCAGCAGTCTCAGAGAGCTGATCAAGTTTTAAGTAATAACGGTTTATCAAGCACATATTATGTTTTTAATCCTAAGAAAAAACACAATATTAAACAGTTCCTAACTTATGTTAATAAAAATTTCTCTCATGATAAGGTGCAGATTCACTTTGAATCGGACTATATCCCAGACCGCGTTTTAATTTGGGCTAACTATAATTTGAAAAGTCAACCGCTTGCTAAAGGAAGTTCTAGGTACTTTAGTAAAAATGACTTTGATGGAACAATTCCTTTTGCAGTTATCTCATCCGATACTAAAGATCGAGTTGTAACCTTACAGAATAATCACTATCTAAAAGAAAATAATGATTATGTCACAATTATTGGTGAATTAAAGAAAAACAATGAGAGTCAAAATGGGCAGGCTGTTTATTATCTTTCAACTGGAATTAACCAACCAACTGCAAAAGAATCAATTACCAACTATAAGGTAGTAGTAGATGGGTTGAATAAAAACGAGGCGAATGCCTTACAACATTATCTCCGGGGAAGTATGCAGATTAAGGACTTTAGTAAAACCTACAATAGGCAGCATGGGATCAGTCCAACTAAAAAATTAATCGGTGCAATTTTCTGTGTTGTAATTGCACTGATAGTTGCAGCAATTGCAGCGGTCCTAGCTGAAAATCCGGTAAATTTAAAATATGTTCCTGGCAAAATATGGGCTCATTTATTAGCTGATTCTGGCTTACGTTTCTTTTTAGCCAATGGAATAATTGTTATTTTGACTAGTTTAGGCTTACAAACGTGGAGTTTTTATTCTAATCATAGTCAGTTATATGTCTTATTTTTAATCGTTTTTGCAATGCAGATTATTACTTATGTATTAATGCTGCTTTTAATAAAAATTAAGAAGGAAAAATAATGTCATTGCCAATTGAATTTGTTGAGAAATATAAGAACTTATTGGGAGAAGAAGAAAGTAGTAAATTTTTTACTGCAATTAATAGTCCAAGTAAAAAGGGATTTCGCTTAAACCCACTAAAGAATAATTATCAAGATGTTCAATATAGTCTTAAAGAACCAATTGAATTTACTAAAGATGGATATTATGGAGAAATTTCAGGACGTGATAGTGAGTGGACAGGTGGCTATGTTTATTCCCAAGATCCATCGGCCATGTATCCAGCAGTTTCTCTTAATGTAAAACCTGGCGATAAGGTACTTGATTTATGTGCTGCTCCAGGTGGCAAATCAACTGCATTAGCGAGTTTGCTAGATAATACGGGGCTCTTAGTAGCTAATGAAATTTCAAAAAGTAGAGCAAAAGATTTAAGAGAAAATCTAGAAAGATGGGGAGCTACAAATGTTGTAGTCACTAACGAAAGTCCCGATCGCTTATCAAAAAAATTGCCTCACTTTTTTGATAAAATTTTAGTTGATGCACCGTGTTCTGGAGAAGGGATGTTTAGAAAAGATCCTGCTGCGACACAATATTGGTCTCCTGACTATGTATTAACATGCCAAACTAGACAAAAAGAAATTCTGAGTGAAGCAATGAAGATGTTAAAGCCGGGCGGAGAGATCGTCTATTCTACTTGTACATATTCTCCAGAAGAAGATGAAGAAATAGTAGCGTGCCTAGTTGAGAATTATCCGTTAGAAATCGAACCTCTTAAGCTCTATTCCGGAATGTCGGCTGGTAGACCAGAGTGGTCAAAATCTAATTTGCCAGAATTAAAAGAAACGGTTAGACTTTGGTTTCAAAATGGGGTGGGAGAAGGCCAGTTTGTTGCTCATCTGAAAAATATTGAAGAGAATCAAGAGATTTCAACTAAGGCTAAAAAGAGAAAGAACAAACGCCAGAAAAAGAGCACAATTACACGTTTAAATAAAGATGAGATTAGTGTGGTTGCAAAAGTATTAGATGATTTTGCTCTACCATCTAGTTTAGAAAATTGGCAAAATGCGGTTTTGCAAAGTAATGGTCACGTCTTTGTCCCAGCTCTTGACCCAGACCTGCTAACGGAACTACATGTTCTAAATAATGGTGTTGAATTAGGTTTACTTAAGAAAAAGCGTTTTGAGCCAAGCCATCAACTAGCTGAGGTATTGGGACAAAAAGAACAAAAACAGCTCATTAATTTTGAAGATAAGGCAGATTATGAGCGCTATATACATGGAGAAACGATTAAGGTAGATAGCAATTTGCGCGGCTTTGTTTTGGTTGCTTATCAAGACCATATTTTCAGTTTTGGAAAAATTGGAAATGATCAAATTTTAAAGAACTTCTATCCAAAAGGTTTAAGAAAATAAAAAAACTGGCTGAGAAGCCAGTTTTTTTAGATTAATCAATAAATTTAACGGCGGTTCCGTAAGCAACGACAGATTGCATATCGCCAGCAATTGAGCCTGAATCAAAACGCATCATAACTACGGCATCAGCACCCATTTCGGAGGCATTTTGACGAAGACGAGCAATTGATTGATCTCTTGATTCAGTTAACATTGAGGTATAAGCTTTAATTTCACCACCGACAATACTTTTTAAGCCAGCACCAAAATCTCGAATTGCATTTTTTGATTGAGTTGTAACTCCAAATACTTCACCGATAATTTCATATTTTCTGCCTGGAATATTTTCAGTGGTTGTTACTAAAATTTGTTCTGCCATTTCTTTGTCCTCCTAAAAATATTTTCTTAATTATACTGAATCAAAAACATGAAGACAATTATTTTTGTATAATTAAGAAAAAAGTAAGTACAGCTACTTACACTAGAATAAGGTGGTGAAATGATAAGTGGTCTTATCATTTTCAATTGTATTAGTTTTATTTTTACTGGCATTAGGAACATTTCTCTGGGTTTTAACTCATGAGAGGCGAAGCTTATGGTCAGGGATGACTTTAGTATGGACAATAATTACTTTTGGTCTATTTACGGCAGTTAGCTTACTAATTGCTGCTGAAGTTTTTCCTATTACTCATCAAGTTATTTTGCTTATTTTTGTGCTAATTTTACTGGCAATAATGTTTTCCGTTGTGGCCTTTATTGCGACTTTGATCATTATGTTTATTTACGATGGGATTAAGATTTTAATTCGCGAAGGTAATCGCTGGACCAACTTCTTATCGTTAGCAATGGGTATCGGAATTATTGCTTACTTATTTCTCTTTCCATTAGTCGGAAAATTAACCCATAACAATTTTGGCACTTACGTCTATTTGTTTATTAACCTCGTAATCATTTATCTGATTTTTATTATGATGATGTATACTTTAACTTCTTGGATTAATCTAGTGAATATTAAGACTAAGAAGTTGGACTACGTGGTTGTACTTGGAGCAGGTTTAATGGGAAAAAAGGTAACACCACTTCTTGCTGCAAGAATCAATCACGGAATAGAGGTATATCGTCGTAATCCTGGCTCAAAAATCATTATGTCAGGTGGACAAGGACCAGGTGAAGAAATTCCTGAAGCAGTGGCAATGGCAAAATATGCCGAAGAAAAAGGTATTTCGAAGCAAGATATTATTGTTGAAGATAAGTCAAAGACAACCAGAGAAAATTTGATTTTTTCACATAGATTGATGAAGCCAGATTCTCGTTTTGCCATTGTAACTAATTCTTACCATGTATATCGTGCCCTAGTTTTAGCAAAAAGATTAGGTCTACAGTGTATTGGCTATGGTGCAAAAACAAAGTGGTACTTTACCTTAAATGCCTTTGTACGTGAATTTATTGCCTACTTAACAATTACTTGGCGCTTGCAATTAAGCGTTGTGGGATGCATTGGATTAGGAGTTGTAGGATTAGCAATATTGAGGCAAATTATAAGATGAAAAATATAAAAATAATCGCAATTGATGTTGATGGTACATTATTAAATTCTAAAAAAGAACTGACTCCAAAAGTAAGAAATGCAATTTTAAAAGCAAAAAGTGCAGGGATAAAAATTGTTATTGCTACAGGTCGACCATTGAGCGGAGTAGAAAAGATTCTGACTGAGTTAGGTTTAAATGATCAAGAAGATCAATACGTCGTTTGTTTTGGAGGCGGAGTAGTAGAAACAACTGCGGGAAATGTCTTATTTGAGAAAAAATTAACCTATGACAATTATCTAGATTTAGAGACAATTTCCTTAAAATTAGGTTTACACTTTCATGCATCAGCACCAGATAGAATCTATACTGCCGATCGAGATATTGGAGACTATACTTTATATGAGGCTAACTTAGTTAATTTAGGTATTTCGTACCGTACACCAGCTGAAATGAAAGATATTCCAATTATTAAGTGTATGTATGTAGATCGGCAAGATTTGCTAGATCAAAAAATTGCTGATCATAGACCTTTTGCCCATCTAGATGATGAAATTACCTTTACTAAAACAGCACCCTTTTATTATGAAGCAAATCCTAAAGGTGTTTCTAAAGGAAATGCTTTAAAATTTCTTTGTCACAAATTGAATTTAAGTAGTGAGAATTTGATGGCTATTGGAGACGAAGAAAATGATCTAAGCATGATTAGATTTGCAGGTGTTGGTGTAGCAATGGGTAATGCAGTGCCTGCTGTGAAAGAAGCAGCTCAAAGAGTAACAAGTGATTGTGATCATAATGGTGTAGCCGAGGCAATTGAAAAAATTTTATAAGCAAATAATAAGGCTTTTGGATTAAGTTCCAAAAGCCTTATTTAATTTGTTAACGATGTTTAGGCGGAATTTTTGATTTTCTTTGTTTAAATAACTCCATTATTAGCTGGAAGAGGCCATAAATGATCAGTAAAATTCCTAAAATAATGACTGCTTGGCGACTGAAGTAATTAGGATTTACAATTACGATAACGCCAGCTGCGAAAGCAATTAAACTTTCAACCACATCAATGATATTTTTGAAAATTCCATTTTTCTTATTTTTAACGATTACATTACGTAATCTGACATATGCAAAACCGATCAAGAAGATCCCTAGAACATAGTGAGCTAAGAAAGCCAATAAACGGTTATTAGAAATAATTGCAACAGCTAAGCCAAAAACAATGAGATAAGTAATAATAAAGAATTGCTTTGACTTGGGCACTAAATGGGAGTTAGCAGCTGTAACAATATGATAACCACTCCATCCAATACAAAAGACGCCAACTATTCCTCCAAATGCTCGATAGGCATAATCAGGAATCATCAGGTTTACAATACCAAGAATAATTAATACCCATCCAATAATTGAATTGGGATTTATAAATAATTTCTCTAGATGAGTTGCTTTCATACTGCGCCAGATGGTTTCCCATAAACTTCCGAGAACAAATCGAGTTCTTCTAGATGAATTAGTAAGAGAGAAAAGAATAGCGCCAAAACCACCAAAACCATTTTTATTAAGTTCTGTAATTTTGGTTGCTCCACTAGCTGCAAAAGCATTAAATAGATCATTTGTTAGAGCTTCACGTTCTTGAAGATTTGCTTCACCAATCCATTGATTTATGATTTGATTATATATTTTAGAAGTTGGATTGCGGTGAGTTTTAGTAATAAAGTGAGAACCCGATACTTCCCAGCTCATTGGATCATGTTGAGCCAGTTTTGGCCGATCACTAACTAAAATTGTTGGAGTAATGTTTTCTGGTTCAAAAAGCCGGCCAATGATACTAAATTCAGGCACATAACGTTTTAATTTATCAGTAACGCCATCAACTTGAGTACTAAGTCCCGGACTATCAAAAGTGTAAATAGTTTTGATTTGATTTTTTAAGTCATCAGGTAGGTTAACTGCTGCGTATTCAGCAAGATTACCACCTTTGGAGTGGCCAGCTAAACTGTAGACTTGTTTAGTAGTCTTTAAAATATTTGTCAGATACTTCAGAGCATATTTTTGTGCACCGGTTGTTCTAAAACTAATTTCAAAATCTTCTTTCCAGCCAACTAAGCTGTCATCTGTTCCTCGAAAGGAAATAAAATTAGTATCATTATCTAGACTAATTTTGATCGCAGAAAATTGTATTCTATCAGTAAGAACATCTACAAAGTAGGATAATTTCGCATCTCCAAAACGAACAGAATTTGCCATTAATTTTAGTAAATCTTGATACTTATAATGGTCGAGATGTTGATTTGAAGAATTAAAATATTTCTTAGCGGCTTCCTTTATTGAAATCTCTTTATTAGAATCAGGGACAATTCCGTCAAGATGAATATAAGAAAACGTGGCAATTACTAATGCATCAACTTCGTCAAAGGGTCGTACAGAAAGGGAAATATCGCCACGCCATTTTATGTAAGACAAAATATTATTTGTATCCATATTTCATCCGTCCTTTCTGCCAATTGTAATTTCATTATATAGATAAATGTTGTATTTTTTATTAACGAATTGCTAATAAAAAAGAAAATCACTTACTCTCCTTAAGTCTACCACATGGTAAATAAGGCGATTAAGTAACTTGCAGTATTGATAAATATTTGTAGCCAGTTTGAAATTAAAGAAAATTTTATTAATAAAATAGCTGGAAATAAATAAAGAGACTGAAAATAAAAAATCAGTCTCTTTTTAAATTAACTATATGATGATAATCTTATTTAGATTTAACTGTTAAATTTTTTACCCCAAGCCCATGGATCTTCATGCCAGGTTTTTAAAATATCATATTGGTCACTGGTAATATGACCGGATTCATTTTCTTTTTTAAGTAATTCAGGATAAGAAAGAAGGGGAGTATATTTTACATTTGCCTCTTTAAAGTTTTCTTTTGCATCTGGCAAATAATAAGTGAAGATTGAAGCAACCCCAGCTACTTTTCCGCCATCTTTTTCAGTAGCTTTAACTGCGTTTAAAACTGATCCACCAGTGGTAATTAGATCGTCAATTAAGACAATTTGATCATTTTCTGAAAAACGACCTTCAATTTGACGGCCTTTACCGTGATCTTTAGGTTTTGGACGAACATAAATCATTGGTAAATGTAATTTTTCGGCAACTAAAGCAGCATGAGGAATACCAGCAGTTGCAACTCCGCCAATAATAGTTGCTTGAGGAAATTCTGCCGCAATTAGGTTGGATAGATCACTAGCAATCATATCACGCAGGTCTGGGTAAGAAACAGTTAACCGAAGATCGGTATAGATTGGTGAAAGCATTCCACTTGCATAAGTGAAAGGTTTATCAGGAGAAATAGTAATAATTTTTTCTTTGATTAATTGACTAATAATTTGATCTTTATGCATGTTAGTTGAACTCCTTTTTAATTGCTTCGTATGCGGCTTCCGGATCAGTAGCTAAAGTAATTGGCCGACCAACAACAATCGCTGTTGAACCCCATTCTTTTGCTTGAAGTGGAGTAGCTACGCGTGATTGATCATCTTTAGCATTACCAGCTGGTCTAATTCCAGGAGTTACGTACAAAAAGTCTTCTCCAACTTTTTGACGTAAATTTTTAACTTCGAGTGGAGAACAAATTACACCGTCTGCACCTGCTTTTTTAGCTGTTGTGGCTAAGCTTAATACTTGATCATTCATCGATAAATTGCAATTTTGCTCATAATGTAGAATTTCGTCTGAAATAGAAGTTAATTCAGTTACAGCTAGTAATTTGGGAACATTTTTATCAATCGGAGTTCCCGCAATTAATCCATCTTTTGCTGCCTTAATCATTTGACTACCACCAAGTGCGTGAACCGTGGTGTAGGTAATACCCAAACGAGCTAATGCCTTTGCACCGTTATAGACTGTATTAGGAATATCGTTCATTTTTAAGTCTAAAAAGATTTGATAACCCTGTTCTGATAATTGTTTTACGATTTTAGGGCCTTCGTTAAAGAAGAGTTCCATCCCGATCTTAATAAAAACATTTTCAGGTTTACCTAGTTTCGGTAATAGTTCATTTAATTTCTTTTCATTGTCTAAATCTAAGGCAACGATAACAGGTCTACTCATTTTTCCTCCATAAAAAAAGTCTATACCGAGCGCAGAGAGACACTAGGTATAGACTTTCCCAGATAATTTAAGCCAATAATTCTAACTTGCGGTCTCTCTGTACCGTTTAAAGTTTAATCAAAATGAAGTTTAGCATCTTCGAGAAAGAATTACAAATAAAATTTTTGACTTTGAAAAAAATAAAAAAGCGTGTACAATCAATTCTTGAAAAATAATTGAATGACAGAGAGCATTCATTTTGGAGGAAAATATGATTAATACACACGTAAAATTACCAGGATTAGATTTAAAAAATCCAATTATGCCAGCAAGTGGTACCTTTGGTTTTGGGGATGTACCGGCAGCCAAGAAATTTGATTTAAATGATTTGGGAGCAATGGTAATAAAGACGACTACTCCTCATAGTACAACAGGTAATCCGCAACCCCAAATAGCTGTTTTAAATACTGGAGTTTTGAATTCAGTTGGATTAACTAATCCCGGTGTGGATGCGGTGATCAAAGATAAATTAACTCCGTTGCGTAATGAATATCCTGACTTACCAATTATGGCTAGCGTTGGTGGAGAAGATGAAGCAGGATATCTTGAAGTAGCTAAGAAGCTATCTGATTCTGGACTAGTAAATGCCTTAGAGATTAATGTTTCTTGTCCGAATGTGAATCAGGGCGGAATGAGCTTTGGCGTTCATCCTGATGTAGTGGAAGAATTGACTAAAAAAATTAAGTCAGTCGTAAAAATTCCAATTTATGTAAAATTAACCCCTAATGTCACTGATATTACGCAGATTGCGAAAGCAGCTGAAAATGGTGGCGCAGATGGATTATCCTTAATCAATACTCTTTTGGGAATGGAGATTGATGTTGAAACTAGAAAGCCTGTTTTAGGTCACAATATGGGTGGTCTTTCGGGAGAAGCCGTAAAACCAATTGCTATTAGAATGGTTCACCAAGTTCGAGAAAGTACAACTTTACCGATTATTGGGATGGGTGGAATCAGTTCTGCTAAAGATGTAATTGAATTTATCTTAGCTGGTGCTAATGCAGTTGCTGTTGGAACGGCTCATTTTAAGGATAGTCTTGCTTCAAAGCATATTGCTGATGACTTACCAAAGGACTTAGAAAAGCTAGAAATTACAGATATTAATCAATTGGTGAATAAAGTCAATTTTAATTAAATGACTTGACAAAAATTATGAAGTACAGTAATTTTAAAACAATAAATGTCCTTTAAAATTAGTCCCGTGAGGCTAGCAAGGCAGGCTTAAATAAGTATGACTTTACTATAAGCTCCTAGTCTCAAGAACTAGGAGCTTTTTTATGGGCAAAATCAGGAGGAAAAATATGGCAAAGAAAATTTGGGATGCACTCGCAATGAAGCGTGCATTAACTCGAATTACTTATGAAATTATTGAGCAAAATAAGGGTACTGATAATCTTGTTTTAATTGGAATCAAGACAAGAGGAGTTTACTTAGCTAAGAGAATTCATGACCGAATTCAAAAATTAGAAAATGTCGATGTGCCAATCGATGAGCTAGATATTACGCTTTATCGTGATGATCGTCATGATGCTTCATTAAAACAAGATCCAGTAGTCAACTCTAACCAAATTGATGTTGATATTAACGACAAAAAAGTAATTTTAATTGATGATGTAATTTATACTGGACGAACAATTAGAGCGGCTATGGATGCTTTAATGGATGATGGCCGTCCTAGCTCAATTAAAGTTGCAGTTTTGGTAGATCGCGGTCACCGTGAATTACCAATTAGAGCAGACTTTGTTGGTAAGAATATTCCAACTGCAGCTAATGAACAAGTTGCTGTTAATGTGATAGAAAAAGATGATAAAGATTCAGTTGAACTGAAATCTCTATCAAAATAATTGAGAAATATTAATTTAATAGTCAACCATTTAATTGACTCCAGAGAGGGCCAGAAGGGTTGCTATATTTTTCGTATACAAGAATATGAAAAATAGGCCTGGAGCAATTAAATGCTTCAGGCCTTTTTGCTTTAGAAAGAATAAAAAATGGAAAATTTAAATCTTGTTAGTTTACCACATTTTGTTAGTGTAGAAAATTTGAGTGTTGAAGAAGTTGAAGCCTTAATTAATCGAGCAGAATATTTTAAAAATGGAGGAGCTACGCCTAGTCTAACAGAGCCTATCTATATTACTAATATGTTCTTTGAGGATTCAAGTAGAACCCATACTAGCTTTGAAATGGCTGAAAGAAAATTAGGTTTAACTGTAATTCCATTTGATCCTGCTCATTCTTCAGTTAATAAGGGAGAAACATTATATGATACATCCCTGATTATGGAAGCTGTGGGAGTGAATATTGAAGTAATTCGTCATTCACAGAATGAATATTATCAAAATTTAATTTATCCGCAATCTCATCAACATTTAGATATTGGAATAATTAATGCTGGGGATGGTAGTGGTCAACATCCAAGTCAATGTTTGTTAGACATGATGACAATTCATGAACATTTTAAGCAGTTTAAAGGTCTAAAAGTGGCTATTGTTGGCGATATTACTAATTCACGAGTTGCTAAAAGTAATATGGAATTACTCCATCGGTTAGGAGTTGAAGTTTACTTTTCAGGCCCTGAATATTGGTACTCAAAGGAATTTGATAAGTATGGAAAATATGAAGAACTAGATAAGCTAATTCCCGAGATGGATGTGATGATGCTCTTAAGAGTTCAACATGAAAGACACAGTGATGATCCTAATGAAAAGAATTTTGATGCAAAAGCATATCATGAAAAATACGGAATTAATAAGGGGCGCTATCAAGCATTAAAGCCGAATGCAATTATTATGCACCCAGGCCCAATTAACCACGATGTTGAATTAAGTGCAGATTTGGTGGAAAGCGACAAGTGTATGTTTACTCGTCAAATGCAAAATGGTGTGTTTATGAGAATGGCAATGATTGAAGCAGTCTTACGAGGAAGAAAATTAGGAGGACTCAAGTAATGACTACTGTAATTAAAAATGGAACTGTGTATCAAAACGGCCACCTAATCAAAGCTGATGTTTTAATCGATGGTCAAAAAATTAAGGCTATTGGAACTGACCTAGAAGGGGAAGAAACAATTGATGCTAGCGGGATGATAGTTAGCCCTGGTTTAGTGGATGTTCATGTTCATTATCGTGATCCCGGTCAAACTTATAAAGAAGACATCAAAACTGGTAGCCAAGCGGCAGCACGTGGGGGTTTTACAACCGTTGGTGCCATGCCTAATGTCACTCCGGTTCCTAATACAGCTGAATTAATGGAGAAAATGGTTAGAGAAAATCAAAAAAAGGGGTTAGTTCATATTCTCCAGTATGGTCCTGTCACTAAGGATGAAACAACTGATATTATTCCTGACTATGCGGAACTTAAGAAAGCAGGCGCATTTGCATTAAGTAATGACGGACATGGAGTTCAAAGTGCGCAGACAATGTATCTAGCCATGCAAAAGGCTAAAGAAAACAACTTAATTATTGCAGCCCATGCCCAAGATGATTCACTTTTTAATAAAGGAATTGTTAATGAAGGAATAGCAGCTGAAAAATTAGACTTACCACCAGTTACAGAACTTGCTGAGACTACGCAAATTGCTCGTGATCTCCTTTTAGCACAAAAAACAGGAGTCCATTACCATATTTGTCATGTTTCTACAAAAACCGGTGTAGAATTAGTTCGTTTAGCAAAAGCACGAGGAATTAAGGTAACGTGTGAGGTTGCACCGCACCATATTTTATTGACAGATAGCGATATTCCAGAAGACGATCCTTACTTTAAAATGAATCCACCACTAAGAAGTAAAGAAGATCAAGCAGCTCTTTTAGTTGGGATGCTAGATGGAACAATTGATTTAATTGCTACTGATCATGCTCCCCATGCTAAAGCGGAAAAACAAGGTAGTATGCGAGAAGCCGCTTTTGGAATTACAGGAAGTGAGACAGCATTTAGCACTCTTTATACTAAATTTGTAAAGGAAGAGAAAGTTTTCACGCTTGAACAATTACTATCTCTTCTTACTGATAAGCCGGCTACAGTATTGGGGATAAAAAGCGCAGGTCTTCTTGCACCTGGTGAGAATGCAGATATTGCGATTTTTGATATTGAGCATCAAAAAGAAATTAAAGAAGAAGATTTTAAGTCTAAAGGAGTAAATACACCATTTACTGGTCATAAGGTATATGGCGAGACAGTGATGACATTTGTTGATGGTAAAGTTGTATATCAAAGGGGAACAAAATGAAACGCTATTTAATTTTAGAAGATGGTAGCATTTATGAAGGCGAAGGCTTTGGAGATGATTGTGAAAGTAGCGGTGAGGTTGTTTTTACAACAGGGATGACAGGCTATCAAGAAGCAATTACTGACCAAAGTTATGCTGATCAGATTTTAGTTTTTACTAATCCTTTAATTGGAAACTATGGAATTACTTTGGCAGATTATGAATCACTTGAGCCTCAAATTAAGGGTGTGATTTGCCATCAAGTAGCGCGTCACCCAAACAATTGGCGTATGCAAACAACCTTGCCAAAATTTTTAAAACAATTAAATATACCTGGCTTGCAGGGAATTGATACTCGTGAATTAGTTAAGAAATTAAGAATTCATGGTACTTTAAAAGGAAGAATTACCGATTCAAAAGAAAATGCAACAAGTATTGCCCAAGAATTAAAGCAAAGAAACCTTACCCAAGGTATAATCAGCCGTGTTTCAACGAAAAATTCTTATCCAGTTCCTGGCTCGAAAAGAAATATAGTTGTTGTTGACTTTGGCATTAAGCACAGTATTTTACGAGAATTAGCGGAGAGAGACTGTAACTGTATTGTCTTACCTTACACTGCAACAGCCGAAGAAATTTTAAATCTTAATCCAGACGGAGTACTTTTATCAAATGGACCTGGAAATCCAGAAGAAATGCTTACGGCTGCAAAAATGGTCCAAGAAGTTGAAAAACATGTTCCGCTATTTGGAATTTGTATGGGCCATCAAGTCTTTGCTCTAGCAAATGGGGCTAGTACTTACAAAATGAAGTTTGGACATCGCGGCTTTAATCATCCTGTAAGAGAAATTGCCACTGGCAATATTGGTTTTACTTCGCAAAATCACGGTTATGCGGTAGATCCGAAATCTATTGATAAAGAAAATTTGATGATTACTCATGTTGAAGTAAATGATGGCACAGTTGAAGGGCTACGTCATAAAAAATATCCTGCCTTTTCAGTCCAATTTCACCCTGATGCAACCCCAGGCCCTCATGATGAAGACTCATTGTTTGATGATTTTATGTCAATGATTGACCAAAGAAAGGAAGAAGAGCGTCATGCCTAAGAGAACAGATATTCATAAGATTATGGTAATTGGTTCTGGTCCAATTATTATTGGCCAAGCTGCAGAATTTGATTATTCAGGAACTCAGGCTTGCTTAGCTCTTCGTGAAGAAGGCTATGAAGTAGTATTGGTTAATTCAAACCCTGCTACGATCATGACTGATACTACTATTGCAGACAAGGTTTATATTGAACCCCTAACTGTGGAATCAATCTCAAGAATCATTAGACAAGAGTATCCTGATGCAATTTTACCGACGCTTGGTGGGCAAGTTGGATTAAATATGGCTCTTTCATTAGCTAAAACAGGAATTTTAGATGAGTTAAATATTGAATTATTAGGAACAAGACTTTCTTCAATTGAACAAGCAGAAGATAGAGAGAAGTTTAAAGAGCTATGTAAAGAATTGGGTGAGCCTGTTCCACCATCAACCACTGTTAATACGGTTGAAGAAGCTTTAGAGTTTGGCGATACAATTGGCTATCCAATTATCGTCCGTCCAGCCTTTACGATGGGCGGAACTGGTGGTGGTATTTGTAATAATCATGAAGAGTTAGCAAAAATTGCCAAGAACGGATTAGAACTGTCACCTGTTACTGAATGTTTAATTGAGAAATCGATTGCGGGCTATAAAGAAATTGAATTTGAAGTAATGCGTGATCATGATGATAATGCAATGATTGTGTGTTGCATGGAGAATTTTGATCCAGTTGGAATTCACACTGGGGATTCGATTGTTTTTTCACCTAGTCAAACCTTAAGTGATAAAGAATATCAAATGCTTCGGGATTGTTCTTTACGTTTAATTAGAGCTCTTAAGATTGAAGGAGGCTGTAATGTTCAGCTAGCCTTAGATCCTAATAGCTTTGACTATGATGTCATTGAAGTGAATCCTCGAGTTTCAAGATCAAGTGCATTGGCTTCAAAAGCAACCGGTTATCCTATTGCAAAAATGGCCGCAAAAATTGCAATTGGTATGACATTAGATGAAATTAAAAATCCAGTAACTGGAACAACTTATGCTGAATTTGAACCAGCTTTAGATTATGTCGTCTGCAAAATTCCTCGCTGGCCATTTGATAAGTTTTCTAAGGCCGACCGCACTTTAAGTACCCAAATGAAGGCTACTGGTGAAGTAATGGCAATTGGCCGAACAGCTGAAGAGGCAATGCAAAAAGCGGTAAGGTCTCTTGAAATTGACGAAAAAGATCTCTATTCTAAAGCAGCTCATCATGCAAGTGATGAAGAGATAGAACAAAAGCTAGTTAAAGCACAAGATGATCGACTCTTTTATTTGGCAGAAGCCTTTCGCAGAGGTTATAGTCTTGAAGATGTTCATGAATTAACCAAGATCAACTTTTATTTCTTAGATATTGTTAGTCACATGGTAGAGATGGAGAAAAATATCCAAGAAAATAAAGATAATCTTGAAACTTTACGTTTAGCTAAGAAATATGGTTTTAGTGATGCAACTATTGCTACTTTATGGAATGAAAGTATTGATCAGATTAGAGACTTGCGGAAAAATAATGGGATCATTCCGGTCTACAAGATGGTTGATACTTGCGCAGCAGAGTTTGAATCAAAGACGCCATACTTTTACTCAACTTATGATGGTGAAAATGAATCACATAAGTCTGGTAAAAAATCAGTAATTGTTATTGGTTCTGGTCCAATTAGAATTGGACAGGGTGTCGAGTTTGATTATGCAACTGTTCACTGTGTAAAAGCACTTCAAAAGATGGGCTATGAAGCAATCGTTATTAATTCGAACCCAGAAACTGTTTCAACGGACTTTTCAATTTCTGATAAATTATATTTTGAACCATTAACCTTAGAAGATGTATTGAATGTTTGTGATTTGGAAAAGCCCGAAGGTGTAATTGTCCAGTTTGGAGGACAAACTTCAATTAATTTAGCTGCTGGATTACAAGATCATGGGATTAAAATCTTGGGAACCAGTGTTAAAGATCTTAACCGTGCAGAAGATCGTGAACTATTCGATCAGATAATTAAGAAACTTAAATTAAATCAACCAAAGGGCTTAACTGCAACAACACATGAAGGAGTTATTAAAGCAGCTGAAGAGTTAGGGTATCCGGTTTTAGTTCGTCCAAGTTATGTGCTGGGTGGAAAGGCAATGGAAATTGTTTACAACAAGAGTGAGCTTGAAGAATACTTGCATGATCACGTAGACATTGCAGCTGATCATCCAATTTTAGTAGATGACTATTTAGACGGTCGTGAGTGTGATGTCGATGCAATTTGTGATGGACAGGATGTTTTACTACCCGGAATTATGGAACACATTGAACATGCTGGTGTTCACTCTGGCGATTCAATGGCCGTTTACCCACCGCAAAACTTTACGGATGAAGTTAAAGATAAGATTATGGATGTTACGCGTAAGCTTGCTCTTACTTTGAATTGTGTGGGAATTATGAACATTCAATTTATTGTGAGAAATGGTGAAGTTTATGTAATTGAAGTAAATCCTCGTGCAAGTAGAACAGTTCCATTTTTAAGTAAGATAACCGGAATTGAAATGGCACAAGTTGCCACCTGGGTAATTATGGGCGAAAGCCTAGCGCAGCAGGGCTACAGTGATGGTCTAGCACCTGAACCAGAAATGATTAGTGTTAAGGCTCCCGTTTTTAGTTTTAGCAAGTTAGCTGATGTAGACTCATATCTTGGGCCAGAAATGAAATCAACAGGTGAAGTAATGGGAAGCGACCATACTTTTGCGAAAGCTCTTTATAAGGCTTTTGCCGGCGCTAAGATGCAGTTACCTGAAAATGGAAATGTTTTGTTAACAATTGAAGACAAGGATAAAGAAAAGATTCTCCCAATTGCAAAGAGATTTGCGAGAATTGGTTATCGGATTTTTGCTACTAAGGGTACAGCGGGCTTTTTAAGGAACAATGGATTACATGTTGATCTTGTAACTAAAGTTCATGAAAACGAAAACGCAGATGACAACATCTTAAATGAATTAAGAGAGGGAAGAATTGATTTAGTGATTAATACCATGGGGCATGATATTGAAAAGAATTCTGACGGCTTCATTATTAGACAAATGGCTATACAACAGAATGTTCCATTATTAACAGCTCTTGATACAGCTGACGCACTTTTAACATCTCTTGAAAATAGATCATTTGCAACAGACGCTTTAAAATAGTAGAAATAATCCCTGATTGAGGAAAAGAGACAATGGTAAAAGAGATTTGGGATAAGCCTGCAATGCAGAGAGCTATTGTGAGGATTACATATGAAATTATTGAAAGATACAAGGGAGTAGATGAGCTCGTTTTAGTTGGAATTAAAACTCGTGGAGTCTATCTAGCACGTCGAATTGGAAACCGACTTGAAGAAATTGAGAAGAAGACTGTACCAGTAGGTGAATTGGATGTAACGTCTTATCGAGATGATCGTAGAGTTGATATTAATCAAGAAAAGATTTCAAACTTAGAACCAGAAAGTTTAAATATTACTAATAAACATGTTGTATTAGTAGATGATGTTCTTTATACTGGAAGAACGATTCGGGCTGCGATGGATGCGTTGATTGCAACTGGACGTCCAAAGTCAATTGCAGTTGCAGTTTTGGTGGATCGAGGACATCGGGAGTTACCAATTAAGGCCGATTTCGTTGGAAAGAACATTCCAACAGCCTTGAGCGAACAAGTAGCAGTTAACGTTAAAGAAATCGATGGTATTGATAGTGTTGAATTAATCAAATTAAAGTAGAAAAAGCTGTATCATTCTGAAAAATCAAAAACACTCCATAATTGTTGTAATTTAGCATTATGGAGCGTTTTTCATAAGTAAGTATTTAATTATGAAGATAAATGATTATTTCAAATAAGTATTTATTTTATATGGCGCATAAAAACAGCAATAGTGTAAGATTAAGAAGACTGCAATACATCTTTGGATAAATAAGAGGTGACTTAGTAATATGAGGTTAACTGTATCACAATTTTTAAGTAGAACTAATATTAATATACCTAAAGACTTTAAATTAACTCACTATAGATTGATGACTGATGATAAAAGTGATTTACAAGGAGATGAGGAATCGTTAAAGCCTACCCTCATGGGTACTTTAATTGATTATCTTACACGAATTGTAATTTACAAGGATCTAAAAGCATTTGATTTTATTAAAAATACAAAAAATAAAAAATTAATTCAGCAATTAAAGAAAGACTTTAAAGATATTGATTACACTCAACTAACCCAAGAAAATATAAAATTAGTTACTAGATTATGTTTATTTGAACATAGCTTTAGAGGAAATGAATATATTGATCCATTAAAAGAAAATATAGAAATAAATACTATAACTTGTGATCATATAAAAATTATGTTAAATAGAGCAAATAATTTTTTTAATAAATTTGGACATCCCGTTTCAACTCAATACAAGTGCTCAATTACTACGTCATTGAAGGAGAAAACATATGTTGAAGTTTATGGAGATGGTGATTATTTATTACAAGATGCACTTGTAGACTTTAAAGTATCAAAAAATGGCATTACTCGAGATTATATACGACAATTATTAATCTATTACATTGGATTAATTGAAAAAGATCTTAGAAAAAAGAAAATAAGAAAAGATCAAATTAAATACTTGATCATCTTTAATCCGCGACTAGACATGTTTTACAAACTCGATCTAGAAAGTATTTCCAAAGCTAGTTTAGTCGAAGTAAACAAAAATATAAATTTAGAACTACTTAAAATTAAAGAAGACAACGAACGTGAAGAAAAAAAGAAAAAAGTCAATAGAAAAAGGCGAGATATTAGCAATCAAGAAAATATAAAATTTTTGACAGATCCTTTTTTTAGATTAGATGACGGTATCCACAATGTTTCACGTGAGGATTACAAAAGATTTTATGGTAATAAATTAACATCTTTTAATAAATATTCTGGGCAAGTTATTTTAATTAAAAAAGACGGATATTATATGTTTTTTCTTAAAACAAATGATAAGGAGTATATGTTAGAAGGAGGAATTAGACATAATATTTCTCATCCTCTTACCTATTACTATGACAATTTAACAGTTTATGCAAAAAGAGTGGAGAAAATATTTTCAAAATACTGTGAAACCTTAAGTAAATTAGCAAAAGAAGTTCGTAGTATTGGAGGAGATGGGAAGATTCATGGTGCAATTGTTGATATTGATTATTTTAACCATATTTATGTTGAACCGGCAACAGGTAGTTTGAAGTATTATTATGCCCAAGATGCCCAATCAAGAACTGTTTATAATAATTTAAGTAGTTTATTAAAGGATCCTACAACGGCTAGTCTTGATACAAAAGAAACTCATGCGAAAATCTTAAAGAAATTTTCTAAAAGAAAAAGGGGACTACTAAAAAACAACGGTCACATTGGATTACTTGTATCTCCACAACATTTAAATAATTTAATTACTGAAAATGAGAAATATGTTGGACCAGTTAAAGAAGAAGGATATCACAAGGAAATGTATTACAAAAACCGTATTATGAATCAAGTGCAATATTTATATGAACATAAAGTGGTTCGTTTTTGGCGTGATGGAGTAGTGGAAAATAAGTATCCATTAGTTATTAAAAATACAAATAAATAAGAAAAGCTGTATCATCTTATTTTTTAAAATGATACAGCTTTTTATTTTAAACTATATTACTTTTGCGCCTAAAGAATTTTTAAAATGATCTAAGGCCCATTCTTGACCATGTTCAGTAAAGGTAGTAACACCTTTACTTGGAATAGTTAAATCATAGTTTAAATTATAGGCAGTCATAGCCGTATGAAGAACACAAATGTCTGTACATACTCCCGTTAACCATAGGTCGTTAATTTTACGTTCGCGTAAGTAGTTATCAAGATTAGTATTTTGGAAAGAAGAATAGCGATTTTTGTTAAATTTATATACTCGGTCACTAGACTTATGAGCTTCATACCAATCTTTTAACTTACCGTATAACTCTTGTCCTGGTGTACCAACAATATTATGTGGTGGGAAGAGCTTATATTCCGGACTAAATGTATCACCGGTATGTCCATCAGTTGGAAAAATTACATAGTTTCCATTATCATAAAATTTATTTGCTAATTCGATTAAATAATCTTCTAAAGCTTGAGCTGGCTTTCCACAGGTAAGAGAACCATTGTCTGCAATGAAGTCATTAGTGTAGTCAATAATTAATAGTGCTTTTTTCATATTTTGTCCTTAAAAATTAAAACTATCCCGAATTACGTAAGCCAGAGGTTACCCCATTAATGGTAATCGGTAAAATGCTTTCATAAACGCCGGCAATCTCATCGACGCGGTCTCGTTTAATCATTTCAATTTGAATGTAGTTAAGAATATTGAAGTATGGCATCCGGTAATTTAAGCTCATCTTTAAACTTGGGTTATCTGCAAGTAATTCTTTGTTACCTTCAATTTGAAGGATTACTTCTTTAGTAAGTTTCCATTCTTGATAGATAGTATCAAAGACTTTTTTAGTATCTTCATCTTCACATAGGTCCGCATATTGTTTGGCAATATCCATGTTAGATTTGGAAAGAACCATATCAACATTGGAGAGAAGAGAGTGGAAGAAAGGCCAACCTTGATACATCTTTTGTAAGGTGTGGAGGTTATTAGGATTGGCATCAATGAAGTGCTTGAAGGCAGAACCAACACCATACCAACCAGGGAACATAATTCGACTTTGTGACCATGAAAATACCCAAGGAATAGCTCTTAAGCCTGAAAAATCGGTGATCTTCTTTCTTGCCGCTGGACGAGAACCAATATTTAAGTTGGAAATTTGCTTAATTGGTGTAGCTTGCAAGAAGTAGTCAAGAAAAGCTGGTGTTTCAAAAACAAGCTTACGGTAAACTTTATTACTGTCTAAAACAATTTCATCCATTGAGGAACGGAATCCGCCAATATCATCTTCACTTACAATTTGTTTAGAAACAATACGGTCGATAGTAGCTGAGGCCAGCATTTCCAAATTGTAGTAAGCAGTATCTTGATTACCATACTTGTTTTGAATGATCTCACCTTGTTCAGTCATTCGAATACGGTCATTAATTGAGCCAAAAGGTTGAGCAGTAATAGCTTCATAAGAAGGACCACCACCACGACCCACAGTTCCCCCACGGCCGTGCATGAAAGTAATGTTAACACCCAATTTCTTGCCCATTGCAGTTAAGTCTTTCTGAGCCTTATAAAGATTCCAGCAAGAAGCTAAGTAGCCACCATCTTTATTTGAGTCAGAGTAGCCCAGCATAATTTCTTGGTAATTATTTTGAGAAGCAAGCCATCTTTTAACAATGTCGAGATTTAGAAATTCTTTCATAATTTCACGAGAGTTTTCTAAGTCTTCAACTGTTTCAAATAATGGCACAACTTGAATGCGGGCTCCTTGATTATTTAAAAGATTGTATTCCTTAAGCATGATTGCTTGTTCAAGAAGATCAGAGACACTTTCAGTATGAGAAATAATGTGTTGTTTGATTACATCTTCACCAATACAATCCTTGAGTTGACGAGCAGTCTTGTAGATCTTTAATTCCTTTTGGAGCAATTCAGATTTTGGCTTATTGTTAGCGTGAAGATTACGTGGATCATTATTTAACTCATTAAGTAAAACTTTAACCTTATCTTTTTCTGGTAAGTCACTATAATCATCACAAATTCCGGCACTTTTTAGCAATTCAGCAACACAAGCTTCGTTTACACTAGAATCTTGACGCATATCAATTGTTGCCAAATGGAAACCAAAGATATCAATTGCTTCTAATAGCTCAGTAAAGAAACTTCTAACTACAGCTTGGTCATGATCTTCTTCGAGCGATTCTTTAATTGTAATTAAATCAGCTTTAAAATCTTGTGGATTCTTGTAAACAGGAATTTTGTCTAAGTTTTCCAAATCGCGTTTTTTAACAAAACTATTTTTATCAGCTGTGCCTAAAAGAGTATATTCAGTATGAAGTAAACGGCTCTCAATATAATAGAAAGCACGACGATATGGTTCATTAGTTCTAAACGGTGAATCATCATTTGAGAGCGCTGATAATTTTTCAACAGCGGATGAAGGCTTCATATAAGAAGTAGACATTGAAATCGTGCGGTAGAGCTTGTTTAGCTGTTTAATATAATATTCAAAAATTACCTGGCTTTGTAAAGTGGCACTCAACTTTAATGTTTCGGCAGTAACATATGGATTCCCATCACGATCGCCTCCGATCCACATTCCCATGGTAATTGGGGTGGCACCAGATAGATTTAAATTATGTTTTTTAGCTAATTCTTGATAGCGAGCTGTAAATTTAGTAATAGCCGGAATCAAAGCCTTAGGATAGTATGCTAAAACGTTTGTAATTTCATTAGAAACCTGTAGTTTATGGCTACGAATAATATCGGTTTGCATTAAAATCTCAATGTAAGCGCGGAGTTTTTCAGTCCATTCAGCTTGGTTAATAGTTCCGTTTTTAACTTCACGATAACTACGTAATAAACCATGGATTTGGTCAGTTAGTTCAAGGACAGTTTTTCTTTGAACTTGAGTAGGGTGAGCAGTTAAAACTGGAACTACATTAACATGCTTAAGAATTTCACTGGCATTTTCTTTTTGAGAAACTAAGTCAATCGTATCTTCAAGTTTACCAAGATAGTCGTGATCCGTATTATTGAGTAAGTTAACTTCACTAGCTAACTCTACATCTTCAGAAATATTAACTAATAAAGGTAAAGTTGCAAAATAACGTGCAACGACAATCATTTCTTGATTAGTAAGGCTAGCAATTTGCTTTTCAAGAGCATCGTAGTCTTTTTGGGCAGAGATCTTACTTAAATCTTGAATTTTATTAAAAATCACATCCCCACTTAATTGACGTGTACTTTCGTTAAGTAAGTTGGTCAAAATTTTAACTTCTTCAGCTACCATTGCATGATCGCTGCTATTTTCTAACTTCTTGATGGACATTAAAAAAGTTTCCTCCTTTTTGTGAAAGATTTAACATAAGAATAACACATATTTTTATGTTTGAATATTAGTTTGAAAGATAATTTTTTTGAGCGTTTCTCATCATTGTTAGGAGCTTTTTAGCAGAAAATTGAACTGTAAGAGATTTAGCATAATTTTGGTAATTTGCACTCATCATTTTTAAATCTTTGGGATGATTAATCCAGTAATCAATTCTTTGAGCTAAAATTTCGCTGCTACCAGCGGGGAAAAGATTGTTAGGACTTAAAGCATATGAACTGGTAGAAGAGAGAGGACTTTGGGCAATTATGGGTACACAACCAGTCGCAAAAGCTTCCATGCAAGCCATCCCTTCAACTTCCACGTTAGCACAATGAACAACAATATTGGATTGATCCATGATCTGTTTTAAGTCATTTCTAGAATAAAAGCCAAGCTGAGCATTAATCTTTAGTCTTTGGCAAAGGGAGATATATTCATTCTTTAAGGGTCCTTTGCCAGCTAAAATTAATTTGATTCTATCTTTGTATTTACTACGTCCGATAGCTTTAATTAAGGTCTTTTGATCTTTTTCATTTGAAAAACGACCGATTGAAAGTATTGTAAAGGGATTAGTCGGTGTTGTTCTCTGATTCTTCTGTAAATAATAATTACTAATGCCATTAGAAATAACTATTAACTTGGATTTGAAGTTATATTTTTTTAAACGTTGTTCGACCTTAGTAGTGGGACATTGTAAATAGCTACAGTAATTAAAAGTAGTATCACGAAATAATCTCATAAAAGCAGAATTGATGCTACCATGGTCTAAAATCGGTACTGAAGCAGTCAAATTTTCAGGATAAAGATGAAAAGTACCTGTAATTGGCTTTCTCATCTGTTTGGCAATTTTAGCGGCGCTCCAGCAAACAGGAAAAGGATCTTCCAAGTGGACTAAATCTGCCCATCTAATAGCCTCTTTAATTATTTCTTTTTTAGGTTTAGCAAAATGAAATCCTTCTTTGGCAATAATATTTTTAAAAACTGGGATGGTCATTATTGGAAGAGGATAATCCGGTTCTCCGCCTGCAATGGAAGAAAGGATACGAACATCTTGATCCATTTTTTTAAATTCGCGAACAAAGCGCTGCGTTGAGATTGACATGCCATTGCTTTTATTGAAATAATCATCGATAACAATTAAAATTTTCATGATTATTCTCCCTCTAGTAATTACTACATGTATTTTAACAAGTAAGGAAACTGAAGTGAAAGAAATAGATAAGTATCAAGAATTAAAACAAAATTTAATTGAAAACAGTAATCCAGATTTAGCAAAACAAATGGAAAAGTATTTACGAAATAAATTTAAATTTTACGGTTTAAAATCGCCAGAAAGGCGCAAGAGTTACCATGATCTAATCAAAGCAGAGAAGAAAAATAAAAAAATTGATTGGAAGCTTCTTGACCAAGCTTGGTCTGATTCGCATCGAGAGGCCCAATATTTTGTTTGTGACTATTTAATTTCATTAGAAAAGTATTTAACCTTTGAAGATATTGATCAGATTTTTAATTATATAAAATCAAAGCAATGGTGGGATACAATTGATAGTTTGATAAAACCAATTGGTAAAATCGGCTTAAGGGATGAAAGAGTAAATGACTTAATGCTAATCTGGTCAAAAGATAATGATTTTTGGGTAAGAAGGGTAGCAATAGAGCACCAACTTTTACGTAAAGATAAGATGAATATTGAATTATTAGAAAAGATTCTAGAAAATAACTTAAATAGTTCGGAATTTTTTATTAATAAGGCAATTGGTTGGGCATTACGTGATTATTCTAAGACTAATCCTGAGTGGGTAAGAGAATTTATTGAAAACTATGTTTCTGATATGGCACCTCTTTCGATTAGAGAGGGAAGCAAGTACTTGCCCTCATAAGTTACAAGTCTAACAAAATGGGTCGTGAAATAAGAATACGAAAAGAAACCGTACGTGAAAAATAATGCAATCCCACGTAAAGATTTTAAGGTTAAGATCGAACCAAATAGTAAAGTTTAAAGTATTATTCTAGGTTCTAAAAAATGACATTTTAAAATTAATTTAATCATGATATCATTTAATTACTATTACGATTAAGATTAAATGGAAGGTAATTAAATGAGAAAATACTTTAGCGTTCGCGGTGGTGCAGGTGATTTAACTAAGCCTGATATTAATACTAGACCACAAGATAATCTTTACTTGGCAGTTAACTCAGAATGGCTTTCAAAAGCAAAAATTCCAGCTGACAGAACTTCAACCGGAATTAACTTGATTTTAGATATGCGAATCGAAGATCAATTGATGAAGGATTTTGCCAAATTTGCTGACGGGAAAAAGGAGATTCCTACTATACCCAATTTTGCAAAAGCAATTAATCTTTATAAATTAGCAATTGATTTTGATAAAAGAAATAAAGAACAGGCAGAGCCAATCAAAGCTGATTTAGAAAAATTAACATCATTAGATAATTTTGAAGAATTTAATAAACAAGCTGCTGACTTGTTTGCAAAAGGATATGACTTACCATTCAATATTTTTGTAATGGAAGATATGAAGGATACTGATCATAATGCCTTATATGCAGAAGGACCAGGTACATTTTTGCCAGATACTACTGCATATCAAAGTGATGATGCTGAAAAATTGCTTTCTACTTTGGAAAAGCAAACAGTTAAGTTACTTGTAATGGCTGGAGTAGAGGAAGAACAAGCAAAGACTTGGGCAAGAAAGGGTATTGAATTTGATAAAAAACTTGCTAAAGTTTTGAAGTCAACTGAAGAATGGGCTGACTATGCAGCTGTCTATAATCCAGTTAAATTGGCAGATTTTGAAGCTAAATTTGAACAGTTTGACATTAATACTTTCTTAAAACAACTTTTGCCTGAACTACCTGATCAAGTAATTGAAGCAGAGCCACGTTATTTTGATCATATCAATGAATTTTTAAATAATAGTGAATTTGCCGAAATCAAGAGCTGGATGATTGTTAAGTTTATTAATGGAGTGGCTAACTACTTATCTCAAGACTTTAGAGAAGCAGCTTTTCCATTTAGACAGTCTGTCTATGGTGTGCCTGAAATGCCAGCCCAAGGTAAGCATGCATACCGTTTAGCAAATGCGGCTTTTGATGAAGTTGTTGGAATTTACTACGGCAAAACTTATTTTGGCGATGATGCTAAAAATGATGTAATTAGCATGATCAAGAATATGCTAAAAGTATACGAACAAAGAATTCAAGACAATGAATGGCTTTCCGAATCAACTAAGAAACAAGCTATTGTTAAATTGCAAGCCTTAAAACTCAAGATTGGTTATCCAGAAAAGAATCAAGCTGTTTTTGACCGACTAGCAGTTGATTTAAATAAGAGTCTATATGAAAACCAAGCTCTTATTAATCAAGAAAAGATCAAAGATAATTTACAAAAATTAAACAAGAAACCTGATCGAAGCGTTTGGGCAATGCCCGGTAACTTAAACAATGCTTGCTATGATCCACAAAAGAATGATTTAACTTTCCCAGCTGGAATTTTGCAGGCACCATTCTATGATGCAAAACAATCTCGTGCAGCTAACTATGGTGGAATCGGCGCAACCATTGGTCATGAAGTTTCTCATGCTTTTGATAATAATGGAGCTCAGTTTGATGAAAAGGGTAATATGAAGAACTGGTGGACTAAAGAAGACTTTGCTGAGTTCAATAAACGTACTAAGGCCGTTGCTGATATTTTTGATGGCTTACAGTATGGACCAGCTAAGTTAAATGGTAAGCAAGTTGTTTCTGAAAACATTGCCGATTTAAGTGGTCTTTCTTGTGCAATTGCTGCTAATAAGGCAGAAGGCGGAGAGATGAAAGATCTCTTTGAAACTTATGCTAAGAGCTGGATGCAAAAACAACGTCCAGAATCAATCACAGCAGAAGTTCAATCAGACGTACATGCACCGCAACCAACAAGAGTTAATATTCCTGTTCAAAATCAAGATGAGTTTTACAAAGCTTATAATGTAACTCCAGAAGATGGAATGTGGCTAGATCCTGAAGATAGAATTACTATTTGGTAATACAAAACAGAGAGGTTATAAATTATAATCTCTCTGTTTTTCTATGCCATAAATTTTATACTATAATACTCAATGTAAGCGCTAATAAACATAGGAGGATAAACTATATGGCACAATTTAAAAACAATAATTTTGGGGATGTATTACTCAATCGTCATTCGGTTCGGCATTTTGATAAAAATGTGAAAATTCCACGGTCTGAATTAAGAGAGATAGTTAAAGAAGCAACTACTGCACCTTCTGCATGTAACTTACAGGCTTGGCAATTTGTAGTAGTGGATACGGATGAAGGTAAGAAGAAATTACATGAATTTTACATGCCATTTAATAATCCACAAATTGACACCTCAAGTGCAGTTATTCAGATTTTTGGGAATACTTTAGCCTTTAAGAAGTACCGTGCACTATGGGATCAAATGTATGCAGAAAAGAGAATCTCAAAAGAAGAGCTAGATAAAGTTTATAATACATTTTTACCATTATATGAGCATGCAGATAAAACAATGCTTACGGCGGATGCAATGGTTGATTCTTCACTTGCTGCAATGCAGTTGATGCTAATTGCTAGAGCACATGGATATGAAACAAATGCAATGGCTGGTTATGATGCAAAGAAAGCTGCAAGTGTAATGGGACTTGATCCAGAGCAGTATGTTCCAGTAATGGGGATTGCTATTGGAAAACCAGATAAAAATGTAGAAGAACTTAAATCAGTTAGATATCCAGTTGATAAAGTTTTGAAATTCGAATAAAGATAATACTTCGATTTTAAAGGTGGAAATTTATTTCTGCCTTTTTCTATAATCCTTTGAAAAATAGAAGGGCATGACAGTGAAGAGTAAAGAACAAGTAATAAAAAGATATTTTAAGTCGTGGATTGTTCCAAACTTTGAAGATTTTGAAGATACTTTCAATAAAAATGCTAGTTATAGTGAATGTTATGGGCCAATCTATAGAAATAAAGCTGAAATTATAGCTTGGTATAAAGATTGGAATAAGAATGGACAAGTGGTGGAATGGCCAATTAAGAATATTTGGATTAATAATGAAATGGCTTTTGTTGAATGGTATTTTAAATGTAATTATAGAAATAAAATTAGTGAGTTTGATAGTGTATCAATTATTAAATTTGATGAAGCAAATAAGATAATTTCTGTGAAAGAGTTTCAATCAGATTCTAGGCATGTTTATCCGTATGAAAATAATACTTCCGCCTTAGTCTAGGGTAGAAGTATTATTTACTATATTCAATTTTGATTTTTCTAAGTGTATCAATTAATTCGTGATCTGTTCCATTTTTTACAATAAAATCAAAAACAGGATCATAATTAAGAACTGGAATAAGGAGTTCGGGATTTAGATCAGGAAGAAAAGAAATCATAGTTTTTTTAGTTAGCTGGTTAAGGTCTTTCACTTCTTTAGTATTTTTTATTTTACGTTTTGCTTCCCCAGTAGGATATCCTTTACCCCACGGTTTAGTAAAAAGAGCCTTCATAGTTTCTGAAAAATTAATTTCACCGCTTCAGCCCCAGTTTAGGCCGAGAGGAAAAGAAACAACATTCCCGTCATTAATATGGCTAAATAGATAGGCGTCCTGTGGAGTAGGGATGTAGCCGCATTGAATATTTGGGAACGTATTGCATGCAAGCATCATTCCTTGTCCTGAACTGCAACCAGTAACAACAAAATCAAGCGCTCTACTATTAATCAATAAGGCAATTGCTAGTGAAATTTGTACATAAGATAAAGTAGTAGTACTGTCTTGATAAATGCCGAAATTGATTAATTTATCGTCAGGTGAGACGGCTTGTTTGATGTAATGCTCTAATATCTTGTTTTTTTCTTTTTGTGAGGTTCCTTGAATAAGTTCGATTTTCATTTTTTTACGCTTATAGTTAAAACATAATGTATTATTCTTTAAGTGTATTATACAGTGAAAAATAATAGAATGAACATAGAGAATAAAAATAGAGGACTTAATAATGACAAAATATGTAGTAGCCCCTGATTCATTTAAGGAAAGTATGACAGCAAAAGAAGTCTGTGATGCGATGGAAAAGGGAATAAAAAAAGCTGATTCAGCTGCTGAAGTGATTAAAGTACCTATGGCAGATGGTGGAGAAGGAACAGTTGATTCTTTAGTAGATGCGACACATGGTCAAAGAGTTATAGTTGAAGTTACAGGTCCGCTTGGAAATAAGATAAGTGCATATTATGGAATTCTAGGTAATGGGACAACTGCTGTAATTGAAATGGCTAAGGCGAGTGGCTTAGAAATAGTAGAAAAGAAGAAGCGTAATCCAATGATAACCACTACTTTTGGTACTGGTGAATTGATTAGGGATGCCTTAGATCACAACGTTAAAGAAATTATTATTGGATTAGGCGGCAGCAGCACTAATGATGGCGGTAGCGGCATGGCTCAAGCTTTAGGAGCAAAACTACTCGATCAAAACAATCATCAAATTTCTTTTGGTGGCGGAAATTTAGATAAACTAGACAAAATTGATATTTCTAACTTAGATTCAAGATTGCAAGATGTAAAAATCATTTTAGCAAGTGATGTTACTAATCCATTAATTGGTAAAGATGGTGCATCAAGAGTTTTTGGACCGCAAAAAGGTGCCACACCAGAAATGGTTGAAAAACTTGAAAATAATTTACAGTACTACGCTAAAATTGTTAAGCGTGATTTGAATAAAGAGGTTGCCTTAGTATCAGGCGCGGGAGCGGCAGGTGGTTTAGGAGCTGGTTTAATGGCTTTCACTACTTGTGAAATGAGGCGAGGAGTAGATCTTGCAATTGAAGTAACCAAACTAGAAGAAAAAATTAGGGATGCTGACTATGTCTTTACCGGAGAAGGTGGCACAGATTTTCAAACTAAATTTGGAAAAACACCCTATGGAGTTGCTAAATTAGGTAAAAAGTATCATAAGCCAGTTATCTCATTAGCAGGCTATCTAGGGGAAGGAATTGATAGTTTATATAGTGAAGGCTTCACTGCAATTTTTGGAATTATTCCCGGAGCGTGTGATCTTTCAACTGCTTTGAAAAGTGGACCAAGTAATGTGGCTAGAACTACAGAAAATATAGTTCGTTTACTTAATTTTTAAAGGTTGTAGACCCGATATTGCTGATGAATTAGCTATAATATGCATACTAAGGAGGAAAATTCATGACATTGGTATTAACTCAAAGTGATTTTAGAGCAAATCTAACGAAATACTTAGACCAAGTTAATGATGATGAAATAGTTTAGACTGTTAGATCTAATAGCCGTTCAGTAGCAGTTCTTTCACAAGAAAAATTATATTGGATGGAGAAAGCTCTCCAATCAAAAGAAGATTCTTTAGAGTACGCGATCGCTCGTAATCAACTAATTCAAAGACATGAGTTACCGGAAGATCCAATTGTAGAATTAACTGATGATTATTGGAATCAATTTAAGTAATTGGGAAAAATACACATTTTCACAAAAAATGGACAGCAATTTAGAATAGAGCAAAAAAACTTCTACTTTTAATGGTAGAAGTTTTTTGTGTTCTTATTAATCTTCACTTTGATCCCAAATCTTTTTAGCAGCTGGGATTTTGCCTAAATCAGTGATTTCATCTTTATCTAACACAACTAAATTATTAGGTCCTTGCGCGAGTTGGTTAAAACTATCTAAGCTTTGATTTCTGAAATAGCCATCCCCAGCTTTATCAAGAGCTGTTTGTAGTTTATCAATTCGATAAGCGTCGGCGTCAGCTTGAGTTTTTACTGCTTCAGCATTTGCTTTTGCAGTAGCAACGAGTGCGTCGTTCTTAGCTTTAGTAGTTAATTCAATATTTCTAGCTTCACCTTCAGCACGAGCAATAGCGGCAGTTTTTTCACGGTCAGCAGTTAACTGTTTATCCATGGCCTTTTGAATTTCTGGGCTAGGAAGCAATTCATCAACGTTAACACGAACTACTTGAATTCCATAAATATCAGTTAAATCACCAATTGCTTTTGATAGTTGGGCATTGATTTCACTAGTTGAACCCAATGCTTCATTCAATTCCATTCGTCCAATAATATCACGTAAATGACCGCGAATTAATTGCACCATTGATTCAACAGAGTCTGTATTGTTATAGAAGTATTTATATGCATCAGTAACAAGATAGTTTAAGGTTAAGCTGGTAGTGATTTCGGCATTATCTTTGGTAATAATTCGATATTTAGAAATTTCTAAGGGTTGCAATGCTAGGCTTACTTTTCTCAAGCTTTGGAAAATTGGCCAAATAAAAACCAAACCAGCTTTCACAGTTCGTGAGTATTTACCTAAAGTTTCAACTAAACCTACATAGTTTTGCGGTACGATCCGTAAGCCACATAAGAGATAGATAATAATTAGTAAAATAATCACACCAATAAAAACGTAAATCATGGTATACCTCCAATTAATTGAATTTGATGATATTATCTAATATTTTAACTAAAAATAAAAGATTATTTAAAGATTTTTCTTGTATTAATTATGACTTTTAATTAATAAAATTATATAAACATAGAAACTACTATTATAGTTTCTCCGATAAAATTATGCATTATATGGGCAGTGTATGCCATTTCACTTATATAATTTTGCATCTTAGTTTGCCTTTTTGACCACTTAATAAAAATAGCTTGTAAATTAAAATCTACGCAGTAATATTAAAATATAAATAAAAGATTAAAGGGAGAGGTTAAGGATGAAGCTAAGCGGAATATTTAGAATAAATAAAGGTCGTTTTATTCTAATTTTTTTAATGATAATATTTGCTGCTGTAATAGATACCCTTTCTCAGTATTTGATGACGCCGGCATTTAATAATTTAAAGAATTTAAATTTTTTAGGTTTTGTAGCCTTTATGGTGTTATCAATACTTTGCGATATTTGCCGGTTATTATTGAATTCCGGTTCGGACTACTTATACAGTAAACAAAGTCAAAGCTATTTACATCAGATAAGAAAAAAGATCAGCTTGTATTTATTTAAGAAACAAATTGATGATACAGCGTCAATTCAAAATAATTTAGCTGCTAACTTAGATCAATTAACTAGAAATTATTTAACACCAATTAAAGCTGCCTTCCTATATGGGCTGATGGTTATTTTTTCAATAGTAGTGTTATTTTCTTATAATTGGAGCTTAGTTTTATTAACGCTTATCCTAACTTTAGTCTCACTTTTGTTGCCAAAGGCATTTGAAAATATGAGTTCAAATGCGACGATTGAAGTCACTAAAAGCAATGAAAAACTTTTAAAAGTAATTTCAAACTGGATTAATGGCTTAGATGAATTAAGAAGATATAATAGTTTTAGAATTTATTCTGGCTCCATGAATCAAGCAGCTGATGCTTATAAAAAGGCGGCTATTCACCAAGGTGCAACTATTGCTATTGCGGACTTAGCTACCTCTATTGTTAATATAGGTGGACAGATAATCTTGATGATTCTTGCTGCATATTTATACTTTAATGGTCAAATAGTCTTTGGTGCTGTCATTACAACAATTCAATTTTGTTCAACAGTTATGAATGGTACTGCATTATTAGCTGCGCAATGGAACTTAATTAAATCATCAAAGAAGTTAAATGAAGAGATAACCTCCTTAGAAGGCGCGAGCGCACCTTTACAAAATGAGCATCAAGATAAAAAAGTAGCTAAATTACAGATAAAGAACCTACAGCATCAATTTAAGAATGGTGAACTTATTTCTTATCCAGATTTAACTATTAAAAGTGGTGAAAAGGTTTTAGTAACAGGCGATAGTGGTAGTGGAAAATCCACTTTATTTAAGCTAATCTTAGGTAAATTATCACCAACTAGTGGAAAAGTGATTTTTGAAGATAAGAATGGTAAAGAAATTAAACTAAATCCGGATGAACTTGGATATGTAGCACAAGATAATATTCTTTTTCCCGATTCTATTGGAAATAATATGACAATGTTTAATTCAAATCTTGATAAGAAAGTAAAAAGAGTAGTTAAACAAGTTGAGTTTGAGAATGACCTTAAAAAAATTCCAGATGGTTTAAAGCATGAAATTAATTTAGATGAAGGAAATCTATCAGGAGGACAGAAGCAAAAAATCGTTTTGGCAAGAGCAATTTTAGCCGGATCAAAATGGCTCTTTATTGATGAGGGAACAAGTGCAATTGACAGTAAGGCAACAAAGAAAATTTTGGAAAATTTACTTAATCAGGAAACTACTATTGTCATGATTGCCCATAATTTTAATAATGAGCTAGAGAACCTGTTTGATCGGAAAATCAGCTTGAAAAATGGAGGTGATTAGGGATGAGCTTTAAGGGATTTATCAAGACAAACTACCTTAGATTTATTTATATTAATTTTTTATCCATTATTTCTGGATTGGGCGCAATTGGTGCAGGATATGTTCAAATGTATTGGTTAACTTTCATCAAGAATAAAAACTGGATGGGAGTGTTATGGACAAGTCTTGCTATCGGAGTCTTATATTTAGCAGCCCAAGGCTTAATTTATTACATTCAGTTTGTTACTCGCATTCAAGAAGAGGAATATAATAAAAAAATTCGTAATAATCTTGCTAGTCATTACTTTAAGGACAATAAGTATCACAAAATAGCTGCGGCTCAAAATCGAATGACTAACGATCTTGAGATGGTAAGAGAAAATTATTTTGATTGGTACATTATCGTTCCGTTTTATGGAACAATGTTTGTTGGTGCTTTAGTTGCCTTACTCACAATTCATTGGCAAATTTTTGTTGTAAGTATTTTGATTGATATTGCATCTTACTATATTCCTAAACTTGTTCAGAAAAAGATGGAAAAGGCGACAACCAATGTTTCTGTTCAAAATAAACATTATTTAGATGTGTTGGAAAAATGGTTTTCTGGAGTTGAAGAATTACGTAGATATTTTGCTGGTGCAAAGCTATTTCAAGTTCAGAGTCACGCAGCTAATAAGATTGAAAAAGCGCATGTTCATCAAACTGGTACCCAGCAAGAATTAATTGTAATAAATGGATTATGTAACTCAATAGGACAATTGATCCTTCTTTCTCTGACTGGATATATGATCACTCAAGGACAAGTACTCTTTGGTGCAATCATGTCAGTACAAAATTTTGCAGCTAATATTTCCATTGGCTTGCAACAAATGATCCAAGCATTGAGTTTTATGAAATCTTCTGAAGAACTAATGGACCAAATTAGTAATGATTCTGCACCACTACAGAATAATTCAAAGGTTCAGAAGAAAAATCCAGCTCTAATTTCTACTGAGAATTTAGCTTTAGCTTTTCCAAATGGTGAGAAGTTAAGTTTTCCTGATATTCAAATAAAATCTGGAGAAAAAATTTTGTTAACTGGAGATTCCGGAGCTGGGAAATCTACCTTGTTTAAATTGATCTTAGGTTCAATAAAACCGACACAAGGATCAATTATTTTTAAAGATAAAGATGGAAAAGAAATTAATCCTGATATGTCGAAGATTGGCTATATTCCACAAGATCCAAATCTATTTCCTGGAACGATTGAAGAAAACATTACTATGTTTAATTCAAAATTAAATTCTCAAGTAGAGCCTATAATCAAAGAGGTTAATTTCGCTAATGATATTTCTAAATTCAAGGAAGGATTAGAGCATCAATTAAATCTAGATAAACTAAATATATCGGGTGGTCAGAGACAAAAGATTGTTCTAGCCCGGGCTAAAGTACATGGAAGTGACATAATTTTGATTGATGAAGGAACTAGTGCGATAGATCAAAAAGCAACCATGAATATTTTAAAGAATTTAGTTAAGGGTAAAGAGACGATTATTTTTATAGCACATAATTTTAATCAAGAGATGCGTGCATTATTTGATCGTGAAATTCATTTAGTAAAAGCCTAAAGATAAAAAAATACTGGGAATCAACGTTAAAAGAAACATTGATTGCCAGTATTTTCTGTTTAAAGGAATTAGGACTTAAATTAAACTAACTCACTTTTAGGAACTCACATTTCTAAAATATATGTATTAAAACTTTCAGTTACAGCGACATTAAATTGATTAAGTAAGTCCATTGCTGCCCAATCAGTATCGTCTGCTTCAAAAAATATGCTTTCGAAAGAACGGAACATATCTAATAGCACGCTTTGAATGAACTTAGGACATGTTTTTGGATTCGTAGAACAAATATAAGCAATCTCATTATTTTCAGTAAAAATAATATTTTCAATTTGAAAATTTTCATTAAGATGATAATATCCTGTTTTAGTAGGAACTTCTTTAATAAACTGATCTTTTGAGATAGTTAGTGGTGACACAACTTTATGACTATTTTTATAATATTGGTATAGAAAATCACAACAGTCTAAATATTTATTATTGTGCATATCGAATTTTTGAATAGTTATTTTTTCTTCAGGAAGCAATTTCATATTATCTTTTTTAACAGTTAATGAAAAACACCGTCTTTTTAATTGAAAGCCATTTTTAGTTAAAAAATTGATTAAAGACTTTTCAGTTGAATCAAGCATAACTTGTAGTGGCTTCTTTTTATCTTGCATGATTAAAGAAAAGGGAGAGTATGTTGGATATACAAAAAGATTAAATTTGAGATAGCAATTTTGATTATGATAATCATTGGTATAAGTAGAGATTGTGCCAACATTCTTGTTATTTTCAAATAGTTGATAAGTGTTTGAATTAATTTTTAAGATTTTACTGGTCATTTTATTCTTAATCCTTTACTAAAATAAAAGAAGTATTAGGCTAAGTATAGCGCAAAATTTAGATTTATTAAATATTTTTATGAGAAGATAGCTAATGATAACAATTGAACAATTAAGTAATTTTCCAAAAATCACATCAAAATGTGATATTTCGCAAATAATAGTTGATACAATCAAAAACGAAAAATTTTTAATTAAAAATGGAGATATTCTTTGTATTGCATCTAAGCTCCTTTCTAAGGCAGAAGGGAATTTTATAAATTTAAATACGATAATACCTTCTAATATAGCTAAAAATATTCATAAAAAGTTGCCTAGAAAAGATCCTCGATTAATTCAGGTAATTATTGATCAAACACAAGATCCAACGGGTAAAAAATTACAAATAGAGAATAATTTTATTGGAGCTTTCTTGCCAAATGGTCTATTTTTAACTAGTGGTGGAGTTGATAAGTACCACGATAATATTGTTCTAACATTACCACATAATTGTGATAAAATAGCACGAAATATTAGTGTAAGAATACAGCAGGAGCTTGGCATCAAATTAGCGGTAATTATTACTGATAGTGATGGACGAATTGACAAAGTTGGGGCTACTCAAGTAGCGGTTGGTTTGTATGGAATTAGTGGATTACGGAAAACAACATTTAAAGAAAAGAGTAATGTTGAAACTATTTGTGATATGTTAGCTGCTGCTTCTGGACTAATAATGGGACAAAGAGGACAAGGCTTTCCGCTTGTAAAAATTAGTGGATATGAATATGATTTTAATTCTAATGCAAAACTTATTGATGCGGTTAACTAAGAGTATTGATAAAAATTATTTTGTATTATCTCTTGCATTTAAAAATAATGCTGGTATGATGAAAATGTAAATTGAATAGGTGATGACGTTCACCAATTAAACCGAGCAAAATCTAACGACGTCTACTTCCTACAAACTCTTTTTGAGTAGCAGGTGGTAGGGGTCGTATTTATTTTGCTCTTTTTTGTATATCAGGAGGTATTTTAAATGACTGTTTATGTAGAAAAAGTTAGAGCATTAGAGATTTTTGATTCAAGAGGTAATCCAACTGTAGAAGTTCATGCTTATTTATCTGATGGAACAGTAGCTAAAGCTGAGGTTCCTTCTGGCGCTTCAACAGGTGAAAAAGAAGCCGTTGAATTAAGGGATGGCGGCAACCGTCTTCAAGGAAAAGGCGTAACTCAAGCTGTTGCAAATGTAAATGGTCCAATCAATGATGTTCTTAAAGGCTTGAGTCCTTATAATCAGGCCGAAATTGACCGGACAATGATTAAACTAGATGGAACCCAAAATAAAGCTAAGTTAGGGGCCAATGCAATCTTAGGTACTTCAATGGCAATTGCACGCGCAGCTGCTAAGTCAAAAGATGACCCACTATATCGTTATCTTGGGGGATGTGACTTAGAAATGCCACAAACTTTCCATAACGTAATTAATGGAGGTAAGCATGCTGATAATGGAATTGACATTCAAGAATTTATGATTACCCCTGTTGCTAAAAATTCATTCCGTGATGGTTTTGAAAAGATAGTTAATACCTACCATGCATTAAAAGCCGTAATTGAAGAAGCCGGATTTGAAACTGGACTAGGAGATGAAGGTGGTTTTGCTCCAAACCTTAATAGTTCTGAAGAAGCCTTAAAGATGCTGCGAAAAGCCATCATTAAAGCGGGGTATAAACCTGGAGAAGATATTGCAATTGCTTTTGATGCTGCAGCAAGTTCTTTCTATAATACTGAAGATGGAAAATATCATTTCGAAGGTCATATCTGGAATGGGGAAGAAATGCTTCAATATTATGATAAATTATTAAAAGAATTCCCAGAAATTATTTCTTGTGAAGATCCTTTTGATGAAAACGATTGGGAGAACTTTGAAAAATTTACTGCTAAATTTGGCTCTACTCATCAAGTCGTTGCGGATGATAATGTATGCACCAATTCTAAACTTGTTAGAAAAGCGATTAAGGATAAATTATGTAACTCTATTTTAATTAAACTTAACCAGATAGGAACAATTACAGAAACTCTTGAAACAATTCGTTTAGCTAGAAAGAACAATATGACAACGATGGTATCTCACCGTTCCGGTGAAACAGGTGATACATTTATTGCTGACTTTACAGTTGCTACCAATGCTGGTCAACTGAAATCTGGAGCACCAGCAAGATCAGAAAGAGTAGAGAAATATAATCGATTACTTGAGATTGAAAATCAAATCGGTGTTGAAAATGAAAGATTAAATCATTTTCCAAATAATGTAGATTTTGATTAGTTAAAAGTTTGAGTGATAAAAAATGCTGCTAAATCAAGGCCTAATAACCTTTAGATTCAGCAGCATTTTTTTAGATTAATATTAAAGTATTTAATGCTTATGCTTTAGATTGGCGTACATATTTCTAGTAACTTCAATTAAGGTTATGATTCCAAAGAAGATAGCTGAGGAAAGTAGAGCTTTATCCGAATTCTTAGCAATGATTGAAATAACAAAGGGTGAAATTACAGCACCAATGTCCATCATAATTAAGCATAATGTGGTAGCTAGATTACTTAATTGGTCAGGGACACTTAAGGAGATCGATTTAAAGATGTATGGCATTACAATACCAAAACCTGCACCAAGTACAATGCATCCCACTACCAACACAAAGGTATTTCTTGCGCTACTAATTAAGTAAAACCCAAGTGCATTTAAAACCATACATAAAACCCATACCCACTGGTGCAGTTTAATATAAAGCCAATTAAATGCGATACCACATGGAATACCGGTAATGGCAATTACTGCTAGCATTAACGAAGCCATACTTTCATTTCCTAAATGAAAATCTACGATAAAACTAGGAAGTTTATAAGCAAGAGCCATGTAGAAAATATAAATTAAAAGTGTAAGGATGCTGAGATAAATAATGTTTGAATTAAAAGCTTGCTTTATATTAGAAAGAGAAAAATGTTTTCCAGAAGAATGCTTAGTTTTCTTAGGAACTTTAATAAAGTGTTCAAACATAAAAAATACGGGAATGGCAAGAATGTATACCAAGAAAACAGCGTGCCAAGATAATGTTACTAGATAACAAATAATAAAGGCAGAAGCGATGTAGCCAACATCGTTCATAATGTTTTGGAAACCTAATAGACGATTGAGTTCAGTTTTATTATTTTCATAAATCATCATAATTAAGCTTACGGCTAAGGAGTTATAAATCCCAATACCAAATCCAAGCAAGATGCGGAGAATAAATATTAGCCAAAAACTATTAACAATTACTGGTAAAGTTCCGCAGATTCCAACTAGAGCTAATCCAATTAAAATTACTTTTTTTCTACCAATTTTTTTAACTAGAAAAGGATTTATTAAAAGACCAAATATTTCTCCAAAGTTAGGAATGGTAGTCAGTAATTCCACTGTAACACGCGGAATATTAGGAAAGGCTTTTTCCATTAAGGGAAGAGCAGGAGAAATAACTGAAGGCATCATAATAAAGAGAGATATTGCTAGTAAAGTAGCTTTAAATATTGGTTTAGATACCTCTTTTTCAATATTCATAACTATCGTCCTTTCGTTGACAATATTGCTTTCAACGTCATTCTAACAAAGATAGGTAGAAGAAGAAAAAATAACTATCAAAAGCTTCACTTAATGATCTTTTATTACAATTTCTCTATGAGAGAGTAAAATAAACTTATATAGATGGTAAATAGTCTCACCTTAAAAGGAGAAAATTATGAACGCAATTTTTGAAAGAGAAGCAGTTAGAAAATATACTAATGAAGAAGTAGAGGAAGAAAAAGTCCAAAAGCTAATTGATGCTTTTCAAGCTTCACCTTGTGCCATGCACCAAACTGATGTCATGGAACTTAGCGTAATTACAAAACCAGAACTACTTAAAAAGATAGAAGATAGTACCGACAATTCTTGTTACAACGCACCGTTAATATTTATGATTAATACTAAAAAGGACAGCCAGTTTGGTGAAAGGGATGCTTCTGTAGCTGCTGAGAATGTAATGGTAGAAGCGGCAGATTTAGGTTTAGGATCAGTTTATGTAATGGGCGGAGTATTTGCACTAAATAAGTTTCCTGAACTTCAAAAAGAACTGGGAATGGACGAAGGTTATGAAACTACCGTGCTCTTACCAATTGGTTATTCAGCTGATAAAGAACAAGTAGAAGATAGAAGCAATCGTTATAAAGTGGTTAGAAAATAAGTGAAAATATACTAAAAAGGTACAGTGACGCTATATGTAGTGGCTGTACCTTTTTACTATATTTTATTTACTTAAATCAATAATTTTATCGAAAAGTTTCTTTTCTTGATCAAAAAGTTTGTTAATAGAAATAGGTGAAAAGATGAAATACTCGGATAGATATGCATACCTTTATTCCATATTTATTTGCCTTTTTGTTTTGGGACTTTCAAGACTTATTTAAGAAAATATCATGGAAATGGTATGTGGGTGCGATAATATTTACAGTAAGCTTAGCTTTGATTTTTCCTTTGGTTGGATTGAAATCATATGTCAATGAAGTTGCAATTATTTCGGAATCATTGATGATTGTTTTTAGTTATAAATTAATGATCAAGAGATTAAGTGGACCAGTAACTTTCTTTTTAGGTTTGCTTGTTGGGTTATTTTGGGGAGTGGCATTATTTAGTTTAGTAGGAGTTATTTATAATATTAATTAATAATAAGGGGGTAGAATTGGGCTATGAAATATAGAAGAAGTAAACCTAAAATCAACAGACGATCATATACCAATAAAGAAGTTGACTAGTAATGAAATAAGTAGAAATACGGTTTTAATTGTTAATTCTGTAGAAAGAAAAAAACTGATACATCATTGTTAGATAAACGTTGATGTATCAGTTTTTTTAGTTAGAGTATTTTTCAAATGCTTTAAGTTCTATAAGAATGATTGTGAGATCCAGTAGAAATTAAGTCAATAGTTAATAATTCTAATTGACCTTTATGAATTTTATATACTAAAACCCAATTTCCAGCTTTATTATGTTCAACATGCAACGCACGCATAGACTTGAATGAACCTTTTAATTGATGATCATCGTATTTTTGAGCAAGAATCTCAAATTTTTCTTCAACTAATAAATTGATAACATGTTTCAACTTATTGGTATCGTAGTGTTTTCTTTTGAGCTTCTTGTAATCTCGCTTAAATTGAGGAGTGAAGTTGATTTTTGCCATTAATCTTTATCAAGCTCCTCAAATAATTCATCTACTGAATCTGCAGTTTTGTAATCTCCTATTTTGTATTCTTGGAGTGATTTTTCTATGTTAGATTTCATTGTTGGAGAAATATCTGAATATCTTGATAAATTAACTGGTATAGCGTTTTCGCTTACTACTTGCGTTAAAATCATTCTCATTGCTGATGACCAATCAAGACCATATTCGTTAAAAACATCAGTTGCTTGTTTTTTTAAATCTTCCGGTAATCTCAAACTTACAGTAGTCGTCATAATTTTCACCTCAAATGTATTACGCTTAACCACATTATAACACATGATAAAACATTTTTGATGAATCTAAGAGGCCTTTGCGAATAAATTAGGTTGTTAATAATGTAAAAGATAGTTATAAAATAGCTAAAAATGTTAATATCCAAAAAAAGGCAGAAAGTCACTATCTTTTTAAATTAATCCATTCATCACGCAAAATGCCGTATTTCATGCAATCATAGTATTTTTCTTTATAAAAACGTACTTTCCTAATTTAAGCTTCTTTTTTTAAACCTATTTTTTGAGCAAGATGGATCATTCGTGGGTTTCCACTCCAAGTAGTCAACCCGATATGCTCTAATTCCGGATATTGGTCAAAAATTTCAGATATCCATATTTTTAGTACTCGACCACCTATTCCACCGTGCCAGTAGATGGGATTATAAATGACTATGCCAATTTCAAGCCAGCGGGTTACTTCATCTATCCAATTTTTTGAAACCATCCCGATGCCTTTTCCATCCAAACAGATGCATTTACAAGAATTGCTTAGTAGATAGTCAGTAATGGAACTATGTTCAAACTGAGAAAAAGAAGGATAAGCATGATAATCATTAAAATAGGGTGCATTCCATTTAGTCCATTCAGGATTTTCATCTTGAAAACCGTCTCGCCAAATATGTTTTAAATACTGTGAATTAAAGGAAGATAAAGTTAATAGTTTATTTTTCTGTGTCATCTAATTTTCTCCCGTATTTAACAATATAAAAAAGTTGAGCTACTAAGGTAGTTAACCAAATTATTGTTAAAGTGCCTGAAATAGCAAAAAGTATATACGAAAATTGAGGGTCATCTTTTAATTGATGTGAGGCATAGATCATTAGTATCATGCCACCCCAGAAGCTTAGATTGCTTATAAAGTCTAATGATTTTATTTTTGAATTTGTTTCAATTGTTTTTAACTTAGAAGCATCTTTATTACCTTTATCATCGCTAGTATTTTTAATTGTGCTTCTAAAGTAATAAAAGGCGGCACTGAGCAAAATGATAATCTCTATTATGTACCAAATAATTTGTCTAGAATTGTGAGCTTGTATTTGTAAATACGATACCGATATTAATAATCCAATACCAATTATTGAAACAATAGCCGCAAGAATGTACCTTATTCTATTTTTCATTCAATCATCCCCAATTCGTTATTGTAAGCTAAATGGTTTTAAAGTTAATGATTTATTTTTTAGTGTCATCTACTTGTCTCTCATATTTAACAACATAAAAGAGTTGAACTAATACTGTGATTAGCCAAACTACTGTTGTTGTACCAGAAATGGCTAAAAGAATGTATGAAAACGGGGGATCTTCATGTAATTGACTCGAAGCATAAATCATTAATACAAGACCACACCAAAAACTGGTGTTACTGATAATATCAAAGGCTTTTGCTTTTGATTTTGTTTCTAGCAGCTTTAGATCAGGATCATTGTCTTCCGCATTATCTAAGTCAGCAATACTAGTATTTTTAATAGCATTTCTCAAGTAAAGAAAAGCACTAATAAGTAAGACTATGATAGCTAAAGCATACCAACCGAGGCCTTTGTATCTATGTTTGCTAATTTGTAAATATCCTGCAAAGATCAATAGACCAATACAAAAAACTGAAAAAACGAATGCAAGGATATATTTAACTCTATTTTTCATTCAATCATCTCCAATTTATTATTGTAAAAATATAAAATTATGATAGATTAATAATAAATAAAAAAATAATTAATGTAAATAGAATTAGGTTAAAAATGAGTCTAGAGATCAGATCTTATGAACAAAAATACTTTAATGAGTTATGTTTAGTAATGGATAGAGCAAGAAAACAAGAACTTCAGAGTGAAGATTTGGAGGAGGTTTTTCTACCATTACGGGATGCACCATATTTAGATTATTTTTTGTCTTGTAAAATTTATGTAGCGTTTGAGGATGGTGTATTAGCTGGATTTATTGGCTTTCAGCCGAGAGAGTTAAGTTTTATTTATGTTGATCCAATTTATCAAAGTAAGGGGATTGCGACTGAGTTAATTAAAAAAGCCTTAACTGAGTTAGAGAGACCCGTTAGATTAGAAGTATTTACTGATAATGAACGAGCAAAAACTTTATACAGGAAATTTGGTTTTGAGAGAGTAAATACCATTACTGAAAAGTGGTCAGATGAATTTCCTGTCGTTTTTTCACAAGATACGATGGAATTGAGATAAACAAGGAATGAAAAAATCTATGTGTCTAATTTGTGAACGAATTGAAATGATTAAAGATAATGAAAATAAATTCTTTGTGAAAGAGTTAAAAACAGGTTATGTGGTATTGGGTGATAATCAGCATTTTAGAGGCTACACGCTTTTTCTTTATAAAAAACATAAAAATGAACTATATGAATTAGATTCGACTGAAAGGCAAGCTTTCTTAGAAGAAATGTCGTTAGTGGGTGAAGCAGTTTCAAAAGCTTTTAAATGTGAAAAAATGAATTACGAATTGCTGGGAAACGGTGATTCTCACTTGCATTGGCATTTATTTCCAAGAGTGAGCGGAGATTTAGGAGAATATGGCTACCATGATAAAGGGCCAGTATGGTGGTATCCACGAGAAAAAATGTATAGTGCAGAGAATGTATTGAATGATAAAGAGCTTGAAGAACTAAAGCAAAAGTTGAAGATTGAATTAGATAAAATAGATCGATAATAATACAGAGAAGGCTTATGAAGATACAAGAACTGAAAGATAAGTTACCTGAGTCTACGCCTATATACACAAATGAAGAAATAAACTGGATGCTTAATCATATTGGGGATCCGGACAGTTTAATTAGGGATTCTCTAGTGTGCAATAGTCTTGGAAAAGGATTTTTAGAAGAAAATTTTTCATTAGATCAAGCACATTTTATGATAGAGAAAATCAAAACAAAGAATACTTTATTTTATAAAATTGATGAAACAGGAATTCCTACACTGACCAGATCCTTTACTTGCTTATTTTGGGATTTAATCATTAAAGTCAATAATGACTCAGAATCAGAATACTTCAAAATTTTAACCGATTCTGAAGAGAAAGAATTGTTCAAAAACTTACTAGTTTATTTGTCTAAAGAATCCGATTTTACGGGATTTTCTAAAAAGTATGGTTGGTTTCATGCAGTTGCTCATTGTTCTGATGCAATTGCGGATGGAATGAAGAGCGATAACTTTGATCCTGAAATGGCACATCTCTTTCTATCATCAACTTACAAAATGTTAAATAGAGTAGATAGACGCTTTATTGATGGAGAAGAGTATCGATTATCAGATGTTTTTATAGAAGCTTTTAAAAATCAAAAAATTTCTAATGAGGATTTTATTAGTTGGATAAAAAGTTTTGATTTTAATCCTTATGCACCAGATCTGATAGAATTTTATCGATTTAATAATGTAAAGTCTCTTTTAGAAAATGTCTACGTAAAATTAAATAGCTTATCTTTATTAAATGTAAGCGTTAAGGACTATATTGAAGAACATTTTAGCAAGAAGGATTAAAAATGCTTATTGACACTAAAAAATTACAAAAAGCTATTCTTGAAAATAAGAAAAACCATAATTTTAATACTACTGATATTAAGTTTGAACTTCTTCTATTATATGGGGAAGTAAATGAACTTTTTCAGGCGTGGCTAAAGGATGATCCGGAGAACATCAATGAAGAATTGGCAGATGTTGCAATTTTTCTTTTAGGAATTTCAGAAATGGTAGGAAGCGATCTTGGTGAAGATATTCTTAAAAAGATGGAAATTAATAAAAGGCGAAAATACATTGATGGAAAAAAGATTGAAGGATAGAAAATGACACAAATTGAATTAACTCGCTTTCGGATTAAGAAAGGTAAAGAGAAGAAAGCCCAAGAGTGGATGAATTTCTTAAATGAGCATCATGTCGATACAGTTAAAACAATGGCTGCTGAAAAAATGTATGTTGAGACTGTCTTTAGTGAAAAGAATGAAGATGGTTATACATATTTTTACTGGTATTCTGTCCAAGGCGAGAACGGTCAGAATGTTGAAGAATCAGAAAGTTATATAGATAAGGAACATATTAAGTATTGGGATGAATGTATTGATTCAACCTATCATCCAGTAGATATGAAAGTTCAGCAAAGTTTAATCGCGCCAGAAATAGAAAAGATAATTAATGAGGATAATTCATGACAACAAATTTATTACCAGTTAATAGTATTCTTAATCCCCGAGATTTGGGTGGAATAGTGGGATTAGATGGAAGAAAGATAAAAACACACCGACTTATTAGAACGGGAACACTTACCCGCATGTCTGATGAGGATATTCAGTTTTTAAAAAATTACGGTTTAACGACAATCATTGATTTGCGATCAAAGAGTGAAAGGAAAGGCCATCCCGATCCGCAAATTGAAGGTGTTAAAAATATTTCCTTGCCTCTTTCTGAAGAAGAAGGGACTTTAGGTGGGATTCAAGATTTATCACGAGAAGATGATTTATATCATCATGATCCTCATTCTGCCTTTAAAATGATGTGTGACCACTATAGGGATCACGTAGTAAAAGCTCATGATCAAAATACAGTTCGTCAGGTTTTAAGTATTTTAGCTGAAAAAGAAAAGGGAGCAACTATTTTTCATTGTACCGAAGGAAAAGATCGTACTGGTTTTGTAGTTTTATTTGTTTTATATATTTTAGGTGTTGATTTAGAAGTAATTCGTCAAGATTACTTAGCGTCTAATTCCATTCTTTCTGCTTATCGAGTAGAACGTGATAAAAAGTTTGAAAATGCAGGTGAAAACCTTACCTTTAGGAGTAATATGCGAATCTTGAGCTCGGCTTCTGATTCCTTTTTTGATACGATATTACTTACAATTGAAGATCAGTATCATAATATGGATGCATATTTGAAAAAGGTGTTGGATGTGACACCTGAATTAAGAGATCGTTTACGTGAGCTTTATTTAGAAAAAAGTGAGTTTTAGAAAAACATTTTTATGAAGTAATACATAATTTCAGATCATAGTTTTAACTTAAGAGTCATTAGACAGAACGGAGTTTACAAAAGGAGTAAGATAAATGGAATTAGAAGTGCATATGCTTGTCCCTTATTTATTAGCCAGCGTATATTTTATTTTTCAAGATTGGTTTCAAAATATCGCTTTAAAATGGTATGGTATCGCAATAGTTGCGATCATAATTATTTGTTGGATATTTAGTATCCGAGTCCATCTTAATATAATTCAGATTGGTGCAGAGCTGGTTCAAATAATATTAGCTTACCTTTTATTAACAAAAAAATTCAGTAAATTAACTACTTTTGGATTAATTATGATAATCGGTATTGTAACTGCAGTTGTTATTTTTTGTTAATTCGTGGAAAAATAATTAAAGATAATAATAAACTAAGAAAAAGCATTCTTAGTTTATTTTTTCGTCTTAAAAACTATGATATAATTTCTACGTAATAAAATGCGAACGTATGTGCGGAAAAATAGAAAGAAAGGGGATAAATATGCTAACAATTTATGATTTAAAGAATAATGTAATGCTTAAACAACCAGATTTCTTTAAGTTGGTCGAAGGATATGACTCTTTTAAGGGAGTTAGTTTTGTTGGAAGTTTTAAAATAATAGAGAAAGAGCTTTTGCCACGCTTTAAACAGATTGATCTAATTTTAGGGATGGAAGATCAGAAAACTGGTAAGAATTTAGATCAATTATTAAATGTCTCTAATAAAGTAAAGCAGCTATTGTCTTTAAGTCGGGATTCAGACTTTTTAGATCGAATTGAAAATCAAACTTTAAATTTAAGATTCACTAAGGATAAACTTTTTCATAGTAAATATTTCATTATTGAAAATAATACTGATTTCATTATTTTCAATGGTTCAATGAATCTTACTAAAAAAGCTTTAAAACAGAATCATGAAATGCTTTGGATGTATGAAGGTAAGAAAAATGATTTACAGGATTTAAAAATCTATGAAGAGCATCAAAAGCTTTTTAAGAAAAATTTCGAAGAAGATAGTGTTGATTACTTAGATAGAAAAATTATCAATAATCTATATGGTAAAACTAAAAAGCAAATTACTGCAATTATTGCAGATGAAGTAGTAGATAAAGTTCAACAAAATATTGTTGAAGTAAATCCGGATGACATTGTAAAGATTACTAAAGATGCTGATAGAAAAGAAGAAACTTATGAGCTCCATCCTGAGACTGTTCAAAAAGTAGCTAAGCAACTCTTTACGGAAAAGGGCAATAAACGAAGAAATGAAGAAAAGGTCCGTGAAGAAGTTAAGAAAATTGTCTATCAAGACTTTAGTGATCCATCTCAAAACCGTGTAATAAAAGCTAGCACTCTATATCCTAAACCAGTTTGGGCTTATCAAGATAATAATATTATTGTTGAAGATACCAACACTAATTTATTTCATTCGCTTGAAGTTAATTCGGACATAGTTAGTGAGGATGATGTTCGTACTTTTGTTAGAATTATTGAAAGCTTTAAATTGAATAAGGTAAAAGATGAAAGTCACCAGGCACTTTCTGCATTTATTTATCTGATGACTGCTCCAATGATTTGGAAAATTCGTGAAATTTATCGTAAATCTAATTTTTCAAAAAGTGCTGATCAGATTCCTCTTTCTATGGTGTTAATTGGCCGAGGAACTACTGGGAAAACTTTATTGGTACGAGATTATTTTAAAAAATTTACTGGAGACAAGTCTCATAGTTTGCAATACACTGAAATTAATGATGGTAATGGTGCTAGAACCGATAAAGCAGTTAGATTTTTAGACAATTATTTGCATTCTCAACGTTTTATTTCTCCAATGATTGTCGATGAATTGAATAGTAATTTTTTACATAGTAAAGTAGCCCTGAATGCAATTAAGCAATGGTCTAATACGATTAAAGGAATTCATAATATTAATATCTTTGCGATGAACCATAATGCAGGTAGTAAAGAAATTAATAATCTTGAAGAAATTACCAAGCGTGTATATTACTTATCCTTTGAAGCTCCATGGCTTCCATCAAATCAACAAGAAATTAACTATAATATGTTAATTAATGATAATAATGACCATATTTATCGCTATGTAGTTTCTGAACTCAATAATCGTTTAGTACATCTTACAGGTGAAGAAGAGGCAAATCTAATCGAAGATTATTTGAGCTTAACGAAAGAAATCTTAGGAAATCTTTTGAAGAAATATGGCTATTATGATCGTCTAAAGAATATTTTAGGAACTAACTACGATTATAAAATTGATCGCAACCGTATTACATGGAAAATGTTAATTCTTGATGATCATTATGAGCATATTGCGTTTACTGATGGGGATGATAAGTATTTCCATGTTTCAAAAGCTATTTTTAATGATTTTAAAGCTAATGGATATGAGAATATTAATCAAACTCTAGATAATTACTTTAATATGTTCCCAAGAGAAGGCGGTATTGCAATTGAGCAATACGGTAATGGAATGCGCCTTGATATTGACAAGTTTGATAAGTTTATTGGTGAGCCATTAATTAGAAAGCACTATGAACGAATGCATAAAGATGAAAAGCAGCAAGATACTGTGACAGCTTTAATTAAAGCTCAAGTTGAACAGAGCAAGATGATGCAAGAAGCAGTTGAAAAGTTAACTGAGCAAAAAGAGCAAGAAAATAAGAAAAAAGGTTTTATTTCTCGTCTATTTAATCATTAGTAATTACGCTGAACCTAAGTTATAAACTATAATTAACTTGAGGTGAAGAAAATGGAGATTACAATTAAACGTGATGGCCTAAACTTACATGGTTTACTTGAGGGAACCGACAAGATTGAAAATGATGCGATTGCTATTTTAATGCATGGTTTTAAAGGTGATTTGGGTTATGATGACAGCAAGATTTTGTATGCCCTCTCTCACTACTTAAATGATCAAGGCCTCCCAACAATTCGTTTTGACTTTGATGGGTGCGGAAAAAGTGATGGTAAATTTGAAGATATGACTGTTTACAGCGAAATCCTAGATGGAATAAAAATATTGGATTATGTTCGTAATACTGTTAAGGCAAAACATATCTATTTAGTGGGACACTCGCAAGGTGGAGTAGTAGCGTCAATGCTGGCTGGATATTATCGAGATGTTATTGAAAAATTGGCTTTACTCGCTCCTGCAGCGACTCTTAAGTCTGATGCTTTAGATGGGGTTTGTCAGGGTAGTACTTATGATCCAACGCATATCCCTGAAACTGTTAATGTTAGTGGCTTTGAAGTGGGCGGAGCTTACTTTAGAACGGCCCAATTATTACCGATTTATCAAACAGCGGAACATTATAATCGAGAAGTGTTGTTGATTCATGGCTTAGCAGATAAAGTCGTATCACCTGATGCTTCAAGAAAATTCCATACACTTTTGCCTAAAAGTGAGCTCCATTTAATTCCAGATGAGGGACACATGTTTAACGGAAAAAACAGACCTGAAGTATTAAAACTAGTTAGTGAGTTTTTAATAAAATAAAAGTATATTATTACGATAAGCAGTAATTATTTAACTAATTACTGCTTATTTTTTTATGAATAATTATTATGATTTTGCTCTTGAAATATTAAATGCATTTAAGTAAAATTTAATGTAATTCAACCATTAAGAGAAGAGGAACACCATACATGAAGTATATTGCATTTGTTTTACATAATTTTTCAACTGGAAATAAGAAAATTGAATTAGTTTTACCAGAAGTCTGGCAAGCCGTTTCTCTGTTTGATCAACTTCAAAAGAATTTTGTTGAATTTTCTAAATACTTAGAGTGGGTTGAAAAAATCGGTTCTGCCCAAGATGAAGCTGCATCGATTAAAATGTTTCAAGAAAAGATGGTTGGTGGTAAGGCATTTAATTTAGTTATCTTAGTTGATGGTGTCCCTAGTGGAATGATTGATTTGCACGAATTGAATCAAAGATCAGGTGAAGTAGGTTATTGGCTTTCTGGGGATGTGCAGCATTTAGGAATTATGACTAAATCTGTTGAGTTTTTAGTCGAGTATGCATTTAAACAGCTAAATTTAGAATTTTTAATTTTACGAACGGCTCAAGATAATTTAGCTAGTCAACATGTGGCCCAGCGTGCAGGATTTGAATATATGAAAGATGATGAAAATGATCATAAAGTCTTTGTATTGAAGAACGAGTAAAATCAGGAGGAACAGGTATGGAATTTAAGAAGATAACGAACAAAAATTTATGGGATGTTGTCAATCTTCAAGTTAAGGCAAATCAAAACACATATATTGCGACTAATACAGTTAGTTTATTAGAAGCTTATGCTACCCAGAATGAAAATGAACGAGTTGAAACTTTTGCTGTGTATGAAAAAGATATATTAGTTGGTTTTATCATGATTAACTTTAATGTATTCAATTGGGACGGCGCACCAAGAGTAGCTCGTAATAATTATTGTATCTGGCGATTTATGATTGACCAAAGATACCAAGAAAAAGGATTAGGCAAAAAAGCACTAAATAAACTTATTGATTATATAAGAACAAATCCTCTAGGTGAGGGTGAAAAAATATATTTGTCCTATGTACCTGGAAACGACTGGGCAGAAAAATTATACAAAGAAGCTGGGTTTGTTCCGAATGGAGAAAAAGATGGGGAAGAAATTGTGTTAGTGCTCGATTTAGGTGGTGAAAATAATGACAGATAAAATTGTTGATTGGGCTGTGCGCCTTCAAAGCTTAGCACAAGCTGGATTAACATATGGAAAAGATAGTTTTGATCTTGAGAGATATCAAGAAATCCGCGATATTTCAGCTGAAATGATGGCTGAGAAGTCAGGTCTACCAATTGAGAAGGTAAAAAATCTATTTTGTAATGAAATAGGCTATCAAACTCCTAAGATCGGAACTCGGGCAGCTATTTTTAAAGATAATAAAATGCTGCTAGTTCAAGAAAGCAATGGCTTATGGTCAATTACGGGTGGTTGGTGTGAGGTAAATCTATCAGTTAAAGAGAATGTGATTAAAGAAATCAAGGAAGAAGCCGGCATTGATATTACGGTTGAAAAGCTAATTGCGATTCATGATAGTAATAAGCACTACAAAGGGATGTATCCTTACGGAATTAGTACAGTATTTTTCTTATGTAAGCCAACTGGTGGAACTTTTAAAGAAAATGATGAAACAATTGCAAGTGATTATTTTGCGTTAGATGATTTACCCGAGTTGAGTGAAGATAAGGGATCACGTGAGCAGGTAGAAATGTGCTTTAAGGCATATCAGGATCCATATTGGCAGGCGGAATTTGAGTAAAAAGGTGAGTTTATGCAAAGAAAAGATGTTGAAACTGAGCTAGGTAAAATTAATTTTGCTTATCGAGAAGGTGAGCCATTAATTGTTTGTTTGAATGGTTTTGGCAGCTTTGATACAGCACAATCTTTTTTAAGATAATAGATTCTTTACCAGAAAGTTACGGGATATTTGCTCCAGATTATTTGAATAGTGGTTTCAGCAGTAAATCTTTAAAAAGCTATCCCATCGCCGATGAAGCTAATGAATTAGCAAATATTATCAATAGTTTTAAAGCAAAAAGAGTTATTATTTTAGTTCATAGTATTGGCGGAGTTTATGCCATGCAGATGAAAGATAAAATAAATAATTTGAAGGCTTTTGTTGGGATTGAACCAACTACTAGAGAAATAATTTTGAATCCGCCTAAAGAATCAGCATATATTGAAAAAAGTAAGAACATGGATAAATTGGAAGAGCAAATTAGAGCTGATCTATCAAAAATACTTACTCCAGAAGAAAATGAGAATTTCTGGAATACTACAGAGCAAAATGTGCAGAAGTTCGATGAAAAAGATAATCAAAATGCTCAAGTTGCTCTTGAAAATGATTCCTATTGGAAAGACGATACAAAGTTAGACAATGATATTTTAAGTGTATTAATTACTGAGAATTATCGTCAAAAAGAATATAAACGTTCTGAATATACTTCAAAAAATTCTAAAGTTGTTTCACTAGGGACATATCACTATATTCATTTTGAATACCCGCGAGAGATTGCAAGGATAGTGAAGGATGTTGCTGAATTAGAATAGAAAAACTGAAAGATTGATAATTATGAAAAGGGCAGTCATTACTATGGATAAAACATGGAAAAAGATGTATCAATTAGCGCAAAGTGCACAAAATTATCGCCAAATTTCTGCACATATGGAAGCGGGAGGAGTAGCTGCAGCAGTCTTATCAACTACGGGAAAAATTTACGTGGGCGTTTGTATTGATACAGCTTGTACGTTAGGAATCTGTGCAGAGCGAAATGCCATTTTTAATATGATTACAAATGGAGAAAATGAAATTACTAGAGTTTTAGCAATAATGCCAAATGGTAAAACCGGTGCTCCATGTGGTGCATGTCGTGAATTTATTGTTCAGCTAATGGAGAAAGATTATCGTAATATTGAAATAATGGTGGATTATGAATCAGATAAAATAATGAAATTAAGTGAATTGACCCCAGAATGGTGGTTATAAACAGATAATGTTTCATTGTACAAATAAGTTACTGAATTAGCATAAAAATAGAGGAGTTGATGATTATGAAATCAAAAAGTGTAAGCTTTAAAATTGCAGTTTTATTTTTAATTTTTACGGCAGTGTTTACACTATTCCGATCATCAATGTCAGGAATATTTTCATTATTCTATGCTAAAAATGGCATCCCGACTGCTAATATCAGTTCAATAAAATCATTTCAAAATATTGGTATCATGCTAGGGTTGCTACCAGCAGGGTATTTAGCAGATAGAATTGGAAGGTTAAAAGTTCTATCTTTATCTTCAATAGTTATTGCGAGTAGTTTTTTAATCCTAATTCTATTTAGAAACTTTTTATTCTTTTCTTTAGCCGAACTCTTATATGGAATTGGACTTGCACTTAATTCTGGAACACTCATTGCCTATATAACTGACTTGCAGGAGCAAAATCAGCTTTCTCCGAATAGCAAATTAATGGGAATGCAAGTTATTATCCTAAATTTAACCACCTTAATAGGTGGAAATATTGGAACTGGACTTTTTGTATTTAGAGATATTGCGCCAGTTTGGTTTGCATTGATTGGTTTAGGATTATATCCTGCGTTTATTTTTGTCATGATAAAGTTTTTATCTTTTTCGGATAATAAGGCAGCGCATAAGCGAAAAAATAATAGTATTAAAAATATCGCTAGTTTCTTTAAAAAAAGGAATTTCTGGATATTGTTGTTGCTAAACGTTGGATATGATTGTGGGACGCAATTTATTTTAATATATTGGTCAATTATCTACGTTGAAAAATTAGGCTTTAACTTATCTCTTGTCTATACCTTATTTATGTGTGCACTTATTTTAGGCTCACTCATATTTAATAGGATATCAACATTTGCTAGTTCAAGAAGTATCACGATATTAAATACAGTGTGCATGATTTTGGTGTTTGTTTTGAGTGGAATTATAGAAAATAAATATTTGTTATTGACCCTTTTTCTATTAATTGAATTATTAATGGGGATGATGTCAGGACAGATTTCTGCTACTAGTAATGAAGCAATTTATGGAGAAAGCAACAAATCTACTATGCTTTCGACAGTTTCATTTATTGCTGAAATTTTAGTCAGTCTTTCTTTATTTGTAAGTAACGCAATTATGAAGTGGGCTGGAAATTTAAAAGTAATGTTTTTTGTATCAGCAGCTTACTTCAGCATTGTTTTATTAATAATTCCGTTGATAAAGCAGAAGGAATAACTTAGCAAATTTACGTTTAAGAAAGAAGTGATTGTTTTGCCTAAATTAATTATCATCAGAGGTAATTCTGGTAGTGGAAAAACTACTCTTGCCAGGAAAATCCATAATCGCTTGCCACGAAATACCTTACTTATTTCGCAAGATACAGTTAGACGAGATATGCTGCGAGTTAAGGATGGAAAAAACACTTTAGGGTTGCCATTATTTAAAGACCTCCTTCAATATGGCTATCAATATTGTAATTACGTAATTTTAGAAGGAATTCTGAATGCGGAATGGTATGAACCCTTGTTTAAGTTAGCTCAACAACTTTTTGGTGATGAAATTTTTGCCTACTATTTTAATATTCCTTTTGAAGAAACAATATTGCGGCATCAACAAAGGCACATTAGTTCTTTTGGAGAAAAACAAATGCGTTTGTGGTGGAAAGAAAAAGATTATATAAATTTTATTTCTGAAACTAGGTTTTCTAGTCAAACAACTTTAAGGCAAGAAATTGAAAAGATTATGAAGGATATTGGCTATGTCAACAATCATTGATCAATTAAATAAGCGGTTGAAATCTAACTTACACGCAATTAATCATGACTCACTTAACAGCACTTTTGTTGGCTATAGTAATTTATATCGGCAATCGATTTTTGTAAAACAATTTGCAAAAGAGCAAGGTTATTACACTGAAAAGATGGTTACAAATCAGTTAAATGATCGAGTTTTAGACGGTTTTTCGCTTAATAATACGTTTGTTTTAGTGTTAAAAGATTGCTCACCAAAAGATATAGGAGAAAGGATTGATTCGAATCTAGCTTTTGAGATGGGACAAGTATTAGGAGAATATCATTTAAAGGTGAAACCATTTATAAGAATTAAGCTTGTTAATGAACAGTTTGATGATTACGTGGCTGAAATAGATTCTTTTAAAGAAAGTTCATACAAAAGAAGATTGAAGAAACTTACTGGTAAATTTCTACCTTATAAAAAAGAAATTAAGATAGAATTATCTCAACATTCAAAATTTGTCTTGCATGGTGATGTGGGCCTCAGAAACTATAAATATGTTGATAGCAAGCTAGCACTTATTGACTTTGAAAAAGCACGTTTAGGGCCAGTATATCAAGATTTTATAAAACTGTTTTACCAAGACTTTGGTTTAAATGAAGGATTGATTCAATCATTTCTGGCGGGGTATTCAAGTGAGAATCCTAATTATCACTTATCTGACTTAACAAAACAATATTTGATTTTTACTACTGCAGCGGGCATTTTTAACTATACTGAAAAAATTGAGGATCTGGCTTTCAGACATATTGGAGAGACAATGTTAGACACGATTGAGAAGAAATAGATGGAACAAGATTACATTAAAAACTTGCGTAAAAAGGTAGGCCATGAACCACTAATTTTAAATTTTGCTGGTGGAGTTTTAGTTAACGATCAAGATGAAATTTTGTTGCAGAAAAGGTCGGATTTTAAGTCATGGGGTCTGCCAGGTGGAGCAATGGAATTTGGAGAATCTGCTCAAGAGACATGTGTGCGTGAATTTTTAGAAGAAACAGGATTGAAAGTGAAAGTTAAATCTTTGCTAGGAATTTCGACAGATTTTATCCAGCATTATCCTAATGGGGATGTAGCCCAAGCTGTCGTAATTGAATTCTTGGTAGAGCTAGTAGGCAAAACGAATAAGAAACCAGATTCAGAAACATTGGAGTTAAAATATTTTCCTAAAGATAATTTACCGGATATTTTTAATAAGCAGCATTTAAAGTTTATTGAGCATTACTATCAAGGTGATTATCCATTTTTTGAATAGGAGTATGTATGAAAGAAGAGCGATGTATTTTACAAATAGATAAAGATCCCAACGCTGTTATTGAACCCGATTATGAAAAACAACCCTTTAAATTTCATTCTAAATTATTATTTGCCTTTGTTCCTAAAGAAGATATTGATAATTTTTTAGAACAAGTTCCCCATAAAGTGTTAGGGTCGTATGATACCATTTCCTTTCAACCAGATATTTATGAAATTGAAAGTAACGGAGAATACTTTACTTTATGCCAAGCGCCATTAGGAGCTCCGGCCGCCACACAATTACTTGATTGGTTAATTGCATATGGTGTCAAGAAAGTTTTAGCATTTGGAAATGCAGGAGCACTTGTAGATTTACCAGAAAATGAAATGTTTATTCCCACTAAGGCAATTAGAGATGAAGGAACTTCTTTCCATTATTTGGAAGATAGTCTAATGGTCGATTTGAACACTGAATTTTTAAGTCAGGTAAAAAATGTAATAACTGAGCTAGATTACAAATACGATGAAGTGACGACATGGACTACAGATGCTTTTTTTAGAGAAACATCGAAAAAAGTAAATCAATTTCGTGATTTAGGGGCATCCGTAGTAGAGATGGAGTGTTCAGCACTAGCAGCTTGTGCGCAATTTAGAAAAATTGAATTTGCTCAAATTTTGTTTACAGCTGATACTTTAACTAATGAAGAGGACTATGATCCACGTGATGGTGGAACCGATTCACATCGGCGTGGATTAGAAATTTGCTTTGAGATATTACAAAAATTGTAGGAGAAATAATTATGACAGAAAAAACAGAACAACCATTTATTTTAGATTTTGACCCAAACCATCATGCAGTAATTGAACCAGATCATGATCAGGAACCATTTCATTTTCACTCACGCTTGCTTTACGCATTTGTTCCTAAAAATGAAATTGATGCTTTTTTAGATCAACATCTTCACCGCACTATAGGAGAATACGAATCGGTTTCTTTTAGTCCCAAGATTTATGAAGTTGAATTAAACGGTGAATATTTTACTTTATGTCAAGCACCGCTTGGAGGACCGGCTTCGGTCCAATTACTTGATTGGTTGATTAGTTATGGCGTGAACCAAGTTTTAACTGTTGGTAATGCGGGGGCGTTAACTGGTTTACCAGAAAATGAGATGTTACTAGTCAAACGGGCAATTCGCGATGAAGGAACGTCTTTTCATTATATGCAGCCAGGTCAATTTATCGATTTGAATCAGAATTTCTTAAAACAGGTAGAAGATGCATTAGCTAATTTAAATGTTAAATATGATGAAATTACTACTTGGACAACTGATGGCTTCTTCAGAGAAACACCAAAGAAAGTTGCACATTTTCGTCAGTTAGGTGCGGCAACTGTTGAAATGGAATGTGCATCTTTGGCAGCGTGTGCGCAATTTAGAAAAGTGGATTTCGCTCAAATTTTATTTACTGCTGATACATTGGCTGATATAGACAACTATGATGAACGCGACTGGGGGTATGAATCTCACAGTGCGGGGTTAGAGATTGGATCTAAAGTTTTAACGAAATTAGGTAAAAATGAATAAGCTGTTTGTGTTATTCAAGATAAGGTAGTGGAAATTATACCTTATGATTTAATTTCTAAAGAACACGCCTACCATGAAGGTGAGGGTGATCGAAGTTATGAATATTGGCGTCGAACCCATGATGATTTTTTTGATTGGGAATATCAAGAGGTGGGTAAAGAATTTTATCCTCAAGCACCAATGGTATGTGAAGTTTTTGAAAAGGTAGAGTAAAAATCTTGGTCAATCTTTTGACTACCATGATTCACAGACCATTAAAAAAATCTTTGGCGCTAGCTTGAATCAATTGAGATAGAGAAAGTAATAGAAGATAAAAAGACGTTAAGCAATGTAATACTGTTTAACGTCTTTTTCTATTTATTCCATTCAGCCAAATCGACGGTTTGTTGCATTAAAGTTGCGATAGTCATTGGACCTACTCCACCAGGAACTGGGGTGATATTTTTAGCGACTTCTTTGACATTATCAAAATCGACATCCCCAACTAAATGATGATTTGCCATTCGATTAATCCCCACATCGATCACGGTTGCACCAGGTTTAACCTGATCTTTCTTAATCAAATTAGGTTTGCCGGCAGCCACAACTAAAACATCAGCATGTTTAGTGTAATAATCGATATTATCAGTGTGTAAACTCACCATAGTGACGGTCGCATTTTCATTAATGAGGAGCGATTGAAGAGGGCGACTTACTAAGATACTGCGGCCGACAATTGTGACATTTAAGCCTTCAATTTTATCTAAGTAAGTATGAAGCAAAGTCATAATTCCGCGGGAAGTACAAGAAACGGGGTAGTGCCCTTCTTCATTGTTATAGAGTTTTCCAACGTTTTTTGAATTAAAACCATCCACATCTTTTTCGGGAGCAATTGCTTCAATTAGTTCAGTTTGATTAAGATGCTTAGGTAAAGGAAGCTGAATTAAAATTGCGTGAATAGTTGGATCATCATTGTAGTGATGAATTGCTTGTAAAACTTCAGCTTGACTGACATCCTTTGGAAATTTCCTCAAGATAGATTTCATGCCTAACTTTTCAGCATTTTTCTGTTTATTACGTGTATAAATTACACTAGCCGGATCATCTCCTACAAGAATAACTACAATTCCTGGAATTATCCCTTCTTCTTTTAATTTATCAACTCTGGTTTTGGTTTCTTGATTAAGTTGTTTGGCAATTTGACGGCCGTTAATAATATTTGTCACTAATGAAAACGCTCCTTTCAAAAAATACTACTTTAGAGCAGAAAATCTGTATTCAAAGTTCCTTTAATAAATCTATAGAATATTTATTAAGTCATCAAGTAAAAGTTTGTAGACAACTTCAAATATTTTCCAATTGAAAATATATTCTTTTCTTGACTCTCTAGTTGCTATAGACTTTATCATACAATTAAAAGGAGTGAATTTCTAATGATGAAAATTAGGATTAATTTGGATCGATGCCTACTCTAATACTTCTAATCCCAATATTTTTTACCATGAACATGTAATGATGCGTAGTAATCTTCTTTACAGAAAGACAAAAAGGTATTCTTAAGTATACAATTGAAAAAGGAAATGTCCTGAATTTTGAAAGGGCTAAGGAATGGATTAAAGAAAATAATTTTGATTATATTTATATTCATTTAGATGTTGATATGATGAGTCCAGAACGCAATAATCCAGAAAATGTATAATTTGATGGAAAATACAAAAATCTTTTTTGACTAATAAAATAATTTAATAAGCATAGAACCACCTAGGAACTCTTAGGTGGTTTTTATACAAGATTAAGGAGGTAGGAGGGAGAAGCGAGTAAAATAAATTCGGTACATAAACTGCTTTAAAAGTGTTAATATTAAAAAGAGATATTAGAATATTAGTAAATACGTTTTAAGAAGAGGACTAATGACTATGAAAAAAACTGGCGTAATGAATTCTAATATTTCAAGAGTAATTGCGGACATGGGCCACATGGATTGGCTAGGAATTGGAGATGCTGGTACTCCAGTTCCAGCTGAGACTGAAAAGATTGATTTATCTGTGCGTCCAGGCTTGCCATCATTTATTGATGTTCTAGAAGAAGTCTTGAAAGAATTAGAAGTTCAAAAAATGTATATTGCAGAGGAAATTAAAACTGAAAATCCAAAGCAATTAGAAGCTATTAAGAAGGCAGTTCCGAATGTTGAGATTGAATTTATTCCTCATTCAGAACTAAAGAAGGACTTAAAGTCTTCCAAAGCATTTATTAGAACTGGTGAAGAAACTCCATATTCTAATGTAATTTTGGAAAGTGGAGTAGTTTTTTAAAGTAGATATTTAGCTATAAAAGTAATTGCGTATGTAAACTACAATTACTTTTATATTTTAAGGAAAGTTTAGTGTATGAATGGAATAGCTTTATTAATTGGTTTAGGGCCATTACTTGGATGGGGCTTGTTTCCGACAATTGCCTCAAAGATTGGCGGTAAACCAGTAAATCAAATTATTGGTACTACATTTGGTACTTTTATCTTTGCTTTAGTCTATAACTTAGTTCAAGGAATAGCGTTGCCTAGCGGTGCTGCTTTGATCTGGTCAATTATCTCCGGAATAGGCTGGGCTAGTGCGCAGATTCTTACTTTTCATTCTTTTACTTTGGTTGGATCATCACGCGCAATGCCAATTACAACTGCCTTTCAGTTGTTAGGTACTTCTTTATGGGGAGTATTTGCTTTAGGAGATTGGCCAAGTACGAGTGATAAGTTAGTAGGTTTTCTTGCATTAGCGCTGATCATTTTAGGTGCTTGGATGACAACCTGGAGTGAACATAAAACTGATGAAAACAGTGCTAAGTTAAGAAAAGCCGTAATCATTTTATTAGTTGGTGAAATTGGATATTGGGCATATTCTGCAGCCCCTCAAGCTGCTAAAATTGATGGATCCAAAGCATTTTTACCACAAGCTATTGGAATGTGCTTAGTTGCTATTTGTTATGCAGTTTACTTAAAAGTTAAAGAACCAAGTCAAAGAAGCGCTTTAGCTCAAGGGGTTTCTTACAAACAAATTATCTCTGGATTTTTCTTTGCATTTGCTGCATTGACATATTTAATTTCGGCTCAACCAAATATGAATGGTTTAGCAACTGGTTTTATTTTGTCACAGACATCTGTAGTATTAGCAACTTTAACAGGAATCTGGTTTTTGCATGAAAAGAAGACTAAGAAAGAAATGGTAGTTACTTTAATTGGTTTAGCCATCATTATCGGAGCTGCTACGATGACAGTGATCGTATAACGTATAGAGTTTTTGTAAAAAAAGAAACTTATAGAAAAAAGTAGGATTTAAATCCTACTTTTTTTGTTATCAATTATTATCTTTCTTTTTAAACCAGTCTCTAGCAAAGTCAATTAAAGGTCTCATTTCGATTACCTTGATAAAACTATTGTTCAAGCTCACCTGGTTAAAGCACTCGGGATATTGTTTCTCAAAAGCTAATCCGAGCTCATTAAAATCATCATAAGAGTCTAGGTCAACATTTTGATATTTAGTCCAGGTAGTTTTACCTTGATCATCAAGACCAGTAGCAGCTGACCATGTTTCGGTTGGCCGATTAATTGTTGATTCGGCATAGTGAAGGGCAGTACAAGTTTCATAGTCTGTCCCTAGAAAAACTATTTTACCATTATTTTTGTAGAGATAATCTAAAGGACTATTAATGCCGTATGGAAGATTTAATGGTTGTTCTTTGGCTATTTGAATTTTATTTTTACCCCAAATTGCGATTGGTAGATAGGGATGGTTACTTCTAACTACATCAGGCAGAGTTCTGAAACATTCAGGTGTTCTTCCGAGTCCCTCAGTAGCTGAGGTTATTGGATCATAGGGTGGCATATTATCTCTAATTGTTTGAATTAGATCAGAACGAACTGGAGGATACTCCCAGCTTGCTGGATCACAATTTGTCGAAACTTCTGAAGGCATCATAATGGTTCCTTTACTTATTGTCTCCTTAAGTGCCAGGATGACCGTTTCAGGACCACCGGGAACATAGTAGAACTTACTTAATGCTGTATGGACAATAACTGTGTTGGAGGCATTAAGATGAGCACTGTTAAATGCCTGTTTAAAATCATTTTTTGTTGTAACTGTAGTAATCAAATCTTTCGCCATAAAAATCTCTTTTCTAAATTAAAATTAATCATTGACTTGGACGATAGAAAACTACTCTTGTTTTTATTTCAGCATTATTAATTTTTACTTTTTTATTACTCATTGGAAAACTCCTTAGTTAGAGCATTTATGCTCTTTTTCTTTTTAAAAATATTATTAGATAGAAGACAGCTGTTACTAGCTGAGCCAGCCCTTCAAGAATAATGGCTGGACGAGCACCGTAGTTTTTAACAATAAATCCTCCTAAAAATGATCCAATCGGAATCATGCAATTAACAATGCTGCTGTTAATCGTGATAATTCGTCCTAATAAATTAGAAGAAAAACTTTCTTGAACTAGAACCTTAAAATTGATGTTCATGATGCTAATCCAGAAAGTACTACATAGAGCAAATATTAGAATTAAAATAGGCCAAATTGGGGCACTTATTACTTCTAAAACAATTGCTAATCCAGATAGCATTAAGCAGGTAACAATTAATAGTCTTAGTTGGCTGTCTTTCACGTAAAGTCGCTGTACGATAAGGCTGCCTAGTAATCCTCCAATTGAAGAGGCAAGTTCTAAACTTCCATAGCTAAGTGCACTATTGTTTAAGTATTTGGTGGCAAAGTAAGGTAAACCAACAGATGATATTCCATAAAATAAGTTAGTTAGAGCAAAAGGCAAGATTAAAATTAAAATATTTTTATTAGTGCGTAATGCTTGCCAACCACTTACTAAATCTTTGAAATAGCTAGTATTACCTTCAGGTGATGAGGCAGCTGGAAGTTTAAAGTGTAAACGCGTGTAGAACAAAAGTGCAAATGCAAATACTAATGCTGAAATAATAATTGTATTTTTTATAGATAAAAAGGTAATTAAAATTGTTGCTCCAGCATTGAGGAATAAGTCTAAAGTTTGATAAGACATCTGAAAAATCCCATTAACTTTAGGTAATTCTTTCTTTTCTACTATATTGGGCAGTATCTTGTCTTCAGCAGGATAGATTAATGTTGAGCCGATAGTTGACAAAACATAGACTACTATCAAAAATGTAATTCCTAAAAAGTGTAATTTTTGATTATTAAATAGCGGAATAATGATTACGCTCAGCATTGTTTGAGTAATTGTCACTAATTTTAATGCTTTTTTGATATCTATACGATCAATTATAGGTCCTAAAGTAAACGAAAACATATCAATGCTAGATTCAGCTATGAATATTACGGAAAGAAGCATTGGTGAATTAAAATGGGTTTTAAAGTACCACAATATCGCCATATAGAAAAGAGAGTCAGCAACATTTGTTCCGATCCGGCCGATTAAGAGGTTTATAATGTTATAGTTATTTTTGTTAGTCATTTTCCCGTTCCTTTTTAATACTTAAATTTATTGAGTACATGAAAGTTTAGGGAAAAGATAGCTAGATTTTAGTTAACAAACCCCAAACTTTCATCAAATTTGGGGATATTTATTAAATATAGCTTAATAACTGAAAGAAAATAATTCAGTTTTAAGCTTAATCCTAAGTTATTTAGAATAAACACTTAGTAATCACCTCGATTTATCATAGATAAAATAAGTATAGCATACTCGTTAAGTCCGAAAATATACCACTTAGGTCATAAATTTGTCCGCTTATAAAAATATGATTGTAAATTAAAAAAATATTAGTATAATTAATAACAAATAAAAATAGGAGGGGCAAATAATGACGTTTAAAGAGTTGGTTAAAATTAATGTTCCCCGTTCAATACTGATTTTTTGTTTGTATATTTTATATGCAGTTGCGAGTTCAATGGGAGAATATCTTTTTAAAGATTCATTAAACAATATTCTTAAAGGTAACTTAAATGGATATCTTTTTTGGACTTTTATTCAGGCTGGGATGGAAATAGGGACGGCAGTTTTATTACCAATTGCAACAATTGCTTTCACAAGACAAACCCAAGACTATGTTCATAAGATTAGAGAAGAAATTATTGAGCATTACTATGCTTCTTCAGAAGATGAAAAAACTTCCAAAATGCAAAATCAATTAACAGCAAATCTTAAGCTATTAACTACCAACTTTGCTATGCCATGGGTATCAATTTTGAGTGGAACTCTTGAAATTTTAATCGCAGTTGTTTTGTTATTTACTATGAACTGGAGCTTAATTTTAGTTAGTGCGATATTACTAGCAATTAATTTTCTTCTACCTAAAATTATGGAAAAGAAAACAGCTCAGGCAACTAAGAACGTAAATGATAAAAATGAAAAGTTGCTAAATACGATTGAACATTGGTTTGGTGGACTGCAAGAGTTAAGACGCTTTAGTGCATATGAGAGATTGAGAAGACAGCTACATAAGGCAAGTGACGATTACACGAAGGCAAATAAGAAAAACTATCGGTACCAAACTACTTCTTACTTATTCAATGGTTTCGGAAATGCCTTAGCACAAATAGGAATATCATTTTTTGCAGGAATTTTATTCTTAAATCATGTGATTTCTTTTGGAGAATTCGCTGTAGCGGGTGCATTTGGATCAGCTATCTTTTCAGCAGTTTGGGAAATTACCCATTCAATTACTTTAGTTAAATCAACTAAAACATTAAGAGAGGAAATTTTAACTTTACGCAAAAAAGAAAAGCAGCCTGTAAAGACAGCTGCTTATGGTGTATCGGTTGAAAATTTGAAAGTCACATACGATGAAGGTGAGACTCTCACTTATCCAAATTTCACTATTAAACCTGGTGAAAAAGTACTTTTAACTGGAGATTCGGGAACAGGGAAGTCCACCTTATTTAAAGCATTGTTGGGGAAAATTGAGACTAAATGTGGTAAGATTACTTATTTTGATAAGGAAAGTCGACCAATAACCAATGCTAACCTTGGTTATTTACCGCAAGATCCAATAGTTTTTCCGATTTCAATTAAAGATAATATAACAATGTTTGTTAAAAGAACAGAAAAACAATTAATGAATGTTATTAATAATGTTGAACTGAAAAATGATTTAGATAAAATGCCTTCTGGAATTAATACAGAAGTTAATTTAAAGAAAAATAATCTATCCGGAGGCCAACGACAAAAGATCGTATTAGCTAGAAGTGAAATTTATCATCAACCATTTGTATTAATGGATGAGGTAACTAGTGCAATTGATCAAAAAGCTACTGAAGAGATTATTACTGCGTTGCTAAAAACTGATCAGACAATTTTAATGATTGCCCATAATTTTACACCAGAGTTAAGAGCTAAGTTTGATCAAGAAATAAAGTTAGCTAAGAAAGGGGAAGAGGAATAATGAATTTAAGAAATTTTATTCGAATTAATAGGACACGTTTTTTTCTGTTTTCAATTTTAGCTATTCTTTCTCCTCTTTTAACAATTGCTATGACGGCCTTAGTTCAAATAGAGACGAGTATTATTCTTTCAAGAAATTTACCAAATTTTTTGATAATTTCAGCTATTAGTTTAACTGTGTGTATAATGTTTTATGCATTATTTAGTTTGACCCAATATCTACTTCTTGCTCAAACGCAAGATTTAAATAATAGTGTAAGAGAAAAGATAGTAGATCATTATTTCCATGATGATAGAGATCATCCGGTTTCAAAAATTCAAAGTAGACTAACTAATGATTTAGAATTAATTAATGATAATTACTACGGCTCTCTTCTAAATCTAATTTTTGGAGTTGTTCAACTTATTGCAATTATCATATATTTAATTATGTTAAGTTGGGCTCTCTTAATTACAATTTGTATAATTGTAGCCATTTCTCTAGCTTTGCCAAAATTGATTGAAAAACCACTCCAAAAAGCTAATAAACTTATTTCGACTAGCAATGAAATATATTTAGATACTTTAAACGACTGGCTACGCGGTTTAGATCAATTAAGACAATTTGCAGCTGGTGCAAAGCTATTTTCTGTCACTCAAAATGCTAGTAAAAAACTTGAAGACGCAACTGTTAAGCAAACTACTTATACTAAATTACTTAATGCGATTAACGGGATAGCTTCTGCATTGTTTGGGTTGATCATATTTGTTTTGACTGGATTTTTAGTCAAAAATGGCTTAGTACAAATGAGTACTCTATTAATAGTGGGAAATTTCAGATTTTATTTAAATCAAGCAATTAATGAAATCTCTCAGGCTAGGGGAGAAATGAAGGGAGTAAAGAGTCTAATTGAAGAAGTAAATGAAGTAGCGGAAAAAGTTCAAGTTTCAGATAAGCAAAAAACAAATATGCCTACTGTAATTAAAACAGAATCATTAAGACTAAATTTTCCAAATGGCGAAAAACTAAGTTATCCGGATATTCAGATTAATCAGGGTGAAAAGATTCTCTTAACAGGAGATTCTGGTACTGGTAAATCAACTCTATTTAAATTAATATTGGGAGAACTAGCACCTAGTGCTGGGAAGATTATTTTTGAAGATAAGGATGGAAATGAAATTAATCCAGATTTTAAAACAATTGGATACTTACCGCAAGATCCGGTTATATTCCCAGCTTCAATTAAAGAAAACATTACTATGTTTAACAATAAGCTAGATAATAAGGTTGAAAAGTCAGTAGAAGAAGTAAATTTATCTGCTGATCTGCAAAAATTTGAGGAGGGAATTAATAAACAGTTGGATCTTGATAAATTAAACATCTCTGGAGGACAGAGGCAGAAAATTGTTTTAGCAAGGGCTCAAGTTCATGAGAGTGATATTATTTTAATTGATGAAGGGACAAGTGCGATTGATCAAAATTCAACCATTGATATTTTAGACAAATTGTTAAAAAGTAAAGCAACAATTGTATTTATTGCCCATAATTTTACTGAAGAAATGCATGAATTATTTGATCGCGAAATTCATTTGATAAAAGAATAAAAAATTATTAATTAGCTTTTGTTATTTAGTAGAACGAAGTTCATTAAATTAACTTGTGGTATAGATCCAAATTTAATTTAATGAACTTTTTTACTTTTTGTATTTAAATTAATAAAATTGTTACTTTAACATTTAAAAAACAAATAAAACAAAAAGGATGGCTGCTATAAGCAGCCATCCAACGAAACAGCACTAATTATAGAGTTGTCGAGTGAAATTGTAAAGATCAGTATCCAAATAATATTTAACTTCATCGGCTTTAGAAATATGATCTAAACCAAATAGAGCAGTTAAAAGTTTCAATTCATATTTTAAGTTTTGAATAGCAGCAATTAAAGTCTCGGAATCTTGGCTAGCATACTGCAAGAAATAGTTTGCAATACCAACATACTGTGCACCTAAAACTAAAGACTTAAAAATGTCCAGTGCATTTGTAATGCCACCAGCTGCAATAATAGTTTTATTAACAGGGATAGTGCGTGCTGCAAGCAGCGTTTTAACAGTAGAAAGACCAATATCTTCTAAAAAGTTTAATTTTTGAGTCTTTCGTCTTTCATTTTCAATTTGCGCAAAATTAGTTCCGCCACTTCCACCTAAATCGATAATTGAAAAGTCATTGATTAAAAGGGTACGAAGAGATTCAGGATCAATTCCCATTCCAACTTCTTTAATAATAATTGGCACATCAACTGTATCTCTAATTTCTTTTAGATTATCTATCCAATGAAAATCTCGATCGCCTTCAGGCATTACAGCTTCTTGAACACTATTAAGGTGAATCTGTAATGCATTTGCATCTAAAGCGTCAACAATCTTTTGAGCTACTTTTGGATCAGTAGTTGGATTAACATTTGCAAAAATTAGTCCATCAGGATTTTCTTGACGTGCAACTTCAAAGCTCTTTATTTGATCAATTTCTTTTTCAAGAATGCTAGCGGATCCTAAAGCCATCGGAATATTTTCTGCAGCAGCCGCTTTAGCTAAACGTTGATTGATGGTATAGGAAGTATCAGAGCCGCCAGTCATTGCATTAATAAAGAAGGGAGCACTGATAGTATGACCAAACATTTCAGTTGAAATACTATCTCTACTTACTGCACTTTCTGGAAGAGCAGGGCGGATTAAATGAACATGATTAAAATCATTATCTTTATTACTATTAAAAAACATCTTAGCTAATGCTAGATGTTCTTCTTTTCTTTGAGATCTTTGTGACATAATTTTTCCCACTAAGCAATTGAGTGAACTAGAAAGTTCAATGGCATAATTCCATTTTTACGCCAATTATTTTTCATTTCTTCGATATCAGTTTTTTCATCTGCAATCACAATACCACAATCGCCATTTCCTGCACCAGAAGTCTTAGCAGCGCCATTAAATTGTTCGGCAATATTAATTAATTTAGTTAAACGTGGGATTTCGATAGCAATATGGTTAAGAGAAGCAAAGTCTTTTAATAACTGACGATTTAAACGAATTTGTTTTTGAATTAAAGAAATATTTTTTTCATTAAAGCCCTTAATCATATCAAGAACACATTTCCGTGATTCATCTAAAAAAGTGTCATATTGAGTCTTAATAAACTTTTTCTTTGCATTAGTTTTATCAACTAATTGAGAAGTTGAAGCAGGCTTTTGACTCCAACCAATTACCAAGTTTAGTCCTTCTGGAGGAGTTAATAATTGAATCTTAAGACCAGGCCAAGCTTCATTTAAAACTTCGCTAAGAGATTTAGTAGCTAATTCTTTCTTAAGCCATGCTTTATCAAAAGTTTGATAAGCAAGCCAACCACCGTAAACACTTGCTGCAATATCACCAGCAGAACCATTACCTTGAACGCTATAGTGAGAAATAGCAGAAAGTTTAAAAATAAGATCTTTTGTACAGTGTAATCCATAGAAATTAAGAATAGCCTTCACCGTAGCAACTGTTACAGCCGCTGAAGAGCCAAGACCGTATTTTTTGCCGTCGGCTGAATCAAGATCTGAATTAACATGTAGGTCGTATAAAGACATTGGAACTTTTTGTTCAAGACAAAAACGTTCTGTAAAGTTAATAGCAGATAAAATGTATTCAAACGGATTATCACGATTATCAATAACCATTTGGTTACCTTTACGGATCCAGTGAATTGAATCTTGAGAATACTGTTTAGAATGAATTAACCCACTTGTACCTGTACTTTTTGCAATTGAAACACGTACAAATTCATTTACTGCAACTAAAATGGCAGGGCAGTTTTGCTCAAGAACTGCATACTCTCCCGCAATATACAACTTTCCTGGTGCTTGTTCTGTAATCAACGAATATTCCTCTAATCTTTTTATTTTCAAATTACTAAAGCAGAGTAACGCCTGGGCCGAAACTCGCAACGACTATTTTAACATTAGTCAAGGTTTTCTGAACAGCTGAAATAATATCTTTTCTATTTCTTAAGGTGCAGAGAATTTTTACGTTTGGACCAGCATCAATTGTATAGTAACATTCGATGCCATTTTTTCTTAAATCTTCAACTAATTTAATAATTTTAATTGTTTCCGGTTCAAAATAAGTAAAGGGTTCTTTAGCAGTTAAATTGCAAGCGTGCATCTCGTTGGCACTTAGTTCACTAAGTTCACCAATTCTAGTAAAGTCATTATTTTGGATAGCTTGTTTAATTTCAGCAATTTCTTCTTCATTTCTAGCTAACCAAGGTTGATAAAAAGGAGAGGTTTGGGCTAACTGCATTCCTTTTGTTGAAGAAATTTTTTTCTGCTTTGTATTAACTTCGATTGCTAGGAGAGAAAGATCAATATCAGGATTTTCATCAATTGGAACTGCATAGGAGCTTTCATCATCAAATCCTTTTTTCCATTCAACAAAGCCGCCATAAACTGATCTAGTAGCTGACCCAGACCCAAGCCGTGCAAGTCTTGAAAGCTCCTTTTTAGAAAGATCTAATCCATAGCTTGCAGCAAAGCCTGTTGCAAGAGCCGCAAAAGCTGATGCTGAGGAAGCAAGGCCAGCAGAAGTAGGAACATGGTTTGTAGACCGAATTGTAAAGTGGTCATTAACGCCAAACTTTTCTTGTAATAAATGAATATAATTAAAAACTCGCTTGCTGTCTTCTACTGATTGTTTTTGATCATTTAAAATAAAGGTATCTTCAGTTAATGAGGAATCATGTTCAAATGTAGTATCAGTATAAAAAGCATCTAATGTCATTGAAAGACTAGACATTAACGGTGTCTTTAAAGCTTGGTCAGCTTTTCCCCAATATTTAATTAAGGCGATATTAGTGTGGGCACGAGCAGTTTTCTTCATTAAATTTCCTCAATCCAGTCATTATCAAAATTAGCTTTAGCCTTTTCGGCAATTTCTTGAGCAACTTCTTGATTAGGACATAGTGCAATTACAATGCCACCTAAGCCACCACCAGATAACTTAGCTCCTAAAGCGCCATTTTCATTGGCAATTTTACAAATATTATCGATTCTTTCAGTTGAAAGCTTAAAGGAGGCAAGGATGTCTTCAGCCTCATTAAAAATCTTCCCGATCTCTTCTACATTTTGGTTAAACCAATTTTGTCGTGTTGCGGTAGCTAATTCTCCAAGCCGTGCAATTTGTTTCTTTTTAAGATCACTTTCATCCATTTGCTTTTTAACTGATTGAACTGCAACTTTGGTATTTCCAAGTTCACCCGTATCCATAATTAATAAGGTAGCACCTAATTTTTGAGAAAGCTGTTTTGGTCCGTCTTGTTTATTGAAGAAAACTAAGTAATCGGAATTTACGGTAGCAGCGTCAAGGCCGGAAGCTTTTCCATGATTAATCATTTCTGCATGATTAGTAATTTCCATGATCTCAGCTTCAGAAAGAGTTAATCCTAAAAATTGTGAGACAGCCTTGGTAGTTCCTAAAGCTACAACAGCACTTGATCCAAAACCCCGTTCCATAGGAATTTCACCAGTATAAGTAATTTTAAGATTAGGAGCGTTTTCTACTCTTTCAAGTAAAGTTTTCACAATATATTTAATACCATCATATTCAGCAGGTGCATCAAAAAAAGCACCATGATAATGAGTTGTATCCATCCAAGTAGGACCATTAGTTTCTTCAACAGTTGTGGTGATATTTAAGGCCTGGATTGGAAGAGCGAGGGCATCATAGCCATAAACTACAGAATGCTCACCAATAAGAATCACTTTTCCATGTGCTTTGACTTCTATTTTTTTATTCACAATTATCTTTCCTATATTATAAATTTCATTAAGTCTAATTGCCTTGTCTCATATGCTAAAATATTTGCTAAGGAGACTAGAGACTTATGATTAATGTAATTACTGGTAGACAAGTAGACAACTTGCAAAATGAAATAATTGATCAAGCTGTTAAGTCATACTACCAAGATAAAAGACACGATGTTTTTATTATCGTGCCAAACCATATTAAGTTTACCACAGAAGTACGCGCACTTAGCAAGCTCTCTGTTTTAACAAATAAAAAACAAGTTGCAGTAAATAAATTGCACATCCTTTCTTTTTCACGGCTAGCTTGGTATTTCTTGAGAGATGAGGCAATTAAACTACCACAAATTCTAGATGATGCCGCTAGTGTCATGCTACTAGAGCAAATTGTTAAAGATCATCAAGATGAATTAAAACTATTTCAGAATAAAACTCAAGTTACATCTGGTGCCTTAAGGCAAATGTATGAAGCTATTTTATCTGTGCGAGCCGGTAATATTGAGTTAGACAATATTGATGAAAAGAAATTAAATGAAGAGACCAGCTATAAAATTCATGACTTAAGAATTATTTATGATGAGTTTATTGAACGTTTATCAGAAAAATTTGCTACCAAAGATGAAATGCAATTATTGCTTAATGAGTTCTTAGCAAAAAGCAATAATTTGAATACGATGGAATTTTATTTTTCTGATTTTTCACATTTTTCTTTACAAGAGTTAACCTCGGTTCGTTTAATTTCAAAAAAAGCAAAAAATACGACTTTAGCTTTTAAGACAAAAATTGGCAAAATTGATAATGATGCTGAACCAGGTGACTATGACTACGTAGTGCAACGTACAATCGGCCAATTAGAGCATTTTTGGCAAAATCAGCAATTAGATTATCAAACTCAAGAGTATCCACTTACTCAAACAAGTCCTAGCTCTTTACTAAATGGGGTTTGGACAAAAACGAGTGGGTTTGATGAACGTTTAAGTAAGTTTTTGCAGCCAGTCAAAGCAGACTCGCGGTATGCAGAAGCCTATTTTGTTGCGCGGACAATTTACCAACAGGTAGCCTTAAATAACTATCGCTATCAGGATTTTCTAGTTTTAGCACCTAATTTAAGTGAATATGAAACATATTTAACTCCGATTTTAAGGCAAAACCAGATTCCTTTCTTTAATGATTTGCAAAGAGAAATGAAATACCATCCCCTAGTAGTTGCTGTTGAAAATCTACAGCAAATTTTTAAGCGTGGTTTTCAAACGGATAATGTAATTGCTTTAATGAAGACGCAGTTATTCATCCCTGACTGGTACAAAAATTCTGCTCGCTATCAAAATGATGTTGACCTACTTGAAAATTTTGTCTTAGCCCACGGTATAAAAGGTAAGCTATGGACTAAATCACTAAAGAGTTTTGTAGATGCAGATGTAATTGCCTTAGATAAATCTGAGAAAGAAGTAGAAGAACTTGATCGACTACGAGAGTACTTTATTGATGCTTTAACTAAGTTTTTTGAGCAACTTGATAAAGAAGAGGATCCCCAAGCTGGAGTAACAGTTTTCTGGAATTTTCTAATTAAAAATCGTGTTGCGAAACGTCTAGAAAGTTGGCGCAAAGAAGCTAATGATACTGGTGATTTACAATTAGCCCAGCAACCAGAGCAAGTTTGGTCAACTTTAACTGACTTATTAAAGGACTACTTACTGGTAGCAAATAAGTTTTCTGTAGATCAATTTTTTGATCTGTTAATCAGCGGCTTTAGTGAAGCTAATTTTTCACAAATTCCGTCTACTCTTGATGCAGTTAACATTTCTGAATTAGGTATGGTTCAAGGCCAAGGATATAAACAGGTTTTCATTATTGGTGCAACTAGTACTAACTTGCCCCAAATTGAAAAAATACCAGGTTTCTTTAGCTCTGAAAACTTAGAACAGCTAAATGAAGGAAATGAAGCTAATGGATACTTAGAAGATCAGCAAAAGATCAATAACTTAGACCAAAATTACCAATTTGGAAATGCTTTGAGCTTGGCTAGTGATAAGATTTATATTTCTTATCCAGTAATTAATACTGCAAATGAACAATTAGAACCTTCAATTTTTTATAAGCAGTTATTAAAGTTAACCCGCGCTGATGAATTTGCCCAACATGATTTACCTCAGAATAATGGAGATGTTTTAACTTTTATAACTAATCCAGAAGCAAGTTTAGGTTACCTGACTTACTTAAAGAATAAAGCAGCTACTGATGTAGAGTCTCTACTAGATATAACGGAAGAAAAAATTGGTGAAATAGCGAAAAATGTGCTTGAAGGGAGCAGTTTTAAGAATATACCTCAAGATCTTTCGCCTGATCTAGCCCAACAGTTGTACGGTGATCGTATTGAAACTTCTGTTTCACAACTAGAAACTTATTATCAAAATTCTTTTGAATACTTCCTAAATTATGGCTTACATTTGAAGAAACGCTTTGAAAATGAACTCGATGTAATTCAGGCGGGAAACTACTACCATGAAACTTTTGATTATCTTGTTAAAAGAATTAAAGAAAAGAAGTTAAACTTTGCTGATCTAACGGAGGAGAAGTTAGGCGAGCTTTTAATTGAAGTAAGAGAAGAATTAAAAGAAAAGGGCAGATATCGTCAGCTTTTAAATGATCCATTCAATAAATACCTGTTCCATAAGTTAGATCAAACTACAGCTAATGTAGCTCATTACTGGCATAGCAATGTAAATAAGACGACTTTTAGACCGCAGTATTCCGAATTAAGTTTCGGTAAAAATCAAAAGGTAAGTGGTCTTTCATATAGCTGGAAAGATGATAATAATAAAAAGAAGATTGTAGATCTTCGGGGAAAGATGGATCGAGTTGATTTGGCTCAAGTAAATGATCGAGTTTTAGGTGAAGTGATTGATTATAAGTCATCCGCAAAAAAATTCGACCTAGGTTTATTTGCAAACGGAATTTCAATGCAGATGATTTCCTACTTAGAAGTTTTAAAAAACAATAACAAGTTTTTTGCTCAAGGTAAGGATTTAGATGTTTTAGGTGCATTTTATCAAAATATTACTAGTAGTCTTGAACGATTGAGTAGTGAAAAGATGATCCTAAGCAATTATCAAATTAAGGATTTAGCTAAAGAGAGTACTAAGAAATTGATGTATAATGGCATCTTAATTGCAGATGAAGAAATGCTAGATCTAATAGAACCTGGAATGGAAAAAGATCGTGCTGTCTCTGATCTATATACCAGTGTTAAACGAAAAGTAAACGGCGATATTAGCTGGCCACAAAACCAGAGTTTTACTCCGGATCAACTAGATTTGCTATTAGCTTATAACTCCTACTTAATAAAAAATGCTGGTAATGAGATTTTGTCAGGAAAGATTGAGCTAGATCCTTATTCTTATGGGCAACAAACATCCCTTACTTATTCTGACTTTAAAGACATATTCTTCTTTGATGCAATGCTTAAAGAAAATAACTATCATAAGATTAAATCTATTGATAAAAAGACACTTTTGACCCTAATAAGAGAAAAATTAGACTTGGATGGTGAAGAATAGTTGACGAAATTTACTAAGGAACAAAATCAAGCAATTAACGATTATGGGAAAGATATCCTAGTTTCAGCATCCGCTGGTTCAGGAAAGACCACAGTATTAGTTGAACGTGTTTTGAAACGCATTTTATCTGGTACACCAGTTTCGTCGCTTTTGATCATCACTTTTACTAAAGCTGCTGCTCGTGAAATGAAGGAACGAATCAAGCAAAAAATAAGTGATCAAATTGAAAAAGAGCCTAATAATCAATTTCTTCGTAGCCAATTACTTGATGTGGATACTGCTAATATATCTACAATTGATTCTTTTTGTTTAGATGTAATTAGACGTTTTTATTATGTAATTGATCTTGACCCACAATTTAGTGTTTTAACTGATGAAACCCAAGCTGAGCTTTTAAAAGAGCGTGCCCTCCATGAAATAGAAATTGAGTACCTTGAAAAAAATGATCAAGATTTTCAGGATTTTTATGATAATTTTTCTGGTGACAGGGATGCAGAAGGAGCTCGAAATCTTTTATTGCAGTTGTACAATACGGCAGTTACTGAGCCTAATTATGAAAAATTTCTCAATAATTTACCTAATTTTTATCAAGTTCAAGATGATTTAATTGAATCTGACCTGTGGCAGACTCAAATTAAACCGCTTTTAATAAAAGAGATAAAGGATCTACAAACTGAAATAAGACAGTTCTTTGAAAATCCTCAAATGGAAAATCCAGATTTAGTGAAGGTTAAGGAAAACTACGATATCTTTACCAGTCATTTAGAGCAATTTTTAAATGCTTTGGAAGATGATCATTCTTATAATGAAATTCGAGCTGGTCTAATGAATTGTAAGTTTGAAAAGAATATTCGCAAGTCTAAAAAGTGGTCAGAGGAAAGTCTTGAAACTTACCAAGAAAGTCAAAAGCTAAAATCTGATTTAAATGATCAACTTAAGAAGATCTTTGCTAATTTTTTTGTAGTAGAAGAAAAAGAACAGATAAACATTCTCAAAAAGTCAGAAAAAATAGTTAAGACCATTGTTGATGCCGAAAAAAAATTAATTAAGAGATTTGGTCAATTAAAACGAGAACAGAATTTAATTGACTATAGTGACATGGAGCAATTCGCTTTCAGCATTCTTACTACCGATACTTCAAATGCTCATATTGCACAAGAATACTATCAAGAAAAATTCAATGAAATATTAATTGATGAGTATCAAGATGTTAACGCTTTGCAGGAAAATATCATTGCAGCTATCAAAAAGAAGGGACAAAACAACCTATTTATGGTTGGAGATATAAAACAATCTATTTACGGTTTTAGACAAGCACGTCCTGACTTGTTTTTAAGCAAATATCATGCTTATGGACAGAATGATGATAGTGAAAAAATTATCTTATCAGATAATTTTAGGTCAACCAAAAGAGTTACTAAGACAGTAAACTCTTTATTTGATCCAATTTTAACTACAAATTTTGGCGGAATTGATTACAAAAAAGAAGGACAATTACAATTTGGCGCGACTTATTATCCTACTGACTTGCCTACTGCAAGTGAATATATTTTCACGGATAAAAAACAAACGCAAGCTTCATTTGAAGAAAATTTCGGAGACGAAATGGACTTCAGTGAAATTCAAATGGTTATTGCCAGAATTAAGCAACTTAAGGAAGAGAATTTCCAAGTCTGGGATCGAAAAACACAGCTTAAACGCCAGCTGGAATATTCTGATATTGCCATTATTACGCGTACTAGAAGTGACAATTTACAGGTAATGCAAGAATTTGCAAAGGCAGATTTACCTTTATTTGTAACTGATGCTCAGAACTATTTTCAAACATTTGAATTAGTGATGATCATGAATTACTTGAGATTGATTGATAATCCACAACAGGACATCCCTCTAGTAGCAGTCTTACGTTCACCGCTTTTTAACTTTAAAGAGCCTGAATTAGCGCAAATTAGGGTCAAAACTAGATCCGGAAATTTTTATAATGCTTTAACCAGCTTTGCATCAGTCAATTCGGATCTTGGTCAAAAATGTAAAAACTTCCTTCAGCAATTAGAATCTCTGCGTTCATTTGCGGCAACCCATCGAATTTCTGAGTTAATTTGGAGTATTTACGAAAGAACTCATCTGTTAGAAATTGTGACTGGCTTGCCTAATGGACAACAGCGTAGAGTAAACCTAGAATCTCTATATGAGAGAGCCACTTCTTACGAAAGTGCTGGTTTTAAAGGATTATATCAATTCATTAGTTTTATCGAACGCATGCGTAAAAATCAAAAGGATTTAGCACAACCACTTTTAAGTGATAAGGCCGATAATGCTGTAAAACTAATGACTATCCATGCTTCTAAAGGTCTCGAATTTCCGGTAGTGTTTGTCATGGGACTAGGTCACAAGTATCAGACACGTGACTTAAGTGGCAATTTTACGATTAGTAAAGATGGACTAGGGTTAACAATTAAAGAAAAAGATTATCGAATTGATTCCCTAGTTAAATCTTTAGCCGATGTCGAAAAAAGACAACAAATGCTTGAAGAAGAAGCTAGAATCTTATACGTTGGTTTAACACGTGCTCAACAAAAGCTCATCTTAGTTGCTAGTGTAAGTGAGATGGAAGCTAAGCAGAAAAAGTGGGAAAGGGAAATTGATCAAAAAACGAACATCCTTCCATTAATAAGAAAAATCAATGCCCAGTCTCCACTAGATTTTCTAGGGCCTAAGCTAGAACAAAAGCATGAATTTGATCAAACGATTGAAGACATGACCTTAGCTTTAGAAGAGCAAGATAAGATATATTACTTAAAGTTTGCTGTGCAGTCAGATATAGAAGAAAAGGATGAGCAAAAAGACGATACTCAAAAATTAAGTTCTAAAATGAATGATGTAGTCAAAACCCTTTATAATTTTGAATATCCATTTGCGGATGCCACTAAGACTACAGCCTATCAGTCTGTTTCTGAGATAAAAAAAGTATTTAATGATCCTATGGATACTGAACTTGAGAATTCACGTCTTATTTCTTCAAGTAATCGATATTTACAACCAATTGATGAGACTCCCGTATTTTTAGAAAAACAAAAATTTACTGGAGCAGAGATCGGAACAGCGATGCACCTAGTTTTACAATATTATGATTATCAGGGTGATAAAACTGAGATAAATTTAGAACAAGAAATTGAAGAGCTTGTAGAATTAGGTAAATTAAACCCATTGATGGTGCCACATTTATCAAAAGAAGCTTTAAATTGGTTTGTAATGAGTGAATTTGCGGCAGAATTTTGGCAAAAACCAGAAAAATTACATAGAGAAAGCCAATTCTCAAGCTTAGTGAATGCTAGTGAACTGTTTAATGATTTTTCTGACTCAGCAGCTAAAATTCTAGTTCACGGAACAATTGATGGGTATTTTGAAACAGATGAAGGTTTAATTTTATTTGACTATAAAACTGATTTTGTTGATAAAACTCATGAAGAACAAGCTATAGACAAAATTAAGCAAAAATATACTGGGCAACTACGTTTATATGAACAAGCATTAAATGAAATATCGGAAAATAAAAAGGTAATTGGAAAATATTTAATTTTGCTTGACGCAAGGAAAGTGGTCCCAGTAGACTAGAAACAGAATAGAAGGGAGATTATTATGAAAAAAGCCTTTACAGATGATGTTTTTGCCGTCGTCGATCTTGAAACTACGGGCACCCAGCGCAATCAAGGCGATCATATTATTCAATTTGGTTGTGCAATCATCAAAAAGCGTAAGGTAGTAAAAACATATTCATTCTTAATCAATCCTCATCGTGAAATCCCTCAAGCTGTTGAAAACTTAACTCATATTAGTAATGAAGACGTGGCGCAGGCTCATGATTTTAGCTACTATGCACCAAAGATACGAAAAATCTTAGAAAATACGATTTTTGTTGCACATAATGTAAACTTTGATCTTCCGTTTTTAAACTATGAGCTTGTAAATGCGGGCTTAGAGCCACTAACTGGAAAAGCAGTTGATACGGTGGAGTTAGCACAAATTGCTTTTCCAACTTTTCCATCTTATAAATTACGAGATTTAACAGCTCGCTTGAGAATTAAACACTTAAACCCGCACCGAGCTGATTCAGATGCACTAGTAACGGCAAAGTTACTACTAAAAGCAATTAAGAAACTGGAAAATCTTCCTCAGGCAACTCTCAATACTTTGACTTCCTTATCAAAAGGATTGCTACGAGATACTGATTATATTTTTTATGAAATTGGTCAAGTTGCTCGGCAGACTAAGAGACCGTTGCCTAAAGATTTGGTTCAGGTAAAACATTTAATATTGAAAAAGCAAAATATAGCTCCACGTCGTAATGATGTAGCAAGTCCTGGATCATTTCCTCAAAGCGATGATGAAAAGAAAGAATTATTTAAAAAGAATCTCCGCTTTAGACGGGGACAAGTTAGTCTAATTAATAGACTCCACGACTTTGTTTACAGTGACTCAGATAACTCACTAGTTGTTGAAGCACCAAATGGTAGCGGAAAAACGTTTAGTTACTTAATGGCTTATGCATATGAACTATATTCTGGGAGAAAATTAGTAGTAGCAACGCCCACTAAGGTTTTACAGGAACAAATTCTAAAGCAGGAAATTCCGCAACTTTTACGGGTTACTCATTTAGACTTAGATGCCCAAATTGTTAAATCAAGCAGTCATTATTTAGATTTAGATGGATTTTACAATTCTCTTTATCAGACTGATAATCCGATTCAGCAAACTTTAATTTTACAAATGGGGATTTTGATCTGGCTTACTGAAACAGAAACTGGTGATTTAGATGAACTCCAGTTAACTAACTATCAGGCACCTCTCTTTGCAGCAATTGAACATCCTGGAGATGCGAGAATTGGAACAGCCTTTGCAGAATATGATTTCTGGAATTTAGCACGTAGTAGACAAGAACAAGCCGATATTTTAATTACTAATCATGCCTATTTAGCTAATCACTATATGGACTCAATTTGGGGCCAGAATCCGTTCCTAGTTGTTGATGAGGCGCATCGTTTTGTTGAAAATGTAGCAAGTTCAAGAAATGATTCACTTCAATTTGAAAGCTTCTGGGGGATGTGTAGTCACTTACGTAACTTACTTTTTTATGCAGAAGATAGTGCTAAGGCACGTTTTGGCAATAATTTAGAATTCAAATTGATCTTAGATAAACTTGAAAAAGATACAAATGATTTAATTCATTCTATTAACAAGATCCAGCAAGCCCTTTATGATAATCGAAAATTTGCTACCAGTTGGGAAGAGAAGAGACAAAATGCTATTAGTCTCGGATTTCAGGGACAGGATTTGTTCAACAATATTGGGCACTTCAAGCATTTGTTAAATCTTATGCAAGATAATATTGAAATTGTGCGCCAAGAGACTAATCAACTCCTCTTTTTGCTATATCATCAACAAAAGAATCTTTTAACGAGCGATGATGTTTTAATAAGAGATCTTCAAGAAGAAATAGATCAGTTAGATTATTACTCAGAGCAAAACTATCTTTTACTTGATCAATTAAGTGACCCTAAAAAGTTAGATCATGAAGGATTTGTTTTAGAAATAAGTAATGAAGATGACCCACTATCTACTAATTTAACTTGGTTAACACTTGATCCTGAAGAAGAAGTTAAACAGTTATATCATTATTTTGATAAAAAATTATTTATTTCTGCTACTTTAGCAGAACAAGACGACTTCTCATACACTATCAAAAACCTATATTTAGATCCTAAAAAAACACTTACTTATCGAGCAAAGCCTTCTTTCAAAGTTGAAAAGCATTTAAAAGTATATGCACTTTCCGATAATAATGCTCCGGAGGATCCAAACAGTCTTGAATATGAAACATTTATTAGTAATTTACTTACTCAAATTAAAGACTATAAGCATGTGTTAGTTCTATTTACTAATTTAGATGTTATCCGGGATGTTTTTAGCAGATTAAGTGAAAACAGTAATGCTTTAAAGGACTATGAAATTTTGGCTCAAGGCTTAACTGGTTCTAATGAAAAAATTGCTAAACGTTTCGGAATTGCTGAAAAAGCCATTTTACTTGGAGCAAATAGTTTCTGGGAAGGAATTGATTTTAAACATAATGGGGTAGATCTTGCAATTGTTACGCGTTTACCTTTTGAGTCACCCGATCAACCCGAGGTAAAATTACGAACAGAATGTTTAAAAAAGCAAGTTGGAGCTGATAAAATTTTTGAAGTGGATACACTTCCACGAGCAATTTTAAGATTTAGGCAGGGATGCGGTCGTTTGATCAGAAATGAGCGTGATCATGGAGTCTTTGTAGTTTTAGATCAACGAGTTTGGAATAAATCTTATGGCGAACAGTTTTTATCAGGACTACCTGTGAGTGCTAAAAAGGTTAGCAAGCAGCAACTACTAAATGTTTTAAGGAATAGTAAACAGAATGAATAAATATGTAAAAAAAGGACTTAAAATCACTGGAATTGTGGTTGGAGTTTTGGCAGCAATTTATCTATGTCTTTGTATTGTGTTTTATATTGCAACTAAGCCAGCAAGTGACACAGTTAAAGAAACTAATAAAATTGCCCTTGAAAAGACCCCAATTACTACAGTTACCAAGAACTACCATTTAAGTCGTAGCGTTGAGAGCAATAGTTTAGAAGGAATGAGTAAGAAGGGTAAAAAGTATTACTTCATTTATCTTCCAAAAAGTAAAAAAGCTTACCTTTATCAAGCAAATAAAGGTAAAAGTGAAGAACAGATTTTAAATACTTTTAATGATGAGCATCCTGGACACAATAACCCTAAATGCCAGCTAGGTTGGTATAAGGGGATGCCAGTTTGGGAAGTAACATATAAAAAGAAAAATGGTAATTATGGCTATGTTCTTTATGATTTTAGAAATGGAAAAGAAGTAGTCTATGCGGATAATTTATAAATTTGTTAAACTAAAGAGTGATTTTTTAGTATAATAAAATTAAATTTAATTAAAAAGGTTGGTAAGTAATGACAGAATTAATCTCAATTAAAGATTCTTCTAAACATGTAGACCAAGAAGTTAAAATGCATGTTTGGTTAACTGATAAACGATCAAGTGGTAAGATTATTTTCTTACAATTACGTGATGGAACAGCATTTTTCCAAGGTGTTATTCGTAAGAATGATGTTTCTGAAGAAGTTTTTGAATCAGCTAAATCTTTGCGTCAAGAAGCTAGTTTTTACATCACTGGTACTGTTCACGAAGATAAGCGCTCACACTTTGGCTATGAAATTCAAATTTCAGATTTAGAAATTGTTTCTAACAACGAAGGTTACCCAATTGGTAATAAGGAACATGGTGTTGACTTCTTACTTGATAATCGTCATTTATGGTTAAGATCTAAGCGTCCGTTTGCTATTATGCAAATTAGAAATACTATGTTTAAAGCAACTGTTGATTTCTTTGAAAAAGAAGGATTCATTAAGTTTGATGCTCCTATCTTCATGCATTCTGCGCCAGAAGGTACTACACAATTATTCCATGTAGAATACTTCAATAATGATGCTTACTTGTCACAATCTGGTCAATTATATGGTGAAGCTGGTGCTATGGCTTACGGAAAAATCTTTACTTTTGGACCAACATTTAGAGCAGAAGAATCCAAGGGCCGTCGTCATATGACAGAATTCTGGATGATGGAACCAGAAATGGCATGGATGCACCAAGATGAGTCTTTAGATATCCAAGAAAGATACTTGGCTTACATGGTTAAACAAGTTCTTGAAAATAATGAATATGAATTAAAGATTTTGGGTAGAGATCCTGAAAAATTACGTCCGACTACTGAAGGTAACTTTACTCGTCTTTCATACGATGATGCTATTAAAATGCTTCAAGAAGCTGGTCGTGATATTAAATGGGGTGACGACTTTGGTGCACCTGACGAAGGATACATTTCAGAACAATTTGATCGTCCAGTCTTCATCGTTAACTACCCAACCACAATTAAGCCTTTCTACATGAAGAAAAATCCTGATAATCCTAAAGAATATTTATGTGCTGATGTAATTGCACCAGAAGGATACGGTGAAATTTTCGGTGGTTCTGAACGTGAAGGTAACTACGAAATTTTGAAACAACAAATTGAAGAAGCAGGTCTTAACTTAGAAGATTACCAATGGTACCTTGACTTGCGTAAATTCGGTGGTGTTCCTCACTCTGGATTTGGTATGGGATTTGAACGTACAATCGCTTGGATTTGTAAGTTAGATCACATTCGTGAAGCTATTCCATTCCCAAGATTGATCAACAGAATGCAACCATAATTGATAATCTAATATCATAAATATAAAAAGTTGAACTATTTTAGTTCAGCTTTTTTTGAAAGGAAAATTATATGGCGTCTTTTTCGGCTATTCAAAATGAAGGTTTTACGGTTATTTCTAATAGTCTTTTACGTTACTATCCCTCTTTAAAAATATCTGAAACTGAAGCAATGCTATTATTGCAGCTAGAATCTTTCAAACAGGAGAAAAAGTTTTTCCCTAGCGATAACAATTTATCAGAGAGAATGAATTTGTCTCCGATTGAGATTTCCCAGCTAATTCAAAACTTAATTGATAAAGATTTAATTGAATTGGGGCAAAAAAGGGATGGGGAAGGTCGCATAACTAATTTCTATGATTTAAATCATTTATATCAGAAATTAGATACGCTTATTGATGAGAGGGAAGAATCTTATCAAGATCAAGCTACTTTTAAATCCTCTACATCTACTCAACAATCCGCAAATCCAATTCAAGAGTTGGTAAGACAATTTGAGATAGAATTTGGCCGTCTATTGAGCCCAATTGAAAAACAAGAGATTGCTGCTTGGATTAATATTGATCACTATGATCCAGAAATAGTCAAGCTAGCTCTTAGAGAAGCTATTTTAGCGCAGGTATATAATTTTAAATATGTTGACAGAATCCTCCTAAATTGGCAGCGCCATGGCCTTACTACGCTAGATCAAATTAAAAATTTTCTTCAAAGAAACTAGGTAATTAAGATGGAAGAATTATTATCAGACGATGAAGCACGATTGGTTTTAAAAAGGATTCTTTCTTTATATCCAGATGCTAAAGGAGAATTGAATTGGGACACAAAGTTTCACCTATTATGTGCTGTTTTAATGAGTGCCCAGACCACTGATAAAATGGTTAATAGAACTACACCTAAATTCTTTAAGGACTATCCAGATAGTGCCACTTTAGCCCAAGCAGATATCAAAGATATTGAAAATCACATTCGTACAATTGGTTTATATCGTACAAAAGCTAGGCATTTAAAAGAGACAGCACAAATTATTACCGAAAAATTTGATGGTCAGATTCCAAAAGATAAAAAGATTTTGATGACCTTACCTGGCGTGGGGGAAAAGACGGCTAATGTTGTTTTAGCAGAAGGCTTCAAAGTACCAGCAATTGCAGTAGATACACATGTATCTCGTATTTCTAAAAGATTTAATATCGTTAGTGCAAAAGCGACTCCTCATGAAGTTGAGAAGCGGCTTGAAGAATTGCTTCCAAAAGAAGAATGGATTCATACTCATCATGCTATGATTTTATTCGGCAGATATACAATGCCCGCTCGGACTAAAAATCAAGATCCGTATTCTTTCTTACCACCATTAAACTAATAAATAATGTAAAAAAGATCCCAAAGTCGTTTTAACGACTTTGGGATCTTTTAATTTTAGTTTAATTTCAATTATTGATTATTATTGGAGTTATTTCCCTGATTTTGTTGTTGATTTTGATTGTTACCCTGATTATTTGTATTCTGATTCTGTTGTGAATTATTGTTATTATTTTCTGGTTGTTTTTCAGTCTGGCGATTATTATTTTGCGTTTGAGTATTGGAGTTGTTGTTAGAAGTAGAAGAAGATTGTCTTTGACTTGAAGATTGTTCAGCACGACTCGATGATGAAGAACTACTGCTTTGGGAACGAGATTGGCCCTTAGAAGAAGTATCATCTTCTGTATCAACTCGTGTATCAATATCGTCGTCTTCCTCTTTTCGTCTATCAACAGTCACATCACTATACGGATTACTTGGTGCATGACCTTTAACAAATAGTTGCCAGCTAGAATTACTTGCATTCGGAGAAACGACTTTATCTTGGGTACCATTAGCAATTCTGCGTCTAACAACTGTGCTTGGTTTTGACCAGTCTTTATTAGCTTTATCACTCATTAAATATGACATCATTTGCTTATATAGAAGTTGAGCAGATGATGAGCCAACACCTGAAGGAGTACCATCTTTCAGATTATCATATCCTGTCCAAATTCCCATTGAATAGAGTTTGGTATAACCAACAAACCAAGAATCTTTTGGTGAATTTTTGTATTGAGGATATCTTACTAACTCTTCATCAGAATATTTAACCGTTCCTGTTTTACCAGCTTCGTATAAGTTTTTAATACGTGCCTGTGTACCCGAACCTTTAGTCATAACCCCTTTAAGCATGTCGGTCATAATATAGGCGGTTGATTCCTTCATTACTCTTGTACCACTACTATCATAATTTCTAGTCAAGCCGTCTGGAGTTTCAATTTTTGAAACAAATTGTGGTTTGTGGTAAATACCGTCATTAGCAAATGCACCAAATGCGCCTGCCATTTGAAGAGAGGATGCATTAGCACCAATTGCGACTGAGAGGCCGGAATCAGAAGGTACATTAACCCCAAGCTTTCTTGCAAAAAGGGAAGCTCTTGCAACTCCAACCTTGCTTAAAGTTTTAACAGCTGGAACATTTCTAGACTGTTCGAGAGCGTGACGCATAGTCATTTTACCCTCATATTTATTATCCCAGTCATAAAGTTGAATGTTAGTACCAGGGTAAACATATTTAGAGTCGTCTAACATATGAGAAGTTGGCCAGTTAAGATACTCAATTGCAGGACCATAATCTAATACTGGCTTAACAGTAGAACCAGTTGAACGACCAATTTGAACAGCACGATTTAAACCTAATTGAACTGCAGGAAGTTTACGTCCACCAATAATGGCAATAACATGGCCAGTTCGAGGATCAATAATTGTAGCTCCAACCTGCATCTTGTCATTAGTAAATGGAACAGAACCATCATTTACTAAGTCATAAAGCTTTTGTTGAGCATCTTGATCAATATTAACTGTAATTTTCAAATTATCGTTGTATGGATTAAATCCCTTACTCTTAACTTCATTAATTACTTCTTTGATGTATGGATCATCTACTTTTCGTAATTCAGAAGTAGAATTATTCTTCTTAGGCTGCAAGCCTTGAGTAATTGGTTCATTAACTGCTTGTTTATATTGGGCTTTTGAAATTTTATCATTTCTGAGCATTGCTTTTAATACAATGTCACGTCTATATTTTGCTTTTTCTGGATAAACATATGGATCATATGTAACTGGGGCATTAGGCATCCCTGCAAGAAGAGCAGTCTGAGCTAGGTCAAGATCCTTTAGGTCTTTACCATAGTAATAGTCGGCTGCTGTACCCATCCCGTAGTTACCATAGTTCATATAAACTTTATTAATATAAAATTCCAAGATTTGTTCTTTGCTAAATTCTCGTTCTACCTTCATTGAAAGCCATGCTTCTTGAGCTTTTCTACGAAGGGTTCTTTGAGAAGCAGCAGTGGAGAAGACCGATAACTTAACTAATTGCTGAGTAATAGTTGATCCACCTGCAGCCACGCCTTTACTTTTAGCATTAACTAAGACAGAACCAATAATTCTAATTGGATCAAGTCCGATTCCTTCTTTATAAAAACGCCTATCTTCAACAGAGACAATGGCATTTTTAAGTTCTTTAGGGATTTCATTATTATCAACATAAGTTCTTTTTTCTGATCCTAGAGAAAGAAGAAATTTTCCATCCCGAGTATACAAACTGCTCGTACCACCACTTTGAAGTTGAGCCTGTGAGATGCTTGGAGCGTCTTTAGCATAGTATGCAAATAAACCTACACCAGAAACAACTACTAACATTGCTACGATAAAGAACCACTTGATTATTTGTAGCCAAATTCGTTTGCGGGGCTTACCTTTTGGATGAAGCTTAGCCATTCTAGAATTACTTGGCTTTTGATTATTATCTGCCATTCTTTTGTTCCTATCTATCTATAAAATTATCGATTGCATCCAAGTATGGGAGCGTTGGACGAAATCCGCTTTTAATTTCAACTGAATTATCAATTAACTCTTGTAAGGTCATTGAACTCTTATGTGGTGTTTTCCAAGCTTCAATCACAAAACTAGCAGGGGTTACAAAATATCGGTTAAGAGTTACAAAGCGGATAATCGTAAAGCAAATTCCTTTTTGCTTTAAACATCTTTCAAGATGAATAATTTGGTGTTCATGGAAATTCTTTAAAGGAAACAAGCTCTTATTTCTTGTTTCCTTAGCTTCAAAGTCTAAATAGCGACCTTGATATACGCCATTATAGTCAGTTGTAGAAGCTTGTCTAAAGTAGGCTTCTTTTATAACTGCACGCGATCGTTTAGGATAGTCTACTTTAACGATCTGGACTGGGGTTGGCTTTTTATGAACAACGGCAATACCTTCAAGAAGATAATATTTATTGGACTCATTGATTTGTTGTTCTAGGCTCATTCCACGATCAGAAAATACAACATCTTTACGATGTTTTTGCTTTCTTGGATGTAAAAGGTCAGTTTGATCTTTAGTATAATGTGTTAAACTGCCTGTTGGATATTTTACCATCAACATCACTCCTTTTAGCATTATAGCAAAGATTTTAAATCATTTTTAGAGAAAGGAAGGATCAGAATGAAGCGACTATGGGTTACTGGATATCGTTCTTATGAATTGGGAGTTTTTAGCGATAAAGATCCGAAGTTGACCGTAATTAAGTATGCTCTAAGCAATTATCTAAAGAGTTTACTTGAAGAAGGAAAGATTGACTGGGTAATTAGTGGGGCAAACCTTGGAACCGAACAATGGGGCCTAGAAACAGCAATTAGTTTACAGAATGACTATAGTGTTCATACGGCTTTGATGACACCTTATTTAGAATTCTCAAAAGGATGGAATGATAGTAATCAAATGAAGTATCAAAACCTTACTGAGCAGGTTGATTTTACAGCTTCTACTTCTGACTATCCTTACATGAGGCCAGTGCAGCTTAAAAACTATCAAAATTTTATGTTAGAACACACAGATCGAGCTCTTTTACTTTATGATCCTGAGCATCCCGGTAAAACAAAATATGACTATGAAGCCATTAAGAAGTATCAAGAAAAAAGTGACTATCCACTGGATATAATTGATTTTTATGACTTACAAGAAGCTGCAGAAGAATATGAAGAAAATCATCGAAAGAATTTTTATTGAAAATAAATATACTCTTTAATTTTTTATATACCTAAGAAAATAAGATTTTTTTTAGATGGTATTACTATTATTGCTTGAAGGATACTTATAACTTATACTAGTTGTATACGATAGAATGAGTGCCATTAAGCTATCAACTAGCTAACATTTTATCGCCTAAATTAAAACAGACGTTAGTCTGTAACTAAGGAGTTTGACGAAACCAATGGCAAGTTTAAATGATATTCAATTAAATCCACAAAGTATTTTAAAAAAGCAATTTAGAACAAAAATGAAGGGATATGATTCTGATGAAGTAGATTCATATCTTGATACAATTATTTCAGACTATAGTACTTTTGCGACTATTATTGAAGATTTGCAAACACAAATCAGTGATTTAAAAGCTCAACAAAAACAGCAAACGGCTAAAAGTACTGCACCTAAGTTAGATTTTAAGAATGAAGAAATTGAGGATGATGTTAAGACTTATACTCCTCAGAAAGTACAAAAAGCTGCTGTAAATAATACTAATGAAGAAAAAGAAACACCAGAATTAACTACTAATGTTGCTATGATTCAACGCATTTCTACTTTAGAGCGTAAAGTTTACAACCTTGAACAAAGAATGAATCAACAAGATAGAACTTACCAAGCTAATTAAAACTATGGTATAATAATTATTGCAAATTTCGAGCGATCGCGGTTAGCTTATGCTAGCTGAGGAAAGTCCACGCACGCACAAGCTGAGATGCTTGTAGTTTTTGTACTCAGCCCAATAAGCTGGGGAACTTGTTTTTACAAGTTACGGCGGAAAAAGCACTAAATCATTTTTGACATGTGTGACTATCCTGAAAAGTGCCACAGTGACGAAGCAGTGAAGGAAACTTTGCTGGTGGAACGAGGTAAACCCTGCAAGCGGGCAACCCAAATTTGGTAGGGGCGCTTTCGTCTAAGGAAATGAACTAAAGACGAAGTCATTTTTTAATGAAGATAGATGGTCGCTGAAAATAGGAATTAACCAAATCCTATTGGAACAGAACGTGGCTTATAGAGATTTGTAGGTTAGGGTTGAGCTTTGGCTCAGCCTTTTTTTATAGAAAAATTTATATAGATAGAGAAAATATAAAATGAAAGAATATACATTATATGCAACAATGGGCGCTGGATTTGAAAGTGTAGTTGCAAAAGAATTAAACAATTTAGGTTATGAAACAACAACTGAAAATGGCCGTGTATTTTTTAAAGGAACCCAAAAAGATATTGTAAGAACTAATCTATGGCTGAGAAGTGCTGACCGCGTAAAGATCTTACTAAAAGAATTTAAGGCCACCAGGTTTGACCAATTATATGATGAAGTTTATAGCTATGATTGGGCAGAATTATTACCGGTAGATGCTCAATTTCCTGTAAAGGGAAGAAGCGTCCGTAGTAAGTTACATTCTGAACCTGATGTTCAATCAATTGTAAAAAAGGCTATTGTAGATAAGTTGACCGATCAATATCGAAGACGTGGATTTTTACCAGAAAGCGGGGCCGAGTATCCGCTAGACATCCATCTCTACAAAGACACTGCACGTTTAAGCTTAGATACTACTGGTCAAAGTTTATTTAAACGTGGCTATCGTGTCGAGCATGGTGGAGCTCCTTTAAAAGAAAATTTTGCAGCAGGTTTGATTGAACTAACTCCTTTTGATGGTTCTCATCCCTTTATTGACTCTATGACTGGTTCCGGAACAATTGCAATCGAAGCGGCTCTTAAGGCAAAAAATGTAGCTCCTGGTATTTGGAGAAAATTTGCATTTGATAATTTTGATTGGTTTGATAAGAAATTGCATCCCGAATTAGTAGAAGAAGCTAAAGCACAAGAAAAAAAGGAGCATGCTCCAATCTTAGCTAGCGATATTGATCAATCTATTTTAGAAATTGCTAAAGTGAACGCGCACAATGCGGGCGTATTACAAGATATAAAATTTAAGCAAGTCGCTGTAAAAGACTTTTCAACTGACTTAGAAAATGGAGTTATTGTTGCAAATCCTCCTTATGGTAAACGGCTTAAGGATCGAGAAGCAGCTGAAAAGATCTATGAAGAAATGGGACAGACATTGCGTCCTCTTACTTCTTTTAGTCAGTACTACCTTACATCTGATCCTCAATTTGAAAAATACTTTGGTGCAAAGGCCACTAAGAAGAGAAAATTCTATAATGGTAATTTACGGACCGACTATTATCAATATTGGGCTAATAAGAGATAACAATTATGTTAACGCAAGATAAGAAGACTAGTTTTTGGGTTATTAGTGATACTCATTTAATTGCAGATAGCTTACATGATCATGGACAGGCTTTTTCACAAATGCAAAAAACTAGTCAGGGTAAAGATCTATACTATCAAGAAACTGCTTTAAGCGCATTTGTAAGAATGGCGCAAAAAAAGAAACCGGCCGCAATCGTTGTTACGGGGGATGTAACTTTTAATGGCGAGAGAGTGTCAGCAGAAAAATTCGCTGAGATTTTTAAACCTTTAGAAGAAACACAGCTTTTAGTTCTTCCTGGGAACCATGATATTTATGATGGCTGGGCCAGAGAATTCCGAGGAAAGAAACAATACTACGCTGGTCAAATTAGTCCTAGAATGTGGCGTAATATTTTTAAAACATCCTATAAAAATGCAGTTAGTGTTGATGATGAATCTTTAGCTTATAGTGTTCAGCTTAATCCTGATTATTTGTTGATTTTAGCTGATTCTAATGACTATGGTAAAGAAGAAGCTACTACTGCACCTGCGACAGCTGGCTTTTTAGGAAGAGAGCAACGACGCTGGATTAAGGCACAACTTCAATATGCTAGTGAGAATAATCTTCAAGTGATTTTTTGTATGCATCATAACCTCTATGCTCATAATCCAGCTGTAAACAAAGGATATGTTGTTGATGATTATCGTGAACTGCGTAAGTTATTAGCTCAATATAATGTGAAATTAGTTTTCTCTGGTCATATTCATGCTCAGAATATTATGTTGCCGCAAGATCCTTGCCCAGCTACCGAAGTTGTAACTGCTAGTTTTTGCTCCAATAATCAGTGCTATGGGGTAGTTAAGGTTTCGCCGAAAGAAGTTAGTTATACTTGTCATCATTTTAAGATGAAAGACTATTTAACTGACAAAGAAAAACAAAACTGGACTTTAACTCACTTTCATGATTATTTAGAAAATATTCAACTAGGAACTATTTCGGCAGAATTAATGCAGAAAAATCTTTATCAAAATCATGATGATTTAGATACTGTCAGAAAAATGGGGCGTCTTTTCGGCGAAATGAATTATCACTTTTTTACTGGAAAGAATCATATTGAAAGTGAAGAATTGCAAAAACTTAAAAAGTCACCAATTTATCAACGTTTAATTGCGGAAAGTCCATATTATGAATTGTACTTACAAACATTGTATGATACGTCAGCTCATGATAACTTACATGTAAAAATTAAATACTAAAGATAAAAAACTCTGGAAACTGCTCCTAGCGGCAATTTTCAGAGTTTTTTAGATATATAGGTGGGTATTTCTAGCTATCATTTTCTTTACTTTTGTCCACCACATATGTAAAAGATATGCAGATGAAAATGATAAGATCCAGGTTAATAACCAGCAACCAAATAAGGTTAAAAATGGATGGAATTTTGCATGATATTGCATATTTAATCCCCGCCAGACTAACTGATTCCAAAAGACATTAGCAAGATAGGCTCTATAAGCATAAATAGCTAAAAAATGGAATATTCTCAAGCTATTTATTTGTCTTTTACGAACTTGATATAAACAGAAAGCAGCAATTAAGCAAATTACTGCCAAACAGTAAAATGTCATTGATGGCTTATAGTAAGGCGCATTATAGAAATTAAGAGGATAACCGAATTGACTTAATTCATAATTAGTCCAGATGAAGCAAAGAATAAAGATTACTACAATTAACCACCAAAACTTAGTTATAAATTCATTAAAGTACGATCTAAATTGCCATGCTAAACCACCAAAAACAGCATAAATAAAAAAAGAGATAAATACTCGATCTAATAAATACCAGTCATTTTGGTGAACACCATGAAAAACATAATAGTCGTAAAATGCTAACCAGGATAAGTAAAGAATTAAAGTAACAATTGCCACTGCAAAACCACGTTTAATATTATTTCTTACATAGCGACTAATTAACCAGAAAAACGGCATTAGGATAATAAACTGGAGCATCATCGTGTTATACCATAAGTGAGGTGCTGCATTACCATTAATAAATTGCCAGCAAAAAGTACCAAAGCTATTAAACTTATTACCTTGCTGAAGCCATGGCATCCCTAATAAATAAATTAAGGTCCACCAAATCGTTGGTACAAAGAGATTAGACCAATTCTTTTGCAGATGCTTGAAGTAAGAGAAATGACCGTTTAAGTCACTAGTCCTAATAGTCGTGTATAAAATACCAAAAATAAAGGCCGGAGCAGTATATTTAACTAGATTATAAAGAATACCAAAACCAACTTGCGTTTGCTGAGACTGGGGCATATTAATAATGATGCTCATAATTGGTTGTGACATAACAGCTGTACAAGCAAAAACTTTTAAATAGTCACCAATATCTGCAATATCGTAACTAGAATATTTATATTTTTTCATAATTAGCACCGTAAGATTATAAATTAAAAAGAGAAGCAAATTTAATAAAATTCTTGCTTCTCTTAATTATATTAGTTAAATAGTATCAATCTTCAACAACTTTTGACTTAATATCCTTAATCGGCTTGCCATTTTCATCGAAATAAGAATCTAAATCTCTGCCCCAAATCATAGCCATAGTATGTTGTCCTACATGAACACCAACTACTGGTCCGATAATACTTTGATAAATTTTGACCTTAGGAAAACTACTTTCATAATCATTAACCCATTCAGCTTCTCTTTCTTCATCATCAGCATGAAAAATTGTCAACTGAATTGGATAGGGCATATCAGAAGTTAAACTATCAAAGTCCTTTTTAATATGATTATAGGCACGTTTATAATGTCTCTCTTTGGCAATTGCTGAAATTTTACCCTCATTTTGAACGTCCATAGATAAGATTGGCTTGATCTTTAAAATAGAACCTACGAAACTAGCGGCATTTGATAAGCGGCCTGTTCTTTTTAAATGATTAAGATTGTCTACCATAAATCTAACATCGGTAGTGTTTCTTAAATCCTTTAAGTCATGCATGATTAAATCAATGTCAGCCCCAGCCTTGACTAGTCGACCAGCTAATATTGCAGCATTAGCTTCTCCTGCACAGGTTATTTTACAATCAAAGGGATGAATATTAATTCTGTTTTCTTCATCAGCCACACTTAAAATATTATTGTAAAAGCTAGAAATACCGCTTGAAAGAGTAATGATAATTAGATCGGTATAACCTTGGTCAATATATTTATCAACATATTTTTTTACGGTTCCAGTTGAGGGTTGAGAGGTAGTGGGAAGAGTAGAAGAAGTGCTTAACTTTTCATAGAATTCATGGAAACCAATATCAATTAAATCCAGATATTCTTTATTATCCCAGATGATTGGAATTGGTAAGACATCAATTCCATATTTCTCGCATTGTTCTTTAGTTAAATAAGATGAACTGTCAGTTAAAACGCCGATTTTCATGTTGTTATTTTCCTCCATATTCTTGTTTAATATTATAGTCTAGAACGCTATTTTAAACAAAAACGTAAATCTGCTTGATTTTTGTTACAATAGAGGTAATTAACAAATAGGGTGTGACCTAAATTCTAAATTATGAAAAAACATTTTATTTTTTTAGGCGCTGCTGGTGTAATTTATTACTCCTGGCTCCTAGCACTAATTTTTGTAGCCTTTATTGTCGGGTATGAAAGCAATAAAGCAATTAGCTATCCTGCACTTAGCTTAGGAGCTATTTTTGTGGTTATAGTTATTTATACCTGGTTTAATTCTTATTTTCAGAAAGAAGCAAGTATTTACTGGCTAAAACTACCATATCGTCAGAAACTTCAGCTTCAAAATTTAAAGATTAAGTGGCAATGGAAGGTATTTGTTGTATATGAAGCAAAGAGTAAGATTAATACTTACTTGCTTTTAGCACTTAAAAGAAAGAAGAAATGAATTTGAAGTCAGATATTAAAATCGCACAAGACACTAAAGAATTACCTATTACAGAAATTGCAAAAAAAGTTGATCTTCAACCAGATGAAATTGAACTTTATGGTAATGATAAGGCTAAGATTAGCTGGAAGGGGATTAATAGAATTAAACAAAATAAAAAGCTTGGTAAGTTAATTCTAGTTACTTCAATTAGTCCTACACCGGCTGGTGAAGGAAAGTCTACTATTACCATTGGTTTAGGGGATGCAATTAGCAATCAACTTCACAAAAATACCTTAATTGCATTAAGAGAGCCCTCAATGGGTCCTGTTTTTGGATTAAAAGGTGGTGCAACTGGTGGTGGATATGCACAAATCATCCCAATGGAAGATATTAATTTACACTTTACTGGTGATATGCACGCATTAACTAGTGCAATTGATACTTTAGCTGCTTTAGTTGATAACTATATTTATCAAGATAATAGTTTAGAGCTAGATCCTAACCGTATCCTATTAAAACGCGGAATTGACGTTAATGATCGTACTTTAAGAAAAATCACTATCGGACAAGGTTCACGTTTTAATGGAATAGAACATGAAGCTAGCTTTGCAATTACTGTAGCTAATGAATTAATGGCTATTTTATGTTTAGCAACTGATATTGATGATTTGAAAAAGCGTATTGGAAATATGCTAGTTGGCTTTTCTGTAAGGGACGAACCTGTTTATGTTAAAGACTTAGGGTTTGAAGGAGCAATTGCTGCGCTTTTATCAACTGCATTAAAGCCTAACTTAGTTCAAACACTTGAACATACCCCAGCAATTGTTCATGGTGGTCCATTTGCTAACATTGCTCATGGTGCTAATTCAGTAATTGCTACTAATACTGCTTTACACTTAAGCGACTATGTTTTGACTGAAGCTGGTTTCGGGGCAGACCTTGGTGGTCAAAAATTTATGGATTTTGTTTCTAACCATTTAGATAAACGTCCTGACGCTGTAGTAGTAGTTGCAACAGTAAGAGCATTGAAGTATCAAGCAGAAGAGACAACTGATCACTTAGATGAAGAAAATATTCCAGCTTTAGAAAAAGGTTTTGAGAACTTAAAGCGCCATATGGAAAACATGGCTCATTATGGTGTACCTGTAATTGTATTAATAAATAAATTTACTAGTGATACTGAACAAGAACTATCAAAATTGAAAGAACTTGTTAAAGCCGATGGCTTTGAATGTGAAGTAGTTTCTTACCATGATGAAGGATCAAAGGGCGGAATTAAGGCCGCAGAAAAAGTGGTTAAGTTAACTAATAAAGCTAGTGACTTTACCTCAGTATATGAACCTACTGACTCCGTAGAAGCAAAAATTAGTAAAATTGCCCATAATATTTATCATGCCAAGGATATTGAATATTCTGATAAAGCTAAGAATCAATTAGCAGAAATTAAGAAAATGGGTAAAGACAACTTACCAGTAATTATGGCTAAAACACAGTATAGCTTTACTGATAAAAAGAGTATCTTAGGAGCTCCAGAAGATTTTACACTTCATGTTAAGAATTTAGCTCTTAAAAATGGAGCAGGTTTTATTGTTGTGGCTACGGGATCTATTTTAGATATGCCAGGATTGCCAAAGCATCCAGCTGCCTTAGACATTGACGTAGATAATAACGGAAAGATTTCAGGATTATTCTAATGAGTAAAGCTAAACAAGCCTTATATTTAATAATTTCTGTATTAGTAATCATTGCAGATCAATTATTAAAGAATTATATAGTTACTAATTTTAAAATTGGTGATGAAAAGTCTATTATTCCTGGTATCCTTTCATTTACATATTTACAAAACGATGGAGCAGCCTGGAATATCTTCAGTGGACAAATGATTTTATTTTATTTAATCAGTATTGCGGCTATTGCAGTTGTAATTTACTATCTTTTTAATCCCAAATATAAGAATGGTCTTTTTGATACAGGACTGGCCTTAGTTTTAGGTGGAATTATTGGTAATTTTATTGATCGTTTGCATCTAAAATATGTAATTGATATGTTGCAACTAGATTTTATTCAATTTAATATCTTTAATATTGCTGACAGCGCAATTACAGTTGGAATTATCTTAGTTTTTATCTATCTAATATTTATAAGCGAAAAAGACTAAAGGACGAAGAGTAAATGACTAAAAATTATAAGTTAGTAATTGATGGCGAAAAAGGACGGTTAGATAAGGTAATCGCTGAAAAAATTACAGATTTAAGTCGAACTAAGATTAAGGAATTAGTTAATGATAAAAATATTTTAGTTAATAATAAAGCTGAAAAAGTATCTTATAAAGTACAGTCTGGGGATGTAATTGATGTAACTATTCCACCTGTTAAACCATTATCATTAGAAGCTGAAAACTTACATCTTGATATTATTTATGAAGATACGGATGTAATTGTGGTTAATAAGCCTCAAGGGATGGTTGTTCATCCCTCAGCAGGCCATCCTGATCACACCTTAGTAAACGGGTTACTTTATCATACACGTGATTTAGCTGATAGTCCTGAAGGTTTTCGTCCAGGGATCGTGCATCGAATTGATAAAGATACCTCTGGTTTATTAATGATAGCTAAAAATGATAAAGCACGTGAAAGCTTAGAAAAGCAATTAGCAGAAAAGATAAATAAAAGAGAATATTTGGCAATCGTTCATGGCAATTTTGACGTAAAAAATGGCGTAATTAATGCTCCAATTGGTAGAAACCCGGTTAATCGAAAGCAAATGGCGGTTAATCCAAAAGGAAAATCTGCAGTTACACACTTTACAGTACTAGAGCAATTCAAAAATTATAGTTTAGTCAAATGTGTCCTGGAAACGGGCAGAACGCATCAAATTAGAGTGCATATGAAGTACATCGGTCATCCACTAGCTGGCGATCCTTTATATGGTCCAAAGAAAACTTTATCAGGTCATGGACAGTTTTTGCATGCCGAAACCTTGGGATTTTATCAACCATCTACAAATGAATGGTTAGAATTTTCTGCACCATTACCAACAATTTTTGAAAAACAATTAGAGAATTTACGACAAGAAATGAAGCAATAGATTATGAAAAGATATTTAATTCTTGAAGACGGAACTGCATTTTCGGGGCACGGTTTTGGTGCTCCAATTACTGCTACCGGGGAGCTGGGTATTCAAACTAGCAATTTTGGATATCAGGAAGCAATTTCAGACCCTGCCAATTTTGGTAAGATTTTGGCCTTTACTACTCCAATGATTGGTGGAAGTGGTATTAATGCAATCGACTATGAATCAATTGATCCGAGTGTACGTGGAATAATTGCTAATGACATTGCTTTTCATATTTCTGCCAATCCAACTTTTCAAGATTTAAATGATTTTCTAAAAGAAAAAAGAATTCCAGCAATCTACGGTGTTGATACCCGCGCTTTAGTTCAAAAATTGAAAAATAAGCGAGTTATTAAAGCGTCGATTATGGATACAGATGATGCACATGCTTTCGATCAAATCAAGGCACTAGTTTTACCAAAAAATAAAACAGCACAAATATCTACCACGCATCCTTATGCTGCCCCAAATATTGGAAAAACTGTAGCTATAATTGATCTTGGTTTAAAGCATTCATTACTGCGATCCCTTTCTTTACGGAAAATTAACAGTGTGGTTTTACCATACAATGCATCAATTTACGATATTATTAATCTTCGAGCTGATGCAATTGTCATTTCTAATGGACCAAGTAGAGTAGAAGAAGTTGCACCATTTTTAAAACCAGTATTTGATAAGTTTTATGGAAAACTACCTATTTTAGGAATTGGCTTAGGCTTTCTAGCAATTAGTAATTATTTAAACCTAGAACTCTTGGACTTAATTCCAGCCTATAATGGTAGTAATTTCCCAGTTATTGAACAAACTAATAATCGAATTTGGCAAACTGCAATGAATATTGATCAACTGGTAGTACCTGATAGTTTATCTTTGAATCTTTCACGTAAATATTTTGATTTAAGATCAGAGTTATTAGCAGGCTACAGTATCAAAGAAGATAAAGTTTTAGCAACTGCCTTTAATCCAGAAGGTTCACCAGGCAATTTTGATGCAGGCAGCATTTATGATCAGTTTTTAAATATGATGGAGTAGAATATGCCTTTACATAATGAAATTAATAAAGTTCTTGTTATTGGAGCGGGGCCAAGTATTGTTGGAGAAGTATCAGAGCTTGATATTCTTGCTAAACAAGCATTAACGGCTTTTGAAGAAAGTAATGTACAAGTTGTATTGATTAATCCTAATCCTGCAACAGTTACAACAGATCCGCATCCTAATGTAAATGTATATCTTGAACCAATGACGTTGCCTTTTGTGAAGCGAATCATTCGGATGGAGAAGCCAGATGCTATTATTCCGGCTTTTGGGGGCAAACCGGCTTTAAAACTTACCAGTGAATTATTAGAGTCGGGCATCTTAACCCAAATGAATATTGAGTTACTAACTATTAACAGCTTGGCATTGAGTCTATCAGCTCCTCATAATTTCTATAGTTTTCTTAAAGCAAATAAGATTGCGGTGGCCAATCAATGGCTGTTAGAAAAAGAAGAGGACTTAAGGCGAGTAATTGAACATGCTCATTTTCCTTTGCTTTTATCAAAAAAGCAGCATTATCGCCCCGATAGCATGATCTCTTTAGAAAATCTAACTCAATTGGAGCAATACTTCTTAGACGAAGAAGCTGATGACCATTTTAATTGGAAAGATTATCGTTTAACTGAAGATTTATCGAATTGGGAAGAATTAATTTTTGATATTGTTCGGGATAATAATGGAAATTTTGTATTTGTAGGAAATATTGGTAGTTTAGAACCAGTTGGTATTAACTCTTCAGATTCTTTATTAGTGACGCCAATTTTAACTAGAAATAATAATCAAATTCAACGCTTAAGAAATTGCTGTCGAAAGATTGCTAATTGTCTTAATTTACATGGAGCTTTGAGTATTCATTTTGCTGTTAAGCAAAGTGGGGAAGACTTTAATTTTAAAGTATTAAGTATTAAGCCCCGTTTGACTCAGAGTAGTTTGCTTTCTTATAGAAGTGGCGTATATTCTATTGGATATGTAACGGCCAAAATTGCACTTGGCTATAATTTAAATGAAATCACTGATCCACAATCTGGAATTTCCGCTGCAGTTGACCCAGTTCAAGATGCTTGCTTTGTAAAATTACCTTATTGGTCTTTCACAGAAGCTGGTTATAATCACTACACTCTTAATAATAAAACCACATCAGGAGGGCAAGCTTTAGGAATTGGTCGTAACTTTGAAAGTGCATTTTTAAAGGCTCTCCAGTCAACTACTGGTTTTTCTAATAATGTTAAGACCTTTAAAAAGGAATATAAAAAAAGCGAAAAAGAATTATTGCAAGATCTATCGAAGCCTAATGAAATACACCTAATTACACTATTAGCCGCGATAGCAAAGGGAATTAATTACCACACTCTTCACCAGCTTTTACATATTCATTTAGTATTTTTGCAGAAGTTTAATCATATTTTGATTTTATTAAAGAAATTACGTACTGATGAACTTACAGCTGATTTAATGCTGAAAGTAAAGAAAAATGGTTTTTCTAATCGATTAATTGCTGAAATTACGCAGCGAGATGAAAAATCAATTGCTGATTTATGTAAAAAATGGTCAATTAAGCCTAGCTATATTGAAATTGATGGAACAGCTGGATTAATTCATCCTAATATTCAAGCTGTTTACAGTAGTTATGGAATTGAAGATGAAATAATACCACTATCTAATTCGAAAAAATGCCTTCTTTTAGGATTAAAACCATTTCAAGTATCTCTAACTGGAGAATTTGATTATATGCTCTACCATGCTGCCAAGACCTTAAAAGAGCGAGGAATTAGCCCTGTGATTATTAGTAATAATCCAGAAAGTGTGAGTGCAGCGTATGATGTATGCGATCGAATTTACTTTGAACCAATTATTTTAGAAAATATTCTTGAAGTTGCATGGAAAGAAAATATCAAAGAAGTGGTAACGCAGTTTTCTGGCAAACAGATTAATGAATATCGCAGTTCACTCTTAGAACATGGGCTAACAATTTTAGGTCAGCCTAATTTGAAGGAAATTCTAAGGGAAGATCATGCAGACGAAGTATATCAGGCCGGCGTTAATCCAGTCCCAGCTCTTCAATGCGATAATGAAGAAAGCATTTTAGCTTTTGTTAAAAGAAATGGTTTTCCAGCTTTAATTGGTGGTACAAGTAACGGTAAGAAGCAAAAATCTGCTGTGGTCTTTGATTTACCAGCTTTACAAAGATATATTGCTGAAAATTCATTAGAGCATATGAATGTTTCGAAGTTTATTGAAGGTAAAAAGTATGAAGTGACTGCTATTTCTGATGGTAAAAATGTTACTATTCCGGGAATTATTGAACACTTTGAACAAACCGGCTCACATGCCAGTGACTCCATAGCTGTCTATCGTCCACAAAATTTATCAACTAATGATCAGCGTAGATTACGTGATAGTGCAATTAGTATTGCCACTAAACTTAATTTAAGAGGACCAGTTAACTTACACTTTTTACTAGCTAATGATCAAATCTATTTATTACAAATTAAAAGTTACTCTGGACACAATGTAGCTTTTCTAACTAAAGCACTAAAAAAAGATATTACAGCTATAACAATGAAAGTTTTGTTAGGAAGTACATTGTCTGAATTAGATCTTCCAAGCGATATTTGGCCATCAAACGACTTAATTCACGTTAAAATGCCCGTCTTTTCTTATTTATCATATAGTAGTGAAAATACCTTTGATTCTAAGATGAAGACCTCTGGTAGTGTGATGGGACGAGCCAAGCATTTGCCGACTGCCTTGTTTAAAGGATATGAAGGCAGTGATTTAATGATTTCAACATATGGTACTGTCTTTATTTCGGTTAAAGATTCTGAAAAACATAATGCAATTAAAATAGCTGCACGTTTTCATCAGTTAGGTTTTAAGCTTTTAGCAACTGAAGGTACTGCAAATGTATTAGCTGAAGAGGGAATAACAACAGGAATTATTGAAAAGGTTCAAGAGGGAAGCAATAGCTTACTTGAAAAGATAAAGCAGCACCGAATTAATCTAGTAATCAATGTAACCAGTTTATCCGACTCTGCTAGTCATGATGCAATTATGATTAAAGATGCAGCTTTAAGCACACATATTCCTGTTTTTTCTAGTTTACAATCAGCGCAAGATGTTTTAATAGTACTTGAAACTTTAGCAATGACTACTCAGCCTTTGTAAAATTAAATATTATTTATTATGTAAATTTAGAGACTATAGAAAAAGCGCTCATTTTGATATGAACGCTTTTTTCTATATTCTTTTTTCTAAAATATCTTTTTCATTGGGAGTGACTTCGATTGAATTCTGACCAGTATAAATGACAAAACCAGGCTTAGCACCATTAGGTTTTTTAATTCTTTTAACTTGCACATAATCAACTGGGACGTGACTAGAATTCTTTCCTTTAGAGAAATAGGCAGCAATTTCGGCTGCTTCTTTGATATCTTCATCACTTGGATCATTGTCCTGCAAAATGACATGAGAGCCAGGCATATTTTTGACATGGAACCAGTAATCACGTTTGTCTGCCTTTTTTAAAGTTAGCCAATCATTTTGATAATTATTTTTACCAACTAATACTTTTTTACCATCACTTAGTTTGAAAGTATTCAAATTTTTTTCGCTAATCTTTTTCTTCCGGCGATGATTATGATTTTGTTCTTTTAGATAGCCTTGATTAATTAATTCATCGCTAATTGCATCAACATCTTGTGGATCAGCGTTATCAATTGCAGTTTGAATAGAATCAAAGTAATCTAAATTCTCGTTTGCTAATTTAATTTGTTCATTAATATGTTTAATTGAATTACGTAATTTTTGATAACGCGTAAAGTATTTTTGTGCATTTCTAGCAGGTGAAAGTGCGGGATCAAGTTTTATTTTTAAGGGCTTATTATTTTTATAATAATTTGGTAGATCAATACTTGTCATCCCAGCCTTTACTTCATGAAGATAAGCATTAAGTAATTCACCCTTAATTCGATATTCTTCAGAATTCTCGGCTTGATCTAATTGCTTACGTAACTTAATAATCTTCTTTTTAAGTTTTTTAAGCTCATTATTAACAATATTTTCAATTCTTTTAGACTTTTGCTTTACCCATTCACGATTGGCCTGATCACGATAAAACTCGTCTAATGTTTTATTGACATCGTCATTAGAATAAATCAAATTTAATTCTAGATGATATGGTAGGTAAGTATATACACGATCCTTATGCTTAATGGTTTGTAATACATATCCTTTTGGTCTATTAAATTGATTAAAAAATGTCTGTAAAGAACTATATGAAAAATCGTCTTCTAAGTAACCAGTAAATTCTTTTTTATCCTCTCCATCTAAACCATTAAATTGTCTTACAAAATCTGCTGGTTCAGGATACTTTTCCTTTAAGTCATTGAAGTTGTCAGCAGAAAGATCAAAGCCATTGATTCCTGGAAGAAGAGGAGGCAGTTCATAAGGTGCATGTGGAAGTAATAAGCGTGCGCGGTTTTCATCAGGATTGATTCTTTTAAGCAAATCAATAATTTTATTATTATCCGCATTATATAAAATCACATTACTATGTCGTCCCATCAATTCTACTGATAAAATAAGCTGCATTTCATCTCCTAATTCATTTCGATTAGAAAAATGAAAGTTAACTATTCTCTCAACACCGATTTGTTCGATTTTTTGAAGAACTGATCCTTCTAAATATTTCCGCAAAACCATAACAAAAGTAGGAGCAACGTCAGGATTTGCAATTGTATCATTTGTAATATAAAAGCGTGGATTTTGAGCATTAGCAGAAATCAGCAACCGCTGATTCTTTCGATCTTTCCTAAAATTTAAAACTAAATCTTGTTCAAATGGTTGGTATATTTTAGTAAGTTTTCCTCCAACCAGGGTAGGGGAGAGATCTTGCAGAAGACTATGAATAAATAAACCATCAAAAGCCATAAATATCCTCCTTTAAAACAGTATATTTAATTATACTCTTTAATCCCTTGAATTTCCTTGTTAAATAAACATGTGATTTTTTCACTAATATTGTTAATTTTTCACGAATCTTGTGAAAAATTAAATTATGTCTTAGAATTATTGTTGATTAGAAAAAATGGGAAAATTAAGTATAGGTGGTAAATAAAATGAATGTCTTAATATTTAATAGCGTTAGTGAGAATATTAAGCGAGTGATTAATAAAAAGTGTGGATTAAACCTCTCTCAAACTCGCTTATTACTATTCTTTGATCATCATCAGAACGAGACTTTGACGATGGGAGAATTAGCACAGGCATTAAGTATATCTCTTTCGACCCTAAGTAGACAAATCAAGCAGAAAAAAACTGCTTCTTTAATTAAAGTAGAACGTTCAAAGAAGGATTCTAGCAAATCTTTAAATTTAAACAATGAAGGATTAGCTAAAGCCCAAGAATTAAAAAAAGTTCTTTCTCAAATTGAAGCACAAATTTTTTCTAGTTGGAGTGAAGAAAAAATACAGGATTTTGATAGTAAATTACAAATTATTGTTAATAACCTTGTAACAGATGAAGTATAAATCATCGATTATGTTTAAAAAACGTTGGATTTTATGATATAATTTCATTTTGATAAGTAGTATTGCAGCATGCAACTTAATGCTGCCATTTTAATTTTAAGGTAGGTTTTCACACGTGAAGATAGCACTCATTACAGATAGTACTAGTGATATAAGCCCAGAAGAAGCCAAGGCCAATGATATTACAGTAGTACCTATTCCGGTTATTATTGGAGATAAGCAATACATGGATGGGGTAGATATTACTGCAGAGAAGCTTTTTGAGCTAGAACGCGATGGAGCACCTTTTCCTAAGACTTCGCAGCCTAGTCCGGGTACTATGCTTGAATTATGCCAAAAATTGAAAATTGAAGGTTATGAAGCTATTATTGCTATTCCCTTAACATCTGGTATTTCTGGCTTTTATAACAGTTTAGTTACTTTAGCTCATAATCATCCTGAATTTAATCTTTATCCTTATGATCCAGCAATGACTGTTCGTTCAATGGGAAATCTAGTGCTAGCAGCTGCTAAAATGATTAAAAATGGTTGGGAACCTAAAGAAATTCTAGCTAAGTTAGACGAAATTAGAGATACAATTGATGTTCTTTTCGTTGTAGATGATTTGAATAACTTAGTGCGCGGCGGCCGTTTGAGTAATGCAAGTGCTTTTATTGGTACTATGCTTCAAATTAAGCCACTTTTAACATTTAAAAAGGATGATTATCAAATCGTAAGTTTTGATAAAGTTCGTTCCATGAAGAGAGCTGTTAAGAAGGCTGAAAATATCACTATTGAGCGAATTAATAATTCGCCTATTAAGGATAAATTGTCATTAGCAGTTTATAATTCTAATGATTTAGAGCAGGCTACTAAGGTTAAAAATGATTTTCAAGCTGCTTTCCCTAATATGACCATTAAAATGTTCAATTTTAGTTCCGTAATTGCTACCTATTTAGGAGAAAAATCTCTTGGTATTACTTGGATGGCAGACATAGATAAAATGGACTTTAGTAAAAAATAATCATATCAAAAATAGGAGAGCTAAAGTTGCTTTCCTATTTTTTTAATAAAGTAAATTACATGAACTTAAAACGAGAGTGATTAAATGAAAAATAAGTTTTTAAAAATATTAGGACTAGTCGCTGGTATTGGTCTAGGACTGGTAATCGTTTTTCAAGTTATATTAGCTATGAACACAAGTGCTATTAAAAATAGTAGTCCTACCGCTGTTAATTCTGCTACAAGTAATAGTAGTGACAAAGAAATTATTGCAGAAGCACTCAATACCGATTTCAAAAGCTATAAATTTAATGTAAAGAATTCACCCGGAATTCAAGCTACAAGAACTTGGACTGGAGAATATCAAAATGATCCCCTTAAGGCACAAGCTAAAGTTGATAAGACATCTATGTGGCTAAATGAAGACAAAGTATATCAAAAAATGTGGGATAATACTGGTAGTCCAAAGTGGAAAGCTTCTTCTACTATGACTCCTAATAAAGTAGTTAGCCAATTCGACCCAGCAATTATTTTAAGCGGAAGTAAAGCAATTAAAGGCGATATGAAACTTAAGAAATCTGGCTCTATCTATCGCGTTAGCTACAGTGGTAATAGTCTAAAGTTCTGGAATAAGACCCATAGTAAGCTAATTAAAAAGCTTAAAGGTAATGCATCTGGATTAGATAATGAGGGAACACTTAAAAGGTTAAAGGTTGAATATACCTTAAAAGAAAAGGGCGGCCACTTAGTCTTGACGAGCTTTTCATTCTACTTGCGTTTTGCTTATGCTGGATACGATATTTCTCAAGAGGGGACATATACAGAAATCAATGCAATTAAGGTAAGTACTCCAAAAGCATTGAGAGCTAAGACAGCCACAAAGAAGAGTCATAGAGTATACCATCCAAAAGCTGATGATAGTTTTGATATTGATATTGATTCTGGAAATTCAAATACTCAATCTAGTCAATCAAGTGAAAGTTCTTCAAGTAGTAGCCAACAATCTAGTTCATCGCAAAGTAGCAAATCAGAAGAACATAACGAGGAAAGTCAACATTCTCAAAGTCAAAGTAGTACATCAACCCAATCCTCTGATAATAAAGAATCTAGTCAACAATCACAAGCCAATAATAGTAACAACAGCTCAGATACTAACCACAATAATCAAGGACAAGCACAAAACAACCAACAATCTGCTGCTAGTCAGCAAAGTCATTAATTAAAAAACGATTTGAAAATCTTTTTTAGATCTTCAAATCGTTTTTTTATGTATAAATTAATTTTTGCTTTTTATAGAATCTCGTATCAGTTTAAGAAATAGACTTGCAACATTTGATAGTTGATTTCTTGAACTCCAAATCAAACGATTATGGTCAATAATTTTAGGCTCAAGTGGTAAAAAGCATAAATTACTCTTATCTAAAGGAAGCAAATCTTTATATATCAATAGGCAATAAGGTCCCTTGTCTACGAGATACTGCAAATTATCAGGTAAGTTAAATGTAGCCACGATATTTAACTTTTGTGGCTCAGTATACCAATCTCTAAAGTTATCAGAATCAGCCGTATGTTTCGACATAATGATAGGATAATTTTGTAAATCTTCGGCAGTAACACAGGAATGATCAGCTAATGGGTGATTTTTACTTACAATCACACCATATTCATTAATTTCAGGAAGGGTCAGACTATTAAAATTTTGAGTAGTATCATATTGGCCCATTGTAATTCCAAAGTCTAATAGTCCACGCTCAAGCTTGCTTTCAATCATGGATGAATTTCCATTAAAGAAGTGAATTTTTACTTGAGGATAGTTCTGTAAAATTTGATGGATAATATCCATTACACGTTTAATTGCAATACTTTCGCCTGCTCCGATGTATAATTCACCAGATATAATTTGAGAACGTTTTAGATTTTGTTGTGTTTTATTGGTCAAAGAGATTATTTCTTCTGCATGTTCCTGAAGATAATATCCTTCTTGAGTAAGAGTAATTTCCTGATGTCCACGATAAAACAAAGTTACGCCAAGTTCAGCCTCTAAATTTTTCAATTGGCGTGAAAGCGATGGTTGACTAATATGAAGAGCTTCAGCTGCCTTTGATATATTTTTTGCTTCACAAACCGCAAGAAAATATCTTAAAACTCTTAATTCCATGGAGTGTTCCTTCCTTTTTACATAAAGTATACACTTTTATTATAGGCTAAATAATAAGATTAGAGTTGAATTAATCAGAAGATTTATATCTATTTATTTTATTTAGCGCCGCTTTTTGTTTTTTTTGATCTACATGAGTATATAAATCGGTAGCTGTTGTTCCTTTCTGACCCAATTGCTGTGCTACTAACACTTGATCCTTAGTTACTTCATAAAGTTCACTAGCTAGCGTATGGCGTAACTTATGAGGAGTAAGAGGTTTTCCGAAGGCTGCAGAATACTTGTTAACCATTTTCTCAACTGCATTAGTGGTTATCCTTTTAGTCTTTCCATGCCATCTAGTTAAAAAGAAAGCAGTATCTTCTTTTTCAGCATGATACCGATTGGCCCGTATTTCTCTATATTTCTTTAAATAAGGAATCGTCCATTCAGCAATAGGAACACTATCTTTTTGACCACCTTTGCGTGTAACATCCAGCATAGCATCTTTTAAATTAATATTACGCATATTTACGCCAACACATTCAGAAACTCTAATTCCAGTTCCTAAAATCAATGCAATAATAGCCATATCTCGCTCGTGATTCTTTTTAAAGGCAGGTAGGGACTGCTTATTACATTTATGTATATATTCATTTTCAATAAAATCTAAAAATTGGTATTTTAAATCTCCCATATACATATGTGACTCTAAAACATGAGCTCTATAATTTAATGTCTTAGTGTCATTTAATGAATTGATTTTTAACATGACATTACGGTCAAAATATGGTTCACCATGATTATTGTCAGAAGTAATCGTTAAGAACTTATAGAGGGAGCGTAGAGCATTAATAGAACGATTAATGGTAGTTGGCGAATTTAAGCGACCTTGTTGATTTTTAGTATGTTTAAGATGATGAATGTACAGCATAACATCATTTCTTTGTAGATTTTCCAACGTCGTTACTTCAATCTCTTTATTAGAAGAAACCGAAGCAATATTATTTTGTCTTAGCCAGTCGAAAAAACGTCGAATTTCAGTTAAATATTGATAGGTTGTAGTTAATGAATGAGAAGTTCCTAGATTGTATTCCTTTACAAAATCTGGCATATTAGCCAATTCTTGCTTAATAAGTTCTAAGTATTTATTAGTTTCCAAATTATAGTCTCCTCGAACGTAGGTTTGTATAATATTATATCTTATTTATTGACCTAAAAAAAGTTTTGTTACTGTCCCCTAGCAGGAGAGAGGGGAGACAAGCTAGTATACTATGGAAAAGGCTGGTAATTAGTTATAACGCGTATGGAATTTAGATCAATTTACAACTAACAGGATCAGAACAATAAATTAATCTAAAAAGAACGGATTTTTAGTATAAATAAAGGGTATTTAAGAAAAATCATTAAGTAAAAAGCAATTATTGCTGTAAATAAGCGTAGTTTCAAAGCATGAATAATAAAATCAACTATAATGTATGAGAAGTTAAGGTTAAAATAGGAGATAAACATAAGCTGAATAAGGGTATTAAAGGAGAATAAAAAGTATTAGTTCAAAAATGATATAGTAAAATATTTAAATATCGGACTGAATTACATATGGTTAAAATAAATTTGTAGCTGTTGGGATCAAAACAAAATTTTAAAAGTTAACTTTAAAAGAAAAAACAGATCGATTTGAATGGATTAAAAATCCATATTTTATAGGATATACATCTATACCTTTCATTAAAACAATAATTTTAATGAAAGGTAATTTTAATGAAAAATCATGTATTATTGCCCCAGCCAGGAGTAATATTGTCCTAATTTATTACTCTATGTATTACCATAATCATATTCAGTAAGAACTATAAAATCTAGCAATCCCTTATATTTCAATTATTTTCAAAATATCATAAGTTCAAGATAAAATATACTTATCCTATCTAAGCTTTTATCTGAGAATACTTGTACAACTAGCTTAAATCCACAAATAAGCTCTGGCAATAGCAAACATTTTGCATAGGACATATAACAGAAAATTTAAATCAAATCGATTAACTGCTAACCAATAATTATTTTAAAAGCCATAGAATGGCCGCCACAGCATCACAAAGTTATAGATAAGAGATAGACATAGCTATAAAAATTTTTACTTAAGCTTACAGTGAAGATTCAAAATAAAAATCCTTAACTTATATTTTTTAGTTAGTAAGAATCTAATTAACTCAGAAAAATTATTTTAGATATGTTGATAAAGATTTAACTGCCTAAAACATAATACATATAAACAAGGTACTTTTGATGTATTCTATACTTTTTATATATTACTTTACATAATATATATTATACGAACTTATGCTTTTATGATTTATTAGCTCCTTTTCTCTTTACCACTTATTTTTTCTAAATAAAAATCTCACCAAATTGAACCACTGAATACACAGTTCATTTAGTGAGATTTTAAAACATGTACTAAAAATTTCAAAAACGACTAGTCATTTTTGAAATTTAATTTTTTCCGTTTACTCAATGAAATTGTATAAACAACATTAATAGTACCTAGAAGTAATACGGCAAACCATATAGTTTTTAAGAAAAATACTTTTTGAAGTAATGCTGACACAATGGCTCCAAGTGCAAAAGCAATAACTAAGAACATATAGTTAACAGCTGCATTATGCTGAGATTTATCTTCACCAAAGAAATATGCACTCCAGGCAACGACAGATTTTTTTAAATTACCCGTTGTAAATGCATTGTTATACCCCATACCTTCGATCTTACTAAAGGAAGCATTTTGAACAGCCAATCCAAAGGCAATTACAGGCACGACATAATAATTCGGAACAGTTTTAGGAACAAAGCCTACTCCTAAGCAAATAAGTAAAATTGGAAATAGACAAAATACCCGCCAATAATTACTTTTAACGTATTTATGAAAAAGACCCACCAGTAATAACCCTAAAGTAAATGCAATAAATGTAGTTGCTCTATTTAACATACCTGCTATATTGTGATCCGCAAATGCTGAAGCAAAGAAGATAACATTTCCTGTTTGACCTGCAGACAAAGTATGTCCTCGTTGAATATAAGTATAAGCATCAATAAAACCAGCTGAAAAAGTTAAGGATGTGGCTAAAATACGTGATTCTGATGGCCGATACTTCTCATTAGTAAATATATTCATATTTAACCCCCGTGTTATAAGCCCAAATTAAAAACATGATCAAGGTAGACCATGTTTTAACTGAATTAATCTTCAATCTGAATGTTCTTAATAATTACATCTTCTTTAGGCTTATCATTTGCCTTATCACGTGGAACTTTTGCAATTTCATCAACGACATCCATACCATCAATTACTTGACCAAAAACTGTATGACGACCATCTAACCATGGAGTTCCACCCTGTTTATATGCTTTTACAATTTCTTTTGGATAGCCAGCTGCATCCATTTCCTTAATCATTCGTTTAGGCACATTCTTGTTTTGAACAATAAAGAATTGGCTCCCATTAGTATTAGGACCAGAATTAGCCATAGAAAGTGCGCCACGTAAGTTAAAGAGTTTATTTGAAAACTCATCTTCAAAAGGATGTCCCCAGATACTTTCACCGCCAGTACCGTCACCCTTTGGATCACCGCCTTGGATCATAAAGTCACTAATTACACGATGAAAAGTAGTATTATCATAGTAACCTTTTTTAGCTAAACGAACGAAATTTTCTACAGTCATTGGAGCATCTTTTTCAAATAATTGAACTTTAATATCTCCATGATTAGTTTTAATTACTGCTTTTGGACCTTTTACATTTTCAAGGTCTAATTGTGGATATTCCATCTTAATCCTCCTATTTTTAATCTGTTCTAGTCTATTCTACTATTTATTACTAGACACTTCATTAATCTATTTCTTCTTTCAAATATTTTCTAATGGTATCAAGCATAATTTGCCCATATGCTTTTAGTTTTGCTTGACCAACACCTGAAATATTCAAAAAGTCTGTTTTTGTTTTAGGTTTTTGAAGTGCCATATCTCTTAATGATTTATCTGAAAAAATATAAAATGCCGGTATCCCCTGCTCTTTAGCTAATTCTAAGCGTGTTTCCTTTAAACGCAAGAATAGGTTATTTTCCTTTTCTGAAATTTGATTAGTAAGTTGTATTGATTTCCTGATATTTTTTGAAATCTTTTGACTTACTTGCTTTTTATCATCTAAAACGTCCCATCCTAAATTAGTTACATGAACTACAGGATATTGAGTATCTGTTAACTCCAAGTAGTTATGGCTGATTAGATAATTAATTAAATCTAAAGCAGCTCTCTTTCCTAACTTCAAACTACCATAATTTTTAAAATTAGATGCCCGAATTTCTCGCATGCGCTGATTATTGGCACCTGTAACTACATCGGCAACTACATTTTTGCCAAAACGTCCATCAAGTTCATAAATTGTTGAAATGATTTTTTTGCTTTCTGCAGTAATATCTTTTTCAATAAATGTTCCCAAACAATTAGAACATTTGCCACATGGAGAGCAAGTCTGACCAAAATATCTGACGATAAATTGTTGTAAACATTCCGTTGTATTGACGTACTTAGTAATTGCAGCTAATTTCTGATATTGAATTTTTTGGTATTCATCATCTAAATCAGATTGTTCAATAAACCAACGATATAGTCTAATATCTTTCGGGTGATAAATTAATATTCCTTCACATGGCTCTCCGTCTCTGCCTGCTCTCCCGGCTTCTTGATAATATGATTCTAAGTTTGGAGTACTATTAGCGTGAATTACAAATCGAACATTTCTTTTATCAATTCCCATACCAAAAGCATTTGTTGCAACAATCACTTGGACCTTATCAAATTGAAAGGCCTCTTGTACATCGGCTCTTTCTTTATTAGATAGCCCAGCATGATAACTCGCTGTTAAAATTCCATTTTGAGCTAAATAGTCAGTCAACTCTTCAACATTTTTTCTTGTACTCGCATACACAATCCCTGATTGATTGGGATGCTTTTTAATATAATCTAAAAGATATAAGTTAGTATTTTTAGGATTATCTACTACCTTGAAGCTCAAATTTGGTCTTGCAAATGAAGTAATAACATAATTTTCAGCCGGAATATTTAATTGATCTGCAATATCTTTCTGCACTGAAGGGGTTGCCGTTGCTGTTAAAGCTAAAATGTTAGGCTGGCTTTTAATTGACTTTACTCCCTCCATAATTTGGCGGTACGCAGGTCTAAAGTCATGGCCCCATTGAGAAATACAGTGGGCTTCATCGACTGCAACTAAAGAAATATCCAAAAAGTTTAATTGATAGCGAAAATAATCCATTGCTAGCCGCTCAGGAGTTATGTATAAAAGTTTTATTTTTCCTTCATAGGCTTGTCTCAAGATTGGATTTACTTCTTCTTGAGGAGTTGCTGAATTTAAAGCAGCAGCATTAATGCCATTTTGTTTTAGAGAGTCTATCTGATCCTTCATTAAGGAAATTAAAGGAGATATTACCAACGTTACACCCGGATTAACCAATGCTGGTATCTGATAACACATTGACTTTCCTGCTCCAGTTGGCATTACAGCTAAAACATTTCTTCCTTTAAGAACTTGCTCAATAACTCGTTCTTGTCCAGGACGAAAAGTTGTATAACCAAAAACATTCTTTAGTACTTCTATTGATGATTTCATTTTCCTCTACTAAATAAAAAAACAAGTATGAAAGGATCATACCTGTCTTTTTCTAAATTAAACCAAATAATTAAGCTTCAAAAGCGTTAGTTAATGGAGGAACAACTTGTTTCTTTCTTGAAACAACGCCTGGTAATTTAACTTCTGAATCTGATAATTTAGCGTTAAATGCTTTTTCAAATTTAGCTTTTGATTCATCACTACCTACTACTAAAGCTTCTGAATCTGAATCAAGAATGTTGGTAATTAAAAGCATAAACATATCGTAGCCTTCACGCTTAGAAGCCTCATCCATAGCCTTTAAGAAAGCGTCTTTACGTTCTAAAGCTTCTGGTAAATCAACAACGTTAATTTGTGCTACACGAACGTTGCTACCGTTTAATTCAAAACTCTTAGCATCTAAATCAATTAGATCTTCTTCTGACTTGTCAGCAATATTAGTACCAGCTTTAAGCATCTTAAGACCGTATTCTTTGTAGTCAACACCAGCAATGTTTGCTAAAGATACTACAGCTTCTTTATCTTGGTCAGTAGTTGTTGGTGACTTTAAGAGTAAAGTATCTGAGATAATAGCTGAAAGCATAATTCCTGCAATATCTTGTGGAATTTCAATTTCTTTTTCGTTGTACATTTGCCACATAATGGTACTGGTACAACCAACTGGAGCTGCACGGTAGTATAAAGGATCAGCAGTATTGAAGTTCATAATACGGTGGTGATCAACTACATGAGTTACTTTAACCTTATCAATGTCAGAAACACTCTGTTGAGGTTCGTTATGGTCAACAAGCATTACTGCATCAACTTCATTTGAAGCAGTTTTAATAACACGAGGTGCGGTAAAACCAAATTTATTTAAAGCATACTTAGTTTCATCATTAGCTTCACCTAAAGCAACAGCTTCGGTATCGTAACCTAACTTATTTTGTAAGTATGAGTATGCAATTGCTGTTCCGATTGCATCTGTATCAGGATTTTGGTGACCAAAAATCAATTCTTTTGCCATTATATAGAGCTCCTTTAAAATTATATCTACCTAATTATTTTAGATTAAAAGTTAAACTTAAGCAAATCTATCACGCATTAAAAAGGCATCCTTTTACTATAAAAAGAATGCCTTAAAACTAAATATTAACTTTAATATCCTCTAGTCTACTATCATAATCTTTTTCTTCAATAAACTTATCCCACTCTTTTAAGAAGTTGACTAGTCGAGGTATTTCACTCTTATTTTTACGATAAATAAAACAACTTTCAAAGTTTGTCTCACTCTTTGTCTTTACTGGAGATAATGTAATTTCAGCCTTGTGTGCCTTATAAAAACTCTTGGAGACATAGGTATTATAGTCAGTTTGTTCAGCAAATTTGATTAATTGATACGGAGCAGTAAAGGTTACCGTAGTATTTAATTCATTGTTTGGAAACTCACTAGCATAAAAGCGACGAACAATTTGTGGCAAGTAGTAGTCCTTAGGAGAAGCAACCCATTTATGCTGAGTTGTTTTATTAAACTCATCTTCTGGATCGTGAGTTAAGAAAATAACTTCTTCAGGATAAATTTGTTTTGCCATATACTGTTTCATGTTCTTCACAGTTGAATTATGATCTGGCATGTAAAGAACTGCTAAATCTAATTGATTATTATCTAGTCTATCCCAAAGTTCTGTCCTATTATAGAAACCCACATGTAATGTTATATCAGGATATTTATGGTTGAATTTAACTAAGAATTGATCAATTACTCTTGCTTCAATAGTAGATAATATTCCTAAAGAAATAGTTCCGGTATCTGATTTAGTGTATTGCTGAATACTGTCTACAGCATTATTAACTGTTGAAAATAGTGCTTTTGCTGTCTCTTCCATCTTTAGGCCAGCATCAGTTAAATATAATTTTTTGCCCATTTGGCCAAATAATGGTGACCCAACTGCTCGTTCAAGTTTTTTAATTTGTTGCGTTAAGGCCGGCTGAGTAATACCTAAAATTTGAGCTGCTTGCGTATAGCTCATATTATCAATTAATTGAAGAAAGTAACGTAACGATTTCGCGGATAAAACTGCATCAGTATTTGTTTTCATAATTGAATACCTCTTATATAAATCTGGAATAATAGCAAATGAATAAGATTTTTAAATACAACTAATTATTTTCTGATAGTCCTTTATTAAAGCTTAATATTCATCTCACACTTTTTATAATAACACCTGTGCCAATAATAATAAAAAATTTTGCATAAAATGCATACTATTTTCCTATAATTCTTATTTTAATAAAAAAACTAAGGATAACAGTTAAATCATTATCCTTAGTTTTTAACTAATTAAAATAAATCTTCAGTTTTATCTCTTCCATCTGCAATTGGCTGACCAAGCGTTAATGAGACAGGAGTCCCATCTGTCATTGGGTCTAGTACAAACGATCCATTTGAATAGCGATCGCCCAACGGAAATTCAGAAGTATTAAGCTCAATATGACGATCACTAGAAGTATTCAGATGAAGAATATGATTTTCACCATAACTACTGATTGCCATAATTCGATGAGGCTTAGTCTTAAGTTCACGTAGTACAAGGACACCTCGTTTTGCACGTGTAACTTTATTTATAAGGTTAAGTTTGAGTTGCTTAAAGGCCCCCCGTTGAGTGATGATTCCAACCTTAATTAAATCAATATATTTAGGATCAGCTAAAACATAATTTACTATGTAGTCATCATCTTTAAGGTTAACTGACTTGACCCCTACGGCTTTTGAACCAGATGTAGGTATTTCATTAATATCAAATCTTACTGCGTAGGCTTGGTTAGTAATTAGAGTAATTTCTTCTTTACTATCAGGTTGAACTTGATCAATGCGGACAACTTTACTGTCATTACTCTTAAGCTTAATAGCAGTAATTGCACGAGACTTATATGTTCTAGTAGGTTGTAAATCGGCTAATGCAACTTGTTTAATGTATCCATCGTTGGTAGCAATCAAAAAGTTTAAATTGGCCTTTAAATCATTAACTTCAAACACCCGAATAATTTCTTCATCACTATCAAGCCCAATTTCTTGAGACAGGTGCTGCCCCGTTTCTTTCCATTTCGTTTCAATTAATTCATGTACTGGACGATAAATTAGGTTTCCTTTATTAGTAAAAATATAAAGGTTATCCAAGGTAGACATTGTTTTTTCAAACACAACCTTATCACCAGCAGGCAATCCATTATCTTCATCATCGGTTGATTGGAATGAACGAAGAGATGAACGCTTCAAGTAGCCGTCTTTACTTACTAATACTCGTACATCTTCATCAGCTACTAGAGCTTTTTCATTAATTTCAATTTTAGCTGCTTTAGCAGTAATTTCTGTTCTTCTTGGTGAACCGAATTCTCTTTTTACCGCATTTAATTCTTTAACTACAACTCTTTCAAGAACCTTATTATCACTTAATATTTCATTGAACTTTTCGATTTTTTTATTTAAATCTGCTTGTTCCTTTTTAAGTTGGTTAACATCAGTATTAGTTAAACGGTATAACTGCAAAGAAACTATAGCTTCCGCTTGATTAGGAGTGAACTCATACTTAGCAATTAAATTCTTTTTAGCATCTTTTTTATCTTTAGAAGATCTAATAGTTTTGATTACTTGATCTAAAATATCTAAGGCATGAATAAGACCTTCAACTATTTCTAGACGCTGTTTAGCTTTCTTTAGATCAAATTCTGTTCTCTTAGTTACAACATCTTTTTTATGTGCTAAATAAGAAGATAAAATACGCTTTAATCCAACTTGTACAGGAGTCATACGATCAATAGCAACCATATTGAAATTGTATGAAACTTGTAAGTCAGTGTTTTTAAATAGATAGTTCAAGATGTTTTGACTATCAGCACCCTTTTTAAGTTCGATTACAATTGAAAGGCCGTGACGATCAGTTTCATCTCTTACTTCTGAAATACCGTCAATTTCCTTATTTAAACGGATTTCGTCAATTTTCTTAACCATCATTGCTTTATTTACGCCGAAAGGTACTTCGGTTACAACGATTTGCTGACGATGGCCTTTAATTTCTTGAATTGTAGTCTTAGACCTAACTTGAATTCTTCCACGACCAGTTTCATAGGCCTCTTTAATGCCCTTAGTTCCTAGGACAATGCCACCTGTTGGAAAATCGGGTCCCTTAACAAATTTCATCAAATCATCTGTTGTAGCATCGGGATGCTTTAGCAGATAAACAGCTGCTTCAATAACCTCAGCAAGATTATGAGGTGGAATTTCAGTTGCGTATCCAGCTGAGATACCTGTTGATCCATTAACTAATAAGTTAGGAAAGTGAGCCGGTAAAACTGTTGGTTCATACTCTGTATCATCAAAGTTCAAAATCATTTGAACAGTTTCTTTATCAATATCTTGTAAAAGTAAATTAGAAATTTTACTTAAACGAGATTCGGTGTAACGCATGGCTGCTGGACCATCCCCATCCATTGATCCATTATTACCGTGCATTTCAATTAACGGTTCTCGCATCTTCCAATCTTGCGATAAGTGAACCAAAGCCCCATAAATAGAACTGTCACCATGAGGGTGAAAGTTACCCATAACATTACCGACAGCTTTTGCCGCCTTCTTATAAGGCTTATCATATGTATTATTATCTTTATACATCGCATACAGAATACGACGTTGAACTGGTTTTAAGCCATCTCGAATATCTGGGAGAGCACGTTCTTGGATAATATATTTTGAATATCGTCCAAATCTTTCACCCATAACTTCTTCAAGAGGTAATTCCCTAATTCTTTCATTTGTTTGTGTCATTTAAAAATATAACCTCTTAATCTCTACTTGTTTCTAGAATTGATCCGTCTTCACCCATACGGAATTTAACGTTTTCATCAATCCATTTTCTTCTAGGAGCCACTTTATCTCCCATTAAGGTTGTTACACGCTTTTCAGCAAGTTGAGCATCGTCAATCTTAACTCTAATTAAGGTACGAGTTTCAGGATTCATAGTTGTTTCCCATAATTGATCAGCATTCATTTCACCTAAACCTTTGAAACGCTGCAAAGCAAAACCCTTACCCATGTCTTTAGAGTCTTCGCTCAATTCTTCATCAGTCCAAGCATATTTAATCTTGGCTTTTGCTCCGTTACCTTTTTGTAATTTGTATAAAGGAGGCAGAGCAATATACACACGACCCGCTTCAACCATTGGACGCATATATCTGTAAAAGAAAGTTAAAAGCAAAATTTGAATATGGGCACCATCAGTATCCGCATCTGTCATGATGATGATTTTATCGTAATTTGCATCCTTAATCTGAAAATCTGACCCAACACCTGCACCAATAGTATGGATCATGGTATTGATTTCTTCATTTTTAAAGATATCTTGTAACTTAGCTTTTTGTGTATTTAAGACCTTGCCTCGTAATGGCAAAATAGCTTGGAACTTTCTATCTCTTCCTTGTTTTGCGGAACCACCGGCTGAGTCCCCTTCGACTAGGAATAACTCATTTTTCTTTGGATTACGTGATTGAGCAGGAGTTAATTTTCCTGAAAGAATCTCCTTCTTTCGTCTCTTTTTACCACTTCTGCTTTCATCTCTGGCCTTTTTAGCAGCTTCACGTGCATCCCTTGCTTTTTGTGCTTTCTGAACTAAGCTTTGAGCAAATTCTCCGTTTTCCATTAAATAGTATGAAAGCTGTTCATAAACAATGCTGTCTACAACACTTCTAGCTTGAGGAGTTCCAAGTTTTCCTTTAGTCTGTCCTTCAAATTCTAGTAATTCTTCTGGAATCTTAACAGATAATACTGCACTTAAGCCTTCACGATAATCGCTACCTTCTAGACCTTTATCCTTATTCTTTAATAGCCCTTGCTTTTTAGCGTAATCATTAAAAGCCTTTGTAAACCCACTACGTGCTCCCGCTTCATGACTACCACCATCAGCTGTACGAACATTATTTACAAATGAAACAAAGTTTTCGGAATATCCATCATTGTATTGGCCTGAAAATTCAACTTCAATTCCATTTTGTTTACCAGAAAAGTAAAAAACATCTCCCATTGTATCTTTGTCTTCATTTAAATAAGATACAAATGACTTAATTCCATCTTCATATAGAAACTCATCATGATGTTCTGGTTCTCGTTCATCAGTTAGTGTGAACTTAACACCCTTTAATAGAAAAGCTGACTCACGAATTCGTTCTTGAATAGTTTCGTAATTATATGTGGTAGTAGAAAAAATAGTTGGATCTGGTTTAAAAGTAATAGTAGTACCATTTTTATCCTTAGTCTTGCCTAAATGCTTAAGCGTACCAATTGGATGACCACCATTTTCAAATTCTTCTTCATATGCTTGACCGTCTCTGACTACTCTTACTTTTAAGTAAGAAGATAGTGCATTTACAACAGAAGAACCTACTCCATGTAAACCACCAGAAGTTTGATAATTCTTTTCGGTAAACTTACCACCTGCATGTAGCACAGTAAGGATAACTTCAATAGTTGGAATTCCTGATTCATGCATTCCTGTTGGCATTCCACGTCCAAAATCTTGAACCGTAACTGAGTTATCTTTATGAATAGTTACATTGATTTCTTTACCATAACCAGCCATTGCTTCGTCAACTGAGTTATCAACGATTTCATAAATCAAGTGATTTAACCCATGCCGATCAGTTGAACCGATATACATTCCTGGACGTTTTCTTACTGCCTCTAGTCCATGAAGAATCTGAATCGAAGAATCATCATATGAACTGGTAGTTTTATTTGCTTTAGCCAAATAAATGCCTCCATTTTTAACAGACAATCAAAATCAACCCCACAGCTATTATAATCTTTGTTAAAATAGCTTTAGATTTTAAATGGGGTTGAAAAGTGAATGTCTACGTTGAATTATTTACTAATTTTTATTTTAGCATACTTGATTGGATCCTTTCCCACAGGTGTATTAGTCGGAAAGATATTTTTTCATGAAGATATAAGAAATTTTGGATCAGGAAATATTGGTACAACCAACTCGTTTAGAGTAATGGGACCTGTAGCAGGCAGTGCAGTTTTAGTCATTGATGTATTAAAAGGGACACTTGCAACAGATTTACCATTAATTTTCCATCTAAAGGGACCAAAGTATTTATTACTAATTGCTGGTGCCTGTGCCATTCTAGGTCATACCTTTTCCATCTTTCTAAAGTTTAAGGGAGGAAAAGCGGTAGCAACTAGCGCCGGTGTCTTTCTTGGCTATAATTTAAAATTCTTTGGACTATGTGCCCTCGTATTTTTACCAATGCTATTTATTACCTCATATGTAAGTTTATCAAGCTTGGTTTCAATAGTTATCATCTTCATTTGTTCCTTCTGGTTTCATGATATCTTTCTTACAATCATTACAGGAACTATGATGATCTTGCTCTTTGTAAGACACCGCTCCAATATCAAGCGCCTAATTAATCATGAAGAAAATATCGTTCCTTTTGGACTATGGTATTGGTACAAAAAGTCTCATGGATTGCTAAAAAAGAATGCTAAAAATAAATAATCAGAACAAAAGACTGTTTAGGTAAAATCCTCAACAGTCTTTTTTCATAAGTATTATACTTTATTTGAACAAACGTTCGCAAGATGCAATTTTAGCACCTAATTAATATGGATAAGTATCTAGGCGGTCTTTCTCAGTGATTTTTCTAACTACTCGGCCTGGAACACCTAAAACTAAAGAATTATCTGGAATATCTTTTGTAACTACACTACCAGCCCCAATAACGCAGTTGTTTCCAATCGTTACTCCTGGACAAACAGTTACATTACTAGCTAACCAGCAATTATCGCCAATTGTAATTGGTGCGCCATATTCGATATCTGCTATCTTACCATCTGCCTGTAAGCGCGCATTTCTTTGCTCTGGCAATAAGGGATGCAGCGGCGTTACTAATGAAGTATTAGGACCACACATTACATTGTCTCCAATAGTAACTGGACAAGTATCTAAAATAGTCAAATTAAAGTTAGCATAAAAATTTTTACCTAATTTTGTAAATTTACCGTAATCTACTTCAATTGGCCCCTGCAGGTAAACTCCCTCTCCATGATCTGGAAATAAATTATCAATAATTGCTTTTCTTACTTCCTTATCTTCATCTGCTGTTTGATTATAGTCACGGCTTAAGCGATGCGCCTTTGTCGAAATAGCTCTTAACTCTTCTGTGTCGGGACGATAAGGTAATCCTGCTAGCATATTTTTAGTATTTTCTTCCATTTCTTACACCTTACTTTCTTATGCTTTTTAATATCTTTAAAATATCATATTTGGTATTAGGATTATAGTGAATAAAAAAATAGATAGAAACATAAACCCTGCTTCTATCTATCTCTATTGTCTTAATGTTACTGACTATTCTGAATCACGTAATTGCTTTAGGCTTTCTCCGAAAATATCATCAATTACTGCTGGGTCACGGTGGTCAAAGAATTGACTTACGCCCTTATCTAATCCTTTAATCTTATCCATTTCATCCTTAGTTAATTCAAAGTCAAAAATATCAAGATTTTCTTTTTGACGTTTTTCATGAACAGATTTTGGAATAACAACAATATCTTGTTGGGTAAGCCAACGCAAAATAACTTGAGCAGTAGTCTTGTGGTGAGCATCAGCAATTTCTTTCAATGTCTTATTATTGAAAATATCATGTTTACCTTCTGCAAATTGAGCCCAAGCTTCTACAGCTACATCTCTTCCTTGGAAGAATTTAACATCGTTAGTTTGTTGGAACCATGGATTAATTTCAATTTGGTTAATTGCTGGCTTATCTTCATGAGCAAGCTCTAAATTCATGTATTGATCAGGATAAAAGTTTGATAAACCAATTGAACGAACTTTACCAGCGCGCTTAGCAGCAGCTAAAGCGTTCCAGGCACCGAATGTATCGCCATATGGTTGGTGAAGTAATACTAAGTCTAAATAATCAGTTCCTAATTCTTTTAAATCATGATCAATTGCTTTAGTAGCTTTTTCAAATGACATGTTTGAAACCCAAATTTTTGTAGTTAAGAAGATATCATCTCTATTAACTGCACTTTCTGCAATTGCTTCACCTACAGCAATTTGATTTTCATATACTTCTGCAGTATCAATCATCCGATAACCATTAGCTAACGCCATCTCAACCGTTTGTCTTGCTTTTTCATGATCTGGTATTTGGAAGACGCCTAAACCAAGTAAAGGCATTTTATTGCCATCATTTAATGTAATAGTTGGAACTTCTGTCATTTATAAGTCCTCCCTTTTCTACTCATTCTCCTTCATTCTAAGTCTAAAAATGCAATAAATAAACTAATAGAGCTTATTTTTCATTGTCTTTGATTTTGCCAGTGAAATAATGGCTAAGCTACTCATAAAACTTGTTAAATAAGTCTTCTAGTGAAATTTTCCTAACAGTAAATGAAACGTTATTTTCAAGTAGTATATGAATTATTGAGTCAAATTTATCTTGACTTAATTCATCAATTGGTAAAAGAATCGTTTGATTAGGTAGAATTTGATAATTACTTTCTTCGAGAATATCGTTAATCAAACTTGAATTATTAAATTCTAAATATTTTTTTGTTTCAGCTTTATTGTTTAGATTTTTAATTATTCTACCATTCTTTAAAAATAAAACTTGATCTGCATATTGCTGTAAATTTTGCAACAAATGTGAGGCCATAATTATTAACTTACCTTGTGCTCGCAAATTTAACAATACCTGTGAAATTAACTGAACGTTTTGGGGATCTAATCCATTCATTACTTCATCTAAAAGCATGACTGACGTATTGGTAGCCACCACCATTGCAAAACATAAACGTTGTTTCATCCCTAGTGAATAGGTTTCTACTTTACGGTCAATATAAGTTTCCATTTTTAAGGTTGAAATAATATCTTTTACTTTCTGCGGATCATTATGCCATAAGTTAGCATAAAGTTTTAAATGATCTCTCCCAGTCATAAAAGAAAAAAGTTCACTTTGGTCAGGAAAAGCGCAAATTTCTTGATGCAATTTAACTGTTGTCTTTTCGTTCTTATACTGTAAATCGTTATATTCTACGTATCCCTTTTGAGGTTTCAGATTGTTCAATATAACATTGATCAAAGTCGATTTTCCTGTACCATTTGGTGCAACTAAGCCATAAATTGTTCCATTTTGAAAATTATAATTAAAACCATCTAAGACAGTATGATTACCAAAAGATAAGGTGATATCTTTTAATTTAAGCATTTAATTTCATCCCTTTACTAATGAAACTCTATTTGAATGACTAATCATTATCATACAAATTTCAACTATTAAAATGGCAAAAATAAGCGGATAAAGTCCTGCTACAAATCCCCATCCCGGAGAATCCATTAAATATGCTAAATTTCCAGTTAAACTTTCTCCAATAGAGAAATATGTCATTGGTAGATTTTGTAAAAACGGATATACATATCCCATTCCTAAAGAAAAATAGAAAACTTTTCCACTAATTGCAAATATAGTTGCTAATATTTCAGCAATATATTCATTTCTAAAAATTATAGAAAATAAAATCGTGAGCCTAATAAACAAGAAAACAATTAAAATGGCAAAAATTACAAACTGCCCAAAATATTCTCCTAAGGTTGGATATTTAAAAGGCTGTAAAAAATACAATCTTCCCGTATAAAAAGTTGTTCTCAAATTAAATGAACCAAAGCCATATTTTGGAGCTGTACATAAAGTAATTACCACTAAAGCTAGTAAAAAATTTATCCCGACGCCTATTTCAACTACTAGCGTTTTAATCCAAAGAATAGAACTTTTACTTAAGGGAATATTTTTTAAGACTGAGTTATTCTTACGATCTTTAGGTACAATATCTGCTGCAAAAAAGATCACAATAATAATTAAGATTAGAGCTGTCCAACCGGATATAGAGTTTTGCAATATTTGTAAAGTAGTTCTTTCCTCGATTGTATTCCTAGTAAGTGGCTGTTTACTTTTAACTAGAGCGTCATATAGATGGGCTGTTCTTTGATAGCCAAAATGCCCATCCTCCCTATAATTATTATTTTGGTAATACTGAACGGGATATAGAAATTGTTCATTCTCATCTACAAAAATCAAATGATCAACATCTTTATACCACTTGCTTGAGTAAATGGCATATTCTCTCCAATTATTTGTCTTAATTCCATGAAGACGATGTTTATCAAATTTTAGAATAGAGGGATAAGTTTTTAGAGCATTAACATATCCTTCATTCGGCACCTCATGTGCATTTTTTGATTTCTGCATTTCATTTATTTTTGTTACTGCTTTTTTCAAGAATAAATTATATCGTTGGTATTCTCCCTTAATTGCATAAGGATCAACTTTTTCAATTATTTGCCGATTAGGTACGCTAACTAAGCCAAAATATAAAGAAAGAATAAAAGTTAAAACAAATAAACCAATATTTTTAGGATTAGTGAAAAAGCATTTTAGTTGAAAAATAAAATATTGTTTCTTCATTTTCATCCCTTCCTCTCCCCTAGATACTTAAATCCATAAATCAAAATCAATGACCAGATCAAAAGTACTAAGTAACCAGTCAGAAAATTAACATTGGTTAAATGCAAATTACTTGCAAGGTCTCCATTAAATAGATTGGTTAGATCTAAATATGGCGATGGTAAAAATATAAGCCACTTCAAAATATCTTTTGGTAAAAATAATAAAGCGTAAATACTGCCTTCGATGAAGATAGTTAAATAAATGTTCTTAGTTATCTGATTTAAAAACATACTTAAACTTGTAACAAAAATAACTAATCCAGAAAGATATGCTAAAAAGACAAGGCAATAACTCCACAAGGGAATAGTAAGTGCATGAGTAAAATAAAAATTAACCGGATAGTTTAAAGTAACAAAATTATGTTTTATACCAGCAAATACATAAGCTCCAATTATAGAGAGTAATACTGATGAGAAAACTAAGATAAAGTTAATACCAATCTTTCCAATTATCTCGTCTTTAAAGAAATAAGGAATATTTTTTAAGACTGATTGATGCTTCAAGTTAATAATCCAGCTATCAGCCGAGATGAAAGAAATATAAAAGAAGATAATAGTTCCTAAAAATAATAAAACATAAATTAAATATGTTGCTGAACTTTCATTATTCATTACAATCGGAATCTTATGCTTAATTAAATAATTAATTCGATTCAATTCTTTGCTAATAAAAAATTGCGATGGCACATTTAATGTATTAGCTCCAGCATAGTGGTTCGTATAGCCTGCTTGCATAGTGGTTAGCAAATTGCGATAGCTGTTTAAATATTGCACAGGATCGGTAAATACTTGACTATTTTGTAAACTAGCTAATTCCTGAGCTTGTTTATTTAAATTGTCATAGGTATTCTTATAAGTAGTTTTTTTTAGCATTTTACTGTCAAAATAATTAGCATTCGCCTGCAAGGATTCGCTATAAGTTTCCCAACTTTTTGTTCCATCTCCTATTTTTTGATTTTCGACTATAAATAAAGAAAAGGTGGAAAACAGGACAAGAATAACAATAAGAAGTTGGTTTTTCTTTGATTTTAAGACAATTAATAAGTTGGATTTAAGATATGTTAGATTCATTGGTACAACTTCCTTAAAATTTGTTTTAGTATAATATTAGCACTAAATAACAAAAGTATTAATAAATAAAATTAATATTTCATATTATTTTTTCTCTTTTCATATTATTTTTAGCTCAATCAGACCAATCAAAAAATTATCGATCAACAAAAAAGCCCGTGTAAAACATGGGCTTTTATTTACTGATAAATCTCTCAATAAGCTTTCAGTTATCCTACTCAAAGGATAATTCTAGTCTATTAAAATATAGATGAATTAATATATCGCTAATATCGTAAATACTATAAACAAAGATTTTTAATTATTATTATCATTTGAACCAAAAATAGTTAAAAACTGCAAAAACAAGTTAACAAAGTCTAGATATAACTGAAGTGCTCCCACAATAGCTAATCCATTAGTAGGAAGCTCACCACCAAATTGTAAATAGATGTTCTTCATTCTTTGTGCATCCCAAGCAGTTAAAACAGTGAAGATAATAACTGCAATAAATGAAAAGATGTAATTAGCTGCTGAACTCTTTAAAAACATGTTGATTAACATAGCTACAATTAATCCAATTAATGCAGCCGAAGCATACGAGCCCCACCTACTCAAATCTTTTTTAGTAACCATACCTAAAACAGCCATTACAACGAAGACCGTTGCAGATGCGACAAAGGCAGAAGCAATATCTTGTCCGGTATATGTGCCTGCAATAAAAGCAAAAGTTACTCCATAAATAATCGCTGTCACTATCAGTAAAATAAAACTTGCTACTGGATTTCTCGTAGCTTGAAAATTAATTGCAAATGTTAGAACAATCGGAATTAATAATAAAAGCCACATCGTCCAGGGATGATGAACCATTAAAGAAACCATTTGTCTAGCGAATACAGTCATCGTTAAGTAAGCACTCAGAGCAGATACAAAAACAGCGAGGGCCATATAGCCATAAACTTTACTTAAAAAGGCATTTAAACCAGCTTCATCAACTAAGTGACGCCGCTCTGGTTCTTGATCGAAATTATACATATTAAGTCCTCCAATCTACCTATATTCTTTCATTTTTAATGTATCACTTAGTAAGCATGAATAGAAATATGAGCTATTATTTTATGCACAAAAAAAGCAATCAACCGCATGGATTGCTGAAGATTGCTTTTTTACAACATTTTATGTTTTTTTATTCGTTCTTCGAAAATACCGTTCACTATTTTTTTCATTTCTTCCTTTTCTTCTGCACTAGCTTCTTCTTCAAAAGCTTTGTATAGAGTGAGGTGTTCCTTAGCAATTAATTTACAAGTATTTTCAGTTGCATGCTTGCGAAAAATCTTAGGTATTTTATTTAAATATTCAGGCTTAACTAGTGCGATAATTTTTTCATTTGCATTCATAATACTCACTCTCTCCCTTATTGTCTCTCAAGCATATGATAATAATTAGTTTCAAAGATCTTCTTATCATATAAATCCGAGATATCTAAATTTTCAATTGCATTAGACACAATCTCATCAGCTCCTGCTGGCATCACTGCAAACGGAGCATCAGTTCCAAACAAGACGTGATTAATACCAAAATAATCTATTGTTAATTGCAAAGCTGGCGTATTACCTAAAATAGCCGTATCAACATAAAAATTCTTAAACATCTCAGCATGCTCTGGATCTAAAATGTGATTAATTCTACCACTAAAGAATGGAACCATAGCCCCTGCATGGTGAACTAAAATTTTCAAGTCAGGTGCTTTTTTGAAGATATCACTTTGTACTAGTTGCAACATAGCCTGCGATAGTTCATATTCCCAAGAAAATACTAGATTATTATCTGGTTTTCGATTATCAAAAACGGGATGTAGCCATAAAGGAAGATGTAGTTCAGCTGCTTTCAACAAAATTGGTTCAAATTCAGAATCAGCAATGCTTTTACCTAAATGACGAGTAAAAATCTGTGCGCCAACTAAATTTTTATCAGCCTTAATTTTCTCTAAGATTTCGAGCGAAGCAGGAACGTTATTTAGCGTTAGCATCCCTACTCCCGCTTCAAAATAATCAGGATAAGAAGCTATGATAGTAGACAGTTCTTGATTTGCTTCTTGTGCAACTTGACTAGCTTTTTCGCCATCTACAAAGTCTTCTGGATTGATATTAGCAAATGAAATTACCTGCTTAGTATTTTTATCCGGCCAATTAGCTATTCTTTGATTTAAATCAACTAGAGTTTCTATCTTTATAAAAGAATATTTTTGTGGAATTGTAGCATCAATTTTTAACATGGTCTGATAAAAATCAGGCGTTAAAATATGTGCAAATGCGTCTATTTTCATTATATTACCTTCTTTTCTCTTTCACCTTCATTTTAGCATAATTATTAAAATGACCTACTCTCCATATTCCTTACCATAAATATATTTATGAAGTTTCAAATATTGTTGCTCTAGCTTTTTTTCATTAATATTATCTTTTGCAAAATAATATCTTTGACCTTCAAGCCCCTTAGGCATGTAATTTTGTTTTGCAATTTGAAATGGTTGTGTAAATGGATTATCTATCAACCCACCACCTGTTATTTCTTCTGAATGCTTATAATGCATATCTCGTAATCCACGTGGCATGGGATGCTTATTAGGATGAGTAGTATCTTTATCTAGCTTTGCCCAAATTTCATCAAAAGCACCTGACTTAGGGGACAAACACATTAACATAGTCGCAAACATCAAAGGATATTTTGCTTTTGGCATCCCTATTTTTTCTGCCTGATTAGCTGCAACTACTATTTGCGTTACTTGTTCTGGGTTAGCTAAGCCAACATATGTATATGGAATTTCTCGCAAACGCCGTACCACTGATGGTAGATCTCCGTTTTTAAGTAAGACAGTAAGATAATACAAGGCTGCATCAGTATCGGACCCAGCCATTGAATCTGAATAAGCTGCTAAATAATCATAATGTTTAGTTGCTTTTCTGTCATAAGCAAAATGTTGACCTTTTACAAACTCCTTAACATTTTCAACTGAAATCTCTTCTCCATTAACTGCATGAATAGTTTCTAATAAATTTAATGCTACACGTAAATCCCCATCAGCTGAGCGAGCAATAATGTTAATTGCTTCCTTATCTATTTGTTTTTCATCTAAATGGAATACTTCTTTTAGAGCTCGGATTAAAACCTCACTAATATCCTTATCGTCTAAAGTCTCAAATTCAAAAATCTGACAACGTGAGCGGACAGCAGGAACAATTGACATAATAGGATTTTCAGTAGTTGCGCCAATTAAAAGAATTTGTCCGTTCTCTAAATAAGGCAAAAGATAATCCTGCAATGTTGTCGTCATGCGATGAATTTCATCAATCAGTAGAACAAATGATTGATAAGGATAAGTATTAATGATTTGCATCAGCTTTGCTTTATTATCAATCGAAGCATTAAAAGTGGCTAGCGGATAATCATATTCTCGAGCAATAATTTGCGCTAGACTTGTTTTTCCTGTTCCAGGCGGTCCCCATAATAAGAGCGAAATTGGAACATGATTTTTGATAATCTGATAAAGGGGCTTTCCTTCAGAAATTAGCTTAGTTTGACCTACAAATTGCGATAAATTTTTGGGCCGGATCAAATCTGCTAGTGGCTTTTTGATAGGCATAAAATCGACCTTCTTACTTATAGTAAAGTGTTAAGTTTTATCTATTATTATCACAATTATTAGTTCAAAACAAATTTATATAACCCTAAGCTCTACTCAAATCATTTTAAACACTTTGTCCGATTGTAAGATTACCCCAACTGATTTAACGGTTGCAAACAGCAATTTAGCTTATACTGCGTCTCTTTTAGCTGGTGAAGGGCATAGCGTCCAAATTTCTTATAATAATTTATATGATAAGAAACTAGAAGGCTTAACTGCTCGCCCTCTTTCTCCCCAAATTACTGATCCTAATATCGTTATTTGGAAGAAGAATCGAAAGCTATCTAATTTAGGAAACTTATTTTTAGAAAAATTACGAGACTCGCTCAATAATTAAGTGAGTAATAAAAAAGAGTAATTGTCTATCTCATACCATCTATGAGACTACAATTACTCTTTTATGTTTTTATATTATGTTTTTCAGCTTAATAATCCCCATCTTCTCGCATTTCTGCTGGCCAACCATCAATTGGCTTGCGCTCATCTAAAGCACGGAGCTGCTTAAGATCCTCTTTATCTAACTCAAAATCAAAGATATCAATATTAGCTTTAATATGGACCGAATTAGTAGAACGAGGAATAGTTACAATGTCATTCTGGACTAAATACCGTAAAATCACTTGGATTGGTGATTTACCATATTTTTCACCAATTTTTTGTAACACTGGATTAGTCATCAGATTTTGTTGACCGTTACCTAAGGGACTATAGCTTTCATGAATAATATTTTCTTTTTTCAAAAATTCGTGCATTTTCCATTGTTGTAATAAAAGATGTGTTTCAATCTGATCAACCATGGGCCGAATTTCTGCATGATTAATTAATTCTAAAGTTTGTCGACTATTAAAATTACTGATACCAATAGCTCGCGTTTTACCAGCTTTATATGCTTCTTCTAGAGCGCGCCAAGTATCTAAATCGTGGCCCATTGGCCAATGAATTAAGACTAAATCAAAATAATCTAAACCACTTTTATTTAGAGATTCATCTAGTCCCTGCTTAGTCGCTTCATATCCATCAGTCATAGTCTTTGTGGTAATGAAAACTTCATCCCGATTAAGATTACTTGCACGGACTGCTTCCCCTACCTGCTGTTCATTTTGATAATATTGTGCTGTATCAATTAAACGGTAGCCATCTTTAAAAGCAGACAAAACGGCTTCTTTTGTTTGGTCTGGGCTAATCTCGTAAGTTCCAAAGCCAAAAATTGGAATTTTAACACCATTATTTAACTTTAAATGTTTCATAATTACCTCTATTAAATTTATTGCTTTTACTTTCTTATGATAATCATATCCTAAAAGCGTAAATAAAACCCTTATTTTAATTTATACAAAAAATAGCGACTTAAAAGCCGCTATTTTTACCTACTATTTTTTAAATTGATTATGAACGTATTCTGCATAAAGAGGTGTTGATTTTACTAGTTCATCATGAGTACCTGAACCAGAAACAGTTCCATGATCAATGAAATAAATTTTATCTGCATCAACAATTGTACTTAAACGGTGAGCAATTACTAAAGTCATTCTATTTTTCATCAGACTTGCTAAGGCTTTTTGTACCATAGCTTCAGATTCTGAATCAAGACTTGCAGTAGCCTCATCAAGCATTAAGATTTTCGGATCACGCAAAAAGGCTCTGGCAATTGCAATTCTCTGTCTTTGTCCACCTGATAGCTTCACGCCTCGCTCACCAATCTGTGTTTCTAAGCCATCTTCCGCCTCTTTTACAAATTTATCTGCATATGCCATCTTTAAAACATGCCATAATTCATCATTACTAACTTTTCTTCCTAAGCCATAAACCAGATTTTCACGAATAGTTCCCGGCATAACAGATGAATTCTGACCTACAAGTCCAATTTGTTTACGCCAATCAGTTAAATCAATCTCTTCTATATTTTGCCCACCAATAGTTATCTTTCCCGAGATTGGTTTATAGAAACGTTCTATTAGTGAAAAAATTGTTGACTTCCCACCACCTGATGGACCAGCAAATGCGACAACAGTATTAGGCTTAGCCGACACATTGATATCATGCAAAATTTGCTTTCCTTTTTCATATGAGAAACTTACATTCTGCAGCTTCAATTCTTTTCCAGCAATATCAACCTTTTGATTATCGGCAGATACTTCAATTGGTTCATTCAGCATTTCGCCGATACGTTCAGTTGAACCTGACGTCTTAGCTAATTCATTGAAAAATTGACTAATTATGATTACTGGACCCATCAATTGAAATAGATACATTAAGAAGGAAATAAGTGCACCCATAGTAAGGGTACCTTGCATAACACGAATAGCACCGTAAGTTAAAATACCAATTACTAAAATCATCATTAACATATTAGAAATTGGCTGCATTAAGGAATTAATCCATGATTCCTTTACCCCAATTGCATAAAGTTTAGCAATTCTTTTTGTTCCTGTAGCAAGCTCCTTCTTCTCTGAATTACTTGATTTTACCAAACGGATTTCACTTAAAACATTAGTTGAATCACTAGAAAATTTTGCCAGTTCATCTTGACGTGCCCGGCCAATTTTTCCTGACAATCTCATAAATGGTAATAGGACAAATATCACTAAAGGAACAGCAAGAACCATGATTAAGGACATCTGCCAATCCATCATAAACATGATGACGACAGCACCAAAGAATTGTAATAAAGAAGTAATTGCATTAGGTAAGGTATTAGCAAGTAAATTCTTGACTTGCGACGTGTCATTAACTAGTCTTGATGAAATTTCACCCGTCGAAGTATTATTAAAATAACTAACTGGCATCTTAAGTAAGCGGGCCCAGAGACTATCACGAAGTTTTGAAACGACATGCTCTCCAAACACTCCCAAAATGTAGCCGGATAAGGCACTAATAATTACTCCACCAAAAAATACTATTCCAGTAATAATTACCAGGTTTATATTTAAATGCTTAAAGTTATTAATAATTCTTTGTGCAAATTGAGGAACGATTAAGTTTGCTCCCGTGGCAATTAAGCCAGCCAGAATACCAACAATTAATTGCCAATATTTGGGATGCACTCGATTTATTAATTTAAAAAAATCTTGAAAACTAAAACTATGTTTTCCTTTTTCAATCTGGGGTCTTCCTCTATCCATTAATACATTCCTCCTTAATAGTTAGGTACCTAATAATAATTAACGCCTAGTATTAAAACATGTAGATACCTAACTGTCAATTCCCTAATCATTTCGAACTTGTCGATTTAGTTCCTTAAGTAGTGGTATTAATTGATCTAATAGCTTTTCGTCTACTCGACTAGAAAGTTTTTTTAATATCAAGTTAAAGCTTTTTTTTATCTCAATAACTTGTTTTTCGCCTAAGTGGGTAAGATAAATTCGTTTAATTCGGGCAGACTTTTCATCTTGTTTGCGTTGAATATATCCATCACGTTCAAGATTTTTCAACATATTAGTTACACTGGCATTACGTAAGTGAAAATTATCAGCTAGTTCTCGCTGAATCATACCGGGATGCGCTTGAATATACATTAAAGTTCGTCCTTGCTGAGGAGTAAGTTGACTAAATTTTACTTCTTCCCCATAAAATCTTTTAGAAAAGTTGAAGTATAAACGGAATAAATCCATCATTTCTTGATATTTTTCTACTTTATCTGTCATCTTTTAACCCCTTTGTTAATAGTTAGAATGTATACTGTTAGATACCTAATTATAAAATGTGCCACAATAAAACAAAAGGAAGTATGTAGTAAATCATGCTTCCTTTAAAAATAGATTTAATATTAAAACAATTAGATTAAATATTTCTCTGATTTTAGATACCATTTCTTTACTAACATCGTTAAAGCAATGTATAAAATCAATAAAATAAATACAATTCCTAAAAAATATACTGGAATTGGACCAAATTTCACTGCTTTTGCGACAGGAATAATAAATGGTAACATAGTCCCAATTGCAGCCATACCAATCGTTGCCCAGGTAACAATTGCTGTAGCATGCTGTTTAATAAATGGAAGTCTTGGATCTCTAAGTGCATGAATAACCATTTCTTGGGTCCAAAGCGATTCAATAAACCAGCCAGTACAAAAGACAGCTGAAAAAAGTAATTTTTGTGAAGCAGTTGCTCCTGCATAGCTACTTCCGATAATTTGTGGACAAACTATAAAGAACAATAATGCAAAAGTTATGATGTCAAAAATCGAAGATGTAGGACCAAAATAGAACATAAACTTAGGAAGCTTCTTAGTACTCCACTTTCTTGGTTCAGATAAATAATGTTCATTCATTGTATCGAATGGAATGGATAGACAGCTGGTACCGTACATTAAATCTAAAATGAGAAGTTGAACTGGAAGCATTGGAAGAAAAGGAAGAAATGAGGATGCTACTAAAATTGATAAAATATTACCAAAATTAGATGAAAGCGTAATTTTAATATATTTCATCGTATTTCCAAATACTTGGCGACCAATTTGAACAGCTTTCTCTAAAATCATTAAGTCTTTGTGTAACAAAATTATATCAGCAGATTTTTTAGCAATGTCCACAGCTGTATCAACGGAAATAGCAACATCAGCCGCTTTCATAGCCGGCGCATCATTAATTCCGTCTCCCATATAAGCAACAGTATGGTTATTTTCTCTTAATAATTGAATAATTTGTGCCTTTTGTTGAGGAGACAGTTTTACAAAAACATCACATTCTTCAACCATTTTCTTCAATTCAGCTGAACTTTTATTTTCTAAGTCCTTTCCCTGATACACGCAAGCAATATCTAACCCAACTTGTTTGCCAACATTTCTAGTGACAGCTTCATTATCTCCAGTTAAGATTTTTACAGTAATTCCATCCCTCTTTAAAGCAGTTAATGCAGCTTTGGCACTATCCTTTGGTGGATCTAAAAATGCTAAAAATCCAGTTAAAATTAGTTCTTTCTCATCATCAACACTGAATTCACCAACAGGAGCAGGATTTTTCTTATAGGCTAGCAATACCACCCGTAACCCATCTTGGTTCATTTGATTGATCTTATTTAAAATTTCTTGTCTTTGCTCTTGATTAAGAGTTCTAATTTCACCATTAATTTCTAACCGGTTAGAACAAGCAAGCATTTCTTCAGCAGCCCCTTTTGTTACTAATAAGTGTTCATGCTTCTTATTCATTACCACTACACTCATTCGTCTTCTTTTAAAGTCAAAGGGAATCTCATCAATTTTTTGATAATTTTGATTAATGTCATTTGTATCTAATTCACCTTTAGCTGCATCAATGATCGCCTTATCAATTAAGTCTTTCATCCCTGTTTGATAGTAACTGTTCAAATATGATAGTTCTAAGACTTTTGATTTTTCTTCTAAATTCAAATCATAGTGACGCTCTAAAACTACTTTGTCTTGTGTTAAAGTTCCAGTTTTATCTGTGCAAAGAATATCGGCGGACCCAAAGTTTTGAATTGAATTCATTCTTTTAACAATGGTTTCGTGCTTTGCCATTTCAACTGATCCCTTAACTAGATTGCTTGTAACAATTACAGGAAGCATTTCTGGAGTTAGTCCCACAGCCGTAGCAATAGCAAAAATCAATGCATTAAGCCAATCCCCTTTGGTTAAACCATTAATTAAAAACACAAGAGGTGCAATTACAGCGGTCATAATCAATAAAATTTTTGAAACATTTTTGATTCCAATATCAAAAGTTGTTTCTTTATTTTTATTCTTGCTCAGAGTACGTGCTAAATTGCCAAATACTGTCTCATCACCTGTAGCAAATACAACGCCCATTGCAGAGCCCGAAACAATATTTGTTCCCTCATATAAAATATTCGGATAATCTAGATAGTTATCATTTTCCTTTGGCTTTTCATCTGCTAGTTTTTCAACAGGACTAGATTCACCATTTAATGAACTTGCTGAACAAAAGAGATCCTTACTTTTTAATAAATACAGATCTGCTGGTACTAGATCTCCAGCAGTTAGATTGATGATATCACCAACTACAACATCTTTAGTTGGCAATTCCTGATCTTTTCCATCTCGTTTGATATTCGTAGTTACAGATACCATATTTAATAGTGAATCAACTGCGTCACTGGTTTTAACATTCTGGATAAAACTAGTTATTCCAGAAATTAAAACCATTGTAATCATAATAATGACTGTACTGAGATCCTTTTGATCTGCAGGAACAAAAAGATAGTTAGTCAAAAAAGATAAAAGAGCTAAAAACAGTAATACTCCTGTAAATGGAGTCATGAAAGCATCAAATAAAAAATGCAATTTTGGATGACACTCTTTATTTGATACTTCATTTAACCCATCGCGCTCTAAACGCTTTTTTGCTTGCGCAGGGTTTAACCCATTAATTGACGTATCTAATTGCTTTAATATTTCACTCTTTTCTTTTCCAGCAATTTGCTTAGCTAAAGTCGCATCAGTTACTACACGATCTTTAGAGTTGAATTTTAACATAGTAATCTCTCCCTCTAAAAAATCGGCAAACAAACAAAAAGACCAACGCAAAAACTGCATTGGTCTTATAATAGCGATTTAATACTCGTCGTTCAGTTTTAACACTACGTAACGTAAAGTTTTTTCAACTAGCTGACTGGGAAAAGCCTTAACTCGACAGTTCCTGTTTGACCCGTTGGCATCTCTGGATGTTCCTGGGCATCAGCATATATTTACGTAGGAGTCTCACCTAACAGTTTATTTGCTTCTTTATTTAATTAACGACTATAGCCTAAACGACTATTTTTTATTATTCAACCGTCTTTATAATTTCTTTACTTTCTTAAAAAAATCGAAATATTTTACTTCAAGTATTCTTTAAAGAAATTATCAAGTTTACGAAAAAAGTTAAGTACTACAGTCAGTACTTAACTTTTTATCTACCTAATTCATTAATATAAACTCTATTAAATTTAACCTAACTTATCGTATTCTTCATCAGAAACTGGCTCAAGCCAAGTGGTTTTACCGTCTCCGACCATTACTGCTACATGAGCAAACCATGAATCCTTGGTAGCACCATGCCAGTGTTTAGTATTAGGGTTAACAATTACAACATCACCGGGAACCATCTTCTGTGCTGGTTTACCTTCTTCTTGATACCACCCTTCACCTGCAACGGCAATTAGGATTTGAGGAATTGAGTGCATGTGCCAATCGTTGCGACATCCTGGCTCAAAACTTACATTGCTGACACCAGTTTTTGCCTCTTTACTTGTAGCTAAAGGATTAAGAAAACTCTTTCCTTGAAAGTATTTTGCGTATGCTTCGTTAAATTTACCAAAGCCAAAGACACTATTTTTTACTTCTTCTTCATTTTTTCTTCCGTAAAACTCTTTATTTCTCTCATCTATTAGTTTATATCTACCCTTTATAAATTAAAAATAGTTATTTCTACTCGACATCTATGCATTTAAGGTATGGTATTTTACTACATAGGCTAAATATTTAAGATACCTCCTATAATTTGCTATATTTAAGATAATAAAAAGAAAGAGAGGGTATAACTTATGAAAATTACTTTTAAAGGTAAAGAAGTTAAATTAATAGGTACTCCGCCAGCAGTTGGTGAAGAAATGCCTAATTTTACAGTACAAGATAAGAACAATCAAGAATTCACTAAGTCTGATTTGTTAGGTAAATTTAGTTTAATTAGTGTAGTACCAGATATTAATACTCCTGTTTGCAGTATTCAAACCAAAACTTTTAATAAAACAATGGATAAATTTCCAGAAATTAACTTTTTGACTATTTCAACTAATACGGTTGAAGACCAGCAAACTTGGTGTGCTGCCGAAGATGTTAAAAATATGCAATTGATGTCTGATAAAAATTTGTCATTTGGTAAGGCCACTGGATTATTAATTCCAGAATCTGGCATTCTTGCTCGCTCGGTTTGGGTTCTTGATCCGAATGGTAAAATCTTATACCGTGGATTAGTTGATGAAATTACACATGAACCTAATTATGATGCAGTATTAAACGAACTAAAACAATTGCATTAATGTTTATCAAAATCAGTTTATAGAAAAAGTGTTTACCAGATTTTAAAGTCTTGATGGTAAACACTTTTTTCTTGATTAAAATTTAATATAAAATGGTTAAAGAACTACTACGAATAATTAAGGAGGATTAGATATGTCATTAACAGTTAATCTTTACTACACTGGTAAAAATGGAAGCGCTCGTAAATTCGCTGAAGAAATGGAAAGCAGCGGTGTAGCCGACCGTATTAGGAAAGAACCAGGAAATGAAAAATATGAATATTTCATTCCATTAGATGATCCTGAAACTATTCTTCTAATTGATAGCTGGAAAAATCAAGAATCTCTTGATGCCCACCATGTTTCACCAATGATGCAAGAATTAGCCGACCTACGTAAAAAGTATGATCTTCATATGCGTGTAGAACGTTATATTTCTGACGAGAATGGTATTCCAAGCAGTGATCAAAAATTTATTCGAAAATAATAGATTTTTAACCATATTCAAAGACTAATAAAAAGGCGCATGCCTAATATCTAAAAAAAATATTAGCTTACGCCTTTTTTTCTATATAAACTTCTAAAAATGTACTATTGTTGAACTTGCTATTAGTAACATAAGAACTAGAATCAGACTTTAGAACAATCATTAAAGCGTTAGATTCACCATAGTTCGCATCTTCCCATGGCATATAAATATTTTTAGTTTTTCCAGATTTAAAAATCAAATCTACATCAACTAAATCATGGAATTTAGAAATCCGGTCAGCTAAATTATATTCTTCTGAGGTTTCAATGGTATTTACTTTATCCCAGTCAGCAATCATAGTAAACGCATCACATTCAAGACCAGTTTTAAGGGCATCGCTATCTTCATCTTCATGGTTCCAGCGATGGCTTAAGTTAGTATATACATTTTTAAAATTAAAATAAGGAATATACTCAATTGGAATTTGCTCAGACTCACAATTTTCAAAATTAAATTGAATTGCTTTTAACTTTTCCATACTATGCTTCCATCCTCTCAAACTTTACTGAATTGCCACTTTATTATACAAAATTATTTAACAATTTTAACTAATTAACAAGGATGAAAAATATATAGGCTTCAATATAATACTTTTTATCTTCTTTAGATAATTTGGTCATAAGAACCCCCCCGAAATTCGTGTCCGAATTTCGAGAGTCACTACAATTCTTAGGTTAGCTACTTCCATTTTTATTAACTATCTATTTTATTTAATTTAAATTGATCGACATAATCTGCCAAATACTTTACGGTCAAGCTTTGCGGATCTTTAATTAATTCTAATGGTCTACCTTTAGCCACTAACTTTCCTCCATTTTCACCACCACGTGGCCCTAAATCAAGCATGTAGTCAGTATTAACGATTAAGTTAAGATCATGCGTAATAGTAATTATAGTTGCGCCTTGATCAAGAAGTTTTTGCATTACATGAACTAATACCTTTACATCTAAGGGATGCAGACCAATAGTAGGTTCATCAAAAACAAATAAGGTATCGTCTTGTCTCTGACTTAAGTGTGTTACTAATTTTAATCTCTGCGCTTCCCCACCAGACAAAGTTGGTGTACTTTCTCCTAAGTGTAAATAATCAAGACCTACTTCTTTCAATAAAAGTAGATCGCGTTCAATTTTTGGAATCTCTTTAAAAATTGGAATAGCTTCGTTTATATCCAGGTTAAGAACATCAACAATCGAAAGATCATGCCATTTAACTTTCTGAATTTTCTGATTATATCGATCTCCATGGCAAGTAGGACATGTTTGTTGCATATCAGGCAAAAACTGAATATCTAAAGTAACGATTCCCGTACCACCACAAGTTGGACAAGCTCCTTCTTTATTATTATAAGAAAAGTAACTGGGAGTATAATGCTTTTCTTTAGCTAAAGGTTGCTGAGCAAAGAGCTTACGCAAATTATCCATAATTGAAGTATAAGTTGCGACTGTTGAACGCGTACTCTTTCCAATTGGAGAAGCATCCACACTTACAACATGGTGCACAGGAGAATTAAATTCTTTAACTTGCTTTGGTAAAGACTCTCCCTTATCTTGGGCCTTAATTGCTGGAACAATAGAATCTAAAATCAAACTAGTCTTACCTGCTCCTGAAAAGCCAGTTACAGCAGTAATTTGATTTACAGGAATGCCTGCTTTAATATCATGTAAATTAAAATAGTGATCTACTTCGAAAGTAACTTGCTCAGAATTAACTTTATCGCTAACTTTACGAGCCATTAAATCAGCGTTGCCATCTAAATAAGGTGCAATCAAAGATTGAGGATTTTTTTCAATTTCTAAAGGAGTGCCTTGATCTAAAATTTCTCCTCCAGCTTCACCAGAACCAGGACCGATTTCAATAATTTCATCAGCTGCTTTTATAATATCAACATTATGATCAACGACCACAAGAGAATTACCCTGTGCAACTAATTTTCGCAATACTTTAATTAATCCATCAACATTAGCGGGATGCAATCCAATTGAAGGTTCATCTAAAACGTATAAAACTCCGGTAGTTTCTGTACGTAAAGTTCTAGCAAGTTGGATTCTTTGTAATTCACCAGTAGACAAGGTATTCCCAGCTCGTGCCATGGTTAAATAATCTAATCCTAAATCCAGTAATGGCTGCAAATTATTAATAAATTCATTGAGTAAGGCTTTAGCCATGGGATGCATATTTTCTGGTAGACTAGCGAGAACTTCTTTACTCCATTTAGGCAAATCGCCTAGTTGCATATGTTGAACTTGATCAATATTTTTTCCATTAACTAACTGATTAAGTAATTCTGGACGAAGACGCGTTCCATGACAAACGGGACAAGTTGAATAAGTAAAAAATTCTGCAAGACGTTTCTGTGCTCGTTCACTTTTACTACTTTCAGCTGATTTTAAAACGGCTTGATGCGCATTTTCATATAAAGCATTAAAATTATGAAAAACTCGACCGGTTCCTGACAAAAAATCCATCTGGTACTTCTTTTCAGGACCATTTAAAACAAAATCTTTCTCTTTCTCAGTTAAATCCTTATAAGGAATGTCAATTCTAACGCCCGCATGTTCAGCCACATTTGGCATAAAGTTCCTTCCTGGTAAATTCCAAGAAGCTACAGCACCGTCTCTAATCGAAAGATTGGGATCTGCAATTAATTTACTTTCGTCTAATTGGCGTACCTTACCAGTTCCACCGCAACGTTCACAAGCTCCATCAGAATTAAAAGAAAAATCTTCCGCACTGGGAACGTAAAACTTCACACCACAAGTTGGACAAGTAACCTGTCCCATCTCATCTCCGGACTTAGACATTGCTTCTGCAATATCTAAACTTGGGGCAACTCGGTGTCCATTAGGACAGACGGGTGAACCTAATCTTGAAAAAATTAGCCGTAAAACATTATATGTTTCAGTAGTTGTTCCAACAGTCGCTCGTTCATTAGGAACACTTGGTCTTTGGCGCAAGGCTAAGGCAGATGGAATATGTTTTACACTAGTTACATCCGCTTGCGCACCTTGCTTAATCCGTCGACGCATATAGGTAGATAGAGCATCCAAGTAACGCCGCGACCCTTCTTCATATAAAATTCCCATTGCCAGGGATGACTTTCCTGACCCCGAAAGTCCTGAAATAGCTACAAACTTATGAAGTGGGATATCTACATTAATATTCTTTAAGTTATGAACACGCCCACCACGAACTTCAATCTTTTTTGGGACTGCCATTTTATTTCCTTCTTTATCATTTCTATAATTTACATCTATATATTATAGGAAACTTTTGATTCAGTTGTTAAATTTTTGTTTTCATACATATTATGTGTAGTTTTCCTTAACAGATTTTGTCGAACTGGAAAAAGTTATAAAAAGTTATAAAATTAAATAAAAGTTATAAAAAGTTATAAAAAGAGGTGTAACTAAATGGAAAATCCTTTTAATCCTAGTTTTGGAAAAATGCCCAGTGTTTTCTTAAATCGTGACTCGTTAACTCAACGTATAGTTAATGAATTAAATAGAGTGGGCTCGCCTTTTCAAGCATCCCTTCTTTACGGGCAACGTGGTTCGGGAAAAACTACATTGATGACAGAAGTTTCTAATTTAATAAGTAAAGATAAAAATTGGTTAGTAATCAATTTAGTTCTAGATGATGATCTCTTAATCTCCCTAATAAATCAATTACAACGACATCTTCTTAACTTGAAGATTATAAAAAATATCGACCTAAAGATAAACTTCTTTGGACTAGATATGAGCGCTAGTTTTCATCAACAGACTGAATCTAATTTTCAATTATTATTCCAAGATGCCTTAGAGAAACTAACAAAAAAAGGGTTTCATGTTTTAATTAACATTGACGAAGTACATTTAACACCATTATTAAAAAAATTTGCTAGTTGTTATCAAATTATGATTCGAAACAATCTTAATGTTTCTTTACTTATGGCAGGTTTACCAGAAAATGTTTCAGAAATCCAAAATGATGATGTTCTTACCTTTTTATTGCGTGCCAATCGAATCGTTTTGAATCCTTTAGATATTGAAAGTATAAAAAATAGTTATCAGCACATTTTTAGTAAAGCTGGCTATACATTTTCGACTGAAACTCTTTTATATATGACTAAACAAACTCAAGGATTTGCTTACGCTTTTCAATTATTGGGCTATCATTTGTGGGAAGAAATCATTCATTCCTCCAATAAGACGATTTCTATATCTGATATAAACAACATCTTAGACATCTATATTAGTGAATTAAATAGAAATGTTTACTTCAAAGTTTATAGTGACATGTCTGAACGTGAAAAAGAATTCGTACAAGCTATGGTTAAATCCAAGCAGCACAAGGTTAAAAGTCAGGTTATTGGTAATCTTATGGAAAAAGGACCGAATTACATTGCTGTATATCGCCGAAAATTAATTGATGATCAAATTATTAAGCCAAATGGTTACGGCTATGTTAGCTTTTTATTGCCCTACTTCGATAAATTCGTTGAACAAGAGATGATTTTAGATGAATTTTAAAATTAATCTAGAACTTTTTAGTTTCTCTCTTTCTTATCCCTCATGATTTAACTAAATATAAATAAAATGAGCAATAGCTTTCCTACAGTTCATATAGAAACTATTACTCATTTTATTTTACATTCATATCTAAGCTTGCTTTAGTGCTTTATATACTTCAGTCGCAAAAGATAAAATCCTATCAACATTAATGCACTTATGCAAAACAATTCTAGAATCACCTAAAAAGTATAATGAAGTATAAAATTGTGCCGCAAAGTATAATGAAGTATAATGAAGTATAAAATCATGCCGCAAAGTATAATGAAGTATAATGAGGTTTTAAAATGTACAGTGAAAATCCATTTGATGCGGAATTCGGCGGAATTCCTGAACTATATCTTGATTTTAATAATGATGCTGTCAAATATGCTAAAAGAGCACACCGTTACAAAAAACATCCCACTTACTCACTTTTTATTACTGGTGTTCGTGGTTCAGGTAAAACAGTTTTTATGAACAAAGTTGGCAAAGAACTTAATAAATATGATGATACAATCGTAGTAACTCTTCATAATACTGAAGATTTATTTCGTATAATGTACATTAAGCTAGCCCCAATGCTTAATAAATTAAAAAAGTGGTCTTCATCTGTTTCAATTAGCTTACCATTCGTTTCTATAAATTTTGCTGAAGCAAATGAAAAACATGATGAAATCTACTATAAAACTGAAATCACTAAAATTTTAAAATTATTGAAACAAGCTAACATGCGAGTCGTATTTTGTATTGATGAAGTTTCTAATACACCAGCAATTCAAAAATTAGCTGAAGAATTTAATAATTGGAGCTTAAGTGAACTGCAAGTTTCTGTTATCATGACTGGATTGTTGAAGGAAGTGACGGAACTTTCTAGTTCGCATAATTTAACTTTTTTAGTACGCGCTGATAGGTTTCACGTTAATAAATTGCAAAAATTATCAATTGCTCAAGCGTATATTAAAGTATTTGACATTACAAGTGACCAAGCTGAAGAAATGGCCGAGATGACACAAGGTTATGCTTATGCTTTTCAATTAATTGGCGATTTGATGTATGAAGAGCTATCTACTGGTAAAAATTTTGAAGACTCCTGGAATTATACTAAGTTAGCTTTTAAAGATACGCTTTTCAATCAAGCGTATGATGTCATCTCACATGAATTAACAGAAATTGATTTTCAATTTCTCTACGAGATGTCAAAAAATAATAATATTAGTGCAATTATTGAAAAAATGGGTAAAAGCAAGCAATACGTAAATATGTATCGTACTAAGCTAATTAAATATGATTTAATCAAAACAATCATTCGCGGTAAATTGGGATTCACCCTACCTTTATTTAGGGAATTTATCCAAGCAAAATATGATGAATTAAATTGGGGATAAAAAAACTGAAATGATCAAATCATATCCAGTATTGTTTTGTAATTATTTACTTTTTAAAATAAAATTCGTTTTAACCTAAATAATAAATAAACTAAAACGGGTGAAGTCAATCAACTTTACCCGTTTTACTTTGTCAAAATTTACTACTAAATTATTTTAAACTAACCTTTAATTTTCAAATTTAATGGCTTGATCCTTAAATAATTCATAGGTAATCAAGTCAGAAGTATCCAAATTTTCATTATTCATATCCACAGCATTAATTTGGTTATTATCGTAAGTAGTAAAATATAAAATTCCCTTATCCAAATTCATACAGTCTGAATACATGGTAAATTCAAATACATTATCTTCAACTTCATCGGTACCCTTTGCTTGTTCAACTGAATGTAAAATATGGAAGAAATTAGTTACATTTTCAACTTCATCATTACCTTTTGGTGAATGAGCTAATACAAAAGATGCCTTAATAAAGCGAGAATTTGAATCTGTTCCGCCTGGTAAATGATGGGTCCCTAATCCACGACTATACAGATTAATATCTGCATTAGGTACAAGTGTATTTTTAGGTTGAGCTGGAGAAACCGAAGCAAAGTTAGCCAAGGTTTCAACTTGAGCTGGAAAGACAGGATTATTTGTTAAAGTATTAACTGGGTTGTCATAAACGTGTAAACCAGTTTCTGTTGATTCAATAACTATACTCTTACCACTTTTATCACCCATTAACCAATGAAGAGTAGTAACTGGTAAATCTTTAGAGAAACTTTCATCAGTAATATTAGTTTCAGACAATAATTTCTTTACATCTTCAATAGTTTCACAACTGCTTAGTAAATATGGGATCAGTTCAAAAGAAGTAACATTCTTTTTGCTTTCATCTACAGCAAAATATTTACCAGGACCAGTGAAATTTAATCCGGCTATTCCTAACCCTTTTTCATTGATAGCATCACAATACAATGGATAGTCATTGGCAAGTACTGAAACACCGATCATTGCATAATGAGTATCTTGTGTTGGTAAATGACGATAATTAAGTTGATAATTTCTAGGAGTAATTACCACTTTCTGACCATAGGCAATTTCATAATCTAAATTTCTACCAAAATAATTATCTTTTGGACTATATAAAATTGATGTACACATCTTAATTCCCTTCTCTTCTCAAAAATCTTTTCACCTTCTATTGTAGTCTTAAAATGTAATAAATTCCCTTAACTTGTCTTGGATGCAACTTTAAATAAAAAAAAGTAGAACATGAATTAAGAAGAGTAACCTTTATTCTCATACGCTAAGTGCATAGTATTTTTTACTACTTACTAAGAAAAAGTTAACTTTCACTAAAAATATATAACTATTTCACCATTAATTATTCACATCTCCCAAATGAACTTGTTGTCGAATGGAGGTGATAACAGTTACATGAAAAGTGTCAGAAAAACAATTAAGCTCTTTCTTCTATTAGGTCTTGTTTCTGTAAGTATTAATACTTATAAGAATAATCCTACTGTTCGCACGGCTACTAACGATTCAATTAGTACATTAAAGGAAAAAATATCAACCTTAGATGCTAGCGATCTTAATCCATTAAAGATAGTTCCACCTAAAGTTTCCAATCGTCCTTCTGATCAGACGCCATCCTCGGAATCAGATAACCAATAGCCAAATCAGCCAGTAACTTCTAATTCTAATGAAGGGCAGAATCACGAGACTTCCAGCAACCAGACTTGGAACCATGCTAAAGCAAATGTTTTTATTGATATTTCAAATAATGATGAATTAGGTCATGCAATTGGCTTACAACATACTAATACAGCTTCTGTAATGTATCCGGCAGGATCCTATTATTCTATTCAAGAGCAAGATATTAATGCCGCTAGAGATTTATACAAATCTGCATATGCAGCATAAAAAGAGTTTCGTAAACAAGTCTTAATTTGATTTAAAACATAACTCTTTAGAAAGTAAAAGCACTGATATATCAACGTTTATTTAACGATGATTATCAGTGCTTTATTTTGATGTTTTTCCCTGGATACTTTTATTATTTTTGACACTTAAAGAACCAGCGTGTTGCCTTTTTATCTTTCATTTCTAAACTAAAGTCAGATCCAACTTCAATTGAGTTAAAGCCAGCATGTTTCAATAACTGTTTAATGGTATCTAAATCATATGCTCTTTCATAGTGAGTTTCAGATAAACGATCATATTCGCCATTAGGTAAACGATTAAAGAATGTTAAATCATGGATCACCCCATGTTCGATATCATCATTGGCATAACTCTGCCACATAAATGCTCGACGATGATCATCATCTTGATAATTGTACATATAGCCTGGGTAAATATCGTCAGTTTGATGAGGTGTAATTACATCGAAAAGAAATACACCATCATCTTTTAAATGATTGGCGACCTCAGAAAATACTTGAAACAAGTCAGCTTCGTCATCAAGATAACAGAAAGAGTCCGCATAGCAAGTAATTACATCGAATTTTTCAAGGCCACTTAAATCTCGCATATCAGCTTGCACCAACTGTAAAGAAACATTATTTTCAGTACTATGTTGATCTGCTAAACTAAGCATTTCATCTGAAAAATCAGCTACCGTGACATTTATACCATCTTTAGCAAGTAAAACAGCTAATCGTCCACTACCACCAGCTAGGTCGAGTAGCTTACCATTCTTTTTATTAATATTAGCTAAGGTGAATTTCTCCCAGCTCTTGTACATATCTGAATCAAACAACTGATCATATAATTGGGCAAAAGTTTGATAAATCATTTTTATTAATCCGATCTATTTAAATTATTATTCTCTTAATATTAACCCAATTATTAAAGATATTAAAACTATTTCTTACAGTTATTTCTTCTTTCGCATATCCCAACATGTCCAGCCCATTAATAAAATAATCAACATAATGATCGCGTAAGCGAAAACTACTGCATCTCTTTTAGGCATCATATTAAAGGAAACAAAAGTAGCTGGTAAATTACACAAATTCAAGAAAATCAAAACAATTGAACTGACCCACCCTAGAATTGACCAAATCTTTCTATTCTTAAACTGTCCCATCATTCTCCTATCATCTGTCATAATTAAAAGTGGCACAATTGAAAATGGTACGGCAAATGCTAGAAAAACTTGAGAATTTTCCAAAAGCATGTTTAGGGCAAAATGTTGCTGAGAAATTGAATCTTTTGCTGTCATCAGTACACACATAATAACTGGAATCACAGATAATAATCTAGTAAATAATCGTCTTGCCCATAGTGGCATCTTTAAGTGAATAAAGCCTTCCATTACTACCTGTCCAGTGAGAGTTCCAGTAATTGTTGAATTTTGACCAGAAGCAAGAAGTGCAACTGCAAATAAGACTGATAAAATTCCTGTCTTAGCTACTGAGATCAAAATTGGATTGCTTAACATAGTCGTATTGCTTAGAGCATCATACAAACCAAAGAATGAACTATCTTTGACTGCACCACTTTTAAAAACAGCAGCTCCCATAATTAATAAAAGTACATTAACAAAAAAGGCAATAATTAATTGAATATTTGAATCCCACGTAGTAAAACGGACTGCATTTTGAACATCTGCAAGATTATCATGGTTAATTTTTCTAGTTTGGCAAATAGATGAATGCAAATAAAAATTATGGGGCATCACAGTGGCACCAATTATTCCCAAACTTCCTGTTAAAGGTGATAATCCATTAACTACGGGGTGCTGAGCTACTAATTCTGGAGATGGCAATGCAGACAAAAAAATATTTTCTAGTTGCTTAGCTCTCTTTACAAACTATTCATCAACATGATTTGTCAAACAGCCATAGAAATTCAAAAAGCTGCCTACTAATGGGCAGCTTTTTTGATGAGTAAATATTCTGTTCATGAATCTAGTTATTTTAGTGCTAAGATACAAATGAGGTAATTTCATTCCCGCGATGCCTTATCTTCTTGTTTAAAGAGTCGGTGGAGGCCTAAAATGATGAAATATTTCAACATGATTACCCCACTTGTTGTCATTGCAATTTGTTTTCTTAAAAACTACACCATCTATGCTTTGCCCTTAGGGACAGTAGTAGGCTTATTAATGCAAAGTCGTTTTACTTTGTTTTGCCAAATACAATATAAAAAAGAGATTGATTTAAAATCAATCTCTTTTTTATTAAATCAAACCCATCTTTACCAAATACTCTGCATTTTCTACGGTATTCCAAGCAGCGCCTTTTAATAAGTTATCGGAGACAACCCACATATTAAAGGCTCCCTTGTTTTCATAATCAGGACGAATTCTTCCAACAAAGGTATCGCGTGAACCTTCTGCATTAATTGGTTGAGGATAAATTTGATTTTTAATATCGTCTTGTAATACATCCCCTGGAAAATCCGCAATCACATCCATAATATCTTGCGCAGTAGCTGATTCATCTTCTACAGTGAAATAAACACTTTCCCCATGAGCGATTGGAACCGGTACACGCACACAAGTCGCAGTAACTTTAATATCCTTAGAATTCATATCATTGAGCATAATCTTCTTAGTCTCGTGAATCATTTTCCATTCTTCATGAGAATAACCACTATCTTCTAAAACATCAATTTGAGGAAGCAAATTAAATGCTAAAGGATAATGCTTTTTATCACCTTTAGTAGGTAAAATTTGTGCATCTTCGTGCATATCTTTACCATCTAAATAATCTTGCGATTCTTTCTTAAGTTCATCGATTGCGGCTTGGCCTGCACCAGAAGCTGCTTGATAAGTTGAAACAATAATTTGCTTTAAGCCAAACTTTCTGCGAACTGGTTCTAGCGCCATCACCATCTGAATAGTGGAACAATTTGGATTAGCAATAATGCCGTGATGATTTTTTAAAGCTTCCGGATTAACTTCCGGAACGACTAAAGGCACGTCTTCATCCATTCTAAACGCACTGGTGTTATCTACACAAACGGCCCCTCTTTTAACTGCTTCTGGTAAAAACTTCTTTGATACACTTCCACCGGCTGAAGATAACACTAAATCAACACCATCAAAAGAATTAGGAGTAGTTTCTTCAACGACTAAATCTTGATCCCGAAACTTAAGATGCGTGCCCGCTGAACGTGATGAAGCAAGCAGCTTCACGCTTTTAACCGGAATCGTTGACTTAGCTAATTGGTCAATCATTCTTCTCCCAACTGCACCAGTCGCACCTAAAATTGCAACATTATATTCCTTACTCATTCTTCATTACCTTCTTTTAAAAACTCCTCAATTCTATTTAACGCAACTTGTAACGCCTCATCTGATGAAGCATAGGATAATCTAATGTAACCTTCTCCACCAGGTCCAAATGCACTTCCTGGAGTAACTCCAACTTTTTTCTTAAAAGCTAAATCTAGTGCGAATTGCATATCATCGGTGCCATATTTTTCTGGAATTTTTGCAAAAATATAAAATGCACCTTGGGGTTTAACAAATTCAACGCCCATTTTACTTAATTCATTTACTACAAAATCACGTCTTTTTTGATAAATCTTTTTATATTCTTCTGAATCGTTACTTCCATTAGTAAGTGCCTCAATCGCCGCTGCTTGAGAGGAATCAGTAGTGGTAGTAACCATTAAGCCGTGAACCTTACTAATTTGATCCATTACCTTTTTTGGTCCAGCAATATAGCCTAAACGGTATCCCGTCATTGCGTGAGATTTAGATAAACCAGAAATATATAAAGTTCTCTCTGGAATCTCAGTAGCAATTGAATAATGCCCAACACCATAAGTTAATGAACTATAAATTTCATCAGTAATCACGTAAAGATTGTATTTTTCGACTATTTTAGCCAGTTGCTTGATTTCTTCATGAGTATATTCAACTCCAGTTGGATTAGTCGGATAGTTGAGAATTAACCCTTTAATAGTCGGATCATTTTTTACTACCTCTTCCAATTTTTCGGCAGTAAGTTTAAAGTCATCGCTTGCTGTATTCACTAAAGAATATTGAACACCAGCTAAATTAGCAACTGGCCAATAAAGTGAAAAAACAGGTGTAGGGACTAAAATTTTATCTTCGGGATTAAATAAAGCAAAAATAGCGGCATTAATTGCTTCTGTAGCTCCCACTGTAGCTACAATTTCACTCTTAGGGTCATATTTAACGTGAATGATTTTGTCTAAAAAACAACTAATAGCCTCCAAAAGCTCTTTCTTTCCTTTTTGAGGGGCATAATGAGAGTCATTTTCCTCAATACTTTTAACAGCCGCCTTTTTTACATGTTCAGGTGTATTTAAATCTGGTTCACCTAAAGTCAACTTAATAATGTTGGGAATTTCTGAAACTTTATTATCAAAAATCCGAATTCCTGATGGCTTTAAATTTTCAACCTTTTCACTAAAATGAAGATTATCAGCTAATTCTGGCATTTTAAGCCTCACAATCTATAAAATATTTTCTAATCCAACTATCAATTCATGTAAAGAATCAACTTTTTCAAGTGCTACTTTAACTCCGCTCATAAATGATTCACGATCAAACGAATCTTGTCGAATAGTCAAAGCTTCTCCGTTACCGCCGAACAAAACTTGTTCATGAGCAATGTAACCTGGAAGACGAACCGAATGGATCTTAATTCCTTCATAATCACCACCACGAACATGAGCTAAGCTTTCAACTTCATTAGGAGCACTTTCATGTTTGGGACGATTTTCTGCAATTAATTTTGCCGTGCTTAAAGCCGTTCCAGAGGGGGCATCTTTCTTATCCGCATGGTGCATTTCAATAATTTCAACATCTGGAAAGTATTTGGCAGCTTCTTTTGCAAATTTCATCAGTAAGACCGCAGACATTCCAAAATTAGAAGCAATTATCCCTCCTACTTTTTCTTTTTGGGCTAAGTCCTTTAGTTCTGTCACTTGTTCATCACTTAAACCAGTCGTTCCCACGATCGGCGAAATATGATGCAGAATTGCATATTTTACATTTTCATAAACTGCATTAGGAGTAGTGAAGTCAATCCAAATATCGGCAATATTTTCAGGAATATCGCTCAATTGATTAAAAATTTGAGCACTCTCCGGAAGATGATATTCTTCAGGATCATGGTTAGCATGGGGACTAAGACCTGCTACAATTTCAAAATCGGCCATGTTATTTACTAAGTTAACTACTTTTTGCCCCATAGCACCCGCAAAGCCAGCAATTAAAACTCCTTTAGTCATTTTCTTCCACTTCTTTTCCTAAATCTAGTGGTAATTCGTGCATTAGAGCATCGTCTTTTAAACCTAAATGTTGTACTAAGGTTACTTTTTCTTCTTCGTTTAAACTTACCAATGGCAAACGACAACCACCAGTCTTAAATCCCTGGGCATTCAAAACTGCTTTAACCGGCGATGGGGACGGATACATAAATAATGCGGCCATTCTTGGAGTTAACCATCGTTGCAAGCGGGCAGCCTCAGGATAGTTTCCAGCGTACAAATCATCGTACATTTCACGCATTTGCTTAGAATAAATGTGGGAAGCTACTGATACAACTCCATTGGCCCCAAGCAAACGCGCAGTTAGAGCTTGACTATCTTCCCCAGTAAAGACTTGGAAATCATTATCCTTATGATCAATAATGTATTCCAATTCCTCTAAGCTGGCACATTGCTTAATTCCTTTAATATTTTCAATGTGAGAGAGTTGAACCACTGTTTCTTGATTCATTTCGACTCCAACACGTCCTGGGATGTTATAAATCAAAATTGGAAGATCAACATTCTCGGCTACTGCAGTAAAGTGAGCTACCATACTACGCTGATTTGGCTTGTTATAAGGAGGAACAACAACTAAGGCATAATCAATTCCTTTAATTTTTGCTACTTCATTAGTAAATGCAATTGTTTCAGCGGTGTTATTGCTTCCAGTTCCGGCAATGACTGGAACACGTCCATTTACAATTTCGCCAAATTTAGTATAGAGCTCAATTTTTTCATCATGAGATAAAGTTGGCGTCTCACCAGTTGTACCTCCAATTACAAAGCCATTAGTTCCTTGACTAATCAAATAATTAGTTAACTTCTTCAAACTGTCATAATCGATTTCTTCATTTTCATCAAAAGGAGTTACAAGTGCCGTTAATAAATCAGTATCAATTAATCTTGTCAATTTCATTTCTCCATTCTATAAATCAAGAATCCTTTAATAGCTTCTATACCTCGCATAATACTGCTTTCATTAGGTGTTAAGGTTGCCGAATGAAGTTCGGAGTTATCTTCTACTCCTAACCAAAACATCACTCCAGGGAATTTAGCTAATAAAAATCCAAAATCTTCTCCCGTCATTGCTGGCGCTGTTTCAACATAGTTGACTTGGGGATTATTTTTCATATACGAGATAAATTGCTTAGTTAATTCAGGATTATTTTCAACAGGCCAATAGCCTCCTTGATTCAGCTGCAATTCAACATCCAAATTATAGCTACGAGCAATACCTTCACAGATATCTTTTAAGCGTTGATCAATTTGAACAATCATTTTTTGAGTTAATCCACGAAGTGTTCCCTCAATTCTGGCATGGCCTGCAATTATGTTTCGAATTGTACCCGCTTCTACTTTTCCTAAAGTCACTACCCCACTTTGAATGGGATCGATACTTCTAGAAATAATAGTTTGAATTTGCATAATTAAACTAGCTGCTGCCACAACCGTATCATTAGCATTTTGCGGAAAAGCAGCATGACCACTTTTACCAGTAATATCAATGTTTACCTCAGTCGTTCCTGCAAACAAAGTCCCCATTCGACAACCAATTGCCCCTGCTGGCAAAGCTGGATTGTCATGTAGACCATAAAATTCATCCGGTTTAAACTCATCATGAAAAATTCCCTTTTCATATGCTTGTCTACCGCCACTTTCACTTTCTTCAGCCGGCTGAAAGAAAAACAACAAATTATCTTGAGGTTGGTTCTCACTAAAATAGTTTAAAAGTCCTAAAGCAACTGTCATATGAATATCATGTCCGCACGCATGCATTACATTAGGATTTTTAGAAGCATATGGAAGATTAGTTTTTTCATTAACCGGTAAAGCATCAATATCTGCGCGATAACCAATAGTTCTTTGAGGATTTTTACCTTTTACTAATACTAAAATAGCGGTTGGAAGCGATTGTGGCACTTCGATTTTTAAATAATCTTGATTAAAGTCCTTAATAATATTTAAAAGATAATCATGAGTTTTAAATTCTTTAAGAGCTAATTCCGGAACTTGATGTAAATGACGCCTAATCTGAATAAGTTCTTCTTCTGTTAAAATCATCGCTATATCTTTCTTAACTTATCTTCTAAACCAGTTTTGCTTTCGGTTTTTTGATCAACTTTTTTAATAACTTTAGCTGGCACACCTGCTACCACAGTATAAGGAGCTACATCCTGAGTTACAATTGCCCCCGCTGCAATTACTGCACCTTCACCAACATGAACGCCTTCAATTACTACTGCATTAGCTCCAATTAAAACATTATCATCAATTCTTACTGGTTCCGCAGAGGCTGGTTCAATTACCCCTGCTAAAACTGCATTGGCACCCACGTGGCAATGCTTTCCCACAATAGCACGCCCTCCTAAGACAGCACCCATATCAATCATAGAATCATCACCAACTTCAGCACCAATATTAATCACAGCTCCCATCATAATTACTGCATTATTACCAATTACGACGTGATCTCTAATTAAAGCGCCTGGCTCAATACGAGCATTGATTTCTTTTAGGTCCAGTAAAGGTACGGCAGAATTACGGGCATCGTTTTCGACATGATAATCTTCAATCTCTTGCGAATGGTTTGCTAAAAATTCTTTTACTACTTGCCAATCTCCAAAAATTACACCACTTTTAGCATTGACAAAATCTTGAATCTCTTCTGGAAAGTCAATATTTTCCAACTCTCCTTTAAGATAAACTTTGACTGGCGTTTTTTTAGGAGCATTTCCAATATAATTAATAATACTTTGAGCATCTAGTTTTGACATTTTTATCTCTTTTCTACATTAAATATTGTAATCTTGGTCTAAATGAACTAAATCTTCTAAGGATTCTCTTCTAATAACTACTTGTGCTTTCCCATCTTCTGCAAAAACGACAGCGGGACGAGGATTACGATTATAATTTGAAGCCATTGAATAACCATAAGCCCCAGTATCAAGCATGGCTAAAATATCACCTGCTTTTAGTGAAGGCAACTTAGCATCTGCTAAAATATCGCCAGATTCGCAATATTTACCAGCCACATGAAATTCTTGACTAGCCCTTCTTTGCGGATCGTTAGCCAAAACCGTTTCATATTTTGCTTGGTAAAGAGCTGGCCGAATGTTATCTCCCATCCCTCCATCAACAGCAACATAAGGAACTAAGCCGGGGATTTCTTTCATGCTTCCTACTTTGTATAGATTGTATCCTGCTGGTCCTACAATGGAACGCCCAGGTTCAATATCAATTTCAGGAATCGGAAAATTATGTTTAGTTGCTTCATCTTTAATTGTTTTCACAATAGCTTTTACAAATTCTTCTGGCTTTAGAGGATGATCTTCTTGAACATATTTAATTCCAAAACCACCACCGACATTGATTATTTGAGCTGGATAATCATATTTTTCTTTCCAAGATGCTGCGACATCAACTAATTTAGCTGCTGCCATTTCAAAACCATTAAGTTCAAAAATTTGTGAACCAATATGAGCATGGATTCCTAACATATGCATTCTTTGATTTTTCAAAACTTCTTGTAAAGCCTTGTCTGCTTGACCAGACTTTAGATCAAAACCAAACTTGCTATCTACTTGACCAGTTTGATCATATTCATGAGTGTGAGCTGAAATGCCCGGCGTGATTCTAAGCATGACGTTGATCTCACTATCTTGTTCTTCAAGAACCTGTCTCAACAAATCAATTTCATAGAAATTATCAATCATAATTTTGCCAACATGGTTTTTGACAGCCATTTCAAGCTCTTCTTTTGATTTATTATTGCCATGAAAACTAATCCGCTCCATTGGAAAATTGGCTTTCATAGCTGTATAAAGCTCACCTGCAGACACAACATCGGTATAAGCTCCCTCCTCATTGGCAACTTGATACATCGCAATTGAAGCGAAAGCTTTACTTGCATAACTCACTGCATAATTAACTTGTTCTTCTTCAAACACCTTTTTAAAAGCACGAATTTGATTACGAATTTGACTAACATCATATACAACTAAAGGCGTTCCATATTCTTTGGCTAGCTCAAGGCTATCTACTCCTCCAATAGTTAAATGACCTGCTTGATTAATCTGATTAGTAACTTGTGAATTCATATTTTGCCTGCATTTCTAAAAAATAGAAGCGCTAATAAAAAAATCCATTGTCTGCGCTCAACAAACAACGGATTAAATTATTTTTAATCTTATGATCGATAGCGCCCCGCGAATCTTAATTTTCGCGACAGTTTACAATCTCTTAAATTGCATCCCAGCAAATAATACTTGGCCTCATATTATCACTTCGGCAACTTCCCCTTTCACAATTCATCATAGTTTTGCCTAAACTCCTAATTGCTACTTTTGTCAGTTGCGCCTCTTCGAATTTGACTAAATTGTATATTTTATTAAAAACAGAGTCAATAGTTTTACATGGTTTTTTAATTTTTATTGCAAGTTTGAAAATTAATGTTAAACTTCAATTAAAATCTTTTAACTAGAGCTCATTTACTTGCAGCTTTAATTAAACTAAAAGGAAGTACTGATATGAGAGTAGTAAAATTTGGTGGCAGTTCGCTAGCCACCGGCACTAGTGTGAATCAAGCACTTGAGATTATTTTAGCTGATTCATCTCGACAAGTGATGGTTGTCTCAGCTCCTGGTAAAAGAAATAGCTCAGATATTAAAGTTACAGATCTTTTAATTAAATATGCAAAAACTGTCCTAAATCATCAAAACTATTCAAAAATAGTTAACGAAATTTATAGTCGCTATCAAGAAATTGGTTATTTTTTTGGATTAGATGAGACTCAACTTAACATAATTAAAGATATTCTACTTTCTTTACCCGAATCTTCTTATCCAACTGATGATTATCTAATTGCCGCATTTAAAGCTCATGGCGAACGATTAAATGCACGATTAATTGCAATGATTTTAAATCAAAAGGGAATTAAAACTAAATATTTAGATCCTCATGAAGCTGGGTTAACCGTTACGGGTGAACCGAATGATGCCATTGTGAGTCCTGAGACCTACCTCAACCTTGATAAAATCAAAATAGACTCTGATGAGCATATCATCTTTCCAGGCTTTTTTGGTATTACACCTTCTGGCCATATCGCCACTTTTTCTCGAGGAGGTTCCGATATCACTGGGGCAATTTTAGCTAAAGGATTGCATGCAGACCTATATGAAAACTTTACTGACGTCAATGGAATCTTCGCAGCTAATCCAGCTATCATTCATCATCCCCAATCTATAAAGACCATGACTTACCGTGAAATGCGTGAATTGTCATATGCAGGATTTTCTGTTTTTCATGATGAAGCTTTAATCCCAGCCATTGAAGGGGAAGTTCCAATTAACGTCAAAAACACTCATGATCCTCACAATCCTGGTACCATGATTGTGCCTGACAAGCGATTTAAGCCTCTTAATCCCATTACAGGAGTAGCTAGTCAAAAACACTTCTCTGCTCTTTATTTGCACAAATATTTGCTTAATAAAGAGGCCGGCTTTACTTTACGTATCTTACAAATTCTTTATAAGCATAATATTCCTTACGAACATATGCCTTCTGGGATCGACGATATCACAATTATCTTTAATCGCCAGTTTTTAAACGATCAATTAATTGATTTAATTTGTAACGAAATTCAGTCTTTAATTAATCCTGATCAACTGGAATGGATTGATGATTATGCCATTATTATGATCGTCGGCGAAGGAATGAAATATGAACATGGAATTAGTTCACAAATCTTATCCTCTCTAAATAAAGAGAATATTTCACCTCAAATGATCAACCAAGGCGCTTCACAAATTTCAATCATGATTGGAACCAAGAAAGAAGAAGCTGATCAAGTAGTTAAAACAATCTACAAACAATTTTTCTAGAAAGGATTCTTTATATGTCAACTTTATATAAAGTGCACGGCTCTCAAAACCATTTCTTTATTCTAGATCAAACAGAACTTTCCACTCCTCTTACAGATACAGAATTAGTTGAATTTACTAAAAAAATCACCAATCCCTCATCAGGAATTTCAAATGGAGCCGATGGTGTTTTAGCAATTAATTCTCCTACGCGGCCACAAGCTTTAGCACAAATGCGAGTTATCAATGCCGATGGTAGTGAGGCCTCAATGTGTGGGAATGGACTAAGAACTGTCGCTCGCTATTTATTCGAAAAATATAATCAAGACAACTTTTTAGTAGACACCATGAATGCTAATTTACGTGTTCGTAAGCATGATAATTTAGCTAAAGGAGTAAAAGCCTTCGCAGTCGAGATTTCTCCAGTATCTTTTAATAAAAGCTCCCTTCCCTTTCAAAATTTAGGTTACAATCGAATCATTGACCAATATTTACCAGAAATTTATCCCGGTCTACGTTTTACCTCAATTGCCGTTCCTAATCCTCATTTGATTAGTTTTATGGATCAGAATCAAATTGAAAGTAATATTTTAAAAGAAGTTGGAGAATATTTAAACGGTGATAATCCTTACTTCCCAGATGGAGTCAATGTCAACTTTGCCCAAATCATTGATAAAAATAAGCTCTTTGTACGTACCTATGAGCGCGGAGTAGGTTTTACAAATGCCTGCGGAACTGGAATGTCAGCCACATCTTTGGCATTTTGTTTGACCTATCCGGAGAAAGGCTTCTTTAATCAATCAATTGACGTTTACAATCCGGGTGGAAAAGTTCAAACAATTGTCCATCACGAAAATCATACTTATTGGATCGAATTAATTGGGAATGCTACCTTCACTGATCAAATTGAAATTAGTGAAGCTGACTTACATAATTGTGATTTTTCAAACATAAATATAACTTCTACTGAAGAAGAAAATGACTATCAAAACTTCATTCAAAACTTACCTCATTTCAATAATCTCAGCGCAAACTAAAAAAGAGAGGAATTACATTCCTCTCTTTTTAATGGTTCTATACTTTTTCCTGTTGACAAATATCTATGATATTCTATCGACAGGATTTTTTATTGCATAAAAAAGAGGCCATAGCCTCTCTTAACTTAAAATCCTTCTTCGACCAATTCAATTAAG